>Ga0154564_117_pt1 | contig 236502 bp, 185 predicted proteins | sample RifGroF2_FD_105707 | JGI IMG/M metagenome (GOLD analysis project Ga0154564, IMG submission 105707) | Lentisphaerae bacterium GWF2_49_21
ACTGTTTACAGATATCGAACAACAAAACAAGGAAGCTGATAATTGCATCCAGTTGATTCTGTTATAGTTAAAGCCGGACACTAATGACTCCTCTTCAATCTTATTACCATGTTCATCATACTTACAAGTATATTTGCTGATTAAAGCCCCGTCACTTTTACACCATGCATCTTCAATCTGATTGTCCCTATCATCATACTTACAGGTATGTTTTTCGATTAAAGTCCCTCTTGCATCATACTGTGTATCTTCAATCTGATGCCCCCTGTTGTCATATTTATAAGCACATTTACCGCGTAAAATCCCTCTCGCATCATACTGTGCTACCTCAGCTTTATAGCCCTTTTCATCATACATATAAATACATTTATCAATTAAAGTCCCTCTTGCATCATAGTATGAACTCTCAATTACATTTCCCTTGTCGTCATACTTAGGAATGGATTTACTGTATAAAGTCCCGCCTGAACCTTCATACTGCGCTTCCTCAACCTTAAAGCCCTTTTCATCATACTTATAAATATATTTTCTGATTAAATCCCCGCCTCCATCATACTGTGCATTTTCAATCTGATTCCCATTGCTATCATACTTGTAAGCAAATTTCGGTATTACAGCCCCATATGTTGCCCACGATGCTTCTTTAATCACATTTCCTCTGCTATCGTATTTGTAAATTATTTTGGTTATATTCTTATATGTATCAGTCCATGTCTCTTCAATCTGATTCCCATTGCTATCGTACTTATAGTCATACTTGCCTGCAAAAACATCCTTCGCTCTATAGACTGCTATTTCAATCAAATTGCCGTTCCCATCATACTTGTAAATAGACTTAATAAAATTATCGGTTAAAACCCCTTCTGCGTTATAATAAATTTCTTCAATCTTTTTGCCATTTTCATCATATTTACAAATAGATTTCTTTGTTATTTCCTTAACATTCTCACCGTCTTTGTTCTTAACCTCATAATCAGTCTTGATCCATTCTTTGACTTTGCCCTTTATGCCATCTGTCTCCCATCCTGTCTTCTTGGGTGCGGAAAACAAATTGATAGCCAATAGGAATGAAAGGATGCAGGTTAATGGTTTTTTCATTTTATCCTCATCATGCAGAACGTCCAAGGCCTACCGAGCGGTACTCCGGTTCGGTGAGGCCGTATAGTTACATGCTTATTTATTTATATTAATATTTCTTGCTTTAATTAACCATGACGCTGCGCCAAATGTCTCACTTCCAGCTTTCATTTTGTTTAAAGCGGATTCTGCTTTTTTGGCAACTGTATCATCAAAGTGCCCCGGAACTGGGGTGTTGTCTTTTAGAAGCTCTTTTAACTTTCCATAGAATCTTTTGTCGCCAAGCTCACCAACTACCAATGCAGCAAAAGAACGTTTTAAAGGATCCTCTGAATTTATCATCTTGTTTAAGTATTCATAAGGGTCTTCATTTAATTCAGCTAATGTAAGAGCTGTGTAAAATTGTCTGTCTCCGTCATGATGTGAACCCAATCCATATTGAATATCAATAATTTCCTCAACATCGACTTTTCCGTCTTTAGTAACTTCAGACCATACTCTTTCAGCATCTTGACCAAAGACAAGTTGATTCTTCCATGTCTCAGGCATTTTAGATTCCTGCACGGACTGACATGAGGAAAGCATTATTAAGGCAAATGCATATGATATAATTTTTATTTTCATGTAACTGTTATTATACGTATGTACGTTTTTCCGGGAAACTAGTTATCAAATTCAAAAAAATCACAGAAAACCTGCGATAAATCTATCAAAACTGCGCTATTTAATACAAAATTGGGTAACAGAAGACAGTAAATGTACGCTTTTACAGGTTATTATCCTTGTTATGCCTATGTATGTTTTATCCGGGATTCCAGTTATAATATAAGCGCTAAAACAGGAAAGCCAAGATAAGATGGGCACTTGTTGCGGGAAGACGCCCTGTTGTAATCGTTCTTTCTGAATGCTTTATTAGGAAATGGATGCAACAACATTATTAGTATGGATGGTGGCCGGAGCGTTTGGCGCGGGATATTTCGTCTACGGCAAGAAACAGCAGAAGGGGATTCCACTTGTTGCAGGAATACTTCTGTGCGTAATTCCGTATTTCATAGAAAATATCTGGCTCCTGATCTCAATCTGCGTGGTCCTGATAATCTCGCCGTTCATAATCAAGATTTGATATGTGCTATGTCTTTCGCAGCTTTCATTTAAGCTGAGGCAATTTCAAAATTGCCTCTGTTGAGCTGATTGCTTTCGTTGGAGTACAAGCTTCAGCTTGCGTAAACTGTTGAATACTAAGACAAACTAAAGTTTGGACTCCAACGGGCATATTTCCGCGACAACCGTTTTATTGTATTTTTGAAATCAGCTCAAGCTTGTAGTTAAGCCATTTTTGACTGTTCTTGAAAACTTGAAGAACACGCAAGAATGCGTTAACTACAAACGAATGCAATCTCGAGAGAAAAATCCCGTATCCGCTCGTAGTCAATGCCGCAAGGCATGTTCTTGGAACTTGGATTTTACTTCAAGAGCATCTTTTGAAGTCGATGAATCCGCGTTCGACATTGGTATAAGTCAGCTGGATCCGGATCCTCTGTCCGACATCGACACCCTGAAAACCGCTGGCAAGTCTTCCTTCAACCGCCGGATGCAGGATCCGCACCCATGTTCCCTTGTCCGAGGCGCCGGTGACGATTGCATCAAAACGTTCGCCGATCCTGTTTTCAAGAAGCATCGCCACTGCGGACTTCGCAACTTGGCGTTCGACCTTCTTTGCCGCGTTTTCCTTGTCTGTACAGCGCTTTGCGAGGAAATCAAGTTCTTCATTGGAGTAGGGCAGGGAACTGCCAGAAAGTACGGATTTCAGAAGTCGGTGCGTGATGATGTCTGGATAACGGCGGTTCGGAGCCGTGGTATGCGTGTAGTCTTTCACTGCCAGTGCGAAATGACCTTCGGCGGCAGTGCCGGGTATCTCGACGACATATTCCCCGGGACCAAGAAGTTTTATGATGGTCAGTGACAAGTCTGGAAACCTGAGCGGATCTGCGGATTTCGCGGAAATTAGAAAATTTTCCAACGCTTTTGAGTCAGGTTCCGACGGCAGACGGCAACCTTTTTCAGAAGCGAGTTCAACAATACGTTCCCAGCGTTTCGGCGTGCGGACGACGCGCCGTATGGATGGGAGTTTTCTTGAGGCAAGAAATCTTGCAGAGCATCCGTTTGCTGCAATCATGAAGTCTTCAATCAGCTCTTTTGCCCTGTTCCTTTTCTCCGCCTCCATGTCATTGAACTTTCCATTTTCATATCGTGGACGTATCTCTCCTGTCTCGAGATCGAGGGCGCCAAGCTCCTGCCGGAGCGATTTCATTTTCTGTGCGGCGCTGTCCTGGAGCCTGATATTCTCCTCGAGCCCCTTTACGTCTCCGATCTTCGCAGGCATCGGACCTGTTCCCTCCAGCCATAGGGCGACGCTGTTGTATGCGAGTTTCGCATGGTTCCGCACAAAGGCCCTGTAGATTTCCGAACTTCTGAGACTGCCATTTTCTGAGAGCGACATCTCGATGACAACTGAAACCCGGTCGGAATCGGGATTGAGTGAGGTCAGATCAGTTGAAAGCTTTTCAGGGAGCATCGGAAAGATTTCAGCGACAGAATAGATCGAAGTTGTATTATGCTGGGCGTGGAGGTCTAGAGCCGACTGCTTTTTCACCAGAGCATCGACATCTGCGATGGCGACAAAGATCTTTATGCCTCCGTCTGATATCTTTTCTGCATATGTGAGCTGATCAAGATCGCGCGAGGAGTCGTTGTCGATTGAAGACCATGGCAGAACCCGCATGTCCCGCAGTGAATTTCCGGTGTTGGTCGCCGGACCGCTAATTCTGCCTGTCTCAGCAATTACCTGCTGGGGGAAATCCGGGAGAAGTCCGCGTTCAAGCATGACCCGGTGTGCGATTTCCTGAAGCACTGTCTTTTGCCTGTCAACTATCTCTGGCATGGTTTATCCTGAATTAAATGTTTATATGTGATTACAATACTTTCAGGATATGCTAAAGACAAGATTGACAAGGATTGGATTTCTACATTGATGAGGTAGGGATGGCTCTCCGCAGCCGTCCGCGGCGCGTTGCGGAGAACGCGCCCTACCTTCAGATTCAATTAGCCAATCCTATTTCAAAATTAACTAGACGGTGCTCGAAAAGAGGGTAACGCAGACATTCTTGTCTGCGACTGAAAATCAAATTTGAACACACAGACAAGAATGTCTATGTTACTTTTTAAACAAATTACATTTTTGAATCATCCAATAACAAAAGGCCGGGATTGCACCCGGCCTTCTTTGATAATTCAGAGATTGTTTTCAACGTGCCTTGCGGGCTCCGGCCCCTGCCGCTGCTCCGCCAGTCTTCTTTGCCGGCTTCGATTTAAAGCCATTTCCCAGGATGTCCATGTCGCCATTGTATTTCGGTGTTCCGCGCTTGCCACTGACCGTGGTGTCGCGGTTGACAGTATTCCCATCGCGGGTTGCGGTGGTAGTACGATCACGTTCGGCTCCGCTCTTCCATTTCGTGTCGACATCGGTCGTGCGGGTGCTGCCTTCCTTGGTGCTTGTCCCCTCTTTTGTCCGGACAACTTCACCACTGGAGTTTGTGGTTTCTGAATGTCCTGTGAAGGTTGTGCCGTCCTTGGTCAGAGTACCGTTCGTGTCAAAGGTCTTTCCGCCGGAACCGGTGGTCGTGCCATTCTTGGTCCAGGTATTTCCATCCTTGGTGACGGTGCCTTCGCTGGTGATGGTCTTCCCGTCCTTTGTCGTGACGGTCTTGTCGTATTCCAGAGTGTTGCCCTCCTTGGTGTAGGTGGCGTCGATGTCCCGGCTGTTGCCTGTCTTGGTATTTGTGACAGTTGCATCACGTGTCACTGTGCTGCCATCTTTCGTCAAAGTTCCCTCGCGAGTCTTGACGACCTCTCCATCGGAATTTTTGACTTCTCCCTCATGCGTTACGGTATTTCCGGTTCTTGTGGTCGTACCATCATTTGTCCAGGTCTTTCCGCCTGGGCCTGTAGTTGTTCCGCTGTTCTCCCAAAGACCTGTTCCGGTTTTTGTGACAGTTCCTTCATGGGTGGCGCTTTTGCTTCCGTCGGCGTTAGAGACCGTAGTTGTTGTGTTCACAGCCTGTGCCGATGTGGTCGCAGTCGTTGTTGTATTGGCAGTGCCTGTTATTCCCGTTGAGTTCTGGATATTGCTATCTTCGATCTTTTCGGCGACATCTTCCGGAGATAGGTTTTCAATCCTTTCCCTTGTGCCGGGACATTTCTCATCAATCCTGTCCTTGACCTTGTCAGGCAGGGCGGCATAAGTTGATTTTATCTGCTTGAGGAGTTCTTCAGCCTTTGCGGAATCCTTGTTTATGACTGCCTCCCTGAACTGCTGGCCAAGCTGGCGGATCTGCTGGACCTGCTGTTTGATCTCCTGTATCCTTTCCTGGAGAGCCTGCGCTCCCCGGTTTCCCTGCTGCTGGGCCTGTGCGAATATCGCAACCGGCATGATCAGGGTTGTAATTACAGTTGCCGTTATGATCCATTTCCTCTTCATGCTGCACCTCCTCATTAAAAATCACCCGTAATATATCACAATATCCTATAAATTTTGAGAGGCGTCACCGGTATTGCCTGCTTTTTTGCCAGCACGCTGTTCCTTGATTTTCTCCTTGACCTTCTCGGGGATGGCGTTCTTGAGGGCTTCCCTCGCGGCTTTTACCTTCTCATGGGCTGCCTTGAAAGCCTCCTTGTCCTTGGCATTCTTCAAGTTCTTGAGGGCATCCTCAAGTCCCTGGATGGCATTGACAATGTCGGTCTTGCCGGCGCTGGTCGCCTTAGCCTTGTGCTCGTCGAGTTTTTTGATGCGTTCATCGATCTTTGCTGCGATCTGTTCCGGGGAAGGGCGCTTTCCTTCGCATTTTGCCGCATTCTTTCCAGTTTCAGTTTCACCAGTGGTTTCAGCTGATGCCGGGGTGATGTAGGCCAGCATGCAGACTCCGATCAGTGCGATTAGCTTTTTCATTTCCGTTCTCCTCTTTTTGTTATTTTATTGCTTCCCTTATCTCTCTTCCTGTCCAGTACTACACGGCTGGAGGCTTGAATCTTTCACATAAAGATAAGATTTATGAAAAAATCTTTTATAATGCCCACTTTGATATATATTTTCCCTGTTAACAGGGAAAAATGTCAATGGAAGAAAAATCGACATACAAGACTCGGGTGACGCTTCTCCAGAAGCTCAAGGACAGCCATGACGATGCCGCCTGGGCCGACTTCGCCTATTACTACAGGAACTACATCTACAATATCGCACGCAGGATGAACCTCGGGCACGACGACGCCAACGAGATCGTCCAGCTTGTCATCCTCAAGTCCTGGAACAAGCTCAAGGAATTCAATTATGATTCCGAGAAAGGCCGTTTCAGGGGCTGGCTCTGCAGGGTCGCCGGAAATGAGATCCGGAATTATTTCCGCGACCAGAAGAAACGCTACGTTTCAATCGAGGAGTTCAAGACCGAAGACGGACGCGACACCCTTGAGCAGTTCACTGATCCAGAGATCGAGAAGATCGCGGAGCAGGAGTGGGAGGAATATGTCCCGAAGCTCGCGTGGAAGAACATCAGCGAAAGCTTCGAGCAGAACGCCAGGCAGACCTATGAACTTTTCCTGGGCGGGAAGACTCCTGAGGAGATTGCAGAAAAACTCGGTATCTCAAAGAATACCGTCTATGTCCATAAGAACCGCATCAGGGAGAAGCTGCTTCCCGAAATCAAACGCCTGAAAGTTGAACTGGGATGAATTTTCCGCGGCTGCGCAAAATTCATGACAATATGAGGGGAAATTTCAGAATAGGACACGCATGATTTTCAGATTCTGCCTATATGGATTCCTCAAGAACCAGCGGTATTTCGAACCGTTCATGATGCTGTTCCTCCTTGGCAATGGCAACTCCTTCGCCACGGTCGGAATCCTGGTCGGATTCCGCGAATTCTGCATCAACGCCACCAATATTCCGGCAGGAGCCATCGCTGATCTCTACGGACGGCGGCGTTGCATGATCTTTTCCTTTCTCGCCTACATGATCTCATTTATCATTTTTGGTTTCGCCGCCGACAAATTGCCATACCTTTTCGCAGCCGTGTTCTTCTTCGGCATAGGCGAAGCCTTCCGTGAAGGCACACACAAGTCGATGATCTTCACCTGGCTGCGCCTCAACAACCGCATCTCGGAGAAAACCAAGGTCTACGGAATCACCCGTTCCTGGTCGAAAATCGGATCGGCCGTCTCCATCCCCATCGCAACTGCAATCGCCTTGATAACCGACCAGCTCAATGTCCTCTTCTTCGCCGCCCTGATCCCATACACCATCGGATTCATATCGCTTTGCACATATCCAAAGGAACTCGATGGCAGTCCCGAATGCGGAGGCAGCATCAAAGGGGTTTTCATACACATGTGGCAGACGGTACGTGATTCCATCAAGCTCAAAGGACTCCGCCGTCTCATGACTGAATCGATGGGCTTTGAAGGCTTCTTCGATGTGGTCAAGGATTATGTCCAGCCGATGCTCAAAACCATGGCCCTTGGCATACCGGTACTGCTGTCACTCAGCGACGACAGGCGTGGAATCGTTCTCATCGGCATAGCCTATATCATCTTCCATCTCGGTTCGGCCTGGTCGAGCCGGAAAGCGCATCAGCTCAGTGAGAAGTTCGGAGGAGAGGACCAGGCAAGCCGTTTTCTCTGGTGGTGCGTGGCCGGCATCTACCTGACGATGCTGCCATGTCTTGCCTGGGAATTCTACTATCCGGTGATCGGGATTTTCTTCATGCTATACATGATGCAGAGCGCCTGGCGCCCGCTGATCATCAGCCGTTTCGACGCTTACTCACCCGACACCCATGGCACAAGCGTGCTGTCGGTGGAAAGCCAGGCCCAGACCTTTGCCAAAATGATAATTGCCCCGCTATTGGGTTTGGCGATCGATCTGCTGTCAGGTACTGGTGGTGCAAGCAGCGGCAAGTTCTGGCCAATCGCAGCCGTAGGCATGGTTATCTCCACTTATATGGCGCTCAGCGCTCCCAAGCCTTCTGTCAAAACGAAATGATGCTTGAGCAGGAATTCACACCTGATAATCCGTGATGAAGATATCCTGAGAGTCCTTGTCGATGAATAGACGGAAATGCCCATTGGACTCTCCTTCAATTGTCCACACTTCATAGCTGTCCGCCGTATTTGGGATGAACCATGAAGGCTTCTTGTCGAAAAAGTCCTTAAAGAGAAGGCTTGCTTCCTCCCCGGATACCTGTTTGAGTTTATTCCCATCAAAAAGCTGTTTCTTTAGAGCGTCATTCTTCTTGATATGGAAGTAATATGCGAACTCATAGGTGAAATGGGCCGACCTCCAATATTGCGAGTGGACAACGACCACATCCGTCGGTTTCGTGGATTTGAAAGCCCTTTCCCAGTTCCGCGAATCGTCAGACCACGTGCCTGACTTGTGGCATCCTGAGAGCATAAGTGCCACTGCAAGTATTAATGCAAATCGCGTTTTCATGTGCATTCTTTGATTTTTGAGGTCTCTCTCTTTGAACTGATTGCTCAAGTTGGAGTATCACGTGACCACGTTGACACGTGACTCACGTGGCAAGCTTTCTGCGTCCGCCGTAGCTTCTTTGCGAAGGCGGAAGCTTGCGTAACCTGTTGTCGAAGATCCCGGCCCCAACGGGTGTCGGGAAATACCAAGACAAACTAAAGTTTGTACTCCAACGGGCATATTTTTACAATAACCGTTATTGAATTATGAAATTAGCCCTCTTGTTTACATTTTTCCAGGAACTGTCCTATGTCGGTTTTCAGGTCAATGGCTTTTTTGTAAAATAGTGATCCGCTGTCGTCAAGAGCTTTGTCGATGATAGAGGTAAGCTCCTGAGGCACTGAGGGCTCCACGTTCAGGAGCGGAATTGGATTGTTTTTCAGTATGGCGTTGAAGGGATTCTTCTCAGTCTTACAGTCTCTCGGAGGCCTGGCTGTAAGGAGGAAGTAAAGGACAGCCGCTGCGCTCCAGACATCGACTTCTGGTTTCGAATACTTATAGTTGATGAGCTGCTGCCTGCTTATGAAGTCCAGAGAACCGCCGACGGAGCCTGTCTGCGTGTATCCGGTTTTTCCTGCGAAACTGAAGTTCTTTGCAAGGCCGAAATCGGAAATCTTTATGATCAAGTCGTCGGCTTTCTGTCCACTGCCTGCCACGGCGTAGTTTCCAGACGAAGCCGGGTCATCTGTCATCTGTCGTCTGATTTCAGGCTTGTTCTTGATCAGGATATTCTCCGGCTTGATGTCCCTGTGGATGAGGCCGATCCCCTTGCTGAAAGTTCCATCTGTCATCTTGATCTGCGGGATCTCGGCGTTGTGTGCGTAATGGAGGCCGTCGAGGACCTGCATGATGATCCTGCAGGCTTCGGCTGTGGAAGGCATTCTTTCACGGAGAAGGAAGTCGTTGAGGCTTCCGCCCTTGCAGTATTCCATCGTGAAATACCAGATGTCACGTGATTTTCCGTAGTCGATCACCTTGACGATGTTCGGGTGATTAAGCACACGGCTGTTGGCGATCTCGCGCTCAAACCGCTCCTCGGTCCTGCGGGAGCCGACAAGATCCGGAGAAAGTATCTTGAGCGCCTCAAGGGCAGCGTTTTTCTCGTTCCTAGCGAGATAGACGGTTCCGATCCCGCCTTTTCCGATCAGGCGGACGATCGTATGCGAACCAAGCCGCGTACCGCTCATATCAAGATCTGACTTTGATACCTTCACAGACAGAAATCTCCTTTGTCGTAATATATTCCAAGAATGGATATATTATAAAGTTCTTATAACAAAATGTGTGTATATTGCGTATTATATATGGAGAAACATAAATGTCCCGGATAGGCCGGGACGGATGATTGGACGAGGAATGCTTATGCCGGAAATTAAATTCAGCTGTATGAAATGTGGCTCAGAGATAGAGGCCGAAACCACTCTGGCGGGCAAGGTCATGCAGTGTCCCCGGTGTCACAATGCCCTGAAGGTGCCCGACGAGTGCATGGTGCCCGGGATGGTACTCGGTGGCTACACTCTGGAGAAGATGCTGGGGCAGGGCGGTATGGGCGAGGTATGGCTTGCAACTCAGACCTCCATGGGAAGGAAGGTCGCCCTGAAGATCCTCAATCCCTCCCTTTCAAAGGACAAGGAATTCATCAAAAGGTTTACCAATGAGATGAAAATGGTCGGAATGCTCGACCATCAGGGAATAGTCTCCGCCTACGAAGCCGGAAATGCCAATGGATTTTATTTTTTGGCAACCTCCTATGTGGACGGAGAGACCATTGCAAGCATGCTGGAATCCGGAAAAGTCTTCAAGGAAAAAGAAGCGCTTGAAGTCGTCAAGAAGGTTGCAGAGGCATTGAAGTACGCCTGGGACAAGTATCAAATACTGCACAGGGACATAAAACCCGCCAACATCATGATCGAAAAGGGCGGCGAAGTGAAGCTCATGGACATGGGCATATCGAAAAGCCTCAAGGAGGACGTCTCGATCACCATGACGGGAATAATTGTCGGCACCCCATACTATATGAGCCCGGAACAGGCGAAGGCTGAAAGGGATATCGACCAGCGCGCCGACATCTACTCCCTTGGTGCAACTCTCTATCATATGCTGACTGGACGTCTCCCATATGATGCCACAAGCGCGATGGCGATCCTGGCCCGGGTGATTTCCGAACAGGCGACTTTGGTAAGGAAACTGAACAGCAACGTGTCGCCGGAATGTGAAATGCTTATCGGAAAGATGATGTCCAAGGACAAGAACCAGCGGCAGGCCAGCTGGCAGGAAGTTATTGATGACATTGAAGAAACTATTGAGAACGACAATCTGGCTGCGCCGATAATTCCAGAAGTCCCTGAAAATATTCCGATGAAGTCGGACTGGCTGATGAAAGCCGGCGTAATTCTGATTATCGCTTGTTTTGTCATAGTCAGTATTGCCCTGATAAAGAGGGGTGAAAACAGAAGGGCGGCATCGTCGGACATTGAAGTGAAAGATGACGCGCCTGGAGTTGACAGTGAGAAAAAGACTGACAGTGCACCTGTGGTGAAATCAAAAGGTCCACCAAGGGTTATCTCCTCCCGTGCACAGCCTTCTGTCCAGGAACAACCAGCTGATGTCGTCAAAGAGCCCAAGTCGCCTGCGGTTGAGATTCCGGATACGTCAAGAAAAGAACCCGGAAAGGGCGCTACTATACTGAGTGAATTGGCTGACCGGGGACTTGTTCTCAGCGAAAAGGAAATAGAGAAGGTCGCTCCGATTTTAAAGGACTATTACAGGGATCTTGCACAGCTGAAGGAAAACAGGTCCGCAACGTTTGTCGAAAAGAGGGACAAGATCAAGGCAATTGTATACGATACGAAAAAGAAGGTCGAATCCAAATTGTCCAAGGAAAGGGCTGCCATACTTATGAAATATCTTGACGATGAGAGATACCAGAAGGTGCATGACATCCTCGCACCAGCTCAGATGAACCAGCGGCGTCTGCATCAGCGCACGGACACGCCTCCAGCTCATGCTACAATGCCAGCCCCAGCCAGCACTCATGGCAAATGAGGGCGTTTTCGCTTGTAGTAGCGCATGTTTGCGCGTTAAGTAGGTACGTGCTTCCCGTGTCCGCCATAGCTTCTTTGCGACGGCGGAAGCATGTACCATCTTAAAGTCTAAGAATGGGACAGGCTAAAGCTCGTCCCTACTTTAAGAACGCTCGAACACGAGCTATCCGCCTTCGCCAAGATGCTACGGCGAGACAAGCTTCTTTGAAACTTGCCTCTGAAGTAGGTCGGGCTTTCCAGCCCGACAAGATGGCGGCCAGGAATGACCGCCCTACTTAAGCGGTAAAAGTTTCTTATTGATAAAACTGCGGCCACCGCTGTAGGCCGCTACGAACAGATATCCTAAGTCCGACAACCTCAGTACAGGTCTCGCCTGTGATTAGAAAGGTTGCGCTAGGCAAGAGAAGACACAGGCAGGATGCCTGTGTTACATTGCCGACTTACTAATAGTCTCATAATAGAATGGAGTTTCAAAATAACGGAGGGCGGACCACGCCTAAGCGTGGTAAACTTTCCAGCGTGCCTTGCCGTAGCTTCCCAGCGAAGGCAGGTCCGCCAACTCGCGGGTTGGAAAACCCGCGCTCCTTTGAAGAGGAAATGCCTCGAAATTATTCTGAGACGACTAGTATAATAATGAATTACCGGCCCTCAATGGTCACTTCAGTTTTTCGGCGAGTTTCTTTACTTTCTCGTCCTTGAGGAGTTCGGGGAAGCGCTTTTTAAGTTCTCCGAAGGTGGTCCTGGCTTCATCGAGCTTTTTCTGCCGGATGGAGATATCTATGCTCAGGATCATCGCCTGCTGTGAAAGAATGGGATCGTCGGAGAGGATGAACACCGACATCGCATAGCGGTTGGCCCTGACAAGGTCGTCCTTGTTATCCGAGAGTATCCGTGCAAGTCCGAGTCTTGCCCTGGCGGAGGCCGTCTTGCTCACCGACATCTCTATGCATTTTTCAAATACGAGGACGGCTTCATCCTTCTCTCCTTTGTTCAGGAGCGTCATCCCGAGATATGAAAGAAGCTCGGACTGGAGGTCCTTGTTTTGAGTGACTATTTTTTCGGCGTCACGGAAACTCTTGAGCGTCTTGTTCATGTCGCCCTTCTTCTCGGTGAGAAGCCCGATTGCAATAAGGCCTCTGAGCTTGTTGTCGGGATCAGGATTTTTCACGAGTGCTTCGTAGCATTTGGCGGCAGCGTCGCTTTTTCCTGCTTCGGAGAACTGGTTCCCCGTTAGGAGGAGGAGGTCTGGATTCAAAGAGGAAAGCCTGTCGCCGTCTGATGCGAAGTCCGCAAAAAGTATTTCAGCCTCCGGTGTGATCTTTTCAGAGACGATGGACCAGAGGAGATATTCCCGGGCGAGGGAGACGAGTGCGGGATCATATGCGTTGTCATTGGAAATCCTGCGGAATCCTTCCGCCGCCTTGCTGAAACCGCCTTTCATGAAATCAATATATGAGAGGTAGAAAACAGCATTGCCATGGATGTCCTTGTTGGAGCTTTGCTCCTTTTCAAGCTTGATGAGGATTTCGCGGGGCTCTTCCGAATCAGGTTTTTCGTAGAGTGTAAGTACTGCGATCCTGAGCAGGGCTTCCGGCTGGAGCTTTGAGGCAGGGAAGTCGTCGGCAAGTTTACGGTAGAATTCCAGAGCCTCCTTGTCATTTTTCGATGTCTCATGGCATTTTGCAATTCCGAAAAGGCAATCCGGCTTGAGGTCTTCCGGGCAGTCGCCCAGGATATCCTTGTATAGGGAAAGTGAACTGTCGATCTGGGAAAGGTTCGCATAAGTGGAGGCGAGTGCGAGCCTCAGTATGGCCCTTTCCCTGACGTCACGGGCTGAATTGATGGCTTCCTTGAGGAGCAGGGTCTTGTCATGAGGCGTACCGAGAACCCTGATCAGATTATTTGAGATTTCAAGTTTTGCATCGATCGACAGCTTGGGATTCTTGAAGAAGTCGTTCGCCTCCTTTACTGCGTCCTGCAGCCTCGACTTGTTTATGAGGCACTGAACCGACATCGATGCTGATTTGGAAAAATATCCGGGGCTGGACTTAGGTGAAACTATGATTGATGAGAGGGTTTTGCGGGCTTCAGGAAAAAGCCCCTGTTCCATCTGTGTTGAGGCCTTGATGAAATAGAGTTTTTCAGACTGGGCGTCGATGTCTGCGCTCCTGCCGATCTCCATGTCAATCTCCCTTGTGAGTCTCGTGTATTCCTTTGCAAGGAAAAGAGATTCGAATTTCCTGAAGAAGGCTTCCCGTCCGAGTGCGGTATCCGGGAACTGGAGCAGTATCTGTTCATATGTTTCAGCCGCTTCGAGATGGTGTCCCTTCCTGGATTTGACACCTGCCAGGTAATTGAGCGCGGCGCACATGATCTCTGTAGGTGTTTCCTGGCCGTCGATGAGGGATCTTACAAGCTTCATGGCCTCGCCGCCTTCATTCTCCTTGTCGAGTATTGACGCAAGTTCGAGCCTGGCATAGGAGGGATAGATGTCTGTCTTCGAAGACGGCTTTACTGAAGCCAGTCCTGTGAATTCATTTTTCGCCTTGATGGAATTTCCGAGTTCGGCATGGAACTTCCCGAGGTTGTATGAAGCCGCATGCTTGACTGGAGCGGCGGTGTCTCCGGAGGCTTTTATCTCCTCGAGCGACGAGAAGGCTGATTTTCTGTTGGTCTCATTGCCTGTCTTGAACAGGGCGACTGCGTAGTTCACCTTTACGGCGGTTGCGGTCTTGAGGTCTGAGAATTTCTTGAAGAAGAGCTGGTAGTTGGATATGGCCTGTGGCAGGTCGCCGGAAGCGGAATATGCGTCGGCCATCTGTGACAGTGCGTCGGCGATCAGCGGATCGTCCGGGAACTTGTCGATTATTTTCCTGTATTCCTCTATGGCGAGCTGGTAATGTCCCCTTCTGGAAAGTCCGTCTGCGAGCCGGAGCTGTTCATCTATGAAAAGCTTCTTTTTGTCATCAGTCACATCCTGTGCTGAAAAGAGGCTGGTGCTGATCAAAAAGGAAATAAGGAAAAAGGGAAAAAGGGAAAAGTGACAGAAGAATTGCGGGATCCGCGTGGCGGGCATGTTCACTTTACTCCGGGATTTGGTAATTTTTCCGGAAGCGTCGCGAAAGAGACGTTTCCGATGTCCACGTTCCTGCATATGTCCAGGACTGTGATGATTTTCTCATAGGGGGTGTTCCTGTCACCCCTGATGATCACTGGCTGGCCGGGATACATCTTGGCCTGTTCGCCGAGGAGTCCGCCCAGCCTGTCGGCTGAATATTCGATGGAGTTCAGGTAGATACGGCCCGAGGAGTCGATATTTATGACGATTTCAAGCGGGAACTTCGGGGACATGTCTCCGGACTTGGACGTGGGGATGCTTATACCGAGTTTCATCTCCCATTCCGCGTATATCGACGAGGAGATGAAGAACAGAAGTATCAGGAAGGCGATATCGACCATCGGGGCTATCTGGAATCCGATGCCTGTCTCCCTGCAATGTCTTTTAAAATTCATACTGGCAGCTCCGAGTTTTTATGGAACTTTTATCAGGTCGATCATTTTTCTTGATATCCTGCTGCTTTTAGATTCGAGTTCGGTTATGAGGACTTTCACCCTTCCCCTGAAGAATGCATACAGGAGCATTGCAGGGATTGCGATCACAAGGCCTGCGGCAGTGTTTGTGAATGCCATTGCTATGCCTTTGGCGACCATCGTCGGTCGAGGGGTCATTGCTTCGGACTGGAGGGCGCCGAATGAGACGATCATTCCCATCACGGTTCCGAGAAGTCCGACAAGCGGCGAGACGATTCCGACGTCCTGCAGATACTGGATCCTCTCCCAGAGGTTGCCGGCCTGCCTGGAACCTTCGTCCTCCATCGCGCCTTTCACCATTTCATATGTGGCGTTCGGGCTTTTTGCGACTTCAACACCAATGAGGGCGATTTTGGCCACAGGGGTGTCGTTCTTGGAGCAGATCTCCTCGACAAGCCTGATATCCTTTTTCAGGATGGCCTCCTCGATCTGTTCAACGAGCAGGGCGGGGACGACCAGATCCTTCCTCAATGAGAAGGAGTAGTAGAATACGAGGCAGAGTGCGAGGAATGAGAGGGCATACAGTACAGGCATGAGCGGTCCGCCCTTGTTCAGCATCTCTCCGATAGTAGGGGATCTTGTATCGGCTGCGGTCTCAGCCTTGGCCGCCTTTTCAGTTTTTTCGGACGCTGGTGCCGCCTGGAGGGAATATGATCCGGAAATCGAAGGGAGGACGGCGAATACCGCAAGAATTGCAATGAAGATATGAATTTTCAAAATTAACCTCTCAATTAATTAATTGTTTTATTTGAAAATGTATTTAAATCATGGCATAATATAGCTCTGTTTAATTTAATTTCCATATTCGCCGGAGGGAGGGGCAGTCCGTTGCGGATATTATAATTATTGAAAGGGAGCGATGAGGCTTTTAAAGGAATTTGTAAGGGATCCGGCCGGAATTGGGACAATAATGCCCAGCTCAAGACAGCTTGCCAAGGTGATGACATCCGAAATCGGACTTGAACGGGCTGAGACCGTTGTTGAGGTCGGTCCCGGCAGCGGAGTGTTCACTTCCAAGATACTGAAGCTGATCTCGCCGAAGGCGAAATACTTCCTCGTCGAATTGAATCCGAGAATACACAGGCATCTTTCAGAGAAATATCCCAAGATAAAGATATATAATGAAAGCGCAGAAAACCTTCCTGAACTCATCAAGAAGGAAAAGATAAATTCCGTGGATGTGGTTGTTTCAGGTCTGCCGTGGGTTTCTTTTCCGCATGAGCTCCAGGTCAAGCTTCTTGAGGCGATCTACAAATGCATGACAAAGGGCGGGCGGTTCACTACATACGGATATATACATGGAAAAATCATGCCCCGCGGACAGGCCATTAAAAAGCTCCTCAAAACTAAGTTCCATACAGTCGAGACAACGGAGATCATATGGCAGAACATCCCGCCGGCCTTCGTGTACAGGTGCAGGAAATAAATTCCAGCGGACGCTGAAATTTATTTGAACTCCGGCTGGCCTGTGATCTGGAGGACGCTCTGCCAGAGGGTCATGCTGGGATCTATCTTCTTCCGCTCACTTACCGCAAGCGCTATTGGTACATGCGTGAAGTCCGTCCCCCAGTAGCCGACGACCATGTCGGTGCATCCCAGCATTGCGGCGTGTACGGCGGACTGTGAGAAAAGCAGGCAGTAGACGGCATCGGTGCCTCTCGCATCGACGCTCCTGATCACATAGCTCGGATCGAAATATTTCATGCTGACATCGAATTTCTTTTCCTTGCCATATGCAATTATCCTGTCGCGGAGGTATTCGCCGATGTTGTTCTTCTTCACGTTTCCGGACGCGTCCATCTGGACTGGCGCGTTCTTGAACAGATCCTGTCCGGCTCCTTCGGCAACCATTATGACGACGTGCTGTTTTGCTGCAAGCCTCCTGTGGAGACTCTCAAGGAGTCCGTTGGGGCCGTCCAGCTTGAAGGGGACTTCCGGGATCAGGCAGTAGTTGACGACACTGTTCGCCAAAGAGGCGAGGGCCGCGATGAAACCGCTGTCCCTTCCCATGACATGTATGAGTCCGACGCCGTTGTAAGCGCCTTTTGCCTCGTTGTGGGCGCAGGTTATGATCGGATGCGTGGCGTAGATAGCAGTCTCTACTCCGAAGGTCCTGTGCATGTATGAAATATCGTTGTCTATCGTCTTTGGAATTCCTATGACGCTCAGGTTCAACTTCCTCTTCATGGCTTCCTGTGCTATGGCATGAGCGCCCTTCAGGGTTCCATCGCCACCGATGCAGAACAGCATGTTCACGCAAAGCTTCTGGAGCGTGTCGACCATGATACCGATATCCTGGTTTCCTCTCGACGAACCGAGGATGGTCCCTCCTGAATTGTGGATATCGTCCACTATTTCAGGATCGAGCCTGACAGGTTCGAGTCCAAATGCGGGATTGAGACCGCGGTAGCCGTATTTGATCCCGATTACTTCCGGGACATCATATATTTCCATCAGGGTGCTGACGAGTCCCTTGATGACATCGTTGAGCCCGGGGCACAATCCGCCTGCTGTGAGTATTGCGGCCTTTGATTTTGCAGGATCGTGGAAGATCCTCTCGCGTGGGCCGGCTTTTTCAAAGGAGAGGAACTTGCCGAATTCCTGGAGCTCCTTCTGGAGCGGTTCGGAATGGAAGGAATAGCACACGTTCTGGTTTTCAGGGATGAATACGTTGTCCTTGAGGGGGGAGATGAACTCGGCCTTGCCGAGCCTGGCTATTGTAAAATCGTCAGGCTTGAGAATTTTCATGGGGTGTGTTTCCAGATATTGAATGTTGCGGGAATTTTTCCAGCGAAATTATCATCCTCCGTCGCCGCCCCTTGACTGTTTTGCCGTGATTTTCGCCTGGGGGGCCGCGGTCAGGTAGAACATGATTCCGAAGGTCTGCTTGTTCTCTTTCTTCTTATTGTCATTCTTGTCCTGCTTGAATCCGTATTCGAGCGCAAGCTCCCAGCAGTGGAAGGTCCTGATGAGCCTGAGCATACTGTCGCGGACCATCTTGTCGTCCAAATCGTATGATATCTCTATTTCACCCCTGGTCTTGTCGCAGATCGGGAACTGGAGCTTGAATTCGATGTCCTGGAACTTGGAATATTTCCTTATGAACGAGGTTCCGGACATGATATCAGTCAGGGAGCTTCCCATGGAGTAGATGCTTCTTTCGGTGAAATTGCGCTGATAGTTGTAGTTGAAGGTGACCTTCCACTCCTCTGTGATGTCATAGGTGAATCCGATGAGGAACTTGTTGAGGGAGAACTTGCCCGTATTGATGAGGATATCGGAGTTGATATGGAAATCCGCGAAGGGATCCAGGGTGATCTTCGTGCCGAAGTCGCCGAGATAGGTGAACTTGTCGCCGTCGAGGTCGTCCTCCCTGTTGAAATGGAAGTCAAAATAGTTCTCCACCGACGCCCAGGTGTATATCTCCTCCTTGTTGTAGTCTCCGCGCCTTGTCTGCAGCCTGTTGACGAGGCCGAGCCTTATGAAATTCTGCTCGTCTATCCTGTCGGTGTCGTCGAAGTAGTAGATCTTGTCGCGGTTCAAGGTGGGCTGCGGGATGAAATTATAGTTGATATACGGGACCATGACATGCCTTATCCCGTCAATATCCCAGAATGCGCTTTTCACTTCGTTCCAGGACCTGTAGATCTTTGTGTTCATCTCAAGGCCGGTCTCGGCCACGAAGCGGAGTTTCCCACCGCCCTTGTCGTCATAGTTCACCACGTCTCCACCGACCTGTGCGCCCTGGTCGTTGTCCACATTGAGGATCGTGTTGAGGTCGCTGGGTGTCACCTTTGTCTTCGAAGTGTTGGAATAGTATGTAAGCCTGAAACCGGCGCGCGGGAGTACGTTCAGCCAGTCGAACTTCAGAGGATAGTAGAACATGTGCAGCGTATCGAACCTGACGGACTTGTAGTCCTTGGGATCAACGCCGTTGCCCAAGGTCCTTGCATCATCATAGTCGCGCCATTTCATCCTGAAGTAGCCCAGGCTGGTTTCACCCTGATAGTAGATGTTGGTGTTGAAAAGTTCCTGCCTCGGAACGTCTATCCTGCCTTCAGGGAGGCGTTCGACTTCGGAGAAGAAACTGTTTATCCTCTGCCTGTAGTTCACCGACGCGGTGAAACGGTTGAACTGGTAGTCCAGGCTTGCGAAAGTCGGAGGCTGGGGATCCTCGTCATACCTGTCACGGAAGAAATCATAGAGGAAATTAATATCGCTCAGCTTTTCGATCTGCCCCCTGAAATCCATTCTCGGCGTTATATGGGTCAGGTTGTTGAGCTTGAGATCGTAGCGGCCCTTGTCGATGTCGAAACGCTGGTCTGACGCAGCTTCCTTTTCCGGCTGCCTGTCATATAGCCCGTATGCGAATCCGTATGTCCTTGATTTTTCAGATGTGATATCCATCTCTATGCCGCCGCCCGGTCCGCGGCTGCCGTAGTAGTCAAGCAGCAGGCTTGTTTCGATGAAAGGATTCTCCCATACGGCCCAGGTCTTTTTCGTCTGTATGAAATAACCCCAGTCGGTGTCATGTCCGCCTCTTACGTGCCAGCCCCACCCGGGTTGATCTGCAGGCTTGTGCACCACGGGGAGCGGAATTACCGGAACTCCTCCAATGTTGAACCAGCACCAGTAGGCCCAGACCTCATATTTCCCTTGCTCCCTGTTTCCCTTGTCCATGAAGTCGGCGGCGCCCTGCCGCGGAATGAGCCTGACCTTGCTTGCGCTGACGGAGTAGTGCTCATGGTTTTCGGCCAGGTATTCACAGGATGACATTTCGACATTGTAGATGGTTATGGAACCGTCGGCCTCCCTTTCGGCGCTTTCCCCCCTGTAGTAGTAGTTGTCAAAGGTTCCCTCGAACTTGCCCAGATCGAACAGGCCGCTGGTGAGGTTTCCGACAGCCTTTTCACCTTCCCAGTCGATCTTCTCGGTGATTGTCTTTACGAGTATGAGCTGTTTCCCGGAAGGCTTGCTCACATAGCCTTCTATTATGGTCTTCACCTTCAGATTGGCCTGGAGTTTCTTGAGCTCTTCATTGTTGACTTCGGATCGGTCCGTGACCCTCCTGATAAGTTTTACATTGCCGACAGCTTCCACATCCTTCGTGGACATGTTGACGATGACCTTGTCGCAGGTGATGTAGATGTCCTTGTAGCGGAGTTTGACGTCGCCGTTTCCGATTACGTTGTTCCCCTGGAACTCGAGCTTGGCGGCGGTTGCTCTGACATCCTCCTTGAAAAGGGACGACAAGGCATCCTGCGCAGCAGCTTCAGGCATGGAGGTGAAAATCAGCGCGAACGCGAAAAGCGCCGCGAAACACACCAGTGTTAATTTTCGCTTTCTTCCCAATTTTACTTTCCCGGATTAAATTGAAAGGCGTTAATATAGCAGGGGTTTCATTCAAGTCCAGTATCGGGGGCTTCATTTGTGGGGTGTTATTTTTCGAATTCAGCTATGTGTCAAAATATATAAGTATCTGACCCGAATGGCCAAAAACGAATGGCGCCAATGGCGATATAATCTGTTGTTATCCGGCCTTGAATTGTTTCAGGTATCTGAGTCTTTCCGTGACAGGCGGATGCGAGTAGTGGAATTTTGCATAGAGCGGGTGGGGGTGGAGGTTGGAAAGGTTTTCAAGGGAAAGTTTTACGAGTGCTGATGCGAGCCCCTTGTTCTCGCCTGTCAGGCCGCATGCGAATTTGTCGGCCTGCCATTCGAACCTCCTTGATATCATGTTGAATATAGGGGCGAAGGGCCAGGTGAATATCGAGGCGGCGAATCCGAGCAGGACGAGCTTGGTGAAGAAGCTGGCATCCTGGATCAGAAAGGCACTGCTGAGGATATTGCTTCCGAGGAGCTTGAACGCGACATAGGTCATTATCAGTGCGCCGGTCTCGACGATGAACAGGATCTTCAGGATATGCCTGCATTTCCAGTGGCCGGCCTCGTGCGCGAGGACCGCGAGAATTTCGTTTTTCTCCATCTGTTTCAGGAGGGTATCGAAGAGGACGATCCGTTTGACATGCCCGATACCGGTGAAATAGGCGTTGCTGTGTCCGGTGCGTTTTGAAGCGTCCATCTTCTGGACCTTGCTGACTTTTATTCCGGCTTTGGACATCATTGCCGATATGTCCGAGGAAAGAGATTCGTCGTCGAGAGGGGAATATTTGTTGAAGAGCGGTTCGATGACGTATGGCGAGATATACATGAGGAATATGCTGAAGAGGAGGAAAAGCAGCCATACGAGCAGCCACCAGTAGGCAGGGCTTGCGAGTATCAGTGAGAGGGCTGCTGAGATGAGAAGGGCGAACAGGATCGTTGATATCAGGAGTGATTTTGCGAGATCCGCAATCCACAGCTTCATGGTCATCTTGTTGAAGCCGTATTTGTTTTCTATCTTGAAAGTCCGGTAAAGGGCGAAAGGGATGCCAATCAGAGTGTTCAGATAGACCAGTGGCAGGAAGAAGATGATTCCGGTGACGATGAAATGCAGGTTGAAGGAAGTTATGAACGAGCCGTACCAGGCGAGGAGTCCGGAAAATATGAATATCAGGATCAGCAATTCGTCAAAGACAGTTTCGATGAGCCCGAAACGCATCTTGTCGACAGTGTAGGCGGAGGTCTTCCTGAGCAGAGCCTCGTCCAATTTCCCCGTGAACTCTTCAGGAATGACGTGTCCGTACCTTTTGAGGTGGCGGTAGTTGAAAAGGTCGAGTGTGAAATCAAAAGCCCGCATTGACGCATAGGCCAGCAGGATCAATAATAAAATACTGTTCATGTTTCCGTGGTTTTCCCAGTCTGTAATACTTATGCATGCAATATAGCACTGGAGTTGTGAAAACGGTGACAAGCCATAAATAATAAATATATTTGAAGATTTTTATATGAATCCCCTTGCTTGTATAGTATAATTAAATTGAGGGAATCTTAAGGAATTGTTGCTGATTTAAGCGGTTATACATTGAAAAATAAGCATGTTAAATTAATATAAACGGAATTTTTTATGCCGGAATAAAATATTTCTCTAGGGGGTTTCTGAAAATGTATCCGATGCGGACAAAGTTGATGGTGCTGTTCATAATCCTGCTTTCAATTACCATAATTGGCCTGGAATACTTCAAGCATCTCCTGCTGCCAGACCTGACCCTGATGCAGTCGCACCTGATTACTCTCTGCCTGCTGATCGTGATTCTTTCGGTCATCACTTCAACTGTCCATTCATTTGTCAGGAAACTCAATTCCCAGATTATTAAAAAGCAGGGTGAGAAGAGCAAGCTTGAGACCGCGCTCTGCAACAGCGAGGAAAGGTACAGGGCGGTCTTTGAGAATTCCGCCGATCCTGTAATCCTGCTTGACGCCGACACCCTTGAGAACGTCGATTTCAACGCCAAGTCATGTGACCTTCTTGCTTATGCCCATCATGAGTTCGAGGGCATGAAAATAGTGGATTATGAAGCTGAACCAATGGCCGATGCCAGGAAGAGATTTGAGAGGATATTGAAGAGCGGGAACATGGAGGCTTTTGAGTCGAGATTCAGGAAGAAGACCGGTGAATTCCTGGATGTTGCGCTGACAATCAAGCTGCTCACAATTGAAAACAGGAAATATTTCCTCCTGACATGGCAGGACATACGAGAGAGAAAAAAGCTGCAGGCCAGATCGATCGAACAGTTCGACTTCCTGAACACCCTCATTGAAACGATACCGGCTCCGGTGTTCTACAAGGACCGCCAGGGGAAATATACAGGCTGCAACAAGTCTTTCGAAGAATTCCTGGGCGTGTCGAAAAATGAAATCATCGGTAAGTCGGTACATGACATTGCTCCTATGGACATAGCGGAGGAATATTTCAGAAGGGACGAGGAGCTGTTCAGGAATCCCGGCCAGCCGCAGGTGTATGAATGGAAGGTCAAGACCAGGAAGCTCGGACTCCGCCAGGTAGTCTTCAGCAAGGCTACATTCAATGATTACAAGGGGAATGTTTCGGGGCTTATCGGCGTCATCCTTGACATAACTGATCTGAAGAGCGCCGAAACCGAACTGAAAAAGAGCAGGGACGCGCTTGCCGAACACAACCGGATACTTGTCGAATGGACCTCGCCGGACATCCTCTATCGTCCGGACTTGGAGTATATAATCAGGAAGATCACTGAGACTGTTTCAAGGATCATGGGTGTTGAAAGGGTCGGCATCTGGCTCTACAACACTGATTCAACCAGGCTCTATTGCATGGATCTATTTGACCTGGCGGGGCATTCCCATGACAGCGAACTTGTCGTGGCCGATCATCCGTCTTATTTCGCAGCTCTCAGGAAGGAACGTGTGATAGTCTGCAGGAATGCGCTTTCAGATCCGAGGTACAAGGAGCTGCAGGAGGCATATGTGAAACCTTTCCATGTCGGTGCGCTTCTCGATGTCCCTGTAATTGTCTCCGGCGAGATCATCGGAGTGATATGCATCGAACACAGGGATGAGCCGAGGGACTGGACCATGGAGGAACAGAATTTCGCCATATCGCTTGCCAACCTCTTCTCCCTTGCGCTTGAGATATCAAGGCACAAGCAGCTTGAGCGGTCGCTTCAGGCCAGCAGGGACAATTTCATAAATATCGTAGAGAAGCTTCCTTGTTCAGTGCTCATAGTTGACATGAGGAACAAGGTCAAATTCGTCAACAGCGGATCTGAAAAGTTCTTCGGCGGGAAAATAATGGACATGCTCGGTTCCGAGTTTCCGTATCCGGTGATTGCCGGGAAGACTACTGAAGCTGAATTAGCCAGGGCCGACGGAAAGCCTGCAAGAGTCAGTATTATCGCCGTGCAGACCAGATGGGACAATGAGCCTGCCTGTCTTGTGACAATACAGGAGAAATCACATAATGGAGAATGAAATGAAGAAGCCGGCAGTAGGCCATAGGAAGATAAAATGGCATAATGACCTGGACACAGGCATTGAGCTTATTGACAAGCAGCACAAGGAGTTCATCAGGCTTGTGAACTGCCTTCTTGACGATTCAATCAAGGACGGTGACGGGCATATTCTCAAGGATGCATTCCTCTTCCTTAAATACTATGTCTGCGAGCACTTCGGCGCCGAAGAGGCCTTCATGGTTGAATATAAATATCTCCATTATGCACAGCATAAGACCAGGCATCTCTATTTCCGTAGTGAACTTGACAGGCTCTCCGGACTGCACCTCTCAGGAAGCATTTCCGACCGTGAAGTAGCCTTAAAGTTGAATTACCTGACCACAAACTGGTTCCTGAACCATATAAAGACAGAAGACAGGACCTTCTGCAACTTCCTTCTAGAAAAAGCAGGCAATGACAAGAAGGGCCTTTTGGGGAAACTGAGAATCCTGGTCAAGGGATTTTTCAAGACCGTCAAAAGGAAGTAAGTTCTGCCGGAAGCTGCAATTCCCACGCTATCCATCCAGCAGATTGTTTATCTTCGTCCTGAGGACTTCCATGGAGAACGGTTTTGAGATGAACTGGGCGTCCGGAGCCTGGATGTCATGCTGGGACAGGATGTCATAAGTGTGCCCGGACATATAGAGGACCTTCAGATCGGGCCTGATTTCCGACAGACGCTTGTAAAGCTCCTTGCCGTCCATCTCGGGCATGATGACATCTGTCAGGAGTATGTCAATCCTGGACTGTGCATCTTTCACCAGCTCGATCGCGGCCTGTCCGCTTTCCGCTTCAATTACGTCATATCCGTTCCTTTTGAGCTCTGAAGATACTATCCTGAGGACTGAAGGTTCATCTTCGACAATAAGGACAACCTCGCCGTTGCCGCGTCTTGTCTCGTCGGTCAAGACTGTTTTTTCCTTGATTTGCTCAGGTCTGTCTTCGCTTGCGGGAAGATAGATCTTGAAGGATGTCCCCTTGCCCTCTTCGGTCCATACCCTTATACCACCCTTGTGCTGGAATACTATTCCATGCACCATGCTGAGCCCGAGTCCGGTTCCCTTGCCTCTTTCCTTCGTGGTGTAGAAAGCCTCGAAGAGATGGCTCATCGCAGCCTTGCTGATACCTGTACCTGTGTCTGTGACCTTCAGGACGACATACTTCCCGGGCTTCAGCGGTGGATGTGCATCCGGAACTTCCTTGAAGAGCGTTTCATCGTAAGTCTCAAAACTCAGGACGCCTCCCTTGAGCATGGCGTCCTTGGCGTTCACAGCCAGATTCATGATAACCTGTTCAATCTGTGTATAGTCACCCTTCATCATCGAAATGTCCGGGGAAAGCCGGTATTCGATCTTGATGTCTTCGCGTATGAGCCGGTTGAGGATGCTCTTGAAGGACTTGATGATGTCGTTTATGTCGAGAGTGGTGACCTCCAGCATCTGCCTGCTGCTCAGGGCGAGGAATTTCTGCGAAAGGGACTTCGCGCGTTCGGCGGAGTTCTTTATCTCCATGAAGCCATTGTACAGGGGATCGTTCTTCGACGTTTCAGCAATGAGCATGTCGGTATATCCCAGTATCGGCACCAGGAAATTGTTCAGGTCATGTGCGAATCCCCCTGCGAGACGCCCTATTGACTCAAGCTGCTGCGACTGTCTCAGTTCCTCCTCCAGCTTGTCCTGTCTCTTCTGTTTCTCGATCTGCTCTGTTATATCTTGTACTGTGGCGATTATATATTGGGGATCCCCGAGAAGATCCCGATAGACCTGCGACAACATGAGGACATTTATCATCCTGGCGTCTTTTCGCACGAACCGTTTTTCAAGTCTGATAGTTTGGAGATTCTTTTCCAGATGCTCCTCGAAATGCTTTTGTGCGGACTCGTAATCCTGCGGGAAGGTGACGTCCTTCAGCTCCTTTCCCTGTAAAAGCTCTTCAGCGGAATATCCGAGCATGTCGCAGAATGCCTTGTTGACCGTCCTGAACCTTTCGTCAAGGTGGCAGGTGACAATGCCGATAGGCGCCTGTTCAATTATCAGTTGATATCTCTTCTCGTTGTTCACCATGGATATCTCAGTGTATTGCTGGGTAGTCTTGGCCTGTTCGAGGGCGGAAAGCATCTTGTTGATCTCCTTGCCGAGCATGCTTATCTCATCGCCGCCTTTCTCATCCACCCTCAATGTCAGATCGGAGACCTGCCGTATCCTGCCGAATATCTCCGTGAAGTTCCTGATCTTGCCCAGAACCGCCCTTTCAAGGATGAATACAATCAGGAGATATATCACTCCCCCGGTGACAAGGATTCCGCCGGCAAAAGTCAAAAACGCAGTCCTGCCTTCCTTGTATATCTCGCGGACCATGGTCATGTTGGCTATGAGACATGTCTTGCCATGGATATCTGCAAAAGGTATGAATACTGAAAGCATGTCATTCTTGGACATCTTGATCACCGGCGTGGTGTGGTGTTTCAGTGATACAAGAGCTTCAGCGGTTTCCAAGGACATTTCCCGGTCCGCCCTTTCAAGTTTGAAATCCCGCCGGATCTGCTTGCCGGCATTTTCCACGAATGCATTGTCCATATAGACCCCGAATATGAGCACGCCTCTGGAAGGGCCTTCTAGCTTGCTTGTAAGTATTGAACGCGCCGCCAGGAGCAGAGGCACGTCATTGGTCATGAGAATCCCATTGAACTGAATTCCTTTTTCATCCTTCTGCTCGAACAATCCCTTGTTGGCGGCGATGCTTTCAAGGATTCCTTCCGAAAGTGGCTCCTTGGTTTTTTTAACGGAGTCGAAGGCGGTGCCGTATATGATTTTTCCGGCGGTATCCATGAATATCAGGACGTTTATATTCAGATTGGCTATCATTTGATCCTGGAGGTTCGTGTCAACAAATGATGGATTTCCATTGCCAACAAATGAATATGAATCATCCCAGAGGGCCCAGTCATTTGCGAGAGTCTCTATCCTGGAAAGCTCCTTTCTGACGATTTCCGTGAGACGTCCGGCATTTTTGAACGCCTGGTTCTCCTCAATGCTGTTGAAGCTCGAAAGGATAACGTAGAATGAAAGCGTACAAAATGCGGTGATAAGGACGCATAGGGCGATCCCTATGTATAAAAGAGTTTTGAATCGAAGTTTCAAATTATCTTCCCCTTCGGGATTAATTTAAGTGCAAGTGCCTGAAATTCAAGCTTTTAAATCCCTGCAAGCATGCCTTTGTATGATTTTATAAGTTCGGGGAGGGTCGTCGACATGAGTTTCCTGCCGGAAATATTCATTTGCAGTTTTCCGCCCTTTGAAACCTTTCCCGGAATTCCGTATGGGATGTCGCCAAGCATCTTCTCAACTTTGACCCTGTTCTCCGGGGAGACTGTCATTATGAAGCGGCTGTTGCTTTCGGAGAAAAGGATTTCCTCAGCGGACAAGTTTCCTTCGACAGGTATCATTCCCAGATCTATCTCAAGACCGAGCCTGCCTGCAATTGCGATCTTCGCAAATCCCGCCGCAAGCCCCCCGAGCGCCGGGGTGTGCAATGAATTCGCAAGCTCTTTTCCGGTGATCCTGGCGACAGTCTCATAAATTCCAATCGCCTTCTTTGCATCCACCTCCGGTACATTGTTCCCTGTGGCGCCAAGCATAAAGTAATATTCACTTCCGCCAAGCTCGGATCTTGTCGGGCCAATGACAAAAACTAGGTCTCCGGGATTCTTGAGATCAAGGGTGACGGCCTTTGATATGTCGTCCATTTTAGCTATGGCGCTGAAAAGAACTGTTGGAGGTATGGATATCTTCCTGCCACCGCGCGTACTGTCGTTCTTCATGCTGTCCTTGCCGGATATGCATGGCACCTTGAACGCCTTCGTGTAATCATATAGCGCCTGGTTGGCCCTGACAAGCTGCGCAAGCTTGTACTCGCCGTCCGGCGTCTTTTCGCTCTGAACCGGATCCGGCCAGCAGAAATTGTCCAGTCCTGCTATGTGTCCGAGTCTTCCACCGACTGCAATTATCCTGCGGATTGTCAGGTCGATCACGGAAGCCATCATGTGATACGTGTCTATGTCGCTGTAGCGGGGAAGTATCCCGGACGAAAGGATTATCCCCTCCTTGCCCAGCTGTTCATGCATTGTCACGGTCGCATCGCTTGCCACGTCGCGGAATTTACCGGAAAAAGGCTTTATCACGCTGAGCCCCTTGACTTCATGGTCATATTGGCGCGCCTTGTATTCGTCCGAACAAATGTTCAGGCGGCCGACCATGTCTATGAAATCTTTTTTCAGGTTCCGTTTCGATTTTGCAGGCTCCTTCCATTTCGGAGGAGTCCATTTCGCCTTGAGCTTCATCCTCGGAAGGCCTTCGTGCATGAAATCAATGTCAAGATATGCTATCGTCCTGTCGCCGTACAGCACATGGAATTTCCCGTTGTCTGTGAATTCACCGAGAACGGTCACTTCGACATCCCTCGATTCCGCAAGCTTCAGGAATTCAGCAATATTCCCAGGAGGAACTGCAAAGCTCATCCTCTCCTGTGCTTCGGAAAGAATTATCTCCCAGGGCTGTAGACCCGCATATTTGAGGGGCGCCTTGCTGATATCTATCCTGCAGCCTCCGCAGAGGCTTGACATTTCACCGAGGCTCGAGGAAAGTCCGCCGGCCCCGTTGTCAGTTATGAACCTGTACAATCCCTTCTGCCTGGCCTCATATATGAAATCGCCCATCTTCTTCTGAGTTATCGGATCGCCGATCTGTACCGCCTGCGTCGGACTGTCCTGATGGAGCTCCTCGCTCGAGAATGTCGCGCCGTGGATCCCGTCCTTCCCGATCCTGCCTCCGGCCATCACCGCAAGGTCTCCGGGGATTATTTTCTTGGAATGCCCGGGAAGACCACAGATTTTCTTTGGAAGAGTTCCGACTGTTCCGCAATAGACAAGAGGCTTGCCGAGGTATCTGTCTTCAAAATATTCCCAGCCGAGTCCGTATGGGATTCCGCTCTGGTTGCCACCGTCGATGACTCCCTTGTGGATCCCGTCCCTGAGACGCCTCGGATGATGAAGCCCGCTGGGAATGTCCTTTTCCTTCGTGAACGGAGATCCGAGGCAGTAGCCCCATACATTTATCAGAAGGTTTGCGCCCAGTCCGGTCCCCATAGGATCCCTGTTCACGCCGACTATGCCTGTCATCGCCCCTCCGTAGGGATCGAGCGCCGACGGACTGTTGTGGGTTTCAACCTTGTATACCAGATCGATCTTGTCGTTGAAGGCGATCACTCCTGCGTTGTCATGGAATACGGAGACGAGCCAGTCGACCTCCTTCGATATTTCCTCGGTGCTCTTCTTGATGAACGACTTGAAGCAGGAGACGATCTTCCTTGTCCTGCCATTTTCATCGGTGTATTCGATCTCGGCGTCAAAGATCTTGTGCTTGCAGTGTTCGGACCAGGTCTGTGCCAGGATCTCAAGCTCTGCATCGGTCGGACAGCTTTTCAGCCCCGCCTTTCCACGCCCTTTGGCCTTCCGGAAATAATTCTGGATGACCTTCATTTCGTCGAGTGACAGTGCTAGAATTCCGCTCCTGCTTATCTCCATGAGCTGTCTGTCGCCGACTTCGAGATCGATCTCCTTGATTATTCCGCCCTCGGATTCCTTCACGAATGGAAGGTTCATTGGAATAGGGGAGGCGGCAAGTTCCTTTCTGCTGTATACAGCTATGGTCTCAATCAGCACATTCGCGAGAAGCTTGTTTGCAATGGTCTCCGCATCTGACCTGCCGAGGGATCTGCCGTATATGAGATATTCGACCGAGCTGAAGACAAATTCATCGTCGCGGAGCTTTCTTCCTATGATGTCGCCGATCGCCTCATGTGCTGAACGCCCGACGTTGTCTGTCACCCCCGGCCTGAAGCCGACGACTATCAGCCAGTCGCATCCGGTTTCCCTGGTTTCCCCGATGATGCCATTCTGGAGCACGGGATTGGAAAGTTCCGCCGCAGACTTTTCAGCCTGGGAAGGAGTGATGTCCGCAGCAATGGTGTAGACATCCCGTGTCCTGACCTTTTCAACCGGGAGCTTGAGGAAGTTGTGGATCTGCTTTTTTACCGATTCTCCGCGGGAGTCCCGCCATTTGCCATATGTTGAAACTTCTATCCTGTAGTTCATATTCGCGCTTATATTATATTATGGGTTGAGTAAATGATGAATTTATGTTATAATTTGCAAAATTCTATTATAGTTTTTCAGAAAGTCTCCATCTATTCTAAATTAATATTAGTCTCGAAATGGAATGGAGTTCAAAAATAACGGAGGGCGGACTTTCCAGTCCGCCAGTTCGCGGGTTGGATAACCCGCTCTCCTTTGAAGAGGAAACATCTCGAAATTATTATGAGATGACCAGTAAGTAAATGGAGGGACGTGCTTGCCACGTCCGTGTAAAACAACAAGGAGTCTATCATGAAACTTCCCGACAAGAAATACATCGGCGCCTTCTGCGTCGGCATCCTCTGGGGGCTGATTATTGCGTTCGTGTTCTGTGTTGTCTTCTTCAGATCCTACCTGGTAAGGGAATATGAGAGCACAATGAATTTCGATGATACAGTAAATACAGTTACGGCAAAGGCGCAGGGGATCAAGGGCTGGATTGTAAAGTCCGGATCATGCAGCCTTCCCAAGCCCGCCGACGGAACCAGGATGTGGACCATCACCCTCTGCAATGCGGCCTACGCCTCCGCCATGCTCAACGACGAGAACAGCAGGAAGATCTCTTCCGTCATACCCTGTACATTCGCGATTTATGAAAAGAAGGATGGAAAGACCTATATCAGCAGGATGAACGTGAAACTGCTCGGATATCTCCTGGGAGGACAGCCCGGCAAGGTGTTTCCGCAGGATGTGGCCCCAGATCAGACAATGATGCTTGACAAGGTGGTGAAGTAATATTTTTTCAGCGTGGCTGAAAAAATATGTGCTCCACCAGGATCTTTATTCCAATTCCGATCAGTATGACTCCGCCGAATGCTTCGATCTTCTCCTCGAAGAAATGACCTGCAAAATCTCCGATAAGGACGCCTATGAAACAGATGACAAAGGTTATCACCCCGATGATTGCCACCGCCATGTAGATGCTGCCGGAAAGAAGCGACAATGAAATGCCGACCGCGAATGCGTCGATGCTTGTGGCTACCGACAGGAAAAGAAGGGTCTTGAGGTTGGTCGGATCGAACTTCTCCTCTTCTTCCTTGAGGATGAAGGCCTCATATATCATCTTCCCGCCTATTGCTGCGAGTATCGCAAATATGACCCAGTGGTCGAAGCTGGATATCAATTCCTTGACGAATGTCCCTGCGAACGCCCCGATGAGCGGCATCAGAAGCTGGAAAAGTCCGAAGAAGAATGCAATCTTCACGGCATTCCTCAGTTTCAGATGCGACTTCTTGAGGATGATCCCGCTTGCGATCGATACCGCGAGTGCGTCCATCGAAAGTGCAACGGCTATCAGGATTGTTTCAGGTATATTCATTTTTTTGTTTCACCGCTTATGATCTCAAAGAGGCATAGTCCGGAGACAGCCAGGATTATTAAAAAAATGCCCATGATATTATTTCCGATTTCCAATTTTACCGTAACATGTCGAGTAAACGTTGGAGTCCAAGCTTTAGCTTGTCTTCATTCGAGCTGCTGGAGAATAAGCTACTTCCGCAAAAATCGAGAACACGTCTTGCGACGTTGACTACAAGCATATACAATTATTGCATTCGTTCGTAGTTAAGCTCGCAAGAGCTGTTTCTTTCTTCCAATCATATTTCCAATTACAGCGACGCCTTGCGTCGCCTACACGCCCAGCACATCTGCGAGACTGTCACGAAATATGATGCAGGAACGCGGTTCAGCACGGATATGAAGACATCGAGCGCAGTTGTCTTTCCGCCAAGCCCCATCGCGCCTATGCCAAGTGAATTTATTTCCGACAACAGTCTTCGTTCAAGTTTTGCAATTGATGGATCTTTGCTGCGTTCTCCGATCTTGCGCAGGAACTGCTTCTTTGCTTCGGCGTATCCCGACGCCCTGTCGCCCCCGACGCACACGGAAGTTATACTTGGTGGACATCCTTTTCCCTGAGCCTTGTATACAGCGTCAAGCACGCAGCGCCTTATGCCGTCAATGTCCCTGCCAGCCCCAAGCTTGTCGTCTGGCAGCGAATATTGCACTCCGACGTTCTCGCTGCCTCCGCCTTTGAGAAGCAGCTTGACTTCAAGTTTTTTTGATGCCTTTTCATCCCAGTATATCATCGGACTTCCCGGTCCGATGTTCGTGCCGTCATTCATGCCGGTGATCGGGCATACGGAGTTCTTTCTTAATAGGCCGTCATTGGTCGCCTTTATTATTGCGGATTCCGCAGATTTCCTGAAAGCTGCCTTGTCGAAGTTCCGTGGACAACTGACAAAGAAAGTCAACGCTCCAGTGTCCTGGCACAGAGGCTGGTTCCTGTCTTCTGCGATTCTGATATTCTTCAGGATAAGTTCGAGCTGCTGACGGGCAGGGGAGACATCCGCCTCCTTCTTATAAGCCTTCTTCAAGGCAGATTGGATATCCTCCGGTATCTCACACGATGCCCGGCATATCAAATCATAAATTTTATCAATTAGGTTCTTCATGGAATTAAACTTAGACAGAGTTTGCTGGTTTTGCAAATAAATGTCATTATTATGCAACTGACAGTTATTTCTTTTCTTTATCTGGCTTTGACGTGCTGTCAGTTGAACGGTCTTTGATTTTAGTGGATATGTACTGTGCTATCTTTTTCGCAAAAGCTTCAAACATTTCGTCCTTATTCAGCGATTTCGGATAAGAAGAAGTCATCCCCGAAAATTTCCCGGTTTTGCAGTCGAGCAGTTTTCCGTTAAATCGGATCTCGTCATTTAGATAATATATTCTTCCGGAAATCATGTAATCAACACCCAAGACCTTCCCAGCCCTTATTACTGAATCAGCCCTTACGAGCCCACTTTCCGAAAGGTCCTGTTCATGCTTTATTTTTTCGACTTTTTCACGCTCTATGAGATTTATCGCTGATTCCTTTGAAAGCTGAGCGAAAAGCAGCAACGATATCTTTTCGGAGTCTGAGCTCTTGGCTCCGGTGTCATCGACAAAATCGAATATGGCCATAAATACAGGAGCGTCATTTCCAGCATGCGATGCAAATGAAAGCAGTAATAATAACAGTGATATAAAGATTTTGATTTTCATTCCAGCCCCTCCATTGCCCTCTTTTGGAACAATTTGAGTTTATCAGTGAATGTTTCTTTTCTGACAAGCTCCAACGCAACAATCTTATTCAATATCGGATCAGCCTTCTTGATTCCTCCGAGTAAAACAAGTGCGTTGCCAGCCGATTCCCTCACCTGGAGATTTTCATCGTCGAGGCGCTTTATTATCAATGGAAGGCTTTTTCTCGATTCGGGACCTATCTGTCCCATTGCATCAAGAGCCGCTATGCGCAAGGTCCAGTCGGGACTTGTTTCAACTGCTTTTGCGAGTGCTGGCAGAGCATCATTCCCAAACGTCCCCATACCCCCTATGATCATACATGCTTTGCTAGCGATAAACGGATCCTTGCTGCTTATACAGGAAATCAGCAACGGCAATATGGATGTTCCCTGTCGTTCAAGCCCTCCAAGTGCGGATTTGACCACGTCATCGTTCGGATCTTGCATTGCTTTTAGTAAGGCTTCGACGATCTTGTCACGACCGCGAGGCGATTTATAGGCAATCAGGCTTTTAATCGCATCGACCCTTGCCTTTGGAACCTTGTTATTCAGAAGTTCTAACGTATTCTTTTCTAGATACTTGGAGGTGAAGTCATCCGGCCATGATGTATCGTCAATCTTGATACTCATCAGGTAATATGCAGTTTCCCGTTCCTTTGGGTTTTCGGATTTTAACATCTTTTCCAGAACAGGGATGTTCTGCCGATGTATTTTCAAATTCCCGCGAAGGCCATGTGAGAAGTTTTCAGAAGCCCACTTAAGAATTTTCATCCTATCCTCATCAGTAAGATTATTTTCATATGTCAGAAGGATCAATATATTATGCTTGAAGAATCCTGGACTGGACTTGTCCTTGCAAATTTTCAACATTGCATCGGCATACTTGATATATTTGGCAGCATCTCCCGAAACCTTCGCTGCCTCCACAATGACGCTGGAGGAGCATAAATGGGTCTTATCCATGAAGAGTTTGACTGCAAAATCGCATTCCTTCGTCTGTCTCATATACCAACACAAATATTCTTCGAGAGATATGGGCACTTCATCTTCAATAGGATTTTTATACCTGAGGACAATATCCTTGACCTGTGGTATGAATGAGGCTGAAAAATCCAGATCCTTCTCCGCAGTCTTCAGTATCATCAATTTAACAGCTGATGGGTAAGCGCTGCCATCAGCATCGACAAATTCCTTCCTGAGAAAAGCCTTGGCCTTGTCGCTGAATAAGTTCTGCCGGGAAAGCAACTCATACAACTTCTCATAGCTCTTATACTGTTTAATATTATCAATCATGTGGTCCGTGACCTGATTAACACCTACGATGCTAATGGCATATGTAATCCTGTCAGGATTGTCCAGCAGTTTTACAAATTCAGGTTTAACATCATCTCCGCCATCTTTGCATATCATGACGACAATATCAAAAATCCTATCGTCATCCGTCATCAGTAATTGAGAAAGCGGTACAGCTGACTGTTTGATATACTTTAAAAGGAAGGGACGCGCCCACCATATGGTTCCATTATGATATCCTTTTTTGAAATCGTCGATGATGACAGGCACTGCTTTTTCCCCTATACTGTCTGCACATCTGCTGGCTATCTGCCTGTAGTCTGCATTTTCGGATTGCCGCCATTGATCCAGAATGATGGTCAACGACTGGGGCTCAGGTATCAGGGAAAGACATTTCAAGGCCTGAGGATGCACCGTCTGCTCCGCGCACAGTTCCTTGACGGCTTTTACGGTCTCCGCATCGCCGGAACTGATCTTCAGCACTGCCTCCATGGCGCCAAATTTAATCGCAATGTCGTCATCATCATAGAATCTCTTTAGTTTCGCTATCACCCCGGAAGCGTCCTTGCCAAATTCCCCGAGGGAAAAAATAGCCCTTTCTCTTGTTGCTCCCTTTTCCAGCGCATCTGATAACGGTGGGATGACGCTCTTGTCCTTCAGCCTTGCCCTGGTGAAAATGAGATCTTCCGGAGTCCGAGCCAGCTTCTTCAAATATTCCCCGCCCCGATCCCCCATAATGTAAAACAGTTCGATTATGAACTCTCCTTCCTCTGAGGCGTTGTACAGCCTTGGTTCACCCTCGTTGTTACAATCACGTGCAAACCTGAAAAGGATATTGGAAAACGGAAGCGCCTGCGAGGGGTATTTTTTCAGGTATCGCCTATAGTGTTCGATATGGTGTTCATATTCGGAAAAGAAATATTTTTTCCGGAATGACTTCTCAAGCTCCCAGCTGATGTAAGGGGCGTATCTGTTCCTGAAAGAGTCGACGAACTTCGAAGTGAACTTGCCGTCCCGTTCGTTCCACGAGGAGAATTCTCCAAAAGTGCCAATGCTGGGCATCAGGCAACTTGTAGCTAGTCCGTCTGGCGACTCATCTCCATTCTCATCAAAATACAACTCTCCTTGCAGGCTGAATGACATGAGTGCAAGCAATATCAGCAGAAAAAAAACAATAGGAAAACTATTTGTTTTCGGCATAATATTTTGTCTCCATATCCGCGATTACCTCCTTGAATGGCCTGCCATAGAGAAGTACGGCCGATTTGGCTGTCTCATGGATTTCGGGATCAATCGGTACTCCAATCAATGCTTGGATGTTTCCCGCGAGCCCGAAGCCCTCGAAAAGTCTTGCTCTTTCTTTCGCCTCGAAAAGATAAGCGTATTGGACTATGAATTTCTTCATGAACTCCTTGTTGACATTCCTGAGACTATAGCGTGGCACCCTGCGGTCGCGGCGATCATTAGCAAGAATTGCAGCCAAGGCTTTCTCCCTGCCCGCCTCCGCCAGCATCTGGAACACTATTGCACGGATGTCATTTGGATTATAGCTGTATTCATAAAAAACCTTTCTGAGCCATTTCGGATCCGACATGAACGCCAAGGCTTTCTCGTCGCCGGCATAGGCCCTGTAAATCACTAATTCCAAGCTGTCATACGGAGCGTTGCCAGTTCTCCCCGCCTCCATGACAGAAGCAGTTTTCACGACATCCCAGGCCTTTGCCTCATTGACGACTTTCGTGCCGATTGCTATATTGTTTTTAGCGAGGACATCGGCCGCGAAAAGGTACTCCAGTTTGAAGCTGTATTTGTTTCTGACGCATGAAGCGTATTCCTTTTCTAGACGGAAACCAAGGTATTCCATTGCAGTTCCTTTCCAATCCATCTGGGACTCGGAATCGTAGAATGGTATCCTGGCATTCGGATACTTTGCGATTCCCTGGATGAGCTTGAAGAAATCCTTTTCACTTCTCTGGACAGTCGTATTCTTCTCGAATTTGGCGGTGAAGATCGGGTTTTCAGGTGTGAACCATTCATCTGCCCAATATTTTCTAGTCGAAAATCTGGCGCCCCCTTTGTCGCTGATGGTCGGATTGACAGCAACAGGAGTCATTACCCTCTTTTTCCTGACGGCTGAGTCCGTGGCAACGAGAATGCTGCTGCTGCCAGCCAGCGACTTGGCCCGGTTAAGGGTATCAGGATTGACATTGACTCCGCGCTTGGAAAGTTCATTCAGCAGTTCCACCTCCAGGGCATACATTCCGGCGGAATGATAATTCATTGCGAGTTGTTCGCCTATCCTGTTGTCACGGTTGCTGCTCCATGCCTGTTCAAGTATATTTATCGCCATCATGTAGTCTCCCGCCTTGGCGATCTCCGATGCCATGGACAGCGCAGACTTGCCGTCGGCAGCCGTCTCCGCAGAAGGAAGTTTTTGATCCATATCATGCATGCCGTAAAATATTCCCAGCTCCTCAATATTGTCAAGGAAGATCTGTTTGCCCGCCTGGAGAAGCGGATCCCTTTCAGCCTTGCAGACCTTCAGCGAAGAGCACCACTTGCCTATTGCTGACGCGACATCGTCGATGTTCCCAGACAGGCAGAGACTATCCACAACCCTGGTTGACATCAGATCGGTTGCCATGAAAAGATATGATGTCTTGTCCTTTTCCTTCCACATCCTTCCGGAAATCAGAAGATCTGCAAATGCGTCAGGGGGAAGACTTACTCCGGAATTCTCAAGCAGGAGCCTTTCCCGGATACTGATGCCCCAGTCCTCGCGAGAAAGAAGGCTCTGGCCGAGAAGCTTGTCAGAAGCGCCGAAGACTATGGATTCGGAAATCGACTTGTACTGCAATATCTGGTCGGGTTGCTCCACCGGCAGGAAAGGGGTGTAGATAATGTTCTTTGGGATAATAAGCTTTTCTCCGGCTGGTGCAGAAACATTGCAGCTTTTTGCAGCAAGCTCTCTTATCTTGGAAACAAGAGATGCCGTCAGCTGGTCATATTTGCCAGCCTCAACGTCATTCAACCCAATGCGACCGATTCGCCAGGACTGCGAGTCAACCGCGTTAGTCCATCCATCCGTCAGCCTGGTGAGCCAAAGTTCAACTCCGTTTCCAGTCTCATCTGAATAGTCCCTGAGTCTTACGGCGAAATCAGGATTTCTAAGCCAGAACCTATCGCGTTTTTCCTTTGGTAGCTTTTCAATCATCATCTTAAGTATCTTGTCGGAATTGACTCTGTCCATGACTTCTATGTCCTTTTCCTTCAGCAAACTCTCGACAACTTTGGTATAAAGTGCAACTTCGAGGAGACCTGTACCCTTGAAGCACATCTCCTCCTTCAGAAGCCCCACCGTCAAAGGCCCTTCCATCGGTATCCTGGGAGGACGCTGGTTCCCCTTCGACCGCGACACAGCTGTAGTAGCCGATTGACCCTTGTTTGCTTTGCAAAATACACTGTATCCCCTGTTCCCATTGCTTGAAAAAGGGCGGTTGATGGAATATATGTCCAGATAGAAGTCCTTGACCTTCAAACCTTCGACATAGCCTTGCGTTCTCATGATGCAGTTAGTGAATGCAAGATGATATGTGTATTCATTGCCATAGACCAGTTTCTGGTCGTTGTCTACGAACGATGTCTCTTTCAGCTCGCATGTCTTGATTAGCTGTTCGTTCCTGTATATGCCTATTTTAGGAAGAGACAAGAAGTTCTTCGGCTCGAACCTTTTCGCACAATCATCCCATGAAAGGGCAATTCCATTCTCGTCGGAACTGATTTTCGGCATAGGCGGATTAGGGGGGAAGATGAATTCAATTGTATCTTTTTTGATGATCGCCGGCGGGTTGACGGATACATCGGCTATCGCATATGTCAGAGTTACCATCGGACTGCCGATGAAAAACATGTGCGTCCTGCTGTTTTCAGTATCCACAGGCACATCTTTACCGTCGAGAAGCACCTTCTGGAAGAAAAACTTGGTATTGCTTTTCAGGTTCGATTCGATATATCTGTCCGAGTCATTGAAATAAGGCAAGACATACTTTGCGGGATTCTCGTTGGGAGAAGCGTCAAAGAGCTTGAAATCAAGAGTCCTCTCCTCTTGTTCTGGATAAGCAGGCTCCTTCGAGCGCCAGCATTCATTCCTATTAACTTTAATCCGCAGATTCATCGAGAATTTCCTTGGCTCTTCGGGAAATTCACCGGACACCGCCTCCTTCAAGTCATGTGGGGAACAAATTACTGTCTTGCCATCTTTCAGCTTTATGACCTCAGCAATGTATCCATTTTCAATCTTCTCGCCATCAGGATATGGAGACCAGGACCATCCCTTGTCGGAAATAACGGGCTTTGAATACAGGAAGGCCTTCACGGGAGGAAAGGCTTTCAGCAGTTTTCCATTCTGCTCGCACACTTCAATTTTGTAATAGGTGCAATTGCTGTTTTCAGCCGTCTTCCCCATATCACTTAGATATATCTTTGTCGTGCCTTGAACTTTGTTTGGTGAATAGTTGAATTTCTCATCTCCCCTGAAGAGTTTTTCCGCTATAAGCTTGAAACTGCCATTCCTTTGCATTCCACGATACAGCTTCACATTTATCGGCTTCACCTTCCCATCAGAAAAAATCAGTTCTCCGGATATCATTCCATACAGGTTGTCCTTGACCCAATAACTTTCCAATGCAATCAGCCAGGAGCTGAATGGCCCATTTTCATGATTGGAAGGAGCAGGCATAGAGACGCCAGTCCCATTGCTATCGCCTGCATTTCCCGAATCAGCAACCGGTTGTGAATAAGTCACCGTCATCTGAGGCATTGCTTGTCTGGGGGGTGAATCGCTTTTACGGAGAAAATGGATCACGTAGCCAACGCATGAACCTATTACAAGCAGAAGCAGAAGGACTTTGCCGGCTGTTAAAATCATCCTGGAATTAATTGCGAGGCCGATTCCGCTCTTCCTGGATTTTTCGTCCGGTATGCTTGGAACACCCTCCATGCGCCTGCCGGTCATGAAATTGTATCCGCATTCCACGCAGATAACTGAATCGGACTTTGATTCCTCAAGGCAGTCGGGACAAACCTTTTTTCCGGGAGCCCCCTTTGATGAATTTACTGGTGGAGGCGTCGGGCTTCCGTAATTTTCATTGCTGGAAGAGGACTGGGGAGATGCGCCCTTTTTTAGAGGAACTGGAGGATTCGTGAATTTCCGGGTTTCCGGAAGGTTGGAAGACTCCTGCTTCTTGGCATGATAAGTCCCTTCAACGGTGCTCGTGCCGATGTCCCTATGTACCTGCGTCTCGTTTTCAACGACATGTGGAATTACGATTTGATTTCCGCATTTCTTGCAGACAAGGACTTCCCCGGGCTTTTTCTGGAAAGTGATGACTTCCATCCCGCAGCTGCAGACAACCTTGATAGCCATATCCCCCTCCTGGTCAATTAATATTGGAAAACACAGGCCCACGCCTGCTATTCCAGCACTCCATATTACTATACATTCTATAATGTAATTGCATAATTCAAATTCCCTTGCCCGTCACTTGTCCATCTTTGGCTTTGGAGACAATTTCCACAGCTGGGTGTCTTTGACGAAATAAAAGAGTTCGGGATTCCCCATGGTCAGGAAACTCCCGGAGGGCCCCTCGAAATGCTTGTTGCAGCTATTGTAAATGCCTGAAGTTGAGCCGTTATTGCTCAAGAGAAGATCCCCGATGGGGAAAACAGGCCATTTATAGATAGATAAACTGAATTTTGGATTGCTCCCCTTGTTAGGACTCGTCAGGACAACCTTCGAGAGGGATGGCGTCGACAGCTTGATTGTCTCCTGATAACCGCTGAAGTCCTCGTAGATCATTATACCGTCCGGAATAAAATAGAAATCAGATATTCCCATGCTGCATGCATGGAACTTCTCGAGATTGCCATCTTTGTTGATTTTCCATAATCCGCCAATTCCAGTTTTAAATTCGGAATCGACCGAGAACCATATGGTGTTCTCATCTTTTACCGTGATGATTTTTGTTATCAGGAATGGCTTGCCGTCCAGTTCATTCTTAGGAGTGGCATTTTTCGTTGAAGCAATTAAGTCAAATTTATTGTTCTTGATGTCATATGAATAAAAAGCCCCTGTCCTGTATCCGGATTTGAAGCCCATGTACAGCTTGCCTCCCATTTCTGCCATCGAGATTATGTTCTTCGAGGGAAGCCCATCCTCCTCAGTCAAAAGCCTTGAACCATTGGGGCTGATTATAATCAAACCTTTGGAGCCAGCTAGTGTTGAGACGAATACGGAGCCTGGATCGGTAATCACGATCGATGTTATGCTGTTGTATAGCCCGGAAGCCTTAAGCCTGCCGACTTCAGTGGTTTCGAGTGTCTTCAAGTCGGTCTTTGTGGCAATGACATAATCTATCTTGTCATCTTTTTTCCCGCTCCAAATGCAATAGATGCAATTATTCGCCACTGTCATCCCTTCAATACGATAAGCATTTGCAGGTTTGCTTATGTCGGCAACCTTCTCGGTCAGGAAGGAATCCCATGGTGTCGGAGACGCAGCCTCTTTTTTGATAGTCTCTGCCTTCAGTTTCATCTGGTTGTTGTAATGCTCGACAGCTTTTATTGTCGGCTCCAGCCGGATCGAATAATTATATAAATCCGTATCTTTTTTATCCTTGATCTTCTCTCTCTCCAGATACAGGACGGAAAGGAGTCTTGCGCTCAAATCAATGGGAGCCTCAAGTTCATCCTTCTTTAGAGTATACCACATCCTGTCCAGCCAGCTCGTTAAAAGGACTTTGAATACCGTGAGATGGTAGGCGTCTTTCTCGGTGATGCACTTCTCGATACGCGCGGCAAGAAGAGTATTCAGGTCAGCAACTGACATGTTCATCGAAGGGGAGAAATAGCTGTCAAGCATGTCATATGTTGAATAGCCAGTGGTTTTAGCTGACACCTCATCCATGACTATGCTGATCGACTTGATCTTGCATTCACCATCCGGCAGTGCCTTCATGTGCCCGAGCATGAGCCAGGCCTTCGCCCTGATGAGAGGATCCTTCCTCTCAGTCAGCCATTTTGCCAGCTCGATAAGTTTTTCAGTTCTCTGCTTCCAGGCGAATTTGTTGTTCGTCTCATTTTCATAGAACATGAATGAGGCAAGGCAGTTTGCAAAGGAGTCACGTGTGCCAGGAGATATTTCCCTTGAGGCCGCAATCATCTCAAATTCAGTGACCATGTCCTTGACGATCCCTTCGTTGTCGATAAAACCCTTTAGGCAATCTATGGTTGAGATTATTGAGCCGCAGGCGGATACGTTGTCAGCCTTATAGTATTTTGAATTGCTTTTCCCGGTCCTAAGCATATCCCCGAAATAATTTCTCCTCATAGCGACTTCTTCCAGCCTTAACCTCTTCAGCTCGCAGGCAAGCTCATAGTCCCTCCGTCCCTTTGCCGGATCGTCCTGGATGGACATGAAGTATTCATCGCCTCCCTTGCCAGTTCCATAGAATGATATATTTTCAATGCCTGGCAACCGATCACCGTTTTTTATTGCACTGTCGAGTCTTGCGATCTCCAGTTCCTTCTTTCTTATTGCAGCCTTGAGCTTTGTCGTGAAGGGGAGGGGCCTGTCATCAAATACTCTCCCCCAGGCGAGAATTGCTGCATTGAGATATTCATCCTTTGAATCCAGCAGAAGGGCGGACTCGCAGAGTTCGGCCGATTTCAGGAAATTCTTGTCAGTGGCAAACACCTTTGATTCTGCAAAGAGTTTCTCCGCCTCCAGTTTCTTGTCCTGACCGCCGGAGGATTTGACTTCCTCGTTGAATCCATCAAGTATGAGCTTATTGATCTTCTCTTTGCTTTCCTTGATTTTCGCCAGTTCCAGCTCAAGGCTTTTCTTTATGCCTCCGGAGGCAAGCACCTTGGAGAAATCAACAGTCAGGTTCAGTTTTCCCTCGTTAGTCCTTCTTATTCCGCCCCTAAGCATTATTGCAGATGCTTTAAGTTTCAGTTCATCGCCGGTCAGGACGGACTCCTTCGAAAGGAATTCGGCGTGTTTCCTGTCAAGAAGGATCATATTGTCAATATCATTGAGCCCGTTCTGGATAATATCCTCGATCTCAGCCGCATAAGGTTTCAGGAAATCCCCTGGCTCCTCGTTGAATATCCCTGAAATGCAAAGATAAGCGCGGCTTGCATCCGGCTGTGAGAATCTCTTCAGTGTTTTAGCAAGCGCCTTGTCCAGACCGGAAAAGTTCTTCTCCTCGAAATCCTTTTCAAGGATCAGGCATTTCTGGAGCAGGACAGCCGTTTTCAACTCAATGAAGGTCAACTGATATTTATTGTCAGGCTGCTTCTCTATTATTATGAACATGTCTGCGCGTATTAGGCGGCCAAGCTGCAGGATGGACTCGGGATTGCCGGAATTCTCAGCTGAGATATTGTGCTCCTTGAGAATCTTCCTGATGTTTTCACGTTCAATCAGTTCCAGGCCGGTTACGCTGCCCATTTTCATGAACAGCATGTCCTCATAGGCGATTGAATCGGTATTATTTGGCATTCCGCTGATCAGCGCAGCCTTGAGCTTCCTTGCCCCGTCGGCCTGCAGCGCCTTTTCCTGCGCCTGAAGATGGCAGGAGAAGATGCAGAATATCAGGAACAGATATATTTTCTTGACGAAATTCATTTTTGGCCACCGGCTTTGATTTGGAGTTCGGCTTTTTTCTTCAAATCCTCGAATTTGCATGAAATTATTGAAGGGGATGAGGGCATTAGGATTCTGTCTTCCAAAGTGATTAGGCTTAAAAGGCTCGCGGGATCAAGAACACTGATGTCTTTTAACTTGGCTGAAATGCGTGAATAGTCAACTGGAACAAGGTGTGCCTTGGAATTTTCAATATCATACAAGAAAAGAGAATTTCCGTCCCATGGCTGGGCAATGATATAGTTCTGCAGCATGACTGGCGAATTGAGATTATAGTTTTTGCCAGTTTTGATTTTAAGGATATCAGGGAGCTTGACGGATATTTCATCTATATTCCTGCATCCAGTAAAGAACTTTTCATTTGAACTGCTTTTGAAGATTAAAAAAGCCATGTTTGGACCAGAAATGAAAATTCCATGAAGAATCTGCCTTAAAATGTCAGCTTCAAGAGAATTGACATCTTTCAACTGGCCATTGCTATACATAAAATGTCGCGGAACATTGCCATCCTTTACACATAATAGAATATTGTTATTTCCAAGATTAATAATGCTTTCATAGATGAGGGATTTATTGTCAAGAGGCGTTTCCGGTGGATTGCGTCTGGAAGACGTAACAAGGCTTGCTTTGCCTTTTGTAATATCTATAGATATTATTCCTTGTTCCTTAATGCCTGTGTTAGGGGCCGCAAATAAATAAAATCCATAAATGAAATTCCCGTCAATGCATGTTTTTGTGATGAGCTTGTCCTTTGTTTCGATGCTTTTCCAATCCTTGGTTTTCCTGTTATAAACATGTACCCGCTGTTCATCAGGGACAACAATATATTCGTCGGAGACAGACATGTCATTTAATGAAAGTCCTTTGTTTTCGGGTGAGTCCTCAATTATTTCGTTTGTCTTCAAAGCCTTTGAGATTGAATATATGCTTCCCTTGTTGCCCTGGAAGACTCGGACAAAAAGCGAGTTGCCATTTTTGACAGGCGCGGTGAGCGTATAGTAGTAATTCTCATTGATTCCACGTTTCTCATTGTATGGGAGCCAGAATTCATCGAATATCAAGATGTTCTCATGGGAGCTTTCCGTTTCAAGCTCTGGCAGTCTTGCAGCTATTATGGTTTTAAGCTTATTAAAACAGTCAGTCTGTTTGACTTTCCTGTATTCTGCAAGCTGCAGATGAAGGCTTTTAAGCTGGCTGTCGCTCAGCTGTTTATGAATATTATCAAGATGGATAATGGTAAAGATGGCAGGTTCAGGATTCACGCGTGGATTACGAATCAAATATTGTAGATATCCTTCAATTATTTTAAAGGTGACATCTTTTGAAATATAGTGCTCAAATGCGATCTGATTGAACCATAATTCCTTTTTATATATCTTGTCAATGTTTGCGTCGGCAAGGTTGTTTAACAGGCGAATTGTCTCCTTGTCTTCTTTCCTGAAGAATCCTTTGAAATTCCTTAGTTTGAACCATAAGCCGTCCGCCTGAAGCTGAGGGACTTCCGATTTGCAGAGGCTATTTACGAAACTTTTAAATTCAGTGTCCAATGCGTCATCGGAGAGTTTTCCTGACCAGTCGATGAAATAAGGAGAATGTTCGTCCCTGTGAAGTGATATCATCTCCCTGAGGAGGTCACAGAAGCCCGTTCCAGCTTTCTCCCTTGATTTCAGGAGGAGTTTTATATATTCGGATTCCGTGTCTTTGATATTGTCCTGCCAGAATGGGATATATGAACCGGCGATAATATATAATGATGTTCCAGTATTGGTTTTATAATTGAACAGAATTTCAGAAACTTCACGTAAAAGTTTTCTCAAATATGCTGTTTTCATGCTGTCTTTGGTTATGCATTTCTGCTCGTAATAGCATCTGAGCAGCCTCGATGAGGCAAGTATGGTATATATTCCAAGTTCTTTTGCGGTATCAATATGGGCAGTGTTAATTACTTCGGGAATTTCTTCGTTCTTCTTCATCTTGTCGGAAAAATAACGTTTGTAAAGATCCATGGCGGTAATTGCTGAATCTATGTGGCTGTCATCCTTGCTCACATCAATCAAATTCGGGGTATAATGCAAGGACAGATCAATCCCTTCCGGTATTGGATAAGAGGCATATGAATAAGAAGCAATCCTAAGGCTTTGGATTCCAGGTTCCGCACACCCAAGCGACCATGCTGATTCACATGCCCCGGCCGCCTCTTTGTATAGGCCGCATTGAAATGCCCATTTCGCCTCTTCAAAATATTTACGTGCTTCATCCTCGGTTTTCCAATCAGCCGGGCTCGAAGTCATTTCAATTTTCTTCAAAAAGGCTTCCGTCAGCCTGTCACAAAGTTTTGGCAGGGCATCCTGCTTGCCGGAATCAATTATGTTGAATGTCTTGCCGTCAGGCAGGTTGATCAGCATTTTTACATTCACTTTGCCGTCGTCCGTGACCTGCATGCTCCCTTCTAAGAGATACCTGCCTGTCTTGAATCCGGCATCCTGATTATTCAGGTAATTCTCGAAAACAAGCTTGGAAATGTCTTCTCTTTCTGTGACAAGGATGTTTTTTTCAACCATCAGCCTGTATTTGAACAGGGCATTCAGCTGGTTCTCCAGTTCAATAAGCTCAGGTGATGCAGACGGGAGGCGGAAACGGAGAAATGATACAGGAATCTTTTTGGAATCATGTATCCCTGTTTTCCTTATGTTCTCTTTGAACTGCCATTTGACGGCCTTCGGCCATTTCATTGTTTCAGAATCAGCTCCTGCTTTCCAAAAATTAAGATCTATGATTATGCCCGAGTCAACAGATACCAGCCTGGAGACGATGTAATCAGCATTATTCAATTTCCTTTTGTCGATAATTATCAGCGTGTCAGCCCCGATTTTCCTGCCCAGTCCGCTAATATTGGCGGATGCTTTTGAGATTTCGTATTCTCTGATTATATAGTTCCAGGAAGAACGCTCAAGAACTGAGATATCCTTATCCTGGGAAAGTTCGGCTGTCAGAAGATCCATTTCCTTCTGCAGATCCCCCTCATTCCCGATTACTGCGATCTTCGTCTGCGCCTGGAGATGGCCACAGACAACACAGACAAGAATTGCAATGACTGTTTTTAAAACGGAATTCATGTTATAATTTTTTGCTCCGCAAAAAATTATTTCTTAATTAGTTTCGGGAGGATGCGTTCTGCGATCTTCGCAGATGCCTCCTGCAGGGACTTCTTGCCGGCGACTTGTTCGGCCAAGTCGACTTCGGCGGTGGTCTGTTTGTCGACGGCGACCACATTGCCAGCCTTGTCAACAACCTTGACTTCGAGACGGGATTTTATGCTGACAAGATTTCCGCGGCGGCCTGCGAACTCGCTGAAGCCTTCACCCTTGATCGTAAGTTCCGCATCATTCTCGATAGTGGTCACTTCAAACCCGAGTTCCTTGCAGATCGCCTGCATCTCGGTCTCTGCGGCGGGATCAATTGTAACGGAGCCCACATGCCGTTCCTCTATCTTCACATAGACTTTCGGCTTCTTCCCATCGCCAACAGCCTTTTTAAGGTCGGCTATGAGATCCTTGCGCTCCCTGATCTCGGGCATGAGCTTCTTGGCGTCCTTTGAAATAGTCTCATTGACTTCTCCTGCAAGCTTCGTGGCAAGAGCGTCAAGCGCATCCGTTCCATCGACGCTTTTACCAAGCACGCGGCTGGTCTCAGTGCTGATTACCTTGGCCACAAGGAAAGTCTTGTCCTTTACCTTGAATACGGAACCTGTCAGGAGGATCTTCGCTCCGGTGAGCTGTCCGATCTGTATTGCCTGGCCGGGATTCACCGCCCCGGAGATGTTGAGTTCGGCTTCCTTGAGGATCTTGTCGAGGTCCGTCCTTTCAACCATCCATATGTTCGGGTTTGCCGACATCTTCGCGAAGAGGATGTTCGCCGCCTGTTCCCCAAGTCCGGCCACTCCGGTTCCGGATTCCGTGAACGGCAGTACTGCAACAGTATAGACTTCGGTATTGACAGCCTCCTGTTTCTTTGCATCTTCCTGGGCGACCGCTGAAAGTCCGACAATCAGCGCCATCATCAGCATGAGTTTCTTCATTTTATTCCTCCATATGTTTATATTCAGGCATCAGGCACAAGGCATTAGGCAACAGCTTTGTGTCAAAGAACAAGGCAACAGTTTCAAGAGAAGGCGACAGGCATTAGTAAATAGATAAAAGTAATCAAGCATTAGGCACCTATATGGTTGTTGTGTTGAGAAATTTTATCGGTCAAGCTTATAAGCATTTTTGAAACTTCCTCGCATATGCCATTCAGTTCATGACAATCAGCATCTTTCAGGAATGACAATCTTCTGGATATTTCAAGTTGTGTCTGTAATTCATATAAGGAACCAAGTGATATCTGTAGGAAACGAATATAATCTCCTGTGGATCTCCTGCCGTAGCCTTCTGCAATATTTGAAGGAATTGAAACAGCTGCCTTTCGTATTTGATAGGCGAGTCCGTATTCTTCATTCTTTGGGAGTGCACTTATCTTCCCATAGGTTTTGACGACTAATTCCATTGCTCTCTGCCATACGATTAAATCCCTGAAACTTTCGATCTTCATAAAATCCTTGCCTTTTTGTTTTATTTTCTAATTCCTGTTTTCACTTGCCATCCCTACACTCTAATACCTCTTGCCTAATGCCTGTTACCTCTTCTCTGTTCCCTTCTCTCTGTTGCTTCCTGCCTGATATTTCTATTTCCTGTTGCCTATCGCCTCCCATTCATTCCTTATTTTCTGTTGCCTGTTGCCTATTGCCTGTTGCCTCTTGCTTAATCCCAGCAATCAATTTTTCGAGCAAGTACACCGGCGTCGGCGATTTCTCAATCTTGCCAAAGATGTCCCAGGTGAATATGACAAGTTCACCTTTGCCTATCTTCGCCGACATGAACGTGAAGGCATTCTTGTTGCCGGACACTTCGATCCCAGCTCCGGTATCGACAGGCACCAAATTAAGCGATTTCTCGTTCGGCGGCGAATCTCCCCATTTTTCGGAATCAAACTTTTTATCGAAATCCATGATTTTCTCGTTCCTCGATAAAATCATATTCCTGAATGATTCTGTCTTAAGAGGAAGAATGCCTGCCTTGGGATTTATTATCAATATATTTGTTCCTGCGGAACAAATATTGACCAGTTCCTTTTCAAGGCCGGAGAAATTACCAAAGTCCATGCCCGTGATTATCAGGAGCTTATCCTTGAATTCTGCGAAGTTCGCAACATCCGAAGTCACCACTCCGAGGGATTCGAAGAGTTTCTTGGCTGAATCATCACCGGAAGGAGCCCACAGTCCGATCTTCATCTTTTCGAGGAATTTCTTCTTGAAGGCGAAGGGATTTGTGGAGAAGAAAATGATGCTTTTCAGGAGTTTTTTGTCGCCGGAGACGCAGGTGAGTTCGGCGGTGGTGCTGACGCCCTCCTTGATCTCCGGGAAGGTGAATTTAAGTTCTATGGCGCCGGTTTCTGGGACAGCGAGTTCCGCGGCGGCGATTGTCAGGCCGGAATATTTCAGGTTCCAGGAAAAGTTCTTTCCATTCAGTCCATCCGCCTTGATATTGATGACGGTCTCCCTTCCGGCGTAGAAGGTCTGCGGAGAATCATATTTGAGCTCCGCCGCAGAGAGGGAAATTGAAGCCGTCAGCCCACAGATTACACAGATAAAACTTTTCATATATCTATCCTTATATGTTAATTAGACGCACCAACCGCAAGAATCTTTGCGGATATCATGTCATATTCTGTTCACGGTCTGATAGACGATGTATTCTGAATTTGAGTTCTTGATGTTCTTGAGAATGACGGGTGTCTTTTCGGGCTGGCCGCCGGAATAGTTGAGGTTGATAATTTCACCGTTGACCTTGAGGTTCATCTGGCCTTCCAGGGCGATTACGTTGTCGCCTGCCTGATGTGTCCACAGATACCCGTTGTTCTTGTCATCCTTGAACACCACCTGCTGTTCCGGGTTTGTTATGATGTCGGCGATGTAAACCTTGTCCCAGCCTTTGTCAGTTTTCCTGAAGACAGTCTGTCTTACTAGAATCTTTGAGCTTGAAGATGAAGTGTCCGTTATGTCTGATGGTTTTATCTCCATCCGTCCGCCGGACTTGATGATCCACTGGACCTTATCGTTGAAAAGACGGCATACCTCGCCGGAGATCTTCTTCATGTCGGACATTTCGTCATTTGATATGACTGCGAGCTGATCCGGAGTTGACGGGCCAGGCTTGCTTGTCCTGGAGTTCAGGATGAATACCCCGATGGCAATTATGAAAACCGTAGCGGCTGCGGCAAGATTATAGATATATTTTTTCTTTACGAAAAAATATATATTCGAATCCGGGGAGATTCTATGCCCTGCCTTTATCTGGGACAGTATGCTGCGTTTGAGCTCTGATGGTTCCTTGAAGTCAGACTTGAGATTTCTGTCCCAGTCCTTGAGGATATTGTTCAGATTATTATTTCTCATCTTGCACCTCGGCTACATGGGGTTGAATTTCGTTCGTAGTTAATCCCGCAAGGGATGTTCTTAAAGTAGGGATGGGCTTTCCTGTCCTGACCTGTGCTGAGCCAAGTCGAAGTAGCCTGTCGAAGGGAGCCTGTCCCATTCTTTAATTAAGATGGAATTAAGATGGTACATGCTCCCTTCGACAAGCTCAGGACAGGGAAAGCACGTACCTACTTTAAGAACATGTCTTGCGACACTTGTCGCGCCGTAGCCTCTTGGCGAAGGCGGATTGACTACAAACATATATATAAGATAAGACAAACTAAAGTTTGTACTCCTACGAATAAGTCCCATTAGTTGGAGTACAAGCTTCAGCTTGAGTATTATCATGATCTTCATATCAGGTCTCCGAGTTCCTTTTCAAGTATTTTCCTGGCCTTATGGATGCGCCAGTACAGGGTTGCCTTTGGGCATCCTAGAATATAAGCGGCCTCGTCAGGTTCCTTTTCGTCAATTGCAACCAGCGTTATTGCAGCCCTGAGGTGTTCCGGCAGTCCGGATACGGCTGTCATGACCCGGCTTTGCGTCTCCTTGATGATCATCGGCTTGTCCGGGGTATTTGAGGTGCTGGCATCCCTCATCTCCGGGCAGTCCTCGCCATCGGTCACTGTCGTCTTTTTCCCGTCCCGGATCATTGTGAAACTCCTGTTGCATGCAATCCTGCAGAGCCATGTCGAAAACTTTGACTTCCCTTTGAAGGAATCGGCCTTGTTATAGGCTGTTATGAACGCCTCCTGGACGATGTCGTCTGTGTCATGCTCGTTCAAGACGATCCTGTATACGAAATTCCTGAGCATGCCGACGTGCTCGTCTATCACCGGAGAAAAGGCCTCGGGCGTTCTTTCCTTCAAAAATGTTTCAACAGTTGTTGATTCCTGCATGGCCTTCTCTCAATAGCTTTAGTAATTAGACGCGGCATTCACGGAAATCTTTGCGGAATAACGAAAATAATATCTTTTTCTTTTTCTGCCTCTGTAACTCGTTGGTAGTCAAGCCGGCAAGGGCTGTTCTTAAAGTAGGGACGGGCTTTCCTGTCCTGAGCCTGTCGAAGGAAGCCTGTCCCATTCTGGAATTAAGATAAGATGATACATGCTTCCGCCGTCGCAGGGAAGCTATGGCGGACACAGAAAGCACGTACCTACTTTAAGAACATGTCTTGCGACATTGACTACAAACTAATTTAAATCGAATAGTCCTGGAGAATCATCTGAATTCTTGCCGGAGCTCTTTTTGGATGGTGTGGAAGGCGCATTGACCGATTTCAGCCAGTCGTCGAGGGACATGATCTTCACCCCGTTGTTTTTCGCCTTGTCGAGTTTGCTGCTGGCTGATGAAAGGTCGGCGGCCACGAGAAGGGAGAGATCCTTTGTCACGGTGTCGACAGGTTCATAGCCATAGTGAGAAGCGAGATTCTCGTAGAACGACCTCTGTTCTGGCATTTTTCCGGTAAAGCAGATCGTGAGTGCGGATTTCTTCACGCCACCCTTGGTGTTTATGAGCTCAACGGAATTCAGCAACTCGTCCAGATAATCCGACTGGCTGCGAAGTTCGCAGAATATGGCGCCCGAACGTTCCGGACCGATGCCGTCGATGTTTGAAAGCTGTTCTGCAGTAAGCTTCCTGAGTTCGGCAAGAGTATAGTTCTCCAGGATCTTCTTTGCGGTATTCTTCCCGATGCCGGGTATGTTCAGGGATGCAAGCAGTGAAAAGTCCTCGACTCTTCTGGCAGACTGGATCTCTCTGAAGAGGTTGCCTGCTGACTTCTCCTTGAATCCTTCAAGCTTCAAAATATCCTCGATCTTCAGTTCGAAAACATCCCTCAGCGTCTTAACCCCGAGAGTATTCATCATTTTACGGATGTTTGGCTCGCCGAGACGCTCAATGCCGATGTTCCTGACTGCTGCAAGTATGCGCTGGACTTTCGTCTCAACGCATTCAGGATTCGTGCAGCGCAGTTCGGGGCCGTCTGTGACCAGTTTGCTCTTACAGCATGGGCATTCGCCGATGATCGCTGAACGACGTTTGTCGCCTTCTTCACGTGAAATAATATAAGGGATGACATCACCCGCACGTTCGACGGTGACAAGATCGCCGATCTGGATGTCCTTGTCGATGAGATTTTTGACATTATGAAGCGTGGCCTGTTTTATTGTTATTCCGCCTATCTCGACAGGTTCGAGCTGGGCGACGGGAGTCAGACAGTTCTTGCCGAAGCTCCAGATTACATCAAGGAGCTTGGTCTTTCTTCTGACGCCGCTGAACTTGAAGGCGATCTGTCCGCGCGGATGATGTGCGGTGCTCCCGAGCGAATCCGCAAAGGCTTCGTCGGCGAACTTGATCACCAGCCCGTCCATAGGGTAGGGGAGCCCCTCGAGCTCCTGTAGGATTTCCGGCCATTTCTGTGCGAATTCCGCAAAAGTCACTGAGTAGGATATGAGATTGTAATCGACAAGTGTCAATTTTGCTTTCTGGGAAAGCATGTCGGCAATTTCCTTAAGCCCCATGATGCCCGCAACTGCGTTCCTTGAATTCTTGTATGTCTTGCCGTCCTTCTTCTTTATCCGCGAATAAAGAGTCTTGAAGTCATCGTCCCTTATTACGATTTCACCGCGTACCGGCCTGTCGAGTTTGCCTTTATGTCCTTTGGTCTCGAGTTCGATGAGGGGAATCTTGTCGGTGATGTTTTCACCGTCGACACCGTCGCCGCGCGTGGAAAGGACCTTGTTTGCGAAGTTCGCAGAAATGCCGTCGTATTTCGGCTGTATGAGGAGAAGCTCCTTGTCCGAACGGACAAACTTCTTCGCCCAGGCGATGACTTCTTCAAGGGAATACGCCTTGTCGAGTGAAAGCATTGGTTTGGCGTGACGGATCTTGCCGGCACTGGCTACCGCTGGTGCAAGAACCTTTTGGAGCAGGGGGTGTGAGGGATTCAAGGATTCAAGCTTCCTGAGAAGCGCGTCATAATCCTCGTCGCTGATCTCGGGTTCCCCGAGTTCCCAGTAACGTCTGTTATGGTACTCTATTGCGGCTGCTAGTTCAGTTTCGGTGTTTGGAAACTTGTCCATTTTTGATTTTCGATTGATGATTTTTGATTTAAGAGAAATGACACAAGGGACGAAAGGGACATAAAGGACTGGGATTGAAAAATAATTTACCCATCCATCCAGCCTGCCACGCCATAGCATCTTAGCGAAGGCGGGCCATCCAACCATCCATCCAATCTTCGTCAGCTCATGTTCTTTACTTTTTCAAGGATGGCCGGCTTAGCTTCCTCCATGATGTCCTTGACATCGGAATAGCAGTATGTCCTTTCCTCGAAGGTGCGATTTTCGAGCCCCTCCAGGAACCTTTTCTTGAATTCATTGAAGTAGGAGCCGTAGATATGGTAGCTGTCGGCCATGTGCACGTATCTTCCTAGCTTGACTTTTTTCCCGGTGAGCTCCGATATCCTGTCGGCGATCTTCTTCTGGAGCTGGACAAGGGCGAACATGTTCATGAATGCGGCCTTGTATGCGTCGTTCGAACGGAACCTTACATTTGTGCTGAGATAGGAGGTCTTCCCTTCCTGTGTGAGCCTGCACCAGATGCTCTGGAGGCATGCCGGATCGTAGCATGAATTGTCCTCCCAAACCTTCCAGGTGATCGCCTGGGCGCGGCGGGAGTAGGGGGTGTCGGCGAGCTTCCTGGCGACCATCTCAATCTGGTCGTATATATCGTTGCTGCCCGGGACCTTGTATGCGAAAAGGCGTTCGTTGTAGGTGTATTCCCAGCGTGTGTCCTTCGGATCGTTCGGATCCCTGACAAGATGGTTCTTTATGCCGTCGACCACTTCCATTGAATATTCCTGGAGGTCTTCGAGTCCACCGGGGAAGTCCTTGTGGATCATCGGTTCCGCGAGGGGATTCTGGATGGTTATCATCATGGTGGCGTCCTTGCTAGGCGGATCGTCTGGCTTGTCGTACATGGTCTTGATGTCGCATCCTTTTTTATTCAGGATGATAAGCGAGTTCTCCCAGGCTTCTGCGATTCCTTTTCCCTTGGCGGTGAGTACTGGTATGCCTTTCATGATAAATCCCCCTCTAATAAGGTTATTATTAATTTCTGTTGATTTCAATATTGTCTATCAGCCTTGTCCTGCCGAAAAAGGCTGCGATGGCGATCAGGATATTTCCAGACAGTTTTCCAGCAGGCTCAAGGTTGCCTGCGTCGACAATTTCGACATAGTCTATCTTGCCACCGGCAGAAGATATTCCACTGATTATGGATTTTCTAATCAGCCCGACATTTTTCCCGCCTTTGAGGATTGCGGACTTCGCAGACTTCAGGGAACGCCTTATTGAAAGCGCGTTCTTCCTTTCCTCCTGGGAAAGGTAGGTGTTTCTGGAGCTCAATGCCAGGCCGTCATTTTCACGGACGGTCTCATGAAGGACTATTTTTACCGGGAAATTGAGGTCGCGCACCATGCGTCTTATCACCTGCGCCTGCTGGTAATCCTTCTTCCCGAAGACTGCGATGTCCGGAAGCGCCGCATTGAAAAGCTTGGCGACGATTGTCGTGACTCCTCTGAAATGTCCCGGCCTTGATTTTCCACAGAGGCCGCGGGAAAGCATGGTTTCCTCGATCCATGTTGAAGAATCCTTATCATACATTTCATCTGCCGAAGGAAGGAATACGGCATCGGCTCCGCGTTTTCTGCAGAGAGCAAGATCCTTTTCAACGGGACGGGGATATCGGCTTAAATCCTCCTTGGGGCCGAATTGTGTCGGATTGACGAAGATACTTACGACGACTATTTCGGCACAGGCTGCTGCCTTGTCAACTAGTTTGAGGTGGCCTTCATGGAGACAGCCCATTGTCGGGACAAGGGCTATGGTCTTGCCTTGCTTTTTCATTGCAGCAGAATATTTCTGCATCTCTGATATTTTAAGGATGACTTTCATTTTCTGATGTTCTTTCCTATTACATGGAGGCTGCCAAGCTCCGCATTCAGAAGTTTTGCGATGACCGGGCATTTTGCCTTGAAAAGGAAGAATATCGGTCTGTCGGTTTCAAGCATGGTTTCGAAGTTGCCCTGTCCTTTTGAAATAATCAGATCTGCTTTTTGAAAGTGCTGCCGGAATGCCTTGCTGCAGTTTTCCAGGATGACGCCGGGCACGGCATCGCCGGTGTCTATGATTTTGACGATCTTGTCGAGTCCGGACATTGCGGCCTCGCGTCTTGTAACATCGTTCATGATCGGTCTTCCGCGGACGGCGAGCGTGATCTTCTCCTTTATAGGCTCGATGAGGAGCCTGTCAAACACTATTTCCCCGCAGTTGTCGCCGATGTAGAGGATTTTTTTTGCGCTGGAAATCCTTCTCCTGAGGAGTTCGATGGAATTCAAGTCGATCTGCTGCTTGAGGGAATCAGCTATTATCTGGTGGACGCTGTCGAGATGGAATTCGTGGTCGATTCCGAAGTCGATGATGTTCCCGGCGATAACGAGCCGGATTGCTGTTTCAAACGGTCTTTCTGACTTCGCCACCTCGTGGCGGAGGAACGGAAGCATTTCGAGCGCGAACGCGGTCGATTCATCCTTGATCCTGACGTATGAATCCTCGACTCCGGTTATCTGCCGGATGAGGGAATGTATCTTCTTCGCCATTGACGGAGGGGCGTCATTGAAGTCCAGGTCTGCGGCCAAGGACAGTGTTTTCATCAATATTTCGCGGTGATGTTCCGGATTGGCGCTTGTCATTTTAGCGACATTGAGCGAATGGGAGATGAAGCAGGGGATGCAGTCGGTCGTGGTTTTCATTAAGGGGACCTCTGGGAATGAACCGTATCATTTTTTAAGTATTAACTTCTTATGGGCAGTGAATTTCAGCTGGGTCTTCTGCTGGGGCTGGGGTTTGGAGAACTGGGGCCTTTGCGGGGTGGATGCTTTTGACTCAAGCACGGAGTTTATCGCCTTGATGAACGCATCCCATGAGGCGAAACGTTCCTCCGGATCCTTGGCCGTCATTGTCCGGATGATGTTTACAACCTCCTTGGAAAGGTTGGGAGGGAAAATGATCTTTTCGGTTATGTGCTTGTTGATGAGGGTCTGCTCGTCCTGGGCTGTGAAGGGAATCCGTCCAGTCAGCATTTCATACAGGATGATCCCGAGCGAATAGAGGTCGCTGCGCCAGTCGGCCTTGTGATCGAGCGCCTGTTCCGGAGACATGTATATGGGGCTGGAGTAGATGTATGTTCGCTTGTGCTGGAAGTATTTGGCGACCCATGGACTGAGTCCTATTCCGGAAATGACAGGCTCCTCGCTGTCCGCGAAAAGGATATTTTCCGGCTTGAGGTTCAGATGTATCAGGAGATGCTCGGTCATTGCGTAGCTGAGGCCCGATGCTATTTTCTTTATCATGGTGAGGGATTCACGTTCATTGAAGGGTGCGTATCTGGACAGTTTTTCCTCGAGGCTCCCCTCGGACATGAAAGCAAGGACCAGATAGCAGAAATCATCGAAGGTGCCGCAGTCGAAATGATGGATGATGTTGGAATGGTTGAGCCGGCCGACCTTCTGGACGAGTTCCCTGAAGGAAAGCTTCGATTCAAAATCCGCTTTCAATGAGAATATCTTGAGTGTTACGGTTCTTTTGACGGATTCCTGGAAGGCGAGGTAGACCGTGGCCTTGTCGCTTGTGGAGATGGTCCTGACGATCTTATAGTTGTTTATCTCCATGCCAGGGGTCAGGGATGAGGATGAATCCAGTTTTGCGAGTGTTATGACCGGGCCGTCGGATTTCTGGGGCATTTCAAGACGTTTGAATTTCACGGTGTCATGCGTCTGGCTGATCGTGTTTTCAAGGACCTCCTGTCCCTGCTTGATCTTGCCAAACTTGATTATCGAAGTGCTGGTCGTCTGGTATCTTTCAGGATTCTCGATGCAGAAAATGAATTCCGCGCCGCCCACCTTGATCCTGTCGCCGTCGGAAAGGAAAGCCTCCTCGCCTGAGAGTGTTTCCTCGTTTATGCTGGTCCCGTTGCTGGAGTTGAGATCCCTGAGGATGAATTTGTTCTCGTCGGGGTGCAGGTAGATCATGCAGTGTTTTCTGCTGACAAGCGGATCGTCAAGTATTGTCACGTCGTTGTCGTTCGTCCTGCCAAGATGGAACTCCCCATTTTCAGAAACAGGTATTGTTTCTTTCCCCGCCTGGTCCTGGAAAACTAAGTATGCCATGTCCATGAAATTATTTAAATTTATTGTATTCTTCAAGAATCTTCTTCTTCTTGTCTTCTTCCTCGAGTTTCTTCTTCCTGTCCAATTCCTCCTGAATTCTGGTTTTTAGATTCAGTTCCTCCTTGATCAGCGAGAAGTCAACATAGGCTGTTTTTTCAGGATTGAGCTTTATATACAGCACGCCCTTGGTCTTTTCCGTCTTTTCTCCGTTCTTGATGGCGTCCCCGGTCCAAGAATAAGTCTGTTCTACCGGAATATCAAGTTCCGCCTGGGTCCATCCGCACTTGTCGCATATTCCAGTGTCCTTGTTGTAGGAATGTTCACCTTCGCAGGGATCCTTCCTGTTGGCCTTGGCTGGATCTGCGGCATCAGCCTTTTCCTCATCGGTCATTCCGTATTTCTCCCTGATTTTCCTGCCTACGCTTATCAGGGCCTCCCTTGGAATTCCTGCGGTCCTGAAACTATATACAACCTTGTAGAAACGGTTGTTGAAGAAATGGAATTCAAGCTTTTGGACAGGCCCCTTGTCATAGGAGACGGATTCAACATCGGCTGTAGAGCCTGACTTGGCGAATTGAGGATACAGAAGGGCGAAATCTTCCTTGGTCATGTCCCAGTAGGCTATTTCATAGCCCTGATCGGCATCAATACCGGCATACTTGGTGCTGATTTCAATCTGTTTCTCTTCCGCTTTCTTCTTGAGAAGCTCCTTCTTCTTGGCGAGAGGAGTATTATCCGGGATTGTAGTCGGCGTCGTTGTCGGTGTTGTCGTAGGAGTCGTGGCAGGAGTCGTGGTCGGCGTTGTTGTCGGGCCTTTTGTCTTGGGGACATTGACCGCTACTTCGATGTTCTGCTGGATATCCTTGCAGAGCTGGAGAGTGACCTCCTTCGGCGTACGCCAGTCATTGCTGTAGAAGATGAATCCGTTGTCCTCGTTCTCCTTGATTATGGCGTCACGTATTTCGTTGTAGACGGAAACAGAATAAGCATTCTTCCTGGTGTAGTAGTCCCGTATCTTGTTCTGGACGAATGAATCCTTCTTCTGGTTCCTGTAGACTTCGTCGAACTTGACCCTGTCGTCAGGGATTATGTCGAAAATGGCAATCGTGTTACCGCCGACATTTATGCTGTGGCCTGTGCTGCCATAGCTGAAGAAATATCCTTCAACCTCAAAGGTCTTGCCACCTTCCCCCCTGGTATAACGGACGGTGACGTAGTCGAGTATCTTGGCCATCTGGAAGCTTTTTTCCGCCTCGGCATCGGCCTTCTTCTTCAAATCCTCATAGCTGTCGGGGAACTTGACAGTCACTTTCTCCCTGACCATTTTTCCGATTTCCTGGGTGGTCTTGGAGTTTTTCTTCGCTTCGGGTTCGAGACGGTACTTGTTGTTGACCTCCTTGAGAATGGTCTTCTGGACGTCGGAATCGTTGAGATTCTCCCCGGCTTCCTTGTAATTGGAAATGATCTTTGAAACTATCTGTATCCGCATCGATGAGATGGGCGGTGTCTGGGCAGAATAGAGGCCTATTGATAAAATGAAAAGAAAGGCGATGCTGAATCCGAGCCGTTGACATCTGTTCAAAGTCATTTTTCCTTCTCCTGAAAGACAGAATTGACAATATTAGCAAAACATGATAATAATTTGAAAGCAAAAATTATACCAGTTTCCGTTGATTTTCAATAGAAGTCTTGCATAAGTATAATGTTTTTTTTAAAAATATCGAAATAAACAGGAATAACATCTTCTTATGGACGATAAATTGATTGAAAAAACCACGTCCTACGTGTGCGAAACCACCCCGGAGAAGGCCGAACAGCTCAGGGCTTATCTTGAGGAGTCGGGCTGGAAACTCGACCCTTTCCCGCCATACGCCAGGTGGAAGGGCGCGAAAGACAAGATTTCCATAGTCGCATATAACAGCGGAAAGCTTACTGTCCAGGGCAGGGGGACGGGGGAATTTGTCACTTTCTTCCTCGAACCTGAAATACTCAAGGAAGCCAGGCTTGGATATGAGAAGATCATAGATGGAACCGCCGATGCGCTTGAAAAGACCGAGGAGTTTACGCCTCATGCCGGAGTTGATGAGAGCGGGAAAGGCGATTTCTTCGGCCCGCTGGTAATTGCAGCTGTATATGTTGATGAGGCTACAAGGCCCAAGCTCCTTAAAATGGGGGTCAGGGATTCCAAGAAGATAAAAGGCGACAGGAAGATACTCCAGCTCGCTTTCCAGATACGGAAGACTGTTGCCGGTAAGTTTGCGACTGTAGCCATCGGCCCGGATGCATATAACAGGCTTTATCAGAAAATCGGGAATCTCAACCGGCTTCTCGCATGGGGCCATGCAAGGGCCATAGAAAATCTCCTCGACAAGGAGCCCACGTGCAAGTGGGCGCTGTCCGACAAGTTCGGCAATGAACACCTGATCAGGGACGCACTGCTGGAGAAGGGGCGTAAGATAGACCTGCGCCAGAGGACGAAGGCTGAAAGCGATATTGCCGTCGCCGCCGCATCGATACTCGCCAGGGATGAATTTGTCAGGAAGATAGCCGCGATGGGCAGGGAGCTTGGAATAGCCATTCCAAAGGGGGCGGGAGCCAATGTCGACGAGGCAGCGAAGAAATTCCTTGAAAAGTATGGGAAGGAGAAGCTTGCATCGGTCGCCAAGATGCATTTCAAGACGGCTTCAAAGGCGCTTGGAATTCCCGTCTGAGAGGAAATTCCGGACAGCGTTGCGGGAAAATTTATTCCTTAAACATTTTGCATTCCTGTTTGAATGTTTTACCTTTAATTGCTAGTTTATGTCCCTTTTTTATTTTCTTGGACAAGAAACCCAAAATCAATAATTATTATAATAAGGAGAAGAGAAATGAGCAAGATTCATGCAGAACATGTGTTCACTTCGGAATCCGTTTCCGAAGGACATCCCGACAAGGTTTGCGATCAGATTTCAGATGCGGTGCTTGACGCCTGCCTTGAGCAGGATCCTGAAAGCCGCGTGGCCTGTGAAACTCTTGTCACCACCGACTTGGTTGTCATATCTGGCGAAATCACCACAAACGCGAAAGTCCATTGGGAGAAGGTCGCGCGCAAGGCCGTAAAGGAAATAGGATATACGGACAGTTCAGTCGGATTTTCCGATGATCAATGCAAGGTCTTCATATGCATCCACAGCCAGTCGCCTGATATTTCACAGGGCGTTACCGCTGGACAAGGGCTCCACAGGGAGCAGGGTGCTGGCGACCAGGGGATGATGTTCGGGTATGCTTCAAATGAGACAAAGGAACTCATGCCTGCCCCGATCCTGTATGCGCACAAAATCGTCGAAGAATTGGCGCGTCTCCGCAAGACCGATCCTAAGAAGTACCGTTTCCTCCGTCCCGACGCCAAGAGCCAGGTGTCTATCAAGTATAAGGGTGGCAAGCCTGTCAGGGTTGAGACGATCGTCGTATCCCACCAGCACACTCCTGATATGAGCAGGTCTTGGCTCGAGGGTGTTGTCAGGCAGGTTTCCAAAAAAGTCATTCCCGCCCAGTTTATGAAGGGCAATATCAAGTACCATGTCAATCCGACCGGCAAGTTCGTGGTCGGCGGACCCAATGGAGACACAGGGCTCACAGGGCGTAAGATCATAGTTGACACGTACGGCGGAGTCGGTTCTCATGGCGGCGGAGCCTTCTCAGGGAAGGATCCGAGCAAGGTCGATCGTTCGGCCGCGTACATGTGCCGTTACATCGCCAAGAACATAGTTGCTGCGAAACTCGCGGAAAAATGCGAGGTCCAGGTCGCATACGCCATCGGTGTCGCTGAACCGCTGAGCATCAATGTCGATACATATGGCACTGGAGCCATTGAAGACGATGCCAAGCTTGAAAAGATCATCCGCGAGATTTTTGATCTCAAGCCTGCGACCATTATCAAGACTCTCGGACTCAAGACTCCGTCGAAGAACGGCTGGTCATATTGCAAGGCTGCCGCCTATGGGCATTTCGGCAGGAATATTTTCCCGTGGGAGAAGACCGACAGGGTCGATGCTCTCAAGAAGGCCGCCGCCAAGTACATGAAGTGCTGCTGCGGCACCTGCTGATGCGGATTTGAAACACCAAAAGACTGCAAATGTCCGAAAGGCTGTTTGCAGTCTTTTTTATTAGGAGATCAGAATGGCTAAGAAAAATATCAAGGTCCTCGGTGTCGGATCCCCGATCCTGGACATCCTTGTCAATGTCGACGATGCTTTCCTGACATCAATCAAGGCGCCTAAAGGCGGCATGGAACTGACGGATTCCCCGTCAATCGAAAAGATCCTCGGTGGGCTGGAGGGCAGGACTTCCGTCGCCCCCGGAGGTTCTTCCGCGAATACTATTTTCGGACTTGCCCAGCTCGGAATTCCTACTGCGTTCCTTGGAAAGACCGGCGATGACAGCCAGGCCTCGCTCTATAAGAAGACCTATGAAAAGATGGGCGGCGACCTTTCAATGTTCAAGATTGACGGTAATGTTCCCACGGGACGCTGCCTGAGCATGATTACTCCGGATTCGGAGAGGACGATGCGTACATGTCTCGGTGCTGCCGCGGCATTGGCGCCAGGGGATATTTCAGAAGCGGATTTCAAAGGCATCACCCATGTGCATGCGGAAGGATATCTCCTTTTCAATGAAAAACTCACAAGATCCATTCTTGAGCATGCAGTAAAAAACAACTGCACTGTCAGCCTGGACCTTTCATCTTTCGGAGTTGTCAACGCATGCAGGAACATTCTTGCTGAACTTCTGGAGAAATATGTCGACATCGTGTTTGCCAACGAGGACGAAGCCAAGGCATTCTGCGGAAGCGATGATCCGGATAAGGCGCTCGAAGTGCTTTCCGGACTCTGCCCTACGGTTGCCGTGAAGCTCGGTAAAAAGGGTGCGCTTCTGAAAAGTTCAGGGAAGACCGCGCGTGTCCAGGCCGAACTCGTCAAGGCAGTCGACACCACTGGTGCCGGAGATCTATGGCAGGCCGGTTTCCTATATGGATTTCTCAATGGCAGCTCGCTAGAGGACTGTGGAAGATTCGGTTCGATACTCGGCGCCGAAGTTGTCCAGGTCGTCGGTGCGTCAATCCCGGAAAAACGCTGGCTGGAGATCAGGAAGCGGATATCAGGCTGAGCATTAATTTCCAGACCTCCCTCTTGAAAATATATTATTCCTGGTTATTTTAAAAGTAAGGAATAACTATAATGTAAGGAGATATCATGATTATCTCAACTCTGACGAGCAAGGGGCAGACTACCATACCAAAGCCGGTAAGAGATGCCTTTCATCTTAACGCCAATGACAAGATAGCCTACGAGCAGCACGATGATAAGTTCATTATTTATCCTCTGACCGGAGACATTAAATCCTTGCGCGGAAGCCTGAAGGTTTCCGAAAAGCCTATGGATTTCAAGGCAATAAGGAAAAAGGTGATGGACGCCCGGGCAACTGTGTCAGGCAGCAAGAGGAGCAGAGCTTGAAACAAACACTCATTCTTGACACGAATGTAATAATCAGGTATCTGGTTAACGATGTTCCAAACAAAGCCGATGACTGCGAGAAGCTTTTCAACGACGCCAGGGCTGGCAAGGTGAGGCTCTTTGTTTCAGATATCTGCGTTGCAGAACTTGTTTGGACGCTGAAATCATATTTTCATCTCGACAACGAAGATATCTATGGAAAAACAGTGGCGATAATAAACACTCCCGGATTTTATTTCTCAGATGAAGCACTGCTGCTGGATGCCATAACGAGGCTAAAGGAGAAGAATGTGGACTTCGCAGATGCCTATAACGCCTCTCTTGCGGCAAGGAATGGCATGAAGATATCCTCCTACGACAGGGATTACAGGAAATTCAGCGATGTCACAGCTGTCGAGCCACCGGATTTCGAGTGACCGGGAATAATCACGGATCGTCATTTTATCTTCTTCGGCTTGCAGAGATGTTTTTTCTTCCTTGAGACTGCGTCGCACTTCTTGCACCTGTAGTTTCCTTTTACAGGCTTGTCCTCTGATTTTCCATGAAGGCACATTTTTGTTTTCCCCCTTTATATTTTCCTGAATCAATATAACTTACACGTCGGTTGATTACATCCATTTAATTCATTAATAAATCTGAACTTTACGGAGCGAATATGAAAAGTGCATACAGGCATTTTACAAAGCCTTCCAAGTCGGTGGAGCAGCGTGTTGAAAAAATACTTAAGACGCTGACGCTCGAGGAAAAAATCGATCTCATCGGAGGAGTTGACAAGGGGACGCGTGAAATTAAAGGCAAATTCCCGGAGATCAAATTCGCGGACGGACCGGTCGGTGTCCACTGGTGGCGCGATAATTCAACGGCATATCCTGCGCTGATAGCACTTGCGTCATCCTGGGACAAGGAGCTTTCATACAAGGTTGGCTGGGCGCTCGGACGCGACTGCCGCGCCGTAGGCGTCAATGTCCTGCTTGCGCCGGGAGTCAACATCTACCGTTCCGCGATCTGCGGACGCAACTTCGAATATCTCGGTGAAGATCCGGTGCTCGCCTCAAAGATGGTCGTACCCTACATCAAAGGGCTCCAGGACATGGGTGTGTCCGCGACGGTCAAGCATTTTGCCGTGAACAACCAGGAATACAGCCGTCACCATGTGAGTTCCGATGCAGACGAGCGTACACTCCGCGAAATATATCTGCCTGCATTCAAGGCTGCCGTCGAGGAGGCCGGCACAGGGGCGCTCATGACTGCGTATAATCTTGTCAACGGCCAGCACTGTTCTGAGAACGACTGGCTCATAAACCAGCTGCTCAAAGGCGAATGGAAGTTCGACGGTGTCGCAATGTCCGACTGGTGTTCCGTGTACAGTGCCGTCGGTCCTGCAAATGCGGGGCTCGATCTTGAAATGCCAACCGGAAAATATTTCAACAGGGAAAAGCTCCTTCCGGCAATTGCGAATGGACTTGTAACAGAAGAGACAATCAACGACAAGATCCGCAGGCTCATCAGGCTCGCAGTCTGTTTCGGCTGGCTTGACAGGCCGCAGAAGCTCCTCGATATCCCCATGGATGATCCGGAAACTGCGAAGGTCGCACTCGAAGTCTCGCGCAGGGGGACGGTTCTCCTTAAGAATTCTGATAATACTCTTCCGATAAGCAAAGGCAAAATCAGAAAGATAGCAGTTGTCGGATACCATGCGGGAAATCCCGTCGTCTGCGGTGGTGGAAGTGCATATACGCCTCCCAACCATGTGACAACGCTCTTGGACGGTCTCAGGAAGGAAGCTGGGAATGACGTGGAGATTGTCTATGAACGCGCACTGAATCCCATGAGGCACCGTGAATCATTCACCAACTCCGAGTTCTTCGCTCCCGACGGCAGGCTTGGACTTTTTGCCGAGTATTTCAACAACGGTGATTTTGCCGGTGAACCGGCACTCGTCAGACTTGAAGAAAAAATCAACAACTACTGGGGGCCGAAGAAGCCGGCGGAAAATATTCTCGACAACTATTCCGTCAGATGGACCGGGGAGATCAGGCCGCATCTGGATGCGGAATATGTCTTCTACCTGCATGCGGTCGATGGAATATACAAGGCATGGGTTGACAACAAGGTGGTCTTTGATTCGAACAACCAGGTCAGGAGTACCCTGCAGAGATCCATTGTCCATCTGAAGGGTGGTGAAAGCCATAAGATACGCGTGGAATATGTCCAGTCTCCGGGCTGGAACATCCTTGGATTCGGATGGGAAAGCAATGATCTTGTGAGGATTGAATATGAGAGGGCGATGTCGATTGTAAAGAATGCAGACATGGTCATACTCAGTACCGGATATACGAACGAGACTGAAGGCGAGGGGCATGATCGCAAGTTCACGCTGCCGGACGACGAGATAAGGCTGATAAAGGATGTCACTTCAATCAATTCAAATGTCGTTGCCGTCGTCTATGCCGGAGGAAATGTCGAAATGGAAAGCTGGCTGGAAAAGGTCAACGCGCTCCTGTATGTCTGGTATCCGGGACAGGAGGGTGGAGCCGCCATTTCCGAAATACTCTTCGGCAAGACAAATCCTTCCGGGAAACTCCCCGCCACCTTCGAGAGCAAGCCGGAAGATCGCTCATCCTTCAACTGCTACAACGATGATGACAAGGACAACCGTATCCAGATGGCTGACGGAGTCATGACCGGATATCGGCATTTTGACTCCAGGAAGATCAAGCCGTTGTTCCCCTTCGGTTTTGGTTTGAGCTATACTGCATTCAATTATGGCAATTTCAGGATGTCGGCCAATAAGATGAAGTCAACAGGGAAAATCCGGCTTTCATTCAATATCACAAATACAGGAGGGATGGCCGGAGCTGAAAGCTGCCAGCTGTATATCGGAGATGTCGAGGCATCGCTTCTGCGTCCAGTAAAGGAACTGAAGGATTTCGCAAGGGTGGAACTCCAGCCCGGAGAATCGAAGACCATAAATTTCGATATCACAGTTTCCATGCTGAGATATTTCAATCCGGACCTGAAGAAATGGATTGCGGAACCCGGTGACTTCAAAGCCTATCTGGGCGCTTCCTGTGAAGACATCAAGTTTGTTGAAACGTTCAAGCTGGTAAAATAAATTTTTGCCTGCAAAAATTTATAATATGAAAGGACCGATGAATATGGAGAATGCAAAACCTGTACGTGCCCTTGCTTTCGCTGCGGTATCTTTGATAATGACTATCTGTGGCTGTTCGGCTGGGCCGGAAAAATCCGCTTCACCTGAAACTCCTGCGGTAAAAGTCCAGCATAGGGAATTCCTCTTTGGTGCAGACTTCAATCCCAAGGCTCCTGACAACATAAAAAATCTTTTCTATGAGACAGGCATGAACTGCATCCGCATGACCGGCGGCGGTTATTCATGGGCCGCAGACATGCACAAGAAGATAGCGGACGAATTTGAAGCACGCGGCTTGAAGGTCTACATGCAGCTGGGCAGTCATTATCCGTCGGCGGACTATTTCCAGTTCAAGGACGCTTGGTTTGTCGATCAGGATGGCAAGACAGGAGTTGAAGACAGGAACGCCTGGTCGATCTCTTATGGAAATGACCACTGGCCCCAGTATTCCTATACATCTGACAAGACCAAGGCCAAATTCACACAGGACTTCAAGAAATATGTCGATGTGTTTTCCAAGAATCGCAACATTGCCGGCGTGATTCTGCACAACGAGCCTGGATTTTTCTGGCAGAACGACAGGCTGTTCGACTATAACCCGGCGACAATCGAGAAATACCGGACTTGGCTGGAAGGCCGCTATCCGACAATCGGCGACCTCAATTCACAATGGAAGGGAACGTCGGCAAACGGGGTGGTTTCCGACTCGAAAAACGCATATGCGAAATTCGCAGACATAACTCCTCCTGGAAAACCGCCGGTGCAGAATATCGCAGCCTGGCTCGAATGGCGCAGGTTCAGCGTTGAAACTATCGCGGATTTCATGAAATGGGAATCAGAGCTGTCCTCCTCCCTACGCAAGGCTCTCCCGCGCACGACAAACATGGATGGCCCTCTCACCCACTGGTATGGCTACCGCTGCGCGGACAACCAGGCATACAGCAAGGCCATGGACAATGCCGGGATAGACATCTATCCGACGGAATGGACCGACAGGGACTTCGTACCATATTCCATGGACATGCTGATGGGGGTCGCCCAGAACCGCGAAGGGCATGTCCTCGAATGCGACATCTTCAGCTCAAAGCTCTGGAAGAACCTTTCTGAAACGCAGCGCGCAAGACTGCTTACCGCAGAGCTATGGTCGTTCATCGGACACGGCGCATCATGCATCCTTGTATGGGGTTTTGACAGAGGGGACAACTTCAATCTTACTTCCGGCGAATTCAACGAGCGCGTGCTTGTCTGCAGGGACATAGCGCATTATACGAAGATGATCGGCATCGGCAGTTTTGCAAGAAGACCTTCCCAGGTTGCTGTATGCGTTGATCCCGATTCATATCTTTATCTTTCGGGACTTGAAAAGAAACCGCATCAGGACACTTCCGCCCTTGATTCTGAAAACCATGGGGTTCATGCAGCTCTTTTGAGCGCGGGGATCCAGTCAGACGTGATCTTTACGGCGCAGCTCCGGGACGAGGCGGCAAAGAAATACAAGGCGCTGGTGCTTCCTTCTGCGATGATGATGGATCCGGAGATAGCTGAGACCCTGAAGGAGTATGTGCTGGCAGGAGGCATGGTGATCGCCGATGCGCCTTTTGCCATCATGGACAGATGGGGCAAGCCTTCCGATTACAAGCCCAACAGCGGATTGAACCAGCATTTCGGAATAGACTACGACAACAAGGGTGAAGCGTTGACCTCGGGCGTGATCAACACCCCCCAGGGAAAGATACCGGTGGCTCCTCCTATAGAAAATCTTACGCTGCTGAGCGCCAAGGTCCTGGGCACGTTGGAAAATGGAAAACCCGGTCTTACTTCGAAGACAACAGGGAAAGGTACAGCGGTCTTTTTCACTGGACGCGTCGGTACGGCATATATGAACAATCCGGAAGGAAATGCCCTTGGCGATTCATTGAAGTGTATTTTAAGCTCCGTCCCGCCTTTCATCGAAGTTTCTCCGGTTGGCGCCAGGAAGCTGGATTGTTCAAGCCTTGAGGATGCCAACGGTAATCTTCTCATTGTTGCAGCAACGCAGGGGGCAAAGGGGAAGATGTCAGAGGAAATAAAGGACGTCAAAATTGGCATCCCCTGTGAAAATCCCACAACCTTCAGAAGCGCCTTCATCCTTCAGCCCACGAAAAATGATAATGGTATTGTCAGAAGCGGACCGGAAGCTGTAAAGATCTCTACGGATGCGAAGAAGCTCTCCATTTCAATCGGAGATGTAGTTTCGGCAACACAGTTGCTGCTTGCAAAGGACATGGGGCCGCTGCTCTCCGCCGAAGCGCTTTCACTGCTGAAGAAAGGACAGGAGGCCGAGATCAAGATCACATGCCACAATCCGTCGTCTAAGAAACTTGATGGCGCTCTTCATCTCAAGCTGCCTGCGGGATTTTCGGAAATTGGCGGAAAGACAAAGATATCCGTCGAACCTTATGGACAGCAGGCTGTCGTGCTCAAGTTCAAGGTTGATTCCGACAAGGCGATCGACCGTGCTCCAATCAGTGCTGTCCTGACATCTGCTTCAGTTCCCGCCGGAATTCCATCGGTGCCGGTTGATGTGAAGGTGGAGTAGGGAAGGGTTTCTTGATTTATCCGGCAGTCATACGGGGGAGCCCTCCGATGGAGCTTGTCGGACTTGGAAATGAGTTTACATCTTCTTCATCCTTCCAGTCATAGGCTGATCCTTGACTTTCCCCTTCCGGATGGTCTATTTTTAAGTGCATAGGGTGATTTACCCTAAGCATTATATACATATGGTGACAGGCTTGAGGCTAAATCCGGGGCGGGAATTATATAATTGTCATCCCCCTGCTTATGAGGAATCACATAATAATAAGTTAGGTGTCTGTATTATGTCACTTCCAAACAAATACTATTTGATCGTCTTTCTGACACTAACGAGTATCTTGACGTCCTGTGCCGCTGAGACCACCCTCACGAATCAACCCCCTGTTGCGAACATTGTCCGCTTTGAGGTGGCGCAGATGCCGTCGAAGGTAGCGGTATGGCGACAGATGCCGAGTGCAGACGGGGAGTTCGTTCTGTCTGCAGTTCAGAACTTACAGGAGTGGCGTCCAAAATCGCAGGGCGAGGTTCTCATACCACCAAATAATTTTGCCGTGCGTGCAGTTACCAAGGAAGGCGCATACTATTACATGACATTCACCACTCGTGCGGAGTTGGTTTGGATTGGCAGTCGGCTATTGGATGTTCCGACTTCGAGTTCTACACAGATTGTTCAGAAAGTGGAAAGTGTATTGAAAAACAAATAAAAACAAATGGCGACACCTAACAAAAACAGATGCATCTAATCCGTCTCCGCCGGATAGATAATCTCGGGACGTTCCTCTCATTTGAACTGCTGGAATATGGGTTCGTGAACTTGGATTTTGCCTGATGAGCTATAAATTCGTGATGCTGGTTAATCGGCTGATAAAATCAAAACTCCAGCACATGACTTATGCCCCATAAAAAAGAAAAAATAGATTTCAAGTACAACCTGTCGGTCTACTACACATTCATCAGGCCATACCTGTGGCTTGCGGCCCTGGTGCTTGTCGTGAATTTTGTTTTCGAGCTGAGCCTTACACTCGACAAGATCCTGTTCAAGTTCGTAGTGGACGATGGCACAAGATTCGTCGCGGGAACTCTGTCCCGGGACGATTTCGTGCCTGGGCTTGTCAAAATCGGCATTATCTTCCTGGTAATCGTGGCCGGACGCTCGGTCTTCCGTTTCCTGCAGCTGCATTTCACGAATCGGCTTGAAGCGAAGATGATATTCGACATGAAACAGCGCTATTTCGGACATCTCATCCTCTTGTCACATGATTTCCATACCTCCCACAAGTCCGGCTCCATGATCGCGCGTCTTTCGCGCGGAGCCCGGGCGATTGAAATGTTCACGGATGTCGCAATATTCGAATTCGCCCCGTTTGTCTTCCAGTTCGTTGTTGTCTCGGTCTCCATGGCATACTTCAGTACGACGTATATGTATGTAGCCCTTGGCACATCTGTCGTCTTCCTGATATTCAGCCTTTACATGCAGCAGATCGAGATGAGATATACGCTTGTAGAGAACAATGCTGATGATGCAGAGAAGGGATTCATTGGCGATGTCTTCACGAATGTCGATGCCATCAAATACTACGGGAAGGAACGGGTGATAGGCTCAAGGTATGATGGCAAGGCCGGTGCCACACGCGATGCGCAGAGGGCGCACTGGGATGTTGGACGATACACCTGGCTCGGACAGAACACAATTATTGGAATTGGAACATTCCTCATGGTCCTCTTCCCGATACGGGATCTTATCGCAGGAAGCATTACCATAGGAAGCGTCGTGTTCCTCTTCACCACATATGGCAATCTTACAAATCCTCTCCATGGTTTTGTGCGCGGCGTCCGAAACTTCTACAGGGCGATGGCTGATTTCGAATCCCTCTTCCGCTATGGTAAAATCTCGCAGACGGTCAAGGATGAAAAGAATGCCGCGCCAATCATGATAGGAAAGGGGACCGTTGAATTCCGGAACGTCACATTCTCGTACAATTCCAAGCGCGACGTTGTTCAGGATTTCAATCTGAGCATAAAGTCGGGAGAGAAAGTTGCGCTGGTGGGGCACTCCGGCAGCGGCAAGACTACTGTCGTAAAGCTGCTCTACAGGTTTTATGATGTTACAAAAGGTGAAATACTGATTGATGGGGCGGATGTCCGGACGGTCGCCCAGGAATCACTCCGCAGCGAGATGTCGATAGTGCCGCAGGAATGCGTCCTCTTCGACGACACCATCTACAACAATGTCGCATTCTCAAAGCCCGATGCCTCCCAGGAGGAAGTCATGCAGGCCTTGAAATTCGCCCAGATTGACCGCATAATCGAGGAATTCCCTGACAAGGAGCATACGATAGTCGGGGAGCGCGGCGTCAAGCTTTCCGGTGGTGAGAAGCAGCGCGTCTCCATTGCCCGTGCGATTCTCGCAAACAAGAGGATCATCGTGCTTGATGAGGCGACCTCCTCGCTTGATTCCTTGACCGAAAGCGAGATCCAGCGCGATCTTGCGGCGCTCCTCAGCGGACGCACCTCGATAATCATCGCCCACAGGCTGTCAACTATCATGAAGGCCGACAGGGTCATTGTCCTGCACAGGGGGAAGATTGTGGAGGAAGGGACGCATTCCGAGCTTGTCGCGAAGAACGGCCACTATCACAAGCTCTGGGAGCTCCAGCGCAACGGATATATCGTGTGAAAGAAAATGTTGCAGTGCGTCAGTCTTCCTAAAACCGCGGGGTATCACCCAGCGTCTTACATTCTTTTTGTTTTCAGGAGTGTAGGACAGGCCTCTGGCCTGTCTCTGTTGATGACAGGCGGGACGCCTGTCCTACATTCTTTTTGTTTTCAGGAGTGTAGGACAGGCCTCTGGCCTGTCTCAGTTGATGACAGGCGGGACGCCTGTCCTACATTCTTTTTGTTTTCAGGAGTGTAGGACAGGCCTCTGGCCTGTCTCTGTTGATGACAGGCGGGACGCCTGTCCTACATTCTTTTTGTTTTCAGGTATTTCAACTACACGGTTTGAGAAAATATCTACGGTATGTTAGATTACGCGTCCTTTTAAAGATTGGATGGCCCGCCGTCGCTGGGAAGCTATGGCGTGGCAAGCTGGATAGTTGGATGGCTGGATGATTGATAAGGATAATCAGAATGATAGATTTCTTTATTCATTAACCCATTCATCCATCAATCCATTCATCCAAGCATCCAGCGGTTCTAATTTAAAATTAACATAGAAGAGGTTGAAAATGGATTACAAGGTAGCAGACATCTCGCTCGCGGAACTTGGCAGGAAGCGCATTCAGATTTCAGAGCATGAAATGCCCGGTCTCATGGCGACACGCGAAAAATACAGCAGGAAGAAGCCTCTCAAGGGCAAACGCATAATGGGCAGTCTCCATATGACCATCGAGACGGCCGTGCTGATCGAGACACTCGTCGCCCTCGGTGCCGATGTCCGCTGGTGCTCATGCAACATATTCTCCACCCAGGACGATGCCGCAGCCGCAATCGCGAAAGCCGGAGTTCCAGTCTACGCCTGGAAGGGCGAGACACTCGAGGAATATTGGTGGTGCACGGAGAAGGCCCTTGCATTCCCTGGAGGCAAAGGTCCGAACCTTATCGTTGACGACGGTGGTGATTCAACCCTCATGATCCATCGCGGTTTTGAAGCTGAAAAGAATCCGAAGATACTCGATGCAAAGGCCCACGGCGAAGATGAGAAGCAGCTGAATCTCATCCTTAAGAAAATCCTCAAAGAAGAGCCAAAGAGATGGCACAAGGTCGTCAAGGAATGGGAAGGCGTCTCCGAGGAGACCACCACCGGAGTTCACCGCCTCTACCAGATGCACGAGCAGGGCAAGCTACTTGTCCCGGCTATCAACGTAAACGACTCGGTTACCAAATCCAAGTTCGACAATCTCTACGGATGCCGTGAATCACTTGCCGACGGCATCAAGCGTGCCACCGACGTGATGATCGCCGGAAAAGTGTGCTGCATCTGTGGATATGGCGATGTAGGCAAGGGGTCCGCCGAATCAATGAGCAATTTCGGCGCCAGGGTCATCGTCACGGAGATAGATCCCATCTGCGCCCTCCAGGCCGCGATGGCCGGATACCAGGTAGCTCCAGTAGAGGACGCCCTCGAAACAGCCGATATTTATGTAACGACGACCGGCAACAAGGACATCATCACTCTCGAGCACATGAAGAAGATGAAGGATCAGGCGATCGTCTGCAACATCGGTCATTTCGACAACGAGATCCAGATGGACAAGCTTGAGAAATGCCCCGGCGTCAAAAAGCTCAACATCAAGCCGCAGGTCGACAAATATACATTCCCTGACGGCCATTGCATCTACATACTTGCAGAAGGACGTCTTGTAAACCTTGGCTGCGCCACGGGCCATCCGAGCTTCGTGATGAGCAATTCATTCACGAACCAGACTCTTGCGCAGATCGAACTTGCCACAAGCAAGTCGCTGAAGCCTGGAGTCACGCGTCTTCCGAAGATCCTTGACGAAGAAGTTGCACGTCTGCATCTTGAGAAGATTGGTGTGAAGCTCACGAAGCTTTCAAAGGACCAGGCCGACTATATCGGAGTTCCAGTGGAAGGCCCGTACAAACCGGAGCATTACCGCTATTAGAATATTGGAGCGCCGGCATCTTGCCGGCACTAATATTTAAATAAAATTAAGAACAGCTCTTGCGAGCTTGACTACGAACTTGTTTCTTTATTATCTTGCATCCGTTTGTAGTTAACGTCGCAAGACGTGTTCTTATGATTTTGGAGGCTTATGGGGCTTTCTTCACATGAATATACACTTGACAAATCCACAGGGGAGATAAAGCTCCCGCACAATGTCCTGCATGAACTTTTCCACATCTACCGTGAAATCGGTGAGGAAGAAGCAGTCAAGAGGGTCATAGAACTTACCGGCGCAGATATCAAGACCGCCAGAACCTTTGTCGCGCAGCTTTCAAGGAGAAGGTGAAGCAAGTAACTCGGGCTTTCCAGCCCCAGACGTTTCACGAACGAAGAACAGCTCTTGCGAGCTTAACTACGAACATATTCCCGATTTCCTTAATCAGTTTGTAGTCAAGCCATTATTGACTGTGTGATGTTGAATCTATGGCTTTTGTTCTCTTGATTCCGTTCGAAGTTCAGAGTTCGATGTTGGATGTTCGATGTTCAGTATTGGTGATTAGTCTCTTCGAGCACTTTCACAATCTCCCCGTGCTTGAGCTCCAAAGCGAATCTGGAATTGGGATTGAGGACGACGTCGGAATCTCCTGGGATTGATTTCAGGAAGGTTACGGTATCGATTTCGATATAATGTTCTTCGTGGGTAATTGCTTCGCGGAGGCGTTCCACCGACGTGAACGCGGGAATGAGAGGCTTCTCATCTACCTTCCAGTGCTTGAGGGCGATCTTCCTGTCCGGGCTTATTGAGCCCATTACAAAAAGCCTGCTCCTTATGAGTAAACTATATACGTCTGTAAGCTGGAATGGATTTGCCGCCGCAAGGAATATTGCTGTTTCAAGATCGTTCGCCGGACCGGACAAGTCAGGTTTTCTCTTCCTGGATTTCCATGGTCTTTTCAACAAAAAGATAATCCCTGCGAGAATCGCAGTGACAAAAAGAAACAATGTCAGGAATTTAAGGTTGAATTCCATGGTATGTCACCCGGGGCTGGCTGGATTCCTTGATGGCCGCGGATTAAAGAGCTTTACGGTTTCCATCAGGATGACTGCTATAAGACCGCTGAAGAGCGCTATGGAGAGATCCGTCGTTGAGAGCTGTCCGAACCTGAACATGTTCTGCAGGAAAGGAATTGTCAATACTGCTGTCATCAGGACGGTTGCTCCTCCCAGCACCCAGAATAGTGCGATGTTCTTCTCCTTCATCATGCCTATTATGGAACGGGTGAGCGAACGGTTTGAAAGTATCATTCCGAGATTGCAGACCACTAGAGTCAGGAATGCGAGCGCCCTTGCAGTCTCCGGAGAATGATCATGCATGAACACTAAATATACGGTCAGGGTTGAGGCAAGTGCGAGCATGCCCTGGATAAGGCAGCGTATGACAGCCAGCAGATCAAAAAGCTTGTCGTCGATCTTGCGTGGTTTACACTTCATTATGTCCTTGTCGTCGTTTTCAGCTTCGAAGACAAGCGTGCATGCAGGATCAATTATAAGTTCCAGGAAGACAATGTGCACAGGGAAGAGTATAAGAGGCCATTTGAAGATAACCGGTATCAGTGAAAGACCGGCTATGGGAATATGTACGGCAAGAATATACATCATTGCCTTCTTCAGGTTCTCGTATATCCTGCGGCCCATCCTGACAGCAGTCACAATGGAATTGAAGTCGTCTTCGAGGAGGACGATCGAGGAGGCTTCGCGGGCGACATCGGTGCCGCGTGCACCCATCGCTACGCCGATATGGGAGGCCTTCAGGGCAGGGGCGTCATTTACGCCGTCGCCGGTCATGGCCACTATTTCGCCGTTCATCTTCAGGGACTTCACAATGTGCAGCTTCTGCTCGGGGACCATCCTTGCAAAAACGTTTATCTTCTTGATCCGTTCTGCGAGCTGTTCATCGGTCATGGCCTCGAGTTCAGGGCCTGTTATGACGTCGTCTGGATTTGCAAGGCCTATCTGCCTTGCAATGCTCTTTGCAGTTCCAGGATAGTCGCCGGTTATCATTATGGTCCTTATTCCTGCAGAGTAGCATTCAGCAATGGCGGGTTTGACATTCTCCCTCACCGGATCCTCGAGCCCCAGCAGGCCGACAAATTCAAAATGGAAATCATGCTGGTTCTTGGGAAGACGGCTTTTCTCGTAATTGGCACGGGCCACGCCGATTATCCTCTTTCCTTGTTTACCTAGAATCTCGATCTTCTCCTCAAGCCATTTTGTTTTCACGCTGTCAAAATGGCAGAGGTCGGCTATGGCTTCAGGTGCTCCTTTGGCGGCAATGACAAGATTTTCCCCCTTGGCGGAGAACCATACACGGGACATCGCGAGAAGTTCCCGGGTCAGGGAATATTCGCGCTGGAGCTTCCACTCCGAATGGAGATGTTCTGTATTGTGAAGAGCCCGTTCCCCGAGCTGTTTCATCGCCTTCTCCATTGGGTCAAACGGATCGGCCGGGCTTGCCAGGATGCTGTATTCGATAACTTCATGGAATTTCTCGGGAAGAAAGGACTTCCCGGAATCGACGCTGAAGAATTCATCATCGACAACAAGATCTGTGATGGTCATCTTGTTCATTGTCAGAGTGCCTGTCTTGTCAACACAGAGCACTGTTGCAGAACCAAGGGTCTCGACAGCCGGTACGCGCCGTGTGAGCACCTTGTATTTTGAAATCCTCCAGGCGCCAAGCGCGAGGAATATTGTCAGGACTACAGGGAACTCCTCAGGAAGCATCGCCATTGCAAGCGAGAGTCCCGCAAGAAATCCTTCGAGAAGTTTTCCGCGGGTCAGCCAGTATATCAGGACGACAAGTGTACAGAGGACGGCGCCGAAAACAGCGAAGGCTCTGACAAGTTTGGCCGTCTGTTTTTGAAGAGGGGTGTTTTCAGTTTCGACTGACTGCAGGGCTTTCCCTATTTTACCGAGTTCGGTTTTTACACCGGTATGGACAATTATGCCTATTCCCTGTCCGGAAACCACGAGGGTCCCTGAAAACGTAAATGGAAGGTCGTCGCCTCCGGGTTTTCCGAATTCTGCGGGAATCTCGGAGACCGCAGACTTCCGGACCGGCACCGATTCGCCTGTGAGAAGCGATTCGTCGACGGAAAAATTCCTGGCCTTTAGGAGGACAATGTCGGCGGGGACTCGATCGCCCTCTGCAAGAAGGACGACATCATCCCTTACGGCTTCACGGCCTGCGATCCTTAATTTCTCACCATTTCTTATGACGTATGCACGAGGGCTGGAGAGATCCCGTAGCGCTTCAAGCGCCCGTTCGGTCTTGCGTTCCTGATAGAATGTTATTCCGATGACGACGAAGACGAATCCGAGGAGCATGACAGCCTCCTGGACTTCACCGGAAATCAGGTAGATGGAACCGCATGCGAGCAGAAGCAGGAACATCGGCTCCCTCAGGACTTCAAAAAGGATCTCCAGTGATTTCCTCTTGCCCTGAGTCGGCAGTTCATTAGGGCCGTCCTCTTCCATTCTGACCGCAACTTCGGCGTCAGTCAGCCCTGTCAGTTTTTCAAAATCAATTTTCTTCATAGAATCTTTCTTTGTGGTCAAGTGAACGTATAAATTATTTGCATATAGGTAAAAAGACACGCTGGGAATTGAAAATAGGTTGAATTTCGAGTTAGGAATCCCTAACGGGAAATTGGTGTTTGTTTTATCAACAGGTTCAGGATATATTTTGCCGGACGGAAAAATATTAATCAGGAGATTGTCAGATTAACTGATTGCAACTTCAATCGTGCATGTTCTTCCCGCCTTCATGATTGGAATGAGATTTCCATTGATGGGCTTTCCGTCAAGCTTCACGGAAACATTGCCTTTTCCAAGGCCATCGGGATTATGTATCGTAATTTTATATAGGGCATTCCTGAAGGTCCTTTCAACCGAGCATTTCTTCCATCCAGATGGAATACGGGGATCTATGCGAAGGCCTCCGAATTCCGCCCTGGCGCCAAGCATGTGCTGGAGAAGGACGTTGTTGTACCAGGCGACCGAACCCGTGATCCATGTAAATTCCATCTGGAACCTGCGGTTCCTGTGATCCTTTCCGAAATAGCAGTTTGCAAAAATGTATGGTGGACATGACTGTTTCGGATCATTGTCCTTTCCGGAAAGATAGCCGGGAGTTATCCGTTTGAATATCTCATAGGCCTTGTCGGGGCGTCCTGATTTCAAAAGCCCGAGGATCATCCATGCGTTGGTATGGGAATAGATCGTGCCGTTCTCGCATATCCCCGGTTCCATGCAGCTTATGCGCCCGATACGGTCCTCGGTCTTGTAGAATGTCGGGTACAGTAGCGCATAACCAAGATCGGTCAGGAGAAGCTTGTCGCAGGATTTGATCGTTTCATTGATGCGTTTCTCGTCCGCGATGCCGGCGATCAGGGCCCAGGTCTGGGCTTCGATGAAGATCTTCCCCTGTTTATTGGTGCTTGAGCCGACAGGGACTCCGTTGTCGTCGAAACAGCGCGTATACCATTTGCCGTCCCATGCATTTGAATTGATGGCCTTCCTGATCCGTTCATAACGTGCGAGGTAATCTTTTTTCCGTTTCCCGTCATTTTCATATCCGGCAAGTTCCGCCATTTCACGAACAGCTTCCGCATATGCCTCGCTGAGCCATACGCTTTCACCACGGCCTTTCTTGCCTACGGCTGTGAGTGAGTCGTTCCAGTCGCCGAATTTTATCAGTACAAGCCCGTGTTTCCCCTTGTTGGATTCAAGGAAGTCCAAGGCTGTCTCAATATGGCCTCTCACGCTTGCAGCGCCATCATCATAGAATTTGACTTTCTCATTGAGGATTGAGAAGTCACCCGTCTCCTTCAGATAGGCGATAAGAGTGAACACGAGCCATAGCGCACTGTCGGAATAAGGTTTCTCATCCACCGGATTCCATCCGCGGAGCGCAAGCCCCTTCTTGTACTGGTAGGAGAGGGCTTCCAGTAGGATGGCGCGCGTGCGTTCGGGCTTGAAGGTGACGACTCCAAATCCGTGCTGTACGATATCGCGGTATCCGTTCCATCCCCAGCGGCACCATGTTGCGCCATAGAGAGTCGACTGCTTGATCCAGTTGTTGAGCATTATGTCGAACTGAGGATCTGGGGTTGTGACTTGGTTGCGCGCGGACATGTCAGCTTTGTCCTGCTTAAGCTCTCCGAAAAACTTTTCAAATCTGCCGAAATATTTCTTCCGGAACGGAACGATGTTGTTTTCGCAGTCGGTCGCGCCCAGGATGAAGTTTATCTTCTTCGATCCTCCAGCTGGAATTTCCAGGTTGAACTGTGCGGCGCAGATGGTCGCATCGGATGAGCCAGGAGTGTTCGTGCAGCGTCCCTTGACAACAGCATCAGGATTCCGGAGAGTATGATACATTCCTACGAAAGCATCCCGGGTTCCATCCCAGGCCACAATCGGAACATCGGCGGCCAGGAAACCTGTCAGGTAGTCATGGGGCCTGCGGTGCGGATGCTTGTTCGCAACAACGGCATTCTGCTTTTTCGAAAACCAGGAAGAGCGGAAAATCATGTCGCCATAGCTGTCATAGCCCCATTTGAACTTGAACTGCATCTGGTTGTAGACGAATATCGAGAGCCGGCGTTTTCTTCCGGACGTGTTCCCGGTGTCAAGAGTCCACAGTTCAACCGGATCTTTCCCAGGAGGGATGAATATCCTGAAATTAGAACTGATGCCGCAGGTGGAGGACTTGATGATCGAATACCCCAGGCCGTGCACGCATTCATACTTGTCGGGCTTCCGTTGGACAGGTTCCCAGTTGACATTCCAGAATTCGCCGGTGTCGTTGTCCCGGACATAGATCAGCCTGCTCATGAGATGATCGCGTCCGAAGACATCGAAGTCGCAGATCCTTCCGATTCCTGTCAGAAGCTGTACCGCTTCATTCTTTCCTACCTGGTAGTCCATGTACCCGACGCCGGTCTGTTGGACATTTGAGAATGCGGCGTCATTCCATAGGAAATTGTCAAAAGCCCTTGGAGTTTCCGGATCCGTTACAATGAATTCGGTTCCATCGCCGTTGAAATTTCCATATCTGTACTTCATCTGAGATGACTCCTTTTGGATCACTTCAGCTCCACGGATCCCCAGATGTACGGTTTTTCCGTGGCTTTGTCGGCTTTCTCGCTGGCCCAGAAGACTTCGAACTTGTCCCTCTTGGCGTGTGTCACGCTTATGTTGAAGTTCAGCCCGATCTTCGTGCCCTTGTCGGCCTTGTAGCCTTTAATCTGGGATGCCGGGATCAGGAACTCCAGAATGTATCCGGTCTCAGTCTTCCTGCTGAATCCTTTGACTTCCTTCAGGTCATACATGGTTGCTGAAATCTCGTTGTTGCGCTTCCAGCGTCCTGCATAGATTCCCTTGCTCTTTGTCTGCGGGGAAATCCAGAACTGGTGATCGGTCTCCTTGTATTCCTTGCGTTCGTTCCTGTCGTAGGCGGAGTCGATGAAGACTTCGATGCAGTCCTGCGCCCAGAACGATCGTGGATCTTCTTCAGACACCTTGGAATCCTTCACGTTTATAGCCATATATATCCCTTCCTTGGAATAGCCGGCATAAACTTCGGTGGCTGGATTTGCAGCGGTGGAACCTAGCAGCCAATCGGGAAGCTTCGATTCGGCAGGCCAGTTCTTCAGGTCGCCGTTGAACTGGATTGGCTTCGTGATCTCCACAAGCGCCATTGCAGGAGGAAGTATGTTCGCCTCTGAAATTATCCTTCCGTCAGGAAGCGAAAGATAGAATTTCGCCTTTTCGTCCTTGTTCCAGCCGGTGTTCCAAGTGACAGTGAACTCCTTCTTGTCGACCTGCGAGCCCCTCATGTCCTTGATCTCCATCTCGGCCGGACTTACCTTCCATCCTTTCGGGACTTCCGTCTTGATGATGAAAGATTTCGGGAGCGAGGAATTGTTGCCGATAGTCAGGGTGGTCTTGCAGTCGCCCGGAGCTCCCGCGAGCGGAGTCGCCTTGAGCATTCCAGCTGCAACAATGTTGAACTCGGTCGTCAATGTCTTTTCCACTCCGGCCTCGGAGATCTTCAACGGAACTTTCTGGTAGAGCGACTGATCCTTGGGATCGGCCGTGATTACTATTGGAAGAACAGTTGTCTCGCCCGGCTTGACGGCGATCTCGCCTGTCGCCTTGTCTGCCGTCCATCCTTTCGGGAGCTGCAGTGCGAACTTCGCAGAAATAGCTTCCTTGCGGTTGTTCTTCGTGCGGAGTTCGATGGTGAATGTGTCGCCTGCAGTGATCCTGTTATAATAGTTGGATTTCAGATCATAAGCGGTCTGCTTGTAGATCATGCTGGATTCGTCAAGGCCGGTGATCCATGTCGGTCCTATCGCCAGTTTGACCTTGTTTGAGGGCAGGGGATTGGCGAACATGTCAAAAAGCTTCCCGCCTTTTATCTCGACTTCACGGTCCGGGAGCAATCCGTCGGTCTTGAAGACCGCAGCAACGATCTTTCCTGAATCAGTGAATACATATCCCATCGCATTTTCACCGAGATCGCAGGTGCCGGCAGGTTTCGGAAGCTTCATGAAATGGACCATTGCGGCAATTGCGCCGACAGCAGGCTTGGGTTCGACTTTCGGATCAAGCAAGCCGCATCCGTCGAAGAAATTAGTCGGTTTGCCCTTGGTGTCCATGTTCCAGTACCAGAACATCTTGTCGATTCCGGCCTGTATCCCGAGCATGTATCCGCGCTGGAGATATGCTGCCTGTTCGTATTCGTTCACAATATGTCCGGCGAGGGTGTCCCATCCGAATTCGGTGATCCAGGTCTGGCGCTTCTTTCCGTCGCATGAAGCTATCGCCACATATTCCCTGAGCGTGTCATATATGGAGCGCGGGGCGACCAGGTTGCCGCCGACATTGTAGTTCATCTTGTTCAGTTCCGGTGCGTCGGTGCCGCAGTAGAAGTGGGCGTTGATCACGTCGATGTTGTTGAAGTTGCCGGCCTTGATGAAGTCCTTCGTGCGTTCAGGATAGATTCCTGCCGTGCCGTTCTCCACCGCGAATACATTTTCGTCTATGAACTTGACGGTGTCGCCGAAGGTCTTGTGGTATGCCTGGTATGCCGACCATCCTCTGGCGGCTTCCTCTTTTCCATTGCCGTAGTCATATTCATTGTCGAGTTCCCAGCACTTGTAGTGTGGAAATGCATTCATTATGCTGATGATCTCGGCCTTGTCCTCCTTGGTCATTTTCAGGTTTCCGGCCTTGACTCCTTCGCCAATGACCCCCATCAGGCAGGGCAGGAGCATGAGCCCTGAATCCTTGAGCTTCTTGTCCATTGTCTGGTACCATGGCCAGCCCTCGTATTTCCCATTGTCGCCTTTGGCTCGCTTCATCCATCCGAAGGTGTATGCATAATCGCGCACCCAGGTGAATCCCATGTTTGCATATGCCTTGTATGTGACGTCAGTCATTCCGCCATGGATTACAAGGGCGAAAGGAGAAAGCATTTTCTCCGCCTCTGTATATGTCTGAACCTTGGGAAGGTATGCGAAGTGTGCGTTCTTCTGGAAGTCCGGCATCCCTTCAGCCTTCACGCCGATCTTGATCTCATACACGCCGAATTTCTTTGGCTGCGGCACGATCTCCTGATGGAGGGAACCATTTATGGAAAGAGGTTTTGTCTCTTTTGCAATATTGTTGCCCATGGAGTCGTTGATCTCATATGAGAGGGAGCCTTTGACCTCCTTGCCGCGCCAACTGTCGAAATCAAGATTGAACTTCATCGGATCGCCTTCATTGAAGACATTCGCCTCGACACCGGTCGAGCATGAAAGCGTGAACAGGGCCTTGGGATCCTTTGCGGTCGAAGTGTCCGCCTCTATTTCAAGTCCGGTGACTTTCAGGGTAGAATCTCCAACAGTGCTGTCGTTCCCCCAGTTGTGCGTCGTGAATCCGGTCAACGCGACGGGCTGCGGCCAGTCAGCAGGTATTGTGAAATTGACCTTCGTCCATTTGCCGGCTTCCGCCTTGAAGTGGAACTCCCTTTTCGGCTCCTTGCCCTTTTCATAAGTTCCGCTGTCCTTGAATACCAGGAACCATGTATATTTTCCATCAGGCTTCACCCACATCGACAGGGATTTGAAATTGCCGGGCACGTTCCCGCTCAGAGGGGTGATCGAGAAGTGCTCGAATCCCTTGCCGGAAAAATGGACGTTCATCTCCATTGAACTTTTCACTGATGCCCCGTCAGGCGCGTCGCTGCCGTTCTTGAACGAACCGGATGCCTTGTTCCATTCGTTGAGCTTGCACGGGAAGGATGCGAAGTCGTTGTAGCTCCTTTTCACCTGCCCCTGCTGGGCATTTACGTTTACGCCTATTACCGCTGAGATGATAATGGCCGCCAGGACTGCCGAAGCTTTTTTCATATGAGGACTCCTTATAATATTATTTCAGATGATTGTTTTCATTGGGAAATACCGCTCATTTCCTTAGGACATGCGGTGCGGCCGTCGAACTTCTGACTACCAGTTCAGGGATGAGGACTATGTGATGAAGCTCCTCGGACTTGATCTCATCCTTGAGCCTCCTCAGGAGAAGCTCCATTGCAGTCTCACCGAGCCTTTCCCTGTTGACGCATACCGTTGTGAGGGGGACGCTTGATATCGCCGAGAAGGATATGTTGTCGAATCCTGCAACAGACACATCGTGGGGAACTTTTTTACCATATGCTTCGGCGGCCTTCATCACATGTACGGCGATGATGTCGTCGAAGGCGAGTATCGCGGTCGGGATGTTCCTGTTGCTGGAGTCAAAAATCAGTTTTCCGACGTTTTTCCAGATATCAGTGGGATTGCTGTCAGGGGGGAGCTCGTAGTTCTTCCTGTACTTTATCTTCAGCGAATCAAGTATTTCGTCGTATGCCGCATATCTGGCCGAGACCGTCCATTGGGATTCCGGCGGGGACACGAACGCGATCCTCATGTGCCCGAGTCCCACAAGATGTTCAAGCAGCTGCTGTACGCCGATCCTGTCATTGTAGCTTACCGATGAGCATCTCAGCCCATCGAAATTCTTCAGGCAGACAACAGGGATTTTCGTGTTTACGGAGTTGAGCATGCGTATGCTTTCAGCTGTTTCGCAGGGGGTGGTTATGATTCCGTCGACCTGCCCGAACGCCATTCGTGTAAGGATCTTCGACTGCGTCTCGTCATTTCCGTCGCTTATCGAGAGCAGGGCCGAGAAGCCGTGTTTCTTGGCGGCCTTTTCGATGGCCGTTATCATTTCAGGCATGAACGGGTTCCTCAGGTCCGGAACCACGATGCCTATGCACTCGGTCTTTCCCTTGGCAAGACCTCTCGCGCTGTTGTTCGGGAAGTAGTTGTGCTTGCGGGAGATTTCCAGGATCTTGGCCCGGGTCTTTTTGCTGATATCGCTGCGTTCATTGAAGGCCCTTGAGACGGTGCCCCTTGAAACGCCTGCGATCTTCGCAATATCATCTATCGAAATCCTGTTTGTCATTTGTCCCTCTTCTTCTATATATATTATATGGAGGGTTGAAGGGCGGTGAATAATATTGGGGGGATTATATCAACCGCCCGTTCAACCCATGAAACATGCATTTCAGCTGCGTGTCGAACTCAAATTGTAACCGCTCACGGTATATAATAGGCCTTTTTGACATCGAGTCAAGCCGGACTTGAAGAAATATTTGATAAAATATTGTGAGGGTTACGCGTGAATATTGAGCTCAAAATTGAGCTGGGGCATGCCTTCCGGCGAATGTTTCTGGTTTGTCGTGACATTTTCGAAATAGTTCCGAAACCGATTGCGGAAACAGGTCAGCTGTTTTTCCTGCGCCATTCGCGCGGACTGGAATCCATCAGCTTCCGGAACTGGCGGTTGAAGCAGGAGACGCTCTGATAGCCTGTGCGGAATGAGATCTCGCCGATCGGATCATTTGTGTTTTCGAGAAGAGATGCGGCGACCTGTATCCGCATGTGCTGGACATAGCTCTCAGGAGATTTGCCGACGGCCTTCCTGAAAAGCCTCCTCAGCGTTTCAACGCTGACACCGCACAGTTTCGCAAGGCTGCGGATCTTAAGCTGGTTCTTGTAGCTGCCCGCGATATGGTTCAGGGCCGGGGAGATCCTTTCAATTGCTGAGAAGTCCTGCCTTCCATCCGTGTCGATGTTTTTCCTGCCAGAACCGGATGCCCTGCTGATTTCAATGAATAGCTGCAGGAGCACCGCCCTGATTTCCGTTTCAAACCATTCCTTCTTGGCATCATGGAGGCTGACTATGTTCTTGATAAGGCAGGATATCTCCGGAAATTTCCTGTTGTTGAAGACGCACGGGAACTTGTCATCATTCATGGCTGCGCTGGAAAGTATCTCAGGCCTGTCGCAGACGCATGAGAGGAGCATGACAGGATCGAAGAAGATGAAAACCCATCTGCTTGCGACTCCGGGCCCGCTGTTGGCGAAATGCGGCATGCCGGGAGGGAATGCCGTCGCATCGCCTTTGGAGAATGGCACGATCCTGTCTCGGAACATGAATATCCCGGAGCCTTCAAGGCAGAGCCCTATCTCGAGGAAATTGTGCGAGTGAAGATAGTTGGAGGATTCTGCAAGCTTCGCTCCAAGGAAAATGACAGGGAATCTGTCTGGCAGCTTCTGGAAGTGCTCTTCGGCTATAACTGGCAGAAATGACCGCTTTTGCATAAAGTATGACTGTATTTAGTGAGAAGTTTACTTATAAATACATTATAATGTGTTCATGAAAAGTCAAAGGAATGAAGAGAGACAGGCGTGGAAACAGGCGATATGCATATTAATTTATAAGAGAACAACAATTTAAATGGATGGGCATGATGAAAATAAACAGATATCTCGATGCGGCAATTCTCAAACCGGAGACAACACGCAAGGAAACAATAGCTGCAATTAATGAATGCCTGAAATACAAGACCATGACGGCGTGCGTCCGCCCATGCGACATCGAACTCGCGAAATCGATGTGCAAGGGGACCGACACGTTTGTCTGCTGCGTCCTTAACTTCCCGCACGGTAACGATTCGAGCGATGCCAAGCAGGCCGAAGCAGAACTCTACGTGAAGAAAGGAGTTGTGGAGATCGACATGGTTGCGAACTTCGCACTTGCGAAATCCGCAGAATGGAAGCTCTACGAGGAGGATATAAGGGTGGTTTCATCGGTGACGAAAAAGGCAGGGATTGTTCTCAAGGTCATTTTTGAGACATGTTATCTTTCCATTGACGAGATCCGCCTTTGCACGAAGGCCGCAATTGCCGCTGAAGCCGATTTCGTAAAGACCTCGACAGGTTTCGGGACAGGGGGCGCGACGGACGAGGCGGTCAGGGCGATGCTTGAGACCGCAGATGGAAAGATAAAGGTGAAGCCTTCCGGCGGCATACGGGACTACGCAAGGGCAAAATCATTCATCGATATGGGCTGTCACAGGCTAGGAGTGAATTTCAGTTCAGTCGCGGCGATCTGCGACGGAGGGAAAGCTGATGGAACGGATTCGTATTGAAGAAAAATACAAGACGCGTCAGCAGAGTGACGCGGCTACAACAAGAATTTACTGTAGCCACGGCACTCTGTTGCCGTGTCCTTCATCCATACTTGAAAGGAGTTCCATTTGAAGAATAGAATCACAGTCATCGGAAGTTCCAACGTGGACTTCATCATGAAGGCTCCGCAGCTTCCGCAGGTCGGGGAAACAGTCACCGACTGCATCTTCCAGCAGACCTTCGGAGGAAAGGGCGCGAACCAGGCGGTTGCGGCGGCGAGGGCAGGGGGTGGAGTGACTTTTGTCACGTGTCTCGGTGAAGATCTTTATGCGCCAATACTGATGAAGAGCCTGAAAAAAGATGGAATCGATGTTTCAAAAATACAGAAGTTCAAGGATATGAATACTGGTTCGGCGCTTGTCATGTTCGACGGTTCCGGTGAAAACTATCTTACTGTATCACCAGGTGCTAACTACAAACTCACCCCGAAAATTGTAAAGGAATGCGAGAAGATAATATCCGGAAGCGCAATGATACTTCTTCAGATGGAAATACCGCTTGAAAGCAATTTGAAGGTACTTGACATCGCTTCACGCCACGGTGTCCCGGTGCTTTACAACTACGCGCCAATCCGGGACGCATCGATCAAGGTTACGGGAAAAATGTCGGGGCTTGTTGTCAATGAAGTCGAAGCCGCGGCTCTTCTCGGAATTAAGAATGTGGCGGATGGGAAGGAAGGAAAGGCTGCCGAGTCACTGCTGAAGAAAGGACCTTCCTTCGTAATTATTACGCTTGGCTCGAAGGGAGCTGTCATTGCTTCTGAAGACGGGATAAGACAGGTTCCGGCATTCAAGGTGAAGCCTGTTGATACGACTGCCGCCGGAGACACTTTCTGCGGTGCGCTTGCTGTTGGATTGGTCGAAGGGATGGAGCTTGACGAAGCTGTCAGGTTCGCCTCCGCCGCTTCGGCGATCAGTGTAACCAGGATGGGGGCCCAGCCATCAATTCCATTTCGCAGGGAAATTGAGAAGTTCATCAGGAGCAGAGGTGGAAAATGAAACCTGTGAAAGGTCTGCTTTATTCCCAGATAGGGTATGAGCCGGACTGGCCGATGCGGGCGCTCGTGCGCGGGCAAGATGCGTCATTGCTCTCGGAATCGGCAGGATTCAAGATACTTGAAAGCGGAAAAGAAGTTACCGGTGGCCCTGTCGTTCATTGGGGCGTGAAATGGGGGACCCATTGGTGGATCGCAGATTTTTCATCCTTGAGGGAAGAGGGGCAGTTCATCATTGTCATACTGGACGGCGGTTCTGAAAAGTTCCGGAGCGAAGAATTTCCAGTCAGAAGAAATATTCTCTGGGACAGAACCTGGAAGATGGTAGCGCTGGAGCAGAATGAAAGACGTTTCCATCTTGCGATGAACCGTGTCGGCTGGCAGGACTGTGGAGCGGCCTGGCAGGAGGCCAACAGCCATGCGGCGCTTGTTGATGGCTTCTGCGAACTGCTGGAATATTCAAGGGGCCGCATCTCCGCCGATGAACTGAAGCGACTTGAAGCGCAGATTGTAAATGGACTTGATTATCTCTCTCTTCTTCAGGACCATGCCGCAAAGCTTGGATTGGGGGAAGGGGCGCTCTCGCATCAGAAACCCAAATACGAGGAGTTCGTTCTTCCTGCAGACGTATCAAAGGCTTCCATGGTCTGGGCAAAAGCTTCCAGGTTGCTTTCAAAGAACCATTCTACCAAGAAGGAAGAATATCTCAAGCGAGCAGTGAAAGCATTTGACTGGCTGAGGACTGCCAGACCTTTACGCACAGGTTTCTCCCATGTAAACCACGGCGCCCCCAGGGATTTCAAAATTCCTGAAGAGTTCATGACTAGAGACCTGCTTATGAGTTGTCTTGCCGCTTATGAGCTTGTCAGGTGCGGACGCAATGAATACAAGGAAGATGCCGTATCGCTTGCCAGGAAAGTGATGTCACGGCAGATTCCGCGGGAGAAGTCCGAGGATGATTTTTACGGACATTTCCGGACATTCGACAGTTCAGGCCTTAGTGAAAAGGCCTGGGTGCACAATGTCGATAAGAACGAACTCGGTATGGATGCCGGCGGGCACTATCCTTATTATCTTATACCTCTTATAAGAATGTCCGAAACCTGGCCGGAACATCCAGATGCCGAGGCATGGCGGCAGACCATAGAAGATTTTGCCTATGGATATTTCCTGCCCGCGTGCAGGGCTAATCCTTTCCTGATTCTACCGCTCGGGCATTTCAAGGGAATAGGCTTGCTCTGGTTCAGCGGGCTCTGGCACGGGATGAACTGCGTCTATCTTCTTTCAGCAGTGCTTGCAATGGAGTTCGAAAGGATATTCAAGGACGCTTCATTTAGGGATATTGCGTGGGGAAACATCCAATGGATTGCCGGGCTTAACGCCGGTCTGACCGCTGAAGGGGGCAAGGCGGCGCACATGTTCAGCGCCGATGTGCCGGAAGGTCTTGCGCAGCCGGTGAGCATGATCCATGGGATAGGGGCGCATTTCGCCGGAAGCTACATGAACATCAGGGGATCTATCTGCAATGGATTCAGCACTGGAGAGCAGTTCAAGTTTGATATTGAACCGAGTATCGAGTCGGACGGGCCGCACACTTTTACGGACGAGGACTGGATCACTCATTCCGGCGCATGGCTTGCAGCATTATCCCGGCTGGGCAAATGATTTCTTTGCCTCGAATTTGAATTAAGGCAGTTTTTTCATTTTTTTCAGGTTTTCTATGTTGACACCTTGCTCTTCCGGTATATAATTACAATATGATTGAACGGTCAATCAAGCAGGAGAAGCCGATGATAGCGACGGTTGAAGACATGAAAAAAAGGCGAAGTGCTGGCAAAGAGGGCAGGATGACCATCGCCAGGATCGCCGAACTGAGCGGTACTTCCAAGCAGGTCGTTTCAAGCATCCTCGGCGGAGGCAGCTCAAGCTCACGCTTCAGCCGCAAGACATTCGGGAGAGTCACCGGCATCGCCAGGAAATACAACTATCGTCCGAACAGGACCTCTGTCAATCTTGTCAGTGGCCGTCATGGCTCGGTTACCGTGCTCTTCAAGGACTTCTACAAGATTCCGTTCAATGCCGTCAACTTTCTGGTCCACCACGCAGAAACCTACGGACAGACGGTCAGCTTCGAGATCGTAAAGGACAATATTCTTCCGCGCTGCATATCGGAGGATTCCACCGACGGCATAATCCTTTTCGATGATATCGACGAGTTCATACTAAATGCTCTTCAGAAGTTTGGAGTGCCTCATGTAATCGTAAACACCTGGATCAGGAACCAGCCGAACTCAATAACGTTCGATGAGGAGGGCATGATCAGGTCGGTGTTGAAGTGTTTTTCTGATTCTGGCAGGAAACTTCCTGTCATTGCCATCGGAAACACGGGATTCTACTGGAACAAGATCAGGCTTGAAACGGTGCTTGCCGAATATCATGAATTTGGTCTTCAAAGGCCAATAATACTGGATGCTCCTGGCGAAGATGATCCAGCCAAGGCCATGGAAAGTATCTTTGCTGGAAATTCCAAAGTCGATTGCCTGTTCGTCGGCGAGGATTTCAACCGCTATGTGCTGCTGCTGGACAAGCTGCGCAGGAACAGGGACTTTACGATCGCGTATGTGTATTCAGCCAACAGCTATTTCAATTTCCCGGCGGTTGACTTCTCCATCCACCAGAAGGAGGTTCCTGAGAAGGCGATTGACCTCTTGAACCAGATAATCAAAGGGGAAAAGCCAAGTGGTCCGGTGACGATGCCCTATAACATGAACTTCTCATCCGGGAAACCAGATGATGTGAATTGCATTTCTGGAGCGAATCTGATAAAATAGATTAGGAGTTTTATAGAATGGGAAAAAAAACCACACTGCTCGAGCTGCTTGCCGTGCCAGCAGTAGCTCGAAGAGCGAAGGCAAGCTCAAGAGCGTTTACGCTCATTGAGCTGTTGGTCGCTGTGCCCGCCATAGCTACCCCGCGACTGCGGGGAGCGACGGCGAGAGCAACTCGATTTACCTTGATCGAGTTGCTCGTGGTGATTGCGATCATCGCAATCCTTGCGGCGATGCTCCTCCCTGCACTTAAGAATGCCAAGGACACAGCCAATGCCACCCTCTGCAGGAGCAATCTCAGGCAGTGCGGACTTGCCGGTTCATCCTATGCATATGACAACAACAGCTGGTTCTATGAATGCTATGATAACTGGAACGGCTGGTCGGGGTTGGTCATCGATGGCAATTACCTGCCAGCAAAGCCAGCCGTGGCTCAATGCCCTTCGGAGATACCGTTCGTTTACAACAATGTGTTCACTACCTATGGTGCAGGTTATCGTGTGCATGAAAACATGGCTGGCGGCATGCCAGCTTCCGACAAGCCATTCCCGAGTTTTTCCATATCATTCCCCAGCGGAACCACTGGAGCCTTGAGGAACCTCAATAAGATCAGAATGCCGGAAAAATATGTCTTCCTTCTGGATACATGGTCGAAGGGTACTACCTCTCAGATGTGCGATCCCCAGGCTACAGGTACCAACCAATGGGCTTATCCCGCTTTGCGCCACATGAAATCCTGCAATGCAGTCTTCTGGGACTTCCATGTTGATTCGATGAAAGGCGAGGATTTGAAGGATAGAAGGTGGGCCTCGGCATATATCGGTTCAGCAGGAATATATATCGGCCCCAATCCGCTCTGAATCATTTTTCAATCCAAGGAGGAATATTTGAACAGGTCAACCATATACATTGCCAATTGCCGATTTCCGATTGTCGATTTAGGATTTAGAATTAAAAATAGAAATTGTATAAATAAAATTGGAAATCGGCAATTGGCAATTGGAAATGCGTTCACACTTGCCCAACTGCTCGTGGCCTGCCAGCCGACGTGTCCCTCGAAGCTCTCTTGGCGAAGTGGGAAGTTACCCGTTCGGGGACGTAGGCCAATTCAAACAAAGTTTACTTTGATTGAATTGCTTGTGGTCATTGCGATCATCGCAATCCTCGCGTCCCTCCTTCTTCCCGCCCTCAAAAAAGCGAAGGAGACGGCCAAGGCCGTTGTCTGCAAGAGCAACCTCAGGCAGTCCTCGCTTACCCAGACCACTTATGCATTTGACAATGACAGTTTCGTCTATGAGAGCTGTGAGAACTTCTGGGGCTGGTCATATCGCCTTGTCGAAAATAACTACCTGAATCAGAATCCCGATGTCGCGGTCTGCCCTTCCGAAGTACCATTCAGCTACAAGGATGTATATGGCACCTACGGAGCCGGTTATGCGGTCAGCGAGAACATGATGTATCCTCCGATCGGCTGGCCCACTTTCCCCGGCGCTGACAAACCTTATACGAGTCTTACCCTTCAGTGGGGGAGTACTTGGCAGCTCTCATTCCTGAGGAACCTCAACCAGATTGGAAAGCCTGTCAAATACGTGTCACTGCTTGATACCTGGGCCCAGGGAACACAGCCACACGAAAAACGGCAGGTGTGCAATCCGTAGTCGACAACAGTAAGCAACCCATGGACCTTTCCGGCGAGAAGGCATTTGGGTTCATGCAATGCCGTGATGTGGGACAACCATGTTGAATCGCTGGATGCGCAGGGGCTCAAGGACAGGTGCTGGTTTGCCTCGTATCTTGGTTCGAATGGCGTCTATGCCGGAGCAAGTTCCCCGATCCTGCATTAGATGCTGTCGTGCAGAAATATTTCCGCGCGAGATTATCTATGATTGATTGTCCGGCATTCGTTGGAGTTCACAGCTTTAGCGTGTCTTGAATATTGTTGGTAGTAGCGCAATTTATTGCGCGTTCTTGAAATGGGGAAACGGCGAATAAATTCGCCTACTACGAGCAAAATACACACGCTGTGAACTCCAACTATATTTAAAACAAGGAGTATGTAAGATGATTCGATTCCTCTGCCGTAGCTGCGGAGTATTTGCTTTTGCGGCTGTCATGATGATTCAGTTCGCGGTCCAGGCCCAGCAGACGCCGAAGGCTGATGCGCCATTCGTGATAAGCGAGTTCGATGCGCCTTTCCTTTTTTCCTATCTTTCCTGGAAGGATCTGGTGAAGGTTGAAAATGGAAAAGCTGTACTGAAAGGATTGAAGTGCGACGGCGGAGCTGGTGTCAATGCGATATTGGATCTCTCCTCCCATGCCAAAGAATCCCCTGCGCTAAAATTAAGGGCCAGACCTGAGAACAGTGCGAAGTCCATCAGGATGATCCTTCTCGATGCCGATGGCCGCAGCGGGCTCTGGGAGTTCGCGCTTCCGAAGCCGGGTGATGAATTTGTCGTAGTCACTCCCAAGGGTGCTGTCCCACTTTCGAAACCGAATATTCTGGAGAACAAGAAGAATCCGGAAAATCCGGGAGTCCTTGATCTCGCACGTATCACCCAGTACCAGCTCCTCGGTGACTGGGGGAAGGGGGTCATTGACGTAGAAGTGGATGCCGTTGTCCTTGTCGTTCCTGATGCGAAACTGCTTGCTGAACGCGAGGCTTTTGCAAAGCAGGAGGCCGAAGCTGCAGCGCTCAAGGTGAAACGCGATGCGGAGGAGAAGGAGCGCGCAGGCAAGATAAAAGAGGAGATGATAAAAAAATACAGCGTCCGGTCTGAACGTTCGCCGGAAGTCGTGCATGTCTCTCTTGCTGCGCCGGACATGCTTTCCCTTGTGATCGAAGCGCAGAGGATTGGCAATGTCAAGCTTTCAAAGTATGAGCCGCAGTCTGGAGACGTCAAGAAGGAGGAGAAGTGGAGCGATGGAACCATAAGGCGTGCAAAGCTTGTCCGTGGAGGCAAGGAGGCCGGATGGCTCCAGGGGAAGAATCTTGAATGGTTCTCTACCTTCGAGTCCATCGAAGGCGATCCGCTGCTGGAGTTCCATGCCGACAGTCCGGCAAACTATACAATCTCTTCCACAGATGATGAGTCGTATAAGACTGGTCTCAAGCCGCTGGCGGTTTATCGCAAGAGCATGCCTGTTGACTGGAAGTTGTCAGGAGAAACAAATTTCCCGATGAGGCATACGGTCTATCTCAAATCCCCGAAACCTTTCATTTCCGGAAAGACATATTCGGTTTCAATAAATGCCCTGAATGTCAAAAATCCAGACCAGTCATTCAAGGCCGACCTGCAGAATCTCCGGAGCGAATCAGTCCACGTCAACCAGATCGGATATCGTCCTGACGATCCGGTGAAACGTGCGTTCCTCTCAGCCTGGCTGGGCACAGGAGGCCCATGCAAATTCCCAGAAGGTTTGAAATTCTCGATCCTGCAGGTTTCCGACAGCAAAGCGGTTCTTTCCGGAAATCTCGAACGCATTCTGGAGGTCGCTGGCAAGGAGGACCTCTACAACAAAGGCCAGAAGAATTTCAGCGGTACGGAAGTCTGGAGGATGGATTTCAGCAGTTTCAATACGCCGGGCAAGTACAGGATTTTTGTGGAAGGTGTCGGCTGCAGCTATCCTTTCGAGATAGCGGAGAATGTCTGGGAGAAGGCTTTCCTGATCCAGATGAAAGGCCTCTACAACAACCGTAGCGGTATCGAACTTGGTCCGCCGTATTCAGATTTTAAGAAACCTCGCGATTTCAATCCCGCGGATGGCGCAGTAGTTACACGGACGACATATGATGTCCTGATGAATGGAAACGAGGATTTCGAAGGTATTGCCAAGGGCGATACCGGCGAGGCTGTCAAGGACGCCTGGGGCGGCTATCATGACGCCGGAGACTGGAATCCGCGCCGCGTCACGCACATGAAGACAACCATGGCACAGCTCGAGATGGTTGAACTCTATCCGAAATATTTCAATTCCCTGAAACTTAATATTCCGCCGATGACAGGAGTTCCGGACATCATCACGGAAGCCCTCTTCGAGATTGACTGTTTCAAGAGACTGCAGCTTCCTGACGGTGGGATACCGTATGGAATCGAGACAAAAGGAGATCCAGCTCCGGGAGAGCTCAGCTGGCTTACTTCCCAGCATGCATATGTGACCGCGCCTAACATCCGTGATTCCTGGTTCTACGCTTCTGTTGCAGCACGTGCGGCGAAAGTCCTGAAGCCTATAAAACCGGAATTCGCGAAAGTCTATGAGGACAGCGCCATCAAGGCGTTCAACTGGGCTGAAGCCGATTATGCTAAAAGGACTGCCGACGGTACTTTGTCCAAGCTGAAGGAGCTTTGGGTTGCAACTGACGCAAGAAATCTTTCGGCGCTGATTCTCTATGATATTACAGGCGACAAGAAGTACCATGATGTCTTCCTGCAGTCCACCTGCCTGAAAGATCCGAAGACCGACGTCTTCTGGTGGGGGAAGCATGTTCAGTGCGACGCAGCGTTCCTCTATGCAAGGATGGATGACGCAAAAGTCGATCCTGAAATCAAGAAGAACGCCTTGGCTGCCGTCATCAAGCAGGCTGACAGATCGCTGGCATATGCTTCAGGAAACGCTTTCAACCTGACATCTATGGACAAAGGCAGGCCGATGTTCATGGGCTTTTTCAGCACTTCTGGAGGAACTGAACTTGCGCGCGCCCATTTCCTGACAGGAAAGGAAGAATACCTGAAGGGTGCCGTGCAGTCCTGCCAGTTCCAGTCGGGCTGCAATCCGAACAACATCGTCTATACGACAGGACTTGGTGCGAATCCCGTAAAGAATCCGCTCCATCTTGATTCGCGTTCGAGCGGACAGCAGGTGCCAGTGGGATTCACGGTGTTCGGGAATGTCGACTACTGGAACTGGAAGGGCGGTTTCTTCGACTGGCCTATCGCCCAGCACTTGAGCAAGCCGAACATCTGCTGGCCGAATCCCTATGACTGGCCATTGACAGAAGCCTACTTCGACATATTCCTCTTCGTGTCCATGAACGAATTCGTAGTTGACACCTGGGCGCCAAACGTCTTCGTCTGGGGATATCTGTCGGCACGCCCCGCCGCAGGTAAGTAAATTCGGATAGAACGTCCCGTGATCTCCTACGGCGTTTCGCCGTTTGGAGTAGCTGATAGTTCTGGTTTGCTCATATCTTCATGTTTCTTTAGAAATTCTTTTGCTTCTAAATAAAATTCCTGCATGTTTTTTGCCGGATTTGGATGTTTTATCTTAAAGTTTTCGTATTCTTGAATAAAGCTTTTTACAGTAAGCAAGGAAATCCTTTTTGCATTTTTATTACTTTCCGGTGTGTTTTTCTCAATTTCCTTAATAACCTTTTGACATGTGTCCTGCAAATTCATTAAAACTATTACTGGAGTAGAATCACGTTGCGCAATTAGACGGGATGTCTCATAGGCACGGTAAATATGCCATCCAATAGAAGCAATAACTATCCCAGTTAATATGCCTACAAAATAGTTAGTAAATTCCGACTTCATATATTTGTTCCAGAACTGTTATTATACGCAATTGCGATTTTTTATAAAATAGCACTTTTTTCAGTGCAATACAATACACATAAGACGCTTGGAATCTGGGAAAACCAATTCAAAGTAGTAAATCATGATGCCGGAAATTGCGCATAACTTAGGAAACTATTGATTCGGTGGGTAATCAGCTTGCATTTCAGTCACGCTCTTCAATGTCGCCGCCCTGCGGGGACTTTTTTCTTTTTACCTTATTGTTTTCCCAGGGCTTTCGCCCTGGGCTACAACATGCCGCCCTCTGCGAGGGCTGAAGACAGAATCTGATTCCATGGGAAGCCTCCGAAGGATGGCGATATATTGTAGCCCATGGGCGTTAGCCATGGGACATGTGTGGGGAAAAATGTAATCCGAGTCCCCGCAGGGAGGCGACATAAGAACAGCCCTTGTGAGCTCGCGAATTATTGCTTCGGAAGATAATTAACTTGCATGGCTGTCCCCTGTCATCTGTCTTCTTCCGGTCACTCGTCAATCACCCAGACTTCGACTTTCTTGAATGCGGGATCAGCGGCAATTTCTACGCCGCTTGCAAGGACAGCTTCCTCGTCCGGAATGAGCGGATAGAGGCACCAGCCTCCCCATCTCGGACCAAATCCTGTCCATTTGTGGATACGTTCAACTTCGAATTCCTTTTTCCCGCCGTCCTTGAGGAGGAAGCTTATCTTTGGGACATAGCCTTTTGCGAATCCGCCGGACTGCTGGAGCCTGACCGCTGCAACCTTCATAGGTTTCTCGAGTTTTATCTCTGGTGCGTAATTTCCTTCGTATCCGATTTTCACCCTGGGTTTCGGAATTGCATTTGGCTTTCCAAGTACAGGAGTCGTGATCCATGCCTTGTCACCTTGGCGGTATATGAGACCGTCCTTGGGAGCTTCAAGTTTTACACTCTCCGGAATTCCTTCGAGCAGTATCGTGAGACGCGATTCGATTGCGTTGGCAGGGAGGCTTAGCGTGACTTTTCCGGCGGCGGCTTCGACTTTTGCGGATTTCGCAGAGAGGGCATAGCTGACAAGGGCGGATGTCGGGGCGCACCATACGTTGTCGGCTCCATTTGCGCCGTACTTGTCTGAAATCGTCTTCAGTCTTTCCTGCCACGCCTTGTAGTTTACGGTATCCTTCTTGTCGATCCCGTGGGAGAAGTCTATGTGCAGGGTTCCTTCCTTGATATCCTTGGGGAACTGTCCGAGCGGATCCATGTTCTTGTCCCCACCAAGTCCGTCGAGATTGCTCCTGCAGAGTTCGAGCGGATCGAATTTTGGGTCAAAAACGGAGGCGGCGCTGCTGCCGCTGCAGCGTGAGCCTGCGAGAAGGTTGAACTCCTTCAGGAACGGCTTATAATTGTAGTCGCCGGACGGATAGACGAAAGTGAGCGGGGCCTTCTTGTCGGCATAGACGTAGTGTGAGAAGACAGCCTGGCTCCAGAAAAGTTCGCGCTTGAACTGGTCGGGGGAAAGCAGCTTGGTCTTGTCCCAATGGATTCCGGTGTGCCAGAAGCTGTGGTTCGTGATGTCCCATCCTTTTGAAATGAGCTCCTTCACGTCCTCCCAGGAAAGGATGGTGTTGTTTCCGCCTGCCATGTTGCAGACCATTACGGCGACATTGCCGACGAAATGCATTTCCTTTCCGCTCTTGACTCCCGGAGGCGCGTCGGTAAACTTATACTCCGCGAAAAGAGGCTGGGCGATGTTCTTTGCGAGGATTCCTCCATCATCGAGTTCGACGGTGTATGCCCAGGTTTTACCGAACAGGAAAGGTGAGACGGATGCTTTTGGCTTTGCATCACCGCTCCAGGAATATTCCCATTTGATGTCCTGCGCGGAAACTGCGAGAGTCGCAAAGTACAGGGCGAAAATACCGGTGAATGTCTTGATCATTTTATACCTCGTTAATTATTTGCCGGCAAGATGCCGGCGCTCCGTTTACTAATTCGATGTTGGAAGTTCAATGTTGAATGTTCGACGTTCATTTTTTACACAGGCAAGATGCCTGTATTTGCCAAAAGAGGCAGACAGGAATGTCTGCCTTACTTCATAATCGAGATCCTTATCTGCCATTTATCTGTTCCTTTTGCGGGGATGCTCCGTGCTTCTCCTGCGGCATAGGCCTTTTCCAGTGATTCCTCGATGGACGTCGAAGGTTCCGGCGCGATATGGTTTTGTCCGCCAACATTCCCCTCGCTGCACCATACGGCGAGATAGGGGAACATGTCGGCGGGCCATGTCATGACAAGTTTTGATGAGCCATTATGTGCGAGGATCGCTTCGCCTTTGGAGAGTTTCTCAGTGAAGAATTTCCAATATCTTCCGCTAGAGCTTGTGAACATCTTTTCCAGGAACGGCGTGCCGTCCTCGTTTTTGATTTCACCAAGCTTCCTGATCTCTCCGCCTTTACCGAGCCATCCCTTCATCGAATAAGAGACTTTGACTTTCATGTCGGCAGGCATTTCGAGCCTTGAACCGGTCTTTGCCGCGAGAATCGGATGGAATGTGTAGATGTAGGGCAGGGGCTGGGAGGAATTATTTGTCACGGTATAATCAAGCACGAGCGCTGACTTCTCGAGCTTTGCCGTGCGTTTGAAAACGTATGGCAGCTCGAAGCCGCTTGTCTCCATTGACAGAATCCCGTTATCCAGCGAATAAGTCCATTTCTTCCTGTAGAGATCGCCATGTGGATGGAGTTTGACATCCTTGAATTCTCCTGCGGGCATCTTGCATTCTGTCATTGTCGGAAAGACCTCGTCGATGCCGTCGAACTCGGTGTCGCTGTACGTCATTTTCGGAGTGCGTGAACTGTAGGGCTTCTTGCCTCGGTCCAGGAATTCCGTGCCTGCGGCGTCCTTAATAGAGATAATCTTGCCGCCGATCTCCGGAATGAATTTAACCGCAAGGAAATCGTTCGAGAGAATGATGCACGGGGTTTCACTCCCCTCAGCGAGCTTCATAGGCGATGAGGTCTGCGCGGGACTGTTGACGCAGGACGATGAGAGCGCTGCGACTGCAAGAAATATTACCGTTGTCTTCATTCATCCTCCTTAACCTGACATCACAAAGATACGGGAACAGCAATTACGGGCTTTAACTGTTGACAATCAAGAACACGTCTTGCGACGTTGACTACAAACATATTCAATAATTGCATTCGTTCGTAGTTAAGCTCGCAAGAGCTGTTCTTTTCTTAATTTGGAATCTTCTTTCCTTCCTGAAAATCGCATCCAGTTTGCTATTTCCGCAAAAGTCAAATCCCGACACTATGGCCTGGAGCTGCGACTCCCCAGCTAAGTTGGGGGACGTTAAATTATCATTCCTGCAAACTCAGGCTTCTCAGTTCGCCAGGATAGAGCGACAGGGTTATTTTTCCGTCCTTAAGAGGGAGCGTCTGGCCTGATACATTGTCAATCGCTTTCGCACAAGCAGGAAGACTTATGGAAATATCCTTCTTGTCCTTGAGCCCGGTGTTTACTATTCCTACGTAAGTTCCATTTTTCGGGGTTGGGATGGCCCTTGCAACGACTTCAGGATCAGCAGAAGCATTTTCGATAATTTTACTTGGAAGCGCAGGAAGTGAGAGGAATGCGGCGTTGAAGGCGCGCACATATTCAGGGAATCCCCTGTTGAAGCAGTTGCCTGCAAGATATCCGATGAAACGCGGATCTCCGTTCGCAAATGCGCGTGCCTCACCGAGCATGCAGTATGGGCCTGTGCGTTCAACATCTGCGACGAAATATCCGAGGATGGGATCCTTGCCGTCGTTCATGTCATTCTCATTTAGACCGTAATGGCGTATGACCGCAAGTCCGGACGGAGTCCTGAACGCTTCGAACGCCTTTCTGGAGGAGACCGTGTAGAGCCTGTTGAAGGAATAACTGAGCATCGCTCCCGGATTGTCCTTGTAGTTCAGGGGATCGTTCCTGGGGGTTGCGTGCTGCCATTCGTAATTGCCCCATGTTCCGCGATGCGCGAGCAGCGCCTGGAGATAGAGGTCCTCGGCCACGACCCTGTCATAGGGGAATGCCTTGATGGACTTGAAGAATTCCTTGTTGCCAGCAAGATAATTATCCCATTTTTCAACGGCGTCAGTGACAACGACCATCTTGCATTCGCCTGGATTCTTCGAGGCGATGGATCCTGGAAGGCCGATGCCGGGTTCGCTGGCGTCGGTGGTGTAGAGGATGACGGCTTCGGGGTTGACCTCCTTGCGCAGATAATCTGAAAGCGCCAGATTGAAGTCGTGCCGTTTTTTGAACCACCACTCATAATATTTTTCAAGGAGCGCCTTGTCCTTCTGGAGATCCTCACGTGTAATTTTCCTCTCCTGTTTTGTTTCAGCATTGAAGATTTCGAGATCCTTTGCATTGAAGCTTATCGGATTCGCCTCCGGTCTTGGACGGAACCATGCACCGATGAATTTGACTTTGTCCTTGTTCTCCACGATCGTGATTTCAAGGATTTTCTTTGCATCGTCGATGAACGCGGGATCTGCCAGGTCGGCATTGGTTTTATGGCACCATTCGATATGGGTGTAGTCCTTTCCGCCCTTGAGAGTCTCGCAGCGGCGCTGTCGGCCAATGGCGATATCCTTGTCCTGGCCGATGCTGCCCGCATATTCATAATAAGGGAACACATAGAAGTCAGGATACCTGGTCAGCATCTGGATTATGTCGGTCCAGAGGGACGGAGTCGAAGAGGCGTTGTACCAGGCGCTGCCACCCTTGTATTTCGAGGAATCCCATCCCTGGTTGTGTCCGAACTCGAGAAGGTCCTTGGTGAACGTGTTCATGCCGAGGAACCTCATGAGTTTCACCTTGTATTCATACCAGTCGACTGGATTCGTGACTCCGCGCAGTTCCGGAAGTTTCTCTTCCGGCTTGTGCCCCTGTGCGACTACTCCGTCGGCCATTTCCTCGCGGAAGAAGAGATGTCTGCGCGGTAATTCGGCAGGCGGGTAATTTATCTTCTGGTCCAGGGCGGATGCATCTGTAATTTCAAAAAGCCTTATCTTTGAGACGGCGGCGCCGGCGGACTCCAGATTGTTCTCAGCCTTGAGCTGGGCGATGATGACCCAGAATCCGTCCGCTGGAAGCAGGGGGCGCTTTGCGCTGCCGCGGGGATTTTTTATTTCAGGGAAACGGTCGTGGAGGAAGAACAGCTCCCTCCAGGTCTGGAATTTTCCTGTAAGCGGGAAATTGAGGGATTCAGGATTATGGTTCACATACAGGGCCTTGATTGCATCGCCGACGGCTGTTCCGCTGTGTATCCCCCGCGTGGTTTCGCAGCCCAGGTTGCGTATGAACATGTTCCGGGGCTTGTCGTCCGGGAATTCAACTGAGAGCACATAAGCGGCTCCGGGCCTGAGACCGAGGCCTTTGCCGACACGGTACGCAAAATATTTCGGGCCTCCTTCAGAGTTCGGAAGCACGCGGCACTGCGTCCCGAGTATTGTCTCGACCTTGCTGACACCTTTTGGATAGTCGGTGAACATCGCATCGGAACCATCCTTTGAGCAGTCTATTTCCTGTATGAGGAGCTGTTTGCCGAAGGCCGGGCCTGCGTCCGCGGTTTCGGCGGCGCCAAGTCCCTGGCTCATGATAATTACGGAAAAAAGCAATGCTCCTGAAGGCAGTGAAATGTTTTTCATAAATCTCCTTTATTATTGTTGGATACGTAACGCCCTGAGCTGGTATGGATACATGGTCAGCTTTACAGCACCATTTGAATCGATGATTGCTTCGCCTGTGGAAGCATCTGACACTTTTCCCTGCATTGGAAGTCTGATTGTCACAGCCTTGTCCTTCATTCCAATGTTCACCACAGACAAATATGTTCCATTTTTTTCAGTCTTGATCTCCCGCACGACCACCTCGTTGTCGTCTGCCGCTCCCGGGACAATTTTGCTTGGGAGTGCCGGCAGGGACAGGAATGCGGCATTGAAATTCCTGACGTATTCCGGAAATCCGCGTGTGAACGTCTGGCCTGTCAGATATCCTATCTGTGTCGGATCGCCGTTTGCCATTGCGCAAGCCTCGGCCATCATGCAGAAAGGCCCGGCCCTCTCCATGTCCACCACGAAATATCCGATTATTGGTTTGTCGTCCTTGTCGAACATCATGTTTTCATTAAGCGAATAATGCCGGATGACCGTCAGGCCGGAAGGCTCGCGGAATGTCTCAAACGCTTTCGGATCTGATACCGTATACAGGCGATTGAAAGCCATGCTCATCATGATTCCGTCGGTTTCCTTGTAGTTTGCCGGGTCTGGAGGCGGATTGCTGTGATTGCATTCCCAGTCGCCCCAGTTCAAAGCCGGTGCGAGCAACGCATCCAGATACATCTGTTTCTGTACGACATCCTGCACAGTCATAGGGCTGATGATCTTTCCGCCTTCTTTGGATGGAAGATGTTCTGGAAGCATGACAATCTTCTTCCACTTGTCGACATCATCGGTCACAATTATGGGATCCCATGTCTTGAATGCCACCCCGGGTTCGCCTGCAGCGGCGGTATACAGGACAAATGCCTTATCATTAATCCCGCTCTGGCGCAGATAGTCGCGCATTGCGACAAGAAATTCCTTTCTCTTTATGAACCACCATGCCTCATACTTTGCCAGCAGTGCAGGATCGGCGATCAGCTGTTTCCTGGTTACGTTCACGCCAGCATTGGCTTCCTTTGCAAACCGCTCGCGTGTCGCATCTCCGAATCCCATGGGCATTTGTGACCTTGGCCGGAACCATATGCCTGCGAACTTCGCCTTATCCTTGAATTTGATCACCGTCAGATCCAGCATCTTCTTGAAATCGGCGTATGTGTCCGGATCGGTGATGTCCGCATTTGCCGATTCGATCCACTTGATATGCGTGTAGGCATCATCGCGCGTAAGGGGTTTCGCCCTCTTCTGGGGGCCGAGTCCGGCGCTGCCCTTGCTTCCTGCATATTCATAGTATGGCAGGATTTCGAATCCGGCCTCACCCATCATTCCAACGATGTTCTCCCAGAAATCCTTTGCCTTGACATTGAAATATACCCACTTGTTCCCGCCATATTCCGTGGAGTCCCAATGCTGGCATGCTCCGAACTCCAACAGGTCCTTGGCATAGGTGTTCATTCCAAGGAATTTCATCGTGTTGCGTTTGAAGCGCCACCAGTCAAGCGGATCCTTGAGTGTACGATCTTCAGGCTTATCCGCAATGCTGACCACGCCATCAGCCATCTCCTCGCGCCAGAACAGGCGGCGATGGGGCAGATCTGTTGGCGGGAGCGTATATTTTGCATTATACTTTGATGCATCGGGAACCCCGTAGAGGCGAATCCGTGAAACTGCAGCTCCATTTGAGAGCGGGATGTTCTTTGCCGAGAACTGTGCGACTGTGACGTAGAAACCCTCTTCCGCAGTCTTCAGATTCCTCTGGCCATCGCCTCGAATGAACTCGACGCCGGGAGCACGGTCGTGCAGGTTGAATAGGATTTTCCATGTCTCATACTTTCCTGAAAGCGGGGTGCTGATTGACTCGTTCAGGTTGTTGACATACTTGGGATGCATGGCATCACCGAGAGTCGCACCGGTATGGAATCCGCGCTCGGTCTCATTACCGCCGTTTGTAATGATAACGGTGCGAGGTGAATCTTCAGGATATTCAATTTCCAGCACATATGCCGAACCCGGGGTCAGGAGTTTCATCCTGCCAATCCGGTAACGGAAATAGGCGGAAGAATCCGTCGTCTTGCTTAGGACGCGGCAGGGTTTCCCAAGGATCGTCTCAACCTTGCTCGCTCCATCCGGAAAATCTTTGAATTCATGGTCAGGCTGCTGCACCCCACAGTCGATTTCATCGATCAGGTAAAGCTTGCCGAAGGGCTTGCCTGCATCCACCAGTGGCCGTTTCTCCATTTCCTCCTTTGCCTTTGCATGTGCCGCCTGACGCTCGGCATCGAGTTTTTTCTCAGCCGCCTTCCGTTCCAGCATCGACTGATAGGCTTCAGGTGTATATTCGTAGAATACAACTTCGGTGAACTGGGCCCCGGGATCCATCAGCGTGAAACGCACATATCGTGTCTCAACATCCATGGTCAGGGGCACCCATTTCAAATACTGGGCGCAGTCATAGGTCAGCAGTTCCTTCCAGTCATCAGGTTTTCCCGCCGAGATGACCAGCTTGCCGTTTCCATTGACATCGTAGAGCCATAGCTTTGACAGGTTCCGTTCCTTGCCGAGATCAATGTATGAGCTGAACGGGTATTTTTTATTATTGGAGCTGTTGATCTCCCATCTGCTTGCAGGATTGCCTGCAGGAGGACCAATTATCTGGTCCTGCTCATCAACCAGCCCCTTGGGATTTCCAATCTCACCCTCATTGAACACCATGTCCGTATTAACCTTTATGCGCATCTCGGAAAGCTTGTTTTCCTCAGCCGGAGCTCCATACGTTCCGGGTGCAAGGCAGAAGTTCACAGTCACATACGCAACTGACAATATCCAGCAGAATTTCTTCATGGATGTATTCCTTCAGGCTTAATGTGTTTATTTCTTTAAGGCACCAGGCGCCTTATTCCCGGCATTTACACCTGTTCCAGTATAGTCCTCGAAAAGCCATTCGCGGATGGTATTGTTCACGCCGCGCGAATATCCACTTCCTCCGTTGAGCACATCGTCGATCAGCCTTACCGGCTGACAGTTGTTGTAGTCCGCAGCATATATATGGAGGGCGATGCCGACCTGTTTAAGGTTGTTGAGGCATCCGACACGCTGGGCCATGTCCTTTTCCTTCTGCAGCGCGGGCAGAAGCAATGCAGCGAGTATTGCGATGATCGCAATTACCACGAGCTGCTCGATTAATGTGAAAGTATTCTTCATAATCTCTTCGTTTTAATATTCGTCGACCCAGTAGTCCCATGCCTTGTGCGGGGGGCCGATCCCCCAGCTGTTTCCTGAAGCCAGTTCAAATGTATTGTATGGGCCGAGGGCCAGGCATCCGAGGCCGGTATCGATCCTGTATTTCCATTCCTTCAGGGTTACGGCATGGCCGTCCATGAAGACCGTCGGACGGGATTTGCTGTGCCAGGATTCCGCCTGGTAGGGATTGCCATATCTGTATGAACCGAATCCCCTCCTGTTGTCGTTCCTGTGCGTCGAGTCGAACTGATAGGGGACCTGTGAGGGAAGAGAGAAGGATGAAATGTTGAACGAGAAAGGTGAAATGTTCTGGGAGCTGTCTCCGCCTGCCCCCGTCTCATAATGCAGGTAGAGGCCGGAATATGAATTGTACTGTCCGCCGTCACCGTATTCGGAGACATAATATGAGCCGATCCAGCCTCCCCAGTTGGTAGCTACCCTGAGAGGGGAGCTCGGGCATATGTAAATCCCTCCGAGTGCGCGGCGGTACCTGTCGGCACCTTCGGGTCCGGTATACTTATGCCCGACATAGTCGTAGAGGAGCTGTTCAAGACCGGCTCCTCTTGATCCTCTCTGGAAAGGATCGGACCAGACGTTTGGATCGTAGCACAATGGAAGGGAGTTTTCGTAGTCCACGGCGTATGTGTTCATTCCAAGGGAAATCTGCTTGAGGTTTGACATGCAGGTTATGGTCCGGGCGGTTTCCTTGGCGTTGTTCAGCGCCGGCAGGAGGAGGGCGCAGAGGATTGCGATGATCGCAATGACGACGAGCAATTCAATTAGTGTAAATATATGAGAAGTTACTCGTCGCCCTGAGCTTGCTTGCGGTGAGCTTGTCGAAACCGTCGAATGGGCAACTCCATTCAGCTCGATCAGGGTAAATGCATTTCCAATTTCCAATTGCCGACTTGTCCGCCGTAGCTCATTTGAAAGCGAAGGAGGGTTTCCGATTTTATTTTTTAATTTCAAATCAGCAGTCGAAAATATAAAATTGTAAATGTTTTCCATGATATAACCCCCTCTGGCCTGATGTTTCATGTTCCTGTCCTTCTATAATTGTAACCGCTCACGATAATAAAACAAGTGCAATCTCCAGATATTTATTTGATGGAAAAATGAAAAAAGACATTCAGTATTCGTCGATCCAGAAATCCCAGGGCTTGTGGGCCGCCTGTCCGGAATAAGCGTATCCGGTCCCTATCTCGTAGGTGTTGTAGTTCCCGAGTGCAAGACACCAGCCTGCAGAGGTTTCAAACCTGAACTTCCTCTCGGTGAGATTCATGGAATGTCCGTCGATGAATACTGTCGGACGTGCCTTGGGATGCCACGATTCCGCCTGATACGGATTTGCATATCTGTAGCCGCCTGTCCCCTGCCTGTTGTCATTCCTGTGCGTCGAATCCCACTGGTAGGGCAATTGTGCAGGCTTGGAAAAATGAGTGATCTTATATGAGAACGGGGGCTTGGGATCATTTCCAGTTACGGCATCGCCGCCGTAGTGCTCGAAGAGTCCTGCATAGGAATTATACTGGCCGCCATCGCCGCATTCGGATACATAGTATGAACCAGTCCATCCGGACCAGTTGGTCTTGACGTTCATTGGGGCGCTTGCACAGAGGAAGATTCCTCCTGTGGCCTGTCGGTCGAAACTTGCCCCGGCAGGTCCCTTGTACTTCTGTCCGGTGTAATCGCTCATCAGATATTCGAGGCCAGTACCTCTGGCGCCCTTCTGGAAGTTGTCGAATCCGGCTATGTTGAACGGCATGCAGAAATTATAATCATTGGCGTAGGTGTTCATGGCGAGGCCTATCTGCTTCAGGTTCGACTGGCAGAGGGCCATCCTGGCGGTCTCCCTGGCGTTCTGCAGGGCCGGCAGGAGGAGTGCGCAGAGGATTGCGATGATCGCGATTACGACGAGCAATTCAATTAGTGTAAATATACGAGAAGTTACTCGTCGCCCTGAGCTTGCTTGCGGTGAGCTTGTCGAAACCGTCGAATGGGCAACACCATTCAGTTCGATCAGTGTGAAAAAAGTTTTTCTCATTTTTCATCCATGATGTTAATATTCTTCTATCTGGTAATCGAAGGCCTTGTGGCCTGAGGAACCTGTCGTGTTCCTGCAAAAGTAATAGGTGCTGTAGTTTTCCAGCACGACCTTGCCCGTGTCGGTTATATACTTAGTTGATACCAGCCCAATTGCATGTCCATCGTAAAAAACCGTAGGCCGGCATTTCTGCTTGTGCCATGGATATCCTCCGTAGACATTTGGGCATTCGAGGTGGCTTGGGTGCCACCAGTAGCGTTCTCCGCATAACTGGAACGGCGTACGTTCCGGCTTGCTGAAATGGGTGATAAGGAAATTGAACGGGGGTTCGACATCCGGTGTGGCGGAGGGGGTGAACCATCGCCCACCACCGGTGTTGTAATGTTCCCAGTTGCCCCAGTATGAATTGTTTTTCCGGGAACCTGCACCTCCAGTGAGGAGATAATTCCCGTCGTAATTGCCGGTACTTGGGTTGGCGCCGATGTAATGTGAGGGGCATATCCATATCCCCCCATGTGCGTTGTTTCCAGTGTTCGCACCTTTGCCGGTATAATCTTCAAGCAACCATTCCCTGATGGTTCCATTGACACCGCGGTCATAACCTGAACCTGATACCAGTCGCACAGGCTGGGACATGTTGTAGTCGGTGCCATAGACATGCAACGCAACGCCGATTTGCTTGAGGTTGTTCAGGCAGCCGGAGCGGTGGGCCATGTCCTTCGCATTCTGAAGCGCTGGAAGAAGCATCGCGGCCAGGATTGCGATGATCGCAATCACCACCAAGAGTTCGATAAGCGTGAAAACACTTCTCGAACTTGCCTCCGGATGAGAGGCTACGGCTGGCGCGGCCAGAAGCTCAATCGGTGTGAATTGGCTTTTCACAAGAGCGTCCTATAGTTAATTTTCATCGATCCAGAAATCCCACGGGGAATGAGGTGGTGATCCGCCACCGGATCCAAGATGAAATGAGCTGTATGGACCGGTGAGGATATTCTGATATCCGTGAGCCGTGTAATTATAGGAGACCAATGCAAAGACGTGACCGTCTGCGAATGCAGTCGGTCTTGGCCCATATGCGTTTTTCTTGTGCCAGCTGGCCCCGCCGAGGGTGTTGTTGGTGACGTTGCCATCAGTCTTTGCCAAAGCCCATCCGCCCATTCGCCTGGAGCAGAACTGCAGCGGGGATCCGGAGGGATTATGCTTGAAGGTTGAAAGTTTAATTGCATTATCGTTAGGGGTCAGCTGATCCGTGTTCATCGACGAGCCGACATAATGATAATACAATCCTTCATAGCAGTTGGAGGCGTAGGCCCCATAATTATCATCGTGGTTGTATTTGCCGCCCTGGTAGTTTGGATTGAAGGATACAGGGGAAGCTGCGCAGATCCAGACAGGATGTCCAGTGGCGAGATGTGCGGCCGTAGGGAGCTTCGAATTCACATACGGTGCCAGGGCGACTTCCAGTCCCCTGTGCATATAGCCCCATGTAGACCAGCTGGAATTGGATGCGACCCGGTCGCATGGCATATACATGTTGAAGTCATCGGCATAGGAATGATAGGAAAGGCCGACCTGCTTTAGATTGTTGGTGCAGGATATCATGTGAGCGTGGGCTTTTGCCTGTTGGAGTGCCGGCAGTAGCATGGCTGCGAGGATTGCGATGATCGCAATCACCACGAGAAGCTCGATCAGGGTGAATTTATTTTGAGCTCTCATTTTTACCGCCTCCGGCTAACCCAATCCCTTTATGGTAATTATACGAAATTTTCAAACTCAAGTCAACCTCAAACTTAAAAGGCCTTTGCTTTACTCGGCTTTGAGTTCAAGCCTGGTTACATAAATCGTGTCCTCGACAGCCTGGGGCAGGTTCCAGTCATGGAAAGTCAGTGTCTTGATTGTCAATGGTTGTGGCCAGTCTGGAGGGATCGCCGCCTCGACTTTCCTCCAGTCGGTGTAGTTCATCTGTCCCAGTCCAATTTTATACGGCTTGCCGTTGGCGTCCTTTTCCTGTCCGTTCGCTAGGAAATGCAGTTCGACGTAGCGGTTGCTTCCTGACCCCTTCACCCAGAGACCGGCTTTTGCCGGCTTGAAGGAAAGAGCTTCGGGCTTTGCCTGGACGATGCTGAAGAACCTCATTCCTTCGCCGCCGGGCCAGGAGATCTTGACGCCAAGGGAATTTTCCTTGTCACCCTTTCCTTTGAGCTCCTGCGGGAATTCAGGTGCGCTCTCTATTTTTCCCTGGGCCTTGTTCCACTGGTAAGCGGTCCACTCGCCCGGGCCGTTGAAGTCGGATATCCTCTTTACTGTTTCAGCGGCAAGCAGCATTATGGAAAACGAAGCAAGCGCCATTATCGTGATAATGAGTTTTGCCGGAATAGTTTTCATGCGCATCCCTTTCCATGTTCTTTTCTTTGAATTATACATTAAATTTCAGGCAATGTCAAGCGTGAGCGGTAACGTTTTTCGCAAAAAAATATTTTTGAGCTTGAAAGCAGGCCTTTTTGCACTAAATAATAAGCAGCCATAACCAGACATGTAACGCGAACGGTAACGATGAAAGAAATAGAAAGCCTGAGATTGATCGCCGCTTATTATCCGGAGCTCTGGCCTCCGGATAATGTCAAGGACGACATCCGGCTGATGCTCGATGCAGGAATAAACACCGTCAGGATGGGTGAGTTTGCGTGGGTGGACATGGAACCTGTGCCGAGCACGTTCAAGCTCGAACTGTTTTCCGAGCTCATCTCCAGGCTCCATGAAAATGGAATTGATACTGTCTTCTGTACGCCAACGGCGACACCGCCCGTCTGGCTCTCCCACAAGCATCCTGAACGCCTTTTCATGGGAACCGACAGAATCAGGATGATGCATGGTTCAAGACAGCACTTCTGCAACAACAATCCATATTTCAGGAAAAGATCAAGGATGATCGTCGAAGCCATTGCGAAAAAGATTTCAAGGCTGCCCGGTCTTATCGCGTGGCAGACCGACAATGAAATGAAGTCACATGTCTCCGAATGCTGCTGCGAGGAGTGTGCAAGGCAATGGCGCCAATGGCTCAAGAAGCGCTACGGCTCCATTGCAAAGTTGAACAGTCTTTGGGGGACATCCCTCTGGAGCCAGAAATATTCGAGTTTCCAGCAGGTGCCTGTCCCGTTGAAAACGCCATTCGCCCACACCCCTTCCCTTATGACGAACTACAGGATCTTCTCGCGCGAGAAGATAACCGAGTTCCAAGACGAACAGGTCAGGATCATAAGGAAATATTCCGATGCTCCGATCACGCACAACAGCAATATCCGCCATTATCTAAACCATATGGAACACTACAGGAATCTTGATTTCGCGTCCTTCGACGCATATTACGACTGCGACAATCACACGAAGATGCTCATGGATTATGACATCTGGAGAAACCTGAAACCCGGGAGGAAGTTCTGGGTGATGGAGACAAGCCCTTCGCACAGCGGGTGCATCTTCGGCTATCCCAAGCTCCACAGAAAATCTTATCTTAACGCCGAAATGGCTGCGGCATTTGCGCTGGGAGCAGGAGGATTCGGGTACTGGCTCTGGAGGCAGCAGCGCACAGGCGCTGAAATGCCTCACGGCGCAATAATCTCCTCCTGGGGTGAGCCGACAATCGGTTTTGACGATGTGAAGAGCGCGAGTAATTCGCTTGGGAATATCTCGCCGTTGCTCCTCTCCTCGGAGAGCATCAAGGCTGAAATAGTGATGACATACTCCGATGTCGCCAGGGCTTTTTTCCTTACAGAACCTCTTGAAGGGATCGACTATATCGACAAGATGCACGAATTCTACAGGATCATCCTGTCAACTGGATATCACCGCGATCTTGTTCCTGAAAGCGCAGGGCTGGGCGGATGCAGGATCCTGATGACACCGTATCTCCCATGCATTTCAGATGAGTATATGAAGAGTGCGCTGGCATTTGTGGAAAAAGGAGGAGTTTGGATCGTAGGTCCGTTGAGCGGATGCAGGACGGACGAACATACTCTCTACACAAAATCGGCGCTGCGTCCCGGACTTGAAGAAGCGGCTGGTGTCAGAACTTCCTATACTTTCTCCCCGACAAACAGTGGTATTTCCGGAACCGCATTCGGAGTGACTGCCCCGCTTTCGATATGGAGTTCATTCTTTATGCCGGAAGGCGCAAAGGTGTTGGGCAGGGCAGGTGACAGCCGTCTTGCGGAACTCGCATTCCTCACGGAAAACAAATATGGCATGGGAATAATCGTAATGCTGGGATCCATGCCTTCAGGCGACAAGGGGAAGCTCATGCTCCGGAAAATCGTTGAGCATTACTCAGTTGAACTGGGGATCTCGCAGCGGCTTGATGTTCCAGAAGGCAATCTGGCGGTACCGAGAAAAAGCAAGGATGGGATCTTCTGGTTTGTCATCAACATGGACGGAAAGGGATGCATCTTCAAAGACAGGAAATCTGGTGATGTCAGGATTGAACCATACGGATTTAGGATTACTAGATAATACAAGGAGTTTTTACATGCTGCTTTCAATGTGTTCGGATTATGCAAGAGACAAGGGGAACGCGGAACAGGACTTGAAGAAGATTGCCGATGCAGGGTTCGACGGTATCCAGTGGATACACCAGTGGAACACGGATTTCATCTATACGAAGCCTGAAATAAGGCAGATAAAGAAATGGCTCAGGGATTTCAATCTCAAGATGTTCGACCTCCATGCCACCGACGGTGTCGAGAAAAAATGGTATTCTGTTACGGAATACGAACGCGAGGCAGGCGTCGAGATCGTCAAGAACAGGATCGAGATGACAGGCGAGCTCGGAGGAAATGTTATAGTGATGCACATCCCCAGGCTCAGCTCCGAGAATGCTGAAAAGTGGGAACAGCTGGAAAAGTCCATTGATGAACTTGAAGGGTTTGCATCGAAGCATGGCGTAAGGATTGCTGTTGAAAACATCTTCTTCGATGAATTCAACGGAATCGCCAGGCTTATGAAGAAATACAGTCCGGACTACCTCGGGATCTGCTATGACTCCGGACATGGCAACATGGTCGTGCAGGGACTTGAACATCTTTCCAGGTTCCCGGACCGGCTGATTTCACTCCATCTTCATGACAACAACGGATTCGACGACCAGCACAAGCCCCTTTTTTCCGGGACGATCGACTGGAAAAAGCTTGCCGCGGTTCTTTCAAAGTCCACATACAAAGGGCCGCTGACACAGGAGACCGGCATCAGGAATTCAGGAATCCCAGATGAGGATATTTTCCTCAAACAAGCTTATGCAAATGCGGAAAAACTGGCCGCAATGATCAAGGGCAAATGATCTATTCTGTAATGCTATCCGTCGTTTTCTAGTTCTTTTTGCACGTGTTTTTTGGCATATTAAATCCGAAGCACGAAATTCGGATTTCGAATTTGGTTGTCGCGTGACCGCGTCGGGAGCGGAACACGACCTCTCGCGGCGGCGCAAGCTGTTTAGTGGTTAAAAGGAGGATTTCTTATGATCAGGGAAAACAAGTTCGGGCATTTTGAAAAGGGCGGAACGGAGTTCGTGATCACCAGGCCGCAGGAGACCCCGCGCCCATGGATCAACAAGCTTTTCAACAACAACTATTATCTGAGCATCGACCAGTTCAACAGGTCTATGAGCCAGTACCAGGACGGAATCGGAAACTGGTCGCTTGTCTGCATCTCCGGCGGGGAATTCTTCTTCCTTGGAAACAAGGGCGTATATGTGCGGGATTCGCAGAGCGGTGAATACTGGGACATGGGCTGGTTCTACACGCAGCGCAAATTTGATTTCCACCAGACCAGGGTCGGACTCGGTTACAACCAGATCGAAAGCAGATATGAGAACATTGAAATGAGCTGGCGGATATTTGTTCCTGTCCAGGACTCGGTTGAACTGTGGACGCTGAAAATAAAAAACCTCGGTGTCAGAAGGAGGATTTCCCTTTTCCCGTTCGTGCAGTTCGATCTTACCGGATACACTCTGCCGGAAGGATCTGGGGCCGGCAGATACGACAGTTATACTCGTGCGGAGATCCTGAAGGACGTCAACGCCGTTCTTGCAGTAAACCAGGTGCCGAACGTGCCGATCGACAAATACAGCGCTGTCATGGCGGCGGATTCAAAGCCTTCAGCTTATGAGACAGTTGAAAATAATTTCCTTGGGGTCGGAAACAGTTTCTCATTTCCTCTTGCCATGCAGAAGGGAAGGCTCAGCAACACGGAGGCCCAGGGCAATCGTCTCCTCGGCGCCCTTCAGTTCGATGTCGAACTGAAAAAAGGCGAGGAGAAGGAGATCAACATCGTGGTAGGCGCTGTCAATGCAACCCAAAATGAGCACCGGAAATTCATCAGCAGGTACATGAAGAAAGGAGCCGTGTCAAAGGAATTTGCGAAACTCGCAGACGGCATGAAACGCAGGTGCGATTCGATTCAGATTAAGACACCGGACGAGGACATGGACCGGCTGATCAACTGCTGGGTGAAGCAGCAGGTCTCATGGTGCGCGCATTTTTCGAGGGGATGGGGCAAGGGATACCGTGACACGCTGCAGGACGGGCAGGCCTACAGGCTTGTAGAGAACGATCCGGGGCTTGGAGATAAATATCTCTTCAAGTATAAGGAAATACTGATGAGCGCGCTGACCCACCAGTATGCCGACGGACGAGGTACCCGCAAGTGGGCGCCTATCAACCGCGAGAACTACAATGATGCACCGGCCTGGCTGATCTACGCCGTCATTGATTATCTGAAGGAAAGCGGCGATTATGAATTTCTGGAGAAGGAAGTTCCCTATCTCGACAAGGGGTACGCATCGGTCTTTGAACATGTCCTGCAGGCGGCAAGGCAGATGCTCGGTGACCGTGGGCGTCACGGGATGGTCAGGATGCGCTACGGCGACTGGAACGACGGGATAACAGGAGTAGGGGCTGGAGGCGAGGGCGAATCTGTAATGACCACGCAAATGTTGTATGGCAACCTGATACTGCTCCGGGAGATGTGTGAGAAGCTTGGCCTTAAAAGCTCGGATGGCTTCACGGGAAAGCTGAAAACTTATTCCGATCAGATCTATCGCGACATGAACCGTCATGCATGGGATGGCGAATATTACTGCCGTGCGTTTGATGACAAGGGCCGGAAGGTCGGGGCGGCGAACTGCAAACTCGGAAAAATCTATGTCGAACCCCAGTCCTTCGGTCTTTCACAGGGGCTTGCCTCCGCGTCTCAGGCCGCAAAAGTCCTGAAGTCCGTTGAAAAATATCTTGAAACGGACTACGGGCTTCCACTCCTTTATCCCTCATACAGGAATTACGATCCGTCTGTCGGGCGCCTTACCGGGCATGTGGCCGGAGTCTGGGAGAATGGAGGGGTATATTGCCATGGAACCGCCTTTTTCATCCTTGGACTGCTGAGATATGGATATGCGGACAAGGCATACGGTCTTTTCCGGAAGCTTCTCGCCAGCAATCCGAAGAATCCTTCCGAGAAATCCGGCTTGGAGCCTTATGTGCTGACTAACTGTTTTGTAGGCCCCGAGAACAAGGCGCAGGCGGGATTTGCACGCCTTTCGTGGGAGACTGGGACGGCAAGCTGGATATTCAGGGATGTGCTCGAGGTTTTTTTTGGAATCACATCCGAATATGACGGGCTCGCTGTAAATCCCTGCCTGCCGTCGGCCTGGACCGAGGTTTGGCAGTCGCGGTGGTATCGTGGCCGCAGGTTTGAATTTGTCATCAGGAAGGGCAGGGGAACCTGTTCAGGGGTGAGACAGGTCAAACTGAATGGGATAGCACTTCATGGTAATTTCATCCCCCTCGCTGATTGCGGGAAGAGGAACATGGTGGAGGTGGCCATGTGAAAACGGGCCATTCCAATACTCTTTCAAGTAATTGGAAAAAATTGCGATGTTTTTCTTGACGGAGCTAAATTACAACGTATATTATAAGGTTTTTTATGTCTGTTGTCGGTTTGCCTATTACAATTATAAACAAATAAACTCAAAATGATAAGAGGTAAGTAATGAGACTTGCAAACAAAGCTCTTGTAGTCGGACTGGTGGTCGCGATCACTGCTGTCATTGCATTTGATGTCAATGCCGGCGATCCTTTCAGGAAACTTGGGCGAGGTGTTGTCAATGTCGCTTTTGGAGTGCTTGAAATACCCATGAAGGTTTATGATGTGAACAAGGACGAAGGCGGACTTGCCGGAGTCACATATGGACTTTTCAAGGGCATTGGCTTCTTCGTCGCCCGCGAAGTGATAGGAGTAGTTGAAATAGCCACATTCCCGATGCCGCTTCCTGGCGCAACAGAGAGCAAGCGTGACGCAGGCTGGGGCTACGGCCCTCTTATGGAGCCTGAATGGGTAGTCGGCCCCGACCACGACATATACAATATCATTTATCAGGACTTCCCTCAAAACTGATACGGCTGTGTAATTTGAAAATACCGCCCCGCCGTAAGGCGGGGCTTTTTATATCTACTAATTCCAGGAGCATCAAATGTTCGAAAATAAAAACATAAAAGTCGTCGACTGTACAATCAGGGATGGCGGTCTTATCAACAAGTGGAAATTCTCAAATGAGATGGTCCGCAAGGTCTTCCTTGCCCTCGACGCCGCAGGCGTCGACTACATGGAGATGGGATACAGGGCGTCTGAAAAGCTCTTCCCTCCCAAGGAATTCGGACCATGGCGCTTCACCAAGGATGAGGCGGTCAGGGAAATTGTCGGGGATGTGAAGACAGACATGAAGCTGGGCGTCATGGTGGACATAGACAGGGTTGATCCCGATGACATCAAGCCTGCATCCGAGTCACCCCTCAGCTTTATAAGGGTCGCCACATACCTCAAGGACATAAACAAGGCCGTACTGCTTGCAAATCAGATTAATGAGAAGGGATATGAGTCTTTCATCAACATCATGGCGATATCGACTGTCAATACTTTCGACCTTGAAGAGGGGCTGAAGCAGATTGAGAACGAGACAATTGTCTCGGCTGTGACCGTTGTTGACAGCTATGGTTCCTTATACCCACGCGACATCGAACATCTTGTATCCGTCTATAAAAAGGAGCTGAAGAGGAAGAAGACCGGGTTCCATGCCCACAACAACATGCAGCTTGCGTTTGCAAACTCGATACAGGCGCTCCATGCAGGATCGTCCTTCTGCGATGTTACTGTCAATGGCATAGGCCGTGGCGCGGGAAACTGTCCGCTTGAGCTACTTGTCGCCTGTCTCCGTGATCCCAAGTACAAGCTTGAGCCTGTCCTGCAGGTGCTGCAGGATGTCTTTGTGGACCTGCAAAAGGAGATCGAATGGGGCTACATCATCCCGTATATGATCACTGGGGTGTTGAATGAACACCCCCGTGTTGCAATAGCTGCAAGGAATTCGGACATGAAGGATCGCTACGCTGACTTCTTCAAGCAGCTTACGACTCCTGAATGCTACGAAAATAAATGATTTTCCGCGTCTGAATTGTTGAAAAAATTTCAGGAGGGACTATTTTGCTTTTTCGTTTTCAACATCCAAGGGGAGAGAAATGTTCCGACTTTCAAAGATAGCTGCCCTGTCACTGCTTGTGGCGTTTTCATTTGCGGCCGCAGCCCAGAACAAGGACGAATCCTTGTTGAAAAAGGGCTGGCTGGAATACAGGTTCCATGAGGTCAAGAAGGCCAGGAGCTATTTTGAAGAGGCTGAAAAGAAGGCAGGGAACAACAAGGAGGAACTGCTCCAGGCTCTTACCGGACAGGCCTTCTGCCACCAGTTCCTGATGAAGAACAGCGTCAAGGCGGATAATTTCGAACAGGCCGCCGCCTTATATGACAGATGCATCAAGGAGGCCGGCTCCGACCACAAGTATATCCTCCTCTGGAAATCCATGAAGGCTGAATGCCTGTATAAGTTATCCGTCCTTGAACCGGATCCTGCGAAGGACAGCGAGGCCGAGGCTCTTTGGCAGGAGGTCCGGCAGAAGGATGAAAACTCTGTCTTTGCACAGGACGCAATGCTTGCGAAGGCACTGCTGCAGACCGAGGACGTGAATGATGAAAAAGTCACGTCCTTCTGCGGAGATATGGAGAAATACCTGGTTCCCTATAAGAAGGAAGGGAGGAAGATTGATGTCGTGAATGACAAGAAGGCCATGCTTGCCCCTGTCATGGCGACATATCTTTACAACATATACTACTACCGCAATGACTTCCGGAAGGGCGTTGATGCGCTCATCGACTACTGCAAGTTCGGGCCTACCAGCTTCCAATACAAGGCCACCGCCTATTTCAAGGTCGCCAGGATATCTGAAACCAGATGCGCCGACAACAAGACCGCGATCGAATACTATACGAAGTTCTTCAAGGAGTGCGGAAGCGACAGCAGATCCTATTATGCCATGGAAAGGGCGAAGCTGCTGGGAGGACCTGCAGCTGCAACTGCAGATGAGTCCGCGAAGTTCAAGAAGGAAGGCGAATAATGGCTGAAAATAAAATAGGCGAGATGGAATCCAGGATCTCCTTTGTGAACTACATAGGACTCGCCATTCTGCTTGTATGCTATGTTGGAGCGCTCTGGAATGTCTATAAGATCAAGGAGGATGAGCTGATCCTCAAGAAGAAGGTCATAAGGCTCTGCCACTGGCAGCTGGAGCTCGGTATAAAAGACGCTCTGGAGGAAATGATCGGCAGGTACGAGAAGACCCATCCCGATATCAAGATCATACAGATTCCGGTGACTGAGCGCGCCTATGCCCAGTGGGTGACGACACAGCTTATCGGCAGGACCGCGCCGGATCTGGTCGAGCTCGGATTCTTCGACGTCAAGCTTTATCTAGGAAGATATTTCCAGCCGATCACCGATGAGCTGCGCCAGCCCAACCCCTACAACAAGGACAACGATTTCAAGGATACTCCATGGATGGATACTTTCACCGACGGGCTGCAGAACAGCTATATCCCCGAGCTCCTCGATTATTACGCCGTCGGATTCAGCCAGTTCACCGTGAGGATATTCTACAATAAGACACTAATGAAAAAGATTCTGGAAAGGGATGATCCGCCGAAGACGCTTGAGCAGCTCTTCAGGGACTGTGAAAAGATACAGGAGTATGTAAAAACTAAAAACGCCGAAGTTGAGGCATTCAACAGCAAGCAGTCTTCAAAAGGCAGTTCGTGGAATATTTTTTCATCGCCGAAGTTGAAGTCGAAGATGCCTCTCGTCCCCATAGCCTCCTCAAGATACCAGGTGGGGCTTTTCCGTACCAGGTATGCAGGAATGCTTTCCGCCGACAGATGCCTGGACATCGACTTCGGCTGTGACGGATCCGCCAACTACTACGATGTCCTCCAGGCGATGTTGTCCGGGAAACTGACATTGCAGGACGAGAAATTCAGGATCTACAACGAGCTGACACGGAAGCTTTCAAGCTATTTTAATCCGGGATTCATGTCAGTTGACAGGATGGATGCGGGTTTTTCCTTCGTCCAGGGCAGCGCTGTCATGATAACTTCGGGAAGCTGGGATGCGAGTTCATACATCAAGAAGATCAACGATCAGCCGTTCGGAGACATCATAGTCTCGGTGAATGACAAGCCTGTTTCAAATGCGGCTGACGCTTCAAGGCTGATGATTGATGCCGCCAGGTCAGGTGCTAAATCCGTAATTCTACATGTCAACCGCGAGGGGGACGTGAAAAAGGTGACCGTATATCCCGATGCAAAGGGTGAGACCCTCTGGGATTCATACGGGATCAAGGTCGAGGACTGTGCCGATGCAAAGGGCAGGCATGTGCCGGTGGTGACGGAATTGGATTCTGTTTCGCCTGCGGCCAATGCGGGAATGACACGCAAAAGGAGCTTTGATGTCGGCATCTTTGATTTCCCCCTGCCAACAAAGGATGATCCGACCTATGGCAAATATGTGGTTGGAAGAGTAGTTGAGAGCACGGACACCGGATTCAAGTTCGGGATTACCAAATTCACCGAGCACAAGGCCGAATGCATAGACTTCTTCCAGTTCTGCACGACTCCTGAGAACAACCAGAAGATGAATGAGATAGCGCAGTGGATACCGGCGGTCAAAGGAGCGAAGCCCACCAAGTTCCTGGAGGCGTTCGTGCCCAATTTCAGGGGATACTGGGGTTATCTGAATTTCATGATGGGATCAAAGACTGACATGCTCGAAAAACAGACCTTCTGGCCTTACGTGTCAGGGGAGAACGATTATGCGAAATATCTTAACGCACTCGCCAGCGCGATGCCGAACGCAGCGGCCAATGATTATATCGAACTCATAAGGAAGTGCCGGGAAAGCGTTCCTGACAAGCAGGTCTTCAGGAGCTTCTATCTGGCGCAATACATGTTCCCGGAGAGCTTTGTCGATGCCAAGGCCGGAAATGCCGCTGAAATGGAGAAGCTTGCAGGGAAGAAGAGGAACGAGGCGGCGGTCAAGTTTGTTGCGAGCTGGGACAACCTGGTGGGCTTTGCACTGGATGAGATGAGGATCAAGGCGATGATGGCGCCACGTTTCAAGGACAAGGACAACAACAGCTTCAGCAAGGCCTTCTTCTCCGAATATGAAAGGCTTTCCAATATGAGCGGAGGGAAAAAGTAATGCCAAGGGATATCGGATTTAAAAGGGTAAAACATTACTGGAAGCTTTATCTCTTCCTCCTTCCAAGCGTCCTGCTTGTCGCCGTGTTTTCATATTATCCCGCGATAAGCGCGATGTACCATTCCTTCTTCCGCTGGAACGGCGAGGATATCAACTACTGGGTGGGGCTGGAGAATTTCAAGAAGGTGCTCGGAGTCATTACGCCATGGGTTGTCCTTTTCATCCTCTTCTATCTTGTGATCATCTATGCTAAGGAGAAAAATCTCCTGTCATATGTGCTGAGATTTGTTTCCGGAATCATATGCTTGGCGGTGACTTCAGTGCTGCTGGCCTACAAGGGATTTGTATTTTTAACGCCATTTTCATTTGCCTATCTTTATACGAACATCTCCCAGACGGTGATAGCCGTAGTCTTCTGGGGTTTCTGGCTTCTGGTGTTCCAGTTCCTGGTCAGCGAGGAAAGCGAGAACAAGTGGATGTATCTCATGACGACTGTCTGCTTCTTCATTGCTTCAATAATGAAGATCCTCGGTTTTGCAGCAATTTTTTCATTCTCGGCGATATTGCTCCTTGTCGGACTTGCATTATGGCTTGTCCCCGCCATGAACAAGCTCAAGACAATAGAGATCGCCAGGACCATTCATGCATTCACATCTATTTCCATCGCCTTCTGGGCTCTCGGTGCATATAGCGGCGGCGATCCGATAATGTGGGGCGGCTTCTACGTGCTGGCCATCCTGATCGTATTCAATATAGTCAAGATGTTCCCTTCGATAGTCACCGCCGTGGTCGTACACAGGATCAAAAGCGATGCACTGAACTACTGGTACCGCGTCCTATTTGTAATACCGATGATCATCCCGGGCATGGTCTACCTCCTGATCTGGAAATTCTTCTTCAATCCGAATGAAGGAATATTCAACAGGATACTTGTCTACACGAAGGTCATGGATGTGCTTGTGTATATGGACGGCATCCTTGGCTGGGGCGGTGTATTCAAGGAAGGCGTGATGCCTGTATGGCTTGGTAATGAGCACCTCGTGCTTCCTGCACTCATCCTATGGGGATTCCCCTGGGTCGGAGTCGTCGGCGTCCTAATATATCTTGCCGGACTCCAGGGAATCGACACGAGCGTCTATGAGGCTGCCGAGCTCGACGGCGCGTCCGCCATCCAGAAGTTCACGCACATTGAAATGCCGCTGATCATGACCCAGGTCAGGATCAACCTCGTGCTGATGGTTATCGGTACACTGCAGGCTTATGCGCACATCCTCATCCTCTTCGACATCGACGGCGGTCCCAACGGCAAGCTGATGATACCCGGACTATACATGTTCCGCGAAGCGTTCCGTGAGGGAAGGGCCGGCTATGCATGTGCAATCGGACTCATAATATTCTTCCTGATCCTGATCCTGACTGAACTCAACAACCGCTATATCAGAGTGGAGAAATAACAAACATGAAAATGAACGCATACAGGACCAAGACGCTGCTGAGCGAGTTGATGAAGCATTTCTTCATACTCTTCATCCTCTCGATGTCACTCTTCCCGTTCTATGTCATGGTCGCGACAAGCGGAAAGACCAACGCCCAGTTCGTGGGAAATCCCTGGTCGTTCATGTTCCCCTTCCACTTCGAGAACTATGTGTATGCCTGGGGAATGGTATATAAATACATATTCAATACTATATTCATCTGCGTGACGACCATCTTCTTCACTATGTTCCTCACTCTCAATGCGGCATACTTCTTTGCCAGATTCAAGATGCCGGGATCAAGATTCTTCTGGTACTTCTTCCTGATCCTGATGCTCATGCCGGGAGTTGCAAACCTGATCCCGTTGTTCGTATTGTTGAAGGATATGAACCTCCTCAACACATTCTGGGCCCTGATCATCGTGCATGTCGCAGGAGGACAGATTGTCCAGATATACATCCTCAGGAACTTCATCGAGGACATACCGCAGGATCTCTTCGACGCAGCCGAAGTCGACGGCGCCTCGCACCTCCAGCAGGTCTACAACATTGTCTTCCCGATGTCCGGAAGCATCCTGTCGACATTGGGAATCCTCCAGTTCATCGGACTGTGGAACGATTATATCCTGCCTCTCGTCGTCATCCGCGACGACAGCATGCTGCCGATGGCCGTCGGACTCGTAAGGATGGATTCAGCCTATGTCAAGGAATGGGGACAGCTGATGGCCGGTTATACTATCGCCAGCATCCCGATGATACTGATCTTCCTTTTCACCATGCGCCTCTTCGTGAAAGGACTCTCCGCCGGCGCGATCAAAGGATGATTTCCGCAGACGTGGAAATTATAAATTATGGCTGAGATAAAACATAATCTCTTAAGACACAGTTCCGGAGTTTCATTCGCTACAATTGTCTCCCGCATCCTCGGGCTCGCGCGCGAAATGCTCCTCTCCAGGATTATCGGCGGCAAGGAGCTCATGACCGCCTGGGCCATGGGCTTCATGATCCCGAATCTTCTCCGCAGGCTCCTGGGCGAGGGGGCCCTCGGCACCGCCATCGTCCCGATAATGACCTATACCTTTGAGCGTGAGGACAAGGAGTCCGCCAGGAAGAAACTGACTGTCATCACCGCTGTACTCGGAATAATCCTTGCGATAATATGCATAATCGTCTCAGGGATTGCCCTTGCCGCAATACCATTCCTCGAATCAGCTCCGGCGCGCGTCCTCATGACGTTCAAGCTGATCCCCGTATTGATGCCATATTCCTTTTTCATCTGTCTGATCGGAATATTCGGTTCCGTGATGAACAGCATGAACAGGTATTTCCTTCCTGCAGTCGCATCAATAACGCTCAACCTCGTAATGATATTATGCCTCGTCTTCGTCTGCCCGTACTACAGCTCCACTCCGATAAACATGATTTATGCTTTGTCGATCGCCGTCCTGGCGTCCGGCGTTCTCCAGCTCGTGATGATGCTCTGGCTGCTTGAACGGGATGGCATGCTGCCTTCAGCCCGGGTATCCTCGCTCTTCTCCCAGCCCGTTGTGAAGGAACTGTGGCACCTCACGCTTCCCGGAATCATCGGCGCCTCCTTCCTGCAGATAAGCTTCGTGATCGACAGGATGATGGCGTGCTATATCAGCGATTACGCGGTCCCGGCGCTTTACTTCTCGGACAGGCTGATCGATCTTCCTATCGGAGTCTTTGCCGTCGCGATGGGCTCTGTCGTGCTTACAGAACTCTCAAGGTATGCAGCCAAGAACGATATCGCCGGCATGCTTTCATCCTTCAAGCACGCATTGGAGAATATTTTATTTCTCTGCATTCCCGTGGCGCTGTTCACGCTCGTATTCAGCAAGCCTCTTGTCCATGTCTTTTACTACGGCGGCAAGTTCGGTGATCGTGAAGTCGCGGAAACTGTCTGGGCAATGCTTTTCTATGCGGCTGGCATTCCCGCGTTCTCCGCAATAAAGATAATAGTCTCCGGATTCCATTCGAGAAAGGACATGAAGACTCCTGTCAAGGTCGCAGTGTCCTGTCTTGTCCTCAACGTGATCCTCAATCTTATACTCATGTGGCCTTTGAGGCAGGGCGGCATAGCGCTTTCGACGACCATCTGTTCCTTCCTGAACTGTTCAATCCTGCTTTACCTGCTTAGAAAGCAGCTTGGCACAATTCATCTCAGGCAGATCATTCCGTCGGCATTGAGGACAGTGTTGATTTCATTGCTCGCACTGGCTGCTGCATATTCCGTCTACCTTGGAACAGCCACGATCCAGCTGAAGTCCCTGCCGAGGGATATCGTACCGCTTACGCTGACCGGCTCCGTGTTCGTAGCGATCTATATGATTTTTTCCCTGCTCTTCAAAAGCGCCGAGGCCAGGGAATGGCTGAGGGTGCTGCACATCAGGAAATAAATCTTGCATGTCGGATAGGTCTTATATTTCAAGCAATACACTCATCTGGATGAACCGAAACTCGGTGGTTTCAGGTCATCGTGAAGAGGTCTTGCTGGTAGTTTTTATCTTGTAAATTGACTTTGCTTCGCGAAGGGAAATGGAAGGGGAACTTGCTTCTTCTGACTTTGCTTGTCTAAGAAGTTTTAAATCTTCATAGTCTTCAAGTTCTTCTCTTATTTTAAGAAATTCATTATAAGGAAGAACGGCAAATTCCTTGATCCCATCTTTCTCAAGTATGCTTGGATGTATTGCAATCATGTTAATTCTCCTGTTATTTATAGGCATCTTTTCTATGGATTATTCTATAAACTATGATCTTATTGTTATCAACTTCAAAAAGTATTCTGTAATTTCCAGCCCTTAACCTGTATTCAGGTGTGAAATTTGTCAGTTTCTTAACATCTCCATGCAAATCAGTTTTCATCATTTCAATCTTTTCAAAAATATTTTCCAGTTCCGTTTTTGGAACCCTTCTAATGTCTTTGATGGACTTGGGTTTAAATTCTATTTCATATGTCATTATTCTTGAACCTTTTGTCGCTCAATATACGATGGCAGTAACTTAATGTCAATTCCTCTCATGCTAACGCCCCGCCTCATTTTCGGCGCGGAGCGACGTAAAATGCAGACGGTTGTTGAACGGTCATTTGCTCCCGTGTCGCTTTGAAAAGTTCTCGGCCTTCCATCTTCCCGATGGATCCACAAGAAATCTGCCCTGATACGACCAGAAGGCCGTGTCGGCAACGACATCGGCCGAGTAGGTCTTCTGGACCAGGTCTATGGTGAAAGCACCCCATCGCAATTTGCCTTCACCTTCTTCCGCCACTCCGATCTTCTCGAAACGTGTGGAGTCCGCTCCCTCAAATGGCGAAGTTTGACTTCGCATCAGATCGAGCAGAGCTGCTTTGGCGGCGTTGGCATCCAAATCCCCATTTTGCGGGTTTGGTTCATTGCAGCCAAGACAGGCAATCGCAAGAGCAATGCTCAGGATGATCTTCATGATCTCGTTCAACTATGATTAGATGTAAGTCTTGATTTACAGGAAGTTACAGCGGTAAAACTGTAAAATCAAGCCGGAAAGGCAAGGGAGGGAAATGCCTGAGGCTGCGCTACGTCAGGGAATGATTCCTGATGCCAGATTCCAAGTTGTTCAATTTGAGAATTAATCTCCGTTTGGAAGTTCGATATTGCTTGAAATTTGTTTGGATTATGGAGCTTGGGATTTGAAGCTTATTGGACGAAGGGATTGTTTTCCTTCTCAAATCCTACCGTGGTCGACGGACCGTGTCCGGGGAAGATATCAAGATTGTCCGGTAGCTTGAATATCTTCTTCCTGATGGAATCCATCAGCCTGTCGTGGCTTCCTCCGGGAAGATCCGTCCTGCCGACTGACGCCTGGAAAATCGTGTCTCCGCTGAACAGTGCATTAAGTCTCTCAAAAAGGAAGCAGACTGCGCCACGCGTATGGCCGGGGGTGTGGATTATGCGGAATTCGCAATTTTCAATTTCGGTTGAAGGTTCCGGAAGATTTTTGACCAGGGGAATCCAGGGGAGAAGGCAGTTGTCCGGGCTCTTATATAGAGGAAGGTCATCCTTGTGCAGGTAGAGCTTCGAGACCGGCAGTTTCTTCGTCAGCTCCGGAACAGCGCCGATGTGGTCGACATGTCCATGGGTCAGCAGAATTCTGAAGTCCTTGTGTTTGGAGTTGTCTATTTCCCCGAGGATCTTCTCCGGTTCCGAACCGGGATCGATGATGTATAGGCAGGAGTCCTTCTCCGAAGGTATCAGGTAGCAGTTGACATCTATGAAGCCTACTTGGACTATCGTGAAATTTTTCATGGGAGCTGTCAATATAACTATGCGCTTCCAAAAGACAATGCGGAAAAATAATAAAAGTTCTTGACTTGGGCGGGAATATGGAATATAATAGGTAACAGCAGGTAACAGTAATTGCAGGTAATTTGCATGAAGAAGCGGAATAAAATTATGAAGGATTCAAACGTGCCCTTGTACCAGCAGGTGTCGGCGATGCTTGCCCGGGACATCAAATCCGGCAGGTTCAAGCCGGACACTCCTCTGCCATCCATAAACTGCATCGAGGCGGAGCTGGGAGTTGCGCGGAACACAGTTATTCAGGCCATGCGCCAGCTCGTACAGGACGGTTTTGCCGTGGCGAAACACGGAAAAGGATTCTATGCCGTCGACCAGAAGCAGCAGCCTGTCCTCAACATGGTCCTCCCGTTGCACCACTATTATTATATACAGGTCTATGTCAATCTCATCGCTGGCGCTCAGGAGATGGCTGACCAGAACGGTGAAAGGCTCCAGATATATAATAGTTCGGAGACACATGCCGGTTTTGTATCCGCCCTTCGTGAGATATCCTCCTCCAGACCAGACGCCCGGATAATCGCGGTTCCGCCTTGCAACGGAAACGGCATTGTATTGGATAAAAGCTCGAAGGAGCTTGAAAAAATCTCAAAGGGTGGGGCGAAAGTGATCGTTGTGGACAGGAAACTCCGTTCCACTGGTATTCCGCAGATAACCCAGGACAGGCTTGAAGGCAGGAAGCTGCTTCTCTCAAGGCTCTTCACAAAAGCCTCCAGGAAGGCGGTATTCTTCAATGCTTCGGAACATGCCCGGGAGCTGAAGAGATTCGCCAATGAGCAGTCCTGGAAGGGGAGTTTGGCTTTCGAAAGTACGTCAGGCCTTTCAGATGATCTCGCACTGCTTAAGGAGAACAGGTATGATGCCGTGTTCTGTTCGAATGACCTCCATGCCAGGAGGCTCATCAACGCAGCAGGCGGAAAAGTGGATTTCATGCTTGCAGGCTATGACGGTACAGTCAACGCGACGTCCGGTTCTCCAAGGATAAGCACGGTCAATTCGAACCTCATGCAGGCAGGAGAGCTCGCATACAGCCTGATGAATCCTGTCAAGCCGCCCGAATATAGCAGGACTTGTGTCAAGCCGTTTTTTGTCCAGGGAGAGACTTTTTAATATCATAGGAAAACAAATATGGCAAACACCAGGAAATTCACTTTGATTGAGCTTCTCGTGGTAATTGCGATCATCGCGATACTTGCGGCAATGCTCCTCCCGGCGCTCCAGCAGGCCAAGGAGACGGCCTTTTCGGCGTTATGCAAGAACAATCTGAAACAGCTCGGGCTTTGCTGGCACATGTATACGGAGGACTATGCAGATTGGACGCCGAACGCGGGGTGGGCTGTGAATTCCGCGGCGGGGGATCCGCCGGCCTGGGCGAACCAGTATGACGACTATCTGTTTCCAGGGAGGGTCATGCCTTCGGACGGGAACAGGATAATAAAGACTGAGCTTTTCAAGTGTCCGATGCTCATAAAGAAAATACCGGAGACGAGATTCTGGGAAGGTACCAGATACAACGACATTTATGGCAAGGTGCTGAGATACTGCCTTGGCCAATATGCGACAAGCAGGGTGGAAACAGGTAATCAGGTAAGATGGCTCAAGAAGAACAACGTAAACGGAGTTGCAGGAAACAGGCGTCCGGAGACGATATGGCTCCAGTATGAAGGTTCAGGCTTTGCCACGGGTGAGAATGGACACCGTCTGCTTGCGGAACTTCTTCCGATCAATTACGAGGCCCAGCAGATGCTGGGAGGCTTGTATTATCCGCATATGAAGAAGAATGCGAACGTGCTCTTCTGTGATGCGCATGTTGACACCGGGCAGTACTATCCAAAGAACAATGTTTTCAGATCCACTGATCCCTACCCGTGATCTTTTATTCAGTAATCATGGGAATAATATTAAAATATCTGGAGTGATTAATATGAGGAAATTATTTGCTGCCTTTTTCTTCGGTGCGTCCATTTTTCTTTCTCTGGACATTCCTGCAAGTCCGCCTCTTTTTTCGGACAGCGACACGGGCGTGACTTCAAATGAGGCATATGCCGTCACTGGCAATGTGCTTGCAGTGAAGCTTACTAACATGGTCCTCAAGAAACCGGAGCAGGATATCACAGCTGCGAACGTGACTGTCGCAAGCAAGGATGATCCGGAATATTCTGCAGGGCTCAAGCCGGATTATCTCGGATACTGGGTCCGGCCTGTGAGATATTCGATCCGGAAGAATATCAACATCAAGGGGACCTGGATCTTCCTTTTCATGGGCAAGTCCCTGAAGCCGGGCAAGGAATATTTCGTAGCTGTCGATGAGAGCGTCAAATTCGAAGTCCTCGATACGGAGACGGGAAAAAGGGACAAGCTGGGGAATCCAGTTGCTCCAAAACTTTCCTTTGTATGCAGCGGCGACAACGGAAGAAGTTCTGCATTGCACGTCAACCAGGCAGGTTACCTTCCGGAAACTGCGAAGTTCGCATATCTCACCCAGTACTGCGGATGGAAGAACGCCGAGAAGGACAAGCTGCTGGACATTGATTTCAGTGCATTCAAGGAGTTCAATATTATAGACGACGCCGACGGCAAACCTGTATATAGCGGAAAGATAGAGATATCCCCGGCCTGCAGGAAAGGCGACGAGATTGTTCCAGACCGTCTTTCAGAAAGCCGTGTATGGGAGATGAATTTTTCCGATTTCAAGAAGCCGGGCAGATACAGGATAATGGTAAAGGGAGTTGGAGTGTCGTATGCCTTCTCTCTCGACTCAAAGGCGTACAACCAGGTCTATGGAACCCTTTACAGGGGGATGTACCACCAGCGCTGCGGAACAGCCCTGGCAAGTGAGTTCACTAGATTCACGCATCCGGCATGCCACCTTGATGACGCCAGGGTTCCCGCAGTGGAGGAATACAAGAACGACGAGGCGGATTTCTATCCCCAGGACACGGGGAAGGTGCTGAAGTGCCCGCGCGGACATCATGACGCGGGGGACTACGGAAAATATCTTTCGAGCGGTGCGCTGTTCGCATATTTCCTGTTGCAGCCATATGAGGTGTTTCCCGAACGGCTCCAGTTCGACAATTCTCCCGGGCCTGAAGCCGGAAACGGGATTCCGGATATAATAGAGGAGGCCAAGTGGGAGCTTGACTGGATCTCCAACATGCAGGACGCTGACGGCCTCTGCTTCACGATCGTCAAACCCGATCCCTTCATGAGCTACGAGGATGCAGTCGCCGGAAAGCCGACCGTGAAGTTCAACAAGCAGCGGAGCCTCTGGTGGAAGGACATCCAGGTGACGGCGGATTTTGCGGCCATACTTTCGAGGGCTGCGAGGACGCCGGAGTTCGCCAAGGCATATCCGGAGGATGCGAAAGCTTATCTGGAAAAGGCGAAAAAGGCATGGGACGCATGCATGAAGCTCACTGAGAAGGATGGCAGCCCGAAGGATCTGCAGCCCGGACACCATTACGGACATTTCCTGAAGGCAAAGGACGACTACAACTGGATGGCCGTCGAACTCTGGCTGACCACAGGCGAGCAGAAGTACCATGATTATTTCCTGAAACACCACGATCCAAAGGAAGGATGGCAATGGGGGTGGTGGCCGCTCTTCAACCATTGCGGTGCGGCGACGCGCGCCTATGTCTTCGGGAAGCGCGAGGGGAAGGACCCGGCAAAATTCAAGGCATGCCAGGATGATGTCCTCAATGCGGCGAGGAATGCTGTCAAGTGGCAGAAGAACTGGGCGACCAGATGCAGCTTTCCGGAAGAACCCTACAAGTATGGACGCTTCGGATGGATATTCCTTTCTGATCTGGCTACATATAACATATTGACCGCGATCAAGCTGGTCGACGAAAAGGAGAAGAAGGATTTCCTGGATGCCGCCGTGTTCAACGCCGATCAGGAACTCGGTAACAGCGCAGATGACGTGGTCAGCATAACCGGACTCGGATACAAACGCCCCATCGACCATGTCCACCAGCTCAGCCGTTTTGACGGAATTGTCGAACCGGTCCCCGGGATTCCAATGGGATTCCATCCATGCGGATACAACCGCGGGACTTCCGACCGCCAGCTAATGGCTTCATTCACTGCCGGAGGTCTTCCTATTGCGTACAGGTATGTGGACTGCTGGAATGTGGAACAGGAGTTCACGGTACCGATTCTTGCGAACACCGCAATCGTTTACGCCTACTTGTCCGACCAGCCAGGACAGAAGAAAGGAAAACCCGCACTGAAAGTTTCCGGGAACGGAAAGGAGAAGACTGTCACAGGAAGCGCGCCTTTCAAGGTGAAATTAAAGGCCGAGGCCGCGGGTGCCGCCGGAAAGGGCATACGCAGCTACTACTGGGACCTCCAGAACGAGGAGATGGCATGCGACCGCGAATTCGAGTATGTGTTCACAGTGCCGGGCCTCTACAATGTGTGCTGCACGGTTACCGACGAGGACGGCTGGATATCCTATGAATATTTCGAGGTGAAGGTTTCTCAGCCAGCCGCGGAGCTGCCCGGCAGGGGCGAAGCGCTGAAGGCTGACGCCGACACTCTGTACCTGTGGCATTTCGACAGTGACCTGAACGATGCGGTAGGCAAGATTCCAATCAAGCTCACCGGCAATGCGAAGCAGAGTGACAGGAACCTTATGTGGATGGCGAAACCTTCGGGAAAGTCGATAGAGATGGAGCAGCCTGAAGACGGACTGCAGATTGAAATCCCGGGGAATCTCATTGCCGACAAGAAATATAAAAGCCTACGGCTCGAGTTCCTCGCCAACTACCAGGAGGACCATGCCAGAGGCTCTCCTTCAAGCAAGATAATGTTTTTGGAATGTGCATGGAACTGCGCCATGGGTGTGAGCAGGGACATATGGGCGGGAAGGGGATTCTTTGGCGACAAGGATGAGACGGCCAAGAAGAAGATCCTGGATATGGTTTCTCCTCGTCCGGGCTGGCATCTGTTGGCGATCGGATATGACAGGTCCGCTGGCAAAGGATATGTAGAACTTGACGGCAAAAAGACAGAATTCGAGCTCCAGCAGGGCGGAAGCGGAGACAAGACTGTGGTCAGTGTAGGAGGTTTCAAGGGATTCATTGACGAACTCAGGATCTCTGCTAAATTAGATCTGGCACTGGATTTGAAGCAGCAGAAACCGGCCGGAAAATGACGTTGAACTGGAAAATAATATTTGTTCTTGTGTTTTTCCTTCCGGCTCCTTTCTTCTGCGGCTTTTCTGCAGAAGATAAAAATGACGGGGAGTATTCCTACATGAAGAAGATAATAAAGACCGACGAGGAATGGAAGCGCCACCTCACGCCTGAACAGTTTGCAATAACAAGGCAGAAGGGGACCGAAGCGGCTTTCTGCGGCATGATGCACGACAGCAAGAAGCCGGGGATATACTACTGCGTCTGCTGCGCACTTCCGCTTTTTACCTCGAAACAGAAATTCACGTCTGGAACCGGATGGCCAAGCTTTTTCTCACCTTACAACGAGAAGCACATAAACACCAGGATTGACACGGGGCATGGCATGACGCGCACTGAAGTCCTATGCGCAAGATGCGATGCACATCTCGGACATGTCTTCTCGGATGGTCCAAAGCCGACCGGATTGAGATACTGCATAAATTCAGACGCCCTCTCGTTCATGCAGGATTCATCGCTTGCTGAAAAGGATACCGGAATTAAAAGGGCCACTTTCGGCGCCGGATGCTTCTGGCATGTTGAAGCGGATTTCGCAAAAATCAAAGGAGTGCTTTCAGTATCTTCGGGATTCATGGGCGGCAAAGTGCAGTTCCCGTCATACGAAGAGGTCTGCACCGGCAAAACAGGTCACGCGGAAGTTGTCCATCTCGAGTTCGATCCGAAGCAGGTGACATATGAACAGCTTCTAGATGCCTTCTGGAAACTCCATGATCCGACGACCTTGAACAAGCAGGGCGCGGACGTAGGCTCACAATACCGTTCGGTGATCTTTTTCCATGACAAGGACCAGGAGAAATCCGCGAATGAATCGAAGGAGAAGATGGACAAGTCGGGGACTTTCAAAAGCAAGATCGTGACGGAAGTCCATTCCGCCACTGAATTCTACCGCGCCGAGGACTACCACCAGCGCTATGCCGAGAAACATCCCGGCGTCTGCGGATTATAAATTTCCGGACGGAAATTTATTACTCCAGCCTCACCCTCGGATCGGCCCAGGCATAGGCGATGTCGGTAAGGAGATTGACTACTACGAAGATGAATGATGTCACGATGACAAGGGCCTTGATCATCTGGAGGTCCGAGTTCATAAGGGCGTTTATTCCGGCGTAGCCGAGTCCGGGAATTCCGAAGAAGCTTTCAAGGAGCAGGCTTCCGGTGAAAAGGAATGGAAGCAGCGTCGTAGCCCTTGTGATGATCGGGATCATGGCGTTGCCGAGGAGATGCTTGCAGTATATGGAGAAAGGCGTGCAGCCTTTTGCCATGGCCGTCCTCAGGTATTCCTTGTTCAGTTCGTTGACAAAGACAGTCCTGTAGAACCTGACACCGCCGCCGAGCCCGCTGAAGATCCCGATGAGTACAGGAAGCGCGAGATATTTCGCCGAACCCCATCCCCATACCGGAAACCAGTTGAAATAATATCCGAGATACCACTGTCCGAAAATTATGAAGACAAGATAGCTGATGCTCATTCCCGCCACGGAAAGTATCACGATGGTCCTGTCAATCCAGGTACCCCTGAACGCCGTCGAAACAAGGGCCAATGCTATCCCCAGGACAAGTTCGCCGAAGAAAATCGGGAGCATGAGGAACAATGACGGCCACATTCCGCGCCAGAGGATATGCCGGATGTCTTCCTTGGTCTGGAGAGTCTTCCCGAAATTCAGGAAGCTGACATATGGGAAGCCGGATGTGAATGTCAAGATCTCCTTGAACGATGCAAGAAACTGGCTGTCCCATGAGGGTTTATGTTCGCGGTAGAATTCCACGGATTTCAGCTCAAGAGTCTTATCAGATGACAAGTTAAGCAGCTCATTGGGATCCTTTAGCTCTAAGAATTTATTTTTCCAGGTGCTGGAAGAAAATTCATTTCCTTCAAGCTTGAACGAGCCGCGGAATGCGACATTCGCAGAAATCCTTGTCTCCTTGAGTTCGAAGTTCCTTGTGAATGATATTCCCCCGCAAGTTATCTTGAGACATTTGCCGGCATATTCAGTAGTTCCCGTGATCTTTACTCCCGAATAATCCTTCTTCTCGTTGAATTTGACGGAGCGGTAGATTTCGGTCTTGCGCCAGCTGCCCCAGAAGAGCGGTTTGTCCGATGACAGGTCCTTCCTGAGCTGTTCGACTTCCATCGGGGAGGGGTTCTTGCCGAGGAGTATCTCCGCGGGATCGCCTGCGGCGAACCGGAACAGGATGAACGTCAGGAGCATCACCCCCAGTATCACAAGAATTGAATATGCGCTTCTTCTTAAAATGTAACTCAGCATTGGAAATCCCAGGATTTAATACGGACACCATAAAGAACTTTTCATGATAATATATCATTGCTTTGGGTGATTACATGAGGCGTAATGCAAATCCGGGAAGACCAGGAAACAGGCGAGACGTTTACCCGCCTGCGGAGCCTGTCGGACTTAAGGTTTTCATAATTGTTTGTAGTCAAGCCATTATTGGCTGTGGTTTTAAAACAGTAGAAGAACACGCAAGAATGCGTTAACTACGAACAATAATACTGCCTGTCACGCTCATTTCTATGTCCGACAGACTGCTGCGACGGCGCCAGAGGCGACCAGGGACTGTGCTACATTTCCTTGTTGCCCCGAGCGCTCTGGCCTTGGGGCGCTCCATTTGGGAAATGAAGAACGCGCAATAAACTGTGCTGTCGGATTTGGAAATGAGTTTAAATGAGGGCGTTTTCGCTTGTAGTAGCGCATGTTTGCGCGTTCTTCAGTCTTTTAAGTTTCCGTTAAGAACGCTCGAACACGAGCTATCCGCCTTCGCCAAGATGTTACGGCGAGACAAGCTCCTTTGAAAGTTGCCTCTGAAGTAGGTCGGGCTTTCAAGCCCGACAAGATGGCGGCCAAGAATGACCGCCCTACTTAACCGGTAAAAGTTTTTTATTGATAAAACTACAGCCACCGCAGTAGGCCGCTACGAACAAATAACCTAAGTCCGACAGGCTCCTGCGGCGGCGCCAGAGGCGACCATGGCCTGTGCTACATTGTTGCCGGCAAGATGCCGGCGCTCCAAAGATTTCAGGTCTATACTGGATGTTCAGGCTCAGGCGAGTATCCACTGACGTCCGACGACTGTCCACTGACGACTATCTCACACCGGGGCTTCGGTTGAATTGAGGATTTCCTGTATCACCGACTGCTTCTTTATGCCGGAATACTGGGCCTTGTTCTCGAGGACGATGCGGTGCGCCAAGGTTGTGACGGCAAGCGCTTTCACATCGTCCGGGAGGACGTAATCCCTGCCATTTACAAAAGCCCTGGCCTGAGAGCATCTTGAAATGGTGAGGAGCGCTCTCGGGCTTGCGCCAAGCCTTATGCGCGGATCCTTCCTTGTCGTGCGTATCAGCCTGACCATGTATGAGGCGATGGATTTTTCTATCTCGACCTTCTTGACATCCTCCTGCAACTTGCAGATCTGGGCGCAGTTGATGACCGGTTTCAGCAGCGATATCGGATCCTGCTCCTTGCGGGAATACAGGATCTCCATTTCGCTTTTCTCGTCCGGATAACCAAGGATTATCTGCATGGAGAACCTGTCCAGCTGCGCTTCGGGCAGGGGATAGGTTCCATGGTATTCGATCGGGTTTTCAGTTGCAATCACAAGGAACGGACGCGCAAGCTGGTAGGATTCAGCCTCGACGGTCACTTGTCCTTCGTTCATTGCCTCGAGCAGTGCGGACTGGGTTCTTGGAGAAGCCCTGTTGATTTCATCCGCGAGAAGTATATTCGTGAAGATCGGGCCTTTCCTGAAATGGAAGTTGCCGTCCTTGGGATTATATACCGGGGAGCCGATGATGTCGTATGGAAGGAGATCCGGTGTGAACTGGATCCTGTGGAATGATCCGTCGATCGAAAGGGCGAGCGCCTTCGCCATGGTTGTCTTGCCGACTCCGGGGACATCCTCCATGAGGACATTTCCACCGCTGCAGAGCGCGATTATCAGAAGCTCGACGGCGTCGCTTTTCCCGGATATTATAGAGGAAAGGTTGCTCTTGAGTCTTTCTATTTGTTCTTTACCGTCATGATCCATTATAAACCGACGCTTTCCCTTACTTCCTTGAGTGTTTTTCCAGCGACTTCTCCGGCTTTCTGTGCGCCTTTCTTCAAGAAGGAATCAACATAACCCATATCCTTGAGAAGTTCCTCCCGTCTTGTACGGAAAGGCCTGAAATACTCCCAGAACACATCGAAAAGCTCCTTCTTGGCATGTCCGTAGCCGTAGCCGCCTTTCCTGTAGTTTTCCGCCATTGCGGCTGCCTGTGATTCCGACGCGAACAGCTTGTAGAGTGCGAAGACTGGACATTTCTCGGGCTCCTTGGGAGCTTCAAGCGGCTTGGAGTCGGTGACTATCCCCATGATTTTCTTCCTGATCTCCTTTTCATTCCCGAAAAGTTCGATGGTGTTGCCATAGGTCTTTGACATCTTCTGTCCGTCGGTGCCGGGGACGATCGCGACATCGTCGCGTATCGTGGATTCAGGCATGACCAGGATGTTCCCGTATTTATTGTTGAATCTCTGGGCGATGTCGCGCGCCACTTCGACATGCTGCTTCTGGTCCTTGCCGACCGGGACGATGTTGGACTTGTAGATGAGGATGTCGGCGGCCATGAGGACAGGATATGCGAAAAGCCCATGGTTCGGGCTGAATCCGTGAGCCAGCTTGTCCTTGTAGCTGTGGCATCGTTCGAGAAGTCCCATTGGAGTGACGCATGAAAGTATCCACGTGAATTCCGGGATTGACAATATGTCGGACTGTTTGAAGAAGAGAGTCTCCTCTGTAAGGCCGCATGCGATGAAATCAACGGCGACATCCCTGACACGCTCCCTCAGCTTTTCGGGCTCAGGCAGGACTGTCAGTGCATGGTAGTCGGCGATGAAAAGGAAGGCCTCCCCTTTTTTAGAGAGTTCCATTGCCGGCTTCATCATGCCAAAATAATTGCCTATGTGGATTGTGCCGGAAGGTTGTATGCCTGATAGGATTCTCATCGTGGGAAATCATTTTAATAGTTGTTTGAGAGTGTTCATGTTGTCGATCTGTTCCTTGGCCTTCATTATACAGGGGTCATTGCCCGGGACATCAGTATGGGCATTGATGAAATTCTGCCATTCCTTTATGATATAGTCGACATCGCCCCTGGTCGAATACGGCATCTTCTTTACTTTGGCTCCTAACGCGTAGTATTCGTTGAACAGGGCTGAAGCCCTCAGATTGGCTGAAGGATTGCTGGGAGGCAGATTAGATGATGACTGCTGGGTCGGCTGTTGTACGGCGGCAGGCTGCTGAGGCTGTGCCTGCACAGGCGGCGGCGTAGTACGCAGGGCCTTTGATGCTACTGCGGCGATCTTCTGGACGACAAAGAAGACAAGTATGCAGATGATTATTACGGCAACACCTGTCAACGAGTAGATTATTATCTGTTTCTTCTGCTGGAGCCTGATGAATGTGGAATTTGTTATGTTGACGCCGGGAGGCATTCCAACTTTTGTCTGTGTCCTGGCGGGAGATTTGGACTTGTCGGCGGTTGCAGCAGCTGTTCCATCAGCCTTGCCCTTGTCGCCTTCCTTCTTGTCCTTGTCAGCATCGGTCTTGGCTCCCGGAATTTTTCCGGCGGCGGTTTTGCCTGCCGACTGGGGCCCTTTCTTCTTCCCTCCGGGCGGAGGAAGTCCGAATTTATTCTTCTTTGCCGCTTCGTCTTTCTTATCCCCGGACTTGTCATCCTTCTTTTCTGGATCAGGCTTTTTCTCGTCGAGTTTGAGCGCAGCAAGTTTTCTCTTCAGCTCAAGCTGGGTTGCGACGGTCAGAAGAGGCTTGTCGTCCGAATCCTCCATCTTTTTGTCTTCCGGCTTTTTCTCTTCAGCTTTCTTGTCATCTGCAGCTGCAAGCTTAAGTTCGCCGGACGTGGAAGGTGCTGGTTCGGATTTTTTCCCGTCGGCAGGTGCAAGCTTCAGTTCATCCTTCTTAGGTTCGGAAGATGCAGGTGCTGGAATACTCTCGGAATGTTTCAATTCTTCCTTCTTGAGTTCGGCAGTCTTCTTCTCCTCTTCAGCCTTTTTTCTTGCCTCTTCTTCCTTGCTCTTCTTTTCCTCTTCGGCTTTCCTCGCCTCGGCAAGATCCCTCTTGTGGCGTTCAATCTCCTCTTTTTCCTTACGGATGCGCTCCTCGTTTTCGGCGCGTTCCTTTGCAAGCTGTGCAGCAAGTCGTTCTTCTGCAATCCTGGCGGCTTCTTCGGCGATCTTCCTGGCCTTTTCATTTTCCTCGGCAATCCGTCTCTCCTGCTCCTCGCGTTCCTTCTTCATCCTCTCTTCTGCAATGCGGTTTGCTTCAGACATGATCTTCTGCTGCATCTCAGCGTTGAGCCTTGCCTGCATTGCGGCATAATCCTCCTGCGGAGGTTGCTGCTGGTACTGGGGCTGCATCGGCTGCTGATATGGCGGCTGATAATACTGCTGCTGCTGATATGGCTGCTGTTGTTGTTGCAGAGGCTGCTGCTGCCGTTGCGAGGACATGTTCGTCTGTGTCGGAGATTTCTGTGCGCCCTTTGGAATGAATTTAAGAGATGTTCCTGCTGGTTTTGGCCTCTGCTGCCTGAAGTCCTGCTGGGGCGGCGTCTGCGGTCTGTTGAATACAGGCTGTGAAGTATGCGGTGAACTTTGCGATGCCGTATTTTTCGGCTTCATCATCTGTGTCTGCCTCGGCGGTTGCTGAGGCGGAGGCCTTGTCTGGGTCTGGGAGACCTGCGGCTTCGATTTCGACATTGTAAAAGTTTTTCTCTTGCCGGCTTCGGCGATGCCGCTCTGGGTTGGATGAGCAGGCTTTGGTGCGGCTGCAGGCTGTTGATACTGCTGCTGGATCGGCTGCTGGTATGCTGACTGCTGCTGCTGTTGCTGTTGCTGTTGCTGTTGCTGTTGCTGTTGCTGTTGCTGTTGCTGTTGCTGTTGCCAGTACTGAGGCTGCTGTGCAACTGGAGGAGGCTGCTGGAGCGGAATTGGTGGAGGCGGTGGTGGAGGTTTCTGCTGGGCATATGGCAACCCCGGTTCCTTCTTCCCTGGGCCTGGCGTTACAGGCGAGAAACCGCCCGTCGAGGAAGTGGAGGTTAGCATCCCTCCGAAACCTATGTTCACTACCTTTGCGACCTTGACAGCCTTCTTGGGCTGGTTCGGCACATCGTTCATGAATTCGCCGCGCGGAACTTTTACAGTAGGTTCCTCTCCATCGACAACTTCATCTCCGGGAAGAGGAACAAGAGGCGTCATCATGCCTCCGCAATTGGGGCATTCGACCTGGCTGACATGCTCGTCAAGCTCCCCCACTGCCTGACAAGCCGTACATTTATATTCAAAGACCATGTTGACTACAAGAGCCTCTTAAACTTTTCGTATTGATATTTTACATTCCAAACCGTTAATATTCTCCGGAATCACGTTTTCTGCAAGTGGATTTTGCTCAAGTTTTAACGCTAAAGTCTCATTTCTGACATATTCGCTGAAGTTTTTTAGCGAGGAAACCAGTTCGGGAGGACCTGAAAAGTAAATCTCTATCCTGTCAGAGACCTCGAATCCGGATTCCTTCCTCATGTTCTGTATCCTGCTGACAAACTCCCTGGACAGGCCTTCCTCCTTGAGTTCAGGATCTATGACAGTGTCGAGGGCGATGGTTATCTCGGCCTCAGTTGCAACTGTCAGGCCGGCCTTCTCCTCGCGCTGTATGACGACATCATCCTGCGTCAGCACATGTTCAGTCCCGTTTGAAAGACTGAGCGTATATGTCCCGCCTGTTACAAGGCCGTGTATGGCTGAATGATCAAGGGTGGAGATCAGGGAGGCGGCCTCCTTCATGTCCTTGCCAAGCTTTGAACCGAGCGACTTGAAGTTCGCCTTCGCATTCCATTTCACAAGCTCTGTCTCATCAGCCCTGAACTGGACTTCCTTTACGTTCAGCTCCTCGGCGATGATATCGGATGTTTCAGACAACATCCTGCGTATCTCCTCGGAATGTATTGCAATTACCACCTTCCTGAGCGGCTGGCGCACGCGTATTGAAAGCTGGGAGCGGAGATGCCTTCCGAGCGAGACGGCCCTGATCGTATGCTCCATCTGCTTCTCAAGCCTCTCGTCCCTCCTGAATTTTTCAGGAATCGGATAGTCGCAGAGATGCACTGATTCGGGCATGTCCGCCGACTTGAGGTTCTTGTAGATGGACTCTGTTATATATGGAATGAACGGAGCGGCCGTTTTGCAGAATGTCACAAGCACATAGTGGAGCGTCCTGTAGGCGTTGTCCTTGTCGCTGTCGTTCTGGCTCTTCCAGAAACGCCTCCTGCTCCTGCGGATATACCAGTTGGTAAGGTCGTCTATGAACTTCTCAAAGCGGTTGGCCGCCTGCTGAAGCATGTAATTGTCCATCGAATCCGATATCTCCTCGACCATCTCGGAGAGCGAAGAGAGTATCCAGCGGTCGAGCGGATGCTGAGGATTCTCCGGGGCCGACGGTATTTTTGGCGGCTCCCACTTGTCGAGATTCGCATAGGTCACAAAGAAGCTGTATGAATTCCAGAGCGGGATCAGCACCCCTCGCAGGATGTCCTTTATTCCAGTCTCGGAGAATCGCAGGTCTTCGCCCCTGACAACCGAGGAACCAAGGAGGAAAAGCCTCAGCGAGTCCGCCCCGTAGCTGTCGATGATCTGTTTTGGATCCGGATAATTCTTCTTCCTCTTTGACATCTTCTGCCCGTCTTCAGCGAGGATGAGCCCGTTCACGACGACATTCTTGAATGCCGACTTGTCGAAGAGCGCCGCACTGAGGACGACGAGCGTGTAGAACCAGCCTCTTGTCTGATCGAGCCCTTCCGCGATGAAGTCCGCCGGGAAGTTCGCCTCGAAATGGGCCTTGTTCTCAAATGGATAATGCTGCTGGGCGTATGGCATCGAACCGCTTTCAAACCAGCAGTCCAGGACTTCCGGGATCCTGACAAGAGCATCGCCGCCTTTTCTTGACGGGATTTTCACCGGATCGACGAAATGCTTGTGTATGTCTGGAAGCTTTGCCCCGGAGAGTTTTTCAAGTTCGGCAACTGAACCGACGCAGATGGTTTCGCCCGTCTTCTGATTCCGCCATATCGGGAGCGGGCATCCCCAGTAGCGGTTCCTGCTTACCGCCCAGTCACGTGCGTTCTCCAGCCACTTGCCGAATCTTCCGTCGCGGATATGCGAGGGCACCCAGTTGATTCCGGAATTAGCCCTTAGCATCTTCTCCTTGATGGGATCTATCTTCACGAACCATGTCGAGATGCTCCTGTAGATGAGCGGACTGTCGTCCCTCCAGCAGTGCGGGTAGTTGTGCTTTATCGTTCCCCGGTGGACAAGCTTGCCTTCTGTCTTCAGCCGTCTGATTATATCCTTGTCAGTTTCCTTCACATAGCGTCCAGCATAGTCGGGGACTTCAGCCGTGAAATTACATTCCTCGTCGACGGGGCACACTTCCGGAATTCCGAATTTCTTGGCGGCGGCCGCGTCGTCCTCGCCGAAGCCGGGAGCCATATGCACGATGCCAGTGCCGTCTTCAATGCTTACGAATTCAGCGTTGACGATCCTGAACGCGCCTTTTTCTGCGAGTTTCGCAAAATACGGGAAGAGGGGGATGTATTTCCTGCCTTCGAGCTTTGAGCCCTTGAACTTGTCGACGATCTGATAATCCTCCGGCTTTTTATAGTAGGAACCGAGCCTTGCCTCCGCGAGCACGTAGAAATTGTCCTTGTCTTTCACCTTTACATATTCTATATCTGCGCCTGCGGCAAGTGCGAGGTTTGAAGGAAGCGTCCAAGGTGTCGTCGTCCATGCAAGATATGAGAGGGTGCTGTCTTCAATGTCCTGGAAACGCAGGGTTATTGCCGGATCCTCGACTTCCTCGTAGCCCTGGTTCGCCTCGAAGTTGGAGAGGGGCGTCGCGCATCTCGGGCAATAAGGAAGGATCTTGTAGCCCTCGTAGATGAGGCCCTGGTCCCAGAGCTGTTTCACAACCCACCAGATCGACTCCATGTAGTCGCGGTCCATGGTCTTGTAGCCGCGCTTGAAGTCCACCCAGCGGCCCATGCGCCTGACAGTGGCCTCCCATTCGGCGGTATATCTGAGGACGATTCCACGGCATGACTCGTTGAACTTGTCTATCCCGTATTTTTCTATGTCCTTTTTGCCGGCAAGGTTGAGCTCCTTCTCCATCTCATATTCCACTGGCAGCCCATGGCAGTCCCAGCCGAAGACACGGTCGACATATTTTCCCTTCATCGTCTGATATCTGGGGATGACGTCCTTTATCGTGCCGGCGAGGAGATGTCCGTAGTGGGGAAGGCCTGTCGCGAAAGGAGGGCCGTCGTAGAAGACGAATTCATCTCCTCCCTTGCGGAGGGAGACGGACTTTTCAAAAATCTGTTCCTTCCCCCAGTATTCGAGCGTCTTTTTCTCTATTTCAGGAAAGTTCGCCTGGTTGTTTACAGGATTGAACATTCTGGATTCTTCCTTTCATCGTCACTTGGGGATTTATTGCCCGTCGTTGAGGGATTGCTCGACCTTGGTGAGCGCTTCGATGAGTTCAGCCGGGGTCTGGTACCTCTTGGACGCATCCTTCGCCATCATCTTGAGGATGGCCTCTTCAACCTGCGGCGAGAGATCATTGCGCATGGATTTCGGATTCGGGACGGCTTCATTGAGGGCTTTCATGAGGACGTTCACCGAAGTCTCCCCTTCAAACGCCGGTCTCCCGACAACCATGTGGAAGAGCGTCGCTCCGAGGCTGTAGATGTCGGCCCTGGTGTCGACATTCCTGAAATCCCTGATCTGTTCGGGACTCATATAGGCAGGAGAACCCATGATCTCATGGGCTTCTGTAAACGTGGGTTCTGTCTTCATCTCCTTCGCGAGCCCAAGGTCGGCCAGCTTGATGGCGCCGTTCTTGGAAAGCATTATGTTGTCAGGCTTGATGTCGCGGTGGACTATGTCGAACTGCGAAGCTATGCTGATTGCGTTTGCCGCCGCGAGTATTATCCTGATGCTCTCCTTTTCGTCCATCGCCCCGCCGGACCTTATGATGTCGCCGACGGTTCCGGAATCCATGTATTCAAGGGAGATATAATAGAAGCCCCGTATGTCGTCGCGGCCTGCGTCCATGACGGGCACGACGTTCGGATGCTTGATCTTCGCGACATATTTCGCCTCACGCAAAAATCTCCTGGCGGATTCGGAATCTTCGGGGCCGAGCATCTTCGAGGAGACAAGTTTAAGTGCGACAGGGATGTCCAGTATCGTATGGGTCGCCAGATATACGGCGCACATTCCACCCTGGCCGATCTTCTTGATGATCCTGTTGTTGCCGATAGTGTCCCCTTCGCGGAGGTTGTATGAATCCTTCTTGATTGGCACGGCTGAAATTCCGGCCTCCTTGAAGCTGATGGTCTTGGTCTCATGCGGTGAAACACTTGACTTCTCCCTGCCTGCATCGGCGAACCTCTCCTCGCGGCAGCTCTTTATCTTGGAGTAGGGGAAGCGGATCGTGTTGGAACGTCCGCCTTCGACGACCTCAAGGATTACGACGTCTGGAAGAGTGCTGGAGATTTTCGACACCTCCACAACCCTGCCGTCGTTGAGTTCAAGTATGAACGGACCCAGGGCGTTCCCGGATTCGTCCGAAGCGATTCTTGCGAAATACTGCTGGTTCATCACAGGTGCAAGTTCAGGGGAGGTGTCTGACATCGACTCCTCCTGATATTCATATTTGAGATGTGATTCGGGAAGTTCGCCGTCCAATGCCTTGTCGTCGCCGGTATCTCCAGCTTTCTCATCCGGCTTCTCCTCAAGCGTTTTTGCGGGCTGCTTCGCGAGCATGATGAACATGTAGACTGGGTATATCCAGGGAAGGACAAGGCCGAGCAGGAAATGTATCAGCCTGTTTTTGCCGGAAATTTCAGCGAGAGTAGCCGAGGCAAAAGGACTGCCCAAAAAGAACGCGATGACTATTGAGACGGCTATGATGCTGCCCCATTCCGGGTTGAGCCCGTTCTCCACCGCCCTGTCATATATGCTTCCGAGAAATGCGATGAAGGCCGTGAGCCAGCCAAAGATAAAGTCCCTGAGAAAATATACGTAATTCATAATTTAATTCCGGAAATAAAATCCACGAATCCGCTAATATAACCAATCCTTGTGAATTTTCGAGATTGAAAACGAAGTTTTAACTGATAAAATTCCACGACTGGAAATCTCCCCTTGCGGATGCTTGTGGCTAACTCCCCGGTTTGACATCCATTATCCGCAGGTATCTCGGTTCTTTTACCAGGAATATGCCCCAGAGGAATGACATCGCGCTCAGGCAGAGGCATGCCGTGAAGACCGCCCTCAGGCCGAATGTTTCCGCGGCAAGCCCCGCAAGGAGCGGAGCCGCTATCATCGGAACCGACAATATGAGGTTGCCGACGGTCAGATGTGCTATCCTGCAGTCATGCGGACATGTCTCGAGCAGCATGTTGGTGTGCGATATGAACGAACAGCTGATGCATATCCCGGTCAGGAAGTATATGATGACGCAGAGAAGCTGTCCGGAGCCGAATATCAGGAAGCCAAGTGTGACGACCTGCATGGCAGTTCCAAGGATGACACCTAGCCTGTGGCCATATTTGTCGCCGAACCGCCCAAGGAAGAGATTGGAGAGCGCGGAACCGAAGCTCATGGCGGCTCCGCAGGATACCACCATGGAACTGCTGAGGGAGCCTCCTTCTGCGGAAGTGAAATATATCGCTATGAAAGGGACGATGCAGAATCCCAGCGAGGCCAGCAGCCTGCAGACGAGAAAGGACCTGAAGTTCAGATCCCTTATGCTTTTCCGGAAACTCGATATGATATCACCAGGCCCGATCCGCCTTTGAGGAGTTTCCACCTTGTCGGCCGGATCGTCCACCAGCATGAATGTGATGATCGACAGCGCCGCGAAGAAACCGGCGGCAAAATAAAGGACGGCATAGGCGGAATGGCCGCCAACAGCCTTTATTATGAAGCCGGCCGCAAATGCCCCGATAGTTCCCATGAGGGCGGATGCAAAAAAGGATATGCCCATCACTGTCCCCCTTATCTTCTCCTCGAAAAGATGGGCCAGCCAGTCGAGCCACACTCCGGCAATCATTCCAATTGCCGCCATGAAACAGGCGTAGGAACCGAGAAGCGCCCATTTGAGCAGGGACGGCGCGAGATGGTTTTCGAACACGATCAGCAGGCCGCTGACGAAAAGGAACGGGATCATCGCGACAAGATGCCAGATGATTAGATTCCTCTTCCTGTTCCTGATGGATGAGAAAAAGTACATTCCAAGGAGCTGGGGTATGACGAGAAGGCATGCCTCTATCGCACCGATTGAGCCTATGGTCCTGTCGTCCGCGCCGAGTTCCCTGAGCAGGACGGCCAGCACCGTCGCCGAAGAGATCAAGGAGGCGTTGAATCCCCAGAACCCTTCCCCGGAGATGAATATCAATGAATTCTTGAATGTTGACTTGTCGACTGCCATTGGATAATTCCTTGAGAACCATAGTTGCCAGATGCAAATGCAAAATTGCTTCTTTTGAACTGATTGCTTTTGTTGGAGTACCACGTGACTCACGTGGCAAGCTTTCTGCGTCCGCCATAGCTTCTTTGCGAAGGCGGAAGCTTGCGGAATCTGTTAAATAATAAGGCAAACTAAAGTTTGTACTCCAACGGGCATGTTCCCGCAACGGCTCTTATGTGTTTATGCAATCAACTCTTCCTGATAATACCTGTCCAGACATTGGGTGCGGAAAGTAATGATTGAAGATGGCATTGTCAAGTTATATGAACATGAAAATTGCTGTTTCAGCTAACTGGGGATATATTGAATGACAATAGCTGATTGCGATAAAAAACAAGTGCTCGTTGAGGATATTGGATTAACGTGCCTTTGTTGGAGTTCACAGCTTCAGCGTGTTCTTTTCTTATATGGTCTTAATTAGTGGAGCTGATTTCGAAAATACAAGAAAACGGTTGTTGCGGAAACAAGCACGTTGGAGTTCACAACTTTAGTTGTGTCTTATCATCAACAGGAAGCACATCTAAAGCTGTGAACTCCAACGAAAACGAATAGAAGGATGAAAGGAAAGAGAGTGTTAATGAAAATAATCAATAATCTTATTACAGCATTGCTCATCCTCTTCTCGGTCTTGTTCCTGGCTTCATGTTCGGCAAAGAACAAGGAAGCGGATCTGGACAAGGCGCAGGAGTTGAGACAGAAGATCATCGCCTGCCGTTCCTTCATGAATGCTGAATCTGAAAAGATTTCCCCTAAAGACGCCACAAGAAAGCGCGAGGAGGCCCAGAAAGACGCCAGGGAGCTCAAGAAGCTTGCTGAAAAATCCACTGACAGGGCTGTCATGGATACAGCCAGGGGCGTTGACGAGGACATCGTAAAGATAAAGGAAATCGAGGAGCTCGTCATATGCCGTCAGAAGCTCAAGGACAAGATCAGCGGAATGACGCTTGCAACTTACCGGTCCGGACGTGACTTGATGATAAGCGCCGTCTTCAAGGCGTTCCAGATCGCCGTCATCGCGGCCGTAGAGTTCCCCGTTGACAAGGCTGATGCGGACAAGCAGGAGCGTGTGGCTAAATCAATCAACCAGGCGGCGGACGCCGGCAGGACGATAACAGAGTTCCTGACAGGTAACACCTATGCCGATGACAAGGAGGGCAGGGAGAAGCTGAGTGCCGATCTTGGCGCCCTTTCAAGCAAGCCGCTGCCGGAACTTAATCTCATCCTCTCGCTGGTCTACCTGACTTCAGGCCAGAACGACCTTGCACTGTTCGAGATTGAAAACTGCAATCCGTCCTCGTTCCGTGACACAAAGTATCTGAGCGGAAAGGACAAGCTGATGTTTTTCCATATAATAAGAGGATGGATACTTCATTCAAACGGCTGGGAGCCGCTCTCAGCAATCGAAATGACCAGGCTGGAGACAATGATGGCCGACGAGAATGAGATGACCCAGGTTCCTGACATCGCGAAACGCAACCAGACCCTCTCCTTCTGGCATCTTTTCCTCGCCTATCATTACGGATACGAAAAACACGACTACGTAAAGATGGACCAGCACATCGCCTGGATCATAAGGCTCAATCCCGATTCCGAGCTGGTATCGTATCTTACCGGACAGAAACGCACCGCAGGCGACGTCTATGAGAACGTTGACAAATCACTGGAGAAGGACTATGCCGGTACCGAAGATGAGGCGGTGATCAAGCTGTTTGCAGAGCGAGTCCGTGCCGTGCGCGACAGCGCCAAGCTTGAAGCTCCGCCGCGCGTGGCGACATCTCCAAGATTCATGCTGAGCCTGGCAATGACGATAACTAAAAAATATGCCGTCAAGACCGCCAACTCGGAATTCATGCACAGGCTTCTCATCTCAGTCCGCGACTTCTGGAAAGTCAAGAAAACAGATGAGAAGCAAATTGATATCCCCCCTGAATCCGTCAAGGCCGAAACTCCGGAAAGCGATGTCCAGGAAATCAAGGAGCCGTGAAATCCACTGAATGGAATCTAGTTCGATTTATTTATCCTTCTAAATACTGGTGGTGGATCAGGATATGGCTCAATCATAATTAAATCTAAATCTTTTATTTCCAGCTTGCACTCGAATTCAGGAAATTTGATCTTGACAGTTTCTTTTATGATTTTGTATTCTCCTTTTGATTCAACAAATTTCCCGTCGGGTTTTAACTCTTTCAATAGGGCAATGCCATCTGCTGAAAAAAGGAGTTGATTTGAGGAATCAGCCGTTTGCCAGGAACCGACAAGATTATTGGGGCTAGCGCAACCCATAAACACCACGCAAATAATGATTGATTGTAAAGTTTTCATTTATATTTATGTATCGAACGCCCTAGGCATATCCGACTGTGCTCAGTTCGGAGCATGCCACGTTATCCTATTTCCCATTTTTTCAATTTGGGATTTGAAAGGTCCCTTGCTGAATGGATTATTGTAATGATATTTATCGAATCTTCCTGTATCTGATAAATTATCCTGTAGGGGCGTAGTATTATTTCCCTGATATTGTTTTCGTCAGCTTCAGGAACCTTTCTGCCCATTTCAGGCAATAAGGAAAGTTGCTCAACGGAAGAGATGATCCTGTCGGTGAAATTTATTGCGTAATACTCGGAGTCCTTGGCAATATAGTTCTTAATCCCATTCAAGTCCTCCACGGCAGATTCTGTCCAGTGGACTTTCATTTCTTTTCCAGCATCCTCTTCACGTCCTTGTGTGGGATGAGCTTGCCGGATTTTACATCCTTTAGGCCTTTTTCTATCTTTTGCTTGACATATATTTCATACATTATGTCATCCCATGTGGAATTGTCCGGGAGGGAGCTGATTAGCATCTTCGCATTTTCTTTTATGGTTGTCGCATGCATTGACGTTCCTTTTTCTTTTAAAATAATGGCGTAACGCAGTTATTTCAAGAAATTATTCTCCTTGACAAAGTCCCTCAGATTTCCGGCGAGGCTTTTGTCGAGTCCGGAACATCTGTCTTGTTGGATGATTTTTCTTTTTCGTTTGCCCAGTATATATCTGTAAAAACCATAAAAGTAAACCCGGTCTTGCCCGGTGAACGATATGCTCCTTTAGCCTTGAGAATATGGGCTGCAATGGCAGTCATTTCCCACCCGTCAACTTCTTCTGCAGGCCACTTGGCTGTAGTTAACTTTTCTATTTTATTCTCTTTTCCAAAAGCTTTTACTTTATTCATTTCATTCTTCATTCCATCAAGAATGCTTGGATTTTCCCATGACCATAACCAAGTATTTGAGATTGTTGAAACTGAACCAACAAACTGAACTTTTGCTATAACTTTTTTAACCCCATCGTCAGACCAAATAAGTTCTCCTGTTTCTTGATTCCAATCAAATCGTTTATATGTGCCAATCTTAAATTCGGACTTGCAATTATCAATTTTTATCTGGAGATCTTTAACGGATTGGGCAATAAGTGTATTAAACTGGTCTTCAGTCATATTTGATTCATCCTGTTTTGAACAAGAAACAGCAAGAAATAAGCTTAATAAAAATATGTTTTTCAGTATTTTCATTTATTGCATCCAACTTCTTATTACGCTGTTCTCCATAAGCAGGGGGGTGAAATTACAATTATGCAAGCCTCGCCCCGGATTTAGCCTCAAGCCTGTCACCATATGCACTTTAAAATAGACCACAAGAGGCCCTGAAGTCAAGGATCCAGCCCCTCAATACCCTTGGCGGATTATAGGCAGGCGTGTTAAATGCAGATCGTAAATGGAGTCATCCAGGCATGATTGGAACGGTATTGGATTAAATAATGTAACACAGGCATCTTGCCTGTGATTCTGAATTATGAACATCAAATGAGGAAATGGAGCGCTGGTGTCTCGCCGGCAATTAATGTGCTTCCAGCATCTGACTTCTCTTCTGCCATCTGTCGTCTGCCTTACTGTTACTTGCTCATCATCCCCTTGAGCTCTTCAAGATGCTTTTCATAGACTCCGCGCGGACTCGTCCTGTTCTTCTTGCAGAGCGCGGCGGCCATGCCAATGACTTCGCCCATCATCCCGGTGGTGCGCATGACGCGTACAGTTCCAAGCGCCACATGTGTCACGCTGATATTCCTTCCGGCCATGAACAGGTTTTCTATGTTCCTGGAGTAAAGGGTCCTGTATGGGATCGGGTAGGGGGTTATCTTCACATGTTTTGCGATCGAACGGAATTCCTGTCCGGGGAAATCCTTTGAATTCTTTGCCTCCGGATAATGCAGGTCGATTGTCCAGGTCGTTACGACGCATGCATCAGGGAACGACTTCGCGCCTTCGATGTCCTGCTGACAGAGGATTACGTCGCCAAGGAGACGTCTTGATTCGCGTTTGCCGGCGACATAGGCGACCCATGAAAGATCGTTGTCTGCGAATTTCGCACGTTCGGAATATTTGTTCTTGAGGAACGACCAGTTGCCATAGACAACACGAAGGCCGTAGTCGCGGACGAATTCGAATTCGTCGATCTGGTGCCGGTTCATGCCGGTCTCCCAGTCCCATTCGCCCATCTCGACTTTCTGCGCTGTGTCTTCGTTGAACTGGACGGCCCACGGACATTCCGGGAAACTGACAGTTTTTTCTCTTTTCTCAGAATACCATTGGACGGATGAGCCCATGGTCATCTTGTCGCCCTTGTCCGGTGCGATGGATTCTCCTGTTTCGTTCCTGCCTTCACGGCCCATCCTGAATTCTGCGCCAGCGAGAAAACCGACGCATCCGTCTCCGGTGCAGTCGACGAACAGCGGTGCCTTGAATTTAATTTCACGTCCGCTCCGGATGTCCTTCCCGATCACGGCTGTTATTTTATTTCCTTCCTTTTCAACTCCTGTCGCGTGGATGTTCAGGAAGAGCCTGATGTTCTTTTCCTTTTCAACAACCTTCAGCTTCTTTTCATCCTCATAGGTCTCGGCTGGCTGTGCGTTGCCCTGCTTCAACGGACCAATTTCCTTTACAATGTTTCCGAGACTTGGATATGGTGGCAGGTTGATTTTTCCTCCGAGATGGACGCGTACTTCGGAACTGTTGTTCCCGCCGAGGACAGGGTGGTCATGGACAAAGGCGACCTTCAGTCCGGACCGCGCTCCGGAGATAGCCGCGCATTCCCCGGCGATCCCGCCGCCGACCACGACAAGATCATAGGTTCCTGCATCTTCGGGATTGTCCGGCAGATCCTGGGCCTTTTTCCTGAACACGGCAAGTTCATCAGCTTTTTCCGGAGGTGCGAATTTCGCATCCGAGGAAAATACGATCGCGTCGCAGCGTCCGTCAAATCCTGTCAGATCATGTAGGGATATCTTTGCGTTCTTGTTTTTGATCTCAACAGACCCGCCTTCCTGCCAGTGCCAGTCTGCGCCTTTTGTGCCGAATACGGCTTCCAACGGGTTCCCGTCCACAAGAATCTGGAATTTCCCCGGTGCGCCCGGAGCCTTCCACTGGGCGACCCAGTCCTTGGTCCTCGCCCATACCTTGTATTTTCCTGCAGCAGGAAAACTTACATTTGTATTCGCGTCGGCAACAGGTTTCCCCAGTCCGTGTGCAATAAGGTAGGATGAACCCATCTGATCCATGAACTGCTGGTCGAGCATCCATCCGCCGTAATCTTTGAAAGTTCCAGATTGTACAAAGACAATTCCTTTAATCATTGGTGTTATTTCCTCTGTTATTTATAATTATTGCATTCCTGTCAATCTTCTTATTCTCTTAACATACGACCACCGTATACATGCAGTAGCCGGAACCGCCCGTGCTTATGAATTCCTCTGTCAGCATCGATTCCGGTGAACAGCCGTTGATTTCAACAATCCCCTTTGGGAACTTTTTGTAGAAGACAGTAAAATATCCCTTGAGGTTCGACGGCATGGAATCTGTCCTGGTAATCTTGTGGCGTGAAGCCTCGAAACCCCTGAGCCAGTTTGGTATTACAGGAAATTTGTCGGCAAAGATAATTCCAACTGTGGCGGGTTCGTCGATCTCAAAACTGAAACAGAACTTGTTTTCGCTGATCAGCTTGTCATCGCCGCAGGTCTTGATATGGGTGCAGCCGATAAGTTCGTCAGGGACATAGTTGAACTGGTAAAGACGATCGAGATACTGGTATTCGCCCGGCATTAATACATTGATGGCATATTTCTTTCCGCTCGCTGTCCTTATGTTTTTGACTTTAATTGACTTTCCTGACATATTGTTGTTTTTATGCCGATTCGATCTTTTCGGCAGTCTCCTTTAATATCCTATAATACTTCTGGACTTCTGACGGGCTGATTTTTCCCGAGAATGCGATTGCCGAATGAGGGGGATTCCCGACAGGTACCGCCATTGTCGTATTGGCTTTTGGTGTAAAGATGACAGAGAATCCCTGTTTGCGAGCTTCGCATATTTTCTTGAGAAGGGAATTTATTCCATCCGGATACCCGGGGATTTCTTTTCCTCTATAGAAGTTTTTAATGTCTGCATCCTTGCAGAATGAGAGCAGTGCGTGCCCTACGCTTGAAGTGCTTGCCGGATGTAGTCCGACGCGCCCAAGCGCCTGTTCCACAGGCATTCCCGGCTGGCCGTGGTAGAAGTAGCTGACATTGTCCTTCCACAGGACGCCATAAGCGACGAGCATTCCATATTGCTGGAGAGATTCAAGATGCGGGAGGGCCTTGCGGATCAGGCCGGATGCGAAAATACTCTGGGCCGCGAGCACGTGCATTGCCGGACCAGGCACATATTTCTTGTCAGGTGTCTGGCTTGCTATTCCAAGGTGTGAGAGTGTTTTAAGCAGCCTGTGGACTCTTGTCGGTTCGAGTCCGAGTATCCTTGCGGCCTCCCTTACGCCTAGGGGATTTGCGGAACTCGCAACCGCCTGGAGGCAGGCAAGCCCGTCGATCAAACTCTCATTTGGCTGTCTTGGTAGCATGTTGCTACAATAGCAACAGCAACTGGAGATGCAAGCCCTGATATTTAAAAAAAGGATTTATTTCTAAGCCGTAGTTTTTCAGCGAAGGGTTACCGGCGCTCCATAGAAAACCCAAAACCATTAAGAACGCGCAAACATGCGTTACTACCATACTATATACGGCAAGGTAGGTACGGCCTTTAGGCTGTACCATCTTAATTTCATGGGACAGGCTGAAGCCCGTCCCTACCCGGAAAACGTAAACATATTGATGATCCCATTAGTGACTACAAACAAAACACACCCGTAATTGAGCACATGATGAGCCTCACAGTAAACTGTTGACGTCATGCCTAATGTGTTTGGAGTACGGGCTTCAGCCTGAATCTTGATAAACCATGGTAGGCTAATACAAATCCATCCCCCTTCATTTTTCCAAATGCCGGTGGCAATATCCGGATTTCAGGTTATCTTTAAAATCTTTTCAAACGGAATGATATGGATTTACATGGCCAACGAACTTATTACAAAACTTAATGCGAAGATCGAAGGCGCCGAACAGGCCCTGAAGACCGCCAGGAACGAGGCGGAGATCGAGGCTGTGCGCGTCGAAATCCTGGGACGCAACGGCTTCATCCATTCGATAAGTGCGGAAATGAAGAATATCCCGCCTCAGGAGAAGCCCGAGTTCGGCAAGGCCTTCAATCTCGCAAAAAATAAAATCGAATCCCTGCTTGTCGAAGCAAAGGAGAATCTCAAGGCTGGTTCCGCCAAGAAGTCGGAAGGACTCATCGATGTTACCCTTCCCGGCAGGAAATGGCCTCTCGGGACTAAGCACCCGATCTCCAAAGTCATTGACGACTGCGTCGCGATATTCCGTCGCATGGGGTTCATTGTCGCGGAAGGCCCTGAAATCGAAACCGTATACCATAACTTCGATGCCCTCAACACACCGGCGGACCATCCTTCACGGGATCCGCAGGACACTTTCTATTTCGGCGATGGACGCCTCCTCCGCACGCAGACATCGACAGTCCAGATAAGATATATGGAGAAGAACCAGCCGCCTGTGAGGATCGTTTCTCCGGGAAGATGCTACCGGCGTGACACTCCCGACGCCACCCACAGCATGAACTTCCACCAGATAGAAGGACTTTATATTGACAAGAATGTCTCGATGGCGGACCTCAAGAGCACTTTGCTTTATTTCGGGAAAGAGCTGATGGGTTCGGAGACACAGCTGAGGCTTCGTCCGCATTTCTTCCCGTTCACGGAACCGAGCGTCGAATGTGATTTCTCCTGCATCATGTGCGGGGGGAAGGGGTGCCGTGTCTGCAAGTTCTCCGGCTGGCTTGAGATCGCCGGGGCCGGAATGGTGAATCCCAACGTCCTGAGGAATGTCGGTTTCAATCCCGAGGACTGGAGCGGCTACGCCTTCGGAATGGGGATCGAACGCATCGCGATGATCCGCTACAAGATAAACGACATCAGATTGCTCTACGAAAACGATATGAGGTTCCTGGAGCAGTTCTGAACCGTTCATTATTCAAATTAGCATCGCCTCATCCGCATTTCAGGACACCGCAGTCATAGCTTGGCTTTATCTCCTCGCCTGGCTTGACGGTGAGGAAATCTCCGGAATCCCATCGGGCGTCGAAGAGGTTCTGGATAAGACGGAGGTCGCCTTTCAGCTCCTCAAACTTGAAGTTCCTCTTTTCGGCCTCCTTCTTTGCCTGTTCGCGGTAGAAGGCCGGGGCGGCTACGCCCATGTCGATGAAGCAGACCTTGTCATAATGCTTCTCAAGTCCGCCACCGAGAGTCTCCATCAGATAGTCGGCCGTCTCCTTGCCATACTCGGCGACATAGTCTTCATAAGTCCTGTCCAGACCGAGTTTCGACATCACAGTATCTTCCATCTTGACAAGATTCTCGCTGTCGCGCTCCATCCAGCCGCTGGTGAGATAATAGGTTCCTGGATTTGCGTTGAAATATTCGTCGTAGCGTTCCTTGCTGCCCAGGAACAGCGTTATGCAGTCATGGGCTTTGGGGACGACAAGAGGGATTTTTAAGGCCTTCAAACCTACGATTCCATTGTTGCAGAGGGCGAATCCCATTAGGATGGCATCATATTTCGAGTGGTCTACGCTGTTGATGTGATCCTGAAGGCGTTTGGCCATGTCGCAGCTTTCAAGGTCGTGGTATCCCTGCGAGATGAACTGGAGGTCGATGATGTTTTCAGAGCGTGCGGCGCAGAAGCATGCCTCCCGCTGGATGATCTCGCAGCACATGGCGAGGTATCTTTTCCTCTTTTGAAACGGGATGAAGGATTTCTGTATTGTAGACATGGACATTAATTTTATTCCAAGTTGGATGCTTTGCTTTATTTTGAGGATTCCATGGTTATATTATGTCCCTTTGTTTTTGGATAATCAACATGAATTTTATATTTAATCTCAGAAAGGGAAGATAAAATGGCAGGAAAAACTTATAAGATCGCTGTAATTGCCGGTGACGGTACGGGTCCTGAAGTCGAGGCGGAAGCAGTCAAGGTTGTAAAAAAGGCCGGAGAACTTTTCGGTTTCAAGCTCGAGATGAAGGATTTCGACTGGGGCGGCGACAGATATCTCGCCACGGGTAACGTCCTTCCCGACGATGCGGCGGCAACGCTCAGGAAATTCGATGCAGTCCTTCTCGGAGCCATCGGTCATCCGAAGGTGAAACCCGGAATCCTTGAAAAGGGAATCCTGCTGAAGCTCCGTTTCGACCTTGACCAGTATATCAACCTCCGTCCTGTGAAGCTTTATCCAGGCGTCGAGACTCCGCTCGCGAACAAGGGGCCGGAACATATCGATTACGTCGTCGTCCGTGAAAACACGGGTGACGCCTATTGCGGCATTGGCGGGATCATGATGAAAGGCACGCCCCATGAGGTTGCCGAACAGTGCATGGTCTATTCCCGTTTCCAGGTCGAGCGCTGCCTGCGTTACGCATTCGAACTTGTCCGCAAGCGCCATTCCAGCAAAAATCCGTGGCGCGGCCTCAAGCCCGAAGATGTGAAGGCCGGCAAGATCGGACAGCTCACTCTCTGCGGAAAGACCAACGTCCTCACCTATGTATATGATCTCTGGGAACGCGCCCAGCATGAAGTCGGCAAGGAATATCCCGATGTCAAGCTTGACTACTGCCATGTCGATGCGACCTGCATGTGGATGGTCAAGAATCCTGAATGGTTCGACGTGATCGTCACCGGCAATCTTTTCGGCGACATCATCACCGACCTTGGCGCAATAACCCAGGGGGGGATGGGAATTGCCGCAGGAGGAAACATCAATCCCGACAAGGGCGGAATCAGCATGTTCGAGCCAATCGGCGGGTCAGCTCCGAAATACACAGGTATGGGAGTGATCAATCCGATGGCGGCGATCTGTTCCGGCATGATGATGCTTGATTCGCTTGGCGAGGCGAAGGCCGCCGCGGCGATTGAGAAGTCAGTCATGTATGTCACAGCCAACAAGATGAAATCCCAGGCTGCCGGCAAGATGGGCTATTCAACCAGCCAGGTCGGCGACCTTGTGGTCGCGAACTTGAAAAAATAAATATTTTCTTGGGGGAAAATATTTATGAAGATAGCAGTTCTCAGAAAAGATTACAACACCCGTGGCGGCGGAGCCGAAGTATATGCTGCAAACATATGCTCGGCGCTTGTCCAGCGCGGGCACGAGGTCACAGTCTTCTCCGAGACCTTCCTGGGCGAAGGCAACAGGAACATCAAACATGTAAGGGTCAAACGCTCTTTCCTCTCCGGATTCAGCAGGACCTCCTCTTTCCACAGGAAGGTGCAGAAGGCGTTTCGGAAATCCAAACCTGGATTCGACCTGACTTTCGCCCTTTCCAGGACCTTCCCCTCGGATGTCTATCGTGTGACCGAATCGCTCCATGCTGAATGGATGAAGATACGCTACCATAAATGGCACAGCATCAATCCCAGGCACCGCGGGATACTGAAGCTTGAGAAAAGAATATTCATGCCGGTGAACACAGGACTTGTGGTCACCAATTCCGGACTTACCAGGAAGCAGATACTGAAGAACTATCCTTATCCTGAAGACAGGATCACTGTCGTCTACAACGGTGTCGACCATGCGAAGTTCTGCCCCTGTGAGACCAATAAGGAAAAGCTCAAGATAAGAAGGATCCTTGGTCTTGGCGAAGACATGTTCATTCTTCTTTTTCCTGCTGCGAACTTCAAGATCAAGGGGCTTGATTATGCGATGAGCACGCTGGCGCGGCTCGACAAGAAGCTTTTGGAAAGGACTCTTCTGGTCATTACCGGCGGAGACAAGCAGGAGCCTTATAGGAAGCTTGCCGCCAGGCTTGGCATATCGGACAATGTCAGGTTTGAGGGCCGCAAGGAGAACATGAGGGAATACTATGCTTCCGCCGATCTGCTTTTCTATCCGACGTTATACGAGCCATTCTCAAATGTGTGCCTTGAAGCCTTCTCATGCTCGCTTCCGGCGCTCACGACTTCCATGAACGGGGCATCCGAACTTGTAAATGACAATGCCAACGGATTCATTGTCCCCGACGCCACCGAGGAGCCTCTTATGGCAAGATATATCGCGAAGTTTGCAGAATTCAGCGGTTCCGAGAGGGACAAGTTCGCCGACAGCGCCTACAAGACTTCCCTGAACTACAACTGGACGAAACATGTCGAACAGCTTGAACGTGTCTTCAAAAAGCTTCTCGAATCGTAAATATTCACTGAAGGGCATTCTTCAGTGAATATTTACACTGATGATGTATTGTACTGAAATTTTTATGCCAAGGGCCTTTCAATGAATGCTAAAATCATTTATGCTTTCGTGTTGTTTTCATTTGCCGCGTCCTTTCCTGTCCTGTGTACCGCCAAGGACGCCAAGGACACGAAGAATAATTTTGGCAGAATGGTCATTTTCAAGGGTGAATCTTCGAGCCACATTGGATTCGTAATGGTTTTCAAGGAGAAGAAATATATCGTCACCAGCATGGATTCGGTCTACGAATGCGGATTAGGCCCGGTTGCGGATTCCGCATCGGTTGAATTGAAGCATAAGAACTTCTGGATCCCTTCCGACGGCCGAGAGCTTGCATTCCTTGAGATTGCCGGCGAAGATGAACGTCCTTCCCTGGATGCGTCTGAAAAACTCGATCCTGAAGAGGCTGTGAACTCCAAGATCTATGCATACGGACTCTCTTCTGAATCCGATTCAGGGCCGTTTGTTTCCGCTCAAGGCAAGATAAACGGACTTGCACCCGAATCAATTTCACATTCACTCAAGTTCAGGAAGAACGAGGATCTCTCCGGCGGTCCAATTATTTCCGACAGGACGGGGAATGTAATAGGAGTAGTGAAGGCTTTGCCGGATGATGAATATACAGGCATAAGGCTCGACAACCTGGAAAAACTTGTTGAGATAAACGAGGCGGATTACTTGGTCGAGGCTAAAAGGTTTTGCCGCATCGAGGACAATTTCAACGGGTATGCGCAGAATCTGAAGGATCTTCCGAAGATGATCAAGGATGCCTTGCTGAAAGTCAGGAAGGAGAAGACTCTGGCAGGAGCTGAGAAGAATGCCGTGATAAACACATATGCCGCCCTCTCCAGGGATTTCAGCGCCGACTACATGGCCCTCAAGGGGATTGGAAAATCGAAGATTGCATTCTTCAACAGGAAAAGCTCCGATCTGCTCAAGGCCGGGGCCAAAATGAACGATGATATCGCCGAGAGGAAAAAGGATGTCGACGACTTGGACAGGAAGTTCGGCGAGTATTTTGAAAAACAGAAGCTGAAGGAAGTCAATAAGATAAAATGAGATAGTTATAAATCGTTCATATGGGGGAATAAGTTGCTATGGAACAAGCTGTGGTCAAGAAGGGGATAAGCTGCGTGACGGCCGTATATTCGGCCTGGGACAGGATGGAGACGATTCTTTTCCGTCCTTTCGAAATTGGCAAATGGTTCCTGCTCGGATTCAGCGCCTGGCTTGCATGTATCGGGCAGGGCATGGGGATGAACTTCAATTTCCCCAGCATCCCTGACACTTCGTCGCAGGCGGGCTCAGCGGCTAAAGGAGATACCGTAAATGTCGTCAACCAGCTTTTCCCGTCAGACATGTTCACCGGCGCCTTCCTTGTCCTCCTCATTGCATTGCTGATTGCCGTGATATTCATCAGCCTTGTCATTGTCCTGATTCTCCTATGGGTGAGATCCAGGGGCGCATTTGTCTTCCTCCACGATCTTGCGACCGGCACGACCGAAGTCACTCGTCCATGGCGGGAATTTTCAAGGCAGGGGAATTCGCTTTTCTTCTTCAGGATCGTCTGCGGCCTCATCATGGCGGCGTTTTTAATAATATTAATTGCGCTGACGGCGTTGATGGTGTTCCATTCGATAAAGGCGGGAAATCTTGATGCGATGGGCATTGGAGGGATAGTGTTCGGGGTGACATCCTTGCTCCTTGTCATCCTGACCGTGATATTCCTGGAACTTTCAATCGATAACTTCATTATCCCGCTGATGTTCAGGAAAAGGTTTCCGGCCTGGGCGGCACTTGGTGAATTCATCTCGCTGGTGAACATGCATCCGATGGCCTTTGCAAGGTTCTTCCTGATGTATCTGCTGCTGAGCATATGTTCGGCCGTAGCAGTTGCTGTCTTTGTCTTCTCAACCTGCTGTTTCTGCTGTATCGGCCTGATTCTGCTGAGCCTGCCCTATATATGGGCGGTAGTCACGCTCCCGATCCTGACATTTTTCAGGTTATATGGAGTTGAGTTCCTCGGCCAGTTCGGCGAGGAATACAGGATCATGCCGCCGGCCAGACCATAAGATCAGGAACATTGAAGGTTCTTGATGACATACAGTAATTTTCAAGTTTACGCACGCCGAAGTCGAAGATCCCGGCTCAACGATGTCGGGACCGTGAACTCCAACTTTATCAGTCAGCTCATAAGAGGCAGTTTTTTTGCAATTGCCTCAAATTTCAACATCCCTCTCTGAATGGACTTGGAAAACGCTTCAAGTTGAACTAAAATATGCGCTTGTTTCATTCACGGCATTCCTGTGTCCGGGATTGCAATTTTCAAGGAAGGTTCCAGTCAATGCCGATATATGAGGAGAAAAGACAGGGCAAACGGAAATGCGTGCTGATATTGATCGCCGCGTTTTTCGTCCTGTATATGCCATTCCAGCTGGGAGAAAGGGAACTCCGCTGGGATGAGGTGTATTACGCGCCGATGGCGCTTGAAATGAATCTCCTGAATCCCAACACCATCGCTCATGGCGAAGTCATATCATCAAACTATCCAATGTACCCGTGGATGGTCTCCATCCTGTACGATATCGGCGCCTCCCCTGAATTCGGACTGAGGCTCGTGTCAGTGCTTTCAATCCTCGCCATGTCGGTAATCGCCTGGGAGGCCGGCAGGAGGGCGGTCGGGATCCAGACCGCAGTCGTCTCAACATCGCTGCTGATCTCTTCAATAATCATGATCGACAAGGGGGTGGACGGTTATCCGGACATGCTCGGACTTCTATTCATACTTTCCGGATGGATTGCCTGGTTCACCTACGGTCCGGCAAGGGGCAACTGGAACAGGGCGTGGCTCGTCTCCTTCTTCTTCTGCGGGCTTGCCTTCTATACGATCGGATGGAAAGGCGTCTTCATATTCGGACTGCCGCTCATCTTCATGCGGAGACCGATGACCATCTGGTCCAGGCTGAACAAGCCCGGTCTTTTCCTTGGCGTCGCAATATTGGTCTTCTTCATACTGATATGGGGGATACCACGCTGGCTTGCAGGTGCGGACATACCGTTCAGGAACATTCCATTCAAGCCGGACGACTTCCTGGACTACCTTGGCCATATTTTCTTCTTCCCGTTTGAATTTTTCCTCAGGTCGCTGCCTCTCAGTATTTTTGCGTGGCCCGCATTCTGCGCCGCATATACGCCGCTTGACAGGAATCCGGTGTTCAGCAGGTTCCTGAAGACCATTACAGTCTCAGTGTTCTTCTTCCTGTGGCTCTATCCATTTGCTGATCCGAGGGACTACGTAATCCTCGTGCCGCCACTCGCCATACTCGCCGGAATGAACTACTGGCTGATGGTGAGAAGGCTGGGTTTCCAGACACATCATCTTCTCAAGATTCTTGACATGGCGGGAATAGCCTGCGCCGTATTGGCGTTGCTGTTTTATACTGTTCCAACAAAATTGTGGAGCGCCATCCTCATGAAATCAATGTTGAGCCAGCTTGTCCAACTGGACAAGCTTCTGGGTTTCAGGCAGGAGAACCTGGTGATAGGCATTTGCTTCGCGGGCATCTCCATTTTAATTCTCGCCATGTCGATCAGGAATTCACCGAGGAAATATCCGGCATGGCTTCATGCGCTGTCATTGACATGCGCCATGTCCCTCCTCTTCTGGTCTGTCATCTACCCGTATCAGACATATGAGAAGAGGCAGCGGCAGCTGGCTAGGCAGATACGTGAGGCCATGGGCGAGGATTTCAGGTCGTCGATGACGATCTACAAGGAGTCAAACATACCGCTCTATTCGTTATGCACCTACCTCCAATGCGCAAGGAGAAGCTCGTTCCCTCCGCTTTATAATTATGAAAAGATAAAAATCAAGAAGATAGACAACGTCAAGGAGCTCCAGGAGATAAATGGCGAGATATACATATTCAGCGATGAATATCCAATTCCGGTCGGCAGGCCCCCGCACACCAGGAAGATTCCTGTAAACGAGGAGAAAAACATATTCCTGTGGAAGTTCCCGGCGGCGGAGGCGGGCGGAGCAGTCAAATGAAGACTCCTTTGAACACAGTGCCTGAGGTGGAACTTGTCGAATGGCTGAAGTCCGTCGGACAACCCCAGTACCGCGCGAAGCAGATTCTCAGCTGGATACACGGGAAATTTGCGATATCCGCAGACGAGATGAAGAACATCCCCGCCTCGCTGAGGGCTGCGCTGGATGGAGAGTTTGAACTTTCATGCTGCCACGTACTTGAATCAAGCAGGGCCGGCGACGGCACTGAGAAATTCCTGCTTGGACTCCACGACGGAGGATGCGTCGAATGTGTGATCATACCTTCAAGGGAACGGACGACCTTCTGTCTCAGCACGCAGGTCGGTTGTCCGGTTGGATGCCTTTTCTGCGCCAGCGGGAAAGGGGGATTCGTCAGGAATCTTGACGCCTCGGAAATCCTCGGCGAGTTCTTTATTTGCTGCAGGCGGCTCGGACATCTCCCCGACAACATCGTCTTCATGGGTACTGGGGAACCCCTCATGAACTACTCAAACCTTATCTCGGCCATGACTGTCATCTGCGATGAAAAACGCGTCGGGATGTCACCCCGCAGGATAACTGTCTCCACCAGCGGTTTTGTGCCGGGGATAAGGAAGTTTGCCGACGAGGGCAGGCCCTGGAACCTTGCCGTGTCGCTGCATTCTCCGACCGACAAGGGACGGGCGCTGCTAATACCGGACAAGCATAGGTATCCGCTGGAGGAAATATGCGAGGCGTGCGGATATTACTTCAAGGCGACTGGAAGGATAGTCACCTTTGAATACACGCTCATCAAGGGCGTCAACGACAGCCAGGAAGATGCCATGAAACTTGCGAAAATCGCATCGGAATGTTCCGCGAAGGTGAATCTCATCCCCCTGAATCCAGTTGAAAAAACTTCATTTTCACGGCCTGACAGTTCACAAATCCTCAAATTTGAGAGTATGTTAAGGAGCCGGGAAATACCGGTTACTGTCCGTATTGAAAAAGGCGACAACATTGACGCAGCCTGCGGACAGCTGCGAATTTCGCATTTGGACAGCAAGGTTTTAGGTTTAAAGTGTTGGGAATCGAAGAGATGATTGATCCGGATTCAAATTGTTTATTGATGAGCAAAGCGAATCTTTGGATTCTAAATTTTGGAATGATTTGGAAATAAATGCAAAGCGGCACAGGGGTGCCGCAGTCCAAAGTCAGGCCGGAGCACCTGACATAAATGCAAGAAGATAATAAAGATACACTTAAAATACATATTGAACACAGGAAGCTAAACAATGAAGGATTTGATTAAGAAAATGATAGTGGCAATAGGGGAGGATCCTGGAAGGCCCGGGCTTGTACACACTCCCGTGCGGGTGGAAAAAAGCCTGCAGTTCCTCACGCAGGGATATAGGCAGGACATAAAGAAGCTGATAAACAATGCCATATACGAGGAGGACTGTGATGATATGGTCATTGTGAAGGACATCGAATTCTACAGCATGTGCGAACATCACATGCTTCCTTTCTACGGGAAATGCCATATCGGATACATCCCCAATGGAAGAATATTCGGTGTGAGCAAGCTTGCGAGGATCGTCGATTGTTTCGCCAGGCGGCTTCAGCTGCAGGAGCGCCTGACCAGGCAGATCGCGCACACCATCCTCGATTCAGTCAAGCCGGAAGGCGTCGGTGTCGTCATGGAGGCCCAGCACATGTGCATGAGGATGCGCGGGGTCGAGAAGCAGGAGTCGCTGATGGTGACGTCCGCGATGCTCGGAAGTTTCAGGAAGGAGCAGTCAACAAGGATGGAATTCCTCAACCTGATACGCGGGGTGAGGAGTTAAATGCCGTGGATGACTGGATGGATTATTGGATGGCAAGATTGTGTTTTATATGAAAGACATCTTAAGTTGGAGTACAAGCTTTAGCTTGCGCTTTATTAAAATCAAGACAAACTAAAGTTTGTACTCCAACGAACTTTAGTTCTGCAAGAATGGTTTTCATGTGATTTTACACTTAAATAAAGGATTGAGATGCGAGCCATAATTCAAAGGGTTGATTCAGCCTCGGTGGAGATCGAAGGCAACATGGCCGGAAGCATTGGCAGGGGATTCATGATCCTGCTGGGGATAACACATGCAGATACGGACAAGGATGCCTTGTTCCTTGCGGACAAGGCCCTCAACCTCAGGGTGTTTGACGACAAGGACGGCAAGATGAATCTTTCACTTATGGATGTGAAGGGCGAAATCCTCGTCGTCTCCCAGTTCACACTTTATGGGGACGCAAGCAGGGGCAGGAGACCGAGTTTCACAGGGGCCGCGCATCCGGCGCATGCGATTCCGCTATATGACAAGTTCATCTGCGAACTTCGCAAATCGAAATTGAAGATTGAAACCGGAAGATTCGGCGCTGACATGAATGTGAATTTATGCAACCACGGTCCTGTGACGATAATAATTGACAGCAGATAAAAAATATTATCCTTGGGACAAGGAAAATATATAACGTACCAATATAAGGAGAGTTTAATATGAAGTTTCCCGCAGTGCCCGGAAAAATGATAGGTTCCCGCTACAATGAGGCGAAGGAGATATATGCCTCTTTAGGAGTTGATACTGAAAAGGCCATGAAGACGCTGTCATCAGTGAAGATCTCCATGCACTGCTGGCAGGGTGATGATGTAGGAGGATTCGAAGTCAATGAGACCGGCCTTACCGGCGGGATCATGGCTACCGGCAACTATCCGGGCAGGGCAAGAAACGCAGATGAGCTTAGGAAGGACGCTGAAAAGGCATTTTCGATGATTCCCGGGAAACAGCGTTTCAACCTGCATGCCATCTACCTTGAGAGCGACAATAAGTTCATTGACAGGGACAAGGTTTCCGCCAGGCATTTTTCGCGCTGGATCGAATGGGCGAAAGAGCAGGGGATAGGCCTCGATTTCAATCCTACTTTCTTTTCCCATCCCAAATCATCTTCCGGAATGACATTGTCAAATCCCGACAAGGCTATCAGGAAATTCTGGATTGAACATGGGATCAGGTCACGTGAAATAGCATCGGAATTCTCCGGGAAGCTCAATGGCAGGACAGTCAACAACCTATGGATACCCGACGGCATGAAGGATATTCCAGCGGACAGGTCCGGTCCGAGACAGAGACTATTGGAATCTCTCGATGAGATCTACAAGTCCAAAGTTGCCGGAGACGTCAAGGATGCCGTTGAAGGCAAGCTCTTCGGGATAGGGAGCGAGGAATATGTGGTCGGGAGCAATGAGTTTTATCTTGCATACTCAATAACCAGGAAGAAACTTGTCTGCATGGACATGGGGCATTATCATCCTACTGAGACCATCCATGACAAGCTCTCGGCCGTACTGCCGTTTGCTCCGGAGCTGCTAATCCATGTCAGCAGGCCGATCCGCTGGGATTCGGATCATGTCGTGATCATGAATGACGACCTTGTGAACCTGGCGAAGGAGATCATCAGGTGCGACGCGCTTGGCAGGGTTTATCTTGCGACAGATTTCTTTGATGCAAGCATCAACCGTATCGGAGCCTGGGTGATAGGCGTAAGAAGCCTGCAGAAGGCACTTCTGATTGCACTTCTTGAACCCTCTGGCACGCTGAGGAAATTGGAGCTTGCCGGAAGGAATGCCGAGAAGCTTGCACTTTCCGAGGAGCTCAGGGCCCTGCCATTTGGCGATGTATGGAACTTCTACTGCGAATCCAAGTCTGTTCCGGCTGGCGCATCCTGGATCGGCGAGCTGGAAAAGTATGAGAAGGACGTGCTCTCAAAGAGGAAATAAATTTTCCTGCGGAAAATTTATAAGTTGAAGATTCTGTTTATGCCAGCAGGTCGCGTGAATTCAACCTCATTGCCGCTATCATCAGGAAAATCACAGTAATGGAGAAGGAATAGATTATCAGGGAAACTGAGACGAGTCCGATTATCTTGTAGGTGAGGAAGTAGAAAAGGTAGTTCGGACACACATAATATATGAAATAGAGGTAGGTTGTGATGGTGATGCTTTTCGGCAGCATTTCAACGAGGAGGGGGATTGTCGAGAGGAAGACCGAGAATATCACATATACTGATGCGATGATCATCGCAGTTATGTCTGCGAAGAAACAGGAGAACATGACTGTCATCGCCACGAACGGGAAGATCGAGAACACAAGCAGGAACTGCCTGAACATCATTGTGAAGGGGTAGAGCTGTCCTGTCTTTATGAGATGTCCGACGTTTGCGCTTATTGCGGCGATTATGAAGAAACTTACGCACATGAGGCAGACACCGAGATATTTACCGATAAGATATTCCGTCCGGCGTATGGGCTTGCCGACAAGTACCAGGATCATCTTCGATTCAATGTCGCGCGGTATGTCCGTGGCGCCCGCGAATATTCCCAGCAGAAGGGTCATGCAGGTTATGAAAAGGAAGCTTGTAAGGGGAGCTGAACCGGTTCCGGAGGACAGGAGCTCCGCCATGATGAGATTTTCCTTCTGGAATGAAAGGGCCTCCATTTCCGACATTGAATAGGCGGCGATTGCGGCGAAAATGAACAGCAGGAAGAAGGCAGGCTCCTTGAGCTTCCTGAAGGTAAGTTCAGCTATTGCGAAAATTCTTTCCGTCATTATTTGGCCTTTTCCATTTTTTTATTGAATTCTTCGAATATCGGCGGTCTTGTCGAAGCTTTTTCAAGCATCAGTCCTGACTTCTCGAGCATGGCTGAATCATTCGACCTCAGGGCGATGTCCGAGATCTTTTCATATAACATGGTATAATCCCTGTATGGAGGAGGTTCATTTAGAAGAGGCGCGAGATATTCCTTCATCTGCTGCGGCAGGACGTTCTTCGATTCAAGCGCGCTGATTCCGTTGTTCCAAATTTCAAACCTGGAGACTTTCGGACAGCGGTTGATGTACTTCTGGTAATCCTTTATGGAAACGGTGAATTCAGGCCTTGAGTCCAGGAGAAAATATGAGAAGGCCGGATATGACTCTGGCACCGGGGGAAGCCTGAGTATCTCCTTGAAGAGCTTCTCCTTCTCCCTGTTGTTGTCTATCGCCAGGGCGAGGTTGACGATCGCCCTGACCTTCTCAGCATCGTTTGAAGCATCCTTTACGGCATCCTTGAGTTTTGCAAGTTCCAGGCTTTTCCTTGCGCTGTTCCTTATGGACACCGGGAGTTTTGAAAGGATTGTCTCAGCGCTGAACTTGGGGGATTTCAACCTGCTAAGGGCTGACTGGCGCAGAACAGATTCGCTGTAAAAATATAGAAAAAGAGCCGTAACAAATGTGATTGATACGGCTCTTCTTGAATAGCTCATTTGATTCTAACCGCTATTTCTTCTCCGGTGCTTTGGCGGGGGCCTTGGCAGGAGCTTCAGCTTCCTTTGGCGGATAACCACAGGCACTGCAATGCGCACCCCTCTTGACAACGCCGCATTTCTCGCAGATGCCATAGACAGCCACGGGGCTTCCGCAGGCCGAGCAGAACTTGTCGCCAGGGCCATAAGTTGCAAGGCATGCTTCGCAGGCTGACTGCCCCTTCATGCATGAGGTCTTCATATAGGCGATCGTATTGAGGACATTCTGGTTGTCCGGATAGGCCTTCTTGAGCTGGGCGGCCAGCTGGAGGAGCTTCTGGTTCATATCCTTGACCGAGCTCTGGACGACCGAGAAATTGGCTTCTTCGGCGCCGGCTTTTATCTTTGTAGAGGCAGTAGCCTCATCGATCCAGGCACAGAGGAGGGCATGTTTCTCATTCACCACGTTTATGTCCGTCTTCCACTTCTTGTTCATAAGTTTTTCAGCCTTGGCCCTCATGAGTGAGGATATAACGTGCGGTTCCGGAGGACTGCTGCGTTTTGCGGCCGTCTCAAAGAACCATTGTGAATCAGCCTTGATGGACTTGATGAGCTCGGCAAGTTTCTCCTTTGGGACATTGTGGTTCATCACAAAGCCTGCGAGGAACGGAATCTTCCAGTTTGTCGAAAGCCTTGGATTGTCTGTCCCCTGCTTGAGCAGCTCAACAGCCTTGTCCGATTTCTTGATGGAAATCATCAGGGCGCCGATTTCGTAGGCCTTCTGGAAATCAGGATCATTCCTGAGAATTGCAGCGAGCCTGTTGTATACCTCATCAACGTTCTGGTCCTTGATAGAATCAATGGAACCGCAGTAGTTGATGAAAAGCATCCATTGGACGTCTGCGACGAACTTGTTGAATCCGCACATTGTCCTGCTTGCAGGCTTGATGCTTCTGTTGGGGCTTATCTTGTTCTGGTAGTCGTCCGAGAGCGTCTTTGCTATCATAGAGCCGGCAGCGGCTGCTATGAGTATCACGAGAATATGTATGACAAGTGACTTTTTCATATTATAAAACCTCCTTAATTATTTGAGATCCTTGTAGCTGAATATCAGGCTCGCAACGGCTGTTGCGAAAATACTGAAGACTATACCCCATATGACGACGGCTATCATGTATCCCCAGCCGATATGAATACCGCTTACTGCCTCAGCACGGAGGTTGTAGAGATTCAGGTCGGGTATGATTCCACCGTAAAGGAATTTAATCTTTGAAAGTGAAGTGACCGAATGTGCAAGCCATATCGCTATCACTGTGGCTGTTGCTGCAAGGAACTCGGGCATGAACACCGAGAACAGGACGCCGATGGCGGCCATCGGCATCACGCTTGCCATGACCAGCATGTGGCCTTTGATCATCGATCCGCTGACTTCGCCGAAGGCTGCATTGTAAAGGAAAATGAAACCAAGGGTTATAAGTCCGGTTATCACCACGGCGGTTATGATTATTCCGACAAGTTTGCCGATCAGGTACTGCGTCCTGCCGAGAGGCTTTGAAAGGAGCGTGGATGCCACGCCTTCCTTCAGTTCCTTCGGAATCTCGAAAGTGATCGAGACCGTAATCAGGATTGCCGCAATCGTGTTCAGTACCAGCGAAATGTCCATCATCAGCTGTTTATGCATTCCCAGCGAGAGAATGTCATAGTTGTACGCGCTTCCAATCAGGATCAGAACGCAAATAATAAGGAAATAAACGACGCGCATCCTAAGGATCCTGCGCCAGGTACCTCCAGCTATTGCCATTATTTCGTTCATTTTGTATCCCCCTTTTCTTTTTATTTATTTAGATATTATTATAAGGATGGGTATAATTTATATAATTTGTTTGGCATTTTCAATCTTCCGGAAGAAGAAATCTTCAAGATTTTCACGCGAAGGTGTTATTGTGATGGCCTTGGGATGCTGCTCCGCCAGTGATTTTATGCGCTTTGAAAGCTCGGGTTTGTCCTGGAAGACAAGCTCCCAGCTGCCGTCGGAAAGGCGTATCGTCCCTGTGGCTTCAGGAAGAAGATCCTTTATTATTTCATCTTCGCCGTGTTTGACATGCACCCTCGATCCTGTCTCGGAAAGAAGTTCTTCAAGCTTTCCGAAGCAGAGAAGGTTGCCCTGGTGGAGGATGCTAATCCTGTCGCACATCTTTTCCACATCTGAAAGGATATGGCTTGAGAAGAAGACGTTCGTTCCGCTGTTCTTCTGGTGGAGGATTATGTCCTTGAGCTCCTGTCTTCCATGAGGATCAAGTCCGACAAGAGGTTCGTCGAGGATCAGCAGCCTGGGGCGGTTCAGTACCGCCTGCGCGATGCCTATCCTCTGGGTCATCCCCCTGGAGAATCCTCCGAGCTTGGAATGGAGGTGTTTTGACATCTTTACAAGTTCAACGACTTCTTCGATGCGCTTCTTGCGTTCGGAAGAGGGGACTCTTAGGAGTTTTGCGCATATGTCAAGGAACTCATAGGCGGTCAGGTATGAACTGAATACTGGATTGTCAGGAAGGAATCCGATCTGCCTCTTGGTCTCCAGGTCGTCCGGGGGCTTCCCGAAAAGGAGGGCCTCTCCGGCGGTGGGCCTGATGAGATCCATGAAAAGCCTGATGGTGGTCGTCTTGCCTGCGCCGTTCGGGCCGAGGAAACCGAATACGGATCCTTCGGGTATCGCAATCGAGAGCTTGTCCAGCGCGGGTTCCTTTTTCTTCCAGAAGAGTGAGCCGTAATATTTCGTCAGTTCGCGGGTTTCAATTACATTCATGTTTTATCTTATCTATGTATTATAGTTGAATTAAATTGGACTTAATATAATTTGCTTTTCAAGTTTTACCAAACTTAAGATAAAACTTGGCACTTTTTTGTGTTTTATATTTGTAAAAAGCAGGATCTGACGTAGATTCCCGGCTGCCTTTATATAGAAACTGATGAAACAATAAGGATTTTTCGAGTCAATGAACGAAATTGCAAAGAAGAAAACAATGGAAAAGTTCGGACGCAAGAAGGAAGACACCGGTTCTCCGGAAGTACAGATTGCGATTATGACAGAACGTATAAATGAGCTCACAGAACATCTGAAGAGTCACGTCAAGGATTTCAGTTCAAGAAGGGGGCTTACGTCCCTTGTCAGCAAAAGACGCAAGCTTCTGAGCTATCTTGACAGGGAAAATCATGAAAGGTACCAGTCCCTCACAGGGGAACTGAATATCAGAAGAGCTAAATAAAGAATCAGCCATGTCGGCTGATTGCAGGGAAACAAGAGCAGAAGACTGACTGCAGCCAGAAGAAATGTGTGGAATTCGGCCGCTATCAGAAACCGGAGCAGTCCGGGGTTTGATACCGCGATTCCGCCAGATTTCCGGCGGCTACTCGGAATTCAGCTTCCTGTTTTCCCTCTCTCAATCCGACTTGCATATATTAACTGCTGAAAAAACAAAACAGAAAGTGGAAAACACTCAAATGAACGAAAAGAAAGTGAATGTTGACATCGGCAACGGCCGTGTCATCGAAATCTCAACAGGAAAACTCGCGAATCTCGCAAACGGCGCCGCCGTGCTCAAACTCGGTGAAACTGTCATCTTGGTAGCATGCTGTTCCGGTCCGTCCAAGGAAGGTACGGATTTCCTCCCCCTCCAGGTCGACTACCGTGAAAAATATAGCGCGGCCGGTCGCTTCCCCGGAGGATACATTAAAAGAGAAGGCAGACCGAGCGAAAAGGAAATTCTTACCTGCAGGATGACAGACCGCCCGGTGCGGCCGCTCTTTCCTGAAGGCTTCTTCGACGAAATCCAGATCCAGGCGCTCCTCCTCAGCTCCGACGGACAGAACGAGTCAGATGTGATGACAATGCTCGGTGCATCTGCGGCCCTTGCACTGTCAGACCTGCCGTTCCAGGGTCCTATAGGCGCCCTCAGGGTAGGTTATGTCGACGGGAAATTCATCGCAAATCCTACGCACGAGGAAATGGCGAAAAGCGATCTTGATCTGGTCTATGCCGGCGTGGCCGACAAGGTCATCATGATAGAAGGCGATGCCAAGGAATGTTCCGAGGAGACCCTCCGTGACGCGATGAGCTTTGCCAACGAAATCGTCAAGAAGCAGATCGACGCACAGAAGGAACTCGTAGCCTCCTCCGGCAGAAAGAAGAAGGAGCCAAGGCTCCACAAGGTTCCCCAGGAACTCAAGGATGCTGTCAATGCATTCTGCAAAGGAAAGATGGAAGCAGCCTGCCTTGTCAACAGCAAGGAAGAGAGACAGACCGCGCTTGACGCGATTTTCACCGAGATGGAAGCCGCTGTCAAACCGCAGTTGGAGGCCAAGGTCGAAGAACTGGATCTCAAGCTGAAAATGTATTTCGACCAGCTTACTGAGAAGACAGTCAGGACCGCCATCATGGAAAAAGGCGTGCGTCCGGATGGAAGAGGACTCGAAGACATCCGTCCCATCAGCTGTGAAATCGGGGTCCTCCCGAGAGTCCACGGAAGCGGACTTTTCACCCGTGGCGAAACCCAGGCCCTAGTGATAGTCACCCTCGGCGCCGGAAGCGACGCACAGGAGAGCGATCCCATCACCGGTGGAACTGGAACGAAGGAGTTCTACCTCCATTACAACTTCCCTAACTTCAGCGTAAACGAACCCGGAAGGATTTCTGGCCCCGGACGCAGGGAGATCGGACACGGCAATCTTGCCGAACGTTCAATCGCCCAGGTGATGCCTGCTGAATATCCTTATACTGTAAGATGCGTGTCCGAAATCATGGCGTCCAACGGTTCGACATCGATGGCGAGCGTATGCGGCGGAACACTTGCCCTCATGGATGCGGGCGTACCGCTCAAGCTGCCTGTCGCAGGTATTTCCTGCGGACTCGTTTCCGAAGGCGGCAAGGACATCCTCCTTACCGACATCATCGGCGCAGAGGATTTCTATGGCGACATGGATTTCAAGGTCTGCGGGACGAAGGCCGGAATCACAGGATTCCAGCTGGACCTCAAGATCGCAGGAATCTCAATCGACCTCCTATATAAAGGTATGATCCGCAACCGTGATGCGAGACTCAAGATTCTCGAGATAATGGCAGGATGCATTGCTGAGCCCAGGGCAGAAATGAGCAAATATGCCCCGCGTATCGTCAGCATGAAGATCAATACTGAGAAGATAGGTGCCCTCATCGGCCCCGGTGGAAGCGTCATACGCGGAATCACCGAGACGACAGGCGCCCAGATCGACATCGAAGACGACGGCACAGTCAAGATCTTCGCCGCAGACAAGGAAGCCCTTGACGCAGCAGTCCAGGCTGTCAAGGACATCACCGCCTCAGTCGAAGTCGGAAAGATATACCGTGGCAAGGTCACAGGAATGAAGGAATTCGGCGTGTTCGTGGAAATTCTCCCCGGACAGGACGGACTCCTCCACATCTCCGAGATGGCGAACTACAGGGTAAACAAGGTTACGGACATCTGCAATGAAGGTGACATGCTCACCGTCAAGGTCATCGGTGTCGACGACCGCGGCAAGATCCGTCTCAGCCGCAAGGCCGCCATGGAAGAAACTGGAGAGGAAGATGACGCTTCCGGTCAGGCTGAAAAGCAAGCACCAGCTCCTCAGGTCGAGGTCGGCAAGATATGTCGCGGCAAAGTCACAGGAATGAAGGACTTCGGAGTGTTCGTGGAGATCAATCCCGGACAGGACGGGCTCCTCCACATCTCCGAGATGGCGAACTATCGCGTCAACAAGGTGACGGACATCTGCAAGGAAGGCGACATGGTCACCGTGAAGATCATCGGTGTCGATGAACGCGGCAAGATCCGTCTCAGCCGCAAGGCAGCCCTTGAGGAACTCGACGACAAGAAATAAATTTACCGCATCCGCGGGAAATTTATAAATGACAGATATGAACGGCTCCGGATTTCCGGAGCCGTTTTTTTTCACCTCCATTTCAAATTCTCTTCACAAGGACTTCACAAAGCTCGTATATGATAATTGGTATCAAATAACAAAAGGAGTATTGAAAATGGAATCTTCAGAAAAGGCCGAGTCTTTCCCCGGAAAAATGATCGTCACACTCCAGATCGGAGGCTTCTTCTTTGCGCTTGCCAACGTGGTATGTGTGGCTATTCTCGCATACACCTACCTGAGCGTGAAATATGAGCCCAGGAGGCTTGAGGTGAAAGGGTCGGCCAAGAAGGCCATCATCAGCGATACGATCACATGGCAGGGGACGATCACTGCCCGTGATCCGGATCTTGTGAAGGCCTATGACAAGCTCAAGGCGGATGCCGACAAGGTTGCTGAGTTCCTCAAAAAGGCGGGAATCCCGGACAAGGAAGTGACTTTTTCGGCAATCAACACGGAAAAGATTTTCAAGCGTGAGCCAATGCGGACCAATCCTACGGAGGATCCGGCGACAGGCAAAGCTCTCGCTCCTGTGATGACAATGGTTGAAACCAACAAGGTGGAGATGTATGTCCTGATCCAGGTGATCAGCATTGAGAGCCATGACATGAACAAGGTGCCGCCGGTTTCACGTTCTGTGACAGCGCTCATAAAGGATGGCGTGGAAATAGAATCATTTTCACCGCGTTTTCTTTATTCAAAGCTTTCCGAGCTCAAGATCGACATGCTTGCTGAAGCGACGAAGGATGCGACGCTCCGCGCAAGTCAGATAGTTACAAACGCAAATGGGAAACTCGGGAAGCTTGTCGAGGCGAGAATGGGAGTCATGCAGATCAACCCCAAGGGCGTGCCCCTTGTGTCTGATACGGGAAACAACGATACAACCAGCTACGAGAAGGAAATCATGGCAGTGGTTGCCGTGCAGTTCGAACTGCTCTAGTCTTCGGATCGCTGGCCTACTTCGACAATGCTCAGTACAGGTCTGGCCGGCAATATTAATGTGGTACAGTCGTCCCGCCTGTAATTGAAATCTTCCACAGGGCAGCGGCATATGCTATTATGTGAATTGTTTCTTATTTTTTTATTTTGTATCCTAATATGTCTAAATGGGTAGATGGGATTGTCATCCCATTAATATTGATTTCAGTTCCTTCATATCCTTGTTCTCTAGCCTTTTGCAAATATTCTAGTGCTTTGTTTATATCTTTCTGTGAAACCATTGCAGTTCTTATCCAGGAATAGGGAAGTGTTAAAGTTTCAAAAACGGCAATTATAGGGGTAAGTAATAAAAAACCTATTCCTTCTGGGAAAAACAGCTCTGCCCCAATCAGGAAAGTGAATCTTGTTAACTCGTAATATGGCCTATGATATGCTTCAAACGTAGAACGTTCAGCATAAATCCTTCCAATAAACACACCGTCGGGGATTTCATGTTTTTGTTCAAAGTTAGATATAATGGTATCGTGTTTTTGATCGTATCCCCCGCGGTTATCATCAAGCAACGCACATCCGGAAAGGAATAGTAAAAAGATTAGAAATATGAATGTCAATATATTTTTCATTTTGTAACACATGAAATCAAGAAGAGTCATTATTGTAATCACGTCTAAAAGTATCACCCTCCAGTGAAATTTCAAAAATCCGGTCTATATTACTCGTATGGCTAAGACAGTTAAAAAAACATCTGGAAGCGAAGGCGTCGGGAAGGAAGTCGCAAGACTGAAGGTTCTGGCGGTTGAATCTCTTTCCAGCTTCAACGTCCTTTTCGAGCATGCGTCCGGAAATGAGCTTCAGATCCACGATTTGGGACATAGCGAACTCCTGTCCCTTTTCTCAAAAATCCTCTTTGCAATCGATTCCGAGCTGGACCAGCTTTCAAAGAATAAAAATTCCGCCTTCCGCAGGAGCAGGATTGCCGACGCCGGACCTGATTCCGTGGACTACTTGAATTCCCTTCTTGCCCAGTGCAGGAAGCAGAGCTTCAGCGACATCCTCATCGCGGCAATAATCGAGGCGGCCACGATGGACCAGGTGCGCATGAACGAGAAAAAAGACGACGAGATGATCAAGTTCAAGCTCGCCCACGGAGACCGTCTTGTAAAATCAGGAATAAAGCTCCTGCTTGATTACATGGCACTGCTTTCAAGGCTCGACACTAGCGAAAGCACCCTGGCAAGACTTTCCCCATCGTTCAATGAAAAAATATCCTCGTCTGAGATTTTCAATTTGAAGACCGATCTGCAGTCAATGATGATTTCCGAACTCCAGGAACGCTTCCAGAGGATGGATCCTTTCCTTTCCGGCGACAGGGCGTTCCGTTTTTCCGAATCGACCTTTTTCCCTGCAAAGCTTGGGCCTGTCAGGCCGGTCAGCCAGTTCTATGGTTTTCCTGCAGCGAAGGAGTTCTTCAGGAAATATCTTTCGGCATTCTCGCTTAAGGGCGAAAATTTTCCATTGCTCATTTCAAGCCTGCCTGGGCTTGGGAAGACGCATTTCACGATTTCATATACGCTTTCCTTCGAAAATCTGACGCTGATCCTCTGCGAGCCGCATCATCTTGAGAAACCTCTTGTGGAGATCATTGAAATCCTTGGGAAGCGTTCCAACAGGCGCTTCGTCCTCTTCTTCGATGATGTGGACACAAGGAAGATCGACTGGTATTATTTCCGTACGAACATCGGCGGAAGCTGTGTCCTGCCTGAAAACATCACGGTAGTAATTGCCTCCAACTATGAATATCCCGCGAACATCCTGAGCCGCGGCGGAGGTTTCACTTTTCCGTTCTTCGATGAGATCACCTGCCAGGAGATGGTTCACGATTTCCTGATGTCTATGGGCATGAAAACTCCAAGGAAAGAGCTGGTTTCGGTGATCGCGGCCGATTATGTGGAGGATTTCGGGCAGCATGTCTTTGAGGAACTCAGCCCGAGGACGCTTGTCAGATACCTTGAACGCTACCACAACGATCCTGTAAAACGCAAGAAAGCCCTCGACCTTTCGAAACAGGATGTGATTACCGCCCCCGACGCCATGTGCTTCTACGAGGCAAACCAGAAGGTCCTACAGAGGCTGAAAGATAGCATTTAATCGAATATCGAATAACGAACAAGGAATGTCCAATTTCGAAGTTAAGACTTGAAGAAAAGTATCTGGAATTCCTCTGGAGACAATCCTTTTGATTTTATAATTTACTGTTGCGTATAACAGGTCGATTTTGAAGTTCTCATTTGTTGGAGTTCACAGCTTCAGCTGTGTTCTTATATGAGTTTAAGTCATGGAAACACACAACTAAAGTTGTGAACTCCAACAAATTGCGTTTCCACGTCTTCTGGTCCGTTAATTATCGATTTATTTGGATGTTGGATATTCAGCATTGTGGTGATTATCCCGGCCTGGGAGCGCCGACCGCGTGCCGCGGCAAAGTTCCCTGACGAAGGCAGGCCTGGGCGGCAGGGAATACAGGATTGCATTCTTTTGGATAGTAATTCATGTAAGGATAAAGAACAGCTCTTGCGAGCTTGACTACGAACAAATTCAGCCATTTACTTAAACAAATTTCCTTATCTTCCTTATTTCCTTCAGCTTCCGGAAGAACTTCCTCTTGAATCTGCCAATCCTATGTTTCTGGATCTTCCTGAGATTCCGGATTGAAGATGATCTCCTGAACTGAGGATGGAGTTCGAGGAAATGATCAAGCTTTTCACATGCGGTGACTGAATCATGCCAGCCGCCCAGCGCATTCTGTATTTCAACAAGTATTCTGGCGGTCTTCTTTCCGTCATCACCGAGAAGCGAGAGGAAAAGCTCGGTCCTGTATCTCATCTTCCGGCATTCTATCCTGAATCTGTGGAGTCGCTTATCGCTGGACCGCCGTAGAAGGAGCCTGGCCGTTCGCAGGAGGGATTTGACTCCGCTGTTGATTTCACGTTCTGCGAACTTCGCAATTCCGGAGGATGAAGAGTTCCTGCATCCGGACAAGCCCTTTGCCAGTAACACCTCAAACCTCCTCTTGAAGTTGCGATATCTCGCGGAATTTATCTTCTCCATTACGGGACGCCGGAGATTTCTTCTGGATTCCTTGAAGAATTCGATATACTTCTTCAGTGATTTTCTTTCATCCGCCGATATTTCCGGCAGGACTTCCTCTGTCAGGAACTCCAGATAGACATCAATGTCCCTGGGACTGCCCAATATCGGTGCAAGCGTCTTGATTTCATCCTTGAAATAGTTTATCTGTGTTTGATTGAGATAAGGACGGAATACGGACAGCGCAACTCTGAGACGTTTTGAGGAAACTCTGAAATAATGGAGGGATTCGGGATCATTGTCTATGAGCGTTCCCTTCTCATTCAGTATCATGTTGCGGTAAAAATAATTGAATGCAGTATATGCGGCATACCTGATGGGCATCTCTGGTTTCAGCTCAGGCGTCTTACCGTTGACTGGTACCATGGTCTTTGAATATGACATAAAAACACTTTTGAATTTCATTTAACCGAAGGAATCAAAACTGATTCCCTATAGTTGGAGTTAATCACGTGACCACGTTGACACGTGCCACAGTGAGACGCGTTGGACACGGCAACGTGGCCTCTCGCGGGAACGTGACTCACGTGGCAGCTTTCTGCGTCCACCGTAGCATCTTAGCGAAGGTGGAAGCGTGTCTTTAATTCGTATTAATACTTTGGGAAATTAGCATGTTATCCGCTAAAGTAAATACCGTTCCTCAACTGAAAAAGTACTTCAGGCCATTCTGGAAATCTTGATTCTTGCCCGATCCCGGATTAACTTCCAAGCATCATAAACAGGAGACTTGCCTAGTTGGGCTGGCTGTCATTTTAAGGAGGATTAACTATGGATAGGATATTCAGATCCGGTTGTGATGTGCGATGGGTGCTGATACTCGCCACATGGATATTTGGGCTCTTACCGCCAGCGGCCTTGGCCGCCGAAGGCGATTACCTCTGGATCGAGGGCGAAAGCGCCACTACCCAGAACATGCTCCGGCAAAACTGGTACGACAGCGTCAAGAAGAACCAGCTATCCGGGAAAGACTGGCTCTCGAATTTCGGATCGAAAGTTGCCGAGGCCACGTTCAAGCTGGAGATTCCAAAGGATGGAACATATGCCTTCTGGGTGCGCGCAAATCCAGTTGCCGGACCGCTTCTCTCCTACAAACTGGGCAACGGCGAGTACGTTGCGATCGACCTGAGCAAGAACCGGGAGAACACGAATATTGCGTCAGATGACAAGCCGGACATGCGCTTCATCGCCTGGATCAAGGTCGGAGACCTTCCGCTCAAGAAAGGCCCTCTGGACATTGGTTTCAAAATGCATAGTGGCAACAACAATCACGGCGGTCTCGACTGCTTTGTGTTGTCAGCCGTACCGTTTACGCCGAACGGACTGGTGAAGCCTGGACAGAAACTCAATCTCGCCGCGACGGGCACCTGGAGCTTCGAGCCTGACACAGATACTTTCGACGCGAAAAAGGCCATGATCGACCTTCGCTCCCTGAACGAGAAGGTTGCGGGCGAGAACGGCTACTGGAAGGTCACGCCCGATGGCGACCTCAAGAACGCCAAGGGGCAGATTGTCCGTCTCTGGTGCGCTAATACTGGTGTGCAGGAACGGAATGGTTTGGACGACTTGAAGCAGCATGCAAAATTCCTCGCCAAGCGCGGCGTCAACATGGTCCGGCACCACGGTCACATCAATCCGGAGCCGAACCAGCAGATTACTCAGGTGAACGAGAAGCAAATCGACGCCCTGCAGAAGCTGGTCGCGATCATGAAGGAGGAGGGCATCTATACGACATTCTCACCGTTCTGGGGCATTTCTTCGGCGAGTGCGAGCTGGGGCATCGAGGGGCATGCAAACGGCTCGCTGTATACTCTGGTCTTCTGGGATCCGACCCTGCAGAAGGCATACAAGGGCTGGCTCAAGGAAGCCCTTACGCGTCCGAATCCTTATGAAAAGAACAAGCTGCCGCTCAGTAAGGATCCGGCGCTCGCTATCCTCCAGATCCAGAACGAGGACAGCTTCCTCTTCTGGACTGCGCAGAACCTCAAGGGGCCGGTGCTCGCGCGACTGCAGACGATATACGACAGCTGGCGCAAGGAGAAGGGCAAAGCTCCGTCGTCCCTGGCAATCCGTTTCTGGGAACTCGGGAATCCGACACAGGATCACAAGGACACCATGCAGTTTTTCACAGAGACCATGCGCAAGTTCAATGCGGAGATCGGTCGCTATCTTAAGGAAGAGCTGGGCTGCAGCGCGCTGGTGAACGCCGGCAACTGGCGCACCGCCAACCAGGTCAAGCTCCTCGATCTCGAACGCTATTCATACACTGCGAATCCGATCATCGGCGTGAATCGCTACGTCGGTCCGGGCCTCGGGTGCGACCACCTCTGTCCGGGACAGCAGGACACATCCGGCTATCTGGTAAAAAAAGGCGACTTTTTCCAGGACCAGTCTGCACTTCTCAATCCCGGCATGATTCCCACGACTGCCAAGCAGGTGACCGGACTCCCATACATCATCTCCGAGAGTACATGGGTGCCGCCCATGAGCTATCAGTCTGAAGGCGCCTTTCTGGTTTCGGTCTACTCGTCCCTGAACGGTATGGACGGATACTACTGGTTTGCGTTGGGTGACATCGGCTTTGACCGGACGCTGAGCAAGTGGGGCTGTGCTACGCCGTCACTGATGGGCGGTTGGCCCGCTGCGGCGCTTCTTTTCCGCAAGGATTATGTCAAGCGCGGCGTTCCTGCCGTGCACGAGGAACGTTCGCTTGAGGATATGTACAATCTCTGCGCTCCGATTATTTCCGAGGAGGCTGGTTTTGATCCGAATCGCGACACCATCATCAGTCCAAAAAGCAGTATTAAGAATGGCGTTGATCCCCTGGCATATTTCATAGGTCCGGTAGAGGTGACGTATGCCGGCGATCCCGTGAAGAGCACGGTCACAGATCTCAAGGCTTTCATCGACGTCAGCAGGAAGACAGTGAAGAGTTCTACTGGCGAGATTCTTCTTGACTACGGGAACGGTGTTTGTACTTTGAACGCGCCTGCGGCCCAGGGCGCCACTGGATATCTTGCCAAAGTCGGCGAGATCAAACTTGGAGCAATTACGATTAAAGTGAAGAACGACTATGCCACAGTGCTTGTGGTATCCATTGACGGCAAGCCGCTCGCGGAATCCGCTAAGATCTTGCTGCAGATTACCACCCGATGCCGGCCATACGGTTGGAAAGAGACTGATGGAGTGGACTTCAAGTCCCGCGACGGCAAGGCCTCGTTCAAAGGAAAGCGCGTGGACGACACCGGCGGCTATCCGTGGAACGTATGGAACACGGAGATGTCCGTGAGTGTCAGGAATGCCAAGCTGACTAAGGCGACGCTTCTGGATGCCAACTTCTATCCTATGGAAACCAAGGTGGAATCAGTCGTGAGTGGCGGGGTTCTCACCGTGACTCCGCCGCCGAATGGAATGTACTTGGTGCTTGAGTGATACCAATGCCGTTCCCTTGAGGCATGCTCCCCTTAATTGCGTATATGTAGAATCCTGAAGGGATGGAATAATATAGCCTGTGGTTTCAACCCTATCTACTATACGCATTTTGGAATACAATAAGTTGATGTGTGCTGACTGTCCCGGCTGGGACAGGATGAGAATAGGCAGGGGCTTCAGCCCCTGTTGAATGGATTATATGTATTTAGGCGTACCGTAGGCACGCCATGAAAACCATAGAACCGAGACATTAACATCGCGTACCTATGGCACGCGAACACAACCACGGCAATAAACAGGGGCTGAAGCCCCTGCCTATTTCCATTTCGTCCCTCTGGGACTCAAGCCTGCAGAGATATTTCTTATATGCAAATATGCGTATAGTAGACAGGGTTGAAACCATAGGTTATGTTATTCAACGCATTCCATGCGTAAAGATAAATATTGTAAGATATTGCGCTTAAGATAACGGCATCTGAGTGATTTGCAGAATCCTGTTTCCATGAGCTGAATAGAAAAAGTATACATGCTTCCTTTTTGCGAATTTCGCATCTGAGTCAAGCCATATATCTCCTGCATTGAAACTGAATAAAACCTTGATGATGCGCGAGGGTATGACGTCAGACTGCGATGAAAATATCAGTTTGTCCGGGAGTTTGTCTTCTGAAGTCCAAGGTTTTATTTTTTCCGCTACGAGGTCGAACTTTCCCGGGGGAAATCCGCAGGCAAGCCAGAAAAAGACTGTCAGCTCCGAAAGAAGAGGATCGTTCTTGTCGGCATATTCCTTGATCAGGAGAAGCCGTCTGTCAAGATGCTGTTTCTGCGTGGGATCCGAATTCCGTTCGAGATATTCCAGAAATTTAACGATGAACATCTTGTCGCGCCTGTATCCGAACCTGAAAAGGTTTTTCAGCTTTGCGTAGTTCAGGAATGAATCGAGCATCCTGGAAAGATTCTGTGCCCTGGAAAGTTCAGACCTTTTCATCTGCGCCGTTCTTATAACTTCATACGGGGGCAGGGGGTTCCAGAGGAGGCCGTCAGGCGGATTTGAGCATATAGGCGTGCCTGGCAGGATTTTGAGGTTTTCAAGCTGGATCTCATGGGGATTGAGAGCAATAAGCTTCCGGACATCGGCCAATACATCCTGATATTTCTGCAGAGGGAGCCCCGCGATCAGATCAGTATGGACTTGGGCGTTCTCAAGCGAAACAAGTCTTTTAAGTCCGGACACCATCTTTGCGGATGACCCGAACCTGTTCACAGCTTTGAGGCTCCTTGTGCAGAAAGTCTGTATTCCAGCCTCGATGTGGAGTTTTCCTGGCTTGAACATGGAAAGCTGTCTCATGAGCTCGTTGTCGACAAGCGCGGGATTTATCTCGAGATGGAATCTGGTGTCGCTATACTTCCTAAAAAGTCCGAGAAGGGCTTTCGCCCGAGATTTGTCTTCGTTGAATGTACGGTCCACAATGCGGATGTCGCGGATTCCCGCCTTGTGCAGACATTCTATCTCGCTCCTGATCCTTCCAAGACTGAAATGTCGCGTGCCTTCCGACAATGCACTTGTGCAGAAGCTGCACCTGCCACTGCATCCGCGCGAGGTCTCGATCTGGCAGAACGGCCTGTCAGGTGAGAAATAACCTTTTTCGTAAGGTGATGGTATTTCGTCGAGATTACCTGCGAATTTCGCAAATCCGTTGTCGTTATATTTCCCAGAGGAAATATAACATATTCCGGGAATGTCTTTCCACGTCTCATGCTCACTAATCCTTGAAAGTACCATGGAAAAACTGCTTTCATCTCCTCTGAACACCGCGCTGATCTCCGGATTCCGCCTGAGGAACATTTCGTTATCTCCGAGGAATTCGGGACCTCCTAAAAAAATCCGCGTCTGCGGATTTTCTTCCTTATATCTTTTAAGAATGTCTAAAGAATACTCATGGTTGAACAGGTAGAATGTCCCGCATATGACATCAGGGCGCGAGGCGGCGAGATTGCTTAGGAGCTTGTCCGGATCATCATTCGTCGTCGCGCATATGTGCTCCCACTCCCATGATGGTGACATCTTTTCCGTGAATGTGCGGAGATATCCGTACGAAAGCATCGTATGGGAATACGAGGAGTTGATTTCAAGAAAGGTGATGTTTTTTTGTGAGTTCTGCATATTTGTTACAATAGGATGCAGGGGTGGATTGTCCAGCGTGCCCTTGGTTAAAAAATTGAACAATCAAATGGTCATGCTATATTTTAGCGTAGCGTATATATTCTATTCAACTTGATTTCGGGCTGGTGCTCAAATTCAAGTTGCTACGGAGGTGTGATTGCACAGCAAGATTGAAAAAAGATTTGTTAAGCTGATAACCGAAGGCAGTTATGTTATGACATTACATGCTTTTGAGGAGATGGAAGATGACGCCCTTGACATATATGATATTGAACATGTCATTGTTAACGGCAAGATAGTCGATAAGCAGAGAGAGCCGTTAACAGGGGAATTAAAATATCGTTTCAAGGGACAGACCCTATCGAACGGTATCGCTGAAACGGTAGTTAAATTTGGATTCAATGGCAAAGCTGTTATTATAACGGTATTCAAAACAAGACAGGTGAAACTATGATTTGCGACAATTGCGGAAAAAACAGGGCTTTCAAGAGAAAGATGACTCATTCATATGGCAAGGGGAAGAACCTTGTCCTGATTGAAAATATACCTGTAATCGACTGCCCCGACTGCGGAGAGCAGGTTTTGACATCGGATACTTTAAAGGAAATTGAGAATATCAGGAAGGGCGGAGATAAGCAGCTCAAACAGCGGTTTATCCCGGTAGCTCAATTCGCGTGATTTTTCATGTCCCGCAAGAAATATTCAACGAAAGGATTCTCTATCTTATAAATTTTTGAAACAAAAATTTATCTAACGTGATTTTCGACAGGCGTTTCTCGTAGAAAACTGGTAATTTTTGATTTGTAGAAGCCGCTGTTGAAGATCGCCCCACCCGGGGCGCCTCTTCAGCATTTCTACAAAGGCATACCAGTGCCTCCAGTGGAGTGCAGAGTGAGTGCGCTCCTCTGTTTTTGAGTATGTTGGGCTTTAGCCCGACAAATTGACGGTTTGAAAACCGTCTTACTGAAGCCCCTCCATTTGCCAAACGCCCGCCGATGAAAAGGCAATTGGTGCCATGCTGCGGATGTAATTGAAGGAAAGCGAGTAATGCTCATGCCATTGCTGTTTGGAACTTTATGAAGCATTGTAATTTCGGTGAAATCACTCCGATTCCCTGATTCATACGATTGCGGAGCAATCTGCCGGAGTGTCTGCCCTGAGCCTGTCGCAGGGCGGTGATGAAGTTTGTTGCAGCGGACGCAATCACCGATTTTGGTTTCCCGCCGCCGTATGCCATTGCCCCTGCCACAAAGAAAGGCGGTAACTCCGTTGCACTGCGTTACACGCACTCCAGCGGATTCGTGTGCCTTCGCCCACGAATCGTAAATTTTGGGAAGGGAAGTTTGTGGTAAATATTCACTGGATCCGCCTAGGCGGATCCTTCAGTGAATATTTACTACTCGACGATCTTGTTCAGTGGATATTCGACGATTCCGGATGCGCCTGCGGCCTTGAGTGCGGGAATGAGATCCCTGACTACATGTTCGTCGACTATGGTGTTCAGCGCGCACCAGCCTTCCTCGGAAAGGGAGGATACGGTCGGCCTTTCAAGAGCGGGAAGCTTCCCGATTATCTTGTCAAGGTTCTTCTTCTGCACGTTGAGCATGAGTCCGACCTTGCCCTCGGCGGCAAGGACTGCCTTCAGGAGCATGGCGAGTTTCTCGATCTTCGCCTTCTTCCATTTGTCCTTCATTGTCGCCTTGTTTGCGATGAAACGTGTCGTGCTTTCGCAGAGCGTGTCGATGATCCTCAGCTTGTTCGCCTTCAGCGATGAACCGGTCTCTGTGATTTCAACGATCGCATCGGCGAGACGCGGGGGCTTGACTTCCGTGGCGCCCCAGCTGAATTCGACCGAGGCCTTGACCTTGTGTTTCTCTAGATATTTCTTTGTGAGTCCGACAACTTCGGTTGCGATCCTTTTGCCTTCGAGATCTTTCGGGCCCTTGATGCTTGAGTCTTCAGGGACCGCGAGTACCCAGCGCAGAGGCTTGCGCCCGACTTTTCCATATACGAGTTCCGCGACTTCGACCACGTCCGAGCCGTTCTCTTCGATCCAGTCCCTGCCGGTAAGGCCGCAGTCTAGGACGCCTTCCTCGACGTAGCGGGACATTTCCTGGGCCCTGATGAGCATGCACTCGATTTCAGGATCATCTATGGTCGGATAATATGAGCGTGAACTTATCTGGACCTTGTATCCGGCCTTTGCAAACATTTCGGCGGTAGTCTCCTCGAGACTCCCTTTTGGTATTCCAAGTGAAAGTTTTGGCATATATTTTCTCCTGCGTATTTTTAAATTTTGATTGCTTATTTTAGATGGACAAGCTGTTTTATCAAGTTAAAAATCCTGCTTCAGGATTTTTCAGGTAAGATGCAGTCTGCCGAGGCATCCTCTGAAATCATCTGGCAGCGGGGCCTTGATCACGATATGTTTGGCGCTTGAAGGGCTTCTGAACTCGATCGAATAGGAATGCAGCATCTGGCGCGGAATCTCGTCTGCGAAATTCGCAACTCCGAACCTCATCCCATACTGCCTGTCGCCAAGCACCGGATGGTTTATCATGTCAAGATGCTTCCTTATCTGATGGGTCCTTCCGGTTTCAATCATCGCGATAAGGTGTGTGGCCTTGTTGTTCCCGTCAAGCCTCCTGAGCTTTGTCACAGCATGCTCATCATCGATCTTGAAGGTTATCGTCTGTTCATCCTTCTCGATGTGTCCGGCAGCTATCACATGATATGTCTTCTTCACGGATTTCTTCTTGAAAAGCTCGATCATGTCCCTGAATGCAGCCTGGGTCTTCGCCAGCAGCAGGCATCCGCTGGTGTCACGGTCCAGACGATGGACGGCCTGCAGCTCAGGATTGTTGAGCTTCTGCTGGAGTTTCGATTCCACGCTGTCCTCGTCGTTTGAAAGCATTCCTGCAGGCTTGTCGGCCACAAGGAATTCGTCGTCCTGGTAAAGTATCCTGATATCGGATGGAACAGGCGTGTCAGCCTTAAAGTTGAGTATTTCGACAATGTCGTTCTTCTCGAGGGCGTGTTTCGCCATCCAGACCCTGCGGCGGTTGACAAGGACGTTCCGGCTGTCAATTATCTCCTTTGCCTTCCTACGGGACAGATTGAGCTGTGCCGCGAGGAAATCGAGGAGGTTTTTGCCGTTGTCCGCGATCCTGACTGTAAATATTTTCTTCATGGATCGTACTGTAGCCGCTTTTTTCGCAAATTTAAGTGCCATGCCTTGACTTTTTCAAGCTTTAAATCTTTATTAACGTTTTACGCTTGGACATAAGGTCCCCTGAATAATCAAACGCTCCGTCCGGAGCATTAAAAGGATATATACCGTATGAAAATTCTTGTCGTCAACGCCGGGAGTTCCTCCCTCAAATTCACCATCTACAGCATGAAGAACGAGCAGATGCTCGCCAAGGGACAGGTTGAAAGGATAGGACTCTCCGAACCGAAGCTCCAGTACAAGCGGAACGACGGCATAGGCGTTGAGGCTAAGGCAAATATAAAAAACCATACCGACGCCCTCAAGCTCATCTGTGAGAAACTCGTCGACAAGGACGTTGGCGTCCTGAAAAGCCTCAAGGAAGTCGAGGCGATCGGACACCGTGTCGTCCATGGCGGCGAACAGATCACCAAGCCTGTCATAATCGACACCCATGTGAAGGACATCATAAAGGACTGTTTTGCACTCGCCCCCCTGCATAATCCGCCGAACTATACCGGAATAGAGGCATGTGAGGAGATTTTTCCGGGAGTTGCGAATATCGCAGTATTCGACACAGCCTTCCATCAGTCCATGCCTCCTGAATCCTATCTCTACGCAATCCCCTACGAACTTTACACTAAATACGGAATACGCCGGTACGGTTTCCACGGCACCTCCCACAGCTTCGTCGCCCGTGCAACTGCGAAATTCCTCGATATTCCCTTCAACCAGCTGAAACTCATCACATTCCATCTCGGTAACGGCTGCAGCGTCACCGCCATCAACAAGGGCGTCGTGATCGATACTTCAATGGGCATGACTCCACTCGAAGGACTTGTCATGGGAACACGTTGCGGTGACATTGATCCGGCAGTCGTCATCCGTCTCATCGAACTAGGAATGGCGCCTCAGGCAGTGGACCAGTTGCTCAACAAGAAGAGCGGTCTCCTCGGAGTAGGCGGCATAGGAAGCAGCGATATGCGCGACATTATCAATGCCGCAGAAAGCGGTGACCAGCAGGCCCTGCGCGCCCTCCGCATGTTCATCATAAGGGCTGTGAAATATGCAGGCGCATATCTTGCGCTCCTCGATGGAGCCGATGCAATTGTGTTTACAGGCGGAATCGGCGAGTACAGCTCATATGTCAGAAAGAAGATACTTGACAGGATAGATGGACTGGGATTTGATCTTGACGACGAAAAGAACGAGGCCTGCAAGGGCAAGCCCGGCATAATAACGAAGGAAAGCAGCAAGTGCAAGGCCATTGTAATGCCTACCAACGAGGAACTGATGATCGCAAGGGAGACTCTTTCCGTGATGTCCCATGATCCGAACCATACGGTGCCGACGGCTAATTGATGAATCGGAGACGCGGCGAATCGGAGTATCCTCCTTCGTCAAGGCTACGGCGGACAAGTCGGTGAGTTGTCCTTGATGTCCTTTAAGTCTTTTGTGTCCTTTATAAACTATGAGCTTTCTCCAACAAATAATTAATCAAGCCCGCAGAACTCCCGGCAGGAGGATTATCTTCCCCGAAGGCAATGATCCGAGGATAGTCCTCGCCGCTGAAAAGATTGCCGAAGAGAAAATAGCCATCCCGATCCTCCTCGGAACAGAATCAGAGATAAACGACGCCAGCAAGGACGGCATCCCCGACAAGAAGTTCCATTCCTTCGACCACCTGAAATCCGAGATGCTCGACAGGTTCGCCGCCGAATTCTGCGAAATTCGCAAAAGAAAAAGCATGACACACGACAAGGCGCTTGAGATCGTCAGGAACAGGCTCTTCTACGGAGCCATGATGGTCAGGCGCGGACTTGCCGATGGAATGGTCGCCGGAAGCATCGCAACTACTTCCGAAACGCTGAGAGCGGCGCTGACAGTAATTGGCATGAAGGAAGGAAAGAAAACACTGAGCGGAGCTTTCTTCATGGATTTGAATACACCGACACAGGCCGGCGACAAAGTCCTGCTCTTTGCGGACTGCGCAGTAAATCCTAATCCTGACCCGGAACAACTTGCGGAAATCGCAGTTTCCTCAGCGGAACATTTCAAACATATCGTTGGAACTAAACCTCGGATAGCCTTTCTTTCATTCTCCACCCACGGCAGTGCGGGCGACGATTCTACTTTGAAAATCACCCAGGCTGTAGATATTGCAAAAGAGAAACTGAAATCCTCCGGCATTGAAGCTGAAGTTGACGGTGAGCTCCAGGCGGATTCATCGCTTGTCCCTGAAGTTGCAAAAAGGAAATGCAGAGGGGACGCTGTGTTAAATGGAAATGCGAACGTCCTGATTTTCCCCGACCTAAATTCCGGCAACATCGGCTATAAGCTTGTCGAACGTCTTGCCGGCGCTTCCGCCTACGGCCCAATCCTCCAGGGCCTCGCAAAACCAGTGAACGATCTTTCTAGAGGGTGCTCAGTGGATGATATTGTGGGAGTGGCGGCGATCACTGTCTGCCAAGGATAAAGATATCTTGCCACAGACTTTCACGGACTAAGATAGACTATGATATTTTATAAATAGATATCATTATTGTTCCACAGAGAAGTAATAGGGATAGCAAGATAACACCAAGGCAGCCGCTTTTTTCCTTAGGTTTCAATTTAAGTTCAAGGACTGGTTTCTGTTGTTTTACTGTCTTCTTGGTTAAATCCAATTTTTTCCACTCGGTTGATGACAACCAGTCATTGGAAGAGCGGAAATATGAAGTGAATATTTCCAAGGCCTTTTCAAGTGAAACTGGTTCCCTTGTCACATAATGATTTTCTAGGGAATCATTCTGGTATTCAATCTCGAAGTTTGATTCGTTTGGCTTAATAGTTTGAATATAAGTGGTCTCGTTCTTTGAAAGAATAATAAAAGAATCACTGCCTGTGCCAAGCAGTTTAATCACTTCGGTAATTTTAATTTCTGTCGGATTGTCAAATTTCTTGCCGCTGACTTCAAGAATCATTGTTGCTTCCTTGTTCGAGGTCTTTGATACATTCTTTTATATACATTCTTTTATCCTGTAAATCCTGTTATCCTGTCCAATTTATTTCTTCTTCTGCGTCTGGCCTTTTTCTGCCTTTGCCCAGGAATCCTTCAGCGGGACAATGCGGTTGAAGACCGGAGCGCCCGGCTTGGAGTCGATGTCTGCGCAGAAGTATCCCTGTCTCTCGAACTGGCACATCTGTCCGGCTGCGAACTTCGCAAGTTCCGGTTCGAGCTTGCAGCCCTTCAGGACTTCAAGGGAGTTAGGATTAAGAAATGACTTGAAGTCACCTTCTTCGGATGAAGCATCAGCGACGGAAAGAAGTCTGTCATAAAGACGGATCTCCGCTGATACGGCGTGTCCCGCCGAAACCCAGTGGATCGTCCCTTTTACTTTTCTGCCGTCTGGAGTGTTGCCGCCCCTTGTGGCAGGATCGTAGTTGCAGTGTATCTCAGTGACTTCTCCAGTCACGGGATCCTTGGTGAAGCTTGTGCATGTGACAAGATATCCGTATCTGAGACGGACTTCCTTGCCGGGAGCCATGCGGAAATAATCCTTCAGAGGAACTTCCCTGAAATCGTCCTTTTCAATATAAAGGATCTTCGAGAAAGGAATCTTCCTTGTTCCGGCCGCAGGATCTTCAGGATTGTTCACGGCATCCATCATCTCGGTCTGCCCTTCAGGATAATTGTCGATCACGAGTTTCAAGGGCCTGAGGACACCAAGCCTTCTTGGTGCGCTCTTGTTCAGGTCATCCCTGACGCAGTGCTCGAGGAGCGCCATGTCGGTGAGGCTGTTGAACTTTGTCACGCCGATGGTCTCGCAGAAGTTCCTGATGGCTTCAGGCGTGTATCCTCTCCTTCTCATTCCGGCGATCGTCGGCATGCGGGGATCGTCCCAGCCGCTGACAAGCTTCTCCTGAACGAGCTGGAGGAGCTTGCGTTTGCTCATTACTGTATATGCGAGGTTGAGCCTCGCGAATTCGATCTGCTGGGGATGGCAGGGCACGGAAATCTGGTCGAGGATCCAGTCGTAGAGAGGACGGTGTATCTCGAATTCAAGAGTGCAGATTGAATGGGTGATTCCCTCGATCGCGTCGGAAATGCAGTGCGCGAAATCGTACATCGGATAGATGCACCATTTGTCGCCGGTACGGTGATGCGTTGAACGCAAGATGCGGTATATGACCGGATCGCGCATGTGGATGTTCGGTGAGTTCATGTCGATCTTTGCGCGGAGGATCCGTGACCCGTCGGGGAATTCGCCGGCGCGCATTTTCTTGAAAAGGTCGAGGTTTTCCTCGGGTGAACGGTTCCTGAAAGGGCTTTCCTTGCCGGGTTCTGTTAGTTTGCCGCGGAACTCCTTTATCTCTTCGGCGTTGAGATCGCAGACATATGCCTTGCCTTTCTGGATAAGTTCGACCGCATAGCCGTAGAGCTTTTCGAAATAGTCGGAGGCGTAGTATTCGCGTTCATCCCAGGAGAATCCGAGCCATTTCACATCTTCCCTTATCGAATCAACGTATTCCACATCCTCTTTGCTGGGATTGGTGTCGTCGAAACGCAGGTTGCAGATGCCTTTGTATTTGAGCGCAGTTCCGAAATTGAGGCAGATGGATTTTGCATGGCCGATGTGGAGGTAGCCGTTCGGTTCCGGCGGGAATCTCGTATTGATCCTGCCACCGTTCTTGCCGTTCTTCAGATCCTCGTCGATTATCTCATGTATGAAGTTCGAAGGAGGATTTGTATTTGCAGATGTCATTTTGTGTTTCCTGATAATTATTGATTTGCTATAAACTGTCCTTTGAGCGGTATGCAAAAAATAAAACTATTTTTACACTTGTGTAGGAGTTCACAGCTTCAGCTGTGTGCATTTCGTTTGTAGTAGGCGAATTTATACGCCGTTATTAATTCTAAAAACGCGCAATAAATTGCGCTACTGCGAACCTGTCCTATAAAGATTAAAGACACAACTAAAGTTGTGAACTCCTACATGGGGGAAGGAATTTAGACAGACTTGTGCGTTTTTCAAGGTTTAGTTGCTGAGGAAATATTACAGCGCCTTCAGCTTCCTGTCGCATTCGATCAGGATTATCTGGTCTAGGAGGTTGTCGAGATCGCCGTCAAGGATCCCGGGAATATCATGTATTGTAATTCCGAACCTGTGGTCGGTGACCCTGTTCTGGTGGAAGTTGTATGTCCTTATCTTCTCGCTCCTGTCGCCTGTGCCTGTCTGTGAGCGTTTAGCCTCTGCGTTCTTGAGGTCTTCGGCCTCTTTCTGGATCTCGTAGATCCTGGCCCTGAGAATCCTAATAGCGATGGCTTTGTTCTTGTGCTGTGATTTCTCCTGCTGGCTTGCCACGCTGATGCCTGTCGGAATATGGGTGGCCCTGACAGCGGAATCGGTGGTGTTTACGCTCTGTCCGCCGTTGCCTGAGGCTCTGAACACGTCGAATTTCAGGTCCTGAGCCCTGAGCTCGAACTCGAACTCCTCTATTTCCGGGAGTACTGAGACAGTTGCCGTAGAGGTATGGATCCTGCCGCTTGATTCGGTGGCTGGAACGCGCTGCACCCGGTGGACCCCGCCTTCGTATTTTATGCGGGAATAAACATTGTCGCCTGCGAGCGAGAAAACGACTTCCTTCATGCCGCCCATTCCGCTTGAAGAGAGATCAAGGAGTTCGACCTTCCAGCCTTTTGACTCGGCATAGCGCTGGTACATGCGGAAGAGTTCAGCGGTGAACAGGGAGGCTTCTTCGCCGCCTGCGGCCGGCCTTATCTCGACGATGATATTCTTCGAGTCGTTAGGATCCTGCGGGATCAGTGACAGCCTGATTTTCTTTTCGAGGACAGGTGTCTCATTCTCCAGGTTCTGGATGTCGGCGCTTATGAGCGACTTGAGTTCCTCGTCCTTTTCCGCCGAAAGCATTTTCCTGTTTTCATCCAGCTGGTCGAGGAGGGAGGTCCATCTGCTGAAATTCTTGAAGAAGTCCTCGAGCTTCTGGTGTTCGCGCGAAATCTTCCTGCACTCGTCCTGGCGTGTATAGATGGAAGGATCGGAAAGTTTGACTTTCAATTCCTCTAGGCGCTTCTTAAGCTTTTCAATATGGGGTGCTATTTCAGATGGTGTCATATGAAGGGGGCCTTCTTTTTTTTATTTTCAGGGATGCAGGCATCCCTGAAAATAAAAAACCGTCTTTCCTTCGGCGGAATCCGCAGATGAAAAGACGGTCTGAAAGTCAGCTACTGGGCTTTTTCGGCCTTCTCTGTTTTTTCTGTTTTTGCAGCGTAGCGGCGGTTGAACCTCTCGATACGGCCGGCGGTGTCGACAAGCTTCTGTTTTCCCGTGAAGAACGGATGGCATTTCGCGCAGATACCGACCTTCACTTCCTTGCGGGTCGACTTGGTTTCCCAGATTTCGCCGCAGGCACACAGAATCTTCGACGGACCATATTCAGGATGTATTTTCTTTTTCATTAGGAGAAACTCCAGTTTTATGAATTATATTACCGGAACCTTTAATTATAGGTTCCATTGTTTTTTTATGAACAAGGTGCGGAATATAATACCAACCACTGATTATGCAAGTATAAAATCAGCATTTGGGGAAAATGCTGATTTTATAACTGGAAATCGAAACAAGAAATACGGGGAATAAGAATGGCAGGAAAGACAAACAGGCCCCTCTGGGCGCCATGGCGGATCGAGTTCATCACTTCGCCCAAATCGAAGCGCTGCTTCCTTTGCGGGAAGAAGAAGCGGTTCGGCAAGCTGGAGGAGGAGCTGATAATCGCGAAAGGAAGACATGTCTTTGCGATACTCAACAGGTTCCCGTATAATTCCGGGCACATAATGATAGCGCCATATGCTCATGTCAATTCCCTCACCCTTTTGGATAAGAAAACCGTTCATGAGCTGATGGACATGGCGATCCATGCCCAGAAGATAATGACTGCCTCGATGATGCCTGATGGGTTCAACATCGGTTTCAACATCGGGGCCGCCGGCGGGGCGGGGCTTGAGGAGCATGTCCATCTGCACATCGTCCCCCGCTGGGTCGGTGATACTAATTTCATGCCGGTCCTGGGTGATACGCGGGTTGTACCGCAGTCCCTGAAGGAAACGGCCAGTTATCTGCGTTCCGCCTGGAACAGGAGGGTGAAGGTTGAAAAGAAAAAACGGAAATAGCTCCTTGCGCAAATTGCGGCGCGCCTATCAGGAGCTCCATTCGGAACTCGTCAAGGCATACTGGAAGACCGAGAACAGGACGGACAAGGACAGCATACAGGAGTTGTCAGGCGACATTTATGATCTTCTCACGGAAATTGAATCGGCCTTTTTCTCCGCCAAGACCCCAGACCTGAAGCGGTGTTCGCTCCGGGTCGGCAGGATGACTGTTAAAATAGAAAAGTCCAGGAAGCAAATTGACAGGATGATAAAGTCCGTCAGGGTCGCCTCGAAGATAGCCGATGCGATGGACAAGGCGCTTGAAGCTTCGGCGAAACTGGTGATCTGAATTGTAGCACAGGCGTCTCGCCTGTGATTGGAACTCATCTGGAACATGAAAGAAATTACAGGCGAGACGCCTGTACCACATTTTTGTGAATTTTAATTTTGATTCGGAAAAAGTGGAACAGGAGTCTCACCTTTGCTTGTAAGGGGTGGATATGCCTGAGGAAGACAAGGAAGATGTAAATGAGAAAATGGCGAGGCTGAGGAAGATAAGGAAGAAGGCTGGCTTGGTAGTCTTCCTTTTCTTCGGCCTGCTTTTCGTGATAGCACTGTCTCTCTCCCTGATCCTGCCGTCCACCGAGAAGCTCAAGGGTGCTCCGCCAAATTCCGACAGCGCAAAGAAAATGTATGGCATCGGCTATTACCTGATATTTTTCGCCATCAAGCACGGAGAGCTTTATCCGGAAAAGCTTTCGGACCTTCACAGGCTCGGACTGATCAAGGAATTTGACGCGTTTGATTCGAAGGAGCTGCCCGGGAAAGTCACAAGCGACGAGGACATAGACAGCGGCGTAGACTTCAAATATCTGATCGCCGGGAAGAATGTGAAGATAACAGATGAGAAGCTTGCTGTCCTGACAGAGAACAAGGAAGACGGCATAACCATGTATATTTCCAAGAAGGAGATTTCATTCGACTTCAAGAGGAAGGACAAACCGGGGAGGTAGAATCCAAGCTCCAGACACCAAGTTCCAAGCAATCGAGGAGAATTTCAAAATTCAAACAATTCAGAAGTTTGGAAAACCATATTAAAGACAGGGCTTGTTTGGGATTTGCTTGATAAAACGCTGAAGGCGTATGGTGATGAAGCCTATGGTTTTAACCATAGGTACCATGATCGAGATGGTTTCGTCCTGAAGGGACGGGGTAAGCAGGGAAAAGATCTTGCAAAATAATCGATATATATATATGGAAGTACCTCCGTCTCTTCAAGACGGATGGATTATCTGTGATTTGCCTGTGGTTGAAACCACAGGCTTTATTACTCTATCCCTTTGGGATAAGGAAAAAGATAAGCTAGAGTCTTAAATCGAAGGAATTGAGAGACATGATCAGAAAAATCCCAGTTGCTCTGACAATAGCGGGGAGTGACAGCGGAGGAGGGGCGGGGATACAGGCCGACCTGAGGACGTTCAGTTCCCTCGGCGTCTTCGGATGTTCCGCAATTACCGCCGTGACCTCGCAGAATCCCTGCGAAGTCCGCAGGATCGACGCGCTTCCTGCCGCAGCTGTGGGAACGCAGATCGAGGCAGTCCTTGCGGAATTCGATGTGAAGGGCGTCAAGACTGGAATGCTTTTCAATTCGAAGATAATCAGGGCTGTTGCAAGTCTGCTTGGGAAGAAGAGAAACATCTTTCTGGTCGTGGATCCTGTGATGGTCTCTACGAGCGGTGCAGTGCTTCTTGAAAAGAATGCCGTGAATGACATGGAGAAGCTGATGTTCCCGATCGCCTGCCTTGTCACGCCCAACATACACGAGGCGGAACTTCTTCTCAAGAGGAAAATCAGGACGTTTGAAGAAATGCTCCGTGCGTCTGCGGATATTTCCACCAGATGGGGCTGCGGGGCGCTGGTGAAGGGCGGGCATGTTAAATTTAAAGGCGGTATTAAGGCAGATGCGGTTGCATATGACGGCAGGCTTTATAAATTAACCAGTCCTGAGATCAGGACTCGTGCGGGGCATGGGACCGGATGTACGTTCAGCGCTGCGATTGCAGCGGAAAAGGCGAAAGGGCGCAGTCTTGAGAATGCCCTGGTTTCGGCGAAGGCGTTCGTGTACGGCTCCCTCCTCGAGTCGGTGAAGCCCGGAAGACGGATACATGCCATGTATCCGCCATCCGGAAATTATAAAAGCAAGATAAGGCTTGAACAATGCGGAAAATATTGACACTTGGTGTTTTTCTTTTTTCGGCATTCATTTCAGTTTTCACCTTTTCGGCTGAGGCTGAAGCCGGCCAGTATATCAGATATTCGAGCTATCAGGGGATGAGATATGTCTATCTGCGTGATGTCGGTGCCTACTACGGGATGAAGCTCCAGCTCGCTGCCAAGACCTGCGATATCCGCAGCCAGTATTCAAACGCGACTTTTACCTACAACCGCCGTGAGGGCAGGATCAACGGCATAAAGGTTAATTTCATGTTTCCATCGGTCGTCAGCGGGAACGAGCCTATGATAAGCGAATACGACTTTCTCCTGCTTCTCGATCCGATCCTGAGGAACTCAGTTGTGAAACATAAAGTTGGAGTGATTGTCATTGATCCCGGACATGGCGGGAAGGACAATGGTGCGCAAGGCAGGTTTTACAAGGAAAAGGATCTTAATCTTATGATGGCGAAAAGATTGAAGGAAATTCTCAGTGCAAAAGGATATATGGCGCTCCTCACAAGGGATCGGGACATGTTTCTCGATCTTGATACCAGGCCGGCGAAGGCTTCCGCATACAAGGCAGACCTTTTCATATCGATCCACTGTAATTCCGCAGGCAATGGGGCCTCTCCGATAAATGGCGTTGAGACTTTCTGCCTTACCCCTGAAGGTGCGCCTTCGACCGCTGACGCCAAGGCCAAGACCGCCAGGAAGGAACGTGGAAACGCATTCAACAAGAACAATATTCTTCTGGGATACTGTGTCCAGAGGGGGGTACTCAGGAATACAGGCGCCAACGACCGCGGAGTCAAGGAGGCGAGGTTTTCGATCCTGAAGGACGCACCATGTCCGGCCATACTGGTGGAAACCGGTTTTTTATCGAATCTCACCGAGGAGCGCAATCTGGCGACCCGTGCCTACCAGGACAAGATAGCACAAGGCATTGCGGAAGGTGTCATCGCCTATCACCGGTCCATGAGCAGGAAATGAAAAAGGTACTTATTCAGTAAACTATGTCGGTAAATATTCACTGAAGTCTGTCCTTCAGTGGATATTTACAGTTATTTGATTCCGAGCGCCTTCTTGACCTCGTTCAACATCAGCCTTTCCTTGTCCGGATCGGAGATGGAGCCGATATTGATATAGATTTTTGTCTTGTTGTCGTCGATCTTCTTATAGCTTACAAAGACGTCCGGGCATTCGAACTGCCCTTCCACGGGCGTGTCCTTAACCTGTGACAGTACCGGATAACCGGCCTTGGGTGCGGCTAGCTTTATGGCAGGAGCGAGCTTGGCTATCGGAACATTCAGCTCCTCGGACGTCGACTGGTTCTCATGATATGTCGTCCTCATGCCCTCGCAGCCAGCCATAAGGACTGCGAGAATCCCGAACCCGAAAACCAATGCCATCAATTTCTTCATTCTTCCCCTCCTTGTTGTTAAGCTGATATAATATTACGTATTAAGTTCAAAATCAAATAGCAATAGACTTCAATTAGAATGGGCCAATACTGAACATTGCCACCTTGTATTTTCCTTCCTCCTCGATCAGGAAGAGGCGGATGAGGACATCTTCATTTGTGTTTGAAAACTTTGCCTTCCAGAGGAAAACATCTCCTAGCGGTTTGTAGAGCATGCCCATGTAGCTCTTCGACTGGTATTCGCCCATTTCCTTTTTCATGTTGGTGTTGATGTCTTTAAAGTCATTTATTTTATATTTTTCCAGTAATCCTTTGAAAAAGTTCTTACTATACATGGCATAATCATCCCTGCTTACGCCTGCAAGCATCCCATCAAGTATTACCTCGGCGAGGTTTGCCTTTTCCGCTTCAGTCAGCTTCGGCCTGAGGGTTTCCGTGAGCTGGTTCTTTGCCGGATCGTCTGCTGGCTTCTTTGTCGAATCGCTGGTCGTTTCGCATCCTGCGAGGATCGCAAGTGCGAGGATGCCTGCAAGAAATCCGGTGATCTTATTTTTCATTTCTGCCCTCATGTCAATTTTTGTTGCTGGTCAATTCGTGTTCAAGCGGAATGATCACGGTAAAGGTGCTTCCTTTGCCGAATTCGCTCTTTACATTAATCTTTCCTCCGTGCAATTCAACAAGCCTTTTGCTTAAAGTCAGGCCGAGTCCGACACCCTCGTAGTTCGAGGTGAGTCCGGTTTCAACCCTGTGGAAGTCCTTGAATATCCGTTTCTGGTCATCGGCGCTTATGCCTATGCCGGTGTCGCTTATTTCAACAACCGCATCCTTGTTTTTGACAAATGCCTTTACGCAGACCGAGCCGTTGTGGGTGAACTTGATGGAGTTGTTTACAAGGTTTATGAAGATCTGCTTCATGAGCCTTTCATCGGCCTTGAGCATGATCTTGCCGGCGATGTCGGAATCGAGGGAAAGTCCTTTCTGCTCTGAAAGAGGTTTGAGCATCATGAGGACGTTGTTTATCGAATCGGAGAGGTTGATGTCGGAGAAGACTGGCTTCATGACGCCCGCATCGACCTTGGCGACTTCGAGGAGGTCGGATATCAGATCGAGAAGATGTTCAGCCGCCGAAAGTATCCGCTGTGAGTGGACCAGTGTCTTCTGATCGCCATCAGGTGCCTGGTATTTCTTTATGATGAGTTCCGAGAAGCCGATTATGGAGTTGAGCGGGGTTCTGAGTTCATGGCTCATGTTTGCGAGGAAACGGTCCTTGTGCTTGTGCGCCTCGATGAGCTGTGCCGCCTTCTCCTCAAGCTCACGGTTTATTTTCTCTAGCGCCAGCTTCTGCTGTTCAAGCCTCTGGGCCATGATGTTGAAGTCGTACATCACGTTGCCTATTTCGTCGGTCTGTATCTGGGAGAACCTGTGCTTGAGATTGCCGGAGCTGATCTGCCTTGTACCCTCGCTCAGGTCCCTGAGCGATTTCTTCAGTATATATCCGAAGAGGAAGGAGGCTGACACGCTGAAGAGTGCAGTGAGCACGAAGAAAAGGATCAGAAGATACTGGAGGTTGCTGAAGAAGAAAAGGCTCTGCCTCTGCCAGATTTCCGCGTGGTCCATTTCAATCTTGAGTATTCCCTGGAGCTTTGACTGCAGATCATCCATTGTCCTGATGATCTGCCTGAGATCCTCTTCGAAAGGCTGCCTGTCGGACCTGCAGCTGGCAAGGTCCGATGAGAGGGTTTCGGAAACAGAGAAAAGGAGCTGTGTGCTGGCCTGCAGTTCGCTTGCTGGAAATTCGGTGCGCGGAGTCCTCTCTGATTCCATCCTTGCAAGAGTGTTGACTGTCTTCAGGAAGGATATGACATCGTTCGAGAATGCGGAGCATGTGGCAGGGGCAGGATCCTGCAGCATCTGCTTTGTTGAATTGTCGAGCTGGTTCAGGGAGTTCCGGCAGGAGAGCAGGGAACTGACATATGAGCGTTCGTGTTCGGCGTAGAGCTTGGCATTCTGGATCTCGGTCTTGCCGATATATATCAGAAGAGAGCAGAAAAGGATCGTGATAAGGATATAGACCGAGAATGTTATCCTGCGGAGAGCGCTGTAGCTTATTCTGATTTTCATTATAAAGAATCCCCGGACTCTTTATTATCCGGCACCTTGATGAATTGTGAGAATACAAGGGATTTTGAAGAGGGTGCTCCGATTGAAAGAGACAGGTATCCGCCTTTGCCGTTCTTCAGGCTGATATCATCCTTGTTCCCCGTGTCGAGCTTCCTTGAAAATTCAACTGTCCAGGATCCCTTCTCCCATCTTCCCCCGGCCTTCACGTCGGAGGCGCTGCCTTCAGGAGTCCTCTGGTAGAACCGGGGGACTTCTTCACCGACAAACGCTGAAAAATAGCGGCTGAACCAGCAGGTCGTTCCTTCATCCTGCAGTATCTCAATGCTTTCGCCGGGTATGGACTTTGCGCCAGAAGGGGATTTTGATAATGCATAACAGTCATCGGCATATCCGGAAGGATCGGTCCGGGCGGATCTCCATATCCAGACGTCCATTTTGAGAGGGGCGGAGTCCTGTCCGGCATCAGCTGCGAATTCCGCAATCACTACGTAGAGTTCAATTTCCTTCTCCTCCCCTTCGACATAGATCTGCCTGACAGCATCCCATTTCCATGGCTTGTGTTTCCTCTTTTCGGTCTCGGTGGGAAAATTTACGAGGATGAGGACGTTGGTGCCATCATCTGCGAGCTTGTATTTGAACTCGGTTGAATCAGCCTTGAAGCCTTGGAACGGAATTTTGCCCCAGAACTCAGATTCCTTCCTTGCCTCCGCAGCCGGTTGCGGATTTTCATTTTTCAGCGAAGGAGTTGTTCCCATGTCGGCGGAAAGGAAACAGGCTGCAGATAAAAAGAGAAAAAGGGGGAGTATGGGGAAATATCTGCTTTTGGTGCAAATATTCACCGGAGCACTGCCATTCGGTGAATATTTGCTTTTCATCTTAATTTTAAGTCGGTGCATTTTTCAACGGCGGCGACGATTGAACCGAGCCTGACCGGCTTCTCGAGTATCACGTCGACGTCCAGGCTTGAAATTTCAGCTTTGGCTTCAGGGGAAAGATAGGCGCTTGTGATGATTACCTTGACATCTTCGGTCCCTTCGTTCTTCCTGAGGAACCTGCAGAATTCGATCCCGTTCATGTTCGGCATCCTGAGATCGAGGATCACAAGATCCGGCTGCCATGTCCCGATGAGGAGGGCGCCCTGCATTCCATCGGTAGCCTCCTTGATCTCAAAGCCGGTGAAGACATCGAGTGCGTCCTTGATGAATTCGCGGAATGCGTTGTCGTCGTCTATGACAAGTATCCTGGACTTGCCCGAGTCATTAAGAGTCTTTGGTATGTTCAGGCCGCGCTTTTCAGCGAACTTGTCGAGTTCTTCGACCGTGAAGCGATAGTGGCCGCCGGGTGTGACGCCGCTTCCGAGGAGCCCCTGCTTGACCCAGTTGGTCAGGCTGGAGCGTGAAACCCCCAGGTATTTTGCGGCATCATTTGTCTTTAAAAGTTTGCCCACTTTACTCCATTGTTGAATTGATATGATTTGGAGATTTTCAGATTGAATGGAAGGTAAGGAAAGATTCTTCCTCCATTCAAAACAATCATCCAATCGCCCAATCGCTAAATATTACTTGTGTTCGAACATTTCCCTTATCTGCTTGCCGACGACTTCGACAGGATGTTCGCCGAGAGCCTTGCGTTTTGCCATCAGGTTCGGAGCGCCGCTTCTGCTTTCCTTGAGCCATTTCCGTGCGAACTTGCCGTTTTCGACGTTCTGCAGGGCCTTCTTCATCCTGGCCTTGGTGGCTGCATTTATGATCTTGGGGCCGACTTCGTATTCGCCCCATTCGGCTGTATTGGAAATGATGGCGTTCATCTTCTGGATTCCGCCTTCGTAGATGAGATCGACGATCAGCTTCATTTCGTGCACGCACTCGAAGTATGCCATTTCCGGAGGATATCCGGCTTCTGTAAGGACTTCAAATCCGGCCTTCATCAGTTCGACAAGTCCGCCGCAGAGCACTGTCTGTTCGCCGAAGAGGTCTTCATAGGTTTCCTGTTCGAACGTACATTCAAGGACTCCGGCGCGAGTGAATCCCATGGCCTTGGCCATTCCAAGGACGATATTCCTTGCCTTGCCGCTGGGATTCTGTCTGATAGCTATGAGTCCGGGAACTCCGAAACCTGCGAGGAAGGCCTTGCGTTCCTCGGTGGCCGGGCTTTTCGGTGCGACCATTATGACATCGACGTCAGCAGGAGGAACGATCCCCTTGAAGACGATATTGAAACCATGCGAGCAGGAAAGTACTTTTCCGGCCTTCATGTGTTTCCTGATTTCCTTCTTGTATACAGGGCCGTGGAATTCATCCGGGAGGAGCATGTGTATGATATCTGCAGTTTTGGCAGCCTCCGAAATCGGCATCGTCTTGAATCCGTCGCTTACAGCCTTCTGCCAGGAACGGTTGGGATTTCCGTTGAGAGTCTCAGTCTCGCCGATTATCACGTTAATTCCGGAATCACGCATGCACATCGCCTGCGCCGACCCCTGGTTTCCATAGCCGATTACCGCGATAGTTTTGCCGTTCAACGCACTGACATCAGCGTCGTTGTCATGAAGGATCTTTACCATTTTCTATTCTCCTAAAGATTAAATTTAACATTTAAGGTGAATTTCGCTTTTTAAAGCAATTGGGCTGATAAAATAGATGCAAGTAAGCCTTTTTCAATATGAATAAGAAATAATCTTTATCTGAAGTAAATATGTACCTTAGAGAGTGCAATAGCGCTGTATAAGCTGAAGTGAATGAAAATCTGAGGGCAGCTTTAATTTATAGTTTCATTGTTTGTAGTTAACGCATTCTTGCGTGTTTTTTCATGTTTTTAAGCCACAGCCAATAATGGCTTGACTACAAACATAAAGGGAAAAGTGCTTGTTATGATTTCTTTACACACCGTTTTTTTTTAGCTTTGTCAGCATCATCGTCGCGAATTCGCGGATTTTTCCGCCGGGCGAGGATATTTTCATTCTTGATGCAGTTAGATCGGTCATGTTGAGTTCGGATGTCGCCTCCATGGTGCCGTTGAGTTTTTTCAGTTCGACCATAAGCTCGGTCCAGGTGGCGTAACGTTTATTCTTCTTTTTTTCAAGCATCCTGTTTATTGCCTTCGCGCAACGGTTGGAAATCCATGGGGCTTTCAATTTTATATCCAGGGGCTTCCTGTTCTCCTGCATCTCCATTAGTTTTGCAGGAGTGTCCTGATTGAAAGCCGGATGTCCGGCGAGTATCTCGTAGAAGACAAGCCCGAGACAGTACATGTCGGACTGGAAGTCCAGCTGTCTGTCTGCCCTGACCTGTTCGGGGCTCATATACTGGGGATTTCCCATGATGACACCTTTCAAGGTCTCCGTCATGCCTGCATCTCTTGATTTTGCAATTCCGAAATCTGTAAGCAGAGGACGGTCGTCCTTGGATATCAATATTGTCTCAGGACAGATGTTCCTGTGGATTATTTTTTTAGATTCCCATGCATAGTTCAAGGCGTCAGCGATCGGAATAATAAGATTGACAGCTTCTGCTTCGGAGAGCTTTCCATATTTTGTCAGATAATCATTAAGGAAGAGACCTTCTTCGAATCTTGTGACAAGGAAGATGTTTCCATCCTCGCATTCGCCGGCCTTGTATGCGACAAGGATGTTTGGATGCTGGAGTGCGGCGGTCAGTTTCGCCCCCTGCATGAATCTCTGGTAAGTTTCCGCATCGGAGATCATGGATACCGGGAGCATTCGTATCATCACCTGATGGTTGAGATTCGGATCAAATCCGATATAAAGCTCCTCGCCCAGCCGTCCAGTGCCGTGCCTTTCAAGAATCTCATATTCGTAGCCGGTTAATTCAGAATTCATTATTAAAGCGTTTCCACATTAGTTAAGTGCTTCCTTTTCAATATAATTTCAAAAATTAATATGGCAAGCGCCTTGACAAAATTATTAAATCTAATAAATTAAATATTTATGGCAAACTGGTGACGTGCCTTTTAAAGGGGGCTTTATGAAAACATCTTTGAATGATATACGGAATCTTGCAAAGGATTTGGAGTTGAAGCGGAAGGAATATCAGAATACTCAGAATGCAGAAAAATGCAGGGAATATAGCCGTCTTCATGCCGAGGCGCTGAAGAATAAAAGTAAGATTCAGAAGAATATTGCATCTTCAAAATTCGTTCAGGTGGAAACCTTCATTTCACGGATAAGATTCGACTATATAGCCATTTCAATCCTCTTCTTAGTCATCGCCTCTGAAACCTTCTATCTCTATAAAACAGGAATCATCAGCGCACCATCCTATGGGAAGTATGCCGTAAAGAACCTTCCGGATGAAACAAAAAACAATGATATTGCGTCAAGCATCGACAGGCTTATCCAGGATGTGAAGTCGGAGAATGCAAATGAATCCCTTTCAAAGCTTTTCAATACGAATAATCCCGACAAGATAAGAAGTTTCATAACTGAGACGGATAAAATCAATGTCCAGAACGTCGTATACGTGAAAAATGAGCACTGCTATTATGCAAGCGCCCTGACCAACAGGGACAGGACCGTCACCCTGAAATTCGATCAGCTTGCCGGCGACTGCAGGATAAGCTCAATTGATATAGAAGATTAATTTCGGACTTGTCCGAAATTAATATCAATGGGGAAAGGCTTTTCAAATGAAAATCGGAAATCGGAAATTGAAAATTGGAAATCGTTTTACACTCATCGAACTGCTCGTCGTGATCGGGATAATCTTCGTATTGATCGGCATACTTCTGCCGGCCATCTATATCGCGAAGAAGAAGTCAAAAGGGACTTTATGCATGGCGAACATGAAGCAGATCGCTGTCGGATTCACAATGTATGCCGATGACTACGCCGGCACTATGGTCGCTGGAAGGATGCCAAGCGGAGTATATGACGTGGGAAACGGCATGAAGTTCAAGCCAAGATGGTATGCCCAGATCGGTGTTTCCGCCAAGTTCTATGCGTTCAGCAATCCCGATCCTCTTGCGGCCGGCGACAACACGCAGCGCGTCGACAACAAGATTTTCATCTGTCCGCAGGCCGATCCCACCACCTCCCTCGACCGTGACAACGGAAGAAATTATTCATACGGATACAACTTCCAGTTCCTCGGAAATTCCAGGCTCAACAGTTCCACTTCAAAATATATAAGCTTCCCGCGCAAGATAAGTTCAGTCAGGAATCTTGACAGCACGGTTGTCTTTGCCGACTGCATGGGCACTGCCGCGGGAAAAGCGACTTCAGCAAGACAACCCTATGATGCCGTCCTGCAGGGTGGAACTGCGAACGGCGACAGCAAGATTGGAAACCATGCCTGGGCACTGGATCCGCCGCGTCTTGTCGCCGGAAGCAGCGACTACTGCAATGACAGCAGCAGGAATCCAGCGAGCCGCTCCGCTCCCTATGCTGTTCATTCGAAACTTGCGAACATCGCATTTCTGGACGGGCACGTCGATACGCTAAGCCTTCTGGATCTTGGATATATCGTCAAGTCCGACGGTGCTGTGGACGTGAACGGGCACAACAAGATGTTCTCAGGAACTGCGAACGACGATGATCCACCGGCGATCAACTGATAAATTTTTCAGACGAAAAATTTATAAAAGCATGCCGGAGACCTCGCAGACGAGGCGGTGCATGACAAGGATCTGCTTCCTCGAAACCTGTGGCTGAAGCCCTATCTACCATACGCATTTTGGCCATACTGAAAGTTGGCCTATTGCAGCTATGAAAAATTATAACAAATGTTTTTGTCGATGCTTTTAAAGTAGTTTGCGATCTCCGAGCGCAAGAAACAGGTTGTATGTTGGCATGGCACCAATGCCTTCTCTTTACGCATGGAATGCGTTAGGTAATAAAGCCTATGGTTTCAACCATAGGTATTGAATCCCAAAATATGATTTGCCCTGAAGGGGCAGGGTATACTCCGTCCCTACAGGACGAATCATTTTCTTATTTAGGTCCTGTGGTTGAAACCACAGGACTATATTACTCAATCCCTTCAGGATTCATCAGGACGGATATCTGGATATAACATGGTAAACATTAACGTATTATATCTTAAGTTAACGGCATTGGCATGGCGCCGTCTTCCCTTTCTTGCCGTCCCTTCACTTTGGCAATTGCGGGGGCTTGCCCCCGATCCCATTCTTCAAATAATCCGAAGGTTTTCTCTTATAAATATCAATGGCATCTTTGTCGGCACCATTTTGTAATAACAATTCAGCAAGTTCTCTCCTATCTCTAATTTGGGCATAATGTAAAGGAGTTTGCCCCCTTGAATCTCTCAAGTTGGGGTTTGCCTCCTTAGAAAGCAAATCTTTCACTATCGCATGGTTGTTCATTAGAATCGCAAAATGCAACGGCGTGCATTTCCCGGAGCCCAATCTATTAACATCATCTCCGGATGAAAGCAGAACGTCCAGGCATTCTATCTGGTTGTTAATAACAGCAATATGTATCGGATAAAAACCGCCTTTAATTTTGTGTTCCATAATACTTTTATCTTTCAAAATCATGGAGGCAACTTCGTTAACGTCACCCAGCCCGCAAAACGAGAAGAAATCCTTGGGATATCCATTTTGAATTAAAAGCTCTGTAAAATCTTTGGCTCCATTACATAATGAAATATCAATGGCTGTACTCCCGGATTTTGTCCTTGCCGATAAGTCAGAACGAAATTTGATAAGAAGTTTGCCAAGCTTGCAGTCTCCGTAGTTTGCGGCAAAATGAATTGGCCTCCATTCTTCTTCATTCATCTTTATGTTGGCAAGGGATGGTGTCTTTGATAACATTTCTTCCAGTTTTCCAACATCCCTTTTTGATATTGCTGCTTTCAGACTCTCCACGTTGTCATCTTGGCAACCGCTACCCATCAAGACAAAAAGCACGGAAATAATTATCTCTGGAAATCTGATTTTCATTGCTGCAGCCCGCACTCTCTTTTCGCTTTCTCTATGTTCAATACATGGTCTGTCATTGGATGTTCGATGTTCAGAGTATATCCTTCAGCCCTGTCCTGAATGCCGCTTCGGCATGGTAGATTATTTTCGCCATTGTCTCCACTACCTTTACAGGATACTTACCGACCGCGGTCTCTCCGGAAAGCATCACGGCGTCCGCACCGTCAAGTACTGCGTTGGCGACATCTGTGACTTCCGCTCTGGTCGGGAAAAGGTTTTCAGTCATGGATTCAAGCATCTGAGTCGCTACTATGACGGTCTTCCTGTAGTAGACCGCAAGCGCGACAAGCCGTTTCTGGAGGATTGGCAGGGCGGCGATAGGCGTGCAGACGCCCAGGTCTCCGCGTGCGACCATGATCCCGTCAGCGGCCTTGATGATGGCTTCGATGTTCTTGACGCCGGACGGATCCTCGATTTTGGCTATTATCTTCGCGGAACTGCCGTGTTTAGCAAGTGCCTTCCTGAGCTCTGTGATGGTGTCGTCATTCCTCACGAATGAAGCCGCGACGATGTCGAACGGCTCTCCTGCGAGTTCCGCAATTGCCTGGCGGTCCTCGTCGACCAGCGGCGGGAAGTTCGTGAGATCCTTCGAGAACGCGACTCCTTTCCTCGGATTCAAAATTCCTTCCGATTCGCTTTGCACCACTACGCCGCAGGAAGAAACTTCCGTGACCTTGAACTCGAGTTTGCCGTCATCGACCAGCACGAGCATGCCGGGTTCAGCCATTGAGAAATCGACGCCTCTGGGAAGTTCGAGGCTTGGCATGGTGCTCCTGAATCCCGCGGCTGATCCTGTGAAGAACATCTTTTCGCCAACCTTGACGCCGAAAGGCAGCTGGATATTTGAATCGCCTATGCGGAGCTTGGGGCCGGGGAGATCTATCATTACAACTGCACCAAGATCCTTCGCTTTCCTGATGGAAGCCCTGTGTGTTTCCCTGTCGGAATGCGAAAGATTTATCCTGAATATGTCGACTCCGGCTTCGATGAGGGATTTCATTGTCCTCACGTCGGAGCTTGCGGGCCCGATTGTGGCGATTATCTGTGTCCTGGCGTTTTCCATAAATCCCCTGTGTTTTATATCAATATATGCCCTGAGGCATGTTTTTCACTGGAGCTGATTTCGAAACTACCGATTTATACGACGTTATTCTCTTTCAAGAACGTGCACATCCTCCGCAGGAACCTGTCGGACTTATAAATGGCGTTTTTGCTTGTAGCGGCCTACTGCGGAGGCCGCAGTTTAATCAATAAGAAACTTTTACCGGTTAAGTAGGGCGGTCATTCCTGGCCGCCATCTTGTCGGGCTGGAAAGCCCGACCTACTTCAGAGTCAAGTTTCAAAGGAGTAGCGCATGTTTGCGCGTTCTTAGGTGTTTTGACTGATGATTTTGCGTGCCGATTCATCACCTTCTCGACGTCAGCATGTACTGAAGCCTGAGGAGAAACCAGGTGCTGTGATAAGCAAGTGTGTTGAAGAGGCGCATCAGGTAATTACCGCTCCGGCTGTGCTCAACCTCGGTTATTTTCCTGCATTTTGAAATTATTTCCCGTTCCAGCTCCTCCCGGAACTGCGCTGAAAAGGATCTGTCGTCGATATCGATGTTCATTTCCAGGCTCAGGTAGTCGCTCAGTGCGTTTGGGTTATATGAGCCGATGGTGCACCATGACGAATCGACGATTGCGGCTTTGCCGTGAAGTACAGTCTGCTTCCATTCGTAGATTTCAACACCGTGCAGCAGCAGCAGCGAGTAGAGATGGTCGGTTGCATGCTTGATGAGAGGCACGTCTGAAATGCCGGGGAGTACGAGGACGACGCGCACACCGCGCTTGCGTGCCTTGAGCAGGAGTCTCATGAAACGGTATCCCGGCAGGAAGTATGGAGCGAGCATCAGGACTTCTCTGCTGGAATTCCGGAGCATGTCAAGGTACGTGGCAGAGATATGCACCTTGCTTCGGAACCAGTCGTTGCGGCTTGTCCTGGCGCGGACGGATCCGCTTTCGGACGGAATCTTGAGCGGAGCTTTCCGGAACTGGCGTTTCCATCTCTCGCGGCATGCTTTTTCCATTTCAGCGCAGAGCGGACCGCGGATCTGGACTCCGAAATCCAGCCACGGTGCTTCGGTGCCGGAACCACGGTAGCTGTTTGAAATGTTCAATCCGGCTATGAGTGCAATTTCTTCGTCGGCGACGAAAATCTTATGGTGCATCTTCCTCTCGAGGCTGAAATTCATCCATAGGAAAGGCGAGAACTTGCGGATATGGATTCCGCAGCTGTCCATTTCCTGGATGGTGACGGAACTGAAATCCTGTGAGCCGAACGCATCAAGGACCACATAGACCTGCACCCCGCGGGCGGCCGCCTCCTTCAGCAGATTTATGATGCGTATGCCTGTGTCATCGGGCTCAAAGATGTAGATCTGCAGATGGATCAGGGCTTTTGCGTTCCGGATATGGGTTTCGAGAGCGGTAAAAAATTCCTCTCCGCTGTGGAGCAGCTTCACGTCATTGCCGTCCACGTAGCGTCCAAGCCAGCGTTTTGTCTTTTTCCAGATCATTGTTCACCTGTGGAAAGATAATCAAGGGAGGGGGATTATCAAGGAGGGTGAAAATGGAAACTTGAAATTCGAAACTCGTAATGGAGCGCTGGCCTCCGGCCGGCATTAAATGTAGTACAGGCGTCTCGCCTGTAATTTATTTCTTGTCAGGGAAAGCCGGTCCTGGATTTATGAAAAGAGACACAGGCGAGACGCCTGTATCACATTGAAAGAAATCCATGAAAATCCTGTCTCGGGGCAATAAAGCAGGGATAATTGCCGTTGCATAGGGAATGAAGTTAATAAATATATATGGAGGAAGTATGAGAAAACTGTTATTGCTGATTGCCTTGTGCATGATGTCCGGATTTGCTGTGATGGCCCAGGATGCCCCGGTTGCTCCTGCCGATGCTGGCAAGGATGCCAAGGGCGATGCCGGCAGAGGCCGTGCCGAACAGATGAGGGCCATGGCTATCGAGCAGCTCAGGGAGACAGAACCCGCCAAGTTCGAGGAACTCAAGAAGCTGAAACAGGATAATCCCGAGGAGTTCCAGAAGCAAGTTGAGGAAATCAAAAACAAGATGAAGGAGAAGTTCGACAAGGAAAGGGAAGACTTCAAGGTGCTTGTCGACAAGTACCGCGAGACCAAGACTGATGAGGCGCTGGCCGCGGTCAAGACAAAGATGCAGGAATATGCCCAGAAGAGGATTGAAATGCAGAAGAAGCAGATCGCTGAGATGGAGAAAAAACTTGCCGAAGCCAAGGCCAGGATCGCCGAAACAGAAAAGGACATGCAGGCAAAGATAGATGAACGACTCAAGACCATCATAGATGGAAAAGCCCCCGGCAATGATGGCAAGGACAAAAAGGATGGAAAGGACGAAAAGAAGGACGAGAAGGCGGAATAACATTCTGAAATCATAAAAATCCTTCGGCATGCAATTGCATCCCGAAGGATTTTTTTTATTGAAAAATTTAAAATCCATAGTAATCTTTACCTTTCGGAAAAATTTGAATTCAATATAAGGAAAGGCTGTAAAAAGATGAAGATTCAATTTAAGAAAGATTGTGCATGGTCGCTTCTCGTACCTACCAGCATGGGCGTGAGGATCACTCCGGTCGGCGGACCTGTGCACTGCAGCGACACCTATTACATGCAGGCGACAAGTGCAGAGACAAATGTTGTGAGCATCTCGTCATTCCTCGGATTGCCGGTGAAAGTCCTGACCAAGTTTGTGAAGGACAGCCCGATCTCCCGTTTCATCAAGGATGACTTGTCCAAACGCCACATCAGCTATGAAGGAAAGGAAGTCGATCAGGGCGGACCCTGGGGATTCCGACACCAGTTCAACATAGCTGACAGCGGATTCGGCTCCCGCGGACCACGCGTCCATAACGACCGGGCCGGGGAAGTCGGACTCACTCTCAACGTCAAGGAATTCGACCTTGACCGCATTTTCGGGAAGGAAGGAGTCCAGATAGTGCATCTTTCCGGGCTGATCGCCGCGTTGTCGCCCGACACAAGTAATTTCTGCCTTGAACTCGCCAGGGCGGCAAAAAAATATGGCACGAGGATTTCCTTCGACCTCAACTACCGTGCATCTTTCTGGAAAGGGCGTGAAAAGGAGCTCAGCGGGATCTTCCGCGAGATTGCAAGCCTTTCAGACATCCTGGTCGGGAACGAGGAGGATTTCCAGCTCTGTCTTGGCATCGAAGGTCCTGAAGCCGGCGGGAAAGATCTCAAGGAGCAGATCGACAATTTCAAGGTCATGATTGACAGGGCCAGGAAGAAATTTCCGAAGACTCTAGTTTTTGCTACGACATTGCGCGAAGTCATCAATACGAACCGCCATCTCTGGGGTGCCATCATGTCCGAAGGTAAGAACTGGCATGTGGTCGAACCCCGCGAAATAGCCGTCCTCGACCGCATTGGCGGAGGAGACGGATTCGTCGGCGGAATGCTGTATGCCGTCCTCAAGGGCTGGGAAGCGGAAAAGTGGATCCAGTTCGGCTGGGCCAGCGGAGCTCTTGCAGTGACAGCCCTCACGGACTATGCGCAGCCTGCCGATGAAGAACAGGTGTGGAGCATCTGGAAAGGCAACGCCCGCGTCAGGCGCTGAAAAGCAATATCAAGTAAAACTTCAGAATTATTTTGACAGGATTACCCGCCGTCGCCTTACTGGCTATGGCGCGGCAAGCAGGATTTTCAGGATTTATTGAATTCAATTTATCCAGTCAATCCAGTTATCCTGTCAATTGTTTTATGGCTGGAGCAGTTCGAAGCCGGTTGTTTTATCAAGAAGGCGCCGGGCAGGGGAGCCGGTCAGTTCCCATAGCACTACCTCCATCACGTACCAGACCTTGACGCCGCGCCGGACGCATCCGGTTATTGAAGATTTCTTCCTTCCGCAGGAAACGTGCATGTGGAGGATAGGCTTGCCTTTTGAATCCGGGAAAATTGTTCCAGTACCGGTGATTTCATGGGCGTCGACGAGGAGCGTCTCCATCGGGATGATCTTTTTCGCCCGGCTTTTTGCAGGACCTGTGACGAGTTTGCTGTTCCTGTCGGCTCCTCCGAGGACTATCAATGCCGCGGATCTTATCTTCATCTTCTGCGCGAACGACTCGATGCGTTCATGGAGGATTTCTCCGTCCTCGAGACGTATCACGAATATTCTTCCCGGTTTTGCCTGACTGTATTTCATAAAAAGAAAATATCTCCGGTGTCAGTGAAAATCAAATTTTTAATCTTGCAGGCCGGATTGCGTTTATTCGAATCAGAGGTTAAATTATTGTTCATAAATTCATATATTTGCGAGGACGCATCTTTTGATAAAGCTTATTCAGAATCCGCCTCCGGGCAAACATGCCCTCTGTTACAGGGGCGACATCGCGGCTTTTGAGCTGAAAGTTGAGAATCCTGTCAAGGGCAAGGCCTTTTTCCGGACGAATCTCGGCAACGCGTTCATACGCCGCAAGGAGATAATCGAGGCGGTTGAGACGAAGCGCCAGAGGAGCGGACAGGACTGGCATGATGTCCCTATGGAGCAGATGGACGACGGGATATTTTCCGTTTCCATAGCGCTGCTCGAGGTCGGGCATTTCGAGGGCAAATGTTTTTTCCTTGCTGAAACTTCAGACGAGCCCATCTGGGTCGGCGGAGACAACCTCCATATAAACGTAGAACCGGCCGACTTCTGCTGTGCGAACAGCATATACTGCGCATTTGTCAGGCAGTTCGGTCCGAACAAGAACAAGAGATCCACGTCCGGCGATGAGTTGAACTCCTTTGTCTACAGGCTTGACTCAGACGGCTACGCGGTGATACCGCCGTCAGGAACATTCCGCAACCTGATCAAGGAGCTTGATACCATAATAGGAAGCCTGAAGTGCAGGATCATCCATCTTCTTCCGATAAATCCGACACCTACGGTCTTCGCCAGGATGGGCAGGTTCGGGAGCCCATACGCCTCCATTGATTTCACGGCCGTCGATCCGGCGCTTGCAGAGTTCGACAGGAAATCGACTCCGCTCGACCAGTTTTTGGAGCTTGTCGACGCCATCCATCGCAGGAACGGGAAGTTGTTCATAGACATCGCCATCAACCATACTGGGTGGGCGTCGAAGATCCATGAGGAGCATCCTGAGTGGCTTGTCAAGGAGGGCGATGGTACTTTTCATAGTCCTGGCGCCTGGGGGATTGTATGGGGCGACCTGACTGAACTGGATCACAACAGGCTCGATCTCTGGAAATACATCGCCGACATTTTCATACTCTGGTGCTCCAGGGGAGTGGACGGTTTCAGATGTGATGCCGGATACATGATTCCCGGTGATGCGTGGGAATTCATAATCGCGCGTGTCAGGAACGAATACCCGGACACGATCTTCCTTCTCGAAGGGCTTGGCGGGGATCCGGCGGTGACTAGGATGCTTCTTGACAAGTCGAACATGAACTGGGCCTATTCGGAGCTTTTCCAGAACTATACCAGGCAGCAGATCGAAGGATACATCCCCTATGCCCAGGATATAAGTTTCACCGACGGCACCATGGTGCATTACGCCGAGACGCACGACAACAGCAGGCTTGCGGCGGTATCGCCGGTCTATGCACAGATGCGTACTGCGCTCAGCGCGCTCTCGTCAAGCAACGGCGCGTTCGGCTTTGCGAACGGCCTCGAATGGTTTGCGACGGAGAAGATAGACGTACATGAGGCCAGCGCCCTGAACTGGGGGGCCCAGGAGAACCAGCTGCCGCACATCCGCAGGATGAACTCGATACTGTTCTGCCATTCCGCATTCCATAATTTCGCCAGGATAAAATTCGTCGATTCAGGGAATCCCAAGGCCGTTGCGTTCATAAGGAGCGATTCATCCGACCAGAAGAAGATTTTCATCCTTGTGAATCTGGATTGCGAAAACGTCTCAAACGTATCCTGGAGGAAATCAGAGGTCCCCTTCGAATCCAAGTCGCTGCTGGACCTGATAAGCGAGGAATATTTCAAGCCGACAGAAGTTTCGGAGGGCAGGTTTTCGCTCCTGCTTGCTCCGGGACAGGCGCTATGCATCTCATCCGACATCGATGAGCTCAGGCAGATACATGAATTCGAGACAAGGGAGTTCCGCAAACCCAGCAAGATAATCTGGCAGACCGCACAGGCGATAGCGCTTGACGTGGTTTGCAGGAAGAACCGCTCCAACATAGCATTGAACCAGGATCCCATGGAGCTTGCATCGAAACTGCTGCAGGATCCGTATGAATTCATGTGTTCCCTCTACGAGGACAGCGGCGAGGTGCCCGTTGCGATATGGGAATGGCCGTCGGACATGAGGAGGATGGTGATGGTGCCTCCGGGGCACCATGTGCTTGTGAAATCAAAATTCAGGTTCAGGGCGAGGATCACAGACAATGGGAAAATAATCATGCAGCGGGACAGCCTCAAGGATTATTCCGGCATGTATTTCGCCCTTTTCACTCCCTTGCCGGTGCCGAAGCAGCTCAAGAAGATGAAGATCAGGCTTTCCGTATATGCGGAGAGGAAATCGATAAGGGAGGATGCGGAGATACTGCTGCTTGCCACTGATGACGCAAAGATAAAATCCGTCTATGAGAATTCCGACATCCGCTCGTCACCCATGGTCTTCCTCGACACGAACGGACGCGGAGCCATGCTGAGGCCGTGCCTGGAGTGGGCGGAGCTGAAGAGCCGCTACGACGCCTTCCTCGCCGCAAACCTGAATCCGAATTATCCCGAGGACAGGCATGTCATGTGGAGACGATGCAGGGCCTGGGTTGATTTCCATGGGAGGCGGGAGATCCTCGATCTGGACACCATAGAGGATTTCACTCTGAACGGTGACGGCAGCGGAACCTGGAATTTCCATGTGCCGGTCGGGAACGGACTCTTTGTCGATGTCGATATCTCTCTTGCCATGCTGAAAAACGAGAACGCCGTGAAGATGGAGATAACCAGGCGCAATTCAAGGAACGACAGTGATTATCTCTCAGACGACATGCCTGTCAGGATCATCCTGCGTCCCGATGTCGAGGACCGGAATTTCCATATGGAGACCAAGGCGATGTACGGGGCTGAGCATCAGTTCCCGAAATCTGTCGAATCCACAAGCAGGACCGTTACTTTCTCACCCGCCTCCGGCCGGAGCCTTGTCATGACTGGATACAAGGGGAAGTTCGTCAACGCCCCTGAATGGCAGTATTCAATCTATCATGAAAAGGAGGCTTCACGCGGCCTTGATCCATTCAGCGATCTGTTCAGCCCGGGGTTCTTCGAGATCATGCTTGCCGGCGGAGAAGGGGAGCAGCTGATCGGCCAGGTTGTCACTCCGTCTGAGAATAAGAAGATCTCCATAAGGCCGGTACTGCACAAGGAGGAGCCTGCAGACTACGCATTTGATAAAGTGCTTCTCGGGGCGATGGACCAGTTTATTGTCAGCAGGGACGGGCTTAAGACGGTGATAGCCGGTTATCCCTGGTTCCTTGACTGGGGCAGGGACACTCTGATATGCGCGAGAGGACTTATTTCCGCAGGAAAGATAAATGAGGTTTCAGAGATACTTCTCCTTTTCGCGAAATTCGAGGAGAAGGGGACTCTTCCAAACATGATACATGGGGCGCATGCTGGAAACAGGGATACCAGCGATGCTCCGTTATGGTTTTTCACGGCCTGCGCCGATTTCTGCGCAAGGACGGGCAAAAAGGATTTCCTTGAAACCAGGATAGAGAAGAGGGGCACGCTTTTGAATGTCCTTGAAAGCATTGCTGAAAACTACATCTCCGGAACACCCAACGGCATCAAGGCCGATCCTGAGACAGGCCTGGTCTTCAGCCCTTCTCATTTCACGTGGATGGACACTAATTATCCAGCCGGCACTCCGCGGCAGGGATATCCTGTGGAGATCCAGGCGCTCTGGTATGCCGCACTTAAATTCCTGGCTGAAAACAGTTCCGGCAGGAACTGGCGGCCTCTTGCGGAGAAGGTGAAGAAATCTTTCATGCAGTACTTCTATCTCGAGAAGGAAAAATGGCTTTCAGACTGTCTGCATGCGGAACCCGGGCAGCCTGCATCAAAAGCGCAGAAAGATGATGCATTGAGGCCGAACCAGCTCTTTGCCCTGACGCTTGGCCTTGTCCAGGACGTCAAGCTTGGGCGGGATATCCTGATCTCCAGTTCCTCGCTGCTTGTGCCCGGCGCGATACGGAGCCTTGCAGACAGGCCTGTTTCATATGCCCTGCCGATCTACGGCAAAAATTCAGCCCTTTTAAATGATCCGCTGAATCCATACTGGGGCAGATATGAGGGCGAGGAGGATTATCGGAGGAAGCCCGCTTATCACAACGGTACCGCATGGACCTGGCCGTTTCCGTCATACTGCGAGGCGTATTTCATGCTTTTCGGGAATTCCGGGAGGAAAACTGCAAAATCCATCCTCTCTTCTTCAAAAATCATCCTCGAGCAGGGGTGTGTGCACAATATTCCTGAAATTCTTGACGGGGACTATCCACATGTGCAAAGAGGGTGTGATGCCCAGGCCTGGGGGGTCACAGAGCTTTACAGGGTCTGGAAATTGTTGCAATCATAGGTTAAATTATCAATTATGGGTGGCATAAGCACATTAAGCAATACGGTGGTTTTGACGGGCATAGGTTTAATATTGCTCGCCACTATGTATTTTGTCTACAAGGTTTTCCAATCGGATAGGATGGACACGAGCGTCAAGATATTTTCCCTTCTCGGGCTTATCACGGTGATCGCTTTTTGCACAACTGCAGTTCTTTACAGGACGGATATGGTAGGTGAATATTCGGCGGACAGGCTGGCAAAGATTGAATCGAGATACAATTTCTGCAAGGGTTATGTCCTTGCCAAATATCTTGCCGAAAAATATCCCGACAGGAAGGCCATGATAATCGTATCGCCCAACTATGAGGAGATATTGCGTCAGAAGGAGCTGGTTGACAGCCTCAAGGCGGGATTCGGGGATAGTATCACCGTTGAGGCAATCGTGCCGATTTCAGTCGACTTGTCGCGTTATCAGCATGGGAAGTCTCCGCACATCGAGGAGGTAATGACAGCCGAGGATTTTGATTATGCGTTCGAGAAGCACCGCGAATGCGAAGTGGTGGTTTCCATAATCGGGGTTCCCAAGGATCTTGATAAGATGAAGGTATGGACGATGGAGGATTATGAAAGGCCTAAGATTGCCCTTTTGAACAGCAGCACCAAGTATCTCGAAGGGGCGATAAAAGGTAAATTCGTGGTGGCTTCAGTGCATTATATCCCCGGATTCAAGTCATCGAAAAGGATGCCTCCCGGTGATCCCAAGAAGGTTTTCGAAGAGAGATATATGCTTGTTACACCTGAGAATATCGATCAGATCAGGAAAAAATATGAAAGACTGTTCTTCAAAATGTGAAAAAAACTCAGGAACTTGCATGCTGTAAGACAGTTTTAGGTATAAGATATGCTATATTACCCGTAGGATGATCATATGTTAAGAGGTATTGCTTGATGAAGAAGGGATTTACATTAGTTGAGCTTCTTGTCTGCGTAGCCATACTAGGCATCCTTTTTTCCATTCTTCTTCCTACGTTTGGCCGTGTAAGGCAGAAATCATATCAGGTGGTCTGCATGAACGACCTGAGGCAGATCGCCATCGGTTTCAAATCCTACATGCACGACTACGACAATGAGATGCCCAACACAAAGAGATGGCTTGATGATTTTTCGGATATTTATATCTATGTCAGGAAGCTGGACGTGTTTGTATGTCCGGCCACGGATACCCCGGCTCTTACTTCTGAGGCGGATCTTGTTGGCGGTACGGATTATTATTCAGGCCAGGCCCCGACGGATATTGAAAAGCATGCGAACAACGGACATGGCAACAATGATTATGATTTCGATATGAGCAATCCCAGCCCCATCACCCAGGCGATAATTGATGCTAAAACCACTGAGCGAGTCCTTTATGACAAATACTACAGGTCTCATTTCAACGGTTTCAATCTAATGTTTATATCCGATGCGCACTATGAGACCGACGTCGGAGTCTCGGAGTATTGGACGCTTGATTATAGGGGCAGGATTGAGAGAAGCCTTGATCCGTTCCCAGACCTTGCGGGCGGCGGAGGCAGCAGTGGAGGCAGCAGTGGAGGCGGCAAAAAGAAATGATGACTGATCCAGGTAAGTTTTTCGTTTAGAGAGCTATATTTATATAAAGAGGGAGGGCTAGAATGTTTGATTTTAAAAGTATTTCCAAGGCCAATTTAATAAGTTGGCTTGCTACCATTCTGCTTGTAAGCGGATTTTTCATAATCTTTTTCATTTATGAGAAATCATATGACTTCAACAAGTCAGCCGAAAGCCTCCACAAGAGCTTTGTTTACTACTGCAAGCAGAATATCTCTTCTGAAGTTGATAACGCGATCAAATATATTGAACATGAGAGGACTCTTGTCCCCAAGGATACTTCCGATGCCGATACCAAGAAGATAATTCTTAAGAGACTCAGGGATATCAAGTTCGGGAGGAGCGTCTCCGGCGATGTGTTTGTAATGGACCAGAAGGGCAATATCCAGATGCATCCGGAATCCTCATACGAAGGCAAGAACATTGCAAAGACGATAGGGGCTGGCGGCGAAAGACTTCTTGACTGGGTCTTGTCCGGGGCATCCTACAATGCAGGAAGATATATAAGCTTTGACGCTTCCGATGCATCAAATCCTGTTCCTGTCCAGACCTGGGTATACACTCAGGCTTATCCCAACTATGGATGGATAGTATGTTCAAAAATACGCGAAGATGAAATGAAGAAGACTTTCGGGGAGAACCAGAACAGGTTGAAAGTCGATATGACGCTGGAAATAGGCTTCATGCTCGTGCTGTCACTCCTTGTGACTGTTGCTGCAATTATCTTCTCTCTAGGAGTGTCCTCGGTGATAAAAGGGGAGATCAATTTCCTCGTTAACTACTTCAATGAATGCTTCAAGAAACATATCGTCCTCGGGGATAGCGATTTCCGTTTTGACGAGTTCAGGTTCATTGGTTTTTCCGCAGCTTCAATGGTCACTCAGATAAAGGAGCTCATCCAGAGGGTCAAGAACCTTGCCATCAAGGCTGAAATGAACAACCAGATAAAGACTGCATATCTGAACAGCATGAGCCATCAGTTCAGGAATCCTGTCAATGGCGTGGTCGGAATGACACAGCTCCTGATGGACACGAAGCTCACGGACGAGCAGAAGAATTTCGTCAAGGCCATTGAAATATCGGGGAATTCCCTGGTCGAGCTGATCGGCGACATAGATGACTTTGCAAACATGGAGTCCGGTGGCGTGGAGATTGAGAAGGCGCCATTTGACCTTCGCGGAACGTCCGAGGAAGTCATTCTCATGGTCAACAAGCAGGCGTCTGAAAAGAATCTCAAGGTTGGACTGGACATCGAAAAGGACGTCCCTAAATATCTGATGGGCGATCCTGAGAGGATCAAGCAGATATTGACCGTACTCTGCAGGAATGCCATTGTTTTCACCACTGAAGGCGGTGTGAAGATCAACATAGCCGCTGCTGAGAAAAAGGACAAGAATATACAGATTGTTTTCAAGGTCACCGATACCGGCCTTGGAATTTCAGCCGAAAAGCTCTCCGATATCTTTGATTTTACCCATGAGGAATACTCTAAATCGAAGAAGTTTGCGGCAGTGAGCCTCGGTCTCTCGGTCTGTAAGCATCTGACCGAGACGATGTCCGGGAAAATCAGCGTTGAAAGCGAAAAGGGCAGAGGCACGGTCTTTACCGTCATGCTTCCCCTGGAAATCATAGAGCTTAACAAGGTTGAAGAGGATATATTAAAGAAAGCAGGAGCTTCTGTGCCGCATAATTTCGCGGGCATGAAGGTTCTGGTTGCCGAAGACGATCCTGTCAACAGGAATGTCGCACTAAAGCTCATGTCGAAACTCGGAGTTTCGGTGGATACTGCTGTCAACGGCGAAGAAGCCATTAAGAAACTGAATGCCGGCAAATACGATATGGTCTTCATGGACTGCGAAATGCCGGTCATGGACGGCTTTACTGCCACTAAGAATATAAGGAAGAAGGAAGCAGAAGACAAAACCAGGCATCGTATCCCTATTGTGGCCATGACGGCATATGCAATGCGCGGTGACAAGGAGATGTGCCTGGAGGCCGGCATGGACGACCATATTGCCAAACCGGTCACAAAGGAAGTGCTGCTAAGGACCCTTGAAAAGTATCTTGGGACTCCTAAATAATCCGCAGGGGAACCTCATGATAATTTACAGTGGTTCCTCTTAATGATTAGATTCGGACTCTGCTGTCTGTTTGTTGAAGCGCCTGTAAGATTCAGGACGGCTACTGCCTCGTCCCTCTCATCACTCTCCCGCAGGAAAGCCCTGGAAAAGCTCAGCGGCCTTTGTCTTGCGAACTCTGAAAATCTCAATCTTGCATTAAAGGCCGTATCCGGTCTTGGATTTGGCGCTTTTAGGATTTCATCCGGGCTTTTCCCCTTGTTCACGCATCCGGCAGCCGGATATGGAATTGATGATCTGCCTGATGCCGGGAAAATAAAAGGAGCTCTGGGCAAGGCATGCTGTTTTGCGGCGAAGAATGATATAAGGCTTAGTTTCCACCCCGACCAGTTCGTTGTTCTTTCATCCCATCGGGACAATGTAGTTGCGAATTCCGCAAAGGAGCTCGAGTATCATGGGATGCTTGCGGAACTTGTCGGAGCCGAAGTCATAAATATACATCTTGGCGGGAGACATGGAGGGAAGAAGGATGCGATTGAAAGGTTCAGGAGGAATTTTCAGAAGCTTCCGGAGAGTGTCAGAAGGAAACTTGCGCTCGAGAATGATGACGTCTCCTACACGCCTTCCGACCTGTATGAGCTGTGCATGGGGCTTTCACTTCCAATGGTGTATGATGTCCATCATCACCGGTGCAATCCCGACGGCCTTTCCATTGGAGATGCGACCGGCTTATGCATTGACTCCTGGAAGAAGGCAGGCAGGGAGCCTTACTTCCATATTTCCTCCCCGAAGAACCTTTGGAAGAAGGGAAATCCCAGATCCCATTCGGATTATATAGATCCTGCGGACTTCCCAGCGTGCTGGCTGAAGCTGAAAAGGAATTTCACCCTTGACGTCGAAGCAAAGGCAAAGGAACTCGCCGTCCTCAGGCTCATGAAAGGAATCCATGGACATGGGGAACCGCGAGCAGGCAGGGAAAATAAATAGGTGTCAGGTGTCAGGTGTCAGGCTTGCCCCACGTAGTTACGCTAAAGCGGACGGAGTGGGGTGTCAGGAAAGATAATTCATTTGAGCTGATTTCAAAAATACAATAAAACTGTTGTCGCGGAAATATGCCCGTTGGAGTCCAATCTTTAGTTTGTCTTAGTATTTCCCGACGCCCGTTGGGGCCGGGATCTTCGACAACAGGTTACGCAAGCTTAAGCTTGTACTCCAACGAAAGCAATCAGCTCAATAGAGGCAATTTTGAAATTGCCTCATATAGCCAAGTGATCGATTTCCTCGAAGCTGATCCTTCGGTAAACCGTTTCAACTTGTACAATGTAGGCATTGCAGCTCAGACACTGACACCTGACACCTGACACCTGACACCTGACACCTGAACACTGATACCTTATTCTTCCGTGCTGTCGCCGGACGTGTTCTCGTTCTCGCCAGGTTCGGCATATATATTGAGCGCTAGCTTCTTGAAAGCGTTCAGCGAGAACTCTGCGGTCCCGAAATTTTCGCTCTTGCCGCTTATCTTCCCGTTGAGTATTTTCTGGATGTCTACTGTCATCGACTCGTCCGAATTGAAAAATGCCTTGATATCGTTCGTGTTCCTCTTTGCGACCTGTGAACCTTCGTTCGAGAAACGTATGTTCTTTGCGCGCTCGATCGGGACGTTCAACGCTGCAAACTCGGTTTCAAATGTTATCTGTCCGCTCTCTATCGACTTGAGCTTTCCGGTCACCTTGTCTTCATTGCTGAATACTATGTTGTCCTTCGTGCTCTCGTCGCTTTCAGCGGCGGCGTTCGGAATCCTGCCGTCCCATTTTGTTACGAGGATGTTCTTGATCTTGAGGGCTCCGTATGAGCCGGAATTGTAGAAGGATATTATCCCGCCTTTTCCGCAGAAGTCGCCGCGGTTGTCGGTCGCCTGCTGCACAACCGATCCGTTCACCATGATCGTGAAGGCTTTCAGCTTCTTGTTCACGAGTACTGTGAAATGCGCCGAATTCTTCTCCATGAGCCTGCGGCATTCGCCCTGTCCGATGGAGTCGTTCCCTTCATTCCTCGAATATCTCTGGAGGTATATGTAGTTGGATGAAATGTTCAATATGTAGGAATTCCCCTGGTGGCGGGCCATCTGGTCCGCGTAAAGGAAGATATTGACATTTGAGTTCTGGCTGAAGATTATGTCGAACTCGATCTTGGCCATGTCCGGAAGCTTCACATCCCGTCCTGCAGAACAGTTCCCGGGTATGCTAAGTGTCTTGTTGGTGACCTCCACCTTGTTTTTGTCGCCGCCGCCGCGCTGGTTGTCAATCGTCCATTCCTTGATGTCGCTGGGCCCCTCGTAGATTCCTGAACTGACCGTGGAGGGGAGTATCTCCTTGAGCATCTTCCTGTTGATCTTCAGGTCTCCGGCATACCAGGTCTTGATGAGCAGGTTTTCATTGTCGAGTTTGACTATGGAACCTTTCAGGATGTCGCCGTTTGTAAGCCTGACGGTAGAAGTGCCTGCCGGCGCCGCCGGCTGTTTTCCGGACAGTGTTATCTCGCGGATGTTTGCGACCTTGAATTCTATTGGCTTCTCCGCGTCAGGATGCGTCCAAGTAAGCGTTTTGTCCGGAATAAATGATACAAGTCTGCCGGTAATGAAGTCCTTGCTGGAGAAACGTATTGTGTCAAGCCCGCCTTCTGCTCCTGAAGGATTGTCCACTGCGGCTGCCGCAGTGTTTTTTCCGGCATTGACTGCGACCGGCGGAGGCAGCGGGATCTGCGCCATCATTTCAGGAACCAGGACGGACAGCAGGAGAGCTGCGGACAATGCTTTCACACGACAGTTTTTCATAATACACCTCATCCCCTTTATTTGTAAGTTTTATTTGTTTTCATCCTTGACGGTCTCTTCGTCATAGATGTTGAAGGTTATTTTCTCGAATGCGCCAAGATCGAGGGAGACTTCACCGAAGTTTTCACTCCTGCCCCTTATCTTCCCTCCGGTTATTTCAGATATGTTGATGGTGATGCAGTCTTCAGCGGAGAAATAAGCCCTGATATCGTTTGATTCCCTTTTTGCCTGCCTGCGGTTGGCGGAGCATGTTATTATGTTCGCGACCCGGTCAAGTGGAATTGTCAAAGGTGCGAATTCAGTTTCAAACTGGAGGTTTCCCTTCTCAAGCAGTTTCAATACTCCGGTTGTCTTGTCCTTGTTCGAAAAGAGGATGGTGTCCTTTTCAATGACCTCGTCCGCAACGCCGGGAGCAGGCAGCTTGCCGTCCCATACGCCCACCCTTATGTTGCTTATTTCCACTGGGCGGGAATCGGAACTGTCAGTCAATATGAAGCACATTCCTGATCCCTTGGGGAATTCCTTGTCCTGGTCGATGTATTTCAGGGCAGGCGTATCGTTGACATGGACATTGATCATTCCCGCTTTCCTGTTCGAGAATATCGTGACTTTCAACTTGGGGGATGAATTCAGCAGTTTTCTCAGTTTTCCGTTGTCGTCTCCGGAATCACCGGCAGACTGCCATTCGTTGTTCCTGGATCTTCCTGCGCTAAGTTCATATTTGGAGATGCTGACGCCGTATGCATTGAACCTGCGAATTTCTGATTCCAGTGAGCCATCCTTCATGTCTATCTGCTTGTCTGTGTATAAAATAATTCCAGAGCCTTCATTGCTGACAGTCGTTTCATAGTCTATTCTGACCAAGTCTGGAAGCTTGATGTCCTTCTTCTCGGCATAGGCCTCATATCCGGAGAGGAGGAGCGTATTGTTCTTAAACTCGACCTTGCCTGCGTTTTCATCATCCCCATCATCCCTGTTCGGCTTTGAGACGCGCCATCCAGCAAGGTTGTCGGGCCCCCTGTAGATGAGCTGGGATGAACCTGAGTTGATCATCTCCCTTATCATCCTCCTGTCAATTTTCAAATCCCCGGCGTACCATGTCCTCAGGACGAGGATGTTGGAATCCAGGGACATTACCGAACCTTTCAAGGTGTCCCCGTTTGTAAGTGCGACTGCAAATGTCTGCTGTGCTTCCGATGTCTTCGGTTCAACAGGATCAAGGATTATCTCCTTGATGTTTTTCAGATTGAATGTGAATGGCTGCTTTGAGTCTTGATGCTGCCAGACTGCCTTTCCGTCTGAAGCCGCTATTGATGAAATTCCGCCATGAAGCAGATCGTTGTTCTTGAAGACTATGACTGATGATTTTCCGGAAGCTTTTGCGTCATCTGCGCTAATGGCGGTAAATGCGGCAAGAAGGAAGAAGGAGGCAAGGCAGATACCGAGATTTGAAATTTGTTTCTGATTTCTGATTTCGAGTTTCGAATTTATCATGGTTTTATCTCTCATATATTGGCAGATACCTGAAGTTGAGGGCCATCGAAAGAAGCGCGGCCGCTGTCGAGAACGCAGGCCCCTGCTGTCCGTTCCATGAGCCGCTCTCCGTCTGCATTATTTTCAAGGACTTTATATTTACCTCATTCCACTGGTCCCAGGACTCCGTCCCAGTATGGAAGAAAGACTGTGATGCATAATATAGTCCATAATGGTAATAATGTCCTCCTGATTCATTTGCGTTGTGGGATTGCAGGTAGCTCATCGCCCCCTTGAACGTGTTCGAATCTTTTTTCTTCGCAAGCGCGAAGACAAGAGCCCCTATCGCCGTCCTGGGATAGTTGGACGAATCCCTCCCGGTATACCCGAATCCGCCGTCCCCTCCCTGGCAGGTCTCGTAGAACTTCAATGCCTTCTTGACCACCTCATCCGGAATGGGGATCCCGGCGTTGGCTGATGCAAAAAGCGCGACGCTGATAGCACCGCTTACCGTTGTATCCGCATCCTTGCTTTCAGGACCATAACGCCAGGCGCCGCGGGGATTCCGGTTCTGCGAACTGATTATAAGTTCCACGGCCTTCTTGAGGGCGGGCCCGATCCTGTCGTCATTTACCACGCCGTAGGATTCGGCGAGTGCGAGAGTCGCAAAACCGTGGCTGTACATGGAATTGCCTATGTATCCGTTCTGTGAGTTCGTGGACTTGATGATCTTGTTTATTCCCCTTTTGATATTGCTGCTGTATGGGCCGTTGTTCGGATCATCCCCTTTTGCGAGCATCGCAACTATGCAGAGGCCTACGACACCAGGATCATTCCCATACTGCCCCTGGAAGTCGCCCTCCTGGTTCTGTGTCTTCTGGAGGTAGACAAGACCCTTGGCATACATGTTCTCAAGTTCGGGAGGAATCGACTCCATGTTGCCTATGAAAAGCTTCTGTCCGTAAAGCGCCGGGGCGGATATCAGGTTTATAACTGATATTGCCATGATGAGCCAGATTATATTCTTCATAATAGTATCCGTTCATAAATTTCCGCATGGCGGAAATTTATTTCCTGTTCTTTTTATCAATCGAATTGACACGGTTGAAATATGTCTCGATCGCATCCTTGTATTCTTCTGGCAGGGCCTTTGTGCTTGCGCCAGCAGTCCTTTCAGGTTTTCCTTCCGGAAGATTTGGCTTGTATGTTTCCCCGCCGGACTTTGTATTTGCGGCATTGCTGCTGATGGAGCCCTTGAACCCGCCGGGCCTCATGCCTCCCTGTCCGCCCATCATCATCTGCATCAGCATGCTCATCATTTCCGATCCTTCGCCGCTTCCTTCAGACATTTCCGAGGCGTTCTGCATCGAGGCCGCAAGCAGCTCTATGACCTCTGTCTCCGCTCCGATCGTCTGCTGGTCCGTCTGAGGCTTGAACAGCAATGCGCCTGCATCGGTCATGGCCTTTCCTGTCTGGTCCATGAGCTGGATGAGTTTCGGGAAATCCGCCGCCTTCTTCTTCAATCCGCCGAGATCGTTGCGCATGCCCATCTGCTTTTCCGAGAGTCCTACGGACTTCTCGCCGTAGTCCTTCATCTTCTCCCTGTTCTCATCCAGGTTCCTCGTCTGTTCCCTGAGCTCCTGTTCCTGCTGGAGAAGCCGCATCAGGCCTATGAGTATCTCGGGATCGATCTCCTTCATCTCCCCGCCGCCTTCTCCTCCTCCTCCCGCCTGCTTGTTGTCCTTCTTGCCGAGATCATCGGCCCACTTCTCGAGCTTCGCGGCTATCTCCTTGGTGCTGGATATCCCCTTGGCCGTCTGGTTCTTCGCAATGGTCTCGACTGTGTCCTCGAGCTTCTTCTGGATCTTCTCCTTCTCCATCTCGTCGGATACATCCTGATATTTCTTTATCCTGGTCCTGGAAAAGAATCCGAGCAGGTCGTCCTGGATGTTCTTCACGATCTTCCTGATCTGCTCCTGCTTCGACTTCTGATCGGTTATTTCATTCCTGATCTTTTCCGGAAGGGTGTTCTGGTCCATTCCCACCGAAGTCTTCATGATCTCAGCGAGCTTTGAGGAAATGGCCTTCTCGTTCTCGGCCTCCTTCTTCAGCCTGCTCACGAAATTCTCCATGGTCAGGTTGTTCAATGATTCGTCCATCTTCTTCATCAGCTCCTTGAGCTTTTCAAGAAGCTCCTGCTGTTCCTTGACGGCCTTCTTCATCTGCTCGGAGCGCTTGCTTTCGCTCTGGGCGTTTTTCAGGGACTTCTCGACATTCTTCATGTCGTTCTTGGAGACCTGGTTGATGGTGTCGAGCATCTTCGCCCATTCCTTTATGGTCTTTGCAGGGAATTCCTTGTTCTTGAGCGCCTCCTCAAGCATCTTCACGGCCTTCTCCGAAAGCTTCTCGAGATCCTCGGCGTTCATCTTTTCAGAGTTCTCCTGTTCGGATATCTTCTCCGAGGTCTCATCATTCTTCATCTCCTCCTCGGAGAGCTTGCTGATGTTCTTGTTCTTTTCAAGGTTCTCCTCCTCACGCCATACCAGATCCTCGATCTTCGCCATGATCGACTCAAGCTCCTCCTCGACCAGCTTTGCATGTTCCTGCAGGCTCAGGATATAAATCCTGTAGGGCTTGGAATAGATGGTCGTCCTGGACGGGAAATAATCCTTCGCGGTTGAACAGACAGTTACAAGAGTCTTCTCCTCTATCTTGAGAAGAGCAGGGCAGAACATGAATTCCGCCTCCAGCTTCTGCTTGTCGGCAGCTCCTTTCGCAAGCATCATGCTGGCCGTACCGTAAATCTTCGTCTCGATCTTCGGGTCGGATGAAGAATACGAAGCCCCAAGTTCGGCAACACCGTAGTCATCTTCAGCGGTGACCTGTATTATTATCGTCTCGTCCGCGAGCATCGCAGAATACAGGGGAAGCTTTGGACATTCGGTGAAAGGCTCCTGATCCTTCTCGGGGACGACTGAATACTCGAACGGATGCAATGGGCGCATGCCGAGGGAATCCAGCCACGTCAGGACGTTTTTCTCCGAAGCCACAGCTTTCTGCTGCTCCGTGAAGAAGGAGCTTCCCTGTGTCCTGAGAGGATTTGTTTTTCCTGATGCATCAACCAGCTCCGCTGATTTGATGTCACGGTCGATCTTCCCTTCGAAACTGTATTGGCTTCCTTCAAGTAGCTGGAAGGTCTTTCCTGAAAGTTTGACCTTCTCGTCCTTCCTGCCGGTGTATTCCGGCAGCTTCACGGCGGCTTCGAGGTTGAGGAGGACAGGACGATGCAGCGGGATTATCTTCACTGTCTTGCGGAAGTCGCCGGACCATATCTTCAGATCGACAGGTTTTGTCTGGCCTGATATCCTAAGCAGGGCGCTGTCCTTCGCCACGGTGACGGTCTTCGCAGGCTCCATCCCGCATCTGAACTTTATATTTTCGGGCCTGACCGTTGAAGAGCTGTCGAGTACGCATTTTATTTCGAATTCCTCACCGTGCGGGACATTCAGGCTCTGCGGGATGCCGTCGAACTTGACAAAGGTGTACCTTTCGACGGAAGACAGCGGATTGAGCCATCTTATCAGGGCGTTGCCGAAGGCGGGCCTGGTGAAGATCAGCATGCAGACGACAACTGCGAGGATCGCAAACGACCAGACAGCGAAACGTCTGAGCCCCTTCCTGCTGATGGCTTCGCAGAAATCCATCGACTGCGATTTCTCCGCGATGTTCGTGATGGCGGCCGAACACAGTTCCTTCGAGACGTTCTCCGACAGATCCTTGTTCTCGGCAAGTTCGACGACCCCGAGCAGGCTGTCACCGAGTTTCCTGTGATGTTTCTGGACAAGCACTGACAACGTCTTGAAATCACGGCGTTTCATGAACACGTGATGTATCGTGTAGAATATAAGGTAGAGCAGGGGGACGAAGCCGCACAGGAAGAGTATGATCCTCAGTATGACCGGAGTGTCCCAGAGCCTGTCCGACAGATAAAGGAATGAGAATGCGCCCGCAACCATGCAGAACGCAGCAGCAGCGGCTGTCACGCTCTCGATGGCGCGCAGTTTCCGCTGGAATCCTCTGAGCTGTAAACTCAATGATTCTGGTAATTTTAGATTGTCCATTTCTTTCCTCGTAATATTCCTGTGCTGCTAAATCTTTTCCGCATGTCTTTGATTTGAATATCAACGGAGCGCGGGTTTTCCAACCCGCGAGTTGGCGGACTGGAAAGTCCGCCCTCCTTTATTTTGAACTTTCATTTCATTGAGAGACTATTACTAATTCCAGACATACCATATCAATACTTCTTTTCTCGAATTTTGCCAATTCAAACTCTATCAGCTGCCCGAGTTTAAAACATTATTCCTCGTCATCGCCACGATCCGGTTTCTATTTTATCTGCTTTTGTTTTTGCACAGGCGGAAGATAGTTCTCACCTGTAACGACGCTCTTGCCTGTTTTTGATTCAAGTTCCAAGCGGGCTTGCTTCGCGATTTTTCCGCCTTTTTTTCCGGCTTCGGCATTCTCGGGTACCCCTGTGGCATCGACACTCTCAGCTATTTGCCGTGTTGAAAGTTCCGCAAGCGCCGTAAAAATCAGTTCTGCTTCGTTCATATGGTCACGCAGATTCTGCGTTTTAAGGCCTTTGATATCCTTATGTTCTTTGACCGAAACACCGCTCCATTCCTGATGAATGATGTTTGTGAGAAGGGCATATTCGTCTTCTTTGGTTATTTCGTGGTCTTTCCAATAATCAGTGAGCTTGTTACGGGTTTCCTGTCCCATCATCCTCTGTTGAATCCATTTTTCGCTTCTGCCGTGCTTCTGCCAGAATTCTCGGGCACGATCAAGGGAACGGGCGGGATCGCTCATGTCCTGCAACCGTTCGTATCCAACCTTTGCCAGCCATCGCTTGAACGGTTCGGCTTTGGGCGACGGTATGGATTGAATAATCCGCAATATATGTTGAACAGATCCTCCAAGAGTTTTTCTTTTTTTGCCTGTTTCTGTCACCATTTCTACCTGGGGACAGTTTGTCCCTATGTAGACGCCAAGTTCCACATCCCTTTTCCTGAGCTTTTTCAGGTAATCGGTCGGATTTACTGAAACGGTAAGCGCTTCTACGACATCAATAATAGAAAAATACCATGTCTCTGTATTTTCATCATAATGACGGCGGATCTTATGGTTTTCAAAAACGGCTAATGCGGTTTCATTCATCGTATCTTATATCCTTCCCTTGGTCTTCAGAATTTCAGTCGGTTACATTTTGTCACCGACTCATTTCCATCCTCAAATTCCAATACCCGATCCATAAATTGCTTTTTCAAGTCACCGTTATTCAATTGCGCTGGTGTCCCATGCGCCTTTACTGAAGCAACCATTTATTGTCTTTCTTAATGAAATAAAACTGATATATACAGAGAGCGCCAAGCTTAGTTCCCATTTTACATAAATATTCACCGTTTTTCCTGAAGACTCTGGCGATTTTATTGTTATATCTGCTTGACTCCACGGACAAGTCGCTATTTCCTATTTCGAAAGAGGTTCTTTTCTCCTTTGAAAGGAATTCGCTGTATGCTGATAAAAACGCCTCCTTTGACGCATCGTTGGAAATATTATTTGCTTTTGCATAGTTTTCGATGTATGGCTTCATCGTTGAATCAATTAAATCCTTGAATTCTCCATGCTCATATCCCCGGATTATCTTATTTGCAGCTTCCTTTACTGTCGCTTCTTCATCTCCAGAAATGGATTTGATTTCCTCACCGTCCTGCCATGCCCATCGTATTGATGGAAGCTTCAAGTCAAACTCAACAACTGTCTTCTCGGATATTTCCTTGTTAAAGGAAAATATTAATTCATCATTGTCATCCCCCTTTTTCTCAATCGTCAGGTCAATTTTTGTTTTTAATGCGGGTTCAATGACAATGGAATTCTTGCCGTCAACCAAATATTCCTTGCAGAAGGATTTAGATTTTAAGACATTCTTGTCATAGAAAAAGCCATTTATATATATGGTTGGGTTTTGTTCCGATTTTACTTTGATCTGTATGGCGTCCTTACCGAGCAGGCAGCAGGAAAGAAAGACGAAGATAAATATTACATGTAAAATTTTCATCCAATCACCTTGTCAATTGATGCATTCCCGGCTGCAAATATCAGAGCAATTGCCGGCGAGACCTGTGCTGAGCAAAGTCGAAGTACGCCGGCGCTCCATTCTATTTTCCAGTATCAAATCAATCCCGTCAGCTTCCTTCCTACCCAATATGACGAAATAAGGCATAGTATTATTAGGCCCCACCACCACTGACACCACAAAAGAAAGCGTTTTTCTATGTCGATATATTTTGGCAATGCCATTATTTTCGAGACGACCCTGTCGAGTTCCTCGGGTGTGGAAAGTTCGCCTTCGGTGATCTGTGAAATCTCCTTGAGGATGTTCCAGTTGGCAGGTTCACCGATCTTCTCGCGGCTCTCGCGGGTGACGGTTATCTCCGTCCTGAGCGCAATCGAGTTCTTTTCGCTTTCCATCTGCAGGACATATGTTCCGCTCTTGTCGGGGACAAACTCGCCCTTGTAGGAGCCCCAGCCGCCCTTGTCCGGGAACATCTTCAGGCGCTGGAGGGATTTCCCTTCCTTGTCCTTGACGTTCACGATTATTTCGGCGTCGTCGACAGGCATTCCCGTCCTGTCGTGGATCGTCGCATTGAGGAAGACAGTCTGTGCGGCCTTGGGATTTTCAGGAGTGTAGAAGAGTCTGATGCCTTCGTCGTGCGCGAGGTGACGCTTGTGTGCCATCCAACGGACGACCTGTCCCCAGAACCTGTAATGATATTTGTCCTCCACTCCCTTCCTCCAGCGCCATGCGCTGTCAGTTCCCATGAACAGTACGTTTCCGCTGCCGTACTCCTTGATTACAAGAAGAGGCATGCGCCCGCCAGCTGTCTTCAGTCCTGAATGTACCGCCAGGATGCTGGAACCTGTCTTTGCGGAAAGTACAGGCGCGTTCCAGTAGAATCCTGGAAGATCACGCCAGAGAGAAGAGTTCATGGCTGGATTGTCCGCGAGCATTGTAAGGAAGTGATCCTTGCCGACTGATGTCAGGACAAGCTTCGATTCGACCGGTGAAGACATTCCACCGGGCTTGCTTTTGTCGAGTTCGACCGGCATGAGTTCCCCGAGCGGGCTGTCAAGCAGTGATAACTCCTTGCCTTTCTGTCCGGGCAGGAAGACAAGTCCGCTGCCCTGGTGTTTAACAAGTCCCTTTATGAGTTCCAAGTTCTCCGTGGTGAGCTGCCCCTGCGCCACGCCGACGTCTCCAAGGAAGATGACGTCATATTTGGAGATTTCGTTCTTTTCCGGGAACTTCGGCAGATAGTTCTTTCCGCCTCCCATTCCGATTTCCGGCAGGAAGAGGACGGTATTGAGCTCCATTCCGGGATCCCTGCTGATTGCGTTCCTGAGATATCTGTATTCCCATCTCGGCAGGCTGTCTACTATCAACACCTTCAAGCTCTCCTTGCGGACCGCGATGTCAAAGGACCTTGAATTGTTCAGCTTGATTGCTTCATCTTTCTCCTCGGGAACTTCGATCCTGAGGGCAGCCTTTCCTTCCTTCTGTGGCTGCCAGATTATCGAGTCGCTGAAGGATGATTCGGCCGGAATCGTTATCTCCTTTTCACTTTCTATTCCAGAGCCTGAATAAAGCTTTATCTTGGTCTTTATATCCCTTGCGAAATGGTTTTCCACCTGGAACGGAATGGATATCTTCTCGTTCAGGAGACAGTATGAAGGGGCTTTTATGTTCTTCAGATCAATGTCCGGAAGATATGTCTTTCCACCGAACGCGACCGAATAGATCGGGGCCTGCCGTGATCTCAGTTTGACAGCCGCTCCGATCGGGGAGGAACCTTTGTTCCAGTTGCCGTCCGTTAATATTATCACACCCCGCAGGTTCTTTGACGCAGCGATCGCCTTGGACATGGCATCTTCAATATCAGTTCCTTCGACTTCGCCTGATTCTGCGAGTTTCGCAGGATCGGGGGGAGGGCTGAATCCTTGCAGTGAGACTCTGAATTTCTTTTCCAGAGGAGCGTAGAACTTTGATGAAAGCAGGCGGTCAAGGCATGTCATCCTGGCCTCGGCATCAGCCATGTCCGGCCTTATTATGTCTATTGTATCCATGCTTGTGGACTGGTCGTAGAGGATCGCTATTTCCGGATCTGACTTCTGGCGGAGCTTCGTCACAAATTCCGGACGCAGAAGCGTGAAGAATATGAGGGCGATGATCACAAACCTGAGGACTTCAAGAATGAGAACAGGCATCCTGCGATTGACAGTCTTCCATTGGATGTAGCTGAAATAAGCGGATGCCATCAGGACCAGGATCCCGATGATCATCACCGTCCAGCTGTATGAAAGGCTTATGTGCATGTCAGAACCCCGCCTTTTTGGTTTTTAATTTCAGCGAGATTGGCAGGCAGAGGAATGCCTCGGAGACCAGGAAGAGGAGCATGATTACCAGGAACGCCTTCCATATTTCCGTTGCAATATTGGTATCGGTTCCGCTTTTCTCATGTAGGGTCGAGAAGGAAATCCCCTTCATCATCTCTTCAAGATCGGACGACCCCAGGTATTCCTGGATGTCCTCCGAGGGCGGACGGTTCAGCACCATCACCTTGTCGCTGCTCCTGTAGGCGCCGGAGTTAAACCTTGGATTCTTGTTTTCAGACGGGATGGTGTCCTTGATGTCATTCGCCATTGATTCGATGTCCCAGCCGCCGCAGTCGGAGAAGACGGTTTTGGAGAGTCTTGCTCCACCTTCATTCAGGATTCGCTGGATCATCGGGACAAGCACCTGTCCTTCACCGAGAGTTGACCATTCCTGGAGAGGCAGGGTCGTGCAGAAATATGCGTTCCCGCCGTTGAGCTTGAGTCTTGATACAAGTGGCTTGCCGTCAGTGCAGGATGCTATGGGATTGAGTCCGTAGCCCTGGAGCTGCCTTGTCTTTTGGATTTTAAGCTCGTTCAAGGCTATGCTTTCGCCGGAAGCCGTGTCTTCGAACGGGCCGGAACGCCTGTCCCATTCCTTAACTGAAAGAGGTTCGGCCTCCTTGCGGATTTCGCATTTCTCCCAGATGATCGAGCCGAAAAGTTTCGTGGGATCATCGGTCTCAGGGGGGAAGAAGATTATCGAACCGCCCTCCGAGATGAACTGTTTAAGCATCTTCTGGACTTCTTCACCAGGGAAAGGTGCAGCCCATATTATGAGCGCGGTCTCCTTGTAGTCGATCAGATCAGCCGCCGATGGCTGCTGGAACTTGAGATTTCCCTGGTTCTTCTCGTTCGGGCACGCCGCAATTGAAAGAATTTCGGCTGCAACGTCCTTGTCGGGTGAGACGATGACTGTCTTTTTTTCCTGCTGTACGGGGAAGGTGAAGTAAGCCCTGTTGTCATTGATGTTGGAGTCGGCCGGGAGTTCTATGTATCCGCAGTTCTCCGCGACGCTGGCGCCTTTTGTGATCTTCTGCCTGAACTTGTTGGAAGTCCCGGTGAGTTTCACATTTATCTGCTTCTTGTTTTCGCCCTGGGAGAATGTGACCGGGATCACCGTGTCGCCACTGGCAATCCTGTTTATTTCGAACACGAGTTCGGCCTCCTGCGGATCGCTCGCTCTCGGAGGATTTATCTTGACAAGGCGGACGGACATGTTCTCATCCACCTTGGAGTCCAGGGCGAGAATTCTGATCCTGAGGGACTGGGGAACTGATTTAATCTTGGATTCTATTTCGCGCCATCGGGAATTTTCAGGCTGCCAGTCGGTGATTTGCATGTCCGAGGCGACCCATATCTCTGTAACGCCGGTCTTGTTCGCGATCACATAGTTGACGGCCTCGTCTATGAGAGAGGGGATGTCGCAGGCGGTCTGGGTCTGTGCGGTGTCGGATAGGTCGGCGAGGATTTCAGGTGATGCGAGGTCGCAGGCTTTGCGGTTGACGTTTTCCAGGAGGACGAATCTTGTTCCAGTAAGTCCTTTTGATGCGGATGCCAGGATCGCCTTCGCCTGTTTGAGCCTAGATGTGCGCGTGGAATATTCCGTGCCCATGCTGGCGGAACGGTCGAGGAGTATTATGACAGTTTCCGGAGGTCCTGAGAATGTCCAGCCGAGCCATCCGCCGGCCAGAGGTCTGGCGATTGCGATGACAAGCACCAGCACTGCGAGTATCCTGAAGAGGAGGATGAGGAACTGCCTGAGGCGCGCCATGCTTGTGGAGCTCCGGTTGGCCTTTATGAGGAACATTATTGCAGCCCAGTTCACCGTACGGTATCTTATGCGGTTCATAAGATGTATGAGGATTGGAATGAGACAAAGAGGGAGTCCCCATAGTAATAAAGGCTGTAAGAATGTCATTGTTGTTCCCCGGAAATCATAAATTCCTTTAAAATACCATCGTTTGGGGAAAAATCATCTGGGTTTACCTATAAATCTTGTGAAGAAAACGGACGCGGCAAGCGCATCCCTCCACGTCTGGCGGCGTAGATGTATGAAGTAATACAATACGGAAGTATCCAGTTCATGTATTTGTTGGAGTACAAACTTTAGTTTGCCTTAATTGAAAAGAGGATTTTACCATTGTCGCATATGACAAAATGATACTAATCGACAGGGATGGATCTTGATTTATCATTGTCTGAAAGTATTTTCCTGCTCTCAAATAAAACTCAATCCAGGAATCAACCATGAAAAAACTTTACCTTGTAGTTTTCCTTGCGTGTCTCTCCTTGCCCCTTCTCGTCGCTGCCCAGAATACCGAGAAGCCCAAGGAGGCTATGGCTCCTCCAGCATCAGCAAAGACTCTCGGTGAACAACTGGTCGAGACTAACAACCAGATCGTGTTGAAAAGCTTCAAGTATGAAGAGAAGGCTCACAAGGAACTCTTCCTGAAAGCCCTTGAAATATGGGCCTCCGGCTCCCAGGACAAGAGCGTCGATGCGCAGTCAGCCACGGAAGTCGCCATTGAGGGGATGATAAGCCTTTATCCGGGAGTCTCCGACAAGCTTGCGGAGATCGTTGTGAATGAAAAAGTCGATATGGAGAAACGCGGAGACGCACTCCACTATCTTGCTTTTTCAGCCGACAAGAAATACTTTGACATATACAAGAAGCTTCTTGTGTCAAAATCCGATGCCTTCAAGTACGAGTCTTTAAGCGGCCTTGCGATCCTCGGTGACAAGGACTCGTTAGGGCTCATCTCCAATGCGGCTTTAGCCGAGAATGATCCGCGTATCAGGAACGATGCGGCGACGCTCATCGGACTTTCAAAGACAATCAACGAAGTCCTTGACAGGAAACTTCCTGCCGCCCAGCGCAAAAAGGCTATTGCGAAGCTGAAGCAGAGCGGAACCGCCGCCGGCAAATGCATCATCGAGAAGATCAGCTTCTCCGAACCGGATTTGCTGAAGTAGTTTTCCTCTTAACAGATACGAGATATTAAAGATAATTGCCTTCTTCTCATAACGCCCATCCATCTGCCACGGAGCGAAGCGATGTTGGCATAATGGAATCTAGTTAGACTTTTCTTGATGTCATATTTTCTCTTTATTTTCTTTCTTCTTGCCTTGAGCAGCAATTGACATGGCAACAATTATTATAATCAACAGAGCCCCTGCTATCATTTCTGCCTTTACGCCCAATGGCCCAAGCCTTCCATTGCCTCCATTGCCAAATAATCCTAATTCTTGTCCCCTTAAATATGCTATTACCCCATCCGAGAAAAGGGCTATCCCAAAAAGGAACAAAAAGAACATCGTAAATGTATTATTCATTCTCATTGTTTTGTCTAACGACCATGGTCTAGCACCGAGTGAAGCGAGGTTGCCAGAACCAAAATTAGTTATGATTTTCTTATTTCCAAAATTGCCACCATTTCTTAATTGAATTGACCTTGGATTCATCCCAGCTTCCATCTGTTTTACGAATAGCACGATGATTCCCTATAACAATTTCTGTTCCTGCTCCATGATCTATGAACTCTAATAAGTGAGATGCAAACCAATAGTCTTTTTTTATTTCATCAACAAATACATTGATAGCATAATCCTCTTCTGTTTTACCTATGATTTTTACGTTTGTAACCGAAGGCGTGGTTTCTCCATATACTTGACCTTTCTTTCCGGATAAGCCAAGCATATCAGTTTCTGGAGAATCCAGTATCTTTACATTGTCACCAAAAGAGATTTTAATTTTATTGTTCATAACGTCCCTCGCTCTGGTAGCCAGCGAAGCTGGATTACTAGAAGCGGAATTGTTATGGAATCCTATTTTACTGGTGTGAAATAATTAATTCCATCATTTGTAAATAATAATTTATGCTTTCCTGATTCTGTATTATTAGTCTGAATGATTCCAAGTTCTGCCTGATTTAAAGGTATCTCATCATTAATGACAAGTTCTTGCTTTTTAATTTTAAAGTGGAATTCATTACAATGGTCTCTCCATTTTGTCTTAAAATAGTGATATGAATCATTACTTCCAGTATAGTAGCATGTTGAGCGTGAAGGATTATTTTGTAAGCTTAAATACCGGTTTAGTTTTTTAATCATTAACTCTGTTTCTTGTTTGACTTCTCCTTTTTCTGGAAGAGTAATTGAAATCCACTTGCCACCATAATCCTCAAAAACGAGAGTATTGTCATTTGTCCATTTCATGGTTTTTACAAATTTATCCAAGGCATCTTGATATCCTCTGCCTTCTTTATCATCCCACTTGAAAATTCTATTTCCATTTTTGTATATCTCTACATCAGCATTGAAATCAGCTGACCAGCTCCAGCTTACTGCATCTCTAACATGTATTTTTACTTTTAATCCTGTTGGTGAAGTTGGGCCTTCAAGAGTGTAATGATCAAAAAAGCTGTCTATAAATAAAAATGCAAGTAATGCAAATAAAAGAAAAACATGGAATATGCAACTACCGCAAATAAAAAATAATATTTTCTTCTTATTATCCATAACGCCTCTCTATCATCCACCCCGCGGATGCGGGGTTGGATGCATGGAAATCGTTCGACCTTCTTATTCTTTGTATTTCCAGTATAGGTCACGTATAGCTTTTTTATTGCCCCAATCGATCTGCTTTTCACATTGCTGGGTTCGGCAAACAGTAATAATCATGCTTGCCTGTTCTCCCTCAATCCTGTCCAGTTTATTTTGATCTATTCCTGGAGAATAAGATAGAACCTTCCAGGCTTTTGGATCGTCATCAGAATAGCACTGTTCACTCGTTACTATTGCCATTTCCTTTTTGTCGATTCCGACGAAGAACCATTTGACCCCTCCAACAGAGGAGTTTCCACAAGCTAATATCTGTATTTCATTATCCATTATTTTATTGTGTCGAACGCCTAAGGCCCTGGCAACCGGCGAAGCTGGGTTGCCTGCGGCCGATAGTTCTGTCTCTATTGATTATATTCTATTTCGTCAACGCTTAAATGTTTTATTTTAGATTCAATTCTTCTCTGCTTAATTGTCTGTATCTCTCTCTCTTCAACAATCTTTTTTGCAAATTCAGTAAACTCATCTTCGCTACGTCTTAGAATTTCAACCTCTCCACTTGTGATTTGTATTGCTACGTCTTGCCACATTACACCAGGGAAGACTGCTATTAGAATATAATTTGAATGATCCTCGTTGCTCCAAACATTGTATAGCCATGTGTCATTTTGATATTGTTTTGTATATTTCATAGATTTTGAAACAGAACGCTCAAGTATCTCCTACCGCGCGTATGCGCGGTTAGGAGCATGCGATAGTTCGCGTTTAATTATTTTCCCCATGTGGCTTCTGTCATCTGTGTTTGTCCAAGTTCAGTAAGAAATACGTCATCCATACTGAGCTTTCCGCAAACTGGACATACAATATCCTTTTCAAATATTGGGCGTAGTTTCTTTTCGTCTATTTCAATTTTCCCAACATCGCAATTAAATTCAATTTTGCATTTTTTACATTCGAAATTTATAAACATTGAAATTCCCGTTTATTGTTTATGTGCGAACGCCTATCTATCAGCCAACCGGCGGAGCCGAGGTTGGCTGAATGGAATCTGGTTCGGCATTTTGATTTATCATTGAGAACGATCCTATTTCAACCTTCTTTACACCTAGTTTTTCAAATACCATAAATAATTCATGAATTGATTCAAGTCCAGCGCTACCCATGTCTATTGAGATGAGCCAGTAGCCAGTTTCTTTCTTTGGTTCAGAAACACTGTGAACAACGTATTGATAATCCTTTCCTTGAACATAGCGCTCATCTTCTATGTCCACCCATTTGCGAATCCATGTTTCAAGAGCACTCCATGATGTGATATCTCCAAATATACGGAACTCCATCCCGTTCCAGTAAAACGGATTTAATGTAGCAGGAATATCCGGCTGAATTGTGAAAACAAAAGTATCAAAGGAAAAATAACGATCCTTGTTTACTTCTATAATTTTAGGTCCTTTCTCAGTATTGTACATAATGTCCATACGGGTAAGTCGATATGGCAGAGGAATCTTTTTAGTGTTTATTTCAATGAGAACTTCAGCAGTGGCTAAAGGTGAAATCCTACGTTGTTCCTCTAAAGACTTTGAGAGACACGACAGATAATCCTCTCGTTCCTTGGTCATTATGTCTGATAATTTCATATGTCTGCCGAACGCCTCTGCCTCAGGAAGACTGCGGAGCAGGATTACCTGAAGGCGCACTGGTTATACCCTTACTTGCTTGATTGAGCTTTATTTAATTCAAATGGAGATGAAATGAAGTTATATTTTTCTCCAGATATCTTTACTCTATAGACATTATCCGACTCTGTAAAGGCATAGACAGGAAATTTTAATATATACTCCTTTGATGGGCTGATTTCAAAAAACTGTGCTCCTGTCGCACAATATACCAATTTAATATCTCTCCACTCTTTGTCGGTCATTAGTTTTTTTGTTTCGACTGCTGGAAAACGTGGATAAAACATGTTTAGCTTCAACTCAAACCCCCATAAGGAAACAGGTTTATCAAGACTATGCATGAATTTGAAGAAGATAAAATTATCAGTCTTTTCGAGCAGGGTAAAAGAGTATTTATCAATCGGTGCATTAATATTCTGTGACTTTGTTAGTGCTTTCTGGACTCTCTCTTGGTCTGCCTTCATTTTATTTATTATAGCAATTCTGTTAGATACTCTGTATTTATCAATGCAGAAAATTGTTCCAACTACAAGAATAGCAATTAATATCGGAGAAGAGAAAAGGATAACCTTATACACTCGAGATCTTTTAGGTGATTCATTCATGCTTTCACTCGGATTATGATTCATGAGTATAACGTCCTCCTATCTGCCGACCTGCGAAAGCAGGTTGGCAGAATGGGAATAGTTAAGAAATTGCCTCTTCCGTCTTTATTTTCTTGTCCTTATGTCAGACGCCTTGGCCTTGGAGTGCTGAAGCGATAGATTCAGCCTTGTTCCCTGCGAAGCATCGCTTCGCAGAAGAAAGGCGGTATCTTCTCTTCATTTCGCTACCGCACTCCACGGATTCGCTTTGCTCATCAAAATTACAATCAATTCCGAATTCAATTATTTCCATTCGTAACGCCCTCTCATCAGCCAACCGGCGGAGCCGAGGTTGGCTGAATGGAATCTGGTGTACGCCCGGCATGGGCGCGAACTAATGGGGTTCAAGTCCCCTGTGCTGACCCCGTATATTGGTTAAACAATATACCAAGCACTAACCGAAGTCAACTGCGGTCTGGCGACAGGCCGTGGGAAGGAAGACGGAGAGTAAAATTGTGAGCCCACGAACGTTTTGACCTTTAGGTTCTGCTTGAGCATCTTGAAAAATATCTCTATCTGCCATCTCTCCTTGTATACGGCGGCTATCG
>Ga0154564_161_pt1 | contig 218971 bp, 175 predicted proteins | sample RifGroF2_FD_105707 | JGI IMG/M metagenome (GOLD analysis project Ga0154564, IMG submission 105707) | Lentisphaerae bacterium GWF2_49_21
GACTGAATAATCGTCCCAGAAAATCGATCGGTTTTAGAACACCAAAAGAGGTATTTCATAGCGGCAGTGTTGCACTTCAGACTTGAATCCACACAATGGTATAGATGTAACTAATTATATATCAAGCTCATGTCCAGCATGGCACCGGCACCCCATATATCAAGCTCATGTCCAGCATGGCACCGGCACCCCATTTTTGCCCCAGAGTGCAAACGCAAAGAGAATTGAGATGCCTAACCAAATAAAACCAGCCTCATGGAGATATTGAGGATAACTTTCCGGAACAACAAAAATCACGCAAGCGAGAGCTGTAATTGCCATGACACCAAGTACGACATGCGCAAGAATCTTAAGCCACCGAAATCTATCTACAATCAGCCGGAGTCCGAGTATCAGGGTAGTAAGGGCGACAGAACAAAGGAAAAACCATTCTGGCTTCCCAAATCGAGGCCATCCGTCAGGATCAATATTGATCATACACGCCAGTGCGCCACGAACAACCCCATACGTAACAAATGCGGCCCACAGGAAGGAAACACCTCCAAAAACGCAGCATAAAACCAAGATGAATTTCTCAATTATATTTTTCAACATTCCCCCTTACGCATTACACTTGCTGTCATTGCACTGTAAAATAGACCATCCGGAGCGTGAAAGTCAAGGGTAGGCTAAGACATGAACAATTGTTCACATTTCAGACTTTTCTGTGTAGTTGGAGATGTTCATCACCATGGATTGCAAATTAGCTTATTATGGTAAAACAGAGAAGATTCCATGTATGATAATACAGCCAAAAGCAAAAAGACAATTGTCTCTATAAAAAGCGAGATCGCAAGAGCACGGGAAATGCCGGACCGAAACTTGTATAGCCGCCAGCTGGTAAAAAAAGCGAACACAGACCAGACTAGAACGTATATAGTAGGGATAATCACCTCGCTGGGAAAACCATGGAGGGACGGAAAACAACAGATACCTGGGATGAGGAGAATCTGTAGGAGGAAAGGCAAAATCCGCACATGCAGCTTCAGTCCTTGGCGGGGGAGAAAGATCGAAAGCACAACTGTAATGATCCCGCAGACAATTCCGATGTTCACGACCATACTGCTAAAGCTCATATAAATTATGCCCCCGAACAATTATTGTTCCGCCACCTGCGCATTGTACTAAAGCACCATATTAATAAAGCACTTTCCCTTGGTCTTTCAACATCCTTGCCTTTCCCCATTCAAGCATGTATGTTACGACAACAGTTGCGGGGGATGCATGGAAACAAATGATAATAAAAAGGACAATGTTCTTGGCCCTATTATTATCAGTTTCATCATTGGTATTTTTCTGCTTCTTTGCCTTACTTATTATTCAGAATATACAAGATCCAAGGACAGGCCAAGGTTTGAAACGCTCTTAACTATAAAGAACTATGATTTTAACATGTCCGGCTTTAAGAAGGTTGACACCCCTGCATATAAGTTCAGTGGCGGCACCATGGAATTTGTCGAAGAGGAAATGATTAAGCAGGACAAATTCAGCAAGAAAGAAATTGATTCCAGGACGTACATCTACTCAAAACCGTTAAGCACCCATCGCATTGACTGTGACTGGATAATAGTCGTTGAATATGAAGATAATGTAATAAAAGAATATTACAGTTTTTTAGTTGACTACACGCATAAGGAATTGACTTATCTTGTTCCTCCAGGATTTATTACTGTCTTACCTGTAGATAAATCAATATGGGAATCGCCGAAAGTAAAAGAGCTTATTGAAAAACCAATATTGGAATTTGTCAAGAAACCTAACAAACCTACGACAGGACGGGAAATAGGAATAGGTAAATAATAATATCTGCTGGGGGCGGCAATACATGAAGTGCATCAATATACCTTCAAGAGGAAGTGAGAGCATACAGGCAAGTCATGATTAAGAAATTTACAGTGAGTAGAATAATAATATCTACTTGTGTTATTTTAGCAATATCCCTATTGCTATGGCTATATCTCCATGGCTACTTCAATCCGGAAAGAACATTTCTAGAAGCATGCAAGACCGGCAATGTTGAGCTTGTAAGAAAGATGTTGAAGTCCGGAAAGATCGATGCCAATGGCAAGGGGGATTACGAAGGCTGCTATTTGATGATTGCTGCGGGAACAGGGAATGTTGAGATAGTTAATATTTTAATAGAGAATGGAGCAGATGTAAACAATAATAAATCACTGTTTACCGCACTCCATATGGCAGTTTCCAGAAATCATCCTGAGATAGTTGAGCTCTTGCTTGAACATGGAGCAGAAGTTGATTATAAAAAGGGGATCAATCGTTTTGCATTAGGATTGGCTGCAGTCAATGGCAATGATAAAATCGTAAAAATTCTCTTGAATCACAAAGCAGATGTCAATTTATCTGATAGTTATGGTACTGCACTGGACTATGCGTATCTTGGACACAGCGATAAAATAGCACAACTCCTAAAATCATACGGAGCCAAAACAAATGCGGTACTTGAAGCCGAGAAATCCGGCACATTACCCAATTCAAATGAAACTAAAAAGGATCCGACTGCTGTTCAATCAAATCAGAACAATAAATTAATTTTTTGGGGTACAGTTAAAAAAATAGAAATAGCGGCTGAGGAACGCTCGCTTGTGAACTGGATTGTTACATTTAGAGTAGACAAAGTAATATCTGGAGATTTTTCAGGGGAGGAATTCTCGTTCCGGATCCATAGCCCGTCTAAATCAGGCCTTGAGAGAGGCAAGCTTTATAATGTAGAAGCTGAGAAAACTGAAAACGGCTACAAGATCGATCAGTACCAGTGGATAGGGAAATAACGGCCTGTGCCATGCCAAAAAAATGAATGATAAGGATATATGAGAAAATATTTGAATATGATTCTTTGTGTCTCAGGAGTAATTCTATTCATCTATTCATTCGCACATAAACAAATGAGTCTGGAAGATATCTGGGTAACCTTTCAATCCAATCAGATCGATAAAGATGAATTCGCGCTGCTCCAATGCCAGGTCTCCCTTGAGGCATGGCTGATCCGCATAGTTGGAATCGCCTGTGTAACCTATTGTATCTGGAGAAAGATAGGGGCTAAGATGAAGTGTGCAGGGGAAACTGGTTCCACGTTGGACAAGTGACTGATAGGAATGAGCAGTGGCGTAATTATTGGCCCTTGGAAACTGAAGACAAAGCTGGCGGGTTCCATTCGACAAAGCTGCTTCGACAAGCTCAGCACAGGTCAGGGCGAGAAAACACCGCCCTACTTCACGGTTCTTGTGGCAATAAAGTCAGCACCGGTGAAAATGAAAAATCTCACCCAAGCGGTTCGGTTCCTTCAGAGAGGACATTGAGATAGCGGGCATAACTGAAAATCCGGTTGCGCTTCTGTCCGGTAAGTTCCTTAACCAATCCCATCTCAACCATTGCCTTGAGCGCCTTCGACACTGAACTTTCAACAATACCAGTCTCCTTGCTTGCTTGTGAAACGGTAATAACTGGAGTTCGGGCAAGAACATCAAGCACACGCAAACCCGAACCACTGAGCCGTTTCAACTCCTTCATACGGATGCTGTCTTCACGGACAATGTCTGTCAGCTTGTTGGCGGTGGAAACTCCCTGGGTTGCGGTATCCTTCACTGCATCGGCGAAAAAAGACAGCCATGATTCCCAGTCTCCTTCCTCGCGTACCTTCTGGAGCTGGTCATAGTATGCCTGACGGTTCTGCTTAAAATAAAGGCTGAGATATAGGAGTGGCTCGTTGAGGATCTTCTCATGGCAAAATAATAGTGTGATGAGCAAACGGCCAAGACGTCCGTTGCCATCGAGGAACGGATGAATTGTCTCAAACTGGACATGGGCAAGGGCAGCCTTGATGAGAGTTGGAGTTCGTCCCGGTTCATCATTCAGGAATTTTTCAAATGCACCGAGGCAGTCCGCCATACGCTCTGGAGGCGGCGGAACAAAACGGGCATTGCCCGGACACGTACCGCCAATCCAATTCTGACTTGTACGAAATTCACCAGGTTTCTTGTCTGAGCCGCGTCCTTTTGCCAAAAGTTTTTCATGGATCTCGCAGATAAGCCGGTTGCAAAGGGGAAATCCTTCCTGAAGACGCTTCAGCCCATGTTCCATCGCCGCTACATAGTTTGACACTTCCCTTACATCGTCCATTGGAACTCCGGGTGCAGCATCCATTTCAAAAAGAAGAAGATCTGATAGCGAAGACTGCGTTCCTTCAATCTGAGATGAAAGAACAGCTTCTTTCCGAATATACATGTATATGAATAGTGATGTGTCGGGGAGGATTGAAGCCATCCCATCCAAACGTCCCAAAGCCATGTGCGCCTTATCAATTGAATCCTGCAAGGAGGGCTGAATTTCCAAAGGCGGATTTGGTGGCAATGGATTGGGAACAAACGACTTGACCGTTTCTCCAACGGTTGAATTTATCACATATTCGCCTGTAGAATTTCGTTTCATGACCTTATTTTGCTTTTCGATTTAAGGATTTTGGTATATTGCGATAATGCCTTAACGCAATATATAATAGTGCTTAGCAGGCAATTTTCAACTAAAACGATGATATTTCCGTTATTTTGCAATGCAATATAAGAATTTTCTTATTTTGCGATAAGCCGTTATCGCAAAATAATAATATTGGAATCTGTTCAAACTAAGCTCAAAAACAACATGTAATTGTTGAATATCGGGATATGGCAGTGCTGTTTTGCAACAATGTTTCTTACCCGAGATTTATACGCCGTGGCGCACGGACAACGCTACGTCTGTTAATTAAAGACTGGAATGGGACAGGCTAAAGCCCGTCCCTACTTAAGAGACCTTGTCGCAATCAGGTCGGCGCCGGATGAAAGGATGTCGGGGGCGATGATTTGACCGATCTTGACAGGGGCCTTTACCTTGATCTTCGATGCCTTCTTAACTATCTTCGAACACAATTCCCGGGGAACAGGCATGGATGTCCTGACAGGGAGAAGAGGCAGGGAAGATCCTGTGATCTTTACAGTCGTTGTGACGAACCTGATAGGATTTAGAATCTCATTCTTCGCGTATTCAAGGCCCTTCTTGCATTCGCTTCCCTTGATGGAAAGGACTTTCCCGTTCTCGACATCTACTTCGAGAGCGCAGCCGTTCGGACAGCTTATGCAGATGATTTCTTTTTTCATATTTTTTTACCTTGGCGCTCTGCGCCTGCGTTAAAAAAATTACTATTCATTAGATGCAAACGACTTAATGCCCAGACAATTGTCTTCTCCTCGCAAAGGAGGGCGGGGTTTCTTACCCGCCATGGCGGACAGGAATGTCCGCCCTCCGTTCTTAATTCAAATTCAAGATTCAATGAACGTTTCCAAATACTGCGCATCGGCAGGGACTTCCTTGATTGGAATCCTCTGCATGATGCTCGGGAATATCTTCCTGAATTTCTTCTTGTAAAGAAAATGTTTTTCTGTGTAAACGCACAGAAAAACATTTTCTAATGGGGCGATTGTCCTAAGCGACAGCGTTGCCGGTTTGCCGGCTTCGACCTTTGAAGGAAGAGTATAGCTCAACATCTTTCCTGTCCTTACTGGTATTTCGCGGAGTTTTTGAATGTCACCTTTAATATACCGGGCTACCCGGTATCCACAGAATTCGGCTTCTTCAGAAACCCAGTCCACGATGTCATGTACATGCAGGACATTTCCACAGGCGAAAACACCTTCAACAGATGTCATGAGGTTTGCATCGACGACCGGGCCTCTCGTGACATTGTCGAGAACTATCCCCGCCTTTATCGAAAGCTCGTTTTCAGGTATAAGCCCGACCGACAACAGCAGAGTGTCGCAGTCGAGATGGAAGCTCCTGTTCCTGTCGGGGAACGACCTGTCGACCACCGGCGAGACTTCGACGGATGAGATCCTGCGTCCACCTTTGATTTCGCTTATCGTATGTGAAAGATAAAGCGGAATATCGAAATCCTGGAGGCATTGGACGATGTTTCGGTTGAGTCCACCTGGATGAGTCTGTATCTCGATGACAGCCTTGACCTTCGCGCCTTCAAGGGACATTCGCCTTGCCATGATGAGTCCGATGTCTCCGGAACCGAGGATCACTATTTCCCTGCCCGGCATGTATCCATGGAGGTTGACCATCTTCTGGGCAAAACCGGCGGTGAGTATTCCTGCTGGACGGCTTCCCGGGATTGCGATATTGCCACGGTTCTTTTCACGGCATCCCATTGCGAGGACAACGGCCTTGCATGAAATCCTCAGGAGCCCCTGCTCTTCTGAAAGCACGATGACTTCCTTTTCCTTGCCGGAAGAAATTATGTCTATTACGCAGGCTGAGAGGAGAAGTTCAACATCGGCCTGATTGGACAGATCGAGATAGCGTTCGGCATATTCGGGGCCTGTCAGTTCCTCCTTGAACTTGTGGATTCCGAACCCGTTGTGAATGCACTGGTTCAGGATTCCGCCTGCGAAACTTTCCCTGTCGATCACCAGGATTTTTTCAATCCCTGATCTTTTCAGGGAGACAGCGGCGGCAAGTCCGGCCGGACCGGCTCCGATGATGACTATGTCGTATTTTAAGTTCATAAATGATTTTCTTCAGTAGGTACGCCCTTCAGGGTGTACCATTCTTGAATTCATGGGACAGGCTAAAGCCCGTCCCTACTTCCTAAGAACAGCTCTTACGAGCTTGACTACAAACATATACCTAACCCGAAGAATTGAATAAGCTTGTAGTTAATGCCGTAAGGCCTGTTCTACCAAGTAGGTACGTGCTTTAGCATGTACCATCTTCAATTCTAAGAATGCTAAGAATGGGACAGGCTAAAGCCCGTCCCTACTTCTTAAACAATAAGACTTCTGAGCCTTTTCCTTTCTTTGAAATCTTTTCTATCGGTATGCCGGTCTCCCTGTGGATGATGTCCAGAATCCTCGACGTGCAGAATCCCCCCTGGCATCTGCCTGTGCATGCCCGTGCCGAGAACTTTATTCCGTCAAGGGTGGAGTGTCCGCTCCTGATCGCCGCGATGATCTCCGCCTCGGTTATGTTCTCACAGCGGCACACGAGCTTGGAATAATTTTTATCCTTAGCGATGAGCTTTTCGATCATCTTATAGTCTCTTTGTTCAACAAGCGGTCTTATTTTCGGAACGGCCTTTCTCACAGCCTGAAAATTATCTTTCTTCTTCAGTTCCAGTCCTTCTGCAACGAGAATATCCTTGATCATCTCAGCGATTGCCGGGGAGGCTGTGAGTCCAGGCGACTGGATTCCGGCGGCGTTTATGAATCCTTTCACAGATGTCTTCCCTATTATGAAATCTCCGCCGGTTGCTGCGGGGCGGAGTCCGACAAATGAAGTTATAATGTCAGTAGCCCTGATGGCAGGAACCATCTTCTGGGCGTTCTTGAAGACGGCTTCGAGTCCGGACCTAGTCGTGCTGAAATCAGTCTTGTCTTCAATATCTACGGCGGTAGGTCCGACCATGACAGGTCCGTCGACAGTTGGAATCACGAGAAGCCCTTTTGATTTTTCAGAGGGAACTGGGAATATCACTCTCCTGACAAGGCCGCCCACTCTTCTGTCGAGCAGGTACTCCTCTCCTTTCCTCGGGATAATCCTGAAACCGTCAACACCTGCGAGTTTCGCAATTTCGTCAGAAAAAAGTCCTGCGGCGTTAATAACAAATTTTCCTGTGAGTGAAACCCCTTTGCTGCTTACACATTCAAGGCATGAATCCCTGCGGGAAATTTTCTCAACTTTGCTGTCAAGGAAAACCTCGACGCCGTTTGTTTTTGCATTTTCGATCAGGGCGAAGCAGTATTCATAGGGGCCGACAATGCCTGCAGTTGGGGAATGGAGCGAACCGAGGATGTCGGGATTGAGGTTCGGCTCAAGTTCGAGAGTGCGTTCACGTCCGAGGAGTTCCATGCCTTCAATACCGTTCTGGACGCCACGCTGGTAGTATTTGTGGAGTATCTGGAGTTCGTCGTCGGAGAATGCGACCATGAGTTCGCCACGGCGTTCGAAAGGGAAGCCAAGTTCAGCGGATAATTCGTCGAACCTGCGGTTGCCTTCGGCCTCGAGCTTCAGCTTGAGGGTGCCGGGCTGGGAATGGAAGCCGGCATGGATGATTCCTGAGTTTGCCTTGCTAGTGCCGAAGGAGACATCCTCCTCTTTCTCAATGACGGCGATCCTGAGCTTATAGCGGGAAAGCTCCCTGGCGACAGCAGCGCCTACGACGCCTGCACCGATGATCAAGATGTCAAAATTCTTTTTCATTGCCTTTTAAAATACAGTATGTTCCTTGAAAATACAGCTTTAATTTGAATCAGATTGAGTTACTATATTGAGCATGAAAATACAAAATTTCCTGGTTTCCCAAATATTGATCCTCTGCTTAGCCAATTCGGTCTATTCGCAGGACTATGCGGTAAAGCCGGCATGGTGGGACAGCACCGCCAAGGTATCGGTCGAAAAGGCTGATAATCTATTCAATTCATATCATAAAAGTCTTGAAAAGAACAAAGCTGACCGCGCCAAGCTTGAGAACTGGCAGGAGATAGGGCCGTTCGACAGGAGCGGTGACAAGACATTTGAAACCGTTTATCCTCCGGACAAGGAGCTCAAACTTGACGCATCATATCCCGGCAAGGACGGCAAGCCGGTCTCATGGGTGAAATGGCCGGCTGGAGAGAAAAGCCCCATTTCAGAAAATATCACCGAGGCGGTATTCTTCTTCTACAATACGATAACGGTCCAGAAGCCCGCCCAGAAATTCCTGTTCATCTCCCATGACGACGGCGCAGAGGTCAGGCTCAATGGAAAACAGGTACTGCTGAGCAAGACCTACATTGATCCGAGCAATCCCGACATAGTTCCTCTTGATCTTAAGGCCGGCAAGAATGAGATTCTTGTCAAGCTAGAACAAGGCGGAGGTCCGTGGGCACTGGCCACCAGCGTCGGCGATGTAAGTCCCATATATGTCGAGATAAGAGTCATCACCGAGCTTCTCAAGATTTTCCCTTCCGACATCGTCGAGGTCACGGAGATGCTGGCTGGAAAGCTTGTAAGCGACTACACCCAGATCCAGGATTTCCAGAACATGCTTTTCTGGGCGGAGTTCCTATTCAAGAAAAAGACGCAGATTTCCGCATTCAGGAAAATACTCGAGGACAGCTACAACATCTGCCTTAAGAATGACAAGATGCAGGTCAGCGGCAAGGATTTCTTCAAAAAAATCTACGACAACAGGAGCTACGACAGCCAGATCAGGGGCGTGTCCGTCAGGTTCATGCTGGATTTGATGCTGAAAAGAGAGGAGTTTGACGACCTTGTCAAATTCACAGACATCAATTACGCGGAGCTCAGGGATATCATCGGCAATGATCTGTTCTTCTACAAACTGAAGGCCTACATAGCCAAAAGCGATTATGACAACTCGAAGAACACCATAAGGGACATGGAGGGAATTCCCGAGCTCAAGGACAAGCCGGAACTGCAGGATCTGAAACGCAGGGCCGAGACTCTCAAGACTACCGCAGTGATGGTCAAGAGCGACTGGGAGCTTAATTCGAACATAGAAAATGCGAACAAGCTGAGCGGTGAGAAGAACATACTGAAACTGAACCGCCTAATCCAGAACATCCTGCTCTCGAAGAACGCCTCATTGCTCGAAACCGACGACAAGAACCTCCTCACCGGTGCAGTACTGAAATACAAGGAGGGCTTCAAGGTCTTTGAAAAGGACTACTCTAAGCCCCTGGAAAAGTATTTTGAAATCCTTGGGACAAAAAAGGGTTCGCTATCCGAAATCCAGGCGCGCAAGCGCAAGATCCTCCTGAGTTTTGCCCCGCAGGGGGTGAAAAAAGATGCCGACCCCCTGCTCTCCAGTATTTCAGAGACGGTTCTTGCCGATGCCGACAAATATGCATTCAAGCCTATTGCCGCCATGAATCCCGGCTACATAGAGATGCTCAAGAACGACAATGTGTTCACCGGCAAGGCGAGTTATGCGCTGAACTCCTCCAGTTCGGTCAGCAAGGATATTGTGCTCATCCAGAACAGCAGGCAGATAGTCTGCTTGAAAGGCGACAAGGTCCTCTGGAGCAGGCAGCTCGACAACTGCGTGATAGAGACCGACAAGAACAAGATCCCCGAGAACACTCCGATATTCACTGGTTCGTTTTCCCCGAAGACAAACGGATCATTGGTCTTCACGAGGCTCATATCCGACGGCAGGTTCGGCGTCTTCGCGTTTGACTGCGCCGACGGCCATACTGTATGGGACATGAAGGGGAACGACTACGCGATCTGTTCGGATCCGGTCATATACCAGGATCAAATCATAGTCAATGCAAAAAAATCAGATGTCATAACACAGTATTTCCTCCTGGTCCTAAACGCAGCCACCGGAAAGATTGAGGACGAGATCTACCTGTTCTCCGGCGAGGAGGTCACTCCTCTTGGCGGACTGTATGACATATATGCCGTCCGTCTGGACGTCTTCATGCCTGAACCTGTCATAAGGAACGGGCGGGCATACATCTCCACAAATTCAGGAATAGTCTTCTGCGTCGACATGGAAGGCGATTTCATCGTGTGGGCGAGAAAATATTCAAGAGTTCCCTTCATAGCGCAGAACATGGATCTTTCATACGCCCTTGGCAGGAAGAAGAACTTCCTCCCTGCGGTCGGGAACCAGAACGTATTGTTCTCCCCGGTTGATGCGCCCGGGATGATACTCCTGAACAAGGAATCAGGAAGCGTAGTCGCTGAAAGCTCCAGTGTAAAGCCCCTTGACATCCGTCAGGCCGGCCCCGACTCGTTCCTCGTGATCGACAAGAATTCCACCGCTGGCTTGTATTCGCTCAAAGGACTCGAACCGATAAAGGCCCTTGCCGGCACCAATTACAGTTTTGTCGATAAGCTGAAAGATGGGTTCATCCTGTCCGATGGCAAGGGGCTTGAGATCTGGACTGATGCCGGAGTTCTCTCGAAGAAGATCAAGCTCCCTGCATCCTTCCTGCCGATATCCGCATCCAAGAACGGGATTTTCGGGTATGAGCCGGACAAGATAAGGCCGATCATAGGCCTCCTCACGACAAAGGCGGGAAACTACCCCGAACCCTCGTGCGTAGAAAAAAATGTGCAGAAGCTGAACAATCCGCAGATCATCGAGATCAATAAGGCTTTCTTCATCAAGGCCGACAACTACATTGTCCTGCTGGACAGCAAGCTCTTCACAGAATGGGCCGTCCCACTGAGATCGAAGAACACATCCGTACTGAGCTCGGACAAGATCGTCTATCTGGTTTCAAAGAATACGCTTGTCGCCATCGACAGGAAGACCGGGGCCATAATAAACCGCTTCCCGAAGGAAGGCGAAACCTACAAAAACTATTCCGGTTCTGCGATTTTCGCGGGGAAGCTGTATGTAGGCGAGGCGACTCCCCAGACGAACAAGACACAGGTTCTCATCGTCGACGGCGCAAAGAACGAATACAAAGGCATGCTTAATCTCATCCCCCAGATGCTGTCCATCTACAACAATGGCGACTTCCTCCTGATCGGATGGAACAACGTCATGGACATCTATAAGTTCAACAAGGACACGGCAGTCTTTGACAAGACCGACAAGACGATCAAGGTAAGCAAGAACATGTGGGAATACAGGAGGATCAATGTCGATGAGAAGCCGACATTGTTTGTCAATCCCCAGGACTGCTTCACATTCGATCCGCTCACATCCACAGTTAATAAATTCCCCATAAAGAACTGGCCTCATGTCAAGTGGGACTGGGGCATGCATGACAGCAACTTCACTGTCATCGACAAGATCGCGGCATGCTCCTTCCAGCAGCATGTATGGTCTCTTCTCGACATGAATGACAGGACCGACCTCAGCAACAATGTGAACTTCTGCACTTCTCCTGTCGGGGATTCCGGCAATCTTCTCGGCCTTGTCGTAAACGATCTGTCCAAGCCGCCATGGGAATTCAAATATTCCGCCGCATGCTTCGACATAAAATCCAAAAGCATCCTATACAAGCAGGAGATCAATCCATACGCAAACCTGAACAACATGAATCCCTGGAACGACCTGAACTTCATGGCCGGTGACAAGTCATTCCATTTCTTCCATCCGACCGCCAACAGAGAGTTTTCGGAGGAGAACAATCTCGTCATACAGGATTATAAGAATAAAAAGGCCGAACTCAGGACCTTCCCCGGATATTCCTCCTGTCCGGACGCCATTTCATCGAATGGCAACGTGCTCCTGCTGATAAACTCCAGTCCGAAGGTATTCTCGGTTGAAAATGTACTCAAGCTGACCGACAAGGTCGCCTCTATCTACGAAGTTCCATCTGAGACAAAGATCAAATATGAGATCGATGGATATCCGGACGAATGGGACATGTCAAAGTTCCATATAGCCGGGAAGAACAAGTTCTCCGCCTCCTTGGACAAGAACAATCTTATATTTGCGGGGCAGATCAACGACGAGAGTCTGATAAGGAAAGCCGGCGTGGATGGTTTTGAGAAATGCCTGAGCTTCACCTTGATGCCCGGAAGTGCCGCATGTTTCAGGACCGACAACCTCAAGTCCGCCGGTTTCACATGGGACTTCTCCGAGAAAAGCCCGGATATGAAATTCGAATATTCGGTCAGCGCCTCCGGGGATTCCTGCTTCTTCGAGATGTCAGTTGCCCTGAAAAGCATATTCCATGTCGATCCCAACTGGATAATCAATGCGATGAAGGACTCCAAGAACAGGCACATCCGCGGCGACCTGGCATTTTCATTTGTAGTTACGGACGAAAAGAAGACCAGACAGAGCATCTACACCAAGGATGAACCCATCCCTCTCTATTATCCAAGGCTGAAGTTCATGTTCGACGCAAAGAAATAATGGTACTGCTACGGAGACGGCTTGTGATTCTTATTTCAATGAAAAAGATTCCTGAAACACCTTTTTCATCTCTAAATATTCCTTCGTGTCCTTGAGATCGTCGTCCAGACAGTCCTGAAGTATAAGTAACGTAACTCCGGTTACGTTTCTGATTTCATAAATTTCCTGCGTCATTGTCTGCATGGTGCTTTCCGTAAGCTTAAACTTCACCCATACTCTTGTCCCTTCGACTTCCTTTCCGTCCAATTTTATCTTTGCTGAAGACGTCGTGCAGTTTCTTTTCCCATAACTGGATATCAGTTTCTCAATAAAGTCTTTCACCTCAATCTTAACCATGTATTTCTCTACCATGATGCTGGCGTTGTCACCGGAAATGGTCCAAATCTTTATCTTAGGCTGGGCGAGATTGGCCTCAAAGATGAAGGCTCGCGGATATTTGAAACTTACTCCTCCATATTCAAAGAGCCTATAAGGTTCAGCCCATAGGACAATCTTCGGGTTTTTAACTTCAATCTGCGGCTGTATTGGCTTGTCCTGCTCAATCGGGTATTTTTTTCCATCGATTTCAAGATTGTATTTTACTGGCGGTTCAACCGACTCGTCCAATTCCCCCGAAAACAGGACTATGGACAGAAATCCCACCATGATCGAGATACCGTATTTTATTCTCATGTCATCCCCCTAAACTTTTTGATTTAGATAGTTGCTCTGGTAAAATATCCGGAAGCCCCTGGAGAATCAAGACAGGAACAAGTTATTCTGTCATCTACTGGTCATGGAGGATACAAATTAAGTAAAAATCCTGCAGTTTTACATAGAACTTTCAAGGTTAGGAACTAACTTATGCAGTTTCAAGGGAAATCAGCAGTCTTGCCAAATATAAAAGGACCTGAAAACATGAACCAGAAAGTCAAGAATCTATACGTCACCAGGATCGAGAATTTCTTCAACAGGCTCAATGAAAAAGTCCTTGGGGACTCAGTTCTGTTCAATGCTGAATTCTGCCATAGCACCGAACCGGTACCCTTTTCAAAACGCCTCAACGGCAGATACAGGAAGATAAAGGAAGGCGCCAACTGGGGCGGAATATGGGACAGCGCCTGGTTCCATCTGACGGCGGATGTTCCGAAATCGTGGAAAGGCAAAGAAGTCGTCGCGCAGATCGACTTGAATGGCGAAGCACTTATTTTCACAAAAGATGGAACTCCTGTCCAAAGCCTTACAAAAGGTTCTGTGTTCCAGGGAGACTACTGCAAGGACATCCATTATCTTTTCAAGAGCTGCAAGGGCGGCGAGAAGGTCGATCTCTGGGTGGAAGGCGCGGCCAACGGCCTCTTCGGCGTTGAACGTCCCGACGATCCGAACCTGAAGGATCCCTACCGCCACGGCAAATATTCCGGAATTGTGAACAAGATCCGTCTCCGCGTTTTTGACAGGGACACCTATGCCTTCAGGCTCGATGTCGAAGTCCTGAAATCGCTGGCGAAGCATCTCCCGGAAAACAATGTCCGGAGGGCGAGGATCATCCGAACATTGAACGAAGCGATCGACGCGTTCGTGGACAATCCTGCGAATTCCGCAAAATGCAGGAGAATCCTGAAGAAGGAGCTCGACAAGAAGGCAACATCTTCGGATCTTTCAACGGTCGCCGTCGGACACGCCCACATCGACACCGGCTGGCTCTGGCCTGTCCGTGAAGGCGTCCGCAAGTGCGGAAGGACTTTTGCAAGCCAGGTGACGCTCCTGAAAAAATATCCGTCATACGTCTTCGGAGCTTCGCAGGCCCAGCATTACGCGTTCACGAAGGAATATTATCCGAAGCTCTACGCGCAGATAAAGGACCTTGTCAAGAAAGGCCGCTGGGAATGCCAGGGCGGAATGTGGGTCGAGGCCGACTGCAACATCATCAGCGGCGAATCAATGGTCCGACAGATCCTGCACGGAAAAAATCTTTTCATGGACGAGTTCGGGATCGATGTCAGGAACTGCTGGATCCCCGATGTCTTCGGATATTCCGCCGCAATGCCACAGATATTGAAGAAGTCCGGGGTAGACTTCTTCCTGACACAGAAGCTGTCCTGGTGCCAGTTCAATGAGTTTCCGCACCATACTTTCATCTGGCGCGGCGTCGATGGCTCCGAAGTACTCACACATTTTCCGCCCGAGGACACATATAATGCTGGCCTCCATGCCGGTGGACTCGCACACGGCAGGGATAAGTTCAAGGAAAATGCATATCTCGACGAGTTCATGACACTGTTCGGGATCGGTGACGGCGGCGGCGGACCGAAGGAGGAATATATTGAACGCGGACTCAGGAATGCGGATCTTGAAGGCGTTCCAAGGGTGAAGTTCGGAACCGCGGAGGAATTCTTCGACAGGCTTGCGAAACACGCGGACAGACTGCCGACATGGGTCGGTGAACTTTATTTCGAGCTGCACCGCGGAACACTCACGACACAGGCCCTGACCAAGAAAGGCAACCGCTTCCTCGAACAGAAGCTCAGGAACACGGAGTTCATCTGTTCCTGCATGCCTCTGAGCAAATATCCGTCCAAGGATCTGGATTTCATGTGGAAAAAACTTCTCCTGAACCAGTTCCACGACATACTGCCCGGATCAAGCATCCGAAAAGTCTATGAGACGACCCAGAAGGAGCATGCGGAATGCCTTGAAAAATGCGATGGGATCATCCAGGACGCCGGGAAAGTCCTGTTCGATAAGAACGAAGATTATGTTGCGATGTCCAACTGCCTTTCCTGCAATTACAGGGGCGTTGTCGAACTCCCGAAAGGTCTCGACTGCGGACTGCTCGATGAAGACGGAAACGAAGTTCTCGTACAGAAGGAAGGGAAGAAGACTGTCGCCCTTGTCGACATCCCCGCACAGGGCTTCAAGGTGTTTGAAAAATCCGGAAGTGCACCTGAAGGCGAAACCGCTTCAGGTGGTCTCGTATTGGAGAATGAATTGATAAGATATGAGTTTGAAAAGGACGGCACGATAAGCAGGATATTCGACAGGGAGTGCGAACGTGAAGTGCTTGAAAAGGGCGCAAAGGGAAATCTCCTGACTCTCTACAAGGATCGTCCACACAACTTCGATGCCTGGGACATCGACATCTATTATGAGAAGAGCATCATAGGCACAGCCAAACCTGTGAAAGTTGAAAAGATCCCAGGGGGCTTTGTCCGTAACGGAATCAGGTTCACCTCGGAGATTGGGGATTCGGAGATAGTCCAGGAAGTTTTCCTGGCATTCGACAGCAGGCGGATCGACTTCAAGACCGCCGTCGACTGGAAGGAAAGGCACAAGATGCTGCGCGTCTCTTTCCCGGTCGACATCAGGAGCGAGACGGCGAACTATGACATCCAATACTCCTACATGCACAGGAACACGCACCGCAACACGACCTGGGATCTTGCGAAATTCGAAGTCGTCGGGCATCGCTACGCGGATCTCTCGGAGAATGAATACGGCGTGGCAATACTCAACAACTGCAAATACGGCCACAAGATCCTTGACAACGTCATTGATTTGAATTTGCTGCGTTCACCGACCAATCCGGATCCCGAGGCCGACCTTGGCGTGCATGAATTCACCTATTCGCTACTGCCGCACAAGGGACATCTGACAGATTCAGACGTAATGGCCGAAGCCGCGATGCTGAACATGGGAGTGACAGTCTTCAACAACTGTGGAAGGCCGAAATTCCAGGTTCCATGCACGATTGAGAGCGAGGGCATATCCATGGAGGTCCTGAAAAAGGCCGAAAAGGAAAATTGCCTTGTCATACGTCTTGTCGAAACCAAGGGACATACTTCAAAAGGCATCCTCAAGGTCAACATTCCGAAGGCGAAACTCGTGGAGACAAATCTCATGGAGTGGACCGACGGAAGGGCTATGAGCTGTGCCAAGCCAGTTGAAATCACGATGCGCCCCTTTGAGATCAGGACGTATAAGATCAAAACTTGACAGAGTCAAGTTTTTGGATGATTGGTTGATGGATGTGTGGATGATTGTGTAATTGCAGCTCATAGCTTGAATCTTGTTTTCAGATTCCCAAGTTGGAGTTCACAGCTTTAGCGTGTCCTGATTTTTCATCCTGGCTGCTCTTTTGTCGAAATCCAAATTCTTCCTATCAACCTTCTAAATAATTGATCTAATAATGAAAAGTGCAGATTAAATGTAAAGTGAATTTACGACAATGACTCCATCTGTACCCCGTTGGACTATATACCACTTGTGCTGTAAAGTACTTTTGAACACAAGGGTGCTTTATGTGTAAAACGACAATGTTGCCTTCTCTGCTCTTTCTTCTATTTATTTTTGCAGTCTGTGGAAAAGCAGAAGAACCGACTGGATCGAATCCAACTTCTGCTAATTATCTTGACAAGGCATATCCAAAACAGGAATTGGATAAAATAATCCATATGGGAATGACTTCTGAAGAAATCATCAAGATATTCGGGGAACCATATTATAAAAGTCCTACCTCGGGTGTTGAAAAGCACATAGACAACTTCTTATATATGATTAATCCGATTAATGTTAAAGCTAAGAATAACGACAAGGTTATTAGCGGGTTCACTGTAAGCTTTGTTGACAACAAGGTAGAAGTTTGGGATATTAGTACAACATCAATGGCAAAGAAAAGTGATAATGCCAAAGCCGATAAGCCAGCAGAAACTCAGCCAGTCGCAGATGGCAAATCTCTTGAAAGGGCAGATAAGTTGATTGTAGATAAAAAATATTCCGAGGCTATTGGAATTTATGAAATATTTGCAGAAAAAGGAGATGCTTATGCCCAGTATATGATAGGGGGGATGTTTTTTAAAGGATTGGGGGTGGCGCAGGACTATAAGGTAGCGTCTCAGTGGTTTATGAAAGCCCTAAAAAATGGTTCACCTGGCGGGGCGTACGGATTAGGATTAATGTACCAAGAAGGATGGGGTTTTGCGAAAGACTATAAAATAGCGGCTTCTTATTACTCTTTGGCAGTAACCAGAATTGATAGCTCAACCCATTTAATGATGAGTAACATACCCAATGTAGATGTGGAAATTATAAGTGATGGACGTCAAATAGGGAAAATAAATAAATTGCACAAAGTGGAATATGAAGCAGTTCTAAACGCCCAGCATAATTTGGCAGAACTATATTTCAAGGGTTTGGGTGTTGAGAAAAATTATGATTTAGCTTTAAAATGGGTGAGGATATCAGCTGAAAACGGGCTTCCTCAATCACAATACTCACTTGGGAGAATGTATTACGAGGGGAAAGGAGTTCAACAGGATTATCAAGAAGCTTCAACATGGGTCGAGAAGGCAGCAAATTCAGGGTTGCCAGAGGGGGAATATGTTTTGGGATGTTTATATTATGAGGGTAAAGGCAAAGAACGTAATGTTGAAAAAGCTCTGGAATGGTTTAAAAGATCAGCAAATAAAAACTTTATTCCATCCTTCAACTATGTTGCATTCATTTTAGCTGAAAAAGGAGATAACCTTGATGAAGCCAGGAAATTTGCCGAGAAAGCTGTCCAGGCGAATCCTGGTGTGGGTGAAAATGTAGATACTTTAGGATGGGTTTTATACAAACAGGACAACTACGCTGAAGCCGTAAAACAACTTGAAAAAGCCGTAAATCTTTTACCAGATGACGCAGAAGTCAGAAGCCATCTTGCCGAAACCTATTTAAAACTTGGTGATAAGTACAAGTCTAAAGAGCAGTGGACGAAAGCACTCGACCTGAAGCCCGATAACAAGCTGAAAAAAGAGATACAGGCAAAGATGGAGTCTCTTGACAAAAAAAGTTCCGACATACGGCCAACTCCAAGGGATGGTAAGTAAGGGATGAATCAGGTTAATGGTCTGTTCAACCCCTTACCAGATCGTCTGGCGGCGTGAATAGATCGACTGGATGAAGCCGAGGAAGACCATTGTCACTATCATAAATGTCCCTCCGTAGCTTATCAGCGGCAGAGGAATTCCGGTGATAGGCATGAGCTTTATGGTCATGCCGATGTTGACAAACGAATGTGCGAAGAACACACCCGCAATCCCGACGGCGATATACCTTCCGAAGTTGTCAGGTGCGAAAACAGCGGCTCTCAGGGCGGAGAATATCAGCAGACAATAAAGGAACACGACCGTCACCGCCCCGACAAAACCGGATTCCTCAGCTATAACGGAATATATGAAATCCGTATATGAGACATTCTTGGGGAGGAATCCAAGCGTGTTCTGTGTTCCCTGCATGAAACCTTTACCAAACGCACCTCCGCTGCCGACGGCAAGCTGGGACTGAAGACTGTTCCAGCCGCGGTTCTCCGGATCGCGTTCCGGATTAAGGAAGACGCGGATCCGCTCCTTCTGGTATTCCTTCAGGAACGGATATATCGACGGAACAGCTGCGGCGGCCAGGAAAAGCCCGAGGAAGATCCATTTCCATTTCAATCCGGCCGAGAACAGCACTGCGCAGATCATAGGTATGAAAACGATGCTGGTTCCAAGATCAGGTTCGATGACAACAAGAAGGAAGGGCACTCCGCAGGCAACTCCAAGAATGAAGAGATGGGTGAGTTTATTCACGTCAAATCCTTTTATCGAAAGCATCCAGGCAGCCATGAGCAGGACCCCGAACTTGGCGAATTCCGAGGGCTGGATGCTTACCCCTGCGAAGGAAAACCACCTCCGCGCACCGTTCAGATCGACACCGAGTTTCAGGACCAGGACAAGCCCAATCAGGCATGCCAGATAGAAGAAGGGGGTGAACTCCAACAGCTTCCTGTAGTCCAGGAAGAAGGCCATTAATATCCATACGGCAAATCCCATGCCCGCCCATATGAGCTGTTTCTTCCACAGGAAGGCAGCCTTGTCGCCCACCTGCTGTCCTGTCCCGTAGATGAACACCACCCCGAAGGTGATAAGCCCGATCATCGCAATAAGCTGTATGAAATCAACTTTTGCGAATATGCCAAGGATACGGCTCTTCAAATCTTTCCTGGATTCTTCCGGATAAGACATTAGGTCACCATCAAACAATCTTTTTTCTGTTTTCTTCCATGAGACGGAGTATCTTCTCCCTTGCCAGCAGAAGCTTGCAGGACTGTTCATTCATCTTGGCCGCAAGATCCGGCTGAAGACGGGTCACTTCGTTGGCAAGGCCGATGATGTCATTGATCGTTGCATTCATCCTCTTGCAGCTGGCGACAACCAGATGCGGCATGTCGGATGGCATCTCCATCACTCCGATAATCCTCGAAACAAGGATTGCATACAGGCAAGCACCCCTGACTCCAAGATTCATCGTTTCAGGATCGAACGAAGCCACATAGGTCTTTGTCCAGGCATAGGCAAATTCGAGGATCCTCCTGTAGATTTCCGCGCCCTGGAGACTTTTCCAGTCTTCGGGAAGATAAGAGTCCTCGTCGGGATCTCCAAACTGGCATTCATAAAGCCTGTCATAGAGCAGATTGGCCTCGGGAAGATTCTTCTGCATCTTCCTGACCCTGTTGAAGAGGATCTCCTCCTCGTCGGGAAGATCGATGTAGCGGGGAAGCTCCTGCATATACGTGTTTATGCACTGATCCTCCTCCCGGAAGATTGACTCCCACTTGAATTCATCCCATTTTTTGATGTCATCGGCCATAGTCTCAGATCAATTATTTGGACAGGATTACATGATTTCCATGATACTCCTAATTTTAATTCATCCTGTCAATCCAGTTATCCTGTCAACTGAATTTGATTTCAGCATATTGTATTCTGTCAAGACAGGCTCTTTTTCGCGAGGAGTTTGAGCGTCTCAATCTTCGGAGCGTCGCCCCAGAGGCTTTCAAGCTTATACTGCTCCCTCATCTTAGGAGAAAGCACATGCACAATCACCGATCCGAAATCAATGACAGTCCAAAGGCTTGCAGGTACGCCGTCAATCGCCCTCGGTCTTTTATCCATCTTCGCACGTACTTCCCGCGTTACGCTGTCGGTAATAGCTGATATGTGCGGTATCGAGTTTCCGGTGCAGAGCACGAAATAGTCGGCTATGACGGACAGTCCCGACAGTTTTAGGGTGATCACGTTTTCGGCCTTGTGGTCATCTGCAGTCTTCGCGCAGATGTAAGCCAGTTCCTCAGCCTTGCCGGAAACAACTGTCTTTACCGTCTTCTTTGCAGTCTTCTTCACCGCTTTCTTAGCCATTTATCTTCCTCCAGTTAAAATATTTTCGATTGACGATTTCCAATTACCTATATTTTCAAGAATAAATCCTGTTCCTTATAATATACCTGTATACGGCCCCATCGACCAAGTCTTCTACGTTTTTACCATCAATTATTCTTTTCCTGATTTCCGTAGAGGAAAAATCATAGCATGGCATATGCAATATATATCCCAGAAGCTTTTCAGCAACTTTTGCATCCCAGTTTGCCCTGAGTTCACCGGATGTAGGAACCTGTCCCTCCCTCGGATAAGCTATCAGCGTCCATTTTGCCGCAATCTCCCTGGCCTTGTACCAGGTGTGAAGGAGCCGCAGGCTGTCGCTCCCGACAAGCAGCTTTATCTGTGAGGCGGGATTCTTCTTTTCGAACTCAAGCATGGTGTCAAAGGTGTAGGATGGCCCGTTTCTCCTGCTTTCCATGTCCGAAACTTCGAATTTGCCTTTTCCAGCAGTTGCAAGCTTCAGCATTTCAAGCCTGTGCCTGAATTCAGAAACAGGGAAACCAGGCTTATGCGGCGGACGGTAGGCCGGAACAAAGATTATCCTGTCCGCAAGTCCCGCCGCAAGCACCTTTACGGCAATTTGCACATGCCCGTTGTGCGGGGGATCGAATGTCCCGCCGAAGATGGCGATGGAACCATTGCCGATTTTCAATTGCTGATTGCCGATTTTCGATTTTTTAACCACGGAACACATCCTCCTTTGTCCTCCGCCGGATGACTACGGAGGACAGGCAGAAAAGAATAAACCGAGGAACACGATATTACGGAAAACTTCAATTACTGCCGAGACGGCTGTACCACATTCTTAAATGTACATATTCACTGACGGATCCGCCGCGGCGGATTCAGTGAATATATACCTTCTTCGCCAATTCCCGTTTCTTGTTTTCTACTTTCTAAATTCTACTTTTATTTCTCACACTCCAGAACTCCCGCACTTCCGAACTTTAGAACTTCCCTCTACGTCTTCAGCCTTGGATCCAGGATATCCCTGAGCGAATCACCGAGCATATGGAGCGCCAGCACCAGGAAGAACATGAAGCCAGTGGCCCCGGCGACCTCCCACCAGACCCCCTGCCAGAGACGCTGCTGGCCATCGGAGATCATCACTCCCCAGCTCGGTTCCATCTGTACGCCAAGTCCGAGATAGCTTACGATCACTTCTGTCATTACGGCATATGCAAAGCGTAACGTAAAATAAATAATTATCAGATGGAAGAGGTTCGGGATCATATGTCGCATGATTATCTTGAACGGGGAGAATCCGAGCGCCTTGGCGGCCTGGATGTAGGCGGTGTTCTTAAGCTTCATGGCCTCTCCCCTGACAACCCTGCACAGTCCAACCCAGCCGGTTATGCCAATACCGAGGTAGACAGCGATCATTCCGGGATCGGCATTGAAGAATTGAGCAGTGGCATTGAAAGCTTCGGCCAAAGGCGGATAAAGGAATCCCTTTGTCACAAGAAGCGCGAACGCCAGTATGAAAAGAAGAGTCGGCATTGATGCGAAAGTACTGTAGGTCCACACGGCAAAATCATCTATCCAGCCTCCGAAATAACCTCCTGCCGCCCCGAGGGCTACTCCTATCATTACCGCCAGGAACGACGAGAAAAATCCTATCTTCACAGCAGTCCGGCTTGCATGCATCGCCCTCCAGAAGACATCCCTTCCCTTGAAATCCGTACCAAGCCAGTGTGAGGAGGACGGGGGCTGATACGCATTTTCGATACTCCCTCTTTCATATAACGGGGTGATTTTCGCCTTTGAACAGTAGAATCCGTATACCTCGCTGAACAGCGCAAATGCGAAATACAGGCAGATTATCAAAAGCGCAGCCGCCGAGAACTTATCCTTCATCAGGCGCTTAAGAACGTTCAATATGCTCGTATAATCCATATTCCCCGCTTATTTAACACGAAATCCAACATAAAAACTGAAAATCTACATATAATATACATCCATTCGCGGAAATAGCCTTCATGGTTGAAATTTCTCATAAGTAAGGCTAGATTACCGGTTTACTATTTTTATTGGGGGCAATATTTCCATGTTTTACAATTTCAAATGTTCCGTATGCAAGAACGACATTCAGGCGGAATACCAGTTCATCGGCGAACTGGTGTCCTGCCCTATCTGCGATTCCGCCCAGATCGTCCCTGATCCGCCCTTGCTGGTGGACTCCATCTTCAGCGGCTACAAGATCGTGGAAATTTATGCTTCAAACCATCTTTGGACATCATACAAGGCGGTCGGTGAAATCGAACATCCCGGGCAGGAGGTCCTCTTAAGGATTCCAAGCTCGTTCTATCTTAAGAACGACTTCAATCCGGAACTCTTCTTCAATGCCGTGCTCAGGACAGGCTCCCTCAACCTCGAAGGATTCCCTGCTCTTGTGGACAGATCCATTACGCCCGGCCGCACCTTCTTCATCTATGAATTCAACCATAAGGCAAAGACTGTTTCCGGATTCGCCTCCAAGCAGGTTCCCATAAGCAGCCTTGACTCGATCAAGATAGTCAGGAGGATCGCCTGCGCCCTCAACAAGGCATGGGAGAAGGAGAATCTGATCCACCAGAACCTGAAGCCTTCGAATGTAAGGGTCGACGAGGACGGCAACATAACGATATATGAGTTTGGCCTCTCACAGTCCCTGATTGGGAATTCCATGCTCCTCAACAAGGGTTTCAACATCTGGGACTACAGGTATATGAGCCCTGAATTCATCCAGGAGGGAATAGCCTCCGACCAGAGATGCGACATCTACGCCCTCGGCGGGATTTTCTATCTTCTTCTCACAGGCCACCATCCTTACGGCACCAAGGCGCCTGAGGAAGTTCCTGAATCACCTCTTCCCGATCCGCGCGAATTCAACTATGAAGTTCCTTCCAACTACATATCCATCATCGAAAAACTGATGGCGAAGGACATCAATGAGAGATTCCAGTCCTGGAACGAAGTGATTGAATATATAAACATAACCTGCCCTGAATCCATAGCGGCCCCGGAGGCTGCCGGTTCAGATGTACAGCATATAAACATCGCAGCCCTGTCGACAGGCCGCTTCGAACCTGCCGGACAACTGGTAGGCCAGTTCGACGAACCCGTCAGAAAGACCGGGAAACGGACCGGCAAGTTCAAAAAAGAGAAATTCACCGACACAATAGCGAGAATAAACAGGAACCTCATACCTGGCATAAACAGGCAATGGAAAACTTCCATCAAATCCCCTGATGCAGATTCCCAGGCCGTAAAATATTTCTTTGTCGCCGCAGCTGTAATCCTTATCACATTCGCCCTGGTGATGATAATGCTCTATTCCTACTACGGAACCAAGAAGACAATCAGGCCCATGGAACAGGCACAGAGAGAAGTGCCCACTGTAATCGCCCCTGCCTCCATACCTGATCAGAAGGCGGTTCAGCCAGGTCCGAAGCCTCTCCAGACAAACAAGACCGCCCCCTCCCAGAAAAGAAGCACCCTCAAGGAAATCTCAGATTTCTATGATTCCAACCCGGCAATCAACCTTTCCGAGGCGTACAGGCGTCTCGACACGCTGAAGAGCGAAGCCATCAGGATTGAAGACGTCAAACTTGTACAGGACATAAACGAAAAGCAGCATGCTATGGATCTTTTCAAGAAGGAGAAGGTCTCAGCCGTCATTGAAAAGCTTAAAAAGGAAACTTCCCAGCTGGTGAAGGACGGCAACCTGCTGGACGCATGTGAAAAAATCGAAAGCTATACCGGCGAATATGCCGATGAGAGCGCAAACGAACGCAGGCTTCTCTCCGCCTCGCTGAAAAAATCAGTCTCCGACGAAAAATCGACCTTGTTGAAGACCGACATCGAATCCTGCATGAGTTCAGGGAACTTCGAAGAGGCCGAAAAGATTGCCAATGCCTTCAAAGGCAGTACCGAGGATGAGACTTTCAAGCGGCGCCAGATGCTCCTGAACCAGGTTGAGGACAGGAAGACAAAGTTCACAAGGGAGGTCTCCCCGCTGTATACTGAAGCATGTGAGAATTTCCTTTCCGGACAGCCCGATGCGGGCATCGACAAGATAAAGCTCTTTATCGCCAATCCTGAAACCGCTCCTGAATCAAAAGCTTATGCGAAAAACCTCCTGGAGAATATTTCAGCATACAAGAGCATCTCGCAGGTACAGTCGACGCTCGATGAAAAGCTCAAACAGTGCGATTCGGCTGTAAAGGGCGACAGCTCATTCCTCAGGACAATGCTCTGCCTCCAGGAAAAATCCTATGAAAAGGCCAAGGATCAGATAAAGAGGATAAAATACCATCTCGGCGACAGCTTCATGCAGGTCGTCCTGGAACGCGAGGCCGAAACTGTCTTTGTTTCACTGCTTGCCAAATACGAGCTGACATTCAATCCCGGAAAGACCGAGCAGTTCCTTCTTGAACTCACACAGAAGAAGATCCAGCCGGCCAACGCAGTGGCGCTTGTGAACGCCACCAGCCAATACAATGAAAAATACAAGGCTACATCGTTTGTCAACAAGCATGAGAACATCATAGAGGCCGTGAGGAAATTCTGCAAGAGGGCCGGAGCCGAGGATACCGCTGTCAAGGCCGCAAATTCCGTCACCGTGACCCCGGACGATCCCCAGGGAGGGACCGACTTGATCCAGAAATCCCTTTCAGACAAGACCAATGCCATGTCGATATTCCTCAAACAGGGGACATATCAGACAAACAGGCTCAGGGAATTCTCAATGAACCAGAATGGCACAAAGATGACAGGCGAGCCTGGTACCGTGATCAAGAACAACTTGTCGGTCACCGGCAAGGACATAATTGTTTCAGGGATTAATTTTGAAGGCGTAGTTTCATGTACCGACAATTCGAAGAACATATTGTTCAGGAACTGCATGTTCAAATCCGACCTTACAAAGATCCATAACTCTTCTGCAGTGACCTTCCAGAACTGCCTGTTCAAGGGGCTGCTTGTAGAGAACTCCAGCACCATCACCTTGAACCATTGTACCATCCTTGCAAGCCCGAACGCTCCGGACAAGACCGCGGCATTATGGATAAAGGGGGACTCCGACGTGGAAATCAACAACTCGATCATATACGGCGAAGGCTATGGCATTGCCTTCACCCATCCGGACAACTTGAAGAACAGGAAGATCAACAATACTCTCTGGTATGGCGACGAGGCTCTCTGCGTTGTGATAAACAACAACAAGATCGATGACAAAGAGAAGATCGAGGCCGACAAAAAAACCAAACTCTCAAAATATTTCAAGATCAGGAGCAATATCCACTCGCCTCCGCAGTTCGTCGACGACAAGAAGGGCATCTGGCGCCTGGTAAAAGGTGTCGCAGGAACCAAGAAGGCCGACGACGGCAAGGACTGCGGCATGGTATTTGAAGAGTAATATTTTCTTCCTGCTGCCGGAAGAAAATATCATATGCAATCCATTGCCCGGGATATTATGAGATTTGAAAGACCACATTCTCTATCCAAGGAAACTGCAATACCCAGCCTCGTGCTCGTGCATGGCCTTTCGAACGTGCATCAATGGAGCGATGAATTCCTGTCTGTCTGCCTTGACAGGTTCGGTTCCGGAAACGTCTTTGCAATCGTCATGAACGAATCCATGGAAATCCATACAAGGACAATATCCGGCCGGCTTGTCTATTATTGCGGCAACAACAAGCATTTCTTCGGAGGCTACAGCCATATCTCCAGGCAGGTCCGTTTCCTGAAAAAGAAAATAGAGCTTCTGCATTCCTATGGGCTGAAACAGAAATTCAATATTATAGCCCACAGCATGGGCGGACTTGTCTCCCGCAGATACATCCATGAAAATCCCAGTCAGGTGCTGAATCTCGTCACTATTGCAACACCACATCTGGGTTCACCTCTTGCAGACAGCTTGAAATGGGCCGGTTTTTTCCTTAGGGCGGAGGAAGCGATCGCCGATCTGGGCCCTTCTTTCCTTGCAAAATTCAACAGGAAATATCCAATCACCGGCTCCCCCTTGGCCGAAGGCGGCAGGATTTATACGATAGAGGGCGGCTCTACCCGGAAAAGCATAGGATGGCGCGGAGAAATTACAATCGGGAGACTGACACTCAAAAAGAAGCACGGAGTTGAGAACGACGGATTTGTGCCAGATGGAAATGCGAAAATAGAAGGAGCCATACATGTGGCGGATTTTGAAAGGCTGGACCATTATAAGCTCGTCAGAAGAAAGGAAGTCGCCATCGCCGCATGCGATCAGCTATAACCTATTTTAGCACTTCCGCCCATGGCTTTTTGTAGAAACGGGATTTTCTCTGGAGAATATTATATTTGATCATGTGCCAGATGGCGGCAACACCGTCCTTCCAGGTGATCTTCTTCCCTTCCTCGTAGGTGCGACCATGGTAGCTTATCGGAACCTCGTAGATCCTGAGCCTCCTCGCATGTGCGAACTTCGCAGTCAGCTCCACTTCAATACCGAACCGGTCGGAATCAAGGTTTATATTCTGGATGACCTCCCTCTTGAAGGCCTTGTAGCATGTCTCCATATCGGTGAGATTTATGTCCGTAAGCAGATTTGACAGGAAAGTCAGGACCTTGTTTCCGAGCTGGTGTTTGAAATAAAGCACTCTTCCGGTCCCGCCATGGAAACGCGAACCGTAGACCACGTCAGCCTTGCCGTTGACAATCGGATTTATCATCACAGGATAATCATCGGGGCTGTATTCCTTGTCGGCGTCCTGGATTATCACTATCGGGGACTTCGCCTCGTCAAATCCCCTCCTGATTGCCGCACCTTTGCCCTTGTTCTTTTCCTGACAGAAAAGGCGGATCATCCCATCATGCTTTTCAGCGTATTTCTGGATGACCTCGCGTGAGTTGTCCTTGGAAGCATCGTCCACAATGATGATCTCGGCGGTCTCGGGCCTCTTGAGAACCTCGTCGAGGATCTCACAGATCGTCTTGGCTTCATTGTAGACTGGAATGACAACGCTGAGCGCTTTTTCAGAATTCACTGTTGACTCCAAATCAAAGACTTATTGTATTGAAATGATAATCTATATTCAGAAGAGCTTAATGCAAAAGCACAAGTCAAAGTTGTTGGAGCAATAAACAGCGGTTTACAGAATTGTAGGAGTTCACAACTTCAGTTGTGCTTTTTCAAGTATTCGATTGTCCTCTTCAATGCTTCATCAGGACTGACCTTAGTCTTGTATCCAAGATCATTTCTGGCTGCGGAAATATTGAAATAATGAGAAAAGGCCAGCTGTCCGGCGACGAACCTTGTCATATAAGGTTCTCCCGGAAACGGGATACCCTTATATAGAAATTCAATTAAAAAACCCGCCGCATAGGCGGAGCGATAAGATATTTTTCTATTCGCAGGAGGAATTCCAAGCTCCTTCAGGAGATTGTTTATCCAGTCCCAGAGGAGCACAGGCTTCCCATCGCTCACGAAATACGCCTTGCCGTTCGCCTTCTGCGAAGTTCGCAAAGTTTCCGCGGCAGCGATATGTGCAGACGACGCATTGTCGATGTATGTCATGTCAACAAGATTTTTCCCGTCGCCGACCTGGGAGAGCTTTCCCTTCCTCGCCCTCTCGATGACTCTCGGAAGAAGGTGAGGATCCCCAGGCCCCCAGATAAGATGCGGGCGGATCGCCACGGTTGCGAAGTTCGCAGAATTAGCCTTCAATACCGCGCGTTCGGCAATGGCTTTCGTCTCAGGATAATATGCGAGATATTTTTTAGGATATGGAGCCGACTCATCGGCGTTTTCGGTGTTGCCGGAATAAGCTACACTCGGTGAGCTCGTATATACAAGGGTGCAAGCACCCTGTTTCTTGCTTGACTCAATAATATTTTGAGTTCCAATAACATTTATCCCGTAAAAATCTTCGCCTCTTCCCCAGACCCCGGCAAGCGCAGCGGTATGGATGACAAGGCTGCGAGATTCGCAGGCTTTCATGACAAACGAAAGATCCTGGATGTCGCCACAGAGGACTTCAACACCCATTTTCTCAAGTCCTGGCTGCGGCTTCCTGCCAATAGATCTTATCGACGCGCAGTTGAGTCCGACAAGATCCTCGATGATCTTCCTGCCGAGGAATCCGCCCCCGCCTGTAACCAGAACATTTTCGTTCTTCCAATCCATAGATTTTAATGCTTCAAATGTTATTTTATTCCTGGAAAGGGTAATATATGTCAGGACGCTTAATTGAACAGCCAGTTTTTAAAGTTAATTTCACCGCATGGAAGACAAGCGTTCCAAAACTGCTTGATGCCTGCGGGCTGGACAAGGTGCTGTCACAGCTCGAGAAGAAAGTCCTTATAAAGCCCAATCTTGTCGAGGCGTCTCCGCCTCCGATCACGACGCCTGTCGAGCTTGTATCCAGCATAATCGACTACATCAGGAGCAAGAATCCTTCGCTTGAAATAATTATCGGCGAAGGCTGTGGCTCTATCGAATATGAGACCCCTACCCCGTTCAAGCAGCTCGGGTATGTCGAAATGGCGTACAAACAGAATGTCAAACTTGTCGATCTCAATTACGAGAAGACCGTCTCTCTTTCAAAAAAGGAATGCAGACGCTGGCCTGAAATGCATCTTCCTGAAATAGTCATGGACAATTTCCTTTTCTCCGTGCCGGTGCTCAAAGCACATTCGATGGCGGACGTCACGCTAACCATGAAAAACATGATGGGAGCCGCACCTCCGAAACATTACAATGCCGGAAGCTGGAAAAAATCCGCGTTCCACGAGAGGATACAGGAAGCAATATTCGATCTCAACCGCTACCGGACTCCTGATTTCACCTTGATAGATGCCACTGTCGGAATGGCGGAATCCCATCTCTGGGGTGCGCACTGCGAGCCTCCTCCGAACCTTCTTATCGCCTCGTTCGATCCAGTCGCCGTAGATGCATATGGCACGCAGGTCCTCGGACGGGACTGGCGGAAGATCGGACACATCAAGATGTCGGATGGTGTCCTGGGGCATGCGGAGGCGGAAGTCGTGGAAGTGAAATGAAACAGTCGTCAGTGGTCAGTCGTCGGTCGTCAGATATGAGATTTTAAGGAATTTGTTTGTAGTTAACGCATTCTTGCGTGTTCTTTACCTTATGGTAGACAGCCAAAAATGGCTTAACTACGAACCAGAAGACCACAACTAAAGTTGTGAACTCCTACATAATCCGACAATACAGTTATCTTCTATACCTCTCACGCCGCCTGGCTTTTCGCACTCAGCTCTTTCCAGTATGCAAGGACATCCGCTGCAGTCTTGAATCCTGCCTTTATAAGGGCTTCATTGACGCCCATGTTCGCAGCGAGGACTCCCTGGGAAGCGTATTTGTGAATACGGCCAATGAAGGCCTCTGCGCTTTCGTCAGGGAACCTGGGCCAGCCGTTGAAATTCACTTTTCCGGCTTTTGCGAACTTCTCCATGTTGGCGTAGAAGTCAATTTCTTGTTCATGACCGGGGATATGCCCGAAATTAAGGGCCTTGAGCTCGGGCTGTTCGAGTATTGCGTCCGTCAGCGCTTCATTGTAACCGCAGTAATGAACCCAGGCGCCGCCAAACTCGCGGGCAAGCTTTTTCGTATATGGAATGGCGAATTCACGGATCTGTTCATCTCCAAGCAAAGCCGTCGTATCTTCACAGATGCGAATGCCGAAGCTGTCGGAATAAATGGCATTGCTGTGATGAAGAGATGTCATTGGTTCTCCTATGGCTTCCTTCATCCAGCGGTGTGCCTTGATTCCCAGTTCCAAGCAGATCCCCATGAGATGATGGACAAACTTCGGATCGTCGTAGAGTTCCAGGAAAATATCGTCGCCCATCATCAGATGCGCGAGATCAAACGGTCCCTGCGTGTCCATGACATATATCGGCAGCGAATCCCCCATGGTATCCTTGAAGTAATGCATCATCTCAAGTCCGCGTGCAAAACTGCCTTGCGATTTGATGTCATCGGGCTTCAACTTGATTATCTGCTCCTTTGTCAGGCGCTCATGCAGCCAGGGCATCTTGTCGGGGAAGGATTCCTGTTCAAGACCAAGGCATGCCAGCATGATTCCCGTACCGAGGTTCGCCCTGATCGACGGGACTGAATCACTGCGTCCGTTGCCGGCGCCACAGGCTCCTCTTGCTTCACGGCAGAGCATCTTCACCTTGTCAGTAAACACCTGCTGGAGATCGTATGCCGGTATCTCCTCCTGCTTTTTTGTCAACTTGTCTCCGATGAAGAGGAGAGGCACATCCAGCTTTTCCCTGCGCCACGCCTGGCACTGGCGCTTCCTGCTCATGCTGATATGGTCGTAGTCGAAATCCAGATATTCCTTCAGCCTGCTGACGTCAAAGTTGTCGTTCATTGCAATACTCCTTCTTGATTATTTGTATATTATAATTATAGTATCCTATTCTGTAAATGTATTTTATATTTATAATTTTGTATTACTTGATCATGGCATCTTCAGTCAATATCGAGTTCATCGGCTTCAACCATGTACCGCAATGCAATGCATGGGTGGACAAGTTTTTCACCTATTACGTCGTCCAGTACGCGGAACGTGGCGAACTTGATTTATTCATTGACAAGAAACCGGTGATAAAATTGAATGGGCCAGTTGTCTGGTTGACTTTTCCCGGCCCCTATTTCCGCTTCGGACGCCGTGACGGCGGTACCTGGCACCACCGTTTCGTTTCATTTAATGGGAAGGTTCCGGATTCCTACGCCAAAAATGGCCTCTTCCCCTCCTCCACTCCCGTAATTGAAATCAGCGAACCTCTGAAATTCACCGAGTCCTTTGACAGTCTTCTGTCACGGCTGGCGATATCAACTGAGCCAAGCTTCAGGACAGTCCACATGCTTGAGGAGATCCTAGTCCAGCTTGGTGAACAGCCGGTTGGCGTCGTTGAGGAACCTGAACCGGTAAAGAACATCCGCAGGATCGCCAAGGATATTGAATCAGATCCTTTCAAGGATCGCGACTGGAGGAAGACGGCGAAGGATGCCGGAGTTTCATATCCGCATTTCCGAAGGCTTTTCCACGAAACATATAAAACTCCACCAACACGGTTCCTTCTCCTCAAAAGGCTTGAAAAGTCTGCCTCAATGCTGAGGACCGGAGGCAACAAAATCGAAGAGATAGCCGAAACCTGCAAGTTCTACGACCTCTACCATTTTTCCAAACTGTTCAAGAAATACTACGGCACCGCACCGGGAGAGTACAGAAGGAACCATATGGGGAGGTAATGAGCAGATGACAGACGACGGATAACAGCGGACAGATAATAAAGGACAGTGGTCAGTTGAAAGAATCTTTGGAGCGCTGGCGTCTCGCCGGCAATTATTTATTACCAACCACAATGCTGCGATGTTCCATCAGCAATTCCGAGGGGATTGTCTTCAGGGCGAGGAATACGAGCAATGGGACAATAATAATATCATCTATCTGGCCGAGAACAGGGATGAAATCCGGAATTATATCAAACGGCATCGCCAGATAAGCCAAGGCAGAGCCCAACAGGATTCTTGTAATAAGAGGACACCTTCGGTCAGCCAGGATATTCCTGTATATGGTCAGTTCCTGTTTGAATTTACTTATATGAGATTTAAATGACATATCTTTCATTGACATATCTTTCATGTTCTTTGTAGCATTCCTATTTCTTTTTGATTCGAAAATCTATCCGGTGCCCGCCAGACAGGTATTTGTAATACTTGGCCTGAAATCCCGGGATATCAGAATGCTTGAGTGAAGTCATGTCGATTATCCATTCGTCGTCATCAAGAATACTGGAAAGGGATGAAAGACAGACCTTCTCAGAAGTTCCTTCAACATAACCTGTTTGATCGCTGAAATCTCTGTGGATACAATACGACCCTGACCAATCAATTTCAGAACCATCGAATTTCTTGGCATGTTTTTCAAATGCGCCCGCTCCTTTTTCAGTAAGCCCAAACCAAAATTCTGTACCAGGATAATTTTCCGGTTCAGCAAGAAGCGTCTCTTTATCAAAATCAACATCATTGAGCAATTTGATCAAACCTTTTTGGATAAGTATTTCTATTCTATCTATTATGTCCCTCCGTTTTGCCTGCATGGCCTTTTCAAGAGGATATATCTGATTCATGCTCTCAAAGTCATCAGATAATTCGTTTAGTATCAACCAGTCAATTTTGTCCATGATTTCATTACCTCATCAACAACTATTATATTTGAATATCGCAATCAATCCTGAAAGGATTCAATAATATAGCCTAGGGTTTCAACCCTAGGTATACGTCCCAAAAACATTTCGTCCTGAAGGGACGGAATCAATCCCAGATATATTTGTCATCATATTTGACCTTGTGCTTTTCCAACAGAAGTAAAAATTCTTTTTCATATGAATATTTCTCATGATGACTCTTCTGATTCTTAATATATCTGTCTACCTGTTCTGCAAGAGACTCACTGACCGAAAAAACACCATATCCCCTCTGCCATTGAAACATTGAAGCGCCTTTCTCATGAATCCACTTTGATGATCCTCCCTTTATGTAGCGCATCATATCTGACATCGAAACTGAAGGATGAAATAGCGCTATTAAATGAACATGGTTCATAGTTCCACCTATTTCCAGAACTTCTCCCTTCTGCCCCCTGACAATACCACAGATATACGGGTAAAGTTCATTCTCGAATTCAGGCTGTATGAGATTGATTCTGTTCTTTGTTGAAAAAACCACGTGGTATAAGAGATTTGACAAAGACTGGGACATGAGGCTCCTTTTCCTTCCGCCCCTTCAGGGCGGATAATTTCGTTACTCAAGACCTAGGGTTGAAACCCTAGGCTGTATTATTTTACGCATAAATGCGTATAATCCATTCCATTTTTGCTGACTGATTTCTATCATCTGCTTGCCACGCCGTAGTCTAGCGAAGGCTGGTCGACTGTTTTCCAACCTTCTCCACGAATTCCATGAATGAGTCGACTACCATGTCGAAATCCTCGGAGCCGATATGGCCGAAGCCGTATCTGGCATAGCAGCGTTTTATTCCGGCACGGCGTCCGGCTTCGAGATCGGTATGGTTGTCGCCGATTATCCAGGTTTCATTAGGATTGGCTCCAGTCTCCTTCATCGCGATCATAATGCTCTCCGGCTCCGGTTTAAGCGGATACTTGTGGCTGCCACCGAGAACCAGATCAAAATACGTATCCATCTTGAAATGCCTGAGGATATCCTCGCATTTGTCAGAAGGCTTGTTGCTCGTCAGAGCGATTTTCCAGCCATGCCCGCGAAGGATTTTGAGCCCCTCGCCTACTGTCGGATAAAGGCTTGTCTTCACAAACATGTTATCCCTGTAATGCTTCTTGAACTTCTCCAGCGCTTCATCGTGGCTGACCTCGAAATCCTTCAAAGCCCTTTCAACAAGCTTTTTCGCCCCGTTGCCGACATACGCAGTCACTGTCTCGACTGGAAGAGGCTTAAGACCATAGTCAGCCCTCATGAGGTTTACCCCGGCCGCCAGATCCTCCCTTGAGTCGATCAGGGTGCCGTCGAGATCGCAGAGCAGCAGATGATGTTCATGTCTGTGTTGCATTGGATTTCTACTTTTTAGGAAATTCTCTTTATTTTCCATTGTCTAATATTACATTAATCCAACAATCCAATTCTCCAAGGGGTTTCCATGCCGCGTCTTTTCATAGCGATTGACATGCCGGACGAACTGCGCGGGAAAATCTGCGAAGTTCGCAGGAATCTCCCGGGTGTCAGATGGGTGGACAAGGAGCAGATCCATCTCACTCTGAGGTTCATCGGAGATTCCGACGATGAAAACTCCCAGAGGATCAAATCTGCACTTGCCGAAGTGAAATTCAAATCTTTCCGTCTTGAGATGGACGGCGCCGGATTTTTCCCCAACGAACGAAGACCTACGGTGTTCTGGATCGGATGCAAAAAAAACTCCGTCCTGACAGAACTGAAAAAAGGCATTGACGACATTCTGGAAATGAACGGACTTCCTCCGGAGGGGCGCAGGTTCGTGCCTCACATCACGATAGCAAGGCTGAAAAACATACAGCCCGGTGAAATCAGGAAGCTTTCAGGAATGTGTAGCGGTGTCATCCCATTGGAATTCACGGTCCCTGAATTCATGCTGTATTCAAGCGTCCTGACATCCGGTGGGGCAATTCACACGAAGGAGCAGGTATATTCCTCCCTCGGGTAATCCCTCCTCACTAATTTATTAAACATATATAGGTCAATCCTTGAAAATGCTTCAATCGCCAATAATCTTATTGGTTTGAATTATCCAAGGAGGAGGCCTTTTATATGCTTCGTATAAATTTGAAGTCTGCTTCCCACGTTGGAACCTTGCTGTCATTCATATTTCTTTCCATTGCGGCACAATGCGCGGATTTCGCGTCTCCTGAAAAACTCGCCGCCATCAAGTCCGAAAAATCTGTTACATGCGGCTTTTTCGCCAAACAGGGGGACAAAACATACATTTTCACAAGCATCTTCGCACTCGCCAAAGGGGGATTGACATTCGGCACCGGCGACGGCAAACCGGTAAAGACCGGGATCTTTGAGATGGCAACCGACAGGGATCTTGTGAGGATCGCAGTTGACAGCCAGATAAGCAGCTTCTTTGAGATCGAGAGCGAAAATGTCATGGGCGAGGCCGCTACAATCCCATCGGTAGTTCTGAAGGAAAATGGTTCAAAGGACAAACCAGACATCCAGACTTTCTCCGGCACCGTCAAAGGAGTCGGTCCTGAATTTTTCAGGATCACCAATCCCGCCACTGACGCTGAAACGGACATAGTCGGGGCCCCGGTCTTATGCAAGAACGGCAAGGTCATCGGCGTAATGTCATATGAAATACCCGTCCTTTCAGTATCAAAAGTGGATAAAAATGAAGCCCCTCCCGCCAATCAAAAGGGTAAGAAGGCAAAGAAACCTGCGGTTAAAAAGCTTTCAAAATATGACTTGCGATGGGAGAACAACACATGTTCCAGGCTCAACGGAGACATAAAATGGATAGCTATCAAACCACAGGATCTGGCTGCGCAGGCCAGGCTTATAACCGAGACGAGGAATTTCATCGACGGATACATGGAAGTCGTGCAGTCCTGGTATGGCAATCCTTTTGCGCTGATTGACATGAACGCTTCGCCACCGCCCCTTGAATTGAAATCCTGGGCCGAGGAGCACAACAAGAAAATGACCTTCACCCCCAAATACATTGCTAACATAGAAAAGGATTTTGGGCACAACCAGGAGGTGGCGAGACAACTTCAGGACACCGCGAAGGCCGACGGCATGAGGCTGAGTTCTTTTGCATCGACACGTGCAACTGCGATCAAAAATGCCGATGGCAGCCCCTATATAAAGCTCTATTGTTCTGAAACGGCAAAGGTCTTTGATGGAATTACACAGATAGTCGTCGCGAAAAGCAACAATCTGCTCTATATCCTTCCACATGTAATCATAAAAAGTGAAAATTGATCAAAATGAGAATATTGCTATCTTCAATAATCCTGATGTTCCTGTCATCCTTCACCGGGCTTTACGCGGAAAGTTTCGAGGATGTCAAGGACTCAATTGTCATAATTGACACGGAAACCGGCAGGAGGTGTGCGATACTTGTAAAAATGGACGGTATCCTATATATACTCACTTCCCAGGACGCCCTAACAGGAGGCATTGTTTCCATAAAAACTCTTTCTGGAAAGATACTGCAGGCCCAGTCCTGCGAGGTTCCGGAGGAGCAGATCGGCCTTCTGAGGATGAAGACGGATTTTCCTGAGGCAAAAGACGTCACGATCAATGGCTCATCCAAGAACAGCGGGGTTGAAGTCTTCAAGACCGATCTTAAAATGGGAATAATTATTGAGCAGCAGACAGGCATTGAAAAAAACAACGCCCTGAAGTTCCCCGACGAGAACGGTGCGCCTGTCACATTCATCGAGGAAGCTGTCGGAAGTCCGGTAGTGAACAAGAAGGACAACAAAGTCCTAGGAGTGGTCGGGGCCAGGGGTTTTGCAGTACAGAACTGCGGCTTTGCCTGGACGGAAATGAACAAGGATCTTGTTGGCAGGAAAAACGAACTTCAGATTCTCAAGCAGGACATGAAATGGTCCAAGGCGGATCTGACACAGCTTATCAAGCAGGGTTCTCTTATTGATGAAGCGGAAGCTTTCCTTTATCCTTTCACCGTACTTGCAGATTTCTGGTGCAATAATCCATACGCCTCCATTGTAATCAAGCCCGAACAGCCGGAAAGGATGAAACCCTGGATTGAAACCCAGAACCTGATGGTCAAGGAAATCCCGACAATACGCTTTAAAATACAGGAGGGCTCGAAACTCATGGGGGACACCATGAAGAATGTCTCGTCGGGCCAGTTGAAGGACAAATCCAAGATTATTGGGAAAAGGCTTACCGACTTCGCGCCCGTCTACCAGAAAACACTCGCAAGCCCGAACATCAAGTGGGAATCCTCCTATTTTAAAAAGAAAGCCGAAGACCTTTCAACCGTCTTCAAAAATCTCGCCGAGGGACTCCGCAAGGAGGCTGAGGACAACACAAAGGTAAATCCGCCGCTTTAAGATTGCGTGATTGGATTGATGGATGACTGGATGATTGGGTTGCGTAAAAGATTTATTCGTTGGAGTTCACAGCTTTCTGTGTCCGCCATAGCTTCCTAGCGACGGCAGAAGCGCGTCTTGTATATTGTTTTTCTAATTACCAGTTCCAGGTATCAAGTTACGAGATACAACTCCCCATCCATCCAACAATCCAGTCATCCATTCATCCGGTTCTTATGGTATTTTCGAAATCCTCACTTTCCTTCTGTTTTCTCCGGCATGAAAGATCTCCACACGGAGAGTTCCGGAGGGAAGAATGTCCTCGATCCTTTCCGCCCATTCCACCAGAAGCACTGCATCAGGATTCGAGAGATATTCGTCCACCCCGAAAACCATGGCGGCCTTTGAATCCTCTATCCTGTACAGGTCGAGATGATAGAACCACCTGAGCCTTTCCCTGCCCGGCACCTTGTATTCCTGCATCAGAGTGAAGGTCGGACTCGAGACCGTCTCGGTTATTCCGAGCCCGCGCGCAAAGCCGCGCGCGAAGACAGTTTTCCCGGCACCAAGTTCGCCGCAGAGCGCAACCACTGAGCCAGGGATGACGCCTTTTGCGAGATCCGCAGCAATCTCCTCGGTCATGGCCTCTGAAAAGCTTTCAAATTCCTTATGGTCCGAAGTGTTCATATCCTGTCTTGTGATGCGATGTCAGCAGTTTCCCGCTTCCATCATATATCCCTTTTTTCCTGCCGGAGACGAATTTTCCTATGCGCGTGAGCTTAATTTTTTTGAAAGGCCATTCCTTTTCAAGTTTTGCGGATTTCGCAGGGTTCACGGAGAAGATGAGCTCATAGTCCTCGCCTTCAGCCAATGCCATTCCGACGTCCGCGCCTTTCCTGAGAGGGATTGAATTCGTATCGATGACGAGTGAAACTCCCGAAGCCTCGCAGATCCTCTGCGCATCGGAAATGAGCCCGTCGCTCACATCGATCATGCACTTGGTAAACCTGCCTGAGAGAAATCTTCCGGCCTCAATGCGGGGCGCAAATCCCAGATGGTGTCCGGACCTGAAAGAATTTCCAAAGCAGCCTGTCGCATACAGCAGATCTCCAGGTTTCGCCCCAGATCTCAGGCAGATCCTGTCCTTTTCCACCCATCCTGCGATTGTAAGTGTACATACGGAAACATCCTTCCTGGCCGATGAAACATCTCCGCCGCAGATGCTGATCTTCCATTTGGTAGCCTCCTTCTGGAGCGCCTTCAAAAATCCAGTGATCCATTTTTCACCGGCGGACTTGGAGGCAATTGTCAGGAGCGCAAAAGAGGGTTCGCCTCCCATGGCCGCAATATCGCTGAGATTGCGGTTGAGAAGCTTGACGGCGACAGCAGAGGAAGGAGTCCTGTCCTTCAGGTAATGGACATCCGAAACGACCTGGTCTGCGGCAAACAGCAGGAGTTTTCCCGTCCCGACATCAAGTGCGGCACAGTCGTCACCGGGACCGACAACCACATTTTTTCCCTGCCGGAAAATCCTGATTATCAGGCTGTGTATCTCTTTTTCCCTCATTTACTTTTGCGCACCATTTGCTAAATGACCAAAATCCCGATAATATGTACTTCATGTGGAAAATTAGCACATACCGCGCAAAAGTAAATTTTCACAAAGGGAAAAAATAATGTTCGAAACTGTACAGTTTGACATTTTTACAGATATATTCCTCGTTGCTGTCCACATAATAATCTGCTCTGTCGTCGCCATCCACATCCTTCTCAACAAGCACGAAGAACCCGTATCGGCGATCGCCTGGCTGATCATCGTCTTCTCCTTCCCGCTGGCTGGAACTTTTTTCTATCTTATTTTCGGAATAAACAGGATCTACACCAAGGGCGTCGACATCCAGAACGCAAATGATTTTGTGAGTTCACACAAGAACAAGCCTGAACTTGTCTCCGCGGCCAAATATTTTGAAACCATAAACAAGTATATCTTCAGGACGGAAAAGACGGAGGATTATCCGTTGTTCGGGACAAGCCTCGACAAACTGCTTCCGGACACCCTCCCCCTCAAAGGCAACAAGATAGAACTTCTTCTCGACGGGACCAAGGCGTACCCGAAGATGATCGAGGCCATCGAAAAGGCGACAAGCAGCATCCATCTGCAGTCATTCATCATCATGGACGACGCCGTCGGGAGCACGATCCTCAACCATCTCGAACGCAAGGCGAAGAACGGAGTCAAGGTCAAAGTCATCTACGACAAGTTCGGAAGCGCCAAGGCCCTCTTTTCATTCCTGATGAGAAAATACGGGAGGAACATACCAAATTTCGAAATGCGCCCGTTCTCGCAGTTCACCATCAAATCCCCATGGGGCTTCCAGCTCAGGAACCACCGCAAACTGCTCGTGATCGACGGCAGGACCGCCTTTGTCGGTGGAATCAACATCAGCAGCGACAATATCAGCGGACTTAGCAGTCCTGACCACTACATCCACGACCTCCACTGCATGTTGACGGGACCGGCCGTCGGCGCGCTACAGCTCTCATTCCTGAGGGACTGGCATTATGTTTCAACAGCCCACCCGGTCGAACTTCTCATCGAGGAAAACCTGCCAGTTCCGGAGGCCTGCGGCGATTCGATAGTCAGGATCGTCGACTCCGGCCCCGGACAGAACTATCAGGCTTCTGAGAAGCTTTTCATGACCGCCGCCTCGACCGCACAGAAATATGTCTGGATCATGACCCCGTATTTCGTTCCCGACAAACCGTTCTGGAAACTCCTCTGCATGGCCGTAGCCCGCGGAGTCGAGGTAAGGATAATTGTCCCGAAGAAGAACAACCATTGGTACGTCCAGTATGCCGCACAGAGCCTCTACGCCACCCTTCTCGAGGGAGGCATCAAGATCTACGAGAAGGAGGGCTCATTTTCGCACGCCAAGGCGGTCCTTGTCGATGGTCTCTGGGTGATCATGGGCTCCAGCAACTGCGATGTCCGCAGCTTCAGGCTCAACTACGAACTTGACTTCACCGTAATGAATGGCGATTTCCTGGCCGTCCTGCACTCGCAGTTCCTGAAGGAGATGTCCGAATCGAAGGAAGTCCTGCTAGAGAATGTCCTGCAGAAGAAAGTGCCCCAGCAGCTCTTGGAAAACGCCTGCTCGCTCCTGACGCCGATCCTGTGAAGAATGGATGAATGGATTGCTGGATGATTGGATGACTGGGGAAGAAGAAGCAAAATGAACTTCAGCTCCCGGAAAGACATGTATTCGTTGGAGTTCACAGCTTTAGCGTGTCCGATGATTAATTAAACGCCTTGCTTATTATTATTTCAATCAAATGCACACGCTAAAGCTGTGAACTCCAACGAATTTCAAGTCATAAGTTTCCAATCACTTCTTATTCTCCTCAAGCCATTTCGTCCCAGCGAATCGCTGGACCTGACCGTCCGCAAAGAGGATGTTTCCGAATTTTATATGGTTGTCTGGCTTATCCCAGACAATCGCCAGCTCAGTATTTTTAAGTGCTTTTTCATCAAGCCCCTCACGGATGATATAGGAGCAGTTCTGGTCTGTGATGTCTTCAACGGATTTTATGGAATTTGCCGTTGACGGACAAACCAACAACTTGAGATCTTTGAGATATCCTTGAGAATAGAGTGTTTTAAAACCGAGGGCACCTTGATAAGGTGGATATAATTTATAATCCTGCGCATACATGTTTAAAGCTTGTCCTATTTGTTGAAGGTTTTTCTTGCAATTAGCCCGTGCTCGTAATTCTGGTTCCCGATGCCCCGTGTGTATATACAATGGGGTAGAGAATATAAAAATTACAATGCATATATAAATCCAACATCTTATTGCCAAGTATTTATCTTTCTTTTGTCCCTTATTGTCTTCTTTCTCACTCATTTTATCATCCCCCACTTAAGAAATCTCTAATTTAATGCTCAAGAACAATTACACGCTGAAGCTGTGAACTCCAACTAATTTCAAATTTCGAATTTCCAGTTACTTTATATTCTCCATCCAATTTGCGCCGGCGAAACCACCGGAACGATCCCAGTCGATAAAAATTATATTCCCATATTTTGAATGATTGATCGGCTTGTCCCAGGCTATTGCACTGTCAACAGAATTTGCTTCATTCAATCCGGCACGGTATACATATGAGCAATAATCCTCTTTGACCTCATTATTTTTACGAGCCTTATCCCAGTCTTTAGTAGATGGGCACGTATACATCCACATGTTTTCGAGATAATCACCGGAGCGGAGCATCTCAAGCCCCCTTGCCCCATTATAAGGCGGATACTCTCCCTTGTACTCCTGTGAATACATCCTCAAGGCCAGGCCAACCTGCTTGAGATTACCAAGGCAGCTAATCCTCAGGGATTTTTCGGATGCTTTATGGCCAGTACCGGGAAGCAAGCTGAAAAATATCACAAGGATTGCAAGAACAATTATCAGTTCAAAAAGAGAGAAATTGCTGTATCTTTTGCTCTTTACCAACCTTTTATTTCCATTCATTTTAACTCCCCCCTCTTTTAGTATTCATTAAGAACAGCTCTTACGAGCTTAATCCGCCTTCTCCTTTTGACTGGCTACGGTGGAGAGGTTACAAAAATGCACACGCTAAAGCTGTGAACTCCAACAAATTCCTAGTTTCAAGTATCAAGTTTCGAGTTACCAGTCACTTCGTATTCTTCATCCAGTCCGTACCGGCGAAACCGGCTGCATGTCCGTCTGTGAACAGGGCATTTCCGTATTTCACATGGTTCTTCGGCTTGTCCCAGACCACGGCGATGTCAACCGAGGAGGATTCCGTAAGCCCGCCACGGTAGTCGTACGAACAGTTCTTGTCCGTGATTTCATTGTTGTCCGGTATCGTGTCGGTGGTCGAGGGGCACGTATACATCCTGACATTTTCAAGGTATCCTCCTGAGCGGAGCATCTCGAGCCCCTTTGCACCGTCATAAGGCGGGAAGCATTCCTTGTTTTCCTGCGAATACATCCTGATTGCAAGACCGATCTGCTTCAGGTTGCTTGTGCATGAGATCGTCCTCGACTTCTCCCTGCCGCATTTCAAGGAAGGGGCAAGTCCGAATGCAACCAGCGACATTATAAAAATAAGCACGGCAATTTCTACGGTGCTGGGATTCTTGAAGCCTGATTTAGGGTGTTCAGCAGGACCGTTTTCGTGTTCTTCCTCCTTTCCCCCTCTGCTGAAGACACTGATCATCGCACCTATGCCTAGAAGGACAAATGAAAGCATCACAAAATCCCAGTATTCCAACTTATAGAGAAGGTTGAACGCCCCGCGCATCAACGGGATCGAAAGAAGCAGTACCACCGACTTGTCACCGCAGCGTATCCAGTATGCCACGGCAAGACCGGTGAAGATCAGCGATGAAGCAAGTATGTAGTATCCTGAATCCGAGACATGGAAGCTCGCGGCCATCGCGATGAACGCGGCTATCACAGATATCAGCAGCGGGAATTTTTTAGCGAAATAAAGCGCAAACACCACGACTCCGACGCCCCATATGAGAAAAAGGGCCGATGGAAGGCTCAATCCCCAGCCGGCCAGTTCACCGGTTATCTGCGGGCATGAAGACATGCCGATGACTCCGAGCGTATATCCGCCCAGGACAAGCAGCGCCTGCCTGAAGTAGAGTCCTGCGGACAAAACGACCAGCGCCAGGACGCCGAAGAACAGGTTCGTATTGGTAATTCCGGGTACTCGGATGCTGCTGGCAATTGAAATGAGGAAGCACAGGAAATATGGCACGGCGACCCATGCGAATCTCCCCTTTCTACTTATGAGGAAAACCGCAACCAGCGACAGTCCGCCTATGAGCATGAGAGCCGGCGGATTCCAGAGGAAGCCAGGGCTGAAGCTGTAATCTATGATGAACAGCCTGTTTGCGGAGGATATGCCGATAATGGCAAGAGGGATCAGCGATACAATCATTTCCAGAACGCCTGTCTTCTTCCCGTAGATCCTGAGCATCTCTATCTGGAGGAGGCTGAAGAGGATTATCAGCGGGATGAAATCCCCGAATGAATATTTGAACTCGAAGACATAGCCTATCGCGATCTGATGACCGATCCCGGAAAGAATAAGGAACAAGGAGAATACCCATGCCATTCCGCGGGATAGGACAAACTGCCTGCCCTTGCCACGTTCGAGTTCAGCGCCATCAGGCGTCCTGAGCGCGCCTATCAGCATTGCCACCCCTGCTCCGAGCATGATCAGCCAGCCACCGAGCCAGACGTTTCTTAACGTATCCTTGATTGCCGGATCATCCGATATCACATACGCCATGATGGGCGATGTAAAGAAGTTCCAGACGAAGAAAAGCATCATTCCCCAAAGCATGTATCTGCTAAAATCAATTTTCATCTTTTTACCCATGAGCAGGATCTTCGCGGCGGCTATGATCGAGGCTATCAGTCCAACTATGAGCGCCACTTGGCGGTTGTCGTTGGACAGGCTGTCGATCCCGATCGCAGTTCCGACGATGAAGAGAGCGACATAGAGCATGATTGAGACAGCGTCATCAAGTGATTTCTTCAGCAGCATGAGCAGGCCCAGGACACAGAAAAGTGCAATTTCATATAGGGAGAGGGTGGAAACACATGACAGTTTCGCCCAGAGCGTGTCATGTTTTTCGAATATGGGGCCGAATACGCCCGAAATTCCATAGATGAGTGTCATTACGCTGAGACAGTAGAGTATGTTTGCGCCAGTTCCGATCACATATTTTTTCATGATAGCCGAAAAATTCCGCTGCATCCTGAAAATGAATTCATTGATCTGGATTGTCGGGTCGGGATGTCCGGGCGGGGCTTTTGCAGAGTCGGAATCTTCTTTCAATTCGTTGAATTTCTTTTTTACCGCCTCCTTTTGCTCGTCTGTGAGGTTCTGGACTCCTGGAATGCCATCCGTGAGGAAATTCGTGTCCGAGTTCATAGACCGGCCCTCCTTTTTTGACGCCATTAAATAGCATTAGCTATCTTTTACTATCTATTGCTATCATACAATCTTTTAATTATTTGTCAAGTCCTATTTGACATTATTTAATATCTATTTATAGTATTTGATAGTAAATGGAGGTCTCGACGTTGCGCCGATCCCTCCAATGATGCTACGCATCAAATTCAAAGAAAGGACAAATAATATGGAAAACCAAGTCAATCAGGGGCCGAAATGGTACACGATCAGGGAGGCGGCGGAATATCTGTCTATCGGGGAGCCCACCCTCTACAGATGGATGCGCGATGGAAAACTGACTTTCAGGAAAATAGGTGACTCAACCCGCTTCCTCAAGGAGGATCTCGACGCCTTCGTCCAGGTCTTCCCCAGCTCAAAGGATGTCGACCAGGTAAAGGAGATCTGCCAGGTCTGCCACCACGACAAGCTTATCGACGGTCATTTCAGGACGACCGGACTCAACTACTTCAGACCGTCAAAGACCAAGTTCTGGAGCCTCAAGGGAAGCGATATCAGCTCAACAGCCAAGATGTGCGCAAGATGCGGCGCCATCATGCTCTTCGGCGACCTGAAAAAGCTCCAGGCGCTGACGGACGCAAAGGAAAAAGAGGAGATGGCGATAGAGCCTTCAAAAGAAAACTGAACATCCAACATTGGAAAAACTTGAAAATTAGCATCCTTATTCGTTCCTGCCAGCTTCCAGATTGGCTAGAAGCTACGAATGCATTGCTTGTAGTCAACGCATTTTTGCGTGTCTCTTCGCTTTTCAAAATTACAGCCAATAATGGCTTAACTACGAACTATGAAAAACTAGGACGTACAAGAAAGCCGCGAAATAAATTTCACGAAACAAAGCGGTAATCAGTCTTCGCCTGGAGGCTACGCCCGACACGGCAAATCACCGCAGTCCAAGGTCAGGCCAAAGCGCCTGACGAAAACAATTCTGCTTGGTTTTACTTAAAACTTACCACCTGAAACTTAAAACCAATTTTGCCGGCGAGATGCCGGCGCTCCATTAATATCCCAGTTACAAATTACCAGTTACGAGTTTCGGGTATTTCTACTCAATCTTTGGAATTTCCGTCGGCTTGTATGTCGGAGGAGTGGACTTGCTTATGGATATCATCATCTGGGGATATTTCTTGCCCTTGTCCTCGTCATGCCAGCGCTTCTGGAACTCGTCACACGGAATAAAGGTATAGTTTCCGAGTGTTGACGGATCCATGAAATAAAAGTTTTTGCTGTCATACCCGATTGCAACCACATAATGGCCATCCGCCCAGTCAGTTGAATAATCAGTCTTGGGATCGTCCTTCCATGCCTGAATTGCAACTATCGACGGAATTCCCTTGTCAATGGCACGTTTAAGGTCGCTGATGTCCGCACCCGTCTTCATATCCACCTGATATCCTTTTCCCTTTGCAAGCTGTGCGATTTTCTGGCATTCTGTCCCGTCTTCGGGGGTTGTCCCAAGTTCTCTTGCCAGCTTGTCCTCGCGTATTTCCTCGCCGTAGTAGCGCAAAATGGACTGCAGGGATGCGACACCGCAGGTGTAGTCAAAACCCTGTCTGCAGGTTGGAACGCGGATGATATTCGAGTTAAGCCTGTTATATTTCGCCAGAACTTCCTTGAGACGGTCATGGGATATTCCATAAGCCGTGTTTCCATTTATTCCTGTCATGGTCCTGCCGGCTATGATCGCGTTTACAACCGCCTCTTCAGTGGCCTGCACGACGGCTTCAAAGATGCGGTTCATGCTGTCATTTTCAATGGTGTCTATCTTGACTTCCTTTTGGGCAAAAGCTCCCGGATTTGCGGTGGAGAAGGCAATGAATATCTCTCCGGAACCGTTCAAGGCGACCGTACCGACGCGTGCGAGTCCGAGAGGGACGCGGCGCACAAGTCTCTTGAGCTGGTGCGGCATCAGAGGAGCATCCGTGGCCACGACAACGATTATCGAGCTCTCCTTGCCTCCAGTACCGCCGGGAACCATGGAATTGATCAGCGGCATGTTCTCGGTCATTTCCTTCCCGACCGGAGCTCCGGCGATGGTGAGAGTCGGACGCCGGCCATGATTTGCCTGGACAAGAACTCCCACGGTATATCCACCGTCCTTCTTATCGAGGACGCGGGACGATGTCCCTATTCCAGCCTTGAACTGGTGGCATATCATTCCTGTTCCACCACCAACGCTTCCTTCCGCCACCGGTCCGGACTTTGCGCCGTCAAGGGCTGCATACACATGCTCCTTCTTCACATGGAAGCCGTTCAAATCGTTCAGATATCCGTCATATGTCTCAGCTACAACCGAAAGGCTGGCATCTTCCTCGTCACCCAGTTTCTTCTCAATCTGCCACAAGGCCAGCGCATCACGGACAGTTCCAACGCTATTGGTGTTGGTGATACAGATCGGACTTTCAATGAACCCGGACTCCTCCACCCACCAATAACCGGTCATTTCGCCGTTCCCGTTCAGGGCATAGCAGCCACCGAAGACCGGGTCATACTTCTTGCCTCTCGGAAGAATGGCCGTCACTCCGGTCCGTACAGGGCCTTTTCCGCGGACAAGGGTTCCTTCTCCGGAAATGATCGTGGAATGTCCTACTTCGATGCCTGCGACATCGGTGATGGCGTTGAATTTACCAGGAACACCATCGAATGGGATTCCAAGGTCACGGGCGCGTATTACATCCGACTTTACATCCGCTGGAACCGGGTCTGCAGGCTTGTCGGCCCGGCAGGAAACAAATGCAAACATCACGATCAATGAAAATCCTGCTACGAGTAAGAACTTAGATGCCGTCTTCATAATAACTCTCCTATGTATAATTAAATATTTATTTTACAATTGAATGGCTCTCATCCGAACGCGGTCATGGGATGATAGTCACCGTGCCATCATCCAGATCATAATAGGCGCCGACAATGGACAGGCCGCCTTCCTTGGCTTTTTTCTCCAAGATCGGCTGGGATGATTTCAATAGACGGACCATCGAGGACACATTGGCCCTGATGGCATTGTCCAACAGATCGCCAGGCTGGTTCTTGGCTTTGTCCACAGACGGTTGAATGGCTTTGACAATACTCTCGACGTGTCCATAAGCTTCATCTCCCTTGATCGTGGCATCGACCGCACCGCAGCGCTTGTGCCCAAGCACCATTATATATTTGACGTTTAAATGCTCCACGGCATATTCAAGGCTCCCCAATGCCGTATCATCAATGATATTGCCGGCCAGGCGGATGACAAACAGATCCCCCAACCCCTGATCGAAAATTATTTCAGGAGGGACTCTGGAATCCGAGCAGGTCACAATTGTCGCAAATGGATGCTGCCCTTTGGCGACTTCCATGCGGCGCAAGGCTGACTGATTCGGATGGGACAGAATTGAAAAAGCGTACCGTCTGTTTCCTTCGAGCAATTTCTGCTGTGGCGTTTTGCCTGCGGTATCAAGACCTTCCGGAGCAAGCTGGCTGCAGCCGGCACAGAATGCCAGCATTATGCCGATCAACATAGCGTTTGTTCTCTTCATTTTCCCTCTTGCTTGGTCCCCGGACAAATAATAGTGGTCGACGGATATTATGTCAAACCACATTTCATTTTCATGCCTGATAAAGACGTATTCATGTTTCTCAACAACTTGATTATCTGTGTTTATCGACCTATTTTCTATGGCGATTGAAAACCTAGGATTTTTAACCAGAGGGCATATATGAACATTGCAAAAAGAATGCAAGTTGTTTTTCTTTTCGCAATATCTTTGATTTTATCCTCTTGTATTTCAGACAGGCCTGCCATCGTCTCAACCACAGATAAAAATGCCGGATCCGGCGTCTATATTGAAAAGAACGTGCTTGTCCCCATGCGTGACGGCGTCAAACTGATGGCAAACATATATCGCCCGGCTGAAAAAGGGAGTTTTCCTGTCCTGATATTCCGCACTCCCTACAGCAAGGATGAAGGCGATCCAAACAATGAAAGCACATTCCTCAATGCGGTAAAACGCGGATATGCGATGGTGATTCAGGACATACGGGGCCGTTACAGATCAGAAGGCGAGTTTGCCCCATACAAGAATGAAGGCAAAGACGGCTACGATACCATTGAATGGGCGGCCGCCCAGCCCTGGTCGGACGGAAATATCGGAACCTTCGGTCTTTCATATCCGGGCGCCGTCCAGTGGCTTGCCGCTGTTGAAAATCCGCCCCACCTCAAGGCGATGGTTCCGGCAATGTGCTTTTCCACCATCAGGCAGTTCATTTATTTCGGCGGGGTCTTTGAACTCGACTGGACTCAGTGGTGCTACTGGTATATGTCCCCTGACGCCAGGATCAAGAAAAATTTGCCAGGACCGAAGACCTGGGAGGATGCTGAGGCTGAATATAAAAGGATAGGAATTGATGCAATAGAAGGATATCTGCCCACCTTGGACATGCCTTATCTCAAGGATACCGCCCCTTATTATTATGAATGGATAAGGCATCAGCCATATGATCCGTATTGGGATTTCGGTGATTTGCATGATAAATACGGAAAGGTCAAGGTGGCGGTCCTGAATCTTTCAGGATGGCATGACGAGGCTTATGGGGCGGAAGGCGCGACAACAAATTTCCTGGGCCTCTTGAAGGAGAGGAAAGGAGAAAAGGACCCGAAGACAAAACTCATCATCGGCCCATGGAGACATGGAGTTGGAAATACAAAAAGGACAAATGCAGGCGACAGGGATTTCGGCCATTTGGCGAAACTTGATTATGACAAGGTTGTACTCGACTGGCTTGATTGCCATGTGAGAGGGATCAAGAACGAGGCCGCCACTTGGAAACCTGTGAAGGTTTTTGTCATGGGGGACAATAAATGGATTGAAACGGATGACTGGCCTTTGAAGAATACAAAATATACTCCGATGTATCTTTGCAGGGGCAAGGACGGCAGGGGCTCCTTGAAAGCAGAACAGACAACAGGGCTCGATAAAAGTTCATTCGTTTCCGATCCTGGAAATCCTGTCAAAGACAAATACGGGACCAGCATGGGTGCTTTTGATTTAAGCTACATAAGCACAAGGCCGGATGTCCTGACTTTTGATACGGAAGCATTGGACATGGATATCGAAGTTGTTGGAAATATCGGAGCTGAAATCTATCTTTCTGCAGATGCGCCTGACTGCGATCTGTTTGTCAAGGTCCTGGATGTCCATCCCGACGGCAAGGCATATAATGTCATGCCCCCGGGGAAGGAAGTCATGCGGGTGAGCTACAGGGACAGGACTCCTGAGAGGAAGCTTCTTCAGCCGGGACAGCAGGTCAAGTTGAACTTTGAAAACATGCGGACAGGAAATACATTCAAAAAAGGTCATGTGGTGAGGGTGTGCATTACAGCAAGCTGGTATCCTATCTACTCAAGAAACCTGCAGACAGGCGAGCTTGAAAGTCTTAGTGCAAAAATGCAGAAGGCGGTTATCAACATCCATCATGACGCAGAACATCCTTCAAGGATAATATTGCCAGTAATTCCTTCGGAATGAAAGTCCGGGAATGGAAATATGGTTAAACTGGAAAATGTAAAAGACAATACATGGAGGGACATATGAGAAAGCTACTTGCATTGCTAATTATTTCACTTTTTTATTTTACTGCCGCCGCGGAAGAGTTCATCGGGACTGTCGATCATTTCAAGACCGGCGACCTCGGATTTGAAAACCAGGGAAGGATTGTAGACATACAGAGAATAGGGCTGAGGGTGTCTTCAATAATATATGATGAGGAAAACAAGGTTGTCAGCAGTGGGGACGTCGTAGCGTCCCAGGACACTTCCCTATGCGAGGCGGCGGTGGCTGTAAGCGAGGCCGAACTTAAACAGTCTGTTGCCGAACTCAAGGAGAAACAACTCGACCTTGAGAGGAGCAAGCAGCTAAAGGAAAAGAATGCCCTCAGCCAGAAACAAATGGACACTTCCGAGAAGGAATACGACATGGCGGTTGCCGCCCAGAAAAGGGCCGAGGCATCTCTCCGAACCGCAAAATATAATCTTGATGCCTGTTTCCTGAGGGCTCCGTTTGACGGCGAGATAGCGGCGCAGCTGGCTTCCGAAGGAACCTGGGTTGACCAGGGGGATTCTGTTGTCACCCTTACTGTCTTTTCAATAATGAAGGTGGTGGTGGAAGTTCCAGATAATTTAACAAGGAAGATTTCCCTGACCAACAAGATAAGTGTCGTTTCCCCTGTCGACGGTGAACACATCAGGCCAACCTGGTTCAATGACAACACTTCCGAATCAAAAAATATCACGCTGCTGGTTGCTAACAGGAAAACACCTGTATATCAGCTGACTGAGGAGGAGAAAAAGCTTCCTCTCGTGAGCAATGTGTCATTTGTCATCGGCAAGCATGGTGAGGATTTCAGGAAAACCATCTGGATTCCGGAAAACTCCATCATCAAGGATGAGAAAGGCCCTTTCGTCTGGTTTGCAAAAGGACAGAACATGAATGAGAAGACAAATGTAGTCGACAGGCAGTTCATCGCCGGGAAGAAGTATGTGAAATTACTCGACAAGTTCAACAATCTCGGTATAAACACCTTCAGGTGCATCGAAAATCCCGGGGACATAAAACTCTACGACATAATAATTGTCAATCCTCCGAAAGATCTCGAGGACGGAAGCAAAGCCGTCTATCAGCCAAACCGATGGCTCTTGCGCAAAGGGGACCAGGTCAAGGTGATTGTTGAATAGGATTGATGGATAAGAAGAATGCACACGCTAAAGCTGTGAACTCCAACAAATTTCAAATTTCGAGTTACATCCCCTGCTCCGACACTCCCATACTCCGTTACGCCGACACATCTTTCATCTCTTATGCAGGAAGATCATGCTTGCGGCGTGTCTGGCTTTTGATCTGTCTGCCCCTGCGTCACGGTCACGAGAATCCCTGTTGAGGCCGTCAAGGATACGATGCCCCGGTCCACCCTCTCCATCGCGCTTGCTGTTTTCCCAGCGATCCTTCCAGTCATTGCCTTTCCAGTTGTCACCCTTTTCACCATCCCTGTCGGATTTCCAATTGGCATCACCCCAGTTGCCATTGCCATCGTATTTCTGCCATTGTCCGTCCTCTTTCCTGTATAGGTTTCCGTCATGTCCGGCATAAATGTCACCATTGCTCGCTTTGGCGAGAGTTGAATCGCCCTTGTGTTCTCCGGCGATCCATTTGCCTGATGAATTTTCGGCCCAGCCCCTTGTTACTCCGTTCGGTCCTGTGAAATGTCCAGCTTCGGCCCAGTTGCCGTCATGTGTGACAACACTTCTGCCCCATGAATCATAACCGTTCTTGCCGCCGGCATGGGCATAATATCTGTCTGTGAAAGGATTGTAGGCCTGCGTACCCCAGCGCGCCCAGTCGGATCCGTAAACATATCCCGAACGTCCCCAGGCGCCTGTGGATGGATTGTAGAATCCGCACCAGCCTGCTCCGCCATAAGGACCATAGTGAGGATAACATGGACGGTAATAATTCCCCCACGCATAACTGTAATGAGCTCCGCATCCGTATGAGCAGAAACAGAATGAGCTGTCGCTGTTGTTTGCACTGACGGCCGCCATGGTGATCATCGCCGCCCCGAACATCAAAGTCTTCGTTGACGAGGAATTGAAACTCCCGCTGTAACCGCTGGTATAGCCGACCACGGCCGTCTCAGGAGTCGAATCATAGACATATACATAAGTGGTGTTGTAGAGCGGACACTCCGGCGGAATCGTATAGATCATCGGATCAACCTTCCTGCAGACTGTCCAGGGTCCTGTCGAATTCAGCGACTGGAACCAGATCCCCTGGTAACAACAGTAATAGAGCCCGTTCGCCTTCACGACCTGGAACTGCGTATTCACCGCATAGGTCATCGTCGTCCCTGGAATCTCAATGAACTTCGGCTCTCCGTCATAAATGACCTTCACGGTCGTTTCACTGATCTTCACAGTCGCCTTGTGGGGAACTGATGCGAGCAGGACGGCATCCTTCGCCTCCTGCGTCCCGGGCACTGATGCGAGGACGAATCCGACCGGGCTGTCCGACTTGATCTTTGCGAATTCCGCAGGCAGGCTGGTCGAAGCCGCCTTCCAGGGTCCGTTCAAATCCGCCGCGCGGAACCAGCGTCCGGCAACCAGGAAATAATAATTCTTGTCGTTCATGTCGAGGAAAAGCGGCGTCAGCGGATTGGTCGCATACATGAGCTTCGTTCCCGGAACCGAGGTGAATTCGGCCGGGCCTTTCATGACAATCAGCTCGGAAGGTACGGTGCCTGTGAAGACTTTCGGCAGTTTCTCATTAGAATTTCCAGGAATCATTTTGCGTACATCATCCCAGGCAGAGTCTTTAGGAAGGCTGGAAAATTCCGCAGGAAGCGAACCTGAAAAAGTCCAGGGACCTTTCAAGGGATCCGGAGAAACTAGCCAGAAGCTGTCGTTGAGCAGGTAATATTTGCTGTCGACGGTGTCATTCAGCACGGTCCAGTTGGTGTTCACCGCGAACTTCAGCTTTGTCCCGGCAACATCCTTGAAGATCGGCTGTCCGATGAAGGTCACCAGTATCGCAGGTTCCTCGCTGTAGAAGATCGGCGGGGGCTCGAGATTGAGCTTGACCTCGGGAACTTTGGAGTTTTCCGGCATTTTCGAGAGGAGGTTTTCCAGGGGCACGTCCAGGCATTTCATCTTCGGGACAAGATCCTTCACGAGTTTCTTGAAGACATCAGCCTTTGCATCCGCCATTCCCGGGAACCTGACCGCAAATTCCATGTTGCTTATCAGGACTGTCCGGGCCTCGCGGTCGACAAACGTGTCCGCCTGCACGGCCATGACGCCGTAATTCAGGATTTCGCTCCCCTTCTGGCTGACAGCCAGGGCCACGCGGAACTGGATCTTCAAATTATCCTTCCACGAATCGATCTGCGGCTGGAAGAGGACGACTGTGTTTCCGCCTTCCTCAAACGCACGCGGCCAGATGAGATTCGACTTCCCCTCCTGGATTTTCTGGATATTTGTCACGCCGGCAGGATTGTCTTCGGCAAAGATGTCTGGCAGGAAAACAGCTGCAGAGAGAAACACTGTTGCGAAGATCGCAGATTTCAGGGACATGGGAACTCCTTCGAAGATTTAAAGATGTGGATGAATAATAATTCTTATGCCGGCTAGATCCCTGTCATCCGACGGGACAAGTGCCAGCGCTCCATAATAATCCTGAATTTCTATCAAGAATGTGGCACAGGCGTCTCGCCTGTTTATAAGGTTAAAAAATAATTACAGGCGGGACGCCTGTACCACATTGTTAAAAAATCCAGTTTCAAGTTTTCAGTATCGAGTTACAGTTTTTTTCAGAAATTCTCCAGGGCCTTCTTGACCTTTTCAGATTTTGCCTTCATCGGGTTCTGCCTGTTCTTCTGGACGAGTGACATGTATTCCTGATTTGCGATCAGGAGGGAGCCGGATATCCTCGAATTCACCGCTATGAGACCGCCCTTTTCCGGTCCACCACCGCAGATCCACCTGTCCTTGGCAACACCAGGTTCGATCTTGTCGCTGGCGATCACGCCTTCATCATCGTTTATCTCAAGGAGCCAGTCGCGGTCGTTCATGGTGCTGTCCGGCTTCCAATCCTTGCCGTTTGCCTCTAGGAGCTTCTTTATGATCTCCGACGACTTCTCCCCGGTCTCCAGCTTGAGCATGTCGTAGTCGTATTCCATATAAACGGCCTTGCCGCCGCTGAAGACGACGGTGACGTTCACATTCTCCTTCTTGAACTGCCTCATCTCAAGTCCCGTCCTCTGGTCGAACAGCTTCAGGCCGCTGGAATTGTCCACAGGCTGTCCATAGCGCTTCACATGCTCCTCCATCGTCTCCCCTATTCTCGCCTGCACGTCCAAACAAAGGAAAAAAGCCGTGATGGCTGCCACGATTGAGATTCTCATTTGACGCTCCTTTTTATATTATTGACATATTAAAGCCGGATAATATATCCCGCAGTAAACATTTTCGCCATTTTCATGAGTTTTTTTCCGATTCCGCGCTGTTAAATTCCAAGTGTCATGCTATTTTACATATTCCTAAAATTTTTTCCGTTTAGGTTCCCTTTAGAACATCAACCAATGAACGAGGTAATTTGTGAGTCACACTATCATTGTGTTTGTCAAACAGGTGCCGGACACCAAGAATGTGACCGGCGAGGCTATGAAGCCGGACGGCACGGTCAACCGCGCCGCACTTCCGGCCATCTTCAATCCTGAAGACCTTAATGCGCTTGAACTAGCCCTTCAGCTCAAGGACAGGTACGGCGCCAAGGTTGTCGTAGGAACAATGGGCCCGCCAAACGCGGCGGAAGTCCTCCGCCAAGCCCTCTACAGGGGCGCGGACGAGACAATCCTGCTGACCGACAGGGCGTTCGCCGGCGCCGACACGCTTGCAACCAGCTATGCTCTTGCCTGCTGTGCGAAGAAATACGGCAAATTCGATCTCATCCTCTGCGGAAGACAGGCCATCGACGGCGACACCGCCCAGGTAGGGCCGCAGCTTGCTGAAAAAGCCAGCCTGCCCCAGATATCATACGTCGAGGAAGTCATCTCCCTGGAAAAGAACAAGGTTCGCGCGAAACGGGCGATTGAAGGCGGATACGAAATACTCGAGTCACCTCTTCCGGTGCTCATGACCGTTGTCGATGCGAACGATCCGCGTCCTCCGGCCGCAAGCAAGCTGATGAAATACAAGAAGGCCAAGACGAGGACCGAACTTCTCGCGGTACATGCCGGTGATAACTACACTGACGCCGAAGTCATAGAATCGGAAGAGCAGGAACTCAGGAAGAATGGCCTCTGGATAAATGAAATGAACGCTTCCGAAGTCGGAGCGGATCTCGAACGTACCGGACTCAAGGGTTCGCCTACGAAGGTGAAACAGATCATGAGCGTGGTCCTCAAGGGAGGAACCTTCAAGAAGATCGAACCGACCGAGGCCGGTGCAATGTCTCTCATGCATGAATTAATCGAAGATCATACTTTAGGGTGATAAAAATGTCAGAAAAAATTGGAAATGTCTGGATATTCATCGAACAGGAAGGCGGAAAGATCGCCAACGTGAGCCTTGAACTTGTCTCAAAGGGCAGGGATCTCGCGGCGAAACTCGGAGTGAAGACCGAGGCCGTCTATATCGGAAACAACATCGAAAGCTCAGCAAGCACACTGTATCATTATGGCTGCGACACTGTCTATCTGTCGGAGGACCCGAGATTCGAGCCATTCACAGTCCTTCCATACGCAAGGACAGTCGTCAGCCTCGTCAAGGCACACCGTCCGAACATCCTCCTCTTCGGTGCAACTCCGAAGGGCCGCGAACTCGGACCGCGCGTGGCCTCAGAGCTGATGGCTGGCCTCACAGCCGACTGCACAGACCTGCAGATCGATGATTTCGAAGACAAGATCGGACAGAAGACCTACAAGAACAAACTGATGCAGATCCGTCCCGCATTCGGCGGAAACATCATCGCGACAATCGTGAACACCTGGCAGGATCCGCAGATGGTTACCGTCAGACCCGGTGTCATGAAGATGAATGAGCCGGACAAGTCCCGCAAGGGCAAACTTGTCAAGGTAAAGGCCGAGATCGCCCCTGAAGACACCATTGTGAAGGTAATCGAGCGCGTCCAGAAGGAGAAGGACATCGACCTCCAGGCCGCTCCTATCATCGTCTCCGGCGGCTATGGAATCGGAAGCAAGGAAAATTTCAAGCTCATATATGATTTCGCCAAGGCTATCGGTGGTGAAGTCGGAGCTTCCCGCGCCGCAGTCGACGCAGGCTGGATCAACCACGACCACCAGGTCGGCCAGACAGGTGTCACAGTCCGTCCGAAACTCTATATCGCATGCGGCATAAGCGGTTCCGTTCAACACCGCGCCGGCATGGCCGAAAGCAGCAAGATAATCGCCATCAACACCGATCCCGACGCTCCGATCTTCTCGGTTGCCCACTATGGAATCGTCGGAGACGTGAATGCTGTGATCCCGAAATTAATCAAAGCCTTCAAGGCCAAAGTTTAAGGAGATATATACATGGCTAATTTTTTTACTGAGAACAAGGATCTCCAGTTCACTCTTGCGAACCTCGACCTCGAGGAAGTCGTCAAGATGCGCGAGGAAAACTATATTGAATCCGAAAAATTCCAGCATGCGCCGGTCGACTACAAGGATGCGCTGGACAACTACCGCAGGGTGCTCGAGGTCATAGGGGAGATAACAGGCGACAGGATTGATCCTAGATCACGCCAGGTCGACGAGGAAGGTCCTCATTTCGAGAACGGCAAGGTGACATACCATCCTCTCACCCAGAAGAACATCCAGGACCTCAAGAACGCACAGGTCATGGGCGTCATGCTCCCGTACAAGTACGGCGGGCTCAACTTCCCGAACACTGTCTATACAATGATGACTGAAATGGTATCGAGGGCCGATGCAAGCCTCCAGAACCTTTTCGGGCTCCAGGATATTTCAGAAACGATCCTCGACTTCGGTACCGAGGAGCAGAAGAACAAGTACCTCCCGCAGTTCGCGACAGGCGAAGCCGACGGCTCGATGGACCTGACAGAACCTGATTCGGGTTCAGACCTCCAGTCAGTCCGTCTCAAGGCCACCTTGGATCCGAAGACCGGCAAATGGTATCTCGACGGGATGAAGCGCTTTATCACGAACGGATGCGCGAAGATCCATCTCGTTCTCGCACGTTCCGAGGAAGGCACTACCGACGGACGCGGCCTTTCGATGTTCATCTGCGAGAAATGCCCGGAACTGGTGGTCAGGCGTATCGAGCACAAGCTTGGCATCCACGGAGTCGCCACATGCGAGCTCCAGTACAACCATGTACCCGCCGAACTCTGCGGACAGCGCAGGAGAGGCCTTACGAAATATGTAATGTCGCTCATGAACGGCGCACGCGTCGCGATCAGCGGACAAGGCCTTGGAATTGCGGAAGCCGCATACTACGAGGCGAAGAAATACGCCGCCGAACGCGAGCAGTTCAAGTCGCCTATCGACAAGTTCCCGGCCATCTACGACATGCTCACCAGGATGAAGATCAAGATTCTCGCGAGCCGCACCCTTCTCTATGAGACGACAAAACATGTCGACCTCAGGGCGTGCTATACGAAAAAGTTCGAGGAGATTCCGGCAGGACAGGTCAACGAGGAGATCAGGGAGAGGCAGAAATACTATTCGAAGGTCGCTGCGATCCTCACTCCGATGAGCAAGGCCATGTGCACGGAAGTCGCAAACCAGGTTTCATACGACACCATCCAGATCCACGGTGGAACAGGTTTCATGCATGACTTCAACGCCGAACGCTACTACCGTGACGCCAGGATCACGAACATCTATGAGGGAACGACCCAGCTGCAGGTTGTCGCCGCCATCGGCGGAGTCATCCAGAGGACTCTTGATCCTCTCATCAAGAAGCTCGCCTCCCTGCCATATGATGGCGCCCTTGAACGCATGGCGAAGGAACTGGACAAGATGCACAGGAAGCATCTCGAGGCCGTCAAATTCGTGGCCGAGAAGAAGGACTCGAACTACCATGATCTCATGGCGCGTCCTCTCGTTGACAATGAGACTTACATATTCGTCGGATATCTCATGCTCCGCGACGCCCTCAAGAGCCGCGAAAGGGAGATCCTCGCCGAGAAGTTCGTGCTGTATTCGATCCCGGAATTCAATTCCAGGTTCGATCTCGTCATGAGCAACGACTTCACGACGATCGACAAGCACCGTGAAATAGTGGATTACTGATAAATCAGGAGGATTTGATATATGAACGCTAAGTTTCTAGAAAAAGCAAGAAAAGTAATTCCGGATCCCCGGAAGCTTGTCATCATCGCCTCTCGCAGGGCCAAGCACCTCACAAGAGGCGCGCGCCCGATGGTCAGGACGACCGATGACAATCCGCTCAACGTAGCTCTGCTGGAGATTGGAGAAGGCCTGATAACCTTCGAAGAGCCAAAGGAGACCAAGGAAAGCAAAGAGAGCAAGAAGTAATAATTTCCTTTTTGCAGGGCACTGCATCGCAGCGCCCTGTCAAAAGAAAATTATCCTTTCTCCACCGCCAGCGGTCTCAGCTTGTGTACAATCTCCACCAGATCCTTCTGTTCGTCCATGACCGTGTTGATATCCTTGTATGCCATAGGTGATTCATCGAGGTGTTTTTCAGAGCAATGGAAGACGATTCCCTCCATTGATTCCCGGAATTTCTCCATGCTGAAAGTCTTTGTCGCCGCATGCCTGCCCATCACGCGTCCGGCGCCGTGGCTGCAGCTCTGGAAGGATTCCTCGTTGCCCCTGCCCTTCACGACATAGCTGGCCGTGCCCATGCTTCCGGGTATGATTCCCGTGTTCCCGAGGCTTGCGAATGTCGCACCTTTCCTGTGCACCCAGACCTTTTCACCGGAATGCTCTTCAAGCGCCGCATAATTGTGATGGATGTTTATTTTTTCAAGGCGGACAGGCACGTTGCCAATGACTCTTTTCATGGATTCCGTAATCTTCTTGAGCATGCAATCGCGGTTCATGAATGAAAAGTCTATGCAAAAATCCAGTAGCGTCAGATATTCCTGTCCTTCATTGGAGTCGACTGGCAGAAACGCAAGATCCGGCGCTGGCAGGCTTATCCCTTGCTTCGCATTGAGTTCCTTGGCGATCCGGTTGAACCTGTCACAGACGCATTTCCCGATGTTGCGGCTCCCACTGTGAAGCATGAACCACATGAAACCTTCCTCGTCGACCTGCATCTCGATGAAATGGTTTCCACCGCCGAGAGTTCCGAGCTGTTCGGCAACCGCATCAAAAGTGACAAGTCCGTTGCCCTTGCCAAGTCCACGTAGCGACTGCTTATGCTTTTCCAGCAAATCCTTGGCCTCATTCTTAAACACCGAATGGTCGCGCTGGTGTCTCATGCCCATCGGAATGAGGCTGCGGATCTCGCGCATGATCTCGATTTTGTCTTCACGCGAAAGAGATTCCGCCTTGAAATCAAACTTGTTAGCCATCACGCCGCAGGCTATGTCGACACCCACCATGTTAGGCGAAACGGCATCCTTAAGGGCGGACACGCCTCCTATCGGCATCCCATAGCCGGGATGGAGGTCCGGCATGAGCGCAACGTGGTCGAATATTTTGGGATGGTTGCTCACGTTTATGGCCTGATCGAGCGCTCCCGGCTCCGGATTGGCGCACCAGGACTTGATAGGCACCCTTTGACGGTCTTTATTGAAGATTATATTCATGTTTAACCACAGAACACACTGAATACACAGAAAAAATATATACCACGAAACACACGAATGACACGAAAAAAGCCATTGGCAAGGTTTTGCTTCACAAAATCTTGCCAATATTACTTCTAATAATCATGCAAAAAGAATACGAAATTACAGATAGTATTACTATATTTATAACGTCATTTCAGGCAAATTATAAGAGCGCTCCTACAAAGCCACTGATTCTCAAATTATTATTTGCTTTTGAATCTGGAAGCTCGTTCGTAGTTAATCTCGCAAGAGATGTTATATTTCCTAAAAATATATAATTGTAATCATGAACAATTCCCTCCCGAAATCCGTGCAGTTGCAGTTCATGCGGCCGGCGCAGCTGGAAGCCGCAATGAGGAAATTCCCTGCCGTATATGTACCTTTCGGCCTCATCGAGTGGCATGGCCGGCATCTTCCACTCGGAAATGACGCCCTGAAATCCCACGCTATCCTTGTGAAGTGCGCCGAAAAGTTCGGAGGCGTCGCCTATCCCCCAATATATTTCCCTTCCGCGTCCTGGGGAAACGGAGTCCTGCTTGAGGAGGACATCAAATCCAAGGTTCCGATGATCAGTTCGCTTTTCGAACTCCTGAAAAAGACAGGATTCCGGGTGATCATCGGGGTTTCCGGACACAATATCAAGGAACAGATAGAAATGATCAACAAGGCGCTTGAGCCTGTCATCGCCGACCATACTGTCGCCGGTGTGGGCCTCTGGGAGATGTCCCTTAGCCGCTGCGCCGAATCAGACTCCGACCACGCCGCGAAATGGGAGACATCCAACATGATGTATTTCTATCCCGAACTTGTCGACCTGAAAGAACTCGGGACAAAGCCTCTTGCACCTAGAATGAAGCCTCCGGACGGCATAGGCGGACTCGATCCACGCAAACACGCCTCGGCCAAGGTCGGAGAACGCAATGTCGAACTCGCCATCGATGCCATCGGAAAAAAGGCCCAGGAGCTTCTTGAGTCATTGCCTCCGGACCAGCGTTCATTCAGGCTCAAGGCCATCAGCCCCGAATACTGGTGGCAGATCTGATTAATCGGAATTGCCCTGTTTCTGACCATATTCCTTGTTTGTAGTTAATCTCGCAAGAGATGCGAATATCTTGATTTAATCGGGCAGAACTCTTCATTCCGGCAAAGGAGTCCATTTCATCCTTCTAAAAATATGACAACGTATAAAGCTTCACGAATTGTAGATATATACCTTCTCCAAAATTCTTCAAGTTTTTGCTCGTAGCGTGCCGAAGCAGTCCTCCCGCGAAGCCTGCCGGACTTGGAAATGAGTTCAAGCAAGGGCTTTTTTGCTTGTAGTAGCGCATGTTTGCGCGTTCTTCATTTTTAAGGATCGCCGACCTCCAGGTCGGCATCAAGAGCCGGTCTGGAGACCGGCGCTCCATTAGAGAACTAAAGAATGCTCGAACACGAGCTATCCGCCTTCACAAAAGCGCTACGGCGCGACACGCTACAAACGAACACCTTAAGTCCGAGTTCCTCCTTCATCTACTGAGTTTTGAAATTGGCTCATCTGCTTATTTGAAATAAGACTATCACAGGATAGCTTTTCAACTACAGGAAAAAGAGGTTTCCGATGTTTCTGCGGGCACTAATAGCATTTTTAATTCTTCCGTGCGTTTTCGGAGGGATTGCTCCTCTGCTTCTGTCGCATGCCGATCCCTGGCGTGGGCATGGAATCATAATTCCCGGTGCAATCGTGATGGGATCGGGTCTTTTCCTGCTGTTATGGTGCGTCCGTGACTTCTACGTGGCAGGCAAAGGGACGCTTGCCCCGTGGGATCCGCCGAAACATCTGGTAGTCGTCGGACTTTACCGCTATTCGCGGAATCCGATGTATATTTCTCTCTTGACACTGATCGGCGGATGGGCGCTCCTGGCGGCTTCACCCCTGATTGCAGGATATCTGCTTTTTTTTGCCGTAGCTTTCCACCTGCGCGTGGTCTTCTACGAGGAACCATGCCTGTCAAAGTTGTTCGGACAGGAATGGACTGATTATAAGGCAAAAGTTTCAAGATGGATTAATTTACATTTTTAAATCCGAAGCACGAATATCGGGTTAAGCACAAACTGCTCCGGATATCCTTTAGTAGGTAAATTATGGATCAGAATTTAGAAAAAGATAATTTCGTGACATGCGGCAGATGCAACGCCCGGAACAGCTTCGGGAACTATGAATGCATAAGCTGCAGGGAGGTATTGGAATACGGCGACACGGACGAACCCTACATCGATGCGGAATCCACACCGAAAAGCGAGCCAGCCCTCAGGATAAACTGGTATAGGAAGAGCCTTTTCTACATTCCGCCTTTCATACTCCTGCTCATAATGCTCACGTTCTATCTCTACTATGCCGCGGATCTGCTTCTCATATTGACAATAATATTATTCTTCCCCTGGGCGACCTACTGCACAGTCGACATATACACCGACTCGAAACGCATGGAGGAAACACGGAAGTTGGACGTACCGAAGAGGGAGTGATGCTCAGCGTCATCCATCCTTGACCTTCTCCTTGAGATACTGGATGACCAGCCCATAGGTCTTCATCTTGTCGACCTCCTCATCCGGGATATCGAATCCGAATTCCTCCTCCAGGGCCATTACAATTTCGACAATGCTCAGGGAATCCGCCCCGAGATCCTCGATAAATCTGGATTCCGGCCTTATTTGTTCTTCTGGAATACAAAGATTGGCAATGATCACCTTTTTCACTTTTTCCTCTATTGAAGCCATTTTATTCCTCCTTTGTTTTTAAGAACACCTTTAGAAAATTGCATAGACAGGATAACAGGATTTACAGGATGGTAACAACGAAAAGATTCATCCATATCCCAAGTCATCAACATATTTAGTTTCTCTTGTAACTTCAGGACCGCTTGTGCAACCTGTGACTTCCTTGCTTGTCTTGACAAGTATCTTCCACACATCGTCTTCAAAATCCTTGCATTTATCCACATATCCGGGATTCTGCTCCCGTATCAGCCTTATGAGCAGATTATACATGTCGCCAACCGTCCTTACAGATCCGGAATCGGCGTCAGATATGCTGACCTTGAATTCTTTCTCCAGCGTAATCACAAGCTCCACCGCTTCAAGTCCCATTTTAGAACCTTTCACTTTGAATTCCCGCGATTCAAATCGTATTCCCAAGTTCGAGCTGTGTTTCGACATTATGGGTTCTCCGCGGATCATGAAGATTCCCGTTTATCCGATCAAGAAGGATTTCCACGGCCTTTGCCGCAAGCTTCAACGGATCCATCCGGACAGTCGTCAAAGCCCTTCCATTGACAACAGCTCCGGCAAAACCTCCAAACCCCATGACACCCACGTCACTGCCGATCACATATCCGCGGCGTTCGAGACGTTCACAGAGGAAAATGGCAAGCGCATCATCACCTGCAAAGACCATGACCTTCCTGTCCTTGTTGGATTTCATGATCTCAAAGATCTTCTGAAGGAGCTCTCCGGCATTTGATTCCATCCATCCTTCCACGACATTTATCTTATCCTTGGGCACCTTTCTGGAAAGCAACACCTTATTCAGCTCCTGGAAACGGAGGCGGTCGTTCTGGAAGCGATCTATCCTGCAGACCAGGAAATTCCCGTATCCCGCTTTCAAAGCCAGTTCGACCTGCATTTTCACAGCCTGTCCATGATCGGATGTCACTGAATCAATCTTCAAATCAGTGTTCCTGTCGAGGATCACCATCGGCCTGGACGTTTCAGCAAAACGTTCCAGAGCTGAATCTGGAATCCTCTGCTCGACAATTATACCATCCACAAAACCCTGGAGTCCGCCAATCGCGCATGCAATTTCAGCGCAGGCGTCGCTGCTTGGATGATGCGCAGACAATGATGTCACACATGGGGGGACGACCAGCTGGAAACCATTCTTCAGGATTTCATGCGACAGGCTGGCGTTGAGCGCATCCAGAAAATTGTTCTCGGCCTGTCCAGGGATTATAGGACGCATTATGCATGCGATCCTGCCATGGAGCTTCTGCCTTCTGTCGACATTCAATGTCACAAACGTCCCCTGCGAACGCACCCGGTCCAGCATCCCTTCCTTTTCAAGCCGGTCCAGCGAGGATCTAAGGGTGCTCATGCTTACGTCAAGATTCTTCGCCAGTTCCCTCTCGGGCGGGAGACGGTGTCCGTTGGGATATTCCCCGTTGTCAATCTTGCCCTTCAAAAGCCCGTATACTTTGTTTTTCTTAAGCTGGTCCTTGTTCATGCCGTTCTCCATTGATTATATTAGTTATGATATCATTAAGCATATCATTAGTATCATTAAGGTCAAGCCGCTGATCTGATATTTTCCGTTTTTTTAGTAATGCGTCAGTCTTTGCCGGAACATAACCAAATGGCAATAGCAGTTGCCTTAATAAATGCGCACGCTGAAGCTGTGAACTCCAACTTTTGAAATAATCAGCTTGTAGGAGTTCACAACTTCAGTTGTGTCTTATCTTTGTGCCATCCTCTACTGACCCGAGATGCAAGCCAGACGCATTACAGCCCATCCCCGCTTGTCCGGAATTATTTTTTATTCCGCTTGATTTTAACTCAGGGATAGTTAAAGTATGGTTCTTTTTTAATGCGAGCGTAGCTCAGCGGTAGAGCGTCACGTTGCCAACGTGAATGTCGTGGGTTCAATTCCCATCGCTCGCTCCAATTTTTACTCATTCCCTCAAAAATCAATCCCGCACTTTCAAGCAGTCATCTGCGATGACCTGTCGCCATTTGCTTTTCATTATGGGAATACGGATAACGGGCATTATGAGGCCATGGTCTTGACGTTGGAATCCTGAATGGTCTATTTTAAACTGCATAGGATGACAGTCTTGAGGCTAAATCCTAGGAGGGGCTTACAAATTTTTAATTCCGACCCCCTGCTTAGGGGAATCACATAATTAAGAAGTTAGGAATATAAATAGCCATATATTTATCTTGCCTTAATGTTAATAGAATGTATATTCTCAGATGAAACCAATTCAATTTGACTGGGATGATGGAAAAGATGCTTTGAACCGTGAAAAGCACGGTGTAAGCTTTTATCTTGCACAAAGGGCCTTTGCAGATCCAATGCGTGTGATTGCGGAGGACATAAAGCACAGCTCGGACGAGAATCGTTTTTACTGTATAGGGAAAGTTGACGACGGAATAATCACCGTCAGATTCACCTTCAGGAACAATATAATCAGAATATTCGGAGCCGGATATTGGAGAAAGGGGAAAAGGACATATGAAGAAAAAAATAAACTACAAAAATGAACCGATGGGAAAAATCCGCATCGTAAAGGATTTCCTGCCAAACCCGGAACAGCTTGCATTCAAGGAGGAAAAGATCAAGACAACTATTTCCTTGAGCAGGACTAGCCTGGATTTTTTCAAGCATGAGGCGGACCATTATCACACATCCTACCAGAAAATGATAAGGAATCTTCTTGACTCCTATGTCTTGCAGCATATGGGGAAATCTCTCTAACCATTCTTGCGCTCCCAACCGCGCCTCCGCGCGGTTGGAGACAAGATAGCGTTGGGCACAGGATCATGATATTTAGGAAAATCTATGAGATTTTTTCGATATGATGTACTAAACCCGCCCTCCATCCGCTTTTACTAGTGTAAACGAGCATACTATTCCTATTAAAAGCAAAGGAAAACCTATGAGATTTGCCCTATGGTCCGCGGCGGCTCTGACTGCCTTTTGTCTTTTCCTCCTGATCTCTCCAGTAACCGCCCAGGATAAAGCACCTGCGTCCTTAGGGACGCCTCCGCCTGCAAGCACGGCAGATCAGCCGAAGGACGCCCGTGCAGCCATGCTTGAAGGGGCCGGAAAACAGAAAACCACCGAGAACGAACTTGTAGCCCGTTTCAAGGAAGGTGGAAACGTGATGTGGGTACTCCTGTTCATATCAATCATGTTCATTACCTACTCAATTGAACGACTCATTAACCTGCGCCTGAAAAAGATCGCCCCCGAGGATCTTGCTGAAAAGGCCGATGAACTCTGGAAGCAGGGCAAGTTCCAGGAAATACAGGACCTCTGTGAAAAATCCGATTCAGTGCTCGCAAGGATCATAAAGCAGATCGTCAAACGCCGCGGCGAAGGCTCTGAAAGGCTTCACACGATAGCCGGCGATGTAGGAGCCAGGGAAATGCGCCTGCAGCTGCAGAAGGCATATCCCCTTGCGGTAGCCGCCACCCTCGGGCCCCTTCTCGGTCTTCTCGGAACGGTTTCAGGAATGATCGATGCATTCAACACGGTGGCCCTCGCCGGCTCCCTCGGAAATCCAGCGCTTCTCGCGGACAGCATATCCAAGGCGATGGTGGCGACCGGAGCAGGACTTATCGTAGCAATCCCCGCGCTTGCAGCCTATCATTATTTCAAGGGGCGCACTTTGATATATTCCGTGCAGCTCGAGGAGATTGTCACAGACCTCCTCTGCGACTGGTTCCCCCACGTGGATGATAAAAAAGAGGTGAAGCCATGAGGATTGATCTCGGAGATGATGATCATATAGAGATCATGCTCGTGCCGCTGATCGATTGCCTCTGCTTCCTCGTTTTTTTCTTTCTCGCCGCCTCCACCCTGAAAAAAGTCGAGAAGGAGCTTCCAATCCAGCTGCCCAAATCGTCCGCCGCCGTTTCCGTAAGCGGCTCTGTCAAGGCGTTCGCGATAGCCATCGACAGGGAGGGGCGCGTCTATCTTGGAAGCCAGCCGGTGTCGGCCGATCTCCTGCACCAGCGCATCCGTGAAGTGTCGCGCTTGAATCCGTCCCAGAAAATCCGCCTTGACGTGGATGCTTCCACGCGGGGCCAGGACATAATACGTATTTTGGATCTCTGTCAATTCGAGGGCCTTAAAAATGTCAGTTTCCACATCGCAGACGCCAAGTCGTTTTCGAAGTAGCAGGCGCCGTACATCGCCGTTATGGTGGCTGATATCGCTGCTGCTGCATCTTGCCGCATTTGCGGCCCTGGTCACATTGACACCGCTCAAGAATGTCATCATCCCTCCGCCGCCGACCCTTGAAGAGGCGGAACAGAACCGCATTGAGCGGATGGAAGGCGAAAAGGTCGAGACCGCCGCCGAACAGATTCGCGAAATCCGCACTGAGGATGTGCGTCTCAATGTCGAAGATCTCAAGAGCATCCGTGATGAGATGGCTGCAATAGAAAAGATCAAGCAGGAGGAATTCGAGAAGGCCACTGGAAAGAAAATGGAGCCTCCTCCGCCGATGGATGAAAAGGCCCTTGCAAAACTCAAGACTGAAGCCGATGCAAAACACAAGGAGCTGGAAAAGCTCGATGAAAAGGCCAGCAAGGCTGAAGAAGAGGCTGCCCGCCTTACAAAGGAAGCCGAAAAAAAGATGGAGGAGTCGAAGGACGCCGTAAGCCGCGAGAAACAGCTTGTCGATGAGATAAAAAAACTCCGCAAGGAGGCGCAGGAGAAACGCAAGGAGGCAAATATCTGGGAAGGGAAGAGGCAGGTCGCCGAAAGGGAGGCCCAGCAGAATGAAAATGACAAGAACCAGAAGCAGAACCAGGCGAACCAGCTGAAGGATCAGGCACAAAGGGCGGCCGACGAAGCAAAACGTCTTGAAGACGAGGCCAGCAAACAGCAGGAAGTGGTGAACAACCTCCGTTCAAAGGAAAAGACTGCACGTGATGAAGGCGCTGAGAAGATGAAGGATCCCGCGACCAAGCAGCAGGCCGAACAGAAGGCTCAGGAGGCAAAACAGCTCAATGACCAGGCCGTTCAGTCGGAGAACAGGGTGAAGCAGACGGCAGAACAGGCGAAAAATAGCCGCAAGAAGGAGACCGAGGCCAAGACCGGATTTGAGAAACTGCAGAAGGAGGCGGCTGAAAAGGAGAAGACCGCTGGCGAAAAACGCGAATCCCAGAAAGTCGCCGGGACCAGGAAGGCTGATGCCGAAAAGGAAGCTGTTCGTCTGGACACTGAGGCCAACAAGCTTGAACAGGAGCTCCAGGCGCTGCGCAACAGGAAGAATGAGCTTGACAGGCAGACGGGCGAAATTTCTCAGCTTGCTCAAAATAAAAATACAGAAGCCGAAGAAGCGGCTGAAAGCGCCCGTGGCACCGAGATCCAGGCCAATAACATGGCTTCAAGAGTCAAACGCGAGGAAAAACTTCGTTCCGGATCCAAGGCCGGAGCCGAGGATCTTTCTTCAAAGGACATATCTGACCTATATGATTCCGCACGGAATATGGAAGATGAGATAACTGAATCCTATAGGAATATCCGCGCAGCCGAACTCGCCATGATCAGGAACATGCCCTACAAGGATGCAGTGAATATGACCGACGTTGCAAAGCCGCCACGTCCTAATCTGGACAGGAAAGCATTGGATAAGAAAATAGAGAACGGCCAGGATTTCGTCAAATATGAAAAGGAACTTACAAAAGTTTCACAGGAGCTCAGCGACATGCTTGGACTGGCGACCAACATGCGAGGCGCCGCGCAGGGGCTTACCGAGGACGGCAAGGATGGCATGAATATTTCCGGCGAACTGGCCAAGGAAATGGCCGGCGCTCTAGGAAAACTTGAAGGACAGGCTGGCGCGAGCAAAGAACGCGGCGATATCAAGGACATGTCAGGACTGATGGAAAACGCCTATGAGACCGCCAGCGCCCTGGGCAAGAAAGGCAGCGGAAGCCAACAGGGAGAAGGAGAAAGTCACGATTCCAATGGCAATGCCGCCGGCAAGGCTGGATCACAGTCGGGAGGACAATCCGGAGACGGATCTGCCGGGAAAGACGGAAAAGCAGGAGCTCCTCCTGGAAAACCAGGTGAACAGATTGCTGCCGATGTATCAAAAGGTGGAGATGCCAATGGACAATCCGGTTCGATAACGAAAGAGCCTTGGAAGCTCACACACAAGGAAGGCGGCGGCGGTTCTCCACGAATGTACAAGCAGGGCGACGACTATCAGCTTACACGTTCAATCACAAAGGATGGAGAGCCGACGGACTGGCTATTCCTTGACAGCTGGTATGTGATTGGGCCGTTTCCCAATCCAGAACGCAAGAACATAAACAAGCTGTTCCCTCCAGAAACCGTGGTTGATCTTGACGGATCATATGAAGGAATGAACGGCCAGATGGTGCGATGGGCCTTCATGCAGACCGGTTCTCCGCTGCTCAGCCCTCCCCGTCAGAAGGAATATGCGATCTACTATTTCTATACTGAGATGAATTCGGACGAGGCCCGCGACATCTGGCTTCTGATAGGCAGCGACGACCAGACGAAGCTATGGATAAACGGCCAGCTTGTCTGGAAGAGCGCCGACATCCTGAAGAGTTGGAACATAGATGAAGGCTACCGCAAGGTGCGGCTGTCAAAAGGTGTCAACAAGGTGCTTGTGCGTCTTGAGAACGGCTGGCATTCCTGCGGCGCCTCGCTGGGATTCTCAACCCGTCCATTGCAGTAAATCCTCTAAGGATTCTTCGTGTTGTTCATCCTGTTTTTCATGAAATTTTCCTGCGAAGGCAGTATCCTGTCACCGAACACAAACGCCAGGAATATTATCAGGAACAGTATGGCTGTGCAGAACTTGACCAGCGCCGCATGCCTCTGCATGAATAATGCCAGCGACTCGCTCTTCATCCCGGAATATGATGAAATGAAGATGATCACAAGAGGAATTATGAACGCCACATTGTAGATCGCCATGAAAACCACCGTCTTGCCGGAGTATCCGCTTTCCTGTATCATGTACAGGATGGTTGGAGCATAGACCTGCCCGGTGCATGCCAGCTCGAGGAAGGATATGACAACCCCGACGACAAACGCAGCTACCACGAAATGGCTGTGCCTTGCGCCTTTTCTTATGACGGCATGTATCCCCGCCTTGAGGAAACCGGGAAGCTGGAGGGAGATGTCCTTCAATCTTCCCTGCAGGCAGAGGATCCCGTCGCGGATGCTCAACACCATTATCACGAGCGCAAATGCAGCAAGCGACCAGTTCAGGAATTTTCCCAGGCTTCTCAGCACCTCGAGGTTCCTCACGATCTCGACAAGCCCCAGCCCAAGGCAGAAATACGCGATGAACACGCCTATAATGAAGGAGATGCCGACCTGTGCTATCTGTGAAGGGCTCCTCTTCGTGAGCTGCAGATATGCAAGAAGGAAGATGATTGTCGCAAACGCGCATGGATTGATCCCGTCAAGAAGACCCGCAATTGATACCAGGCCGATGTTCATCTTTGAGAAACGTCCCCTTATCTTCTCTCCTGCCTTCTCAAGATCCGCAGGTTTCACCTCATACCATTCGCCCAGAGGAACTATTTCAGACTTGGCGATTATTCCGCAAAGCCTGTCGAACACGATGTCCTTCTTGATCAGATATCCGCCGCCGCAGAATATCGCAGGGCTTACGAGACGGCTTTCAGAGGGTACTCCGAAACGTTCACAGAGCGCCTCGTTGAAACGCATCGCCTCCTGTTTCCTTATGTTAAGTGTCTCAATCCGTACTGTCGGGAATATTACCGGGATCTCCCGGAGGATATTGTCCACCTTTGCACAATCCTGGCATCCGGGATTGGTAAAATAGACGACCTTTATCTCGGCGCTGGCAGCAGGCTGTGAAGAATCCTCCTTGGCGGTGACGAAGGTCGCCTGGATCTCCTTCTGCGGATTCTCGGCCGCGGCAACTGAAAGCTCTTCGTCGGGAATGCTGTCGGGATTTATGTTGAAATGCTTGTAGATCTTGTCCTTCTGCTGGTCGTCCATCCTTTTGCTCCTCTCCAGATAGGGGACGAGGAACCTGAAATTCGGACCAAGCTGTTTGAAGTTCTCCCTGAGGAAATCGGATATGCGGTTCTGCACCGACTCCCTTTCCGGCAGGGAATCAACTGTTTCAATGAATTTCCTTATGTCGAAGGACTCCTTGTTCGAAAGCAGGCAGAAGAACGCTTCGAGCCTCACGTTGGCGGAAGGATCGAATGTCAGCTTCATCACTTCGTCCCTGATGTCCGCCGACATGCTTTTCCTGCTTCTTGAGGAGGAGGAGTACCAGCTGTAGCTCGGAGCGAACTGCTTGTCATCGACATACATCACCCAGTTTGAACTGCTCCTGGTGAAGATAGCCGGAAGGACCACACGGACATGTTCGGAGCTGTCGCCGGAGATGTCGCCGAGATGCTTCTTGAATTCGGTGGTGTTGCATTTTCCCAGGGAGTAGAATGCGGCACGCCTCTGCCAGGAATTTTCGCTCTTCAGGAATTTTTCCGCAAGCTTCTCGCTCCCGGTACCCCAGGTCTTTTCAAGAAGTATCAGTGCGAGCGTCTGGATGGACGGATCATATTCGGATGAGGACAGTATCTTTACTATCCATTTGCCCGAGTTGCGTTTGTTGAATCCGCTGGATGAGCTCTTCTTGACTATCTCACCGGCCTTCAACGGACTGCCGTTCCTTAGAAGCTCGGAGAATATCACCTCCATCTGCTCAGGCCCGGAATTCCCGGAGGACAATGCATCCACCGCCGCATAACGGACGTTTTCAGAACTGTCCTTGATCAGTTCCCTGAAAATCTGGAGCGATTCCTTTTTCGACGGGGAATTTTCCAGGCATTCCGCAATCTCAATCTTCTGGCTCATCGGACATGAAGGAAGCATGTTCAAAAGGACCGCAACCGAATTTTTCCTGCCCTGCCCTGCAAGAAGCACGGCCGCCCTGAAACGGATTTCCGGGGAACGTGAAGCGTCAAGACATGATTCAATCGCCTGGAACAGGGCGCCCATTGAACCTTCTGAAGCGTCCGCGGTTGATTCCGCCGCAGCCTCTCCATCCTTCTTATCCTGCGCGCCGGGTTCTACTCCGAAGGCGTCCATCATATCATTTACCGTGACAGGTTTTTCCTTTGGCGCCGCAGGTGCTGCAGCCGGCGCCGTGCCTTCCTCCGCAGCCGCCTTACCCTGCTCGGGCTTTTCAACGGCGAACGCGTCCATTATGTCCTTGACGGTTGGATCATCCACGCCTTTAGCGGTCGTTCCATCGGAAGATTCATCATCATCCAGGGAGAAACTTGAGGAGTCATCAAATGACGAACTACGTTCCCTTTCAAACCTGATATTGTCCAGCACTATGGAAGCCATTTCAGGGCTTCCTGTCCTTATGAGCTTTATAAGCTTTGCCCTGCAGGCCTTGTGCTTCACGCCTTTCAGGGCGAGAAGTCGCGCCGCGACAAAGGCTATGTCCTTGTTCGGGCTGTCGGTGTATTTGTCGACAAGCCCCAGCTCCGACTCATTGCAGTCCTCCATGCTCTGGAGCACTCCGATGATTATATCCGGATTCTTGTCCTCAAGCGCCTTTGCGAAGGATTCAGGAAATGGAAGATCCAGCTTGCAGAACGCGGCAGCCACCGGCCCTTTTAGCTGATCGTCCTTTATGAACATCTCTTCAAGCTTCTTCGCTGCATTCTTCGAAGACAGCGCGGTTATGGCCTTCACCGCCGACATCCTGACAAACTCATCCTTGTCCTCCAGGAGAGTCATTATCTTCTCCTCAAGCCCTTTGATGCTGAGTCCGGCAACCGTATCAAGAGCCGCCACCTTGACCCTCCACCTCCGGTCTTCAAGACATTTTGCAATTTCTGCTTCGGGCTTCTTCGACTTGAGCTTCGTTATGCTGTTTAGCGCTGCAATCACAATATCCTCGTTCTGGCTGGACAGGTATGAGGTCAGGATATCGACTCCCTGCACGCTGCGGATGTTGCCAAGGTCGCGGATCACCGCGTAAATGACATTTACATCCTTCTCCCTGGGAAGGAATTCGGAATAGATCTGGACAGCCGATTTTCCTCCGGCCACGGCAATTGCATCAACCGCCGCCTCGCGGATTAGCGAATCACTGTCGTAGAGGAAATCCTTGAGGATGATCATGACCTTTTTGCCACCGTACTGCAGGCGTGAGATATTCTTCATTTTGACGTCTTCCGTCCCGAAGACAAGTCCTGAAGCGATCGACGTGGGTTCGGCCCCGCAGGAACCTGGGATGATCACTGAATACTGTGCGACCTTTATCTTTTTCTTTTTCCCTTCCGGCAGGTCGGGATGTTTTTTTATGAAATCAGCAAGATAGCTATAGACATCCCTGCCTCCGTTCTCCAGCATCCTCAGCGCCCTGCTGGATATTTCCCTGTCGTCGGACATAAGATCCCTTATGTACGAAGTTGTCTGCTCCGAATTTAGGGCTGAGTGTATCTTGATGTCCTGGCTCTTGTCCTCCGACCAGCTCTTCCATTTTTCCTTTGCCTTGGCATTGGCATCCGCTTCCGGCGCGAGCCAGGGATCGAATCCGAAAGTATCGCCCGCAAGTTCCTCGAGAATGTCAAGCGCCCCGAGCCTGACCGCGAGGCTTCTGTTGTCGAGCAGGTTGAAGAGATCTTTTTTCGGGAAGGGGGACAGCATCATTATCCTGTCGTGAAGTTCCTTCCTCTTCTCCCTTGATCCCAGGATAACCATCACCTCGGGCCATTTTTCCGGGGGCAGCTTGTTTGCGCTCAGTTTGTCCAGGATGTCGATGTACGAAGCATCGATCTTCTTCAGGAACTCAGGATTGAGGGATTTTTTCAACATCTCAGTCAGGACATTTGAGTTCACATATCCTGAAACTCCGTCGATGATCTGTCCGTCGCTTGAGAAAATCAGCAGGGTCGGAACCCCCCTGACCATATATTGCTCGGCCTTCTCCTCGTTCTTCAGGATGTCAACTTCGACGAGGCGGTAATGCTGCAGGAAGCTCATCACCTCCTTGTCAGTGAAAACTTCCGACTTGAGCTTTGTGCACCATGCGCAGTCCGGCGATGTGAACAGCACAAGGACAGGCTTGTGTTCGGCCGTGGCCAGTGCGAACGCCGTGTCCATGTCATTATGCCAGAAGATTTTATCCTCTACTACCGAGACAGGAAGAGACGGAACATTGGGCACTGCCACCTCCGGCGTCTTCGGCGCAGAAGGAACGGCGACAGCCGCAGCTGAAAACAGGAACAGCAGGACGCATCCGGCAATCCCGGCCTTTAATCCCATCTTATATCTTCCAGTTCTCATAATATCTTTATTCCTTTGTCTTTTTTTCACCCTGTGAAAAAAAGTTCTAATGCAACAATGCATATACAAGGATGTTCACGTTCACTTCCAGGGAATTCTCGATCTCATTTCCTCCACAGCAGCAGCAGCCTTCAGTATGCGTCGTGTCGTTCAGTCCATGCGCCGAGTAGATGAGGACTATCTTTCCGTTGATTTCTATTCCCTCGAGATATGGCAGTTCCTCCTGGCGATGGAGCTTCAAGGCCTTTATCTCGTGCACAGTACGGAAAAGAGGATGGCTCATATCTATCTTCTTGAGACCGTTCTCAGGAAAGATCGTCCTGATCTCCCTGCGGAACGCCTTGTCCCAGATCTTGCTCGAACAGCCGGCGGAAGCAAGTATGAAACCTCCCTTTTCAAGATACTTCTTCAAGTTCTCGCGTTCGGGGGCGGTAAAATGGAAGTCGGACTCGCCGGTCATCATCGCGAAGGGATATGCGAACATCTCCTCCGAAGAGAGCTTCACGCTCTTGAAACGCCTTTCGGTGGCGATCGTCGTCTCCCTCTGGACCGCGCTGAGAAACTCATCGCTGAAACATCTCGAAGTCTGGTTGCCGCCGTAAATCAGGTTCGCGCACTGTATGACACCCTCCTTCGCCAGGCAGACATACGATATGCATCCGGAAACAATGGCCAATGCCATGATCCGGAATATCGGCGACAACCTGCCCATGCCCGCAGGTTTTTTAATTTCGAATTTCGAGTTTCGAGTTTCGGATTTCATCTTAATCACTCCTCCTGTCGCAGGAAATATTTCTTTACGGCTTCACGGTATTTCTCCGGAACATTCTCATAGGGAACGCCCTTTTCCTTAGCCTCAATCTTCCCTGGCTGCGTCCTGGAAAGTTTTTCCGATGCGTTCCTGCTTATCCTGGCTCCGGCCGGTCCGGCTCCGCTTCCGGATACCGGTTCATAATTCATCCTCTGCGGACCGAAGATCGGAACATTCAACGGCGAGTTCATCCCGCTCTGGTAGCCGTTGTCCGGCGTTCCTCCGAACATCCCTTCGCCCTGCCCTGCAGCCCCCTGCCCCTTGGCTCCATACTGGCCTTTGTCACCTTTCCCTCCGCACAGCATCTTTAAGGCGTTGAGCATCTGCTGGAGAGTTGATGAAAGGTTCTTCTTCATGTTGAAACAAGGTTTTCCATCCTTGCACATCCCAAACTGGCTGTTTTCGCTTTCAGCGAGAAGCTGACGGAGCTTTTCCAGCGCAATCTCTGCATTGACAAGTGTCTTCTTCCCTTCGCTGTTCTTCGCGGCATCAACCGCCTTCTGCATCAGAACCGGAATTTCAAGCTCGTTCAGCTTGTCCATGAATTCAAGAGCCGCATATTTGAGCTTGTTGTATTCAGCAGGGAGTTTTCCGGAACGCTCCTTGATGTCATCGAGTATCTTGAGAAGCTCGCTCCGGACCTCCTCCTGCCTGCGCCCGAGCATTTCAAGGACTTTGAGATCCCTGAACTTGCTTTCGCTTTCAAGCCGCTGCAGCCTCCTGACGATATTCTCCTGGTACACGGCGATCATCTCGATCCTGATCTTGCATTCCAACAGCTTCGCGACCAGCTCGAGCTCCCTGGCATCACCGATCTGCTCTTCAACAGTATTGGCCGCATCTTCGAACTGCGAGGAGACCTCCTTGATTTTCCCTGGAAGATCCTTGGTGCCCGGCGAAAGCTTCCCGAGCGATTCCTGGATGTTCTTGAACTTGTCCGAAGAAGCCTTCAGCGTCTTTGCAAACTCCTTCTCCATGTCGTAAAGCGGGAAATCCATCGCCATGTTCTCGAACAGTTCGGCGGCATGCCCGGAATTTTCAACAGCCTTTTTCAGGAGTTCCGATATCTCGGATTCCTTCGCCTCCGGGGATGATGCCTTCTCAACAAGCTCCTGAAGGTTCTTCCTGAGCTTCCCGATCTCATCCGAGATCACCTGGTAACGCTTGATGAAATCTTCAAGCCCGGTCCTGACCCTGAGCATCTGCGCATACTCCTCCTCGGATATGATCTGCACCCTGACGATCTCCGAAGAAGCCATCCCTGTCAGATCAGGATTGCTGTCCGACGCCTCCATGTAGAATTCAAGTATCTGCCCGGGAACCACGCCGATTTTCCTGAGCTCAAGCTTGTCCTCGAAATTAAAGCTCCTCACCTGCGTCTCCGGCCCGAGATGCTTCATGCGGTCCCGGTATCCTACGACCGCCCTTACAATCTCGACCTTCTGCAGCCCCAGATCATCCGAGGCCGTTCCTGTCAGAGGTATCGAAATCGAAGGAGTGGCAAGTGAGAATCCAGGAGGATTTGAAATGCCCAGCTCCGGCGGCCTGTCAGGAATTATCTTCTGGGAAAGAATATATCGGTCCTTGTTGACTGTCCCCCTGATGTCCCTGATGACAACTTCTATCTGGGCTGGCTCCTTGATGTCCCAGCTGAATTTGAGCGTGCTGTCGCCTGCCTTAACTCCACGGACAGTCTCCTCGCCGGACGGACCTCCCGAGGGTCTGATGATCAGCTTTCCGTCGAGAAGTTCCCTGTTGCTGGTGACGCTGAGTTCCGCCTTCGAATTTTTAAGTCCGGCGAGATCATCGTTTCCGGCAAAGAACTGCTTCTTCGGAAGGCCGCTGTAGGCCGGAGCAGCTATCGTGATCGAAGATACGGCTACAACCGGCTGGTAAAGAAGATCAACCTTGTGCCATTTGGACCTCGCCTTGCCGACGGCGAAACAGAATTCCAGAGGATATACGACCTTCTCAAGACGCTGTGTGTATTTGCCTTCATCCTCCCGGAAACATGAAGTCCTGTATGTCTTACCTCCGTGGCGGGTGATGAACCAGACCTGTGATTCAACCGGCGCACCGGTGATCCTGACGGTGACCATCTGGTCGCCTCCATAGAGGATCTTCGGCTCCCGTGGGCTTACCGAGAAGATATATCTGCTACAAGGGGGGACATCGTCCGCAGGCAAAAATATCCTGGAGGAAAGGATTTTCATGACATCGCCAAAAAACATGAATGTCAGCAGCAGGCAGATCGACAACACCGCAATTATTCTGGCGTTCTTCCATATTTCCCGGACAGGCAGGCATTTGAATCCGCTTATTGAACCGAGTTCCTCCTCCGACCTGCGTATCCCGCGCTCCGCCAGGAAAACTCCGAATTCCGGCAAGTCCTGCCGTGATTTTTTCAGCCAGTATTCCAGTTCGAGCGCGCTGAGTATCGGACGGTTTTTCCTGTTGAGGATCATGTCCGCATGGATCGCCATGTCCCTGTCGCCAAGCCTGAGGCTCCTGTATGCATGAACAATCGCCATTACTGCCAGCGCGGACATGATTATGATTCCGGCCGCCATCCTCGTGACGGATTCAAGGGCAAAAAAGTAGTCGAAGAGGGCATATGCCGCGAAAATCACCGCTGCATAGATGAAGATCCTGATGAGATCCCTTAGCAGCAGCCCTGCCTGCCACCAGCGCCTCAAGCCCAGAAGCTTTGAATTGAAACTGTTCATCAATTCTCTTCTTTCATTCTTATACTCTTTTCTCCGGCGTTAAACTTCATCGTTCGATATTCATTATTCGTCATTCGTTATTCCTCAGATCAGCCCCGCCCTCCTCCTCAGGATCCATTCAAAACCGAAAAACGCAAACGCCGCAACTAGGAGCCACCATTTGTTCCACGAGGACCGCCACACCGCCTTGTCATTTGAAACCTTCACGTCATCCTTCTCCATATCGGATACAATCTTCTTGAAGTCGTTCTCGGAAATGATCCTGCCTCCGGAACCTTCGGCTATTTTCTTCATGAACTCGGGGTCCGAACTGAGATTGTCGCTCTCGGAAGGCCGCTGTTTCACCGTCAGGATGTCCTTGCTGCTTTCCACCCCCTGCACTTCGATCCTGTAAGTTCCGGCCTCGCCCAGGGAGAATACGGATTCCCAGGTCCTGACGTTTTCCGATCTGCCTGGTATCAGTTCAAGGAACTTTCTCCCATCTTTGATCACGTTCAGCACCGGCGCAGGAGATTTCTCGTCTCCGCTACGCGAACTTACCTTGACCCGAACCGATTCGTCAGGGAAGACGGATGATTCGCTGAGCTTTACGGAATAATTGATGCCTGGCAGGAATTCGGAGAACGACAAATTCCATTCGATCAGGCGCAGCCAGAATTCCCGGTACATGCTGGTCGATTCCCCGCCGGCGGGAGTGAAGTCCCATTTCCAGAAATTTTCTGCGTTTATCATGGTGATTATCCCGCGGCCGTACCTCTGGGAAACCACAAGAGGGAAAGCCCTGCCTTCGCCGTTCTTCTCAAAAATTCCCTCGGCAAGTGTCTGTGAAAATGATCTTATGCTGGTGCATCTGCTGGAATTTTCCAGGAGGGGCATCTTCGCCCAAGCCGGATCTTCCGCTGCCGGCAGCATTTCACCGAACAATCCTGTATCAGTTCCCGCCTCCGCGGGTTTGAAATTGAACGGACTTGAAACCGTCTCGCCCCACTCCACCGGCTCCAACGCCTCAAGCGCCGGAAAAGATCCGCTGTAAGGCTTGCTGCGGGAAAAGATCACGCATGCGCCCCGCTCCTTCAGGAAATCCTTCAGGATCCTTATCCTGTCATCGGAAAGGAAATACTCCGCCCCCTTGCCGAATATCACCACGTCATATGCATTGAGTTCGTCGAAACTGTCGGGGAATATCGATTCGGATGACTCGGAAGCCTTCGAAGGATCGGTGTCAACCTTGAAAAACCTGTTCGAGGACAGCCTGTATATCGAGGTCACGTCCATGTATGACTGCGTCCTGAGGAGCTGGACAAGGAACTTCGTGTCCCAGCAAGGCAGTCCTTCGATCGAAAGCACATGAATCTTCTTGTCCAGCACGTTGACGCCCGCTCCGGACCTGTTGTTGTTCCTGTTGTTTTCACCTTCCAGCAGCGGTATTTCAAACCAGTATTCGTTATATCCCTTCGCGGAGGGGGTGATTTCAAATTTCACGGACTTGCGTTCACCGTCCTCGAGATCGATCTTCTGTTCACCGAGCTTTTTGCCTTCAGAATCGGAAATGGCGACGACAGCCGTTATTCTTCCAAAACCTTTGTTTGAGACATTAGCGGCCAGCTTCACCTTGTGCCCGAAAAACGCCATGTACTGCTTTCTTCCGGCGGCCACTGATATGTCCTTTTCCGGAACCTCCCCTCCGAGTACGAGAGGGAAAAACGAAACTTCCTGCGAACGCGCCCGCAATATGAAATCGGAAAATACCGAAGGTGCGGTCTGCCTGCCGTCGGAAAAGACAAGCACTCCCTTGTTCTTCCTTCCGGAAAGGCGTGACATGTTGAGAATTGAAACTCCCGCACCGATTATGTCGGTGCTGCCTCCCTCAGGATTGATCTGTCCCATTTTATCCGGCACATCCTCAATACCATTGGAGAAAGGGATTGTACGCAGCTCTTCCGGGCGTCCGGCCATTGATCTTATCTTGTCGGAAAGCCTCAGTGCTTCAGCCCATCTTGTCTTGCCGTTCACATCCGCCACGGACATGCTGGAACTGCGGTCGACCAGGACATGCCATTCGCTTTTCTTGTCATCGGAACTGCTGATCCATCTGCCGGGGTTGAATGCGATGATCGCAAGGACAGAGAGTCCTGCGAGCCTGAGGGAAAGCATGAGAAGTCTTCTGTTGAAACTGCATTTGGTGGATGTCTTCCAGGAAAGAAAAGACACCGCCGCGAAAATACCGGCAAATATGACCAAGAGATTTTCAACTGGGAGTACCGGATTCATCCACCCCGCCATAGTTTATTAGGGATAAGGGATTCCCTAGTATATTGTATTATGTTTTCCTTATAATACAAAAAGAACGGCGGGTTTTTTGAATATGAAACCAGGGGGTTGCTTTTATACCGCCACCCTGCGGGGGCTTTGTTTATTTTAATTGCTTTTTCCCCAGGGCTTATGCCCGGGGCTACTATACGCATATTTGCATAAAAGAAATATCTCTGCAGGCTTGAGTCCCAGAGGGACGAAATGGAAATAGGCAGGGGCTTCAGCCCCTGTTTATTGCCGTGGTTGTGTTCGCGTGCCATAGGTACGCGATGTTAATGTCTCGGTTCTATGGTTTTCATGGCGTGCCTACGGTACGCCTAAATACATATAATCCATTCAACAGGGGCTGAAGCCCCTGCCTATTCTCATCCTGTCCCAGCCGGGACAGTCAGCACACATCAACTTATTGTATTCCAAAATGCGTATAGTAGATAGGCTTATGCCCTAGGCTACAGCATGTCGTCCGCTGGGCGGACTTCGAATTTGCAGCCCTCGCAGAGGGTGACATATTTTAGCCCCATGCGTGAGCGTGGGGAGTTTAGATAAGTTAAAATTGGAAGAAGCCCCCGCATGGCGGCATATAATTCATCACCAGTGCTTCCAGGCGACATAGCAGTTCGCGAAGAACGCCATGGAATTGAGGAGGATTATCAGCACGCAGAGGTATCTGGAGAAGCGGGGAACGATGGCTGTGAACGCCCAAAGGGCGAATATCTGGAGCAGCTTGCCCAGAATCGGACCGGCAACTATCCCGAAATGGATGGAGAAGAACCTGACATAGAAGTTCACTTCCCTGTCGGGGCCGATGAACGACATGAAAGCTATTGTTGAGACCAGGTCTGCAAACGCAGTAAATATCACAGCGTAGAAATAAAACCTGAACTCCTTGAAAAGCAGGCGGGAATTCTTCCTGAAGTCGATCTTTTCATCAAGTAGGTTCATGGATGGTAATTTCCAACCTCGTTGGAAATTACAATTTGAAGAATTTCTTCTTCGGCTTGTTCTTGTCGAGGTCCCCGGCAAGATTCTTCATCACGGGAATGGCCCTTGTCCTGGTGGAAACAGTCTCCTTGTTATCCCTGACCATCTCCTTCTGTGCGCTGGAGACGACTTTTTCCTTCTCCTCCTTCGCCTTGAAGAGATTGACAGTGGTGAGGATCTCCGTGAACTTCGGCCTCTGAACCGGATGGTATGAAAGCATGTCCATTACAAGGGAACTCAGCTCCTCGGGCACGTCCTCCCTGTAGTTGGAAGGTGCGGCAGGCGCAATATAATCAACCGTCTCAGGCGTCAGCATCGTAGGCTTTTCAGTGCTGAAGACCTGGGACTTGTCCGCTGGCTTCTTCTTCTTTATCCTTGAATAGACCGTTTCAACCTCGCTCTTGCCGGAGAACGGATATTTCCCGGTGAGCATGTAGTAGAAGAGCACTCCAAAACTGAATATGTCGCCGCGCTTGTCCTCTACACGGCTTTCTGCCTTCTCAGGACTGATGAAATAAGGGGAGACAGAGGATGCGATCTCCTCCTTGTTCTGCAGATAGGTGTATGTGAACCTCGATATGAAATAATTCTTTGTCCTTACGTTTCCCCTTGCATCGATATGGATGTTGTCGGGGCAGATGTCGTGATGTATGAATTCCTTGTGATGCGCGACCGCCAGGCCGAGGGCTGCCGCCTGCAGGACGTCGACAACCTTGTCTACGTCGAGAAGGCCCTGTGTCTCCGGCGAATAGTCGGAAAGCGCGTAACCGTCCATCTTGGGTTCGGTGACAAACAGATTTCCGTTTATTTCGCCGAAATTCAGGATCGGACAGATGTTAGGATGCTTGAGGGTGGAGAGCGCAAGTGCGTCCTCCTTGACGATATTCGCAAAGTTCTTGAATTCAGGATGGTCCTTCTCCAGTATGAAGATGTAGGAATTGAGGTTCTGGCCCTGGTCATACCCCTCATAAACCTTGAATATGCTCTTTTCACCAAGGACTTTCTCGAGCTTGAGGTAGTCCATTTCCTGGGGAATAGTAAGCGTTGTCCCGCAGTCGGAACATTCGCATAGCGTAAAAGGCTCTATGCCTGATGTATCCATTACCCCGCCGCAACCGCGGCAAACAAGCTGACCCATCTTCCCCTCCAAAATAAACTTCCGCGCGAATGAGTAGAAATATAGTATGTCAAGGAAATTTCTGCAAGCTTCATTTTCATAACTATTGTTTTAATATGTCCATCCCCCGGAATGCGCCAGTCTTTACAGGAGTAATCTTGTGATTGTTTAAGGTAGGGCGCGTTCAGAGTTTACCCCGGTTCCTAAAAGGACATCGGGGTAACGCGCCGCCTCAAGAACGGACACCTTCCCGATGCCTTTCAGGATCGGGATAAACTTTTAGGCGTCCCCACCTTTAGAAATAAAGACTGACCCATTGCCCATCCCCCCTCTTCAACATGGTTCGGCCTGCATGCCTGCCTATGGCGGACGCCTTCCTGAAGATTTTTTTTATCAGTGCTTTATCCCTGAAAAGCCTTGCACCGGCAATGCCGGTGTAAATCTTCCAGAAATACAGCTTGTCAGTCATTGAAACAGTCTTTCCGGCCGAATATAGAAGCTGGGCGAGATCCTTCACGCGCCACCTCTCAGAAAAGTCATTGCCAAATACAACTCTCTGAAGATCAATTAGATACGCCTTGTCCCCTTCCTTCTCCCGTACAAACATGTGTACCAGGTAGAAGTCCTGGTGGGCAAGACGGGCTGAATGCATGCCTCCGGCAAGTTCGGCAATCCTCCTTATCAGCTTTCTGCGGCGGGATCTTTCCTTTCCTGCGAATTCCGCAAAAAGTTCCGAAGCCCTCCTGTAGTCGCTGATCCCCAGGGTCAGGATGCAGGAATTCCCGCCTTCAATGCCGCAGGCGACAGGCAGCATTGTCGGTAGATCATTCCTATGGAATTCAATTATGGCATTCCATTCGTTCAAGGCTCCCGGATAACGGTTCGGCCTGAACGAAACAATGTTCTTCAGTTTCTCCTTGATGGATTCGGGCCTGAAACGCTTGATATAGGTCTCGATCCGCCCCCTGCCGCCATCTGACTTAAGCATGACCTTTGCGGTCCCCCTTGTCTTGAGGACGTTCTTCACCGGTTCGCCGGAAATATTCCATAGCCTTTCAAAGGAATCGATGCCGTTGGAGGCAAGCAGCTCCGAAAACTCCTCGTTGACCAGGAGTTTCCCGCCGTCCTTCTGTATGACCTTTATCCGCATTTTAAAATCCACCAGTTCTTGTTTAAAATTAAAATATCCCCTGCCTTGAGCAATTCCAAACAAAACCAGTTGGATTTATTCTGGGAAAAGCTTTGCATGGCAATACTGGAGAACAAGCCAGCAAGAGGATGTCATGTTGTCTACATTTTAGGCAAGACAAGATTTCACAACAGCAAAATAGTGACGTTACTTATTCACAGTCATTTACTTCCCCAGATTGGCACCATTATTATTTTATTATTTTCGTGATAACAAAATAGGTTTTTATTATTAAAATCATGATTACAACTAGGGAGAAAATAATGACATATACCGGTCCAATCCATCTAAGAATTAATTTTTCAAAGAAGGATAATGGTTTTTCAATTCCCATTTCTCTTCTTTCATTCCATATTATTGTTTTTGCCATTGCCCAAAACACGATATATAATGCAAATGACCATAACGATGTGATGATGAGACCTAGTAATACATGTCCGTAGACTATTATATCGTGGATGGATAGTCCTAAAAAGAATATTCCAGCAAAGGCAAAAACAATGGAAAGAGATGTATAAAAATATTTCTTCATTCCTTTGCGCCCTTGATGTCGGGCGGAGGAGGAGGCTGGTCAGATAATGCCCTGTCTTCTTCTGTCTTTTTATATAACCTCATTATGGAATGGGCTCCAAGCAGAAAACAAATTAAACCTATAAGAATATTAATTACACCCCAAATTATGTGTAGCCATTGAACTGTTTCATGTGGAAAAGTAATCTCGCCAAGTATCCCATAAAGAACAAACACTGTTCCCGTGTTAAATGCTAAAATACTGCGTGCCCATTTCTTTTTATTAAATATGGCGGCAATTACAAACACCAAGAATAGCACTATGTATACGTAAAACATTATTTCACCTTTTTAATTAAGGGAACCTCTAAAAATTAACTTTTGAGAGATCGACAGTCAAAAGTTCAGTTTTTAAAAATGATTCCATCTTTTCAAAATCAAAATTAAGAGCGGTGCCATGCTGGACATCTCCCTGTAAGAGCGGTGCCATGTAAGAGCGGTGCCATGCTGGACATCTCCCTGAATTATAATTAGTTATATCCATACCATTGGCTTTTCTCATTTTGGCTTTCCATCGTTCCTGAATGACTGCCTGTCGGAAACAACCTTCAAGTTGGCCACGAATTTCCGATCTCCTACGCTGCTGCGGCCTCCGCCAAAAAGTTCGCAGGCCTCGCTGTCCTTCTCTACGAGATAATCCCTGTAGAAAGTCCTCCTGTATTTTTCGTCGGGAGCAAATGATTTCCAATATGGATGCAGTTCGATTTCAACCAGAGGATCTTCGGCTCCTGAGACATAGGCTGCGGCACTCGACCATTTATATTCTTCAGGCGCATCTATGCCTTCAACATTCGATGCAAGAGGATTCCTTTCGATGTAACGCCCCAGCCTCATGAGATAATCCTGTTTTTGAACAGCTATGCTCCTGTATCTGCCCTGCCAAATCGGACCACGACCGCCTCCATGCCTCTTGTGCCAGTACTGGCTGTAGAGGGATGAAACCTTGCCAATATAGTACGACAGTTCATCTGTTTCCATCACTTCCGCCGCGAGATGGAAATGGTTGCTCATCACGGCCCAGTGATATATGTTTATCCGGCATCCTTTCTTGATTCTTGAGAGAAGACCGACGAAATAGTTGCGGTCCTCTACAGTTTCAAATATCCAGCTGTTGTTCAATCCACGGTTCAGTACGTGATATACTCCGCGCCCCATCCTCCAACGTGGAACTCTTCCCATAAAACAATCTCCAAAGCAATATATTTCCTATTTAAGACACCAATAGTATAGTAGCAACTAATTAATTTGCAAGTAGTTGTCCAGCATGGCACCGACAGGGGAGAAGAATAACACCTATAAGAATATCATTCGGTTTAATTTTTCACGAAGGGAAAAATTACTGGATTTAAGTCCAAAGAGGATTATATTTATGATATGAAAAAGAGAGCCATACTGACAGCTGCATCATGCCTCGGCCTGCTTTTAGCTGGTCTTGCGATCACGGTTCTTTCCGTCGACTACCACAACAGGATGGTCAAGGAGATGGAGCACGCCACGCCCTTCTATATCAAGAGGACTTCGTCCCAGTGGGACAAGCAGGGACGCATACTCGGAGAACTGAGGAACACTCCTGCAGCCTTTACTATCGACATCTGTGCTCCGGCAAATGCCGACAAAACACTTAATGACAAACCTCTCAAGACAATAACTCCCAATGTGAACCTGACAGTCTATGATACCGGATGGATAGCGGCCGGAACCTACGATATCATATACAAATCACAGGGATACGTCGATCACCGCGTACCCAATGTCAAGATAAGCTCCTACTCCGACTGCGTTATAAACATATATTTCGGACAGATTGAATACCGCAGATAAAGAATCTCCTGGCACCTCTTCTACACCGGGAAGCATCTCACAGATGAATGCCCTCCATGCATCGCCATCCCTTCTTCCCGCGGATAGGAGATTCTTTATTCAAAAATCCCATTGACAGAATATCTTTTAAATGTAGATTTCTCCTTTTATGTATTCATAGGAAAAACAAACTTTCTCTCAATACAATAACAAGGGAATGCTGCCATGGCTGAAGAACTTCAGAGTCTGTTGGAAAAAATCAACGAGGAAGGCGTAAAAAAAGCCGAGGAGAACAGGAATAAGATCATCAGCGACGCCAAGTCGGAAGCTGAAAGGATAATCGCGGACGCGAATTCAAAGGCTGCGGAAATCACGAAGAAGGCCTCCGAAAATGCCGAAACTGTCAAATCCCGCGGTGAATCTGCCGTCCGCCAGGCGGCCAGGGACATCATGATCTCCCTGCAGACGGAATTCCTCAAGAGGCTCAAGAACGTCATCAAGGATTCCTCTGCCGAGGCGATGACCCCGGATCTCATGGGGAAGATCATCCTTGAAATGTCAAAGAACTACATCTTGAAAAATCCCTCTTCCGAGGCCAGCCTCGAACTGATACTTTCACAGAAGGACAGGGATGAGATGGAGAAGCTGTTCAAAACAAGCCTGGCAAACAGCTTCAGGAAAAGCCCGACGATAAAGATCGGACAGAACTTCGCGTCCGGAATCAAGATATCCTTCAAGGGATCCGATGTCTTCCTTGATTTCAGCGACGAGGCTATCTCGGAAATGATCTGCGCCTACGTGGGTCCGCGTCTTGCAGCTGTAATCAATCCGGACGGAAAAAAATGATCCTGGCGTATTACTACCTTCTAAGTTCACTTCCGTTGCTCAGGAAAGGGGAGCAGCCTCCGATCACTTCGGAATATTTGCTCTCCTCGTGTTCCCAGATGCTCGGGCCGAAAACAGCTGATTGGCTCATGCAGGTGAAGCTTTTCCCGGAAAAGGAAAATCCCTTCGGCAAATCTTCGGCTGTCAACAAGTGGTACATATGGGAGAAGGAACTTAGGAACAGGCTCGCGAAATTCAGGGCATTGAGGCTGGAACGGGAGTATGGCAACGGTGAAAACGGAAACAGCATTGCAGACATCGACCGCAGCATCGAGGAAATCCTTTCAACTTCAAATCCTCTGGAACGCGAGAAGCTGCTCGACGCACTCAGGTGGAGGGCCCTTGACGGTTTTGAATTCGGCCATGATTTTGATTTCGACCTCCTGTGCATCTACAGGATAAAGCTCTTGCTCCTCGAAAAATGGATCGGTAGGGAACAGCGGAAAGGCCTTGAAAACCTTGACGCCATTGTAAATAAACTGGAAAGAGCTGGAACAACCGCTTCCAGTTAAATTCACTTAGGAGATTCTTAAACATGCCTGAAAAAAACATTGGTAAAATAGCCGGCATAAACGGAAATATGCTGACCGTCGGCTTTGAAACATCCGTCACGCAGAACGAAGTAGCATATGCGCTCCTCGGAGATCTGCGTCTCAAATCGGAGGTCATCCGCGTACGCGGACAGTTCGCAGACCTGCAGGTCTACGAGGATACCCGTGGCCTGAAGGTCGGTGATTCCGTCGAATTCACTAACGAACTCCTCAGCATAGAACTAGGTCCGGGCCTCCTGGCGCAGGTCTATGACGGATTACAGAATCCTCTCAACAAACTTGCTGAAAAATCCGGTTTTTTCCTCAAGCGCGGCCTTTATATGGAGGCTCTCGACTACGAAAAACACTGGGCGTTCAAGCCTGCCGTTAAAAAAGGCGACAAGGTATGCGCCGGCGACAAGCTCGGAAGCGTGCCCGAAGGCATTTTCGAGCATTTGATCATGCTCCCCTTCGGATTCAAGGGCATATGGGAGGTCACCGACATCTCTTATGAGGGCAACTACAAGATCTCTCAGACCATCGCAAAGGTAAAAAACGAACTCGGTGAGGAAAGGACCGTCTCCATGGTCCAGAAATGGCCGGTGAAAATCCCGATCACCGCCTACAAGGAGAAGCTGATTCCTGAAAAACCGCTTATAACCCAGCAGAGGATCATTGATACTTTCTTCCCTGTCTCACGCGGTGGAACATTCTGCACACCCGGACCGTTCGGAGCAGGAAAGACAGTCCTCCAGCACGCACTCAGCCGTTATGCCGAAGCCGACGTCGTCGTGGTGGCGGCCTGCGGCGAGCGCGCCGGCGAAGTAGTGGAGATCCTGCGTGAATTCCCGCATCTCGAGGATCCGAAGACGGGACGTACGCTAATGGAGCGTTCCGTGATCATCTGCAATACGAGCTCGATGCCGGTCGCAGCGCGCGAAGCTTCAGTCTATACCGCCATAACGATCACCGAATACTACAGGCAGATGGGGCTTGACTGCCTCCTGCTCGCAGATTCCACATCGCGCTGGGCGCAGGCCCTCCGCGAAATGTCCGGCCGCCTTGAGGAAATCCCCGGTGAAGAAGCCTTCCCGGCATACCTTGAATCCCTCATCGCAGGATTCTATGAAAGGGCCGGCCTTGTAAAACTCAACAACGGAAAGACAGGTTCGGTAACGATCGGCGGAGCCGTCAGTCCCGCAGGCGGAAACTTCGAGGAGCCTGTGACGCAGGCCACGTTGAAAGTCGTAGGCGCCTTTCTCGGACTTTCACGCGACCGCGCGAACGCCCGCCGTTTCCCGGCCATACATCCTCTCGACAGCTGGAGCCATTATGCCAGTATCGTCAACGAGGAAATGATCGAAACAGCCCGTGAAATACTCAGGCGCGGAAACGAAGTCAACCAGATGATGAAGGTCATAGGCGAGGAAGGAACACATATCGACGATTTCCAGATCTATATGAAGAGCGAATTCCTCGACGCCGTCTATCTCCAGCAGAACACCTTCGACAAGGTGGATGGAGCGACAAACGAGGAAAGACAGAAATATGTGTTCGGCAAGATCGTAAAATTCCTGAATACAAAGTTCCCGTTCAACAACAAGGACGAGGCCAGGCGCCTGTTCAACGAGATGAGGCAGCTCTTCATCGACTGGAACTACACGGCCTGGAATTCAAACAGCTTCAAGGAAATTGAAAGCTCAATCGACAGCAAAGTGAAGGAGCGCAGCACCCATGCGTAAGGTCTACCATAAGATAATACAGATCGCCGGAAACGTGATCACGGTCGAGGCGGAAAACATAATCAACGGCGAACTTGCCGAAGTGACAAGCTCGCGAGGAACCTCCCTGGCGCAGGTCATCAGGCTGCAGGGACAGAAAGTCTTCCTCCAGGTTTTCGCAGGAAGCCGCGGCGTATCGACAGGGGACGAAGTCCGTTTCCTCGGCAAACCAATGCAGGTCTCGTCTTCGGAAGATCTCCTCGGAAGGGTCTTCAACGGAGCAGGAAACCCCCGCGACAACCGTCCCTCGATCAAGGAGAACATGATCGAGATCGGCGGTCCTTCGGTCAATCCCGCGAAACGAATCATACCCCGCAGGATGATACGTACCGGAATTCCGATGATCGACATTTTCAACTCGCTGGTCGAATCCCAGAAGCTTCCTATCTTCTCGGTCGCGGGCGAACCCTACAACAAGCTCCTCGCAAGGATCGCGATGCAGGCCGAAGTCGACGTCATCATCCTCGGTGGAATGGGTCTCAAGCACGACGACTACCTCTTCTTCAGGAACACCCTCGACGAGCAGGGTTCCCTTTCGCGCTCGATCATGTTCGTGCATACCGCCGCCGACCCGGTCGTGGAATGCCTCCTGGTCCCCGACATGGCCCTCGCAGTCGCCGAGAGCTACGCACTGAACAACAAGAGAGTGCTTGTTCTGCTGTCGGACATGACGAACTTCTCCGACGCATTGAAGGAAATCGCCATCACCATGGAGCAGATCCCCTCGAACCGAGGCTATCCCGGAGATCTCTACAGCCAGCTCGCTTCAAGATATGAGAAGGCTGTCGACTTCGAAGGCGCTGGTTCTATCACAATCCTTGCGGTGACGACAATGCCAGGCGACGATGTGACCCATCCCATCCCGGACAACACAGGATATATCACCGAAGGACAGTTCTATCTCCGCAGGGGCAGAATCGAGCCTTTCGGTTCACTCAGCCGTCTCAAACAGCTTGTCAATGACAAGACCAGGAAGGACCACCGCGTGATCATGGACACGATGATCCGCCTTTATGCCGACTACCGCGAGACGCGTGAGAAGCAGTCGATGGGATTCAAGATGAGTTCCTGGGACGACAAACTCCTGAAATACGGACTGCTCTTCGAGAAGCGCATGATGGATTTGTCGGTGAACATCCCTCTCGAGGAAGGTCTTAATCTTGGATGGAAGACCCTGGCGGAATGTTTCGACAAGACTGAGACCGGCGTGAAGACGGATATCATCAAGGAGTTCTGGCCGGAAAAGCAATAGGGGGAAGTTCTAAAGTTCTAAAGTTCTAAAGTTCGGAAGTTTGAAATCTGGAATTTAATAAGTTATGGCGAAGATAAAACTTACAAAGAGCGAATTGAAGGCGCAGCGGGATTCCCTGAAGCAGTTCTCCCGCTATCTGCCCACTCTCCAGCTCAAGAAGATCCAGTTGCAGGTCGAGATGAGGAAATGCATGCAGAAGCTCGAGGAGAACGAGCAGAAGCAGGCCGGAGTCCATGAATGCATGGAGTCATGGATCATTCTTTTCAGCCCGGATAATACGGTCGAACATCTCAGCTCGTTCATAAAGGTCGAGGAAATACTCACGGACTCCCAGAACATAGCCGGTGTCGAAGTGCCCGTATTCAAGTCAGTGCGCTTCTCCGTCTCAGAATACGATCTCTTCAGCGAGGAGCTCTGGATTGACAGCGCCATCGATTTCATCAAGAACCTCTTCTCTCTGAAGGCTGAGCATGCAGTGATCAGGAAGCAGCATGAGCTGATCGGCAATGAGCTCAGGATAACCACGCAGAGGGTGAACCTATTTGAAAAGGTCAAGATACCCGAATGCAAGGAGAACATCAGGGTCATCCAGATCTACATGGGCGACCAGCAGACCGCCGCCGTGGGCCGTTCAAAGATAGCGAAGAGGAAAATGCAGGAGACCGCCGCATGATACTGCCGATGAAAAAAGTTTCGCTGATCTGCCTGTCGTCCGAGAAGGTCAATGCCCTCGAAGAACTCAGGAAACTCGGCGTCATGCATGTCGAACTCGATGCAAAGGTCGAATCCCATGACTTCTTCGAATCGGAAAAGATGCTTGCATCAGCAAAAATAGCCTTGGCAGTCGTATCCGAGAAAAAAGGAACTCCTTCCGAGATATTCTCCAAGATGAACGGCAAGGAGATCGTCAATAAGATAATAGAGGTTTCCGATACAAAGGCGCATCTCGAGAAAAAACTGGACGCCCTGGTCAAGGACAGGGAAAAACTCCTCCCGTGGGGCGAGTTTTCGACGAATCTCATCTCCGAACTCAGGGAGAACGGCATCCATGTCTATCTCTGCGCAGGAAACAAGGACGTCATCAACAATCTCCCTAAGAACGTATCCTACAGGTTGATATCGCAGGACAAGGGCAAGATCTACTTCGCCGTCATATCCAGCACCGAACTTATGACCAAGGCGCTTCCGATAATGAACGTTCCCATGGACAAGACCCTGAGGGAATTTGACGACGAGATCGCCGACTGCAAGTCCGCCATCGGACAGAACGTCAAGGATCTCGACTCTCTCAGCTGTGAAGCTGGAAGGATCGAGACCCAGCTCCTTGAAGCCACGGAGTCAATTGAGTTCATCTTGAACCGCAACGGCATGGCATCCGTCGGAGAGATCTCCTACATCAAGGGTTATGTCCCCACCCATCTTGTCGACGCTCTCAGGGCTGAAGCAAAGAGGAATGGCTGGGGTCTGCTCATCACGGATCCGCACCATGACGACAAGGTTCCGACTATGATAAAGATACCAAAGATATTCATGATAGCCAAACCTATCTTCGACTTCATAGGGATAGCCCCGAGCTATCATGAGGTCGACATAAGCGTATGCTTCCTTTTCTTCTTCACGTTGTTCTTCGGCATGCTGATAGGTGATGCGGGATACGCCTTGCTCATGATGGCCGCCCTTGCCGTTGCGAAATTCAAGCTTAGGAACAATGAAAAGGCAAAGCTTCCAATAAACCTTATGTTTGTTCTTGCGGCAAGCACATTCATATGGGGAACTCTTATAGGTTCCTTCTTCGGAATAGAAAGGCATTATCTTCCATTCTTCCTCCAGGGTTTCGACTGGATGAAGAGTGATGAGAACGTCAGATTCGTTTGTTTCTTCATAGCCGCCCTGCATCTTTCAATCGCACATGCCTGGCTCGCATGCATCGGCGCAAACAAGATCAGAATTGTAATAGGACAAATTGGCTGGATAATGTTCATCTGGGGCAATTTCTTCCTGGCATGCTCGCTCGTAGCCGGCAGGGACTTCCCGCAGCTGGCATACTATCTCTACATCATCGGTTTTGTAATGATGATGTTCGCCATCAATTTCAAGGATATCGGGGATGTCTGCGGATTTCCATTCGCGGTTGTCTCCAGCTTCACGGATCTGCTTTCATACATCCGTCTTTTCGCTGTCGGACTCGCCGCCATCTATGTCGCCGAGAACTTCAACAAGATAGGCGAGAACTTTATAAAGGACGGATTCCTGGACATACCATACGCCGGACTGGTAATCGGTGTCGGGGCGATAATATTCGGCCATGTGCTTAACATGATGCTCGGCGGGCTTGCCGTCCTGGTGCACGGGATAAGGCTCAACACTCTTGAGTTCTCAGGACAGCTTGGGCTGCACTGGTCCGGATTCCTTTATAAACCGTTCAAGAAAACAGATACAGAAACCAAATAAGAATATAATTTAAGGAGGATTTTATGCAGGAAATGTCAGAAGTTGGAAAAATTGCAATGGGTCAGGCGGGAGCTTTTCTCGCGGTATTCATAACTACGATTGGTTCTACGCTCGGGACATCCGCCTCAGGCTCGGCCGCCGTTGGCGCGTGGAAGAAATGCTACACTCTGGACAAGCCGGCACCGTTCCAGCTGGCGGTCTTCTCAGGGGCGCCTCTTTCACAGATGATCTATGCGCTGATCATGATGATCCTCATCAACAACAAGATCCTCGCCCCGGGAATGTCCCAGGAATGGCATATCTGCCTGACGCTCGGGATACTAAGCGGAATCGGGCTGGGCTTCTCCTCGTTCTACATGGGACTTGTAGCTGCAAAGTGCTGTGACGCGTTCGGAGAGACGAACAAGGGATTCACGAACAACCTCATGATCCTCGGTATCATTGAGACCGTTTCACTGTTCGTCATGGTATTCGCGATCGTTCTGCTCAACACAGTGAAGATCGCCGCGCCTGCCATAGTGAAGGTTGCAGCACCTGTTGCAGAGGCGGTAGCAAAGTAATAGGAAAAGCACGAAATCCGGATTTCGTGCTTCGGATTTAAAACATATCATAGGATTAATTTTATGGATCAGGAAACGATGATCGCCCTTGGAAAAGGAGGCGCATATTGTTCCTTAGCCTTATCCGCAATAGGCTCTGGAATGGGGACAGGAATTGCAGGCCTATCGGCATTGGGCGCCTGGAAGAAATGCTATGCCCAAAACAGGCCGGCGCCTTTCCAGCTTGCAGCTTTCACCAGCGCCCCTCTTTCACAGACCATCTACGGCATGGTGCTTATGACCCTAATATCCAACAAGATACAGGAAGGAGCGGTCACCTACTGGCCCATGTTCCTAATAATTGGAGTTACAGCAGGAGCCGCAATGGGGGTTTCTGCCTGGTTCCAGGGAATTGCCGCAGCTGGAGCCTGTGACTCCTTCGTTGAAACCAAAAAGGGATTTACTAATAATCTTATGATCCTTGGAATAGTTGAAACAATAGCGCTTTTTTCCATGGTCTTCGCCATCGTACAGTTAAACTCAATCAAGATCACCCCGGTATAAATCTAGGGAACTAATCATGCCAATATACGAATACAGCTGCCCGAAATGCGGAGGAGAATTCGAAAGGCTCGTGAAATCCTCGGCCGAAAAGGTGGAATGCCCGAAATGCTCGAACTCCAAGGTAGAGCGAAAACTTTCAGTCTTTTCCGCATCCGTCTCGTCCGGCTCTTCTAAAAACGCATGCGGAATGGTCGAATCCTGCCCTTCCGCCGGGAAGTCCTGCTGCTCGGGAGGAACCTGCGGAATGCACAAACACTGAACTTCCAACATCCAACTTTGAACATCCAATGTTGAATTGAAATCAATGATTCGAAGTTGAATGTTCGATGTTGAGTGTTGAGATTTTTTATGTTCTCATAACAAAAGGGAACAGCTCTTGCGAGCTTGACTACAAACATATTCGAAATTCAATTCTTTAGAATTCGTTCGTAGTTAATGTCGCAAGACATGTTCTTCATGTGCTATTTATGAATAAAAAAGAACTTCTTCCGATCCTCGATGAGCTGGGAGTCACTCCGAGAAAGCATTTCGGGCAGAACTTCATGATCGACGAAAACCTCCTCGACTTCATCCTCAGGACCGCAAATCCTAAAAAGGACGATATTATCCTGGAGGTCGGTCCCGGACTCGGTTCCCTTACACGAAAACTTCTCGAAGCCGGTGCAAAAGTAACCGCCATTGAGATCGACAAGCGTCTCGCAGAGTATCTGGAGGAACATATATCAAATCCAAATTTCAAACTCGTCCGCGGTGATGCATGCAGGCTCAACTTGTCACATTTTGTCCCCGGTGAATTCCGCATCGTGGCAAACCTCCCCTACTCCATAACAAGCCCTTTCATCGGCGCCATGATCGATCTTGAGACTCCTCCTTCTGAAATGCTCTTCATGCTCCAGAAGGAGACGGGTCTGCGGCTCGCATCCGGTCCCGGCACGAAAAATTATGGTTCGCTGTCAGTGCGGGTCCAGTCGGTCTACCAGGTCGAATATCTCAGGGGCGTGGCCCGTCAGGTCTTTTATCCGCCGCCGGAAGTAGATTCTGCAATAGTGAAGTTCACGAGGAGGAAGGAGTTCCCTTCTCTTACAGAAAGGCAGCTTCTCTTCAATCTTGTCCGTACCGCCTTTTCACACCGCAGGAAGAAAATGTTCAAGCAGATCGCGGCAGTATTCGATCCTGAAAAGATCACTGCCGCCCTTAACTCCCTCGGAGTAACCAAAGACGCCCGCGCCGAAGAACTTACTGTAAAACAATTCGTCGCCCTTGCGAAAATGATTGCATAAGCACATAAAACGGTTGTTGCGGCTATTGACCTTGTTGGAGTTCATCACGTGACCACGTTGACACGTGGAACGTGACTCACGTGGCAGCTTTCTGTGTCCGCCGTAGCTTCTTTGCGAAGGAGGAAGCGTGTCTTGATTGGGTAAAAAGGAACGCGGATTATATTTTCGCGAAGCAAAAATATAGGAGCCGTTTTGTGGACCTCATAATCAGCAATTTGCAGATACCTGTCGAAAAAGACGGTGTTGATGAATATATAAAAGCCGCTTCTGAAAAGCTGGAAACCTGCGAATCCGCCCTAAGATTCGTTAAGATGCTGAACAAATCGCTTGATCTCAGAAACAAGGATCAGTTCTTCTACGATGTTTCTGTTGTTGTAAGCGTTCCTGACAGCTTTGACAACAAGGAAAACTTTCCTCCATACACCGTAAGAAAAGAAACCGCCAGAAAACCCAAGAACATTAAGGAAAGGCCGATAATAATAGGATTCGGCCCTGCCGGGATCTTCGCCGCCCTTGAGCTTATTGAATACGGGCTCAAACCTCTGATATTTGAAAGAGGCAGGAAGATAGAAGACCGCGACATTGATGTCCAGAGATTCATCAAGGAAAGAAAACTGGACATGGAATCAAACATCCAGTTCGGCGAAGGCGGTGCAGGTTCATACTCGGACGGAAAGCTCTTTTCCAGGACAAATAACACAGAACATGCAAACAGGGTCCTGGATACTTTCATTAAATTCGGCGCACCTGAAGAAATTGGTTATGTCGGCAAGCCGCATCTGGGGACAGATGTATTGTGCAAAATAGTCCGCAACATGAGAAGCCATATCCTTGAAAGAGGCGGCGAGATCCATTACAGCTCAAAAATGACAGATATGCTCATATCGGACGGCAAAGTCTCAGGCGTAGTGATAAACGGAGAGAAGGAATATTGTTCTTCGCATATCTATCTGGCAATCGGGCATTCCGCGCGGGACACCTTTGAGATGATCCACAAGAAAGGCGTCTCCATCGAGCAAAAGCCTATTTCCGTCGGTGTAAGGATAGAACATCCCGCTGAAATCATCAATCTTATAAGACATGGCAGATATAAGGACTTTCCCGGCATAGGTGCCGCCACTTATTCCTTCACCTTCACCAATCGCAAGACAGGCAGAGGAGTTTATACATTCTGCATGTGTCCCGGAGGCGAAGTGGTAAATGCTTCATCTGAAAATGGAATGATGGCCGTAAACGGCATGAGCTACTCGGGCAGGTCTTCGGCATTCTCAAATTCTGCGCTTGTCGTCACCTGCCATACTGATGATTATAAGTCAGCAAGTCCTTTGGCCGGAATTGAATTCCAGAAGGACATTGAGCGAAAGGCATTCGCTGCGGCAGGCGGCAAATGGGAAGTCCCTGCACAGAACCTTGAGGATTTCCTATGCGGAAGGCCCTCCTCCCGTCTTAACGATAATTCTTACAGGATGGGGGCTGCATCCGTTGACATGAATGCCGTTTTTCCGGAATTTGTATGCGGATCTCTTTTGTTCGCATTCAACAAATGGAAGGAGGATTATCCATTGTTTGTTTCAGAACATGCGATACTGATGGCCGCTGAAACAAGGACTTCCTCGCCTATAAAAATCAAACGAAGTGCAAATTATGAATCCGTAAACGTGGAAAACCTGTATCCGATAGGCGAAGGCTCGGGCTATACTGGCGGGATAACGAGTTCGGCCACCGATGCCATTAAGGCCGTGGAACGAAGCGTGGCTTAATACAAAATAGCCATTTACGAGCTGATTGCTAAAGTAGGAGTTCATCACGTGGCAGCTTTAGATGTGCATGCCCTTGAAGATAAGACACAACTTACTCATAGTTCCACAATTGAATTGACGAAAAGGTAGGGCGCTCTCTCCGAGAGCGCCGCGGACGGCTCGGAGAGCCGTCCCTACCTGCCAATTTTCAATTGGCATAATGTCAATACTATTTCGAGACTATTAGTAAGTTATGAACTCCAACAGATTCTTCCAAGTAACAACTTCTCCTGTATAACTCAAGCATAACCGGCATCAATCCTGTAATCCTGTCATATATTTCTTTTCAAGGCCCGGCTATTCATCGGCAGGCATGTTCAGCAGTCCACCGCCAAGAAGACCGCCGCCTGCCTTTCCCAGTCCATTGTCCATCATGAACTGAAAGAGCTTGTCGGGGCTGTAGGTGATCCTGAATTTCCCGTCCTCGACCTTCATCTCCGATATTATTTCGAGGAGCGCCTCTCCATATTCCGTCTGCTCGGCGGCGGCGAGATCGTCAGAGATTCTGCCCTGGATCATGGATTCAGGCAGACTCAGGCTGCCTAGCGAAAAACCCTTGGGAATGACAAAGAGGTGCCTGTTCTGTATCCCCGGTATGAAAGAAACGGAAATGTTCACGTATTCTCCGAAAGGAGTGCTGAAGCCTATCTTCTTCGAAAGCATTATCGTGAATATCCCATTCTTGAAAAATGCGTCCCTGAGCTCCTGCTCCCCCTGTCCAATTATGGCTTGCTCGGAGATTCCTGTGATGATAAGCGCATTTACTTCGTCCTCGGTAAGCTCAATCGTCTCATCTTTCCCCGTCTTGCAGCCAGTCGAATCCCCCGCCAGGGCCGAAGCCAGTTTATCGGTAAAGTTAAATTTCGCGGTGGCGCTTGCCTGGGCCTTCATATCCGGGAGCCTCATGGGGATGTCGAAAGGCTTGACATCTATCAATGATGCCGCAAACCACCAGAGGAATCCAATCAGCATCACCATGAGAACGAAAAACGCAATTCCAAGCCACATCAATATTTTAAAAAGTTTCTTCATGTGTGTTTGAAAACCTGCCCGTTGATAGTTATACGTTAATCTCTTGATTATTTATGCCAAGCAGACGCTTGGCGTTCCCGGCCCGGGACCGCCGACCGTCTGGTCGGCCAAGTAAAATCAAAAATTGAAAATCAAAAATGTTGATAATTGACTTCCATACCCATTATTTCCCCGATAAGATAGCACATGATGCGATAATTTCCCTTGAACAGAAGGGCGGCATAAAGGCTTTCACGGCTGGAACGCGTTCCGCCCTGGAAAAAAGCATGTCCGAAGCCGGCATCACCCTTTCCGTCAATCTCCCTGTAGCGACATCCCCTGACCAAGTAGAAAGCATCAATGGAAAAGTTGCGAATCACAACAGGGCGCCAGTCCTGTCGCTGGGAGCAATCCATCCGCTAACTATGGATCCCGGAAGAACTATTTCGGATGTCAGGAACCTGGGACTGCGCGGAATCAAGATGCATCCTGAATACCAGGAATTCTCCCCGGATGACCCATCCCTTGACCCTATATGGAAGGCCTGCATCACCTATTCCATCTTTGTGGTCTTCCATGCCGGCGCCGATCTCGCATTTAAACCTCCTTTCAGGTCCAGCCCTGCGAAATTCGCAAATCTCCACCGGAGATATCCGGAGCTCAGGATGGTTTTGGCGCATTTCGGTTCATGGATGCAGTGGGATGATGTCGAAAAGGAGCTGATAGGGCTCGATATTTTTCTCGACACTTCGTTCACATCCGGATACTTGGATGATGCGAAATTCGCAGAGCTCATAAGGAGGCATGGGGCCGATAAGGTACTTTTCGGCACTGACAGTCCGTGGCGCGACCAGAAAAAAGAAGTTGCCGCGATAAATTCACTCGCACTTTACGAAGAGGAAAAAGAGCTCATCTTTCATGGAAATGCGGAAGGTCTCCTAGGCCTGGAATGAAGGAGCATGCGGGCGGAACAGCTGTCAATCCTACTGGATTGGGGGAGCAGCAGGAAGAGGTGCCTGGGGCAGGACGTTTGCAGCAGGAGCTTTCCTGACGTCTTCTTCAGGAACGAAATCTTTTCCGAAGATCATCTCGAAATCAACCTTGCAGTTTTCAAAGCCCGGCACACCCAGGAATTCCTTGTATAGAAGCTGCGCTTTTGCGATAGCCTTCTTCTTGTCGCCGGGGGCAAGGTATCTGATGTTGTCAAGCGTGTTCCTGTAGACGGCATTGCAGATGGCGTTGAGCTCGGGATCGTTCATCTGCATTTTTTTTGCCTCACCGGGCCTGCCGGCGAGCAGTGCGATGTCGGTTTTGAGGATGTTCTCATCCACGTCCTTGATCTCATTTTTGACTATCGTGCAGAGGCTGTTGTTTGAAAGCACGTTCCATCTCTTCAGCGAGAAGTTCCCGTTCTGGTCCTGTATGTCGACTTCCCCGTTGAAGATCTTGATGAGCTTTCCCTCATCAAGCTGCGTTCCGGAATATTTCGTACCGCTGTTTGTAAGCAGGGGGTATGCCTTGTCCATCATTTCAAGCCTTGCTATCTTCACTGCAAACCAGGGTTTGCAGCTTTCGGGCTTGGAAAGGGAGAGCCTGTTCATCATTTCAATGGCCTCTGAGAACCGCGCCTGCGATACCATTGAAAAAAGCTTGAGCCTGATCTCGTCCTTCCAATAATCCTCATGTGTCTGGGAGATCTTGTCGGAATATGCCTTCAGGTCCTCATAATCCTTCTTGAACTTGTTCCTCTCCCTCAGTATTGCGGCGTTGTCACCCATCTTGCTGATGTAGCTTTCCTTGCTCTTGAGCTCCTCCGTCTTCTTGACAAGGGCCGTCCTGAGCTCATCCCTCTCCTGGGCGAGTTCGTCGAGTTTCCGCTGGACCTTGTCCTTCTCCTTCTGCGATCCCTGCGATGCGATCACAAAACGCCTGCTGTCCTTGATAAGCTTCATGTTGTCCACAGTGAGCCTGTGGCACTGGACTCTGAGGAGAAGCACTTTCTCAGCATCATTTTTCGGAGTTCCGAGATAGGAGGTGATCTCATCACACTTCTTTTCGAGGTCTTCCAGGGAATAAGTGCTGCTTGCCTTCATGACGGCATCAAAATCATCGACCAGCTTGGTCTTCACGCGCAGAGTGCTGGCCTTGCTGTAGCTCATACCGTAAAAGATGATTGCCAGAAGCAGTATGACCGGAATTGAATAGGCGAGGACTGAAACTATGGTCGCAGACTTCTTCTTTTGTTCCCCCTCCTCCAGCTTGAGCTGCTTCTTCTTTTCCTTGGTCTCAGTCTGAAGCGTGTAGTCAAGCCTCTTGATCGATACGGTATGTACGTCAGGCACAAGATCCTTGCTCGGAGCGGTGGTCTGCCTGACCTCCCATATCTGCCTGAGAAGCTCATCCATGCTCTGGAAACGGCTGTCCGGATGCTTCTCGATCATCTTCTTCACGAGCGCATTCACCTTTGCTGGAATGAATGGATCTAGCTTGTTGAGAGGCGTGGGCTTCTGGTAGAAATGCTGCTTCGCCATTGAATTGAGGGTGCTGGCGTCGAATGGCAGCTTGCCCGTGAGCATCTGGTAGAGGCTTATTCCAAGGCTGTATATGTCGCTCCTGGTGTCAAGCTTGTCGCCGATGAACTGCTCAGGACTCATATAGGAGGGGCTTCCTGAAATCTCCATGCCCTTGTACCAGTCGGCCTGATGCATCGCAAGACCCAGGTCGGTGAGCTTCGCAACACCTTCCTCGTCAAGCATTATGTTCTCCGGCTTGACATCGCGATGTATGATCTTGGACTCCTCCCAGGCATAATGAAGGGCCTCTGCGACCTGCTGGATTATATGGAGGGCCTCGTCTATCGCTATCTTCTTCTCTTTTTTTATCTTGTGCTTGACGGTTTCGCCGCGGACATAGGTCATCGCCATATAGCATGTGCCGTCCACCTCCTCGCCGACGCTCAATGCCTGCACCAGGTTCGGATGGCTGAGCTTCGCTGCCGCCCTGGCTTCCGCCAGGAAGGAGACCATGCCCTTGGTATTTGTATACTTCTTGGAAAGCACCTTGAGCGCGACATTCCTGTCAAGTGACATCTGCTGGGCAAAATAGACCGTTCCGATGGAGCCCTCGCCTATCTTCTCCTTGATCAGGAAGTCTCCGATGATCCTTCCGGGAGCAAACGGATCAGTCGGTATGAAAGTCTGATGCGCGCAGTTTGGACAAGTCATCTTCTCCCCGAGATGGGAGTCGGTGAGGTCCTTGAGCATGAAAGAACAGAATGGACATTGGAAACGCATGACTATTTAAAAACCCCCTGGTTGCAAATTTATTTCTCAAATCAATCGCAGTATCAAGCGTAAATATTCACTGAAGTATGTCCTTCAGCGAATATTTACATCTAATAAATCATAAAAAGAGTGATTTTGCATTTTATTTTTAGTACGGATTAAGTAAACGACATAGTTTACTGAATACGTACCATCGTTATGTCTGTCAAATTCTTATACCTGCTTTTCCCGACACCTGATCCTTCGACAAGCTCAGGACAAGCACTCGACACCTATATTCCCCTACTCCCCTATAATCTTCACAAGCACTCTTTTGGCCCTGCGGCCGTCGAACTCCCCGTAGAAGACCTGCTCCCACGGTCCGAAGTCAAGCCGCCCCTTGGTGATCGCTATGACTACTTCACGCCCCATGATCTGGCGTTTCAGATGCGCATCTCCGTTGTCCTCCCCAGTCCTGTTGTGCATATAGGCGCTTACAGGCTCGTGCGGCGCCAGTTTCTCGAGCCATTTCTCATAATCCTGGTGCAATCCCGACTCATCGTCGTTTATGAACACCGACGCCGTTATGTGCATGGCATTGCACAGGAGAAGCCCCTCCTTCACTCCGGATTCCTCAAGGGCTTCCTCAATCTCCCGGGTGATGTTTATGAATGCCCTTCTCACCGGAACATTGAAAACAAGTTCTTTCCTGTAGCTTTTCATAAAAGTTGCTGCGCTTTAACATTGGACTAAAAAAAACAACGGGATTTTTGAGCCGCAGAAAATACTGTCCGAATCAAAAATAGCAAGTTTCAGGCCAAAAAATGTTTACCACCTTAGATTGGTGTTCTTCTTCTTGTCACTTTCCTTTTTGCCTGAATCCTGCGGTGCCTTCTTGTCGCCTGAAGAAGGCGTCTGCTCCTGTTTCTTCTTTGCTTCCTGGGCAAGAAATTCCTGAAGATCCTTTTCAGTGGGTTCATCGGGCGCACGATAACCCATCTGTTCCGTCGTCGGACTCCTGCTGCCCTTCTTTGATGAATAATATTTTTTGACCAGTATGATCGCAGTCACCGCGACAACGGCGAACATCATCATTATGAATATCACCAGAACTGCCACAAGCTTCAAGGAAGTCCTGGACTTAACCGGCTGTCCCGGTTCGAGGGGAGTCTCTACAGAAGATTTTCCCTTCAGCTCGCCCTGGACCGCCTTATCTCCATCAGGCCCGATCACTGTGTTCTGGGAAGGTGCAACGGCCATCATCGTGGGCTTGTCGATCTCCTCCGAACCGGATGCAATGAAAACCTGACCCCCTTCCGGCTTCGGAACAGCTGTCTTTGGGTACTGCCCCTTGAGCACAAGTTCCACATCTTCCTTCGCCTCATGCCAGCTCTGCGGCCTTTCCTCGCGTTTCTTCGCCATCATGACCTCGAGAAGAGTACAGCACTGCTTTGAAAGCGCCGGATTCCTCTCGTTAGCAGGAGGAAGAGGATCCTTGAGATGCCTTGAGATGATCGCCATCGCCGTGCTCGCATCGAACGGCACTGTCCCAGTGACCATATGATAAAGTGTGGCGCCCAGCGAATAGATGTCGGCGCGGAAATCTATGTTCTTGTCCCCGAGCGCCTGCTCCGGGCTCATATAGAAAGGCGTCCCCACGAAGGTGCCGGTCATAGTCAGGCCGCTGTCCTCGTCAAGACTCTTTGAAATCCCAAGGTCAAGGAGCTTTGCAGACCCTTTCTTGTCAATGATTATGTTCGCGGGCTTGATGTCCCTGTGTACAATCTTGTATTCCCCCCAGGCATAATCCAGTGCCTCAATCAGGGATTTCGTGATAAGGAGGGCCTCACGTTCATTGATGATCTCGCCGGCATCTATCCTCTCCCTCAGGTTCTTGCCGTCGACATAGGAAATTGCAAGATAGTAGATTCCGTTCTCGACGCCCGAGTGGAATGCAGTCACAATGTTTGGATGGAAAAGTTTTCCGGAGTTCTTCGCCTCCTTCATGAACCTGTCGAGGAACATCTTGTTCGAGGTGAATTTCGGCGACAGGATCTTCAGAGCCACATGCCTGTCCATGGCGGCATGGTATGCAAGCCAGACCTCGCCCATCCCGCCGGTACCGAGCTTGCTCTTGAGGAGGAAACCGCCCACTTCCATTCCCTCGTGGATGCCGGGTATCGGTATGACTACGCTGTTGCCGCAGTCCTTGCAGTTTATCAAGCTGCCGCAGAGGCTGCTGTCGGCCAGAAGCTTGGTATGGCATCCCGGACATTCAAATGTAATTGTCGACATCCGATTCAACTCCGTTATTTTAGTCTGGTATTATATGCACAAAATACCCATTTATTGCCGTTTTGCAAGGCGCTTTAACAGCTAATGCCAAACCCCTTTCACCTCACCAACCACAGAACACACGGAATACACAGAAGTTCATAATCACAAAATCAATTGTTAAGTTTTTGCGGAGCAAAAAGTTGACAATTATGAATTTTTCGTGTGTTTCGCCTGCCCTGAGCTTGTCGAAGAGGGTTTTCGTGGTTTATATTCCTGTTTTATCTATCTGTGTAATCTGTGGGTAGTATGATTTCTAATTTATCAAAACCTGAACTCCTTGCGCCGGCCGGAAACCTTGTTTCGGCCCTGACCGCCTTTGACGCGGGGGCCGACGCCGTCTACGGCGGCCTCAAGAAGTTCAACGCCCGTGAACGCACCGAGAATTTCAGTTCGGATGAGATGGCCAAGCTCATCACCTACGCCCATTCGAACGGCAAGAAAGTCTATGTCACCTTCAACACCCTCATCAAGGAATCCGAGATCATATCGGCAGCTGAAATGCTTTCCGAACTCGTCGCCCTCAAACCGGATGCCGTGATAATCCAGGACATTGGAGTCCTTCACCTCATAAGAGAATATTTTCCGTCGCTCGTAGTCCATGCCTCCACGCAGATGGGAATCCATAACAGCGAAGGCGTCAAACTTGCCGCCAGCATGGGAATCAAACGCGTCATCCTCGAACGCCAGGTCACACTCGATGAAATAAGGCAGATCAAAGCGGTCTCACCGATAGAGATCGAACTCTTCATCCACGGTGCGCTCTGCTGCTCGCTCTCCGGCAAATGCCTCTTCTCCTCATTCCACGGAGGATTCAGCGGAAACCGCGGCAAATGCAAGCAACCGTGCCGATACAACTATTTCAGCGGACCGAACGAAGGCTACTATTTTTCAACTAGGGACCTCTGCTCCCTCGAACTCATCCCCGAAATGAAAAAGGTCGGTATTACTTCACTCAAAATAGAAGGCCGTCTCCGCAAACAGGATTATGTGAAGAATGTCGTCTCCGCATACCGCCTTATGCTCGATGCCGTCCCGGAACGCGAAAATTCCACTCTTGAAGAAGCGATGGATCTGCTAGGACTTTCCTACGGACGCGAATTCTTCACCGGCTTCACCTCCGACAAGTCTTTTTCAGATCTTGTCCGTCCGGATTCCAGCGGCGTCTCCGGCTCGCTCTGCGGACGGGTTGCGAATGTCGCAGAAGGCGGGTTCTCCGTACTTCTGTCAAGAAAACTCCATCTCGGTGACAGGATCCGCATCCAGTCCAAATCCGGCAAGAAGGGGACGGCGCTTACTATCACTGAAATGACAGTCTCAGGCAGGAACATCACCGAAGGCCGCAGTGGCGAGACATGTTTCATAACGACCAGGGACAGGGAAGTCCTGCCCGACGGTTTTGTCTACAAGATCGGAGAGAGCATCGACGAAATGACCGGCAGGATCTCGAGGCTTCCTCTTGCGATGAAGCGGAAGATAGATTTCAAGGTCGCAGTTTCAGCCAAGGGATTCAATATTGATGTCAAGGACGGCAGTTCCAACCTCAAATGGAACAAGGCAATTGAACTTGCCAAGGCTCAGAAGCATCCTCTGGGCGAGGAAAAGATCAAAAGCGAGTTTTCGGCGGCAAGCTCTGAAATCCTGGCCCCGGGAGAGATAAACGCTGAAGTCGATGGGGAATACTTCATTCCGCTCAGCGTATTGAAGGATGTCAGGCGCGAATTCTGGAAATGGGCCGAGGAGAATGTTTCCAAGGACAAGTCTGCGGAACTCGCAAAATCCCAGCTTGATAAATTTTTCCTGTTTTACGGGGCTTTGAAGGGCTCCACTTCTCCCAGGGAAAAGACCACCGCAGAAAATATAAACCCGACGGCTCTGGCGAGCTTGCCTACGAACAATATCCCGGAAACTGAAATTCATTCGTTCGTAGTTAATCCCGCAAGGGATGTTCCCTTCTCTTCTTCCGATGAAATTATTCTCCCCCATTTCTGTCCAGAAGGGAAATTATCAGAACTCAGGAAGCAAATCATTGACGCTTATGGAAAGGGCGCACGCAGGTTCAGGCTGACTTCGATTTTCCAGCTAGGACTTCTGAAGGAGTTCAAGGACTTGAAGCTATCGTCGTCATATCCCCTGCCCGTCTGCAATTCCCTTGCGGTCTGCGAACTTCGCAGACTTGGATTTTCAAAGGTGCAGGCGTGGCCGGAGCTTGAGGAGAGGGAGATCGAGGTGATGATTGCGAAATCCGCAGCTACAGTCGAGATATTCCGTTATGGAAGGCTACCGCTGATGATGACCCGTGCCGAGATTCCTGCTACCGGAGAATTGCGGGATTCGCGCGGAAACAGGCTTAACCTGAAAAAAGATCCGGCCACCGGCATGACATGCCTCTATTCCGATTTTGTCATCTGCATTCCGGAGATCAAGGACGCCTCCGACTTCTTCGACTTCACGAACGCCAGCCCCGGCGAGAAGAACACTTCCTATTTCAACTTCAAAAGCGTCTGGGAATAAATTTGCGGGGCGCAAAATTATATTTGGGAACCTTCAGGCAAATGCGTGGGAGATTTGAGGACAAAGCTTAATCTGTGTCTTCAGTTCTTCTTCTTCATCTAGCCTTGTGCAGTCAAGCTCGTAACCCTTCTGGAAGTTAAGCCACAGCTCCGGAGACGTTCCAAAATAAAGGCTCAGCCTCAATGCCGTATCTGCAGTAACAGCCCTTTTTTTCAGACATATCTCATTTATCCTCCTGGGGTCCACCTTGAGCTCCCTTGCGAGCTTGTTCTGGCTTATTCCCATCGGCTCGAGAAATTCCCTGAGAAGAAATTCCCCCGGATGTATAGGTTTTAATTTTTTCATTTTAATTCACCTTTCCTTAATGATAATCGACAATATAAATCTTTTTAGTCTCTTTATCACCAAAGCTTTTTATCATGCATGTACTCTATAGCGCCGCGCACCATAAGCCAAGCAGATTCACTTTAAGTTTACGAGCGAAGCTGCACCAAAGGCGAGAAAGCTCCGTTGGCTTGTCACGCCGTAGCTTCAGCGAAGGCGGAAGTGCGCAGACAAAGTCTGCTCTCATCTTCAAGCGGTGACTCTGTCACCGCACTCCGGCGGATTGCTGCGCAATCGTAATGAAGGCTATTGGGATAGAAGAAATTCCGCTTGAACCCAGCTGCCTCAAAATCTTCAATAAAAGAGTCAATCTAAATAGTAATGCTTGGCGACGCGATTATGTTTGACTGCTTTAATTACCAACATCACTTAATATTTCAGCAATCATGAAGAAAACCAAACTGATGAAAATTGTCTCGGATCCGAAGATGATTTCGGGAATCCACAACTACTGCGACAAATGGTGCGAGAGATGCAGGTTCAAGACAAGATGCGCGGTCGGGATAATGGATCTCGAAGACAAGAAACAGGATTCCAAGGAGCTTGACCTGAACAGCCCGGAATTCTGGGACAAGCTGCATGGCATATTCGCCGACACCTTCGAGATGATAGGTGAGATGGCCAGGAAGAACGGAGTCGATGTGGATGCCCCCATTCCGGAGGAATACTGGATTCAAAAGGAAAAAAGGGATAAGAACGCCAGGGAGCATGTCTGCGCAAAGGCCAGCTGGAAATACATGGAGATGGTAAGGAAATGGATGGACGGTTCGTCAAAGGACTTTGAGAAAAAGGCCGATGAACTGATGAAGAACATCTCGATGGGCCTCCCCAATAAAAATCCTGAAAAAGACGCCTTGGAAATAAAGGACGCCGTTGATGTCATCATATGGAACCACACGTTGATCCATGTCAAGCTCATGAGGGCGGTACAGCAGATCTTCGAAGATGAACCGGAAATTCTGGAAGATTTGCCAAAGGACTATGACGGCTCCGCGAAAATAGCGCTTATTTCAATCGACAATTCCATAAAGGTCTGGGAGACTCTCCTGAGCCATTTCCCGGAGAAGGAAGACGAGATATTGAAGATGCTTTCACTCCTGCAGAAACTGGGCAGGCGCACCGAACTGGAATTCCCCAACGCAAGATCCTTCAAGCGCCCTGGCTTTGATGAGTAATGACCATTTTATTCATTATCATTCGCTCCAATTGCAAAACCGTATAAAACGTTGCTATGGGAGCATGCCCGTTGGAGTACAAACTTTAGTTTGTCTTAATATTCAGAAAGTTATGCAAGCTAAAGCTTGTACTCCAACTTAAGCAATTGGCATTAGAAAGCCAACAAGACGATCCGTTACTGCCGCTGCTCTTCGTCTGAGCCGAATACTATCTTGTCCACTATGCCCATTGGGATTGATATCTTTTCGAAGATTCCACCACCGCCTGAAACAAGCTGTTTTTCCACTGAATATTCAGAAAGATCGAATGTCGCAGTCTCCTCGTATCCGTTGAAGCACACAGTGACGCTGTTTTTCCCGGCAACAGTTTTCTTCTTTGCGGCCTTGTCAGAGAAATTCAATACGTAGATCCTTTCGGCCGGAATATCGAGCTGGCCTGCATCCTTGGCGTCGAACTTGACGTTCTTCCCGGAGATGTCCTGCACCTTCCCTGCAATCTTGTCCTCATTTTTCAGTGATATGACATCTTCATCTGAGACATCCAGAACAGAACCATCCTCCCTTGAAACGGTGAAGTTCTTGATCTGCGCGGAAGCCCCCTTGACCATCAGTAAGATGTTCTTTGCTTTTTCGATGTGGGCAAACCATAAATTATTCCTTGTAGCAAGAATCGTCTCGCTGTTCAGATTCAGGCTGATGAACTTGTTTTCCTTGTCAAGGAGAAGCTTCACATGCGCCTCCTTGTACCTGTGCCTTGTTGCAGAACCGTACATCACGCCCTGTCCGACATTAAGGGGATCTTTCTCTCTTCCCGCGCACAGGTAGATGTCATAGTTGAGGAAGTCCTTCGATTTGGAAAAAACCATGAACTTCATCTGCTCAGTGAATATGATGTCGAACTCTATCCTGAGCTTTTCAGGCGAGTCCTGTATCTCGCATCTTGCCTGGGGCTTGTCACCTGCCGGCACGAGGATCCTGTCGTTCTTCATTTCTGCATTGGCTTCGACGATCCACTTTGCATAATCGCTGTTCCATTCGTTCGCCGAATCCGAGAAAAGAATCTTGTCCAGGGCCAGTCTCGAAATCCCCAGATTTTCCGCATACGAAGTTTTCAGGGACAGCTTCTGGTTGTCAAGCCCCTTTATCTCCCCCCTGACGATATTGCCGTTGACAAGCCTGATCTTCGCCTGGTCCTTCTCCTGCTTCAAGGCCTTACCCCGGAAAATTGCCTCCTTTGCCGATGAAACAGGAAACTTTAGCGGCGGAATACCGGTTTCGAGCTTCCATGACAAAGATGTCCCCGGCACGACAGCAACCAGATTCCCGTAGAGGACATCGCCGTTGTCGAAGTGCAGCCTGTTGGCTGTTTCCGAAGGCTCCTTTAATTCAAGGTCCGGACTGAATACAAGCTTCCCGACCTGCTCCAACGGAATCGAAATATCTGCACCACAGGCCATCCTGCCAAGCACTTTTCCGTCCGCCACACGATCAAGCAGGATGGTAATATGCTCATCGGCGGCAAAGAAGATCCTGACAAGATTCACGGACTGACCCACTGCGGCGGCGCCTTTCCTGTTTCCAAGCTTCAATGCACCGACATTCTTCAAGGGCGTTTCGAGCATCTGCGAACGGGTCTGATAGGAAAGCTTCCCTTCCGCAACTCCAGTAATCCTGCATTCCGAAAACACTTTCTCGGAGATTATGACGTCGGATCTGCTGTATTTCTCCTCAGCGAACTTTTTACGGATTGCCTCGGTCCCGTCCCTGGATACCACCACCTCCTTTATCTTGATACTGAGCTCGGAGCTGTTCTTGAAATAGAATGGTTCGCTGGCGGTGCCGGTGGTTGTCGCAGCTTCCTTCTCGTCCCGCTTTTTGAAGAATTCCTCCTTCGGATCCGACAGGCTGAGCAGTTCCTCGCCGTTGAGCTTGATCTTGTAGATCATCCTGATCCTGTCCGCGGTGACGGAGAACTTCCTGTCGCCCGCCTCGTCAAGCGCCTTGCTGCTGATCTCGGAAATCTTCTCCTCCTGCTTGCTCTCATTCCTCCTGAAGAGCGAAAGCTTGTCCTTGTCGATCTTCATCACAAGATAATTGCCCCGTTTCCTGTCCTCACCGATCTGCAGACACATCTCCCACACCAGGGAGGCTTCGCCGTCCACGGTGAAATCTATCCTGATCATTTCCGGAAGGATCACGAAGCATCCGGTCCTGGCATTGTTCGACAATACCATCGAGTTCTTGTCCTTTACAACGGCTTTTCCAACCCTGCTCCACTTGCTGGAGGCATCAGGCCCCTTGTATGCCTCATCCCAGTATCTCGATGGAAATATCGCCTCGATAGATGCGGCGGGAATCTTTATAACGCCCGCATAAGGCGTCTTAAAGGAGAGCGTTTCGTTGTCAAGCGCCACCACCTCGCCCTTCAGCTCATCGCCATTTGCAAGAAATACCGAACCGGTGTCGAGACCGGCGGAACTCAGCTTGTTGATCATTATCTCATTAACCATGCCGACAGGGAAAACAGCCTGCGCCCCGGCTTCCTTGCCGTATTTCCATGTTATGCCATCCTTCATTCCGGCAGAAAGGATCTCCCCGTGCAGCACACTTCCGTCCTTTAAGCTGAGAATCCGGGGAAGTTCATTTCCAGAATACAGGTGAGTGGTAAAAAACACGGACAGGACTATGGCTGCGATCCTTTTCATTTTCCCTCCCCAGGCTCGTGGTTTCACAGTAAGTTCGCTGGTAGTTAACGCATTCTTGCGTGTTTCTTTGCCTTGATAACTCACAGCCAATAATGTCTTGACTACAAACTAAATCAAAATACATGACTCATTAATAATTTAGAGGTTCCCTTTATTTACTGAATAATTGAGTTTAGGGAACTGCCCCTCGTCCTCGAACCTGACGGAAATGTATTTCACAGGATATTTCTTGACGAGATCCGCCGTTATCCAGCCGTTTGCGAAATCCGCAAGGCTGCGCCTGGCGTCCTCGCGGACAAAGTCGATATATTCTGGGGTCAGCGCTTTTTTCATCATGTCAGGATAAAACTGTTTTCTTAAAGCCTCTAGCTTTGCGTTTTCACCAAAGATAAGCTTGCCGCTTTCGATGCGCGTCTCCATGCGGCTGAGATCCACGGCAGGCTCCTCGACCTGCAGTTTCGGCGCAATTATCGTGAGCATGTCTCCCTCGCAGGTGATCTTCCATGTCCCTTTCATGTCTACAAAGTAGTTGTAGGTGACCGGCGCCCTGACCTCCATGATGGCGTTGCTCAGCGTCTTCCCGTTCATTACCTGTGGCACGGAGAAAGTATATTCTCTCCTTTCAGTCTCATTCCTTGTAATTTTGACCAGGAGCAGATGCTGGACTTTCTTCTGCTGTTCGGTGTAACCTATGAATGTCTGGGTGATGTCGATCTTCGGGCTCAACACCTTCCCCATGGTGTCGAATGGCTTTGAGAAGAGCTTGTAGAAGATGAGACCGAACACGAGAAGCTCGACAAATGCGAATATCGCAATAATCAGGACGATCTTCACGACATAGCTGCCTGTCGAAGACCTGGCGGTCCCGTCAGCATGCTGGTCGGTCTTCTGCTTGAAAGCATCCTTGTATTCGTTCATAAACACCTTTTATCCTATGAAAACTGGTTTGAGGTGGCGTTCGAAGACATTCTGATAGACATTTCTCCCTATGACGTCCTCGTACTTCTCGAGGGCGGCATAATATTTCGGACCGAGTTCGACAGCCACCTTGTATCCCACATGGATCAGCTGGCGGAAATTCGGATTGTAGCCTTTGCATTTCTGATCGTGGCGCAGAGTCTCTGCGAACTTCGCAGAATTCCACGTCTTGACCTCGTCGGCGGAAGGCAGCTTGTCCTTCTTGATGTCAATCACTGTAGCATACGGTCCACACAACTCGTCGAACCTGCCAAGGGCGTTGACGTAGATCTGCTTCGCGATGTCTAGTCCTTCCCCACCTGCTTCGGCAAGGCCGATACATTCCTCGAGCCAGGTTGTACCTGCAGTCTTGATGTGAAGACCGGCGTCAAATTTTATCAGGGCTTTTCTTATCGGACCGTAGATGGAGAACTTGTCGCTGCCGGAATGGACGCTGAGCTTGAGGTTTTTCGGAAGTCCGAATTCCTTTACGGCAAATGCGATCACCGCCAGATCCTGGTTGAACTCCTTCTCGAACTGTGCGACATTCCCGACATAATCGACACCCTTGTTGAAGCGGCCTGTGAACTTGGGAGCTATCGTCTGTGCGGGGATCTTCTCGTCGGCGATTGCCGCAAGGATGAAGAACATCTCGACAGGCGTCTGAGGCATGTCGGTCTCGTCCATGGAGACTTCGGTCACAAAATTGTCCTTGCCTTTTACGGATTCAACCTTCCGGAAGATTTTCCCGGCCTCCTGGATGGCGAGAAGATATTTGCGGGCGATCTTTTCAAGGCTCTCCTTAGTTATATTGAAAACCTCTCCGGTTCCGGGAATGTCGAGCTTCCTGGCGTATGCAGCATGCTTGTCGACAAAAGCCTTGATGCTTTTTTCATCTGCAGGCTTGCCGGTGAAATCCGCAACGTCCAAGGTAAAGAAATCGCTTGCGGAAATGAAACCGTCGACGTTTTTCAGGCTGATATGGTCTGCGTCTACGAAATAAGGATTCTTCCAGCCGAGAGCCTTGACGGCTGCATCGGCCTCCTTGCGTACATCTCCGGGTTGTGTGTGGATTATCTGATGTTCGCGGTTGGACTTGTTCCAGACCGGCGCAATTTCCACGCCCATCTCCTTCGCCTTCGCAAACGCCTTCAGCTGCGCCTTGCCCTCGTGCGCAAACCTATCACCAATCCCCATGCTGTATTTCGGAATAATCATTGATTTCCTTACCTGTCCTTTCATTTTAACCGTTTCTCAAGAGGAAGACTCAAGCTGAAGCTTGTACTCCAACGAATGAACCATGCTCTTGTTGGAGTACAAACTTTAGTTTGTCTTCTCTTAACTAACAGTATTCACTTTGTTTGTAGTTAATGCCGTAAGGCATGTTCTCAAGCTGCATATTTCGAGTTTCAAGTTTCAAGCGTCAAGTTTCGAGTTACATGTCTCGGGCAGGAATGCCCGAGTTACATCAGCTTCAGCCCCGGCAGATCCTGGATGTCGACTATGCCTACGACCTTGCCTTTCGCATCGACCACGATGATGTCGTCAATTAACTTCTTTTCGACGATCTTCAGGACTTCCACCGCGAGATCCGTGGATTTGACGGATGTCGGATTCTTCGTCATGACCTCCGATACCTTCCTGTGCAGGACCTTCAGATCGTTCTCGACATGCCTCCTCAGGTCGCCATCGGTGAAGATTCCGAGGAGCTTTCCGCCCTTGCCGGTGATAATCGCCGAACCGCATCTCGCCTTGGTCATCTTGAACAAAGTATCCTTTACTGTGGTGTCCGGGGAGAGCAGCACGAGACGCTCACCTGTACGCATGATGTCGCTGGCGCGGAGATTCACAGCCTTGCCGATGGCACCACCCGGATGAAGGCGCCCATAGTCTTCCTTACCGAATTTCCTGATGTGCATGAGCGTCATGGCAAGCGCATCACCAAGGGCGATAAGTGCCGTGGTCGTTGTGGTGGGAGCAAGATTATATGGACACGCCTCCTTGGAAACCGTCATTGCAATTACAATGTCGCTCCATTTGGCGAGCTTGGAATCCGGTTCGCCAGTAATTGAAGCTATCGGGATGTCCATGCGTTTCGCTGAAGGCAGTATTGAGAGCAGTTCCTCGGTCTCACCGCTGTAGCTCAGGGCGATCAGGATGTCATTCTTCTGGAGGATGCCGAGGTCGCCGTGCATGGCCTCGACCGGGTGCATGAATACGGCCGGGGCTCCTGTGCTTGCGAGGGTCGCAGCGATCTTGTGTCCGACATGTCCGCTCTTGCCGACACCGCTCAGGACGATCTTTCCGCCATTGTCGAGGACTTTGACGCATGCTTTGACAAGATCGATGAACTCACCGTCGAGACGGTCTCTTACGCTCTTGAGTCCTTCTATTTCTATATCCAGGACTTCCCGGGCTTTTTTGATTATTTTATCCATTATTGTCCTTTACCATCTACAAATTTCGAGTTTCAAGTTTCAAACTACAAATTTAGCTTGCAAAACAGGTTTCTGCCAGTAAAATTTACCTTAGGAGAGGCTTACAATATGAGAATTTCCATTTTATCTGCAGTTTTATGTCTTTTTATCCAGTTTTCCCTGTTTTCACAGGAAGTTCCCAATATTGAACTCAAGGACACCATGTGGCAGTTCATGCCGGACGATGTCATATCTGTTTTCCGTGGGAATGACGGCAGGCTCTGGCAGCAGATCCAGGACGATCCACCGGAAAAGGATATTGAGAAGCTGAAGCAGAACATCCAGGAGGAGTTTTCTAAGAAGTCACCGCGTATCCGCTGGAGGATCGCCCTCTTCGAATCCGGCAAGCGTGTATGGTTCACTAACAAGGAAAACAACATGCTCCTCGGTTATGACGGCGAAAAATGGATCGAGAAAAAAGCCGACGAAAAGCATTTCTTCTACGGGGTCACTTCCAACTGCTTCCGCAAGGGCAAACCTTTCAATATATTCCTTGATGGACGTTCCTTCTTCATAGATTCACTCGGAATCCTGACCTTCGACGGCGAGAACTGGGATTACTGCAAGATGGCCGACAACAATTTTGGAGGGACCACCTCGATGTATCCAATCCTCCTGCCTTGCCCCGACATGAAAGGTGTCTTCGCTGTCTTCAAATCCAAGACCAAAGGCGTACCGGGCAAGATAATCAATGCCCCGGCCCAAATTCAGCAGAGGGCGGCAATCACATCAGGCAAATTCTGGACAACCGAGATCAATATCATGGAATTCCGCGATGGTAAATGGACAAATGTCGAACTTGCCGATGGATTGAATCCCGCCGACATCGAAATCGTCCTGCCGAGGGAAAAAGGAATGATCGTCGGCACGACAGGCGGTAAAATGATCTTCTTCCAGGATGAGGTTCTAGACAAGGAGAAGTTCAATGCGCTGCTGGCAAAGCTTTCAGACGAGAATTTCAATGTCCGCGAAAAGGCTACAACTGATCTTGCCGGACTGGGTATCACCTTCAGGAAATCTATAACTGAAGCCCGGAAGGAGGCAAAGGATCCGGAGGTCCGCGACCGATTGTCAAAAGCCCTCGAACTTATGAAGGATGTCCAGGCGACACAGGAGGACTTGCAGGTTTTCGGCGATTACATCCTGAAGGATCCGGCAATAGTGCATTACGATGTGTCTGCAAGGATCTTTCTTACCAGCGCCGATGTGCGGATGAAGGGCAAGGACGAAACACTCGGCCCCGGACTCATTATCCTCGATGCTGATGACAAGGCAATTTTTTTGAAAGGAGAGAAATTCACCAAGGGATGGGACAAGAATTATCAGTCTGGAGGAGCCCTCCAGCCATTGCCGTCAATCTTCTGGCTTGAGACGAAAGATGCCATCAGGATGCTCGACATTGAAAAGAAGGATTTTATTTATGAGACCAAGGATCTGTCGTTCCACTGGCTCCACGCGGCCTCTGCTGACGGCATTTTCTTTTGTTCGAGAGGCATTCCTTTTTCTCCCCAGGCAAAGCCTGTAGCCGTGTTCAAGCCTTCTGCAAAGGATGAGAGGATAAGGATTCCCACCCAGGAAATCAAAGTTCACAGTGCCTTGTTCATTATAACTGCCGATGGCAGCATATGGCTCAAGAATCCTGAAGGCGGAGTCGTGATGTTCAACGGCAAGGAGTGGAAGAACTTTCCTGAAATAAAGGATATCCAGGTGACCAAGACAATAACTGGAAAAGATGGGGCGCTCATATCAGTTCCTTCCGTCTCAAACCAGACCGAGTTGAGCTTCATGTATGCAGACGGAAAGCTTCTTGTCGAGAAAAACATTGATCTTCTGATATCTAAAAACCGAAAGGTGATTGAAAAGTATTTCGATGTGAAAAACAAGGATTTCCTTTATGACGGCGCAGGTAATATCTGGTACCAGAAAGGCCAGAACGAACTGATGGTCTCCAGCGTCGCCCGGACCTTCAACCTCTACGATAAGCTCCAGGAGGCATATTCAAAGGGACAGGTGCGTTCATTCATGGGCATAGGCAGAAACAAGGTGCTGATAGACTATTACAGCTGGGGGCATGGCGGGCCGGGCAACACCATCACTCTTGCCTGCCAGTTCAAAGACGGCGTACCGGAGCTCAAGGAGATACCAAGGATGTCACGATCCCGTTCAGATCCCGTGTATGACAATGAAGGAAAATTGTGGTATCCACTTGATTCGGCACCCGACGAAAAACAGGTGGCAATCAGGATTGGCGAGGAGGAAAAAACAGAGGAGATAAAGGATTCAGGCCTGCCATACATCTGCGACAAGAGCGGAAACGTCTGGCTCGGTAACATAACCGGACAACCGAAGAACAAGTTCAACATCTGGAGGAAGGGAGAAATTAAGGCGTCGATTGAGATCCCTCATGCTAATGAATGGAGCACTTTCACCTCCAACAAGGAAGGTTCCGTCATTGCATTCACAGGTCCGCTCGTGACACATCTTGTCGCTGAGGATCCTGCGAATCCCGCAACATATAAGGTAAAAGCGGAGTACTGGCTTGATTTCAAGGGCACTACTGCGGGGTCTCCTGATGGATTCCGGCTTGGTGACAAGTTCTATCTGGGCTTCTGCTCATGGATGGACAAGGAATATTTCCTCAACATCATCGAGTTTCCGCCGGCACAGAACCAGAACAAATTGAAATAAGAAGGGCAAATGAAGGCATTAATCATATCGGTAATCCTATCTCTCCTATGTCAGCCCTGGCTACTATCCCAGGATTCTTCTGAATTTAATCTCAAAGACACGATGTGGCAGTTTTTACCGGAAGATGTCATATCCGTAGTTGCCGGTAACGATGGCAGGCTCTGGCTCCAGGTTCTTGATGATTCTGAAGGGAAAGATATTGAGAAGATAAAGCAGAATATCAATGATGAATTCTTAAAAACATCTCCCTCTTTACGTGGATGCATGCCTATCCTTTTTGAATCGGGAAAAAGAATCTGGTTTACAAACTTAAAAAAAGACATCCTTCTAGGTTATGACGGGGAGATATGGATTGAAAGGAAAGCCGAGAAGGATCATTACTTCAACGGAGTGCTTCCCAGCCAGATCCGGAAGGGCAAGTCCTTCAACCTTTTCCTAAACGGAAGAGCCTTCTTCATTGATTCCCTCGGTATCCTGAGTTTCGACGGCGAGAAGTGGGATTACCGTCAGATGGGTCAATATAGCCATGCGAAAAGTAATTACTCTTATCCGATGCTTCTTCCAACATCTGACATGAAAGGAGTCATTGCATTCTTCAAATCCAGCATCCCTCCGGACACTGTCATCAGCAATCACCAGGGAAACATAATCCGTTCTCGACACACATGGGAAAAAGAATTCTTTCTCATGGAATTCCGTGACGACAAATGGAAAAGTCTCGAGATTCCAACATGCTTAAATCAAGCTGAAATAGATTTCATAATGCCAAGGTCAAATGGGATGATCATAGGCATGAAAGGAAGAAATATCTTCTTCTTCCAGGATAAACCTCCCATGGAAAAATTCAACTCCCTGCTGTCAAAGCTTTCAGATGGCGACTTTAATGTACGGGAGAAAGCCACATCGGAACTGGCCACGTTGGGGATAGTTTTCTGGAATAGCATTTCAGATGCACAGAAAGAGGCAAAGGATCCGGAAGTGAAAAACCGTCTTTCAAAAGTCCTTGAAATGCTGAAGGAGAAACAGGAAAACTCTCTGGAGCAGGAGATATCGTTTGCCATTGGAGATTACGTGCTGATAAATCCGACAATGGTTTCCTATGATGCATTGGCTAGGATTTTCATCACAAGTCCCGATGTCAGGGGGAAAGCCGGAGATGAAATTCTTGGTCCAGGCCTCTTGATAATTGATGCCGATGGCAAGACAGGCTTCCTGAAAGGCAAAAAATTCACTGAAGGCTGGGAAAAGACCTTCTCCGACAAGACCTATCTGGACAGAGGAATCCCCCATCCGTTGCCATCAATCTTCTGGCTTGAATCTGATAACGCCATACGGATACTCGACATTGACAAGAGGGATTTCATATATGAGACAAACGAGCTCTCATTCAGCTGGTTACATTGTGCAACATCAGATGGCATGTTTATCTGTTCAAGAGGCGGTCCATTTTATTATCCGTCCATGATCAAACCTGTGGCGGTTTTCAAACACTCCGCCAAGGATGAAAGGAAGTTACTAGCCTCCCAACAGGTAAAAATCCTGGATAACTTATTTCTGTTCTTTACTAAAGATGGAATTTGGATTAAAAATCCTGAGGGAGAAGTGTTGATGTTTGATGGCAAGAAATGGAAAGATTTTCCGGAACTCAAAGATGCTTCCTACGCAAATATCAAAATCGCGAAAGATGGAACCTTTATATCAACAGGGAAGCCTTTTTGCTTCATGTATGCCGACGGCAAGATATCCACGACCAATTCACCAGATCAGCTGATATTTGAAAACCTCAAGACAATAGAAAACCATTTTGATGAGAAAGCCAAGAATTTCACATGCGATGGATCCGGAAACATCTGGTTCTTTAAAAGTGAAAATGAGTTGATGATTTATAATAATAGAAGCAATTACAATTTGCTTGAAAAGCATGCAGAGACATTCTCAAAATGCAGTGTCAATCATTTCAAAGGGATAGCAAAGAACAAGGTGCTAATTCATTATTCCTTGCAGGGACAAGGCTTCTTCACGCTTGTCTGCGAAAAGAAGAATGGAAAATATTTCTTTAATAAGATTCCCACTTCTTCAGTTCATGATTATTTCAAACTCATCTATGATTTTGAGGGCAAGCTCTGGTATAATGCAGAAAGTCCATCCAGCACACAGCTGACATTCAGAATTGGTGAAGAAGAGAAGATCCAAGAGATAATAGATTCCGGCATACCTTTCCTATGCGACAAGAGCGGAAATGTCTGGCTCGGGGACATAATCAGGCAGACGAAGAACAAGTTCAACATCTGGAGGAAGGGCGAAATAAAGGGTTCCGTTGAAATTCCACATGCAAACGAGGCAAGCACACTTATTTCCGACCGTGAAGGATCTGTCATTGCTATTACTGGTCCTCTTGTAACGCATCTGACCGCCGAAAATACAGAAAATCCTGCTGAATACAAGGTGAAGGCAGAATACTGGCTTGATGTAAAAGGCAAGCTGGGTACGCCCCAAGGATTCAGACTCGGAGATAAGTTCTACATAGGAGTCTCCTCCTGGACATCAAACAATAAGGAATATTTCTTGAACATAATCGAGTTCCCGCCCTCTGAAGGGAAATAAATTTATGGAACAAAAATTTATTCCTATTGCCCATTTCCATCTTTGTGTTATGATATGAAAATTATTTAGAGAAGCCAGGATTCAATTAATAATTTTATACGAGGTTTACCATGTACGTTGGAAGAATTGTTGCAATCGGCATGACGCAGACGGGCAAATCCGCCGCCATGTACCGTGTATCTTCTCGTTCGTTCCCGAACCGCGAGGCTCGCCTGAAAGGCGAGGTTGTCTCGATCATGCCCCGCAAGGGATTTGAGGACGACCTTGGCAAGAATCCCTATATCGCCTACAACTGCATCAGGATCGCAGGAAATTTCGCCGTCGCCACAAACGGATCTCACACTGATCCCATCACTGAAAAGATCCTTTCCGGAATGCCGGCCCGTGACGCGCTGGCTCTCAGCATGCTTGCAATGGACTACGAGAAGGACAGCTACAACACTCCGAGGATCTCCGCGGTGGTGGAAAAAGGCTCGAAGCTCGGATGGCTCGCGATCGTCAAGAAAGGTTCAATCCACGTCGTGGAATTCACGCTTGAACGCGGAAAGGCCTATTATGTGGCCACATATGAGCACACGGTTCCATGTTCGCATTACGCGGACGCCAAGTTCAATGCCGACAGCGCCGAGACCGCATGCGAATATGTGGTCAGCAAGGGCGTGTTTGCACAGCTGGAAAATCCGGTGACGTCCGCAGCGGTAGTCGAATCGGACAAGGGATTCGATTTCGCAGTGAAGACCGTATAACAATCAAATGAACTTCCAACATTCAACATCCAACATCGAACTTCGAATTAGGAAAATAATTCAAATTTGGATGTTGAAAGTTCAATGTTCGATGTTCGATGTTCAGAGTTCCCATGTCCGATATATCTAAAGATCTCCTGAAGCAGCTCAATCCCGAACAGGCGAAGGCCGTTGCGGTAATTGACGGCCCTGTCCTTGTCTTCGCCGGCGCCGGCACCGGCAAGACACGCGTCATCACCTACCGCATCGCAAACATGATCCGCCACGGGATCAAGCCGGAAAACATAGCCGGTATGACCTTCACCAACAAGGCCGCCGAAGAAATGCGCGAGCGTCTGGACCGGCTTGTAAACATTGAGGACGCCAGAAAAGTTTTCCTTGGAACATTCCATTCGTTCTGTGCGAGAGTAATGAGGAAGGACATCAAGGTCCTCGGTTTCGGCACGAACTTCACGATCGCGGATGATTCGGACCAGGCGGGGGTGATAAAACAGGCTGTCATAGAGTCCGGTTTTGAAAAGACCGAGCTCAGCACCGAGATATGCATTTCAATCATCAGCCGTGCAAAGGGAAAGATGATGTCTCCTCAGGATCTGAGCAGAGTGGCGGAAAACGAGATCGAAGTCAGGGTGGCGCAGGTCTTTGAACGCTACATGCAGATCCTGCAGAACCAGAACATGCTGGATTTCGACGACCTCCTCCTTTTCACCGTCCAGCTATGGCAGAAACATCCCGACATACTTGAAAAATACCAGGAAAGGTTCACCCATCTTCTTGTCGATGAATACCAGGACACCAATTTCCTGCAGTTCCAGCTCGTAAAGCTTCTCGCCGGAAAAAGCATGAACATCTGCGTGGTCGGCGACGACGACCAGAGCATCTACGGCTGGCGCGGCGCCGAAATGAAGAACATCCTCGATTTCCCCCGGCATTTCCCGAAATCAAAGGAGATCAAGCTTGAACAGAACTACCGCTGTACAAACAATATCCTGAAGGCGGCGAACAGCGTCATATCCAAGAACACAGAGCGCTATGCCAAGGAACTTTGGTCTAAATGCGGAGACGGCGACAAGCTCAAGGTGATAAGGGCGGAGACCGACGAGGACGAGGCGAGATACGTGGCCGACGCAATCTATGATATCATGGGCTCCAACCCCGGGACCCAGCACAGGGATTTCGCGGTCCTATACCGTTCGAACCACCAGTCGCGCCTTTTTGAGAATTCACTCAGGGATTCCAAGATACCCTACAGGCTGATCGGCGCAAAATCATTCTATGAACGGCGGGAGATCCGCGACTCCATTGCGTATCTGAAGCTTGCGGTGAATCCGAAGGACGACCAGAGCTTCCTCAGGATACTCGGCGTACCTCCGCGCGGGATCGGCGACAAGGCAATCGAAAACCTGAAGAGGCTCCAGCACATAAGCTTTGTTCCGCTGGCGGATCTCATCGGAAATGAGGAATTCCTGAAGGATCTCTCCGGCAAGGCGGCTTCCGGAGCGAAACATATGTATTCAACGTTGAAGAAATGGCGTGCGATGTTCGCAGAGCCGGGAAAGCTTTCGGAAAAGACACTCGACTACTACAAGGAACTGAACCTCATCGAAGGGATCCTCAAATTATATAAGGACAGGAATGAGGCCGAGAGGCGCCGTGACAACATCTACGAGCTCATCAACGCAATAGCCTCCTTTGAAAAAATCGCCGAGACCACCCCTACTCTGCAGGATTTCCTTGAAGCATACGCTCTCTATGACGACAACGACAAGGTCGAGGAGGACGAGGAGAAGCATAAGAATTCGGTGACATTGATGACGGTCCATGCGGCGAAAGGATTGGAATTTTCATACGTCTTTATCCCTGGTATGGAGCATAATGTATTCCCTCACGAAAGATCCATAAAGGAAGGAAGCAACGAGGAAGAGCGCAGGCTTTTCTATGTGGCACTAACAAGGGCGAGGAAAAACGTGCATCTTGTGCATACTCACTCAAGGATGCGCTACGGCAAGTCAACTATACAAAGGCCATCTGAATTCATCTACGATATTCCTGAGGAAATCGCCGACCATGTCCAGGCCGCGACCGCCTTCAAGCCTCTGGACGCGGAAGAACTCAAAGAAGCCTGGGCCTCACTCTACAAGATCGCGGACAAGACGTAACGAAGTAACTCGGTCATTCCTGACCGAGGATTTTCTAATTCAGGTCTCGGGCTGGAAAGCCCGAGTTACTCAATCCGCCGGAGGAACTCCGTTTTTTATCGTAAACACCGCCCTTGCGGCGGCCTTTCTAAGATCCTCCGGAAAGTTGCTGTTGTCGCTTATGCCCCTCAGATAATCAATGGATTCCTTCCCCTTGATGCTTGAGATCGCATCAAGGATCTGGGATTTCCTTTCATCATTTTTTCCTGACTGAAGCATTTCAACAAGAGCTCTGGAGGAATTTTCATTCCCCATGTTGGAAAGCGCGCGAAGGGCGTTTTTCCTGACCATCGGATCCTGATCGTTTGCGGCGGCGTTTGAAAGTGCCGGCAGGGAATCAGGATGCCTGATCAGGGAAAGTGCTCCAAGAAGGTTCTCCTTACCGGAATTCGCCCCTTTCTGAGCATGGCAGGCTTCAACAAGCTGTTTGACCGTATCTTCATTTCCAGTCCTTGCAAGAGCCTGTTTCATTTCCGTGTTCATGAAAATATCCTTGGAAGTTTCAAGCCCCTTTATCAGAGCCGGCGAGGCCTCTGTCCTGTCTACTGCCTGCAAGGCCCTTATATAGAGATCCTTGTTGACCGGACTACTTTCAGAATTTATGCATTCCACGAGTATCCCGACCGACTCTGCGGTCCCGAGCTGGGCGAGCACCCTTGCCGCAGCAGCCTTGACACTCGCATTCGCATCGGAACTGAGAATCTCCTTCATGGCGATGACAGCGTCATTCCCACAGTCGCAAAGCTCCCTTACAATCCCTTCCATCTGCGGTATCATCGCCTGTCCGGCATTCAAGCGCCTGAGTTCATTGGCAAGCCGTTGTATCTTCAAATCCTTTTCAGAGGATTTCAATTTCTTCCTGTCGGGATCTGTACCCATGGGAACAGCTTTTGTGCTTTTCTTATCTGCTGCAGAGCCGGTTCCAGAGTCGCTTCCCGACGTCTGACTGCTGGCGGCGCCTTCCCCTGTCCGGGTCATTTTGAGAACGATCATAAGACATAGGATGACAATGACAGCGGCTATAACCGCAAAAAATATTTTCTTCATGTTCATATTTCTCTCCTTGGTTTTAAAGCCATACGAGGATTGTGAATTTGCAGAGCTTTTTCCCTAGTATAGAATCTGTTCATAATACCTTATCCCCTGGTTGATCCGGTCCTGGATCTGTACAGATGTGGCAAAAGCGCGTTTTGAACGGCCTGGTCCTGCGGACGCCTCTACTATTATTGTATAGAAACCTGATTCGCTAAATGAAAAACTGTTCTTCAGCGACGACACGATCCCGGGATCAAGATTCTCGTTGAGGGGGATCCCTTTGTTGATCCACTTGTCCCTGGCCTCGATCACCTTGTCCACCTGCCCAGAGGAAAAAGAGCATTTGTTCATGATAATCTCCCTGCTCGCGGAAAAGAAGCTGTTGTTCTGCCGGATCCTCGGCATGTTCAGCGGAGGTATTATCCTGAAGGAGCTAAGCCTGCCATAGCTGTCGACGCTGAAGAATTGTTCAAATCCCGGGACAAGCATTATCTCCTCCCTATACTGAAATCTGCCATTCCTCGGAAGCGGATCAAGCCCCAGTTTCTGATAATCCGCCTTTTCCTTTCCTTTTATCCCCGCGAAGTCGTTTGCATCAACATAATCGGCAAGGCAGTCCTGGAATTCCACGAAGGCATTCCTCCTCTCCTCATCGTCACTGAACATCGTCCTGTAAGTGTCAAGCTGTCTTGCGGGCGTATCATCTGAAATATCAAAGCCTGAGGCCATGTCGAAAATCATCACATCTGTTTCAACTCCGTAATAATCCATCTTGTGGAGGATCCCGTCCGCCATGAACCGTTCCTGTGTCTCATCCGTGTAGTCGGCCTCTCCCAGGACCCTGTTTGTGAACCTCCGCCTGTCGGACATGACAAGCCACTGGACGCGTGAAGCGGCGCCCTCGGCAACATATGCTGCCCTTGAACGGTCATTGAAGGTGACAGCGGAATATCTGCATATCTGGGAGACCGTGACAGCCGACATCGTCAGTATGGAAATTATCACGAGCATTCCAAGGACGGCGATCAAGGCCACCCCATCCTCTCCCTGAAGGACATGTTTAATCTTTGCCGGGTTAAGTTTCCCGATCACCGGGTCTGCTTTGAATTTCATTATATTGCGGCTATTCAATTGACGCCCTCCTGTTTCCAAGGGTCTCCCTGATTCCCGATCCTGCCGTCCGCCTCAGCCAGACCTCGCTTGAGCCATCTTCCCATTCTATCCTTATCTGTATCGCTAGAGGTATGTTGACATTCTTGTCCTCGCCCCAGTCGTCCTTCCATACTATGTCCTGGTCCTTTTTATCAGCATACATGAATGAGATGTCCTTCACTCTTTCAGAAATGATCTCCTTCTCGCAATTATCCAGCTTGTCCACCCAGGGAAGGATTGGCGTCCTGCTATAAGCTGCAACAAGGCTGCCATTTTCAACATACAGGCAGATGAACCTTATCCCCCCTTCGGAAAAATCGTTTATCCGATGCAGGTAGGCAAGGATGACTTTCTTGCTGTCGCCCAGAAAGACAAATTTCTGAACGTGGTTCGGATCCTCCCAGCTGAAAGGCACGGCATTCCTGAAAGAGGAGTCTATGATGTTGTCAAGGACAAGGCATCTATGCAGCCTGTCGTTCTGCTTTACAACCGAGGCCCAGGTCCTGTGAACAGAGTACATGCCCATGCTGGCGCCGAGCATCACCATTGAAAGTATCGCCACGGCGACGATCATTTCAAGAAGAGTGAATCCTGACTCGTTTTTTATCATAGGTCTCCATCCTGCAGGATTTTTTCAATTTTTATCGATTCAGTCTTCCTGTTGTTGTCATAGGAAATCTTGATTTCAAGAACTGCGAGCTTCCATTGTCCAAACTGGCTGTCAACGTCGGGTGGCAGGCCTTCCGGCTCGGATACGGAGCATGAGGTGGAAGCTCCCTGATATGGGAAGAACTTGGAATCAGGATGCGCTTTCGGACCGGCAAGCAGGTAATATTCGGAAGCCTGCGCCAGCATGTGCTGGCTCTTCCACCTGTCAACAGCCTTCCGGGCTCTCATAGTGGCGCCTGCAGACATCTGGAGGGCTGCCGTCATGCCAAGCCCGAAGACGGCAATCGCGACAATCACTTCGATAAGAGTGAACTTCCTCTTCCTGATCATTTATCCCTCTCTATTCCCGCCATACCGGTCAACTTTGAAATTTTAATTCTGATCCTATGCCCTTTGAGTGAAAGCTCCAGGGTGGGTCCGCTTCCAGTTCCATCAGGAAAGAATCTGTAGCTCGTTCCATCCTGTCCACCCTCGATTTGCACGCATGGCGGCAGCTTATATGACATAGTGCCTGCCTCGACGGATGAAACTTCAGAAGCTCCACCAATCACGAATACACCCGAAGAAGGCTCAGTGCTCACAATTACTATCTTGCCCTGAGAAGTCGCCATCAAAGAAGCCCTCGAAAAAAACAGCTGCAGCTCCCGGGCGGTGTTCTCAAGTGATACAAACGCTGGAACACGGTTTCGCTGTCCGACCACAATCCCCGTAACCAGGGCGATGATCAGGACAACCGCTACAAGTTCAATGAGGGTGTAGGAGTTTTTCCGCATAAGTCACAATATCCAAATAGAATAATCCAGGAACAGCCCTTTCGGGCTTAACTACGAACATAATTCCAATTAGTGCTGCAATTTGCTTGTAGTTAATGCCGTAAGGCATGTTCTTCTGCTTTTTCTTTTAATTACTGGCATCATTCAGCCGGGGGACCTATATTTGAAATGTCGGCAGCCTCACCGGTACCGCCGGACTGGCCGTCGCTTCCATAGCTTATGATTTCAAATTCCCCGCTGGAGCCCGGCACCTTGAAGGAATAACTGTTCCCCCAGGGATCCTTAGGCACCGCACTTTTCAGATATGGTCCGTCCCATTTATCATCTCCTGTCTTCCTTGTAAGCTCATCGAGGGAAGTCGGCACCCTGCCCAGATCCATATTGAAGTCCAATATAGCCTGCTCGATCATCAGAATCTGGGTTCTTGCAGTACTGATCTTCGCCTTTCTCACATGGCGGAAATAGAGGGGCGTCACTATGGTTGCAAGTAATCCAAGTATTAAAATGACCACGGCCATTTCCATAAGCGTGAAATACCTGACCGTCCTTCTTTCTTTCCTGTATGATTCCATAAGACCTCCAATCATTTTCGATTTTTGATTTCCAATTTCCGATTTCAAATCCCTAACTCACAATTGCCGGCCGGAGGCCGGCGCTCCTTTACAATTCACCAATTTTGATTTTCAAGTCATCTGTTTCGTATTTCGAGTTTCGGATTTCGTGCTTTCTTCTTGCCTTACATATTCTGCATTTCCAGTATCGCCATGAATATCGACAAAATCACCAGCATTATGATCAAGGCAAGGAACAGGATCACTACGGGCTCGAAAAGAGCAAGAAGCCTTTTTATCCTAGTCTTCAAGTTGTCCTCATAGTTCGCCGCAACCTGGTTCAGCATTCCACCCATGTTGCCTGACTCCTCCCCTATGGCGAGCATCTGCAGGGCGTCCTTCGGCACAAACCTGCTCTTGCTGAGCGCGGCGGAAAGCTTCGCACCTCCCTTGAGCTCGGAATTGACTCCGTGGAAGGTCCTGGCGATCTGCTTGTTGACAATAACATTTATCCCTATCTGGACGGTGCTCAGCAGATGAACATGGTTCTGGATCAGCACCGCGAGCGTCCTTATGAACCTGCTTATCTCGATCATGGATATGAGTTCCCCTAAAAGAGGCAGCTTGAGGATATTCTCCTCCCACCAGTCCGCCATCCTGCCGCCTGTCCTGATATTATACACGATGTAGCAGAAAACTCCGATGCAGATGATCCACAGCCACCAGAATCCGGTGGCGATATCGCTGATCCCAAGCATCATCTTCGTCAGGAACGGAAGCTCCCTGCCCATGTCGGTGAAAATCTTCGAGAAGCGTGGTATCACGACGGTAAAAAGCACGATGATGACGACGAAGATGACAGCCATCACGAAAAGCGGATATATTGAGCTGGTGATCAGGAAATTCCTGAGATCCTTCCTGTCGTTCAGGAAACGCTGCAGTTCAGACATGATGTCCGGGAGGGAGCCGGTCTCCTCGCCCGCCTCCACGAGATTGGCATATATCCTTGGGAACCTGTTCCCATGATCGCGGATTATTGCAGAGAATTTCTTACCCTCGTGAAGCCCTTTCCTAAGCTCGTTCACTATTTCCGATGTTCCTGCCGGCGATCCCTGGGATATTATACCGAGGGCTCTTTCGAGAGGGATATGGGCCTTGAGCAGGGGAACAAGCCTGTTCGTGAATTCGCATGCGTCGAAGCTGTCCCTTTTCCAGAATTTCCAGCCATTGTCCTGTGACAGCGCATCGGCCTGCCCATAGCATTCCAATGGAAGAAGTCCACGGTTCCTCAGCCTTGAAAGCGAATCCGGCTGGGAGTCCCCTTCAATCAGGATCTCGCTTGTCTTTCCATCGGTTCCCGCAACTTTGTATTTATAGAGAGGCATCTTTAAACAAGCTCCAGATTTAAAAATCCGAAATCCGAATTTCGAGCTACAAGTTACAATTGCCGGCCGGAGGCCAGCGCTCCTATAAAATTCCAAAACCCAGTATCAAGTTTCAAGTATCAAATTTCCAGTTTTACACATTTATCGTCACTCTGGCGATTTCAGATTCAAGAGTGATTCCGGCCGCGACCTTGTCCCTGCCGTCCTCAACAAGTTTTTTCATGCCATTCTTCTTTGCGAGTTTCGCAATCATTCCACTGTCGCTGTTCTTCGATATCGCCGAGGCGATCTCTTCATTCACCAGAAGAAGCTCGAATATCCCGGTCCTGCCCCTGAATCCGGTACCGGAGCAGTTCCTGCACTTGTTGGAGTCCTTGTCGGAGCCCTTGCCTTTGCACTTGAGGCATAATTTCCTGACAAGCCTCTGAGAGAGCACGGCCTTCAGAGATGATGATATCAGAAATCCTTCCACTCCTATGTCGAGGAGCCTGCTTATCGCGCCGACCGCGTCGTTCGTGTGGAGAGTACTGAGCACAAGGTGCCCGGTCAGAGACGCATGTACTGCAATTTCCGCCGTATCCTTGTCGCGGATCTCTCCTACGAGTATCACGTCCGGATCCTGCCTTACGATATGACGGAGGCTGTTTGCGAAATCAAGGCCTATCTTGGGATTGACCTGCATCTGGGAAAGCCTTTCAATCCTGTATTCTATCGGATCCTCTACGGTGATAATCTTCTTTTCACGGCTGTTGAGCTTGGACATAGCCCCGTAGAGGGTCGTAGTCTTTCCGCTTCCTGTCGGTCCGACAACCAATATTATACCGTGGGGGAGCGATATGAGCTTTTCAAACTGTTCCCGCATATCATCATTCATACCTATGCTCTTGAGATCGATGTTCATGGAGTCCTTGCGGAGGAGTCGGAGGACTACGCTCTCCCCGTTCATAGTCGGTATGGTGCTTATTCGTACGTCCACGTCTCCCTTGCCGATCTTCATGTTGGTACGTCCGTCCTGCGGCAGACGACGCTCCGCGATGTTCAGCCCCCCGACCAGCTTGATCCTTGAAACTATCGCAGGATACTGCGATATCGGCGTGGTAAGGAACTCCTGCAGGAGTCCATCGATCCTGAAGCGCACAATCAGCTTGTTCTCCTCCGGCTCTATGTGGATGTCGCTCGCATCCATCTCGAGCGCCCGTGAAAACATTTCGTTTACAAGCCTGACGATTGTCGCTTCGCTCGCAAGATTCCTGAGCGTCTCCTCGTTGTCATCCGACTTCAGGAACTGGTTCGGATCATTTTCAGGCGCCAGCGGTGATTTTTCATATATGGACTGTATCTTGCGCTCCAGGATGCTTCTTCTGGCGAGGAGGAATTTCACTCTCCTGCCGTAGAGGCTCTTTATGAAATACGACGTCTTGCCAAGCGTGTATGGTTCGCTGACAAGCATCTCCATCTCCTCGTCGTTCCACGATATCGGGAGGCAGACGGAGTTTATGAGATAATCGGCCGATATTCCCGGGAACTGCGCTATTTCCCTGTCCCTTATCTCCTCCTCGTCCTTGGCTTCAATTCCTGAAGATTTTGAATAGATGGAAATCAGATCGGCTTCTGAAATGGCGCCCTGGTTGCAGAGATCCCAGTCAAGCTTCTTCCGGTCGGGATTCTTCTTCATCCTTTCGGGATATTCAGGATACAGGGACGAGAGCTCCCTCTCTATGGCGTCAAGGATGTTTTTAGCGTCATTTGACATTGTCTTCCTTGATTTCCTGTTTTTCCATGTCGCTTATCGCCTTCAAAGCCTGCTTATATCTTGCCGTGATTTCATCGAGATTGCTGTGCTCGTCAAGAATCCTGCCAGTTATAATCACAACCATTTCAGTCCTTATGGAGGTGCTGGTGGTATTCCCAAAAAGCTTGGACAGCAGGTTTATTTCAGATACAAAGGGAATAGACTGGTTGTTCTCCTCGGTTTTTTCCTTGATGATTCCACCGACTATGACTGTTCCTCCATCGCGGATCGAAAGGGCGGTTTTCAGTATGCGCTCCGAAATGGTCGGGGAATCAATCGTGGAGGATGTGGTTTTTTGTGCATCCGATACTATCTGCTCAAGCTCCATCGTTATAAGTCCGCCTTCGGTGACATGCGGAGTTATGGTGAGGATTATCCCGGTGTCGACATACTCTATTGCACTGTTGAGAACCGTGCTGGTTGTTGTAACTGAAGCCGTATCGGTGATCTGATTGGTCACGATCGGAACCCTGTCACCCACTGATATCTTGGCCTCGGAATGGCTTGCCACCAGGATCTGGGGGCTTGAAAGCACTTTTACTTTCCCTTTCCCTGCAATGGCTTTCAGGTAGGCGAACTTTTCATCGGGATTATTCTTGTTTGTAAGCAGGTATTTGAATCCGTCAGACGCCTTCCCCGTACTTCCCTTGGCTAACGTTGTCCAGCTTGTTCCGAAAAGGCTCTCATTATTGCCATTCCCCCTTTTACTAGAAAATTCCAGACCGTACGCCGTATCGTCCGTTAGAGTCACTTCCGACACCAGCACCTGCAGAAGCACCTGCGCCGCAACCGTATCAAGCCTTTCAAGCACGGCCCTCAGCATGGCATAAGTCCTCGGAGTCGTCCTTATCACCATCCTGTTATGGACACCATCCGCAAATATTTTGACAGGCACGTCAAAGACGCTTGCCGGCCCCTTGTCATCCGGCCCCTTGGCGCTGCTGCTCGTGGTCGTGGTCGCGGCGGCAGGTTTATTGCTTGTTCCGGACGCCGACAATCTTGATGCGCCTCCGGTAGGTGACGCAGAGGACTTTGAAGTGGAACCTCCGGTCGAGGACGTCGAGGAGGTTGAGGATGAAGAAGACGAATCGCCAGCTGTAAGAACCGTACTCTCAACCGGAAAGACGACCGATATCGCGCTCAGGAGCTGATCAGCCCTTGAGTTTACGACTTTATATATGAAAACCTGCTCCTGCTCGCCGACATCGCTCCTGTCAAGGATCGCCGCCCATTTTTTTAGTTCCGTAAGCGCTTCCTCATTCGCAGCGGTCGCAACGACCACCTGCAGCCTGTCAAGGCTGATGAGAGTTATCGAGCCAGGCTCGGCCTGGATGTTCTCAGTAGAAACCGGGAAGCCAAGTACCGGCAGTATCGAAGCAAGCTCGTTCTTGATCCTGTCCGACGAAACATTCACACATTGTATCACCGCCTGCGGCCAGTTGTTCTTGTTCTTCTGGTCGAGAAGCTTGACCAGCGATTGGATTTTTGCGACATTCGCAGGAGCTTCTATGAGCAAAATTGAATTCTGGTGCGTTATGTCCATGGCGGTGGCACCGGGCGTAATGAAGGTCTTGATCTTCTCAAGAATGTCCTTTGACGCGGCATTGCGTATCGGAAGCAGCATCACCTCGACATTAGCCTGGGGCTCATGATCGGCGAGTATCCTCCTGTCCTGCGGCATCTTCGTGAAAGGAAGTATGTGGAGCACACCGCCTTCCGGGGAGCAGTAGGCCCCGCCAAGCCAGAGGATCTGTTCGAACATCTCCCAGACTTCCCTCTTTGTCATTTTCGTCTTGGTAAGGACAATCGTAACAGATCCAGAGACCTGTGGATCTATGAGATAGTTGAATTTAAGATATTCTGCAAACTGACGTACGGCATATCTGATCTGCGTATCATTCTTCAGTACTACCTCGATCATCTCCTGCTTTTCTGCGTCGGTCATGAGCTTGTCATAGAAAGGTTCGCCTTTTTTAAGTTCAATCTCCTGTTTCTTCTCAGCAACCTTGATGATGTCCTTCAAGTTCTCATCTGATTTGGGCACAGGAAGAGATTCGACGGTTTCATCCTTCATGTCCTCCCTTTTCTCCTCCTTGACAAGCCTGGTCTTCTTGTTGAGCCTCGAATCATCCCCGGCCACGTCCACCTTGTCTTCTGTCATAGTGCAGGATGTAAAAAGGAAAAGAACCATCAACATGAGCATGAATGCCGCGAATAAATTTTTCATAAACCACCTTCTTTAGTATCTTTGTTTTACATTATATGTTTTATTGTTTCGAATTTCGACCTGTCCGCCATAGCTTCTTTGCGACGGCGGATATTCGGATTCCGATATTGGTTTGCGGGTAAAGCCCGCCTAAAACTCATTGATCCGGCCTTGGCGGCTGGGGTCCTCTGAATCTTGACGGCCTCTGGCCCGGCACCGGCTGAGGTTGTGTTCCGGATTCATCGGGCGTGACAGCTATGGGAACCCTTGTATTAGTCCTGTTTCCGGGAACACCCGGTATAACTGGCGATGGAACGGTTCCTGCAGGAGTCGCAGCCGCAGGGACTGTCCCTCCATCCTCAGGAGCCGTAGCTAACGGATTTTCCGGAACAGGAGGCGCTGCAACAGGCGAGGGTATGACATCATCATCAAAGTTCAAATTAAGCACAATCTGCTCCCTTCCCCTTGAAAGGACGACAGAATCGGAATTTACCTCTATCAGCATGAATCCGTTTTCGAGTGTCGCGCCGAGTTTGTAGAAAGTCGGTACATTCTGAGGTGCGGCTGTTGACGAAGTGCGGACGCCCTTGGACCTGCTCAGTTGAGGCATCGCCGACACCGACTGCTTGTCAAGTATTATCGCTCCAGACACATCACCAAAAATACTGATGCCAAGAAGCTCCATTCCTGCGGGTTTGGCACCTCCGAGAAGTGAACCACCCTCCCCTGACCGGTATGGACTGAAAAGATTGTTCTCCCAGAGCCCGGCTATATCGGTTATTTCATCCCTGTCCTTTTTTATTTTCTGGGGAGCCGGAACAGCCCTGCCCAGATCCGGAGCCATTGAAAGTATCTTGTCCGGCAGATGTGACTTGAAGGTCAAATTAAGCGCCAGCAGCAGCACTGCGAGGATGAAGAGGAACAGGTTCAGCAATATGTAGAACAGCTTCATTTTTCCTCACCCATGAGAACTTTGGCGATATAGTCGCTGTTGAGGGAAACCACGCTTATCGTCCCGCTGAGGACTATCTCCTTGGCATCACGCGGATTGAAGGGCCTGATGACGCACTTCCTCCAGTAGAAACATGGATTCGCCTTGTATAGATCACTTATGAACTTCGAAATCTCCTCCATCGTGGATTTAGCCTCTATGTTGACCTCCATGAAAGAGATGTCCTCATTTATTTTCGTGAGCCTTGAATTGCCTATGTTCTGGAGCTTGAGTCCAGATGATTTTGCGACATCCTCTATCTTCTTGATTATGCTGCTCTCAATGTCTCCATCCCTTTTCGAAATCCAGAAATCCTTCCCCTGCCTGACGAAGTTCTCCCTGATCAGCCTTATATCATGCACCTCCTTTATCTCCTTCTCAAGATCCTTGTGAAAGTCCCCAAGCGCCGTTATCCCGCTGCTAATCGTATCATGTCCGGGCCAGAGATTCATGATATCCTTCCAGTAGAGGATTAAAACTGCCATGAACAGCAGGGATGCAATAATAAGGCCTATGACGGCCTTTGTGTTCGCACGTATTGCTGACTTGATCTTATCCATTGGCCTTCCGCCTCTTGAATTTGCCCTGGTATACGATATGTACGAATATTGTCAGAGTGCCGTCGCTGTCTCTCCTCGTACTGCGGATGCTGAAACTTGAAAAAAGAGGGATTCCGTTCAATTTTGAAAGATCGGCCTGCGCGGTCTGGTCCTTCATAGTGCATATTGTAACGTCTATTTCATCGTCCCTGGAGCTGAACATCGAAATCCACATGTTGGACGGAAGCTTCTGCGAAAGAATCTGCAGGCACTGGAGCACTTCTGAATTTCCCGGATTGGTCTCCCCGATTTTCTTTATGAGCTCGTCTATTTTCTTGTTCCTGAGCCTTTCCTGTTTGAACTCGTCAATCTTGGAGCTTATCCTTTGTTTTTCCTTTGTTATCCGGCCGTATCTGGCCCTGGCGTCCAGCCAGTTCCTCGCAAGAAGGACCGTTCCGAGCATCAGCACCACCATGAAGAGAACTGCGGCCGAATATCTTATCGCCCTGAACCTCTGCGGACTCAGAATATCAGGAAGGCGTGACAGGCTGAGGCTCTCTGGAGATGAGATTCCCTGGAGGACATACTCTCCGATTATAAGGCAGATCAGAAGGCCAGTCCTTTGGTTCGAGGAAAGTCCTTCAAGCTTTTCCAGTCCTGTGAATTTCGAGGACATATCGCTTCCAGAGGCTGTTTCCACAGCAAGCAGCTTCAGAAGTTCATCAGGATTGTCAAGCATTGATTCAGGATCTTCAGGAAGGTGGCTGAATACCATCAGGGGATGGATCACTGTATCCGCCTTTACCCCTGAAGCGACGATATCCGACAATACCGAATCCCAGGATTTCCGGTTCACGGCAAGTATCCTGACCTTCGAATGTAACTGATTCCTGTCCTCGCCAGGAATTTCCTCAAGCACCCTGTAATTCCATATGACTTCCTCCATGGGCACCGGAATATGCCTTGGCAGTTCAAAATCAAGCGCCTTCTGCATTTCAGAATGGTTAAGCTTTGGGAAATTCAGTTCAATGCAAATAGCCCCTTCAAAACGTGATGCCAGGATGATCCTTTGGTTCTCGCCGGGCTCGAGCCGGTTGCATACATCAAGCAGCCTTCCCGGAAAATCAGGGATCCGGGAATCCGAACAGGCCGTCTGCAGAACCTTGATCTTGCCATCCTTGGACGACGAGATCCCGGTGCCAAAGACATTTTTATCCTTGTCCCAGTAAACTACTGCACAGCTGTGATGCTTGAACAATTGCTAGCTCCTTTTCCTCAAAGACTTGCGCTTGGGCAAACGCTATCTGTAATCGAACGTATAATATAGTTTTGAATTCAAAAAAAGCAAAGTTCCCTGGGAGGAAAAGAGGCAAGGGCAATCCCTACCTAAATAATTAAAAAAAAGGGACCTTCAACTAGGTTCCGCGAAGGATTTTATCAGTTTGCCGGTTTTATCTCACGGCAACGCTTCTTGAATTCGGCAAGGATCTTCCGCAATGTGTCCCGTTTGACTGAATCTACGGCATCCTGGGTATCGATCAGGAATGTAGGCTCGCTGATCTTCTTGGTCCCCTCCCCTTTCACTGTCAGGACGCAGTCCTTCTCCTTTACATTCCATAGATTCATGTACACAATGAGGAAAGCTTCCCGGTTCGAGCCCGGGAAAAGGCACGCACCGATAATTGTCAGGTCAAGGATTGCCGCAGGATTGAAATACTTGTTCACCTTGATAACCCCTCTCAGGGTGAGCAGCGCATCAGCATTGAGCGCCTGCGCCTTCTCAATCACGACATTAATGTCCTGCTGTGAAATATCATCATCAGGGATGATGACATATTCCGAGAGATATTTCAACTCGACCAGATTGTCCAGATAGGATATTATCAGGTTCTTGTCGCCGCTGCTCCAGTCCCATGTCTCATCAAATTCGCCGGAAGAACTCATATTCTCCAGATCGGCGAACACCGCCACCTTCAAGGGCATCCTCATCAAATTCGGATTTGCATCCACATTGTCGAGATTGACATCGGCAAGCCTCCTTTCGGCGGCATCCCTGTCAAAGCCAATAATGCATCCGGACATGAGCAAGATGGTCAAAGCGAAAAGAAGATAGATTTTTTTCATTGCAACTCCATTCTTGAGTGTTATCCTGCCGATTATTTTTGTACTAAAAGCTGATTTTGTATCAAAAGAATACCCTGTAATATAAATTTATTCAAGTATAGCTTCAGTCCGCTCCTGGCGGCTTTACGCACAATTGATGGGTGTTCCCATAGCTTTACCTGCAAGAAAACAGCAATTCCGTTAACAGATTAAGGTGCAAATCGGATGCAATATTTCCAGGCAGGAATGGCTGTTATCTCAACACCATCGGTTTTGAGATTTTCTTCTTCGGAATATGTGACAACAGTCGCTGTTTTTGAGCCTATCTCCCTCGATGCCTCTACAAGCGCAGATAATTCCCGCTTTCTTGTGCCCGGATCTGCAAGGCTGTAGCAGACTTGGACCGGCAAAAGCTTTTTGTCCTCTGATAGATAAACGAAGTCCGTCTCTTTGCCGTTCATCGTCCTGTGATACCAGATTTTATCGGTTTTTCTCCTCAAATGGCAGAATACCAGATTCTCAAGCAGGTGTCCTTTGTTGAGAAGCACGCTGGAACTCACCGACTTCACAAGGGAATGGTCTATGGCATATATCTTCTGTGGATTGGCGTTCTGCTTTGAAACCGAAGGCGAATTTATCTTGACAGGGAAGAAAAGGAAGGCATCGTTCGACCATTCAAGACAGTCCTTCACAAACGCCTTGCTCAACTTATATCCCGATGATTTGAGGTAGTCCGTCAGCCTGTTCAACGAATGCAGGGATGCTATATTGTTTACAAGCCTGTGCCCGAGCTGGACAACCGCCTTTGGATGTATGGCATCAAAACGCTCGATTATATCCCTGTGCAGTATTGAATTGAAATATTCCTGATGGGTCATTATCCTGAGCTTGTCAGCCATGTCCATGGCTTCAGGGAAACCACCAACGGTAAAATAATTGTCAAAGGCGTTCTGGACGAGATGCCTGTTCTTTGACGTCATTGCCTTATGTTCTATGCGGCGGTAATCCAGAAACTCGGTAAAGGAGAAGGGGAAAAGCTCCCAGGCCAGTGATCTTCCTCTCATCTGCGTGGATATTTCCCTTGAAAGAAGCTTGGCGGACGAACCCGATATGAAGACATCGCAGTTTTCCGTCCTGAGCAGGCGGTCAACATATTTCTCCCATCCCGCCATCTCCTGCAGTTCGTCAAAGAATAAGTATATGCGTTCCTTTGACTTCTTTTCCGGATAAAGCGAAAAAAAGGCTTCCGTGACAAGGCTCAACTTCCCTTCCTTGAGGGTATCAAGCCTGTCGTCAAAGAAGTTCAAATACAGGATGTTTTTCCTTGAAACCCCTTTGCTGGAAAGTTCGGACATTATCTGCGCCATAAGCGTTGACTTGCCGCATCTTCTCACCCCGATGCAGACAAAGGCCTTGCCCTTGACGCTCTGATGCTTCAAATGCCTCCGCGTCCCGAGGAACAGTTCCTCGTTCTGGGAATCAAGTATTATTTCCTTCAACAGTTCAAGCATTCTCAACCTGCCATCTGGTAATTATTATTGCCGATATATTAATTAACTGGAAACATATCTTACCACTTTAATCTATTAGTTCAAACGAGAAAACTGATTTTTGAATAAATATCCACCACTGATAAAGATGATGAGGTGATTTCAAAACTGCCGTATTTACGGGAACGCCGGCAACTTGCCGGCTCTTGGAGCCGCCGGGTCAGCTGCGATTCCAGGCAGTTTTGAAATTAGCTCAGATATTTGCCTGTGAAAGGAAGGAGTTTGGCCTGCCTGTAACCACTTGCACAGGCTCGGTTCAAAGCATGGCCGTGCCATGCGTAGCTGAGCCGGCTCCGCTGGCAAGCGGAGCATGGTGCCGAAGGAGGGACTTGAACCCACACGGCCGTGAGGCCACCAGATTTTGAGTCTAGCGCGTCTGCCATTTCGCCACTTCGGCATAAGGGAACTTCAACCCGGATAAGATAACGCAATGGAGAAGTTTTTCCATATTCTTGTTTTGATATCTTGAAGATATAAATTTGCACGGCTAGTTTATCGTTATCTGATATGACAACGATAAAACATATGTTGATATGCTCTCTTGCAGCCTGTCTCGCTGCAAGTTTATCCTCCTGCAACTCCCTCCCGCCCGGCAATCCTCCTGACGGGGCCATAGTCACTCCCGAAATCAAAATGAGCGTGATCGACAGGAAAAGCGCTGTGAACTTCATGATCACATCGATCGCCACCAGGTGCGAACCCATCTCCACGGCCGGAATAAACCTGCCTGTCATAGTCAACGACTTCACCGCATCGGACGGACTCGTCAACAACATGCCTCTCGAACTCTGGCAGAGCCTGATCAAGACGAAAATGATCATTCCCGCAGATGAAAATGACAGCCGCAGGCAATACAAGCTTCTCAGCGAGATTAAGGAGATCAGGTCCAGCCCCGGCAAGAAGGACTTCTCATGGGAGCTTCGCATGCTTTCCATAAAGGACAACTCCGAAGTCTGGAAGGATTCGGTGGAATTCGTAGTCATCACACAGAACCAGCCTAAAGAATGACCATGCCAGCCTATCAAGACTCCCTGAAATTCCTTTCCGACCTTGAAATATATGGAATAAAACTCGGGCTCGAACAGGTCTCGGAACTTTTCTCCAGGACAGGGAATCCCCAGGAAAAACTCCGTTTCATCCATGTTGCCGGCACAAATGGCAAAGGCTCCGTATGTGCAATGCTCTCATCCTGCCTGAAGGCGGCGGGATTAAAGACAGGCTTCTACAGTTCCCCCCACCTCGTTTCCATCAGGGAGCGCTTCAGGATCAACGGTGCCGCAATCCCTGAAAAAGAACTTTGCCGGTTGATTGACATGATAAGACCACATGTGCTTGAAATGAAGGCCTCCGGAAGATGTCCCACCTTTTTCGAAGTCACCACAGTGATCGCCGGCATGTATTTCGCTGAGCAAAAAACTGATTTTGTAGTATGGGAGACAGGCATGGGCGGACGTTTCGACGCCACAAACATCGTCACTCCGGTCGCTTCAGTAATAACAGGAATTGGCATTGACCATACTGCCTTTCTCGGTTCGACGCTGGAGGCGATAGCCTTCGAAAAGGCCGGCATCATAAAGCCCGGCATCCCCGTGTTCTGCGGAAAACTCGGGCGACATGCCATGAAAGTCATCGAAGACAAGGCCAGAACATGCAATTCACCTATTATATATCCTGAAGGAAATCTCAAAGGTATCAAGCTCTCACTGCGCGGAAAAATCCAGAAACAGAACGCCTGTCTGGCCCTCGCAGTCCTCAAGCGTGTCGCCAAAGATTTCAATTTCGACCTGAAAGATTCCATCAAAGGCTTTTCCAATACTGTCTGGCCCGCCAGATTCCAGATCCTCAAAGACGGAAGCATCCTCGACGGTTCCCATAATCCACAGGCTGTTTCAGTCCTGATTTCAAACCTGGAGGAATATTTCCCGGAGGAAAAATTCACTGTCATCTTCGGATGCCTTGCCGACAAGGATTCAGAATCAATTTTCAAACTCCTTGACAAGGTCGCAGATGAATTTATCTTTGTGCCTATAAAAGGATCCAGAAAAAGCCTTTCCCCCGACGAGCTCGAGCAGTTCTGCATGAAAGTTTCTGACAAGGCCGCGCGCAAGGCGGCGTCCGTAAGGGAGGCGCTGGACATGGAGCACGGGAAAAGATTCCTGATAACAGGCTCTTTGTATCTGGCGGGACAGGTTCTTTCGGAGTATTTTACCGAAGAGGAAATAGTAAACATATAATTATTTCAGCTTCTGAAAAAATTATTATAAGGAGAAACCCTATGAAGAAATATCTTTTGATGACAGCAGGAGCATTCATCCTGTTCGGATTGTTCGTACTTGCCGAAACAGCATCCGAAAAGATCGACGGATTGAAGAAGAAGAGGGCTGAAGCCGCCATGCAGCTCTATAACCGTAGGATAAAGATCATCGAGGACGATCCGAAACTCAAGGAAATACACGACAAGATCATGTCCCTGCACAAGGAACTCGCCCTCAGGCTCGAGAATGACCGCGAGGTCATTGAACTCTCCACCCGGATCAGGGATATAGATGCCGAAGTTGAAAAACTTTCAGATCAGGCGAAAAAGGAAGAGAAGAAGGATGATAAGAAGGAAGAAGGGAACAAGGACAAAGACAAGAAAGATTAATACCGTCGTCAGCTGTCAGTCTTCGGTCGTCAGCAGATAACTCCTGACAAGTTACCAACGACAGACGACTGACGACCGGCGACTTTTTTAAGGACAAACCATGAAAACCATTTTAGTGACAGGTGGCGCAGGATTCATCGGAGCAAACTTCGTCAGGATGATCCTCTCTGAAAGGAAAAACATCAAGGTCGTCAACCTTGACGCCCTGACATATGCCGGCAACCTTGAAAACCTGTCCGGTTTCATGGAAAACAAGAACCATGACTTCGTCCATGGCGATATCCGAAGTCACGAACTTGTTGAAAAGCTCCTGAAGGAACACAAGATCGACGGCATCATAAATTTCGCGGCTGAGAGCCATGTGGATCGCTCGATATCCAGCCCCGGTATTTTCATTGATACGAACATCTCCGGTGCCTTGAACCTCCTGCAGTGCGCAAAGGAACTCGGTGTGAAAAGATTCCTCCAGGTTTCCACTGACGAGGTCTATGGCTCGCTGTCGCCCGATGAGGACAAGTTTTCCGAGGAGACAAGCATGAAGCCAAATTCCCCCTACAGTGCAAGCAAGGCCGCTGCTGACCATCTCGTCAGGGCATTCCAGCATACATACCATATCGATACTGTGATCACCAGATGTTCCAACAACTACGGCCCGTATCAGTTTCCTGAAAAAATGATCCCTCTCTGCATCAACAATATCAGGAACGGCAAGCAAATCCCCGTCTATGGCGACGGCATGCAGATCCGCGACTGGCTTTATGTCTATGACCACTGTACGGCAATAATGCAGGTCTTTGAAAAAGGGGAAAGTGGTGAAGTCTACAATATCGGCGGGAACAATGAGAAGACCAACCTCGCTCTCGTGAAGACGCTCCTCAAACTCCTCGGCAAGGACGAGTCGCTGATCAAATTCATCAAGGACAGGCCCGGACATGACAGGCGCTACGCAATCGACAATTCAAAGATCACCAATTCCCTCGGATGGAAGCCATCGGTCACCTTCGAGCAGGGAATCGCACGAACTGTCGACTGGTATCTCAAGAACAAAGCCTGGCTCGACCACGTCACCTCCGGCGAATACCAGAAATACTACGAGAAGATGTACAAATAAATTTTTCACTGAAAAATTTATAATAAAATACCTTATATATCGTCTATTGTAATATATCCTGTCATCATCACTTGGGGGTTAATGTAATGAAAAAGATTATTTCCGGACTTGTTGGAATTGCGATGGCAGCTGTGCTGATCGCAGTAACGGCTTTTGAAAAGATTCCTGAGCCAGTTTCCATCGGACGGATCTCGGACAGCCAGGGGCTCGTAAGCATTCGCCCGCTGAACTGCGACCGCTGGACTCCGGTGGCCGAACCAATCCTTCTGGCTCCGGGCGACTGGCTGAGGACCGATGTCCGCGGCGCAAATGCAGCCCGGATCCATCTGGACAGCGGTTGTTCCCTGATTGTCGGCCCCGGCTCTTTGGTTGAATTTATGGATCCCTCGACATTGCGCGTGACACGCGGGGAACTCGACGTTGAAGGCACCGAAAAAACTCCTATCACGGTCGGATTGCCGGGAACGAAGGCGGACGAGACCGTCGGCAAACTCCCCTTCTCCAAGCCTTCAGTATTGAGAGTTCGCGACAGCAAGATTGAAAAGCTCGATTATGAACCGTCGTGGCTGAAGGGATTCAAGGGCGCAGTCGTAAAGGAATCCATGGGCGAGCTCCTTGTCAATGTGGACGGACGCGATGTAGCGCTCACCGTCGGCTATCACAAGGTGACCATTGACATCCGTGACCAGATAGTCCGCACCGTAATCGAGGAGTCTTTCGTCAACCATACCAACAGCCAGCTCGAGGGGATATTCCATTTCCCCCTGCCCGCCGACGCCTCGATATCGAATTTCGGAATGTGGATAGGCGACAACCTCGTCGAGGCCGATGTCGTCGAGAGGCAGAGGGCCCGCGAGATCTACGAGACGATCCTCCGCGAACAGCGCGATCCCGGACTTCTCGAGTGGTCCGGCGGCAACATCTTCAAGGCACGCGTATTTCCGATCTTCCCCAACTCCGAGAAACGCGTGACGATCACCTACACCCAGGTTCTGCCGATGCGCAACGGGATATGCAGATATTCCTATCCTCTCGCCAGCGAGATGCTCCGCCAGAAACCTCTGCGAGAACTTCAAATCATCGCGAACATCTTCAGTGCCGCCCCGCTGAAAAGCGTCGCGTGCCCCAACCATAAAGCCCGCCTGCGCCAGACTGCGAATTCCGCAAGCGTCGAGTTCTCGGCACAGGAATACTGTCCCACCAAGGATTTCGAGCTGACCATCGAACCGGATCTTGAAAAGCAGCCTCTTACCCTAATTCCGCACCGACGCGGCGAAGACGGATATTTTCTCGCACTCCTCAATCCGCCGGGCGTAAGCGGAGCCAGACCTCTCATAGGCGACGGAAATCCCCTGCGGCTGATCATCCTGGCCGACAGTTCCGGCAGCATGGATCCTGCACAGTGTGAAGCCCGGCAGGAATTCCTCCGCGCCCTGCTCTCCTCGCTTGGCAAACGGGATCAGTTCATGCTTGCCGCCTGCGACGTCGACTGCAACTGGCTCACGGCCGAATTCCAGCCTGCCGATGAAAAACATACGACCAAGGTCCTGGACTCATTGTCATCGCGCCGTTCACTTGGCTGGAGCGATCTCGACAAGGCGTTCTCTACCGCCGCCACAAAGGCCGACGGCAACTGCCAGATCCTCTACATCGGAGACGGAATCCAGGCGACATCGGAGGTGGATCCTGCGAACTTCGCAAAGCGTGTCGTGAATATTTTCAAGGCTGCGGTCTCAAAAGGCGCATCGTGCCATGCAGTCGCAACCGGCCCGTCCTACGAATCCTCAGTCATGAAGGCCATTGCGGCACAGGGCGGCGGATCGTTCCGACGGATCGAAGGGGATATGGGCGCAGAGAAAGCGGCCCCCGAACTTCTCGAGGAGCTGACACAGGCTCCCCTCCGGGACCTGTCTGTAGAGTTCAACGGGCTTCGCGCCGCAAGTGTCTATCCGGAAAATATGGCAAACCTTCCGGCCGGCTCCCAGCAGATCATAGTCGGACGCTATCTGCCATCGAGCCTCGTGAAGGACGCCTCCATCTTCCTCACCGGCAAACTCGGCAATAGGACGGTGAAGTTCAAGCAGCCGTTCAAAATGCCCGAGGGCGGCGCGGAAAACTCATTCATACCGAGGCTCTGGGCGCGTATGCATCTCGACAAGCTCCTCGAACAGGGATCGTCTCCGGAAATACGCGAACAGATCGTGGCGTTCAGCCAGGAATTCAGGATAATGACGCCATACACCTCATTCCTCGTCCTTGAAAGCGACTCCGACAGGGAACGCTTCGGGGTCAAACGACATTTCGCAATGCGCGACGGCGAGGCATTTTTCGCCGAAGGCCGTGAAAAGGGCAGCTACCAACTCGTCCAACAGCAGATGAAACTGGCCGCCACATGGCGTGCCGGACTGCGAGGAAAGGTATTACTCGAAATGGAAAATCTCGGACGCGAGGAAATCTATGTCCAAGCTCCACTGAATATCGACGCTCCATATACCTACAATTGCCTTACTTCCCCCTATAATTATGATCGGATTCCCTCGGAGACAAAATATTTATGGAAAGACAACGGTAGATCTCCAAGAGGCTACGCGGAAAAACTGGCAAAGGAAGATTTAAAGGGAAATGCAGATATAGCAGCTAAAAGAGGCCTCGATCTTGATTCCGTGGGCGAAGAAACTGCTGACGAGGAAGGAATTCCGGAAGGCCCAATTCCCAGAGATGAAGGATCTGAAATGCAACTTAGCGCACCATCAACGGAACCGGAAATGAAAAAGCTCGAGAAGATGGCACAAGCACCTGAACCACGCTATCCTTCTAAATCTAAAGAAATGGTCGCCAGATATCTCTACGACAAAGCTTCGCAAGGCGGAAACTCATATCTGCGCCGCCAGGAATGGTCTCCCAGAGGAAGCCGAGTTGTCTGTGCCGCAGCACCGTCATACCGGGAAGAACCGGGGGCCTGGCTTAACTGGGTTCCGCAACTGCCCCAGATAGGACTGTCAAAACCGGACAAGGCAAAACCGGAAACCTGGACCGATGAAGCATTCAAGCTATCGCTTTCGCTGGATCGCAGAAAGTCCACCAGGGACAGCAAGACTGCGCTCCGGATCCTTTCGACTCAGCGCTGGCATGATCCGGAAAATGCCGGAGCGCTGACAGTGTTATCCACTACACTAACCGTCTCCTCCCCAGACCGCTGGATGACGCTGGAAGTTGGCGATTACGTCGTTCCTGAGATTGACTGGTTCACTTCCGGACAATATGGCAGAATTGAGCTGGCGACACGTCTCGGCCGTGTAGCCAAGCCCGAGAAGGATACACCCGCGGTATGTCCCTTCACGCTGGATGATTTTTCCACGAATCTTATTTCCGATATCTATCAGACCTTCAAGGCCAGCGTCGACATCAAGTCCAAAGACCGTGCGGAGATTGTCCTTGTCACGCAGAATGAACGAAATAACAGCGTCCATTTCCTGATAGACACCAGCCGCAACGTTATTCTCGAACACTGGAACACTGCTGAAGGTAAAATCATCTGCAGGACAAAATTCGAAGAATTCAAGGAAGTCGCAGGTTCCTGGTGGGCGACCAGGATCACGAACTGCAACGCTGACGGCAGGACCAGTTCCGAAATCAAGCTTGAGATAGGCGCCATTGACGCCAACGAACTGCAGAAGGCCTGGAACCTGGTCGAACTTGCCAAAAAGGACTCGATACTGGTTCCGGATCCGTTACCGCCCGTCTCCGAGGCGAAAAAGTCGTTTTCCGCAGACAAGGCCGACGCGGACCAGCTGATTTCCCTGATATCCCATTTTGCCGCAACACAGAGATGGGACCGCACAGTTCCGATCTTTGACGTACTCCGGAAGAAAACTGGACAGAAATACGGTTTCCTTTATCTCGAACTGGGATTCCTTTCTGTTTCCAGACGCAACGAGGAACAGAGAAAACTTTCCATGGAACTCTGTGCCGAATTCGTGAAGAACGGTCTCGGCCTGGAAAAATACCTCGAACTCATACCAGCCGCGCAAATCCCGGAAAAATGCGGTGAACATGAATATCTGCGATCCCTGACAAACCGGTTACACAGCTTCCAGCCCAACGAGCAATTGGAATTTCTTGAACTTCTGAAACCTGTCTACTACCGCCAGTCCGACCGCCTGAACTCCAAAATGTCCTGGCTCCAGGAGTATTCCGACAAGTTATATGGGGCCAACCAGTATGACGCCTCTCTCGAGATCCTGAAAAAAATAGTGGCGGACAATCCGCAGGATTCAAACACCCTCATAAAATATGCCAGGAGGCTTGCGGACACTGGTGAAATCAAGACGGCTGTCGAGCTGCTTGAGAACGCCCTCAAAACTCCGCACAAGCGCTGGCAGCAGTATCAGCTTTCAAACATCCAAAACACTATGCTGGATATCTTTGAGAGAGCCGGATGGCATGACCGCCAGATTCCCTTCCTCGTCGCCATTATTGGGGATAAGAAAGCAACTGCAGACCAGAACCTGTGCCAGAAATACCTGACTGTCCTGCTGAAAGCCGACCGCGAACCTGAAGCCGACAAGATCGCGATCGCCTGGCTCAACCCGGTGACCGCAGACGCAAAACTCAATCCGGCGGAACTCGCGAAGGCTCTCGCCGCGGCAAACTACATGCTCGGAAATATCCATCAATATCATTACTACTCCTCTAACTGGATAGATGAAAGATGGCTTGAGCTTCTCGGAAGGACCGTGGAATCTTCGGCAGAAAAGACCGGTTCGTCCCAAATCGCCAGGACCATCATGGGCGACCCCCGCTTTGGAAAAACGGACATCTGCCGGAAACTGCGTGCAAAATTCGCAAATTACCTGCAGGGCGACATCTCGAAAACGGATTTCACCATTGTTCAGTCGTTCCTTGTCTGGATCGAGGCAAACGATCCGGCTGTCGAAGAAGACGCCTGGAAGAAGATCGCGGCAAATCTCGAAAAATGCTGGGCTCTCGAGATTGAGGCTTTCAAATCCAAAAACGATCCTATTGGCAACCCAAGCCTCAACCAGTTCACCCAATGGGGATACCTGGCAACAGATGTCTACAGGAATCATCTCGATCCAGCCGAATATCTCCGTTTCTGCCGCAGGCAGTTCACCGAAGGGCCTGCCGCCTGCCGCGACACCTATGCGGAACAATTGTTCATGGCCTGCCTGTCTCAGGGCTGGAGCCAGGAAATCGAAACCGAAGCCTTTGTCATTCTCGACAAATTAGCCTGCGGAGATGGAGACACTGACAAGATTTATTCCCAGGCAAATGCCCTCATGTCACTGGTTGACTGGATGATCGAAGGACATAAATTCGCCATCGTCTTTGCATACACTTCTGAAAAAAGAGATCCCGGCCAGAAAGCCCTTATCGAAACCGCCATTGCCTTGACCCCGGAAATGAAAAGCCAGCTGTCAAAAGTTCCCGCAAAACCTATGCATGAGCTCACGCGGACAGAACGCATTCTACTCGACGCCATTGCATTAAAGCTCAGCCGCGAGGCCGCGGTGCTACGCCTGAAGAATGAACAAGGGCGCCAGCCCAAGGCGCTGCTCCCCTGGTTCGCAGTCGAACGCATGGACATCCAGACCCGCCTCGCAACATCGGAAAAAGGCGCAGACCTCGCAGTTCCGGCAATCAAGTCATTGGCGGAGGAGGCGCTTGGTCTTCTTGAAAAAACACTTCCTGATAAATTCGCCCAGGCATCCGACCTTCTGCTGTTCAACCGTCAGCTCTCACTGGCGAAATTCCTCATCATCAAGTCTGTTTCCGATACGAAGGATAAAAAAGGGAAACCTGCGAATTCCGCAGCACTCGACGCCCTGCTCGCATATTGCGGTGCCGGGGAGGACTGCACGGACAAAGAACGGCGCATTTTCTGGCGTAAACAGATTTATGAAATTCTCCTGGCCCTTGATCGCCCGGCCGAACTCGAGACTTTTCTGCGGAAATGGATCAAGGCAGATGAGAGCTTCAGTCCCTGGCGAGTACCCCTGGCCTATCTGCTGGCCGAGACCGACCGTATCCCCGAAGCCGTCACCATTCTCGAGACAGTCGAATCCGGTGATGAACTCGGAGCCTCCGAATACAAGGCATTGTCAGGCTGGTATATGGCCTTGGACAAAAAAGAGCAATACCATTCCGCAAAGATAAGCCAGTATGAGTCAATGGGAGATTATCCACTGCAGGAACTTCTTTATAATGAGCAGAATAAATTGTCGCGTCACAGATACGATGACGATGATGGTGTTCCGGCAAACTTGGATCCTGATACTATCGACATACTCACTGTCTACCTGCGAAAATCGCAAAACCCTTCCAGCTGCATGTGGACTGTCCGGGATATATATGGGAAAACCCGTGATTTCCGCCTCTTGAAATGCCTGGTCGAGGGGATGCTCGGGCATAGTGCCCAGCAAATTTATCCTTTGTTCCTTAAAGAACTGCACAGCATCCTGAATGAGATCAGGGACGAGGCCACGGCGGATCAATTGCTCGCGGCCATCGGCGAAATCCGCAGGAAGAACCTGACTCCGGTTGATCGTCGCGCATTATTCCTGCTCGAGGCCGACGTCAAACGCCGCGCGAGCGAAGTATTGAACCAGCCCGGACAGCATCTTTCCGGCGCACTAGCAGCGCTCAAGGCGGCCTTCCGCGAGTCATGGAGCCAAGGCGAGCCACGGTTAATGGCTGAATATCTTGCGGATCTCGGAAAAATATCCCAGGAAAGCCTGGCTACGGAACAATTGAACCAGCTCGAGACCCTTTACAAACGGACTGAGGAAAGCGCGATTGACCGCCTTGAAATAGCCCAAGCCTACGCCCATATCCTCGGATATTATTCAAAGTATGACAAGGGCATCGCTGTCATGGTCGGGGCACTCGAAGAATATCGTCGGGCATCTGGCGGAACCCTCAACAGCAATTCAAATTCGCCTATGGAAACCCTTATATCGTTTTTTGAGAACCAGCGCCATTTCGTCCAGGGTGAAAAGTGGATGAGGACCGAACTTGGCCGGCCTACAAACGAAACACTGCGCGAATGGCTTCTGGAACGTTTGTTCAACCTTTACGAGAAAGCATTGCAGCAAGGTGCTGAGACTGCGCTGGGTTCCAGGCAGGCCTTGTATAAGGCTGTCAACATCGAAATCATCGGGGAACTGGGCGGCTCTGTTACGCCAAGACATCTGGCCGAATTGATTTCGCGATACTGCGGGATCGCCAACGATGCAAAGAATTTAAAACTTGAGGGAGTTGCGGACAATATAAAGTTATTCGCGGCGGAAGTGCTTCCGGCTGTCCTGCAGCGCCTGTCCCGTGACTCGCATTTCTACCAGCAGAGCGTCGGAACTGTGGCAACGGCCTTGCATAATCTGGTCAGTGCCCGCGACGGACTCGCCTTCCTGATCCTACGCGCTGAAAACGAACCCAAGTGGCTGCGCTTCTCCTATGATTCATTCTGGCAGAGACACAGTTCAAATCTGGCGCTTTGGCGGACTGAAGTGAAGGATCTGGGCGATCTCGAACCGAGGCTACTGGCGATCGTCCTCTGCGAACTTCGCTACGATCTCGAGCGTCAGCAGGCTCGAAGCCGTGAAATGTATGCCCATAACAGCGGGCATTTTTTCTGGCAGGAAAAGGCTGAAGATTTCGCAAAGGTGGCTGAAGAAGTATATGCGAAGAGGAGCGCTTCCGGCTTCACTGTGAATTATATAGCGTGGTACATGTTTGAGGGCCTTGATCTAAAGGCTCGCGCCATCAACATGCTGTTCGACGCCTGGCGCCGCGAATTACTCGATGAGACCGGACAATTCACACTCATCGAATTCCTGCACCGCTGCGAGAGATACAAGGAATCGATCCCTGTAGCTGAAAAACTCGTCAAATGGCGGCCGGATAATATCCAATATCGCCGTTATCTGATTGTCAGCTATGCCAGAAGCGGGCAGATGGATTCCTCCGAACAGGCACGACAGAGCGCCGAAGATCATTTCAAGAAAATCGGAATGTGGGATGAGAATGTCATCTCAGTTCTGGCCAACGCATGCCTGGACAGCGGAATCTTCAAATGGGCAGTGGCGTATTTCGACGAGGTCATAGCACTGCACAAGCGGACCTTTCGGGCATCCGCCGGAGGAGATGGGACATTGTCGCAATATTATGCCTATCTGGCGAAGGCACATGCCGGACTGGGCAACACTCCCGAGGCGGTCGATGCCGCCGCAGGCGCAGTTATAAGCTGGGGGCGTTCACTCGACAACCGCCGGGAATCAATCGGAACACTGGTACAAATCCTGAGCGAGTCGAAGAACCTCGATGGATACGTTGAAACGCTAAACAGGCAAGTCGAAAAAACAAAGTTGGACAGCCCTATTGTCCGCAAGGCGCTCGGACAGGTTTATTCCGGCAGGAACGAGCATGAAAAAGCTGTTATTCAGTTCCGCCTCGCGATCAAGGGCCAGCCAAACGATATGGAGACGCATGAGGCGCTGATCGCATCCCTGGACGCACTAAATCAGCCTGAGCAGGCCGTGGAACAGCTTCTCGATCTTGGGGAACTCCTTCCGCGTGAGATCTCCATCCGCCAGAAGGCCTATGACCGGCTGATCTCCCTGAAACAGCCCCTCATGGCCGAACGCGCCGCAACTTCGATAGTCGAAGCAGCCCCGACCGAAGCTGAAACCCATCAGGCCCTGGCCGAACTGCGCCAGAAACAGGACAGATGGGAGGCCGCTGCCAGCCATTGGAAACGCGTCTGCGAATTCCGCGCACTCGAACCGACCGGTCTGCTTGGATTGGCCAAGGCACAGGTCCGGCTCGGAAAGACTGCGGAGGCAAAGGATACTGTCAATAAAATCCTGGCGAAAAAATGGCCTGACCGTTTCCTCAATGTTCAAAACGAGGCAAGGGAACTTCTGAAAAAATAAATTTTTCACTGGGTGAAAAATTTATGACTTCCTGGAAAGCCATGAATCTCGGAGAGCTTTTGCCGTCTCGAGTTTTTTCTCAAGCTTGGAATATTCGGCTCTGCCAATGTTCCTTTTGAACTCCTGCAGGTTTCTCTCGAACTCACAGATAGTTTTTATGATCGGCTGAGAGTTGTTCTCAATGATCTCGCGCCACATCTGCGGGGCGGAAGAGGCGATACGCGTTGTGTCGCGGAATCCGCCGGCACATCCCTTTTCCCTTACAGATCTCGATTTTGCATCTCCAAGCGCGGTCAATGTCATGATCGCGGAAATGATATGGGGGACATGGCTCGTGTGGGCAACTGTCATGTCGTGTGTTTTCGCATCTATCTTTATGACTTCGGCTCCGGCCGTCCTCCACATTCCAGCAACTTCATTCACAAGCCGTGGTGGAGTCTTCGGGTCAGGAGTCAGGAAAACTATCGCTCTGTTATACATATCCACCCGTGCGGCATCTGCCCCGCTCTGTTCGGAACCGGCCATCGGATGGCTTCCGATGAAATGGACCTTTTTTCTGGCAAGGACAGGAGTGACGGCCTTTACAATCTTTTCCTTAACACTTCCGACATCCGTGACTATGGCGCCTTTCTTCCAGCATTTTGCGAACTTCGCACAAAACTCGATGATCATCGGGACAGGAAGGCAGATCACGGTGATGTCAGCATCTGCAACAGCTTCTTCAGGAGTTTCAAAAACCTTGTCGACGACTTTGTTCTTCAAGGCCTGCACGCGCGATTCCGGACGACGGCTCCAGCCGACGCGTACGAAATTTTTGCCTTTGAGAGCCATCCCCAGCGAGGTCCCGAGAAGTCCGAAACCGATTATCGCAACAGTTTTTCTAATAGGATTTTTGCTTTTCATAATCTTTCAAGATAATCCGGAGTTGCTGAAGAATCAAGACAAATAAAGGGAACCGCTAAAGAATCTCCTGTTGTTCATCTGGCAATCCTGAAGGGGATATCTCCCGTGGAGTTGTCAGGGAACCCTCCTTCATCCGTAAGATTTCCGCCCAGGCTGTATATCATATATCCATTGCGACGCAGAAAGCATGCCTCCTTCTCATAAGAATCAGCTTTTTCTCCAAAGCTTTTCACCTTATGCAATACGATGTTTTTCTTTTCCATCCCGGGATATTCCGCATCCTTCTGGAGGAAATAATCATAACCCCCTTTTTTATACTGGAAATTACCGCCTGTAAAAGGATCCTGCGGCAATACAGGAAGGAATTCAGGCACAAGCATGTCCAGCGATTCAGGCAAAGCACGGTTCTTCAGCCTGTAGCGTTCGATTGCAAGCGCGGTCATGGCGGCCCTATGCATGGCAAGGATCTGTGCTTTTTTGCTTATGGCTGTCGACAACCCCGGCATCATCATGCCGACAGGAATAAAAGCCAGTTTATCATAAGGGCTTAAAGACGACCTCTCCTTTCCTGCACGTTCATAGAAGGCATTGTCATTGACGGCGGTGTCTTTCAAAGCCTTTGGGAAAGGTTTTTTACTGTCCTCCATCGCCGGAGTGATAAATTCCATCCATATTATTTTGCTTTTCATGGAAATCCCCGAAATTTTCTGGAACTTGATCAATGCAGATGTTCCCGCTGAACTCCCTTCGCCTGATAATACTTCACTGGCCCAGAACTTGCTCCAATCCATATCTATGAAGAATACATTTTCGCCCGCGAGCGCGCGGTTCAGCCCATATGGATTTTCAGTATTTTGAATAGCGTTCATGATCCGCTGGAGCTGCGCTTCATCAAGTTCAACACGGCTCAGAAGATTTTCAACGGCATTTATAGCAATGGCATTACATGCATTCCGGACAAGAAAAGATATGAGCACGGGTTCACGATCGAGGGAGCGTGCAATCCCGAATATGTACTCAATGTCTTCCAGGCAGGTCTCCAGATCGCCTTTTTCAGACGCCAGAAGTGATTCAAGGGCCAGCAGACGCACCCCGTTCCGGAGACGGGAAAGGTGAGGAAGAAAGATCATATAGCCTTCCTTCAGGTCTATTTTAAACCGGCATTTCTCCATCTTGGCGGCCATTTTGAAGAACTGCAGGCTCTCCTTGTTTGTTTCTAGATAGATGGCAGACATCTTCCTTTCCCGTTCTGAAAGCATATCCGGAGGCACAGGAGTCCTGCATGTCCCGGCAATTGGAATGTTCTTCATCGGCTCCCAGGCGCCATCCTCTGCTTTTTTTCCTGCCAGCTCAGGGACTTTTCCTGCAAAATCGCATTTCCCAATTTCAATAAAGCTATCAAATCCCCTCTGGTAGACAAGGACCGCGTTATCCTCGTCCTTCACAGCAGTATACCAGGAGTCAAGTTCGGAAAGGGTTACAGGATATCCGGCCTCGCGGAGAACCTTCAGCTTTGCATCAAGCTTTGTTTTCAGCCCGTTCATGTAGCTGCCGTACACGAAATAGACAAAAAGAAAGAATATTATCGCAAGTACAAATATCAGGCCTAGGAACAACATCAGCATCTTGAATACATTATTCCTGCCGGCAACAGCATCCTGTTTGTCTTCCATGAAACCAGTATCCTTTTAAAGTCATGATTTCTAAGAAATATTTTCACTTCCAACTGCAAGAATATTTGATTTTCATAATGTATGGAGAGGAATCAGGAAGAAACCACCGTCTTCAAGGCTGAAAGGAAACGAATGTTTTCATTTTCCTTTCCTATGGAAACCCTTATCCATTCAGGAAGATTGTATGGCCCCATAGGACGGACGATCACGCCTTTCTTCTGGAGCTCGTTGAAGACTTCAAATCCATTGCCGACTTTTATCAAGATGAAATTGGCGACAGGAGGCTCGAATACCAGTTTCATATCGGAACATGCCTTCATGATCAGATGTGCGCCTTTCTTGTAGGTCCTGCGGGAACGTCTGACAAAACTCTGGTCGTCGAGGGCTGCAGTCGCTGCGATCTGAGCCATCCTGCTCAAGTTGAAAGGCTGACGCGGCTTTTCCAGAGCATGTATGATCTCAGGTTTCGCTATTCCATATCCCACCCTGAGTCCGGCAAGGCCGTAGGCCTTCGAAAAACTCCTTAAGACAATGACATTGCGATTTTCCCTCACAAAGGACAGCGTGTCCGGCATCCTCTTGTAGGTAATTTCCGCATACGCCTCGTCGAAGACCACGAGGACATCGTCAGGCACTTTCTCCATGAATTTCCTGACTTCCCTGTCCCTGACCATGGTTCCGGTAGGATTGTTCGGATTGCATATGAAGACTACGCGTGTGTTGTCCTTTATCGCCTTACGAATGGCCCTGAGGTTGTGTGTCAGCCCTTTCATCGGGGCTTCAATGACTTCCGCGCCGAACATGCCGCAGATGATCTTGTAGATCACGAACGCCTTCTCGCTCATCACGGCCGAAACTCCGGGATAGAGGAAGCTGTGGCCGATGAACTCTATCAGTTCATTGGATCCACAGCCGAATATAAAATGATCAGGAGGAAATCCATAATGCTCGGATATTCTTTTCCGCAGGTAATATGCCCCTCCATCGGGATACAGGTGCATTTCCGAACATGCCTTCTTCATCGCCCTCATTGCCTTCGGAGAAGGACCGAGAGGAGATTCGTTCGAGGCCAGCTTTATGATGTCATCAGGATCAAGCCCGAGTTCGCGCGCAACCTCCTCTATCGGTCTTCCCGGCTGATAGGGTGAAACTTTCATAACATGCGGATTGACGTGTTTTAAAACAGACATGGTTTATTTTCGATTTTTAATTTTTGATTTAAAAGCATTTAAACAACAGAACAAAATACTAAGACACGCTAAAGCTGTGAACTCCAACTAATTTCCAATCACAAATTTCCAGTTACAAGTTACGAGTTTCCAGTATCAAGTATCAAGTTACAAAATATCTCTTGAACGCGGATAACTTCCCAGTATCCTGACAAACTGGCACATGTACTTGAGCTTCTTTAAAGCCTTCTGCGGAGCGGGATCCTCATGGTGCCCGTGGAAATCCAGGAAGAAATAGTATTCCCAGTTCCTCCGTTTGGACGGACGGCTCTCGATCATCGTCAGAGTCACTTTCTCGTTCTTGAACGGCAGCAGCGAATCATAGAGCGCCCCTACCCTGTCCTTTATTGCATAGCAGATGGAGGTCTTGTCATCACCGGTCGGACGCGGTTCCTGCCATCCGAGCACTAGGAACCTTGTCGTATTGTCGGCATTGTCCTCGATGTTGTCGGCTACAATGTCGAGCTTGTAGAGTTCTGCGGCAAGCGTGCTTGAGATTGCGGCGGAATATTTCTCCTCTGCAGCGACCTTTGAAGCCTTGGTTGAGCTCGATGATTCAATTGTCTCGACTCCGGGCAGATGCTCCTGCAGCCAGCTTCTGCACTGGCCGAAGATCTGCGCGTGGCTGTAGACTTTCCGGATCTTGCTCATCGGGCATTTCGCCAGAAGGTTGTGATGGATCCTGGTATTGATCTCGGCGCATATCTTCGCGGAGGAATTCACAAGCATGTCGAGGGTATGGTTCACCGCCCCTTCGGTGGAGTTCTCGATCGGGACAACCCCGTAGTCTATGCGTTCGGTCTCCACATCATTGAAAACGTCGGATATCCCGGATTTCGGGACATACTTTGCGCAATGGCCGAACTTGCTGAGAGCCGCAAGATGCGTGAACGAGGCTTCCGGACCGAAGAAACCGATCGTCAGAGGCTTCTCGAGTGAAATAGCCCCGGACATAACTTCCCTGTAGATGGCCCTGAGGGCCTGTGGTGACATCGGTCCTTTGTTGAGCTTTTCAAGCCTTCCGAGCAGCGCCTTCTCACGTTCGGGAACATAGATTTCGCGTGAGGTCCTTTGTTTCAGATGCCCTATCTCGATGACGTGCTTGTAGCGCTCATTTATGAGCTTGACTATCTTTTCGTCAATCTGGTCTATCTCTTTCCTGAGTTCGTTAAGCATGGGAGCCCCGCTGTTTTATTCTGATTTATCTCAAACCATTAAAATAACACCTTTTAAGGGTAAAGAAAAGGGGAGTTTGAAAAGTAGGGATGGGCTTTAGCCTGTCCCTGTCTTTGAATTATTTAGAGACTGTCAATAATGTCGCAAGGCAGCTTCCATATGTTTTTACTGTTGAATGCAAAATGCTGCAAGGATTGATTTAGGAAGTTAGAATGATAATCTTATGTCCAATTGAAAATAAAAATGAAAATCCATTTCAAACTGTCAATTATCCTAATCTCTCTCATGCTGATAGTTTTTTCCTCGCTGGGCGAGGAAAAAGCCCCCGAGGCGAAGCCGAAGGTGCAGGAAACCGGATTCTGGGAAGGCATAGGCAATCTCTTCCTGCCGCATGCCGAGAAACGAAATGTTCTGTATGAAAAGCAGACCCAGTATTTCCTTGTGACCGTCGAGGAGGACAGCAAAGGTCTCAGGCATATGGTGTTCAATCCCAACAAGGGCTCCCAGGGGATATGGAATCCGAAGATGCCGGATGAACTGATCTCCAACTACTGCAGGTTTTCAACGATATTCCTGCCCGCCCTGAAAATCCCTCCTAAAAGAGTACTGTTCATCGGCCTCGGTGCAGGTATTGTGCCTAGGTTCGTAAGGAAGAACTTCCCGGATGCTGTCATCGACATCGTCGAAATAGATCCGGAAATAACAATCATCGCGGAAAATTATTTCGGATTCAAGAAGGATGACAAGATCAAGATCACGATCGGGGACGGCCGGGACTTCATCAACCGCAACAAGGAAAAATACGATGTCATCTTCATCGACGCCTACACCGCCGACCGGATCCCGTTCCAGCTCACGACCATCGAATTTTACCAGACAGTCCGCGACTCTTTGGCTCCGGACGGCATAATGACTGCGAACATCGCAAACCTCGGGAAACCAACGTTCATAGCGAGCGAGATAAAAACTGTCCGGTCCGTTTTCCCGGACCTTGCAGTTTTTATAACGGAGAACAACTCGAATTATATCCCGTTTTCGTCGTATGGCAGGAAACTCGACAATGCAGAGCTGAAGGAGAAGGCCTTGAAAATAGAAGCGGAGAAAAGGCTCAGCCTGAACATCGGTGAAATGCTCGACACGAGGATGCCAGAGGACGAGATCGGAAAAATGATTGAAAAGGTGGATATACTGAAGGATGATTTCGCACCCATCGAAACAATGAAGTAGGTTGACAGGATAACAGGATTTTCAGGATAATAATTAAATACAGACTCTAAAAGTGCAATTCAACTTTTCCATCATCCTTATAATATCTTGTTAATCCCGTAATCCTGTCTATAATATTGTCTCTATGTCAAAAACAATTCTATATTCAATCGCTTTCCTGACGGGTTTCGCCGTTATGGGATATGAGATACTGGGCACTAGGATACTTGCCCCGGTATATGGAAGCGAAATTTTTGTCTGGGGGGCGATCATTTCCGTCTTCCTCGCCGGACTATGCATCGGATATGCAGCCGGCGGAAGGATTGCCGACAAAAGATCGGACATCCACATTCTTTCAAGGATCATCCTGGTCCCTTCGGTGCTCATAGTCCTGACACCCTACTACGCTCCTTGGATGTGCAATATTTTCAAGGCGATGAATCTTGACACAAGGCTTGGCGCACTGCTTCTTTCAATTGTTCTTTTTTTGGTCCCCTGCATCTTCATGGGGGCTGTCATACCCATCATTGTAAAAGCCATTGCCACCAATATTGAAAAAGTCGGATCTTCGGCGGGAAATGTGTATTCTATCTCCACAGCAGGCAGCATTGCAGGAACACTGTTCACATCCTTTTATCTAATAAGCTGGATGGGCGTCCTGAAGGGAATCCAGATGATCGGAATAATCGTCGCGGCATGCTGGTTTTTATGCCTTTATTATCATTACAGGAATAAGAAAAGGAAGGGACAGCCTTAAGTCCGTCCCTTCTTTTTCTTATAACATTTAAATTTGTGGAAAATGAGTTTCAACGGAATATTAACTATTGCCTTCCTCTCGGTCCTCTCCGTAAACGGAGCGGAGCCCGCAGACAAACAACAAAAGGAAAATACAATCATGGAAATATCTTCTTATCTCGATGACAAGCCCGTCGGTCCTGGAATCAGGATCTCCGACAGGGAGAAATGGGACAAGCTAAAAGAAGCCGCGGCTTTCAAAAAGGCTGTCCCTAACGCCGAAAAACTCCTGAAGGAGCCGATGCCTGAAACCTCGGACGATGTTTATCTCGATTTCAGCAGGACAGGCAACCGCACAAGATGGCAGGACGTAAACTTCAAAAGGCGGAGCAGGATCAAGACGCTCACACTTGCCGAATGCCTGGAGAACAAAGGCCGTTTCATCCCGGCACTGGAGGAATCTATAAGTGAGATATGCAGGGAGAAGACCTGGGTAATGCCGGCTCATGACCGCAAGCTTGACAATTTCAACGGAAAAGTCCTGGAAATAGATCTTGCCTCAAGCATGCTCGGACTCAGTCTGGCGACTTCATATTTCGTCCTTGGAGACAAACTAAGCCAAGGCTGCCGGACAATGATCGAAGAGAACATCAGAAGGAGAATTGTCACCCCCTATAAGAACATGCTCTCAGGAAAACAGCCGATGTGGTGGCTCAAGGGGGAAAGCAATTGGAACGCCGTATGCCTCGGCTGCGTTACCGCCACAGGACTCACCATGCTTGAATCAAAGGAGGAGCGAGCCTTGTTCATCTCTGAAGGTATCAAGTATTCGAAATATTATGTGGCGGGCTTCACGGATGACGGCTACTGCAGCGAAGGACTGGGTTACTGGAATTATGGGTTCGGCCATTATGCCATACTTACCGAAGCCATACTGAAGGCTACACACGGGAAGATGAATCTTTTCAATGACAAGAAAATAAAGGTCATGTCTGAATTCCCCGTAAATATCGAGATCATCAATGGAGTGTATCCCGCCTTCGCAGACTGCGACATCAAAGCCAGGCCCAGGGATTCACTGGTCAAATACATAGCCTACAGATATGGGCTGACGGATGGATATGACAACTTCAACTGCGATGATGATCTGTTCCACTGTCTCGCCGCCTCATTCCCGGAAAAGACCGAAGTCCCTGAGCTTCCCGGGAAAGCTGATGACAAGCTAAGGTCATGGTTCAACAATGCCGGAGTACTGATATGCCGTCCTGCAAAAGACAGCTCCTGCAAGATCGGAGTCGCACTGAAAGGCGGCCACAATGGTGAACAGCACAACCACAACGATGTCGGCTCCTACGTAATCGTACTCGGCAAGGAACCGATCGTCCTTGATCCCGGCGGCGAGGTATACACTGCCAGGACTTTCAGCGCCAAACGTTATGACAGCAATCTCCTCAACTCGTTCGGACATCCGGTGCCAGTCGTCGCAGGACAGCTCCAGAAGACCGGCAAGGAGGCGAAGGCGATAATACTGAAGACAGAATTCTCCGATGTGTGCGACACCTTTGAAATGGACATAAGCTCGCTTTACGATGTCAAAGAACTGAAATCCCTGAAAAGATCCTTCGTGTATTCGAGAAAAGGGGACGGTTCCTTGACGGTGACGGACGAAGTGGCCTTTTCAAAACCCATGGCCTTTGAAACCGCAATAGTGACTTTTGGCTCCTTTGAGAAGAAAACAGGTTCGTCGCTGGTGATCAGTTCAGGGAAGGAGAAGATACTTGCGGAATTCTCCACCGACGGCGGTGAAATTGAAATCACATCCGAGGAGATAAAGGAGGAAAGGCACAGCAAGCTCGACCCTACCCGTATCGCCCTGACGCTGAAAGGTCCTGTGGAAAAGGCCAAGATAACGGTGAAATACAGCCCGTTATGAGAATCTGAATCTGTGCTGGTAGTTACTAATAGTCTCGAAATAGAATGGAGTTCCAAAATAAAGGAGGGCGGGTTTTCCAACCCGCCATATACGGGTAACGCGGGTTGGAAAACCCGCGCTCCTTTGAAGAGGAAATGCATCGAGACTATTAGTAACTGCAAACAAAGACGTTCCGTACTAGAAAGTTTCATTTGCATATCCTGAAAGACCAGCGGGAATTGACAGCATCTGGAATTTTTCAATCTTTTTTACTTTTTCCACTTGCATACCTCGTGCTCCGATGTATTATAGCCTCGGAACACGAGGTATATGGGAAATGGCATAAGGCGCCTATGGCCAAAGCCGCAAAATGGAGGCTGGAAAACTATGGATTTCTCTCCCGATCTTGTAAAAGGAAGCATCGAGCCGGTCATTCTCCAACTGCTGAGCGAGCAGGAACGGTACGGCTATGAGATCATCAAGACTGTAAATCTGCGTACTGGCAATGTATTCGACTGGAAGGAAGGAACCCTGTATCCCTGGCTGCACAGATTGGAAGGCGACAAATTGATCCAGAGCCGCTGGGTTGAGGCTGACTCTGGGCGGCAGCGCAAGTACTACCGGATAACGAAACGCGGGCTTGCCTCCCTTGCCGAACGCAAGGACGAGTGGAACAGTTTCTCAAAGGCGGTAAACGCGCTTCTCCTTGTCCAACCTGCATGAACTGGAGGTGGAGCCATGAATGGAAACAGTAAAACCGATGAATTCCTTGATGCAGCAACATCCGGACTAAGAAAAGACGTTGAACTCCAACTCGATGTAAAGGCTGAACTGCGTTCGCATCTCGAGGAATACCAGCACGAAGCCGAATCCAGAGGGCTTGCTCCTGAAGCCGCTGCCGACGAGGCAGTGCGTGCCATGGGCACTCCTGTTGAAATCGCCGACGGCCTTGAACGCGCCAACCGACACCGCATGCGGCTGCGGACACTTGTAAGAATAGCGGTCCAATGGCTTCTTGCGCCTTTGGCAATCGCTATAGCTTTCCTGACAACCGACTGGGGATCTCTCATGATCATTCAAACGGCACAAGTTTTCGGATGTGGATTTCAAGTACCTGACATCCTCATGGTGCAAAGGAAATTCTCTCCTGATGAAAACCTTATACTGAATGGTGATACAACAAAACCGACTCCACTCGCCCAGCAGAAGGCGATCTTCGATAAATGTCCCCAGAACAAGGTCTACATGCACAACTATATGACACATCTGCTAAACAAAAGTTATGAATTTGGCCCAACGCCTGAAACTCGTAACAAAAAACTGTCTGAGGAGATTATAAAACTCCGTTCTCTGGATCCGGACAACGCACGTTTCGACTACATCCTTGCCAGCCTTTTGCTTGAACAGGCTGCAGAAATTAAGTCCGTCCGGACAACTGGAACAAATGGCAAACCAAAAGATACATACGACGTGTTGATAAAAGACCGTGCAAAGCTGGATGAGGCGATGTCCCATTTCAAGGCAGGTCTTGCCAAACCGGAATGGCGGCGCTATACCCGCGAAATGGCCGTAGAACAACTGAATATAATGGGCGAACCGACTTCGTTCCTAGAGCAGATCTCCCAGATCGACCTGCTTGCCGGCCTAATGCTGCCAGACATGCAACACCTCCGTAATTTGGAGCGCGCAACAATATTCTACAGCGAACTAATGGCAAAGGAAGGGCATCGCGATGAAGCTGACCTTTTCCTGAACGCACACCGAAAATTAGTTCCTCAGATCAACAAGGACTCTTTCACTCTTATAGATATTTTCGTGGTCTCTGCGATTGCGAACCTTGCAGCAGAGCGCGTGCCCGAAATTTATGAATCAATTGGAGATAAGGTTGCGGCTGAGAAGGCACGCAAGGAAGCCACAGCCCTTGCTGCGCCCGTCAAGAACTGGAAGGATAAGAAAGACAAGGATGCCAAGGTCCCGGCAGGGACTTTGAAGACCTTTGACATGGATCTGAAACTCCATGGCGGAATCCTCGCTGGAATGCTCCTCCCCGCACTGGGAGAATATCCAACACGCGAAGAGCTGGCTCCAGGCCGTCATCTGGACTATGTGGTGGCCGAAGGCTTCGCTCTTATATTTCTGTCTTTAGTCCTCTTCATCCTGATCCTGTTTTCAGTGCTGGCGGGAATGCACTATCGCTGGATCCGTGGAGGAGGCGCTGGCATACTCCTGCTGCTGCCTGGGATAGGCGAAGTTGTACGCATGATGGTGTACGGAGTACTTCTGCCTCTAACAGGTTACTATCTCATCACTCGCTGGCTTCCCTGGTGTGGATGGGATCTGAACATTTTCATGAGATTTTCCTCTTTTATCTCGCAAATCCTCGCCTTGTTTCTGGTCATGCTGGTTTCTATTGTCGCTACCGCAAGAAGTATTGTACGTAGGCGCTGCCAGGAACTTCTCCTGCCAGTTCCCCCTCCTATGACCAGTTTTTGGAAAATCGCCTGGTGCAGCCTCATAAGCTTTTTTGCCATTGTCTCTATAATGCCGGATCTCTGTATAAATAACGACACATACGGTCTTATACAGATCTTGACGACAACAGGTCTTGCTGTACTAACCGTCCTGGCATTGATCGTCCACGGCATATACTGTGATATACGCAGGGGCAAAACATTTGCGGCCTACTACGGAAGTCTGTTCAGAACTCTTCTTCCGGTCCTGGCTCTGTCTCTGATCCTCGTCAACATATGTTCCAGACCCTATCTGCGCATGGAGGAAAAACGACTGCTTGCCAGAGACACACTCATGCGTCCGAATGCCAATGCTGGTTTCACGTCTCTGGAATTACGCGTGACGCAACGGCTCAAGGGAGAGATACAACAGGCTTCAGAATCAATATCCCATGACGCCAAATGATTGCATTGTGAATTCCAAATCTTGTTAATCCTGCAATCCTGTCTATATATCTCCTTGTTCTAATCTGTAATACTATCCTTCACCTTCTTGTTTTTTTGCACATTTGTCACAAAATCAATTGTTAAGTTTTTGCATAGCAAAAAGTTGACAATTAGGAGTTTTTCGTGTGATTAGTGTGTTTCGTGGTTTATATTTTCTGTCTGTCCGACATAGCTTCTTAGCGACGGCGGATGTATTCCGTGTGCTCTGTGGTTATAAAATTACTCTGTGAAAGTCTGTGGCATGAAAATCGCGAAAATAATACTCGGCCTGTCTTTGGACAGGTCCTTTGACTACCTGATCCCGGAGGAGATGGAATCCCAGGTCCATACCGGAGTGCAGGTCTATATTCCTTTTGGCAAGACCCAGAGGCGCGGTTATGTCGTAGGAGTTAAAAATGAATCTTCCTATCCCCTGGACAAGCTCAAGAAGATCGACAGCGTCTGCGAAGTCCACCCGAAGATCCCCGACACCCTCCTCAGGCTTGGAAAATGGATCTCCGAATACTACTGCTGTTCGCAGGAACAGGCAGTACGTGCCCTCCTCCCGAGCGCGGTCAGAAGCGGAAAGATCAAACGCAAGAGAATAAAGCTTTATTACCTGGTGTCGCCGGAAGAAGCCCAGAAATACATATTTGAAAAAGGAAAAAAATCCCCCGCCAGAACAAAAGTGATCCAACTCCTCCTCCAGCACCCCGGCGCTTCTTCGGAATTCATTAAACGCGAGACTTCCGCTGGAAAAAGCATCCTCACGGCATTGGTAAAAGGAAAAATGCTGATTGAAGAGGACAAGGAAGTCTACCGCAATCCGTTCGCCAATACTGAATACGTGAAATCCGCTCCTCCGGAACTGACAACCGAACAGAAGGCGGCGGTCGACAAGATAAGCGGAATGATGGGCTCCCCTGCAGCGAAACCACATGCTTTGCTGCTTTACGGCGTCACCGGCAGCGGAAAGACCGAAGTCTATCTCCGCGCCATTTCCGTCGCCCTCCAGCAGGGAAAGGATTCAATAGTGCTCGTTCCGGAAATCTCCCTGACTCCCCAGACGACCGAAAGATTCCGTTCGCGGTTCGGAGACATGGTGAGCGTCCTGCACAGCTCGCTGAGCGACGGTGAAAGGTTCGACGAATGGACAAGGATCCACCGCGGACAGGTGAAAATTGTCGTCGGCGCGAGATCCGCTCTGTTCGCACCGTTCAAGAATCTCGGTTTGATCATCGTCGACGAGGAACATGAGAATTCCTATAAGCAGGACGAAGCACCCCGCTACCACGCCAGGGACGTGGCTGTCATGCGCGGTTTCATGGAAAAGGCAGTTGTCATACTCGGTTCCGCCACTCCTTCATTCGAATCATATCACAATGCCTATACTGGCAAATACGCGATGGCTGAGCTGACGAAGCGCATAGACAACTGCGTCATGCCGAAGATCAAGATCGTCGACATGCAGATCGAATTCATGAAGGGAGCAGGGAAGATTTTCTCCGGCGAGCTCGTGGACGAGATCAGGGGCCGTCTTGAAAAGGGGGAACAGACAATAATTTTCCTGAACCGGAAGGGTTTCGCCACTAGGATGATCTGCACCAAGTGCGGATACGTGGCGTCATGTTCCGAATGTTCGATGACATATACATATTCGAAAAAGCGCGAGAGCCTCTCCTGCCATCTCTGCGGCGCTGTCATCCCCGCACACAAAAGCTGTCCTCAATGCGGTGATCCCGAGATCAGATACAAGGGACTCGGCACTGAAAGGCTCGATAACATCGCAGAGGAGCTTTTCCCTCATGCGAAGATCGCAAGGATGGACCATGACACGATGACCCACAAGGATTCCTATGAGAAAGTCCTGCGCGAATTCCGCAACCGGAAGATCGACATCCTGATCGGTACACAGATGATCGCCAAGGGACTGGATTTCCCGAACGTCACTCTTGTCGGGATAATAAACGCAGATCTCAGCCTCTACTTTTCAGATTTCAGGGCCGAGGAGCGGACTTTCCAGCTTCTTACGCAGGTGGCTGGACGTTCCGGACGCGGTGACATACCCGGCGAAGTGCTGATACAGTCGTTCAAGTCGCAGAACACGGCGATCCAGTGTTCCAAGAACAATGACTACCTGAAATTCTACAATGAACAATTGGTTTTCAGGAAGAAGCTCAACTTCCCTCCGTTCTCACATCTCATCATAGTACATTTCCGCGGACCCGACGAGAAACAGCTTGCGAAGTTCGCAGATGAATTCCTCGAAAAGCTGCGTCCTCACCTTTCCAAGGAGATCAAGGTCGCAGGACCTCAGCCGTCCCCCATGACCAGGATAAAAGCAAAATACCGCTACATGATCATGTTCCGCGGCGATCGGATGAAGGAATTCCGCGAGGCGCTCCGTGAACTCACCCTCCATTCCAAGCGCCCCACTGACATCGACTGCTACGTAGACGTCGACGCCGTAAACCTGATGTAAAATTCAGAATTTTGCCTGAAGCAGTCAAAATTCTGAATAACTATTGCAAACTTGGATTTGGATAGCAAATTATGGGGCGAGTGTTGAGTTTTACAACTTGAGGTCAATAAGGATTTTTACGACAAAAGCAGGTTGGGCTTCAGCCCGACATTTCTTATCTTAAGTTTAAGATTGTCGGGCTGAAGCCCAACATACTTTGTTTGAACAATATATAACCGGGGTATGACATGAAAAAAGACATCATCAGGATCTTGAGGGAGAACGCCAGACTTTCAGACAAGGCGATAGCGGCCCGTCTGGGCAAAAAAGAAAAACTTGTTTCAGATACCATAAAGAGTCTTGAGAAGGACGGCACGATAAAAGGCTATCAGGCGATAATAGACGAATCGGTACTGCCTGAACTGGCCGTAAAGGCCATCATACAGGTGAAGGTAAGGCCCGAACGCGAAGGCGGATTCGACAAGATCGCGAAACGCCTCTGCAAGTTCCCGGAAGTCTCATCCCTCTCCCTCATGTCCGGCGGATATGACCTCGGACTTGAAGTGGACGGGAAGACGCTCCAGGAAGTAGCAACGTTCGTCTCGAGCAAACTCGCGCCGATCGACGGAATAATTTCAACTGAAACTCATTTCCTCCTGAAAAAATACAAGGTCTCAGGAAAGACCATGGAGAACGATGAGACGTTTGAAAGGCTCAAAGTCAGCCCGTGATAAAATTTTTCAGGCGAAAAATTTTATAACTTAAGGAATATCGATGAACATGAAGAACCGTATAGCACAACATATAGCTGTCCTGCCAAAGAGCGGGATACGCGATTTCTTTGAACTTGTAAATACCATGGGGAATGATGTCATCTCCCTGGGAATTGGCGAACCTGACTTCGTCACACCCTGGCACATCCGCGAATCTGCGATATTCGCAATGGAGAAGGGACACACGAGCTACACTTCAAACCTCGGACTGCTTTCCATGAGGAAGGAAGTCTGCAAGTACGTAGAGAAGAACTACAAGGTCAGGTACAATCCCGTCAACGAATGCATCATAACCGTTGGCGTCAGCGAGGCTCTCGACCTGATTTTTCGAGCGATAACTACGCCCGGGGACGAGATAATATATCATGAGCCCTGTTATGTCTCCTACTCTCCGGAAATCAAGATGGCGCATGGCGTACCAGTGGCCGTGGTCACCAAGGAGAAGAACAAGTTCGCTCTCGATCCTAAGGATTTCGAGAAGGCTGTCACGCCTAAGACAAAGGCGATCCTTCTGAATTTCCCATGCAATCCGACGGGTGCGTCACTTACGCCCGAAGATGTCCGCGAAATTGCGAGGATCGCAATAAAGCACGATCTCATTGTCATCACGGACGAAATCTATTCCGAGCTGACCTATGACGCGAAACATGTCTCCATCGCTTCAATGCCCGGCATGAAGCAGAGGACGATCTTCCTGCACGGCTTCTCGAAGGCTTATGCGATGACAGGATTCCGCATGGGATATGCGTGCGGTCCTGCGGACCTGATCGACGCGATGATGAAGATCCACCAGTATTCTATGCTCTGCGCTTCTATTCTTGCGCAGGAGGCAGCGATCGAGGCGCTCAGGAACGGCAGGCCCGAGATGGAGAGGATGAAGACAGAATACTGCAGGCGCAGGAACATGATCGTCAAAAGGCTCAACCAGATCGGGCTGAAATGCGTCATGCCCAAGGGTGCCTTCTACGTATTTCCGAACATAAGTTCCAGCGGACTCAGCTCCAAGGAATTCGCGACGCGACTGCTCCAGGAGGAGAAGGTGGCGGTAGTTCCGGGAACAGCTTTCGGCGAATGCGGCGAAGGTTACGTCCGCTGCGCCTATGCGACCTCCTTCGAGGACATAGAGGAAGCAATGCGGAGGATCGAGAAGTTCATGAAGAAAATAAAATGAGCAGACGCTCGCTTTATTCTATCATTCAACAAACAGCCCTTGCGGGCTTAACTCCTTTGAAACTTGCCTCTGAAGTAGGTCGGGCTTTCCCTTGTCCCGCCGTAGCATCTTAGCGAAGGCGGAAGCCCGACAAGATGGCGGCCAGGAATGACCGCCCTACTTAACCGGTAAAGGTTTCTTATTGATAAAACTGCGACCTCCGCAGTAGGCCGCTACGAACAAATTCCATCTTGTATTTAATAAGTTTGTAGTTAATGCCGCAAGGCATGTTCTTGCTTTTTTCTTCTCTATTCCTAATTACAGCCGAGACCACAGTCATTCGACGTGGCAAACGGCTGTACCACATTCCTAAGCCCCAACTGTTGTCATTTGCTGATGGAATTGATCCTAAGGGTTATTTACTTCCGAACCTGCGCAGTCGAACTATTGTACCTCGTGTTCTGGACTCCCGGAGTTTTCTGAAATGCAGCTTTTCGAGCAACGGAAGAAATTTCACGCCCTCCTCGAGCTGGTCATCGAAACACCAGAACAGAGCGCTAAGGCAGCTTTCGGTTTCATCTGGAGGACGACCCGTGTTCCTCTCCAGTATTTTCCTGAAGGTTTCAATGGTCTTTTCGCTGTAGGGTGTTTTAACCATTCCATAGATGACCTGATCGTGCGCATAGCTGCATTTGCCTTCATCTGCGAAGAGCACCCGGTTCAGTTCCGGCTCTATGACATCTTCAAATTCCTTCACACGTCCCAGCATTCGCACGAACCGCCATTTTTCTTCTCCGTTGTCTTCCACCTTGGAAATAAGGCTTTTCACGTATTGGAGCCTTTTCTCCTTTTCCGGAGATATGCGGCTCAATGCGAAGATGCAGTATTCGCTGTATGAAGGATCCTCCATCCTCCGCTCGATAAGCGGAACCATGCCGGAGGCCGGGAGTCCAACCTTGGCAATGGCCCAGAGCAAGGATTTAAGGCAGTCATCGCCCTTCTCCTTTTCCAAAAACCGTGGAAGCAGATCGATATGCCTGGCGAGTTCATCTTCACAGCCGCACAACTCCTCGAAGGCCATCTTCCGCATCTTCATATCATTGCTTCCAGCAAGCTCCAGGAGCACGGGCACAAGCATTTTCTGCGCTTCACTTTTCTTCCACAGTATATTCCCGAGCGGATTGTAGGCACCTGCAAAGAGATTGAGATTCCTGATGATCACCGGCAGGGCATTTTTCAGGTTTTCCGGTCTCGTATTCACAAAATCGTTGAATGTGGCAGGATACGCAGATTTCTTATACAGGTATTCCCATCTTTCAGCTGGTATCTCCGGGATTCTTCCAAAATCCCTCAACGCCCTTAGCGCTTCATCAGAATATTTTACATCCGGATCCTTCAAGACCAGCTCGCAGAGATACTCGTTCGCCTCCTTGTCCTCCAAATCCGCCTCCAGGACATATCTCGCAACAATACAGGCATCTTTATGCCGGGATCCATCCTTGAGCTTCATTAAAACCTTCTTCAGAAGAGGGAGATAATTCCGATCGGCAATCGGGAGACCGTTCAAGATTTCCTCCAGATCATGCCCCCCCTCCTGTTCGAGCAATATCTCAGCCGCAAGATCATTGATCCCCTCAACGTTGCATTCCGAAAGAAACATCATATGGAGAAGTTTTTTCCGTACACTCTTGCCCTGGGAAGTCTTTCCAAGCTCGAAAAGAGTTTTGTGCAAAATCGCATCCTGGGATCCGCCCAGGCCCAGAATCCAGGCGGCGACAAACCGGATTTTCTCGCTGTTATCCTTGAGATATGGCAGTAGCAGGGAGCGATGTTGAGGATTGCCATATAGGAAATTCCCGAGCTTGATGATGTTGCCGTTTCCGTGCTGGCATATTCTTTCCATGTCTGCAGCAGATGACTTTTTCAGTCCGCCCATGTAGGCGTTCAGGATAGCCGGATAGAAATCAGGAGCTTCCCTAAGAACATCCTTGAAAAACAAGTCTTCAGAATAGTCGTGTTCAATGGGATTCTTCAAAGCCTCCAGCATCTTTTCAAGGAATTCACCCTTCAACCCGCTTTTCATGAACTTTTCAGGGAGGTGGTTGCCATATCCCAGACAGGCCATGTCCAGATGGGGAAAAATTATCTCCGGCTTGATATTCAAGTTGTCGGCAGCCTGCAGAAGCTTGCGGGTCTTCCACTGCCGATCTTTGATTTCCACTTCGGCAGCAAGATCCTCCGCAATCTTCTTCCACCAGGCATCGAAATCGACGTCGTCACACTTTATTTTCTCTTTAAGAGTCTTTGAAAGTGAAACTATCTTGTCCATGTCGCGGTGACTGCATTTCTTCAGGAGCTCGACAAGATATTTTTTGACCACATCGCTCTTCCCTGGATTCTTTTCTAGGATCGACTTTATAATCTGTCCAGTATAATATTCGTTGTCCTGTGGCATCGCCTTGAGGAATTTATCCATGTAAAGAGCCAAATCCTTTCCGGTGACATCAACTGCAAACTTCAATGCCGCCGGATCCTTCGATTTCAGGAATTCGTCCAAATACGGGAGGAAGATTTCCTTGCGTGAGACCTTCTCGAGTACTCTGAAAAAATGAAAGTAGTTTCCGCCCTGGCTGCCCTTTTCCTGTGATTTCCTGACCGTCCCCATGATCGTGTCAATGTATGGCTCGGGATCTTCCCTGATCAGCCTGAGCCCCATGCCCTGGACATCAGGCCGGGGTGAACCTAGGAAGACCTTCGCATCATCCTTGTAGATTTCCTCGAAATTCGGGATGTTCCAGAGGCTGTTGGCGAATGGACTGTTGATGCTGCTGTTCTTCTTCACCCTCTCAAGGACAATATTTCTAGCCTCCTTTGTCCTGAGAAGCCTCGTCTCCAGTTCATCAACACTGAAATTACCTTCCTCAATCCGTTTTAAAATTTCCGGAACCGAAGAAGGATCGGCTACAAAAAGCGCATTCGCAATAAGCTCAAAGGATTCCTTGTCCTTGATCTCCGGAAGCGCCTTCCTGAGCAAAGGAAGGTATTTCGCCTCTGTCCCTAGCTGCTTAAGCGCGCTCCGAAGAAGAACATCCTTTCCGGAAGGCAGAAGAGAAAAGGACCCGAAGAACTCTTCATAGAAGGGAAGTGCCTTTTCAACCGGGATTCCATCGCGGAAGACGATTTTATATGCATTGAACAGGGAGGGGTGTCCATCGGAAACCTTATCCTTAAAAGAGGACAGTATTTCACGGCAGCGCTCTCTGACTTCGGGATCCTTGCTTTCTTCAAAGCGCTTTCTGATCTTGTCCGCACAGATCCTGCCACGCTGCTTGAGCAAATCCGTGGCCTTTTTGCGGACTATGAAATCATCATGCCCAAGGTCGGCGATGGCTTGTTCCATGTCAGGATAGAAATAAGCAAGCAATTCTGGCAGTACGTCCACCCCCTTGGATGAAATGAACTCAACTGCGCTCTTCTGCCTGTCTGGCTCAACCGCCCCCAGATCCTCAATCGCCCTCTGAATGGACATATCCTGTCCTTGCAGGCCCGACGACAACGTAATCAGCAGAAAAAATCCGATCCAGAATACCTTGAGCTTTTTCTTCCTGCTTTTCACTTGACCCTCCATTTATCCATTCCTCCGGCGTTTAGATTCCTGTCTTCCGTCGGATGATAGGAATTTAGATTCCCATGATGCCTGAAGATCATGTTATCCCCGGACTTTATAATTTTTCACTGATTTGCATTAGCTCCTCGAAGACCTTTTTCTCTTCAGTGGTGAGGAGGCTGAAGAGCCTGTCTTTCTGAGCCTGTGAAAATTTCATTTTCTTGTTTTGAAGGAGTAACAGCAGGAAATAGCCTCGTCCGACATAATCCTTGTATTCGCCGGATTCATTGAAGCCTTCCGCGTGTTTTTTGGTAAGGACTTCGAATTCAGACAGCATTCCGTCAAGGTTTCTCCCGGTGCCTTCACGGGCCATATCGAGAAGCATGCTCCCAGCCTTTTTGTCATCAAGTTCTCCAATCACATCAATATAGATTTCCTCGGTTTCATCCGGATACAATATATATAAGTCTCTCAGCCTAATCTCCTTGCCTGCAACAAGCGATTCTTTCAGACACTTCATTGTTTCTTCCTTCTGATACTTCATCATATATGCAAGGATTTCTCCCGCATCAAAAGAAGAATTATTCTTGTCGGCAAGCTTTTTTTCCAGTAATTCGACAACATCGGGAAGTATTTTTGAAGTCGCATATCTTCTTATCAGCATTGAAGCCCTGCCATCCATATTCTTTCTTATATTCTGCAGCAGTATATCATCCAACTCAGGCAGCGTTTCATCTTTAAGCGAAAGCAGGATTTCCCTGTTGAAATCTGGACTTGGCTTCTTCATGTATTCTATTATCATTTCCCTGAGTTCTTTTCCCTTCCCTTGCAACTGCAGCAGTCTTATCCGGGCAAATTCAAGGATTTCCCGCATTCCTCGTTCGTCAAAGGATTCCGATTCATGTTTTTCATTATAGGCAAGCTTATCCTTGCAGTCCTGAATGAGATCCTTCAGGACAGGCTCAAATTCCTTGCAGCTTATGTTCTGCCAGGATTCTCCAAGAAGGTCAGATTTCTGATTGTTATTAAGAAGACTGAAAGAAACCGCTATTTTCCTCCTGAGACTCTCATCTTGTGCATATTTATTTTCCCTGGGGGTTCCGTTGAAGAACAAAATTTCATAATGAGTATCGTGCAGGAGCAAGAAACATACATCTGCCAATTTCTTTCCTGAATAGTTCTTGAGATTTTCAAACATGATATCCAGGCATTGCATCTCTGCCTTATTCCTGGACTCACTAATCTTCTCAAAGGCAAAACTCCACCTGAGAGATTCTGCAGTACTTTGGCCATTCAATACTTTTTTCATCTCATCGAGCATATCCTGGGGAAGTGAGACGAGGCCAAAAGTAAAAAGATATCCATCACTGACTTCTATGTCCGAAGTCGTCAGACCAGAAAGCATGACTTTTTTCGTATATTCCAGATCTCTTGAACCGACAAGCCCTCTGGCAGACTCAAAACCGCCAGCTTCCCTTGTGCCGACAAATTTAATAAATATGTGCATTGCCTTATGGCTGGAGAGATATCTAAGTTTTTTGAAGGAATAAGCCCGTATCTTGTCATTTGGTGCACATGTCATAAGCCCGAATATATGTGACTTAAGATAAGTATTCAGACATCTTGGTTCAGAAACACAAATTTTTAAAGGAAGTGATACCATATGCATATTGGGAGACTGGCGGGTTGTTACCAAAGATGTCTTGCAGTATATATGATAAGTTCCCAGTTTATCAAATCTGACATAGTCGTTCAGGGAATAATCCTTATCTGCCATTGTTAGGTCTTCAGAGCCGCCTTGTCCTAATCCTCCGCCCATGGAAAAATACTGCCATCTTTCCAAGGGATCTGCCCAGCCTTTTTCAGGTCCGTCAATTATATACTCGCTTGTATTGAATCTTCCCGACCTGTCATATGTGCTGTTGTCAATGAAATATTTCCCCATAGCCCTGCTTTTGAAATGAAGCTTGATTCTTATCTCCTCCCCAATGAAATACCTGCTTTTGTCCGTGGTGATCCAGAATTCGACATCGGGGACGTTCTTCTTGACTGCTTCGGCATTCTCAGCAAGGAACCTTTGAGATGGTTCCCTGTTTTCAGGATATGAAACAAAAAGGTTTGTAAAGGGAAAGGCAAATACGAGGATTATGACGATAGCGCCAAGGAGATGATACTTATACTTTTTTATCCTGTCCTTGATCTTCATGAGCCCCCATCTCAATTCGATTGCAGAATAGCAGCTTCAATCTAAACAAAGTTTAAACATCATGACACGCTAAAGCTGTGAACTCCAACAAAAATACTTAAACAATCAATCCTGTCTTATTTTGTAAGTTTCTGGACGAGGCGGACGGCCTCTACTGAATCGGGGGCATAGCCATCGGCGCCGATCTCGTCGGCATAGTCCTGGGTGACTACCGCGCCGCCGATGATGTATTTCGACTTCTTGAAACCGGCCTTCCGGCATTTGTCGATGATCGTCTTCATCTGGGTCATCGTGGTCGTCATCAGGGCGGAAAGGCCGACTATTCCGGCATTGGACTTCTTCAATGCCTGGATGACGGCGTCCGCATCGACATCCTTGCCGAGATCGATCACTTCAAACCCATAGTTCTTCAGCATCAGGACGACTATGTTCTTGCCGATGTCGTGGATATCGCCCTTGACGGTGGCGAGAATGATCTTATGTTTCTTTTCTGCCTTGCCCTCCTTTTCATTTTTCTTGAGATGCGGTTCGAGATAATCGAACGCGGCCTTCATTGCTTCGGCGCTCATTATGAGCTGAGGAAGGAAATATTCCCTCTTGTCGAAAAGTTCGCCGACCTTGTTGATGGCAGAGATAAGATGATCGTCTATTATTTTCTGTGAAGATATGCCTTCCCCAAGAGCCTTCTCAACATATCCGCAGACATGATCCTTGTCCCCGTGAAGGACTGAATTGTAGATGTGCTCGACAGTCGAAATAATCTGCGCTCCCTGCTTCTCAGGAGACATTGCGGATTCCGATGAAACCTGGAATTTTCCGATATAGAGACGGCATCCCTTGTCACGGACAGTAAGTACATCGGACGCAAATTTAACCGACATAAGTTCCGCGCTGTCAGGATTGGCGATCGCAAAAGTCAGCCCTCTTGAAACGGCCATTGCGAGGAACGCGGAGTTGACCCATTTCCTTTCGGGAAGACCAAAAGATACATTTGAAAGCCCGAGTACGGTATTGAAGCCGTTATGGGCGCCCCATTCGACCATCTTAAGCGTTTCCCTCGCGGCCTGCTGGTTCGCGGAAACCGTCATGACAAGTCCGTCAAGGACCACATCCTTTTCAGTGAATCCGTATTTGCCGGCTTCGAGCATAATCTTCTTCACGTATTCCGTGCGTCCTTCGGCAGTCTCAGGAATGTTGTTGTCTCCGAGCGGCAGCAATATAAACATCGCCCCGTATTTTGCCGCGATCGGAAGGAGTTTCTGAAGTTTTTCCTTTTCGCCTGAAATTGAATTTATCAGTGCGCGGCCCGGATAAATCCTCAGTGCGGCCTCAATTGCCTCTGGCTTCGACGAATCTACGCACAGCGGAAGATCAGACACATGTGAAAGGAGTCTTACGACAGAAAAGAGCGTGGATTTTTCATCTATCCCCGGCATGCCGGCATTCACATCGAGGATGTCAGCGCCTTTCTGTTTCTGTTCGACGGCGAAACGGCGGACTTCCTTGAATATTCCGGCCTTCAATTCCTCCTGGAGCGTTTTCTTGCCAGTGGGATTGATGCGCTCACCGATTATCTTGAGAGGCTGCCCTTCGGAAATGAAAATTGTCCTTCTCTGGCTGCTGAGAGCGCTGATGGATGAAAGAAGCGGTTTTACCGGCTTCAAGCCTTTCAGGGAGTCCTTGAGTTTCCCAATATATTCAGGATTTGTCCCACAGCATCCGCCGATGATGTTCACACCTGCCTTTACCAGCTGAGGTCCGAACGATGCGAATTCATCAGGGCCCATGTCGAACACTGTTTTGCCGTTCACAAGTTTTGGAAGTCCTGCATTGGGCTTTGCAAGAAGCGGGACGGTTGCAAAAGGCTTCATCGCCATCACGAGGGACAGCATAGCCTGCGGCCCGACGGAACAGTTGCATCCGACGGCGGAAGCACCGAGGCTCTGGAGCGTGACAAGTGCAGTCTCTGGCGGTGTTCCAGTGAGTGTCTGTCCCTGTTCAGTATAAGTCATTGAGACGATCACCGGAAGATCGCAGAGTTCCTTTACAGCAATCAGGGCTGCCCTCGCCTCCTGGATATCCATCATCGTCTCTATTACAAAAAGATCTACTCCTCCTTTGAGAAGTCCCTGTGCCTGTTCGCGGAATATCTTGACGGCCTCATCAAAGACAAGATCGCCGAACGGTTCGACAAAGCTTCCGGTAGGACCGATGTCACCTATCACAAGCTTTTTCTTCCCAGCAGCCTTGCGCGAGATCTGCGCGAGCCTGGTGTTGATCTCAATGGCTTTTGCGGAGGCTCCGAATTCCTTGAGCTTCAGCCTGTTCGCGCCGAAACTGCAGGTGTAGACGGCATCAGAGCCGGCTTCGAGATATTTTTTCTGGATGGCGATGAACTTGTCAGGATTCTCCAGTACCCAGAGTTCCGGGCAGGCTCCATGGGGCAGTCCGGCCTTCTGGAGTTCGGTGCCGGTGGCACCGTCCAGTACCAGGACTTTCTTCTGGATCAAACTGTGGAATTCTTTATTTTTCATTTAAAAACTATAATCTGTATTTATCAACTGGCAAATAAGCATTCATACAATAAATTTATAAGCTCAGTTTTGCATGATGACACTGTTCAATTTAAAAGGCGTTTTTCATGGAAGAAAATGGAAAAACAGCAGATCTGGAAAATAATCTCAACAGTTTCAAACTGAAAGAGAGGGAAGCCGCCCTGCATTCGCTGAGGCTGATGACAGGGGCCGGAGAACTCTCATTTTCCGCCGATAAAAGGGAGTTAAATCTCCACTGCCATACATTTTTTTCCTATAACGGCTACGGGTATTCACCGACCTACATTGCCTGGTGGGCCAGGAAGAATGGTCTTTTCGCGGCGGCCACCGTTGACTTCGACGTCCTCGACGGCGTCGATGAATTCCTGAAGGCGTCCTGGAGCTTGAACCTCCGTTCCGCCGCCGGCATCGAGACAAGGGTATTCATCCCCGAACTTTCCGCGAAGGAAATAAACTCCCCCGGCGAACCCGGGATCGCATATCACTGTGGAATGGGCTTCATCTGTACTGCAGTCCCAAAGAAATCAACTCCTTTCTTAGAGAGAATGCGTTCGAGCGCTTCGGCGCGGACACGCGATATCGTAATCATGGTCAATTCGTATCTTGCAACTGTAACTGTTGATTTCGACAAGGATGTCCTTCCTCTGACACCTGCAGGAAACGTTACTGAACGGCATGTATGCTCTGCATACTATGCAAAAGCCGAACAGACCTTCCCAGATGCCGCAGAACGGACTGCGTTCTGGTCGGAGAAGCTCCAGACTCCCGCAGACAAGCTCTCAAAGATCATAAATGATCCCGTACAGCTCCAGAACCTGATCCGTTCGAAGACGATGAAGATGGGAGGGGCAGGATATGTCAAACCGGATCCGAAATCATTCCCGGAGCTTCTGGCGATGAACAAGTTCATCAAGGAATGCGGTGCGATACCGGTAGTAGCCTGGCTGAACGGTGAATCCGCCGGCGAAAAGGATCCGGACGCGCTCATCGACCTCCATATGAAATCGGGTGCCGCCGCAGTGAACATCATTCCCGACAGGAACTGGAATTTCCCCGACGCCGAGGTAAGGAAGAAGAAGATCGCGGAACTTCACAGGTTCATCGAGTCCTCGAAAAAGAAAAACCTTCCTATCCTCGTCGGAACAGAAATGAATGCTCCGGGGCAGTGCCTTATCGACAATTTCGCATCTGAAGCCCTGAAACCTTATATTGACGACTTCATAGAGGGAGCGGAAATAGTATTTGCCCACACCCTCCTCCAGCATGCTGGAATGGGCTACCTGAGCGAATGGGCCTCTTCGAATTTTGTAACCTCCAAGGAGAAAAACGCGTATTTCTCGGAAATAGGGAAAAGGTGCCTGCCGTCCGCACTCGACAAGGTCGCGTTCTGCGGACCTGAAATGTCAAAGGATAAAGTAAAAGAAATAATTTTTGGAAAAACATAAAACAAAGGTGGTTGAAATGAAAAGACTGCTGATTCTGATTTCGATGTTCGTGCTGTCCGCCGTGCTCTGCGCCCAGAGCGAGGATCTCATGAAGTATGTACCTGCCGACGTAGACGGTTTCGCCTGCGTAAACATGAAGGAGTTGTCGGCCTATCCTAAATTCAAGGAGATGATCGATACGAATCCTGACCCTGAAATGGCCCAGTTCAAAGATGATCTGACCCAGGCTGGAATAGACATCTATGACGCCTTCGGGAACGGAGTCATCTTCTACAATTCAAAGACCAGGATTGGCGGTGGAGTAATGAAGACAAAGATAGAGGAGGCGACCTTCAGCAAGCTTCTCGACAACAGGGCCCAGGGAGCCACCCCTGTAAAGAAAACTGCAATCGACGGGAAAACATACTACGTTTTTGAAAAAGGCGGCCAGAAGACCACGATGGTCTACCTGAAACCGGACACGATCGGCTTCACGGACAAGCCAGAGAACGCAACTAAATTCTCCTCTCTGGCGGCGACTGAGAATGTGACTTCCAATTCAAAGCTCATGGGCTATGCGGCAAAGGTCGACAAGAAAGCTCCTCTATGGGCTGTTTTCGTGACTGATATCAAACTTCCGAATTCCGGGCAAAACCAGGAAGGCGGGGACAATAATCCAGTGCAGCAGATGTTCCCTGTCGACAACATCCAGGGCGGACTACTGAGCATAAACTTCACAGGGGAGACCAAGGACACCGTCAATCTCAATCTCCGCGTGAACTGCAAGGAGAAGATGAAGGCCCAGATCCTTACTCTTCAGGTTCAGACGTTGACAGTCACATATATTCCGATGCTCTCCAAGGGAAACGAGGCGCTTTCCGGCCAGCTTATGAAGGCCATTAACTTTGCCAACGAGGAAAATGACATTGTGATCAAGGTTGAGGTAACACCCGCCTTGCAGGCGGAGCTGAGCAAGATGGCGGAAAACAATTCCTTTAATTTAAATGACCTGCAGCCTCCTGCTCCTGGCCAGAAAAAAAGAAAAGGCCCCAAGGCGCCTGCTCCAAATGAGCCAGCCCAGCCCCCGCAGCCGGCGAACTGATAAGGATCATATAGGACTCCGGCGTTTTATTTCATCGATAGCTTGACATGGAATAAATGAAGCGTACGTTATTACGGACGCATGAAAGGATTTATTCCATGACAACAATTACAGCGACAAACGCAAGGGCAAATCTCTATTCCCTGCTTGACGAAGCGGCGGAATCGCACATGCCCATACAGATCACTGGAAAAAGGCATTCCGGTGTCCTTATCTCTGAAGAAGACTGGAGGGCGATCCAGGAAACCTTGTATCTCAGCTCCATTCCAGGGATGAAGGAATCAATCATCAAGGGAATGAAAATACCTGTCAAGAAATGCCGCAAGGAGCTTGACTGGTGAGTTGGAAACTGATTTATACGAACCAATCTCAGAAAGACGCCAAAAAACTTTCATATTCGGGATTACGCCCAAAAGCGGAACACATTCTTGAAATTTTGGAGATGAATCCCTTTCAAAAACCACCTCCCTATGAAAAACTGGTCGGGGATCTGTCCGGAGCATATTCAAGGCGGATCAACATAAAGCACAGGATCGTCTATCAGGTCCTTGTGGAAACAAAGACCGTGAAAGTCATCCGCATGTGGACGCATTACGAGTGATAAATTTCCCATCCGGGAAATTTATTGTTTCGAGAGCAATTTCACGAGTTCGGTGTTGAGATAGACGGTCTCCTTGCCGCACTTCTGGGATTTCAGGACGCCTATCTCCTCGAGATCCTTGAGATATTTCGAGGCGGTCTGGCGGACGGCGATATCCTTGCTGACAAGGGATTCTATTTTAGTGTAAGGTTTTTCAAAGAGCGTCTCGACGAGTTCTTTGGAGTAGATGACGGGAAGTTCCTGTTTAACTTTCTCGCACGTGACATCCATAAGTTGCCTGATCTCGACAATACGGTCGATCGTCTGGAGCGCGGTCTCTTCGACTCCCTGCAGCATGTAGAGCACCCAGCTTTCCCAGTCGTTCTTCTCGGTTATGCCCCTCAGCAATAAATAGTATGCCGCCTTCTTCCTGATGATGTAGCTGCTCAGGTAGAGCACGGGAAGGTCAAGGAGTCCCTTGCTTGCGAGATAAAGGACATTGATTATCCTTCCCGTCCTGCCGTTGCCGTCGAAGAACGGGTGTATCGCCTCGAACTGGTAATGAGCAATCGCCATTTTGACCAGGGGATCAAAATCGCAGAACGCCTCGTCATTCAAAAACGTTTCGAGATTCTTGAGTTTCTCCCGGATGAGATGCTCCCCGTCAGGCGGTGTATATACGACTTCCCCAGTTTTCCTGCTCTGGACCTTTGTCCCTGGTTCGTTCCTTATTGCGGTATCAGACTCTTTGAGTTGCTGGGCGATCTTTATGAAAAGAGCTGTTGTGAACTTCTTAGTCTCCTGAAGCTCGGTATGTGCCGCCCATAGGGCTTCACGGTAGCTCAATACTTCTTTCGTGGCCGGATCGGTGTTCTTCATACTGGCGGAAAAAGCTCTGAAAAGATTGTCGCTGGTCGTAAAGACATTCTCGATCTCCGAACTATCCTTGGCTTCCTGAAGGGTGATGTTGTTGATGAGGATGTCCTGGTTCGGGATGATGAGGGCCTTGCCGTTGAGTTCAGCAAGAGCCGCCCGGGATTTTATGACCTGCTTGAGTATGGTCCTTGACTCTATTTCCGCCTTGGGTGGAAGCAGAGGCAGTTCGTTGTATGGTTTTTGTGGATTAAAGGACATTGCATTATTTCCGATTGCCAATTTAGATTTAATTATTTTTACCCTCGTGACACGGTGACTTCGTGACACCGGGCATCATTCCTCCAATTCGGAGTCACCGCGGCACGAAGTCAACCGTTTTCCGTCATCTGCCGGATACCTTTGCATTGGGGGTAATTGCCGCAGCCCCAGAAGAAACCCTTGGCCGACTGTCTGCGTTTCATCGGAGTACCGCAATCAGGGCAGCCCGGAGTATCGGGTTCAATTCGTGCCTCCATACGGGCACTGAACATCTTCTCTTTGATACCACCCTGCGCAACGAACGCCCGCTCAAGCTGCTCCAATTGTCGTCCCAGCAGTCCTGTCGTCCGTTGGATCAATACGATCAGGGCATTGGCCGCAGTAAGGTCGTCACGGCCCTCCAACCAGGGATCGAATTTCTTCTTCTCCGCAAGCAGGAAAGTCCAGTAATCATGCAGAAGGTCATCCGTATAGGCGAACTCACCCAGCATGATGGCCATGATTGCCCGATAATCCGGCTCGTGGATACTCCAGGGAATGCTGCCTTTCTGAATGAGGTAATCTTCAAGATCGCCCTGCAGCTCGCTCAGGCTGGCCTTTGCAACATCAGTCAGCTTGATTTCGGTTTCGGAAGAGGTTTTTGCACGTTCGGAGCCCTCAATGATGTTCTGCTTGCCGGATCTGGAAGCGCCAATCATCTGACCAAGAGTCTTACCCAGCGGATCATTCTTCCAGGTGATATAGCGTTTGCAGAAACTGATCGTGCCAAGGTGAATGATCGTGGCAAAATTGAACGCATGCAGTCGCCGATAACCACCGCTGTGATTGTATATCCGGCTCATCTATCTTCCTTTCACTATAGATATTTTCTCCATGGTTGCCCCTTTTGGATAATATAACAGTTTCTTCTTCTCCAGCATAGCACCGCTTTCTTTTTAATTTTGTATTTCGTGACACGGTGACTTAGTGACGTCGGGCGTCGTTCTTCCAATTCGGCGTCACCGCGTCACGAACTCAGCCGTTTTCCGCATCTGCAGGATCCATGAAACTGGCTTGCAGGGCTTTTATGGGCTATATTACTGTCTTTAACCATAACTAATCAAGGATATCCGGTCAATCCTGCCTGCCTCGCCGTAGTCAGATGAAGGCGGGTTATCCTGTCAGAAAAATTATGAAACCACCAAGACTTGGAATAGCGCTTATCGTGTCGGGGCCCAGCGGTGCCGGCAAATCGACCGTCTGCAACATGCTCCGGGAAAAGCATCCTGAACTGTGCTTCTCCGTATCCTGCGCCACCCGCAAACCCCGGAAAACAGAAGTCGAAGGGAAAGACTATTATTTCCTGACTAAAAATGAATTCCAGCAGAAGATCAAGAACAACGAGTTCCTTGAATACGCCGAAGTACATGGCAACATGTATGGCACTCTGAAAACCGAGATCCTGGAAAGGGTTAGGGCTGGGAAGGACATCCTTCTCGACATCGATGTCCAGGGCGCATTCCAGATAAGGGAATCTTCAAAGAAATACTCGCTTCTTGCGAAATGCACTGAATTCATATTCCTCGGCCCTCCGAGTTTCGAAGAACTCGAACGCCGGCTCCGTTCAAGGGCATCCGACAGCGAAGAAGCCATCCGGAAAAGGCTTGACGATGCAAAGTCCGAACTTGACCATTGGCGGGACTACGACTACCTCATCATCAACAAGGACGTCGAAGAGACCGTAAAGGACATGGAGAAACTTATCGACATGCTCCACAAAAGCACTAAACGGCTGGAAGATTCGGGATTCTATACTTAACCATCCGCCGTCGCTGAGAAGCTATGGCGGACAAGCAGAACACGCAGAGAAAGATTGACCACGAAACACACGAATGACACGAAAAAGATAATTGTTAAGTTTTTGCTGCGCAAAAAATTAACAATTGATTGACGAATAAAATCATGTAAATCCTGTTATCCTGTCAAAAATGAGGAAAATATGAAAAATACAATAGTTCTCGGAGTGACCGGATCGATAGCGGCATACAAGGCGGCGGATCTGACAAGCCAGCTCGTCAAAAAGGGTAAGGATGTAGTTGTCATAATGACGGCCGCGGCCCAGAAACTCGTCTGTCCGCAGACATTCCTGACACTCTCACGCAATCCTGTGATCACGGATCTGTGGTCCATGCCCGACTGGCAGCCCGGGCACATCGAGCTTGCTGATCGTGCCAAGCTGCTTGTTATCGTCCCCTGCTCTGCAAATTTCATAGGGAAATATGCCAACGGGATAGCAGATGACGCCCTTACGACCTATGCCATCTCCCATACAGGCAAGGTAATGATAGTGCCTGCAATGAATCCGAAGATGTGGAAGCATCCTGCAGTGCAGCAGAATGTAAAGATCCTGAAAAGCAGAGGCGTCGAATTCATAGGTCCGGTGTCAGGCAGGGTTGCATGCGGCGACGATGGCGAAGGCCGCATGGAGGAAGTTCCCGCGATACTATCGAAGATACTAAGATACTGAATATCCAATATCGAACAAGGAATTCGAATAACGAAGTAAATCCCTTGGGAAAAGCCATATGCATGAAAGCAACACCAAGGCTAAAGGCAGATACGACCTGTTCATGGATGAAGTAAGTACCTGGCATGGTTGTATTGGAATTCTTATCTTGCTTTTCGTGAGTTTAAATATCCTTGTCTTTGGCATAATATTGTTAGGCGGCCCAGGTGTAGTTAATCAGTCTGTCGATGAACCTTTGCCCTGCCCTAAACCTTTATCCATATTATTGACAGCCTATTCTATCTCTTCATTCTTCACGATTTATCTGGTTATACCCTCAAATTCAAGCCTATCAAAAGTAATTTTCATCATATGGTCTTTCACTGGCATAGCGTTATGCATATTGATAATGTATCTAGATAATTACTTAGGCATACATGCAATTCAAGAACTTTCCAAATATGCAATTGTCCTATATGCCTATTATCTTATTATCTCTATTTATCGACTATGGCGTAAAAAAAGCCAATCGTAAGATTTTGGTTATAAATTTTATATGTTTTCGTGTGTTTTGTGTGTTTCGTGGTAAAGTTTTAATCTTATGAAAATATTAATCACAGCAGGGCCGACCCGCGAGAAGATCGATCCGGTCAGATACATATCGAACTATTCCAGCGGAAAGATGGGCTACGCTCTGGCGGAAGCCGCTGTCAGGAAAGGTCACAAGGTGACCCTTGTCAGCGGTCCTGTCTCTCTTGTCCCTCCAAAATCCGTCAAACTAATCAGTGTTGAAAGTGCCGCCGAGATGGCGTGCGAAGTCCGCAGGCTTGCGAAATCCGCAGATTTGATCATCATGGCGGCGGCGGTCGCCGACTACACCTCTGCGAAATTCGCAAAGGACAAGATAAAGAAAAAGAAGGCAGTTCTCTCGATAAAACTTAAAAAGACCGAAGACATCCTCGCCGGCCTTGGAAAATCAAAGAAAAAAGGGCAGATGCTCGTTGGATTTGCCGCAGAAACATCCGATCTGCTTAGAAACGCCAAACTGAAGATTGAGAAGAAGAATCTTGACTGGATAGTTGCAAACGAAGTCGGCAGGAAAGACAGAGGGTTTTCTTCGGACAACAATGCTGCGACCTTGATATCGCGTGAGGGAAAGAAAATAGTTCTTCCACTACAGAGCAAGAAATTGCTAGCAGAAGAGATATTGAAGATAATAGTACGACAGGCTTTCCAGCCTGTTATAAATTAAAGAAGTAACGGGCTGGAAAGCCCGCCTTACTTAAATAGAAAGGGGAGTTATGAGAAAGAGTCTTTTGGGAATCTTGTTTGGAGCCGCTTTGCTGGCGTTGAACTGTCTTGCCGCAGAAGAGGCTGCGGCGCCGGCGGAACTGAAGGTCCATACGATGTTCTCTAACAACATGGTGCTCCAGAGGGGCATTCCCGTAAAGATATGGGGCGTGGCGAAGCCGGGTTCGGAAGTGACCGTCAAGTTCGCTTCACAGGAAAAGAAGGCGAAGGCAGATGACAAGGGCAACTGGATGGCGACTCTGGACACAATGAAGGAAAATTCCACCCCTGCCGTTCTCGAGGTCTCTTCAGAAATCGAAAATCGAAAATCGAAATTTGAAAATGTCCTCGTCGGCGACGTCTGGATCTGTTCCGGACAGTCGAACATGGAATTTGTCGTAAACAGCTCCATCAACTCACAGCAGGAGATAGCGGAGGCGAAATATCCTGAGATCAGGCTTTTCACCGTAGCCAAGAAACCTGTCGGCGAGCCGATTAAGACACTCAACGGGGAATGGAAGGTATGCGCGCCGGAGACGGTAGGCAACTTCTCGGCGGTGGGATATTTCTTTGGACGTGATCTGAACAAGGATCTTAAGATTCCGATCGGCCTGATTAACACGTCCTGGGGTGGCACGCCTGCTGAAACTTGGACGACCTTTAAGACTCTTGAGAGTGATCCCGACTTTTCCGCGATGATCGAAAGGTATAAGGCCGCCCTTTCAAGTGATGCGATGGAAAACTACAAGAAGGCGCTGGCCGACTGGGAAAAGGAAAAAGGTTCCCGCAAGGAAGATGACAGGATAAAGGATCCCGGCAACAAAGGATTCGAACAGGGATGGGCGAAGTCTGACTTCAATGATTCCGACTGGAAGACGATGAAGCTTCCGTGCATGTGGGAGTCGCAGGGCATGAACATAGACGGCGCTGTATGGTTCAGGAAGAACGTTGAAATTCCTGAAAAACTCGCAGGCAAGGATCTTACGATCACCCTCGGTTCCATCGATGATTTCGATGTGACTTATTTCAATGGCACCCAGATTGGAACAACTGGGGAGGACACTCCTAATTTCTGGTCGTTCCCGCGCAAATACACAATTCCCGCAAATCTCGTGAAGTCCGGCAAAAACTGTCTTGCGGTAAGGGCATTCGACCATTTCGGCGGCGGCGGATTCGGCGGACAGGCCAAGGACATGAGGATAATTCTTGGAGAAGAGAACGTAGACATATCAGGAGAATGGAAATACAAGGTCGAATATTCCGTCGTGTCGAGCATGAGGCCGCAGGCTCCAATGGGGCCGAACAATCCGAATGCCCCCGCGACTCTCTTCAACGGCATGATAAACCCAGTTATCCCTTACACCATCAAAGGTGCGATCTGGTACCAGGGATGTTCCAATGCCGGGCGTGCATACCAGTACAGGAAGCTTCTTCCTGCGATGATCAACGACTGGCGGAAGGAATGGGCCCAGCCCGAACCTGGAAAGGATTTTCCGTTCTTCATCGTCCAGCTTGCGAACTTCATGGCTCCAGCCACCAAGCCTGAGGATTCGGCATGGGCCGAGCTCCGTGAGGCGCAGGCAATGACCGCATCTGGCTTAAAAAACTGCGGGCTCGCACTTGCGATCGACATCGGCGATGCGAAGGACATACATCCTAAGAACAAGCAGGATGTCGGCAAACGCCTCGAACTTGCCGCACTGAAAGTCGCCTATGGCAAGGACATCGTATTCTCCGGCCCGACATATGATTCCATGAAGGTCGACGGGGATAAGATCGTACTCAGCTTCAAGAATGTCGGAGGCGGCCTTATTGCCAAGGATGGGGATCTCAAGCACTTCTCAATTGCTGGCGACGATAAGGCTTTTGTCTGGGCAAAGGCCAAGATCGATGGTGACAAGATCATCGTTTCGAGCGATGACATGAAGAAGCCTGTAGCCGTCAGGTATGCCTGGGCGAACAATCCCGAAGGATGCAACCTTTATAACAAGGAGGGATTGCCTGCGGTTCCGTTCCGGACCGACACCTGGGATGGAGTGACAATCAACAACCGCTGAGCAAAAATCAACATCAGCAAAAGCCCCGCGTGTGCGGGGCTTTTTTTTAAGAGGCAATCCCTCAGGACATCTGGGGAAGTACGCCCATCTTCCTGAAATGGCTTGGCGTCATTTTGAACTCCTTCTTGAACATGCGTACGAAATGCTGGTGGGTGATTCCGCCGATACGTTCACATATGACTTTTCCACTGAGGTTTGAATCTTTCAGCAGCCGGCAGGCAAGCAACAGCTTGCGCCTGGCGATGTAATCATGGGGGGTCTGTCCGAGTTCGGCCTTGAACAGCCGTGTGATGTGCTCGCGGGAGATTTCCATTTTTCCGGCAAGGCTTGTAACTGAAATCCCGTTTGCGATCTCATCGTCGATCATGGTGCATGCCTCCGAGACAATGCGGTTTGAGGAAGACTGTTCATGGAAAGATTCCCTGGATCCGTCCAAGGTCATCAGCAGTTCGAAGACCAGGGAGGCTCCGGCAGAGGCAGATATCCTGACCGAGGTGCCGTCATACACGCTGAACGCCTTGAGCTGCTTGATCAGCTTGCATTCCAGATCGAGCTCGAAGATGGCACCGTGCCGCTTTACGATATCTTTTACTATTCCTGTGGCGGCTCCGTAGAATGTGATGTATATGAATTCCCATGGGCGCATCGAGCCCGGGGGATAGAAGTATGAGACGGCGGGATCATAGACTTCACAGAGGAAACCCTTTCCCGGTCCGATACGGTGTTCGCCCGACGCATCCTTAAAGCGTCCCTCCCCCGAAAGCGAGTATTGGAAAACCATGAGCCTCTCCACCCTCCTTGTCCTCCCCTCGAAATGATATGAGGGATCGTCATATCTCTCGCAGGAGACCGCGCTCAGCCTGGGCAGGGAGTCCATGGGTCTTACAGTAGTGAAATATGTGAGCCAGACTATCATAATCTACCCGTTCTCATTTTGTCTTCCATCATATAAATCCTGCACTATGCGCAGGATTTATATCACAATATGTTAAATAATATCAAATTCAAGCATCTTGCAGGGATTCATGTCATATAGTATTATAGATGACAGGAAAAGATGCTGGCATTAGCTGATGACACAATATGTTCATATAAATATTTACGGACGAAAATATTTATATATGGAGGAATCAAGATGAGGACAAAGGGGAATTTTACGTTGATAGAATTACTTGTCGTCATTGCGATCATCGCAATCCTTGTGGCGCTCATGCTTCCGGCCCTGAAGGGGGCGAAGGATTCCGCAAAGGTTGTCATGTGCATGAGCAATCTAAAGCAGATGGGATCAGGGGCCATCAATTATTCTCTTGACTGGGACGGCGCATTCCCGACAAGGCTCCACGGCACAGGAGGTTTCGTGCGTTTCTGGTTCTATCAGCTCTGCCTTGCGACAACTGGTGAATACAAGGGGAACGGAAAAGATCCGATTCTCATATGTCCCGCGAGGACGGAAGCTTCGGGTCCGAGGATCGGTACCTATACCTGGGTCGACTACAGGATCTGCGGAACCCTCTGGCAGAACTTCCACTATCTCACTGAAATCCAAAGTCCGGCGAACACTTTCTATATTGGTGAAACATCGGCAAACGCCGACGGCGTCGGTCCATACAGCGTCGACTGGCTCAGACATTACAAGAAGGCGAACTTCCTGTTCATCGACGGGCATGTGCAGTCGATTCGGATGGGGGAGCAGACGAATACGAATTACTTATGGTACTGAAGTAGGACAGGCTTTCCAGCCTGTTCGCAGAAAAATACAACGGGCTGGAAAGCCCGCCTTACTTAAAACAAAGAGGGGTAAGATGAAAACAATGATGTCCAAACCTGTAAGAGTGATTGTGCTTGCCTTTTCCGTATTTGCAACGTTCAACGCGAAATCCGCTGAATCTTTTGGCGGCGGGGATGTCAAAAAGGGGAATCTCTCCATCTCGGTATCCGACAAGGGTGTAATCGATGCCGTGTCCGTGAACGGTATAAGGATACTTGGCACGAACGGCGGGATCAGCACTTCCGGTTCACCTAAGGACGAATGGCAGCCCTGGTGTCCGCAGATGTGGGGCAGAGACATCAAAGTCGAAAAAACAGATACGGCGGACTGCACGACCATCACCACCACCGGTGTTATGAAACCCAAGGATGTCGAGGGGCAGAACAACTTCAAGACAGTCATCAAGGTCTATGCCGACAAGATAGTCTTCACCGCCAAGATTGATACTTCCGTAAAGGATCTCTGGAAGCGCTGTGGCGGATCCTTCAGGCTGGATGCTGCGAACTTCGCAAACGCCAAGTTCCGCGCGGATGGGGGCGAATGGAAGGATGTCCCGGAAGCACGTGGCAACAGGAATCTTCTCTGGCCAGAAAATGCAGCTGTGCTCGACGTAAAAGGGGGCAAATATCTGGCGACCTTCAAGTTCGACGGGATAAAAACCCATTTCTTCGATGAAAGGAAGGGCGAGAAACCGGTTCTGATGCTAGAGTACAACAGTCCGCAGCAGGAATTCAGCGACGAACGCGGGAACAAGAACTATGGGGCTGAGTTCAGCGTGACGGTTTCACTGAAAGAGGACAAGTAATTTAACCACAGAACACACGGATTACACAGAATATATTTCAAAGGAGAAGACATGATAAAACTAAAGCAGATACAAGTATTGGGCATATATGCCACAATGCTTTCCGCATTTTTTACGTCTTTGACAGGGAATCTTTCCGCGGCAGACAAGTTCTCCGGGGGCGAGGTGAAGAAGGGATCCATTTCGGTCAGCTTCTCGGGCAAGGGATGCATTGACGCGATCTCATTCGACGGGCAGAAGCTGATGCGCACCAACAACGGCATCACCACCACCGGCTCGAAAGACAACGAATGGGAGCCCTGGATGCCGCAGATGTATATGAAGGATGTCGTGCAGGAGAAGGAGGATTCTGCGGAATTCGCAACTGTCAGATCCTCCGGAATACTTAAGCCGAAGGGTTCGGACTCCTCAAGCAAGATCACCTCAACGACAAAAATATATGCCGACAGGATAGTCCAGGAATGTTCGATACGGACTTCCGACAAGACTCTCTGGCGGAGGGGAGGCGAATCGTTCAGGATGGACACATCGGCATTTGGTCCGATGAACTATAGGATCGAAGGAGGAGAATGGAAGGAGATACCAGAAGTGAAGGGCGACAGGAACCTTGTGTGGCCGGACGGCACAGCAATACTGGAATTCATCTCGGAGAAATATCTCATTACATTCAAGTACGAAGGCATCAAGACAAATCTTTTCGACGACCGCAAGGACAATTCCCCCTATCTCAATCTTGAAGCCAACGTGTCGCCTGCCGAAATCAAGGAACAGGACGGTTCAGCCAGCTATGGAGGGAATTTCACTGTGACAATAACTTTCACGCAGAACAAGGCAGGCACGCTTCCTGTAAAGCCAAAACCGGATCCGAACGCCGGTTCCCCTACCCCCACCTCCTCATTTGACCTTTCAGAGAAGTCACGTCTGCTAAGCTCAGATTCCTTCAGGCGGAGATATTCACTCGACGGTCAATGGGATCTCATGCCTCTCGGGACGGCCACGGATTTCGCGTCGGATCTCTTCAAATATCCGGCGCCCGCCGGAAAATGGAAGAAGACCGCCGTGCCGATGCCGAAATATATGTTCAACGAGTGGAACGGGCCGCAACATGCCGCCTGGTATAGGACTCAGTTTACAGCGCCGGATTCACTTAAGGGCAGCAGGATATATCTCCATTTCGAGGAGATCAGTTTCGACACGAAGGCCTATCTGAACGGCAAGGAGATCGGAAAGCATTTTGGCGGATATATCCCTCTGGACTTCGATGCTACCGACAGCATCGTATTCGACAAGCCAAACGTACTTGAGGTCTTCACCGGCGACAACACTTCCGCGCTCAACAAGGACAAATATCCCCAGGGTGCGCCGAAGGGCGCCGACTGGTCGGTGACCAAGGCCGCGTCAATGTTCGCTCTCACGTTCTGCTCACACAAGGGAATCATCCAGAATGTTTATCTCGATGCGGTCCAGCAGTCCTATATCAGCGACGTCTTCGTAAAGACCTCCGTCCGTAAATGGAAGATCGATGCCGATGTGGAAATCACTAATACAGGCAAGGAAGCAAAGAAGTTTACGATCAAATCCTCGGTTCTCGAAGGCGACAAGGTCGTCAAGGAGCTTCCTGCGAAGGAGATCGAGGTTTCCCCTTCCTCCATTGCCAATGTCACATGTTCCGCAGACTGGAAGGATCCGAAGCTCTGGGGTTTCAAGGAGCCTAACCTCTATTTCCTTAAGACTGAACTTCTCGACGGGGGAAAGGTCATTGATTCCAGCAGGGCACGTTTCGGTTTCCGTGAATTCTGGATTTTAGGAACTGACTTTTATCTCAACGGCGTGAAGATAATACTCCGTGAATGCGCCACCCATATTTATTACCATCCCGGCTGGCTCGACTGGGACAAGAAGTATGCCGGCAAGCCTTATGAGGGCGCAAAGGCCGAGATGGAAAGCATCCAGAATGCGAACTTCAACTGCACGCGCATGGTGCACCGCCCGCATCCCGCATTCTTCTTCGACATCGCAGATGAGATCGGTCATCTTGTGATTTCGCATTTCCCGATCGGTTTCCACAAGGACCAGTTTGATTTCAAGAATCCTCTTCTTGCAAAAAATGCCGAGGACACGGTCATCGGGCAGATCAGGAAAGAGCGGAATCATCCTTCGATAATAATGTGGGAGGGGGAGAACGAAGGTTTTCCGTATGGCGAAAATGAAATGGCGAAGAACTTCTCGGAATTCTACTTCAAGAGCATCGATCAGGCCGCGAAGAAACTCGATCCGACACGTACTGTAAAGTTCGGCGGCGACGGCGACATCTTCGGCAAGGCGGATATTGTAGACATACACGGTGGCGACCTGCAGGAGATGAATGAGCTTCCCCTTCCAAACAGCAACTGGCAGATACTCGACAGGCTCGAAGGCCGTGCACACGGCTCGACAGGGAGAGTCTACGGTCTCACAGGCGGAGAAAAATGGTCCTGGAAGAAGGACAAGCCTCTCTACTTCGGCGAGGGGCTCTACTGGATGTTCGATCCCGACAAGGGCAAGGCCGCAAGGTTCATCGGCGAAAAAGTCTATGATGACAAGGACCTTGGCGACCAGTGGTATAAGGGGCAGGACATGTTCCTCGGCGCGGGACAGTCCGAATATTTCAAGGTTGGAATTCCTGTCTGGAGGATGATGGGAGTCCTTTCCGGATACTGTCCATGGGCTGTCGCCCCTGGATTCGGAACGACGCTGACAATGCACGATCTGCCGGTATATCAGGTATCGAAGGAGATGATGAAGCCGGAACGATTCTTCATAAAACAAATGTACCGCAATTTTTTTGCAGGCGGAAAAATTGAATATGATTTTTGTTTTTTAAATCAAGATAAAAAACAAAATGAATATATGGTTGAATGGAACACCTCGATGGGCGGTGCGAAGTTCGCAGAGGACAAGTTCCAGCTGAAGATAGAACCGGCGGAGATGGCATGGAAGAAGATTTCCTTCAACGCCCCTAAGACCGAAAAAAAGCAGGATGCGGTCCTTGAGATCAAAATGTCACGGGGCGCTACCGTCGTCCACGAGGAGAAGATTCCATTGAAGGCATATCCTCATTCCATAGCTTCCGCCACTGCCAAAAAGATCTGCCTGCTTGATCCGGACGGGAAAACGGCCAAGGCGCTGGTGAAGATCGGAGTCAAAGCCGACAGCGTCTCCACAGTTGAAGATGCCATCAGGGCGAAGCCGGACATCATCGTCATCGGACAGTTCGCCCTGGCCGAGGGGGCAAACGTGCCGTTGACCCTTGATGAATATGTGCTTGCAGGTGGAAAAGTCCTGGTACTCGCACAGAAGACCGGAAAGACCTATTCCCCTGCTGGACGTCCGGACGCCGAGCAGTCTGTGGCCCGCGAGAATGTCTTCATCTGCGATAAAAATCATCCGCTCGTCAAGAACATTTCCGATGATGAGCTGAAATACTGGAACCATCCGGAATGGAATCTGGCGCACGGAGTCTCTCTTGCCGCAAGACAGAAATTCGGCAGAGGTAACATCCATGCCGTGATGGACTGCGACAACATGTGGTTCGCGCCTCTCCAGGAACTCCAGTATGGAAAAGGGCTGTATGTGGAATGCTCCCTGGACATTGTGAACAAGATAAGTTCCGAACCGGTAACTGAAATTGTTTGGTCGAACATATTGAACAGGCTTGCGAATTTCGCAGCTCCGGAATACAGGGCTCTTTCGGTACTGAGGGACGAGGAAATGGTGAAAAAGTTCCAGGGACAGGGGATTGTATGCGTTGAGACAGATAAAATTCCAGAAGCTGGAATTTTGCTGGTGACGAACAACAGCAAGATTTCCGCTGATGAGAAGAATCTCCTGAAAAGTTTTGTCGAAAAAGGAAATACGATATGGTTCCACATGCGCAAGGGGGCGGACTCTTCGCTGGTTGAAGCTGTCACTTCCTCGAAGATCAAGGTCAGTCCGTATCCGGGCGACGCCCGTGTCAGGGCTGTGCGAAGGACGGATGCAGGAAAGAGTTCAAAAGCGCTTTCCGGGATAAACAGCGTCGCAATCTACGAGAGGAATTCAGTGGACGATATCTGGAAGGCGGAAGTCGGCGGCGCATCGGAACTCGCCACCGGAGGCGCGGTGATCGATTTCAATGCCGGAAAAGGGAAAGTCATTGTCGAAAGGCTCGCCTGGGACAAGCCGTCAAACCTCCTGCACCAGCAGTGGGCTGATCATTTCCTGCATTCCTTCGCCACAAACATCGGCACCGAGATCGATGTCTATAAATATATGAAGAGGAAGATATACAATCCTGAAAACTTCTTGCAGATAGACATCAGCCCCGCATGCAACCGCGGCTTCAGGGATGATGCTCCGGGCGACAAAAAAGGCGGGTGGACCGATCAGGGACCCGATAACGACCTGCGCGGGATGAAGACCGGCCTCCAGACATACCACCAGATAGTATTCAAGATAATCGATCCTGCGAAGAACGACGGGAAATCATGCCTTGTGCTGAATTCCGAGGCGCATATGCCGGAATGTCCGAAGACGAGCGCCGAAATCCCTGTGAACGCCAAGGCTGACACGCTGTTCTTCCTGCATACTGCGGCCTGGTATGGTGATGGACAAAAGGGGAAACCTGTGATAAACTACGTCCTGACTTATGATGATGGTTCAAGCGCGAAGGCAGAGGCCATCGGCGGCGACAATATCAAGGACTGGTGGTCTCCCGGAAACTGCGACAAGTCGCTGGGGATATCGTTGCTGCTGAAGTCGGACACCGAAGCTGATGCGATCCCCCGGAGGCGCGGACTGCAGCTGCAGGAATGGGAGAATCCGAATCCCGACAAGGCCATTAGGTCAATAAGGATCGAAAGTGCGAATTCCGGGGCGATTCCGGTTGTCATGGGGATAAGCGGGTACAAGAGATAAATTTTCAAAGTGCTTTGAAAATTTATAAGTGGGAGGATGTGATGCATAAGACTATGATAATCGATTCTCATTTCCATGCATATTCCGGCAAGGACTGCAGCGGATTCTTAAGGGATCTCATGGAAAAGGCAGGTCTCGATGCAATCAGCATAGCCTCGATTCCGAAGGAGCTGGTGCATGATGAGCATTTCTACAATGAAGAGGCTTTAAAACTCAAGAAGGAGAACCCTGGCAAGGTGTATGCCTTCGGCTCCCTGGATTATTCCGACAAGGGCTACCTCAGGGGCAAGGTTGATTTTGCCGGACAGGCGAAGAGGCTTTTCGAGGCTGGCGCCGACGGGATCAAGATGCTTGAAGGAAAGACTAACGCAAGGAAGGCGCTGGGGATTCCACTGGACTCCCCCATATACGATTCTTTTTATTCATACATGCAGGAAAATGCTTTTCCGATCCTGATGCATGTTGCGGATCCTGAGGAGTTCTGGGATCCTGTCAAGGCTCCGGACTGGGCAAAGAAGCGCGGCTGGTTCTGGGGTGACGGAAGTTTTCCCTCGAAGGAACAGCTATATTCGGAGACCGAAGGAATCCTGGGGAAATTCCCAAAACTGAAGATCACATTCGCCCATTTCTTCTTCCTCTCGGCCGACATCGGCAGGGCTTCGAGATTCCTGGACAAATGGAAGAACGTGTCGTTCGACATCACACCCGGATGGGAGATGTACGATAATTTTTCAAGAAGCAGCTCCGATTGGAGCGCCTTCTTTAAAAATTACAATGAGAGGATAATCTTCGGGACGGACAATGCGCCGCCTTCGAAGGACAATTATGCGGGACAACTTGAACGCTGCATCTCGACGATTTCAAAGATAAGGGATTTCCTCGAGACTGACAAGGAGATGCTTTCCGGGAAGGGGATCAGTCTTGATACGGCTTCCTTGAAGAAAATCTGCTCCGGGAATTTCCTAAAAGCTATCAGGAGTCCCTATGAAAATCATTCCGGATGATTTTTTCTTCCCGGTGCCGGGAAGAAAAAATATTTTTACCCTTATCGAGCTGTTGGTCGTCATTGCGATCATCGCGATACTTGTCGCCATGCTTCTGCCGGCGCTGAAGAATGCCCAAGAACAGGCTCGCAGGATCTCATGCGTGAACAACCTCAAGCAGTTTGCCACCGCCACATATGCCTACACCGACGATAACGGCGGACATCTGCCTGGGCGTGGCTCAACCTTCAGCGACATATACCACAGGATAGTCGCAGCCGCCTACACTACCGGGGACATGGATACATGGCAGCATGGTGCCTTCAATCCGGACTACATACCGGGCAAGGACGTCTATTACTGCCCCTCATGCAAGAATACGAACTATGATTCAAGCAGATGGAAAGTCGTCAGCAGCTACGGCTATTACATCCCCTATCCCGGGGCAGACAATTCAAAGTATAAGAGGCTATCAGACCTTCCTTCGGGATACACTCCTGCAAGTCTTTTTCTGCTTTCAGACCTGGTAATGGGCGCAACTGGAACAACATGGCATCTCCCGCGCGCATATAATGTCATGTACTACGATGGCCACGCCATCACTGTCACCGACAAGATCTACCAGGCAACCGGCGAGACGGCAGCAAGGAATTTTTTCAAGGCGAACTACTGATAATTATATCTTATTCAACTTTACAACGGCACTGGAAATTACCTGTTCCAAATATTTATTACCGGAAACTGGCAATCCAACTTCAATCGAGGTGTGGAAAAGCAGAGACTGCTTGCAGTGGATAAATGATCCTACCTGGAAAGAACTTTTCAAAATCACGTTATGAATGTTATGAACTTAATTGGTTGAATGTTTTTCTACCCATTTACTCCAGCTCTTCTGGCAATTATCAATTCTTTCTTGGGTAGAAAGCTTGCTATTCTTTTGTATATCATATCTTCATCCAACGTCTAAATCAAGAATCCGGCGGAGCCGATTATTTAAAGGCATCTGGTTAGAATTTGCTTAGTCAATCTCATTTTCTTCTATAGAATTACGTTGAGCGCGATCTGCTTTTATAAACTGAATTATGACTCGTTACTTTTCTGGAGTAATATAAATGTCTATAAGTAAAAGATGTAAAACCGGGACACGCTAAAGCTGTGAACTCCAACAAAAAATCAGAGAGCTTCGATTCACATATGCCGGCTTTAATGGAACGGAAAAGAGCCTGGGCGGTTTACTGCTGGGTCGTCTGCGGGCCAACCGGATCAGTTTTCTTTTCAAGGGATGCCGCCTTTAGCTTTTCGTAGTCCTCAATAATGAATTTGAGGCGCATGGTCTCGGTAAGGCTGAACTTTGATGTTTCTGTAGCGAGTTTGCCGCTTGCCTTCATCTCGAGGAACTTCCTCTGATCCTGTACGGCTGTCCGTAATGCATCGGCCACGGCTCCGACATATGCCTTCTGGAAAATGCTTGCGTTCAGCAGGGAGATCTCCCGTCCCTCGACGGTCAGCATCACCTCGAGGTATTTCCGGAGTACGAGGCAGAGCCAGACAAACGCCCCCGCAGACACAAAAAGCATTACGACAATGAACGGCATGATGAAATCGCTTGGAAGAACATAGCCGAAGAATATCAACACCGGGCTTCCTATCATCAGGCCCGCAGACATCGTCACCCTGTCAATGCCGGGATTAATGCGGAGAGCCTCAATCTTGGAAACGGGTACGCTGACCGATTTGCAGGTCACCCTCAGGTTTGTCACCTTCAAAGCCGAATCTGAATAGTAAATCTTTTCATTGATTGGATCTTTTGACATATCCACCCCAAAATAATCAGTTGTTTATCGGCATACTTAAGCATATTTTAAGAATTTTTCAATCATCGTCAGAGGATAGACATTGTCAGCTTTACACGGATCTCCCCTTAGACAACCTCTGGAAATCGGCATATGCCGCCGCAATCGTGGTCGTTTAAGCTGCCAGCAAAGGATCTTGAACTCCTGAGCCCAGAACTACTTCCCCTTCATTGGCGCATGTCCGTTCAGCATAATCTATAAATCTTTCTTGACATGTCTTATATAAGACTATATGTTATATGGATAAATGAAAGGACTGCCATGAAAAACATATATGAATGGCTAAGGAGATCAAGGACTTTCCTGTATGACGCATACTGGCCTCCATTCACCCCGGAGCTGAAATACACCCCGGAAGAAGGAATTGCTGTCGCAAAGAGAATGAATGCAAACGTGATCCGTTTCGGCTCGATCGGCAAATGGGCGCTTTACCCCAGCAAAATCATGCCTCGTCATCCGGATCTCAAAGGACGCGACCTTCTGGGTAAAACGATCGACCTCGCGCACAGGAACCGAATGAAGATCATCGTCTACATACCTGTTTCACATGCCTTGCCAACGGAAATCATATGGAAAAGAAAGCCCGAATGGGCGTTCGTGGGAGATGGCGGGAAATTCGTGGAGCCGGTAAAGCATTTTGGCGGGCTTGAAGTCGTCCCGACCTGCATAAATGGAAAATACCACGAGGACATTCTTGGGATTGTGAAAGAAATCGTCGGGAACTACGATCCCGACGGCATCTATCTCGATGGTCCATATCAGGGGTGGGCCCATCATAAGACAATCTGCCAGTGCAAAAATTGCTCACGCAATTTTTATCATGATACAGGAATCAAGCTGCCAGCAAACAGGACACCAGACGGGAGAAACGTGATGAACACCTCTGATGGGAAAAAATATTTGCCCTGGATAAACGGGAAGCTCGCAGGAATCCTTTCGGAGATCAGGGATATCACGAAATCAAGGAAGGACATCCCGCTCATTATCAACAGGACGGCTGTAAAGATAACAGGGCTGGACAACGAACGGGCCATGATAAAGCTCATTGACGGGTTCCTGACCGAAACCGACGCCGGAGGCATCGAAGGATTCAGCTACGGGGCGATCAACGATAAAATCGTCTGGAACTACACGACCCAGCACAGGTGGTGGCCGAGGCTGAGCTCAATTAGGCTTGAAGAGGAAAGCGCCCTCGAGGCATATCGCACCATATCCATGTGTGCAACTCCTATCGTTGCATATGCCGGCAGATATTTCTACGAGCAGGAAAATTCCGGTCATATGAAGACCGTTTTCACAAGAATGAAATCATTAGAAAGAATTTTACAGGATTCATCTCCTGTAAAATTCTCAGCAGTCCTCTACCCCGGAGGCAGGGCCCAGGCGACGGTCGACTTCCATGCCCTGATGAAGATCAATCCTGACGCATACGAAATATACAAATGCCTTCAGGCAAATGGAATTCAGGCGATGGTACTCCCAGATTACATGTTTCACGAAAAGGCATTCGTCTCATCTTTCAAGATCATATGTGTTCCATCATCGCTTCCGATAGACGACAGCCTGTCCATTCGGCTTGCAGATTTTGTAAAAGGAGGCGGAACACTTCTCATTTCCGGAAGCCGCAGGGATTCCTTCATGGACAGGGAATCTAAACTCGAATCATTGCTCGGGATAAAGGTTCTCAAGGGAAACTGCGAGGAGCGCAGGCTTATGAAGGATTTGAGATGGCTTGACAAGGCATATGAACTATATCTCTCAGCAACAAAAGGTTTCAAATATGGGAATACTCTCATGCCCCAGTGCGATTTCATCCCGATAAGGCCGTGCAATGGCGGAAAAATCATGGCGGAGACTGTCTGCTGGCCGAAAGGTGAAAGAAGATTTCCGGCAGTCATTGTGAAAAAATCAGGAAAAGGCCAGGCTATCTATTTCAACTCTCCCGTCGAGGATCTGCTTTCCAACTACGGGCAGATCGAGTTCAAATATTTTTTCAGCGAGACGCTTAAAAAATATATAAGGAAAGAAATTCCCTTTGAAATAGAATCCGTGAGACCTCTGTCGGCTACGCTCGTGGAAAAGGACGGAATGAAGATCATCCATGTCCTGAACGAAGAGAACTTCGGTGACGAAGTCACTTTCTCGATATATCTGAAAATTCCATCCAAGGCACGTGCGATCTCCGCAAAATGCCTTGTCTCTGGAAAACCTGCGAAGTTCGCAAAGGTAAATAACGGGATTCTCATCAGGAATCTCAAGGTTTCGGAATATGAATGCATAGCCATAGAATTGACTTGATAAATACAACCGCAGACAGGAATGCCTGCGTTACTAAAACAGGAGATAACAATGGGCAGTTTGAAGGGTAAAAAGGCGCTTGTGACAGGGGCGGAACAGGGGATAGGACAGGCGGTGGCGAAAGCTCTTGCGGAGAGCGGATGCGATGTCGCAATACATTATTATGCCAGCAAGGAACTGGCCACGGGAAATGCGGATTTCGCAAAATCCAAGGGCGTCATGGCGGAGATCTTCCATGCTGATCTGACGAGGGAGCAGGATGCCAAGGCAATGGTTGCATCTGCCGCAAAATTCCTCGGCGGCATAGATATCCTTGTCAACAACGTCGGGGATCTCGTAAAGAGGAAATTGCTGGGCAAGGTTGAGCTGGATTTCTGGAAGAAAGTCTATGACATCAACGTTACATCCGCGATGATGGTCACCCGTGAATCACTCCCCTATCTCGAAAAGAACAGCGGAGGTGCTAGCATCGTCAATCTTGCCTCGCTCGCAGGACGGAAAGGCGGGCATCCCGGCTCTCTCGTATATTCGACATGCAAGGGGGCGGTAATCACATGGACACGTGCCCTTTCGAACGAACTTGCGCCCAAGGGCATTAGGGTCAACTGCGTGGCTCCGGGATTAATCCTAGGGACAAGGTTCCATGACACGCATACTACCAGGGAATCCGCGGACGAGACCATCAAGGGAATTCCGCTTGGAAGGGCTGGAACACCGGAAGATGTCGCAAGGACGATAGTCTTCCTGGCATCGGAATACGACGGCTTCATCACAGGGGCTACAATTGACATAAACGGCGGTGTTTACTGCGCATAAATTTTCAACGGAGTTGAAAATTTATAATATTGGAGGGCAAGATGAAGAACATAAATATCAACAAGAAGTTGCCGGTGCCTATCTACCACCAGATCAGGGAACAGATACTGGAAAGGATAAAGTCAGGGGAGCTTGCCGTGAAGGATAGGCTTCCTGCTGAACTCGAACTTGCGAACTCATGTGGCATAAGCCCGATGACTGTCCGCCAGGCATACACCTCGCTTGTGAACGAGGGATTCCTGTACCGGCGGCATGGGAAAGGGACGTTTGTCAGCGAGGCACCGGCTCCAAAGGCAGTCTCTGGCAATGAAAAGAATTCGACGGATATCGGTTTCATTTGCAGCAGCTACTCAAGTTTTCTGTCGTTCCGCTCCAAACTTCTTCTCGGAGTTGAAGACGCCTGCAGGAAATATTCCTTCAAGATACACATGATCGCCACGAACGAGATGGGGATCAATCCGGAGGACAACTTCATACTCTCCAATCTGCTCTCATCAAAGCAGCTTGATGCCCTGATAGTGGTCGGTTCGCTCACCGAAGAGGACATCGGAATGATAAAGTCGCTGGTCATACCATTCGTGCTTGTCGACCACGACTACAAGGGGCAGGATGTTCTCACAGTACTTACTGAAGACGAGAAATTCGTGGAACTTTCCTTCAGGAAGCTATTGAGGGAAGGAAAATCCAGAATAGCGCTGCTCAGCGGCCCTCTCAGCAGGAATCCTAGAATTTTCCCGAGACGGGGCGACAAGCTGATCAAAGCCTACAAGGAATCACTTTCAAAGGCCGGCCTCAAGTTCAAGGATTCCTATGTCAAGACAAGCGAGATCGAAGATATGTCCGCATTTAAGGCAGCCATGCAACTTCTCGAGGATCCCGACCGTCCCGAGGCAGTGCTAGTGAACGGGGATCTGATAACCAAATCGCTTCTCCGTGCTGCGGAGAAAAAAAACATGTCTGTCCCAGGGGACCTGTCAATTTTGAACTATGGGGATTCACAGGATTCCCCTTGCAACTTCATAAGCAAACCTCTTTTTGAAATGGGCAAAACCGCTGTTGAACTGCTGAAAAAGTCCATGAACGATGTCGAGTTAAAAACCAAGAGGACAGTGGTCCCGCTTGAAACATGAGGCCGACAATGAACTCCAATATGGAAATAAAAAGACGCTCCCGGATAGATGAGCTGTCAGGAAAATACAGGAAGATGGATTCCGAAGGTGATGATCTTGATTTGAAGCTGAAGGATCTTGATACAGACAAAATTTCCGCGCGTTTCTTCAGTTCCCACGGGAAGATGGTGTTAAAGGCTGCGATTGTCGCAAAGAACTTTCCTGAAGAAGCAATTGCACTGAAAAGCACAGGCGAAGACATACTGGACCATAGGTTCAATCTTCTCGGTTACGGTCCTGCCTGCTTTGGATTTCCGATAAGATGGCATTGCGACTATCGCAGTTCGAAGGAATGGCCAGGCGATGTCAATTACCTTGCATTGGGACACAAGATGTTTGACGTCATTGTCGACAAGAAGGCCGGTTTAGAAGTAAAAGTCCCCTGGGATCTTTCGAACATGATGTGGCTGCCCACCCTCGCCTGCTCCTATCACCTGACAGGTGACAGGAAATATGCCGAAGCTTTCAAGAATGACATGTCCGACTGGATTGTGAAGAATCCATATCCGCTTGGAGTGAACTGGATATGTCCGATGAATATCTCCATAAGGGCCATGAACATGATCGTCGCCATGACATCCCTTTATCCGGCGCTGGAAAAGGATTTTCAGATGGAAGCCATAGAAAGCCTGTTCCAGCATGGAATTGCGATCATGGCATATCCTGAGCTGGGGAATAACGACAAGAGGAACAACCATTATCTGACTGATCTGACGGGACTGTATTTCTTAGGACAGTTCTTCAAGGACACGGAAGAAGGGGCGGAATGGCTGGATTTTTCCACGAAGGAGCTCGAGCAGGAATCAGGATACCAGTTCTATCCGGACGGCGTCAATTTCGAAGATTCGACCAGCTATCACAGGCTGTCCTCCGAGATGCTTCTGCTCTGTGCGATACTCGCAAGGGATAATGGTGCAGGATTTTCCAAGGGTTTCTTAGACCGGCTCCACAGAAGCCTTACCTTCAGCAGTGACATCCTCCAGACGAACGGCAGGATTCCGATGTTCGGGGACAATGACAATGGCAGGATGCTGCAGTTTCATGGTTTCTCCAGGACTGCTTCGGCCGACCACAGGCACATTCTTGCAGCAGGAGGCGAGTTCTTCAATGATGATTCGCTGCGGTTCCCCGGCAGGAATGCCGCAACGGAGGCAGTATGGCTGCTTGGCAGTTTCAAATCGCCGTCCATACCTGCGGGCAAGACCGGCCCTCTACTTAAGAAATATCCTGATTCAGGCTATTACATCATAGATGACGGAGAGAGGAAGATCGTGATCAGGAATGCCAGGATAAATCCATCCTGCGGAGGTGGCCATACTCACTGCGACCAGTTTAGTTTCACGTTGAGCTCCGGCAAACAGGAAATCCTGGTCGATCCAGGGACATATCTTTATTCAAGCAACTTTGAAGAGCGGAACCTGTTCCGATCGGTCGAATATCACAACACCGTCCAGATCGGTTCAGAACCAATGCATGAATACGACAGGGACACGTTTGGCGGTCTCTGGTGGATGAAGGATCTTGCTGATGCTGAAACTGCAAGATTCGAACGTAAAAGCGAAAGTACTTTCTTTGACGGAAAAATCCACAGTTATGAGAAGAGCCGTGGGTATACGATCAGGCGCAAATTAAAGTATGTGGACGGAATACTGTCCCTTGCGGATTCCGCAATCCCCATCACTAGGAATAAACCGGGGAAATGTCCGGCATTCAGCAGATTCCTGCTTGCGCCTGGACTTATGCCTTCGGTCGGTAAAAGTGGCGTTGTTTCGATAAGAAAGGGCTCGAAGAAAATCTGTTCCATTGAAATCCTTTCCGAATCCTTCAGTGTAAGAATCAAGGATCTCTGGGTGGCACCTGGATATGGAACAAAAGTCCCATCCAAGCAGATAGAGATCGAATGGACGGTGGAAAGAGGATTGGAAGTCAATATAAAGATCTTAACATATTTGACCAGCAACAGGATTTAACGATTTTTGAAGGAGTAATTGCAGAATGAAATCGAAAATATATAAGACGAGAAACTCTCTTTCTCTTTCAAATGGTCTTATCAACGCAGTGTTCAGCGTTGACAGGTGCTTCAAGCTGGATAAATTCGTTGATCTGTCTTCAGGAAAGACGGTCTGTTCGCAGAGGGAGCATATAATTGCATTTGACAGGGACAGGGAGGATCTTGCCGTAAAGGGTTCTGCGAAATTCACAAAAATCTTAATCCGCAGGATTGATGATGCGTATCAAAACACAGGAATGGAGGCCGTACTCTCTTTCAAGGCCGTAAAGTCAGGATTAAGTATTGAGAAGCACATTTTCATATATGACAATGCTCCTGCGATAAGGATTTATGATGTATACATTCCGGACAGGGATCTGTCCGGAATGTATTATTCGGACATCCTCAGCGTGCAATTCAAAAAGATATCATCCGGGAAATGCGTGGAATATTTCACATGCACTGACCAGTCGAACTACAGGTTGATCGAAAAAAGGGCTGAGTTCAAGAACAAAGCGGGATTCTTCATCACTGACAGGATATTCCTTTACAAGGAAGGTCCAATGCCTGACTCCCAGCCGATAAAGGGGGAATATGACTTCATATTTAATAAGAAAGCAAGGAGTGTTTCAGTTGCAGGCCTTGGCTTTGGCAAGATTCGAAAAGGGGAAAAACGCCGTGCAAATGGAATAGTGATCGGGCTGACGGAGGATGAATCCCTTTCCGGGCTCAGGAAATATCAGCATGCCAGATATAAGATCAATCCTAGGAACGACATTGAATACCTCTCGAATTCCTGGCCTGCATTCCATCTTGACGTCACTGAGAAAAAGATCCTGGAGGAAATAGAGCTTGCGGCAAAATTCGGCATCAAGACGGTTTTCATTGATGATGGATGGTTTGAGACATTCATGGGTGAAATTGACAGGAAGAAATTCCCGAATGGATTTGATAGGATTTCAAAACTCGCCTCGGGAAAGGGGATAAACATCGGACTCTGGATGAATCCGCTCGGGCTTGACGTCAATGACAGGAGTGCGAGGGAATGGGATGGAGCCGAGGCGCATGACACATTTGTCGAGGGGAACAAGTGGAACTGGGTGGCCCGTTCGAATGATTTCAGATATGCCGAAGCAGTCGGCTCGGAAGGCGTGAGGGCATACTGCGCGATGGATCTGATGCACGACGGATATTTCAACCATATCAGGAGCAAGATCGTCTCGTTATACAGGGAATATGGCATAAGAAGGTACAAGTTCGATCTTTACCAGCTGCATGTCTTCGACACATTGCTCGGTGATCCGAACCAGCACTACGAAAAGTATCGCGAACTCCTGCAGGTTCTGAAGAAGGAAATTCCGGGGCTTGTTATATCCATGGACATTACGAGGAGGAACCGTCCGTGTTTCGATTTCGGAATGGATTTCGGTCGGCTTTTCATGGAAAACAGGGGACGGCGCCTGAACGACCACCGTTACTACCATCCGTATATCAGCTTAAGGAACCTCTGGTATACGGCGAAATATTTTCCTGCACAGAAGATGGAACTGGAGATGATGCCGCAGATCAGCGATTATCCCTTGGAATACGTGCTTGGCACGACAATCTTCGCGAATCCTCTTTATTGGGGAAGCCTGGCGGAGCTTTCAGCTGGCAAGGTGAAAACCATGAAGACTTTCATCGACACCTTGAAACCGCACAAGGATGAAATCATGAAAGGCTTGATTTTCCCTGTCGGGGAAATGCCTGAAAAGGGGAATTGGTCTGGATTCATTTCAATGACCGGCAAGGACAAGGGCTATCTTGCGGTCTACCGGAATGGGGCGGCAAACGGAACATATCGCCTGAAGACGGATCTCCTGGGATCAGGAAGATATCTGCTGGAAGATGTCTTTTCAGGGAAAAAAATGTATATTACAAATGGAGCAGGTAATTTTAAGATCAAAGGTAAATTTGGATTCAAGCTTTTAAAATTCCTGAGAGATGTTGAAAATGGGTAAGAAATTCAATATTTATAGCCAAGCCGACGCTTGGCGTTCCCGGCCCGGGACCTCTCCGCGTGCCATGGCGAAGTTGTCCTACGGAGACAGGTCTGGTCGGCATTGGAAGTTGGTCTAAAACGGTGATTCATATACAAGGGGAGATAAAACATGAAACCAATTTCAAAATGGATGCACACATATCCTGAACATGTGGCAATTCCGGCATTCAAGGATAAATCAAGCGGCGACAGGATATCCCTGATGACTGAACTCAAATCCTCCGATAGCGCCGGATTCTGGTGTGCGGATTTCGCAATAGAGCCCGGGGCGGCATATCGGATCGAAGCCGAGGCGCATGTTCCGGACTCCTCGGACGTCTACAATTACGCTGGTGTCGTCGTTACATGGAAGAAAACCTCCGCATTCGAAACGCAGGTCCAGCGGGAATACCTTGACCCTGACATCCAAGGGAAAAACCGTGTTGTCTTCTCATCGGTCCTCGTTTCCCCGGAGAATGCGAATTTCGCAGAGATCCGTCTTTATGCGAAATGGCGGAAGCTGAAGGTCGAATGGAAGGCCGTTGAGATCAAAAAAGTCCCAGTTCCGGCTCCAAGACCAGTGAAAGTCGTGACGACAAAGGTTGTTCCCCCGTATTCTCCATCAACTATCGGAGAAAACATAAATCAGGCCGACAAGCTTCTCAAACGGATAGAAAATGAGGTTAAAAAGCCTGATCTCATATTATTTCCGGAGAACATGCTGGACCGATGCGTTGGTGGTCCGCTGGAAAAGAGGGCTGAAACCATTCCGGGTCCTTTCACAAAATTCCTTTCCGGCTGGGCGAAGAAGCTCAACTGCCATATGGCCACGACGATCCATGAAAATGACAAGGGCAGATTCTACAACACTGCATTCATAATCGACAGGAAAGGCCGCGTTGCCGGCAAATACAGGAAGATACATCTTACACTCTCTGAAATGGAGGCTGGAATCCTCCCTGGCAACGAATTCACTGTCTTCGATCTGGATTTCGGCAAGGTCGGATTCACCACCTGCTGGGACAACTGGTTCTGCGAATCAGCAAGAATGCTGCGCCTGAAAGGGGCTGAAATGATACTTTTCCCGCTTGCCGGAGACGGAGATTTCAATCATCTCGAGCACATGTGGCCTACCAGGGCGATGGACAACGGGCTTCCTATCATTTCATCGGTCTGGCAAGGCGAGCCAAAACGTCCGGTTCCTTCGAGAATCATCGACGGGGACGGCAGAGTTCTCGCCGGGACGATTGAAAACCTCGGATATGCGGCCGCAGTGATAGATCTGAACAGGAAATACAGGGCTTACTGGCTGTCGGTCGGACCTTCATTCGGAGAAGGCAGAAGCCTTTATGTGAGGGAGAGAAGGCCGGATCTGTATGAGTAGCTGACATGAATGTAGAATATCTAATGTCCAATTTCGAATAATTCGACAGGATAACAGGATTATCAAGATGTAAATACGAGGTTAAGATGCAGACTTTTTCAATTTTCGTGACCGTATGGCTGAAGTTCTTTTTCCTGCTGACGCCATTTTTTGCATTGTCGCTGTTCCTTGTAATGACAAGGACAATGAATTCTTCCGCAAAGACAAATCTGGCGTTGCGAGTGACAGGAGCCGTCGTACTTGCGTGTTTCATCCTTTATTTCTTCGGCAACGTCATCTTCTCCGTGTTCGGAATCACTCTTGATGCATTCCGCATAGGTGCCGGTGCAATACTTTTCCTGTCGGCGATGGATCTTGTCAGGGGTTCCAAGGCGGGCCACTCCAGTGACGAGGAAGGAGACATAGCGGTAGTTCCACTGGCGATTCCAGTGATAGTCGGCCCGGGGACGACCGGTGCCCTGCTGGTCATGGGTGCGGAGACGACCGACATCAATACGATGTTCATTGGCTATGGGGCGCTGCTGCTTGCGGTGTTCTGCGTAATGGTGCTGCTCCTGCTTGCAACTCCTATTGAAAAGCTGATCGGCCAGCGCGGACTAAGCATCCTGAGCAAGCTGACGGGACTTGTAGTTTCAGCGATAGCCGCCCAGATGATCTTCACGGGGATCAAAAATTTCCTCAAATAAATCCTGACCCAACGGTCAGGATTTATGAATCCAGAGTTTCGCGGACTTTCTCCTGGAGGGATTCCGCCGAGAACGGCTTCTGGAGGAAGTGGATCCCCCTCCCGACTATTCCGTGGTGCGCGACAACTTCCCTGTCATAACCTGACATGTAGAGGACCTTTATGCTGGGCCTTTTACCGCGTACGCGCTCATAGAGTTCCTTACCGTTGATGGAGGGCATGATGACATCGGTCAGAAGCAGATCGACATGATCGGTGCCGTTTTCAATGAACCGGATACAGTCCTCTCCTTTGTCAAACACAATGGTCCTATATCCGAAATTATTGAGCAGCAGGCTGGCAATCCCCCCTACCATTTCATTGTCCTCTACGATAATTACCGTCTCCCCTCCTCTTCCGGATTGTTTGACAGGTGCTGATGGAATTATGACCTCCTCCTGTTCCTGGACAATTGGCAGATATATCCTGAAGGTGGTCCCCTTGCCGAGCTCCGAGACTACTTGCAAATGCCCCTGATGCTGTTTGACTATCCCATAAACCATTGAGAGTCCGAGGCCTGTACCCTTCCCCATCTGCTTGGTCGTGAAGAACGGCTCGAAAAGATGCTCCATCACCGCCTTGTCCATCCCATGCCCTGTGTCGGAAATTGACATACAAACATAGTTTCCCGGCATAACATCAGGATATTCCTTGACGTCATCACTGGCAAGGATGGTGTTTTCAATCTTTATCTTGAGCATACCTCCTTTAAGCATGGCGTCCTGGGCATTGACAGTGAGGTTCAGGATGACTTGCTCTACCTGTCCGACATCAGCTTTGACAAGGCCGGCATTATCTGGCAGATCAAAAACAATATTAATATCCTCCCTTATCGTGCGCTTGAGCATCTTCCCGAAATTTTCGACGACAGAGCGGAGATTTATAACCTTGAGCTCGAGCATCTGCTTCCTGCCAAACGCGAGAAGTTGTTTTGTCAGATCCTTTGCCCGATCCGCAGCGTTCTTTATCTGTTCAATCTGATCACGTCGCGGGTCAAGCCTTGGAACATCCATCTTCAGGAGTTCCGCATATCCGAGAATTGGCGTAAGGAGGTTGTTGAAATCATGGGCGACTCCGCCTGCAAGCCTGCCTATCGACTCCATCTTCTGCGCCTGATGGAGCTGTTCCTCCAGCTTAAGCTTCTCCTCCTCGGAAAGCTTCCTGTCGGTTATGTTGCTGACAATATGGACGGCTCCGCGTATTTTACCTTTGTCGTCAAATATCGGATCAACCTTGATGAGGAACCATTTGTTCCCTATTTTAAGCTCCTGGGATTCCTTCTGCCTGCTCTTGTTCATCCTGAGTATTGGACATTCCGTAAGAGGCTTCTCAGTGTTATGGATGACCTCCCAGCAATGCTTCCCGACAATTTCAGAATTCTCCTTTCCTGTGAATTCAGCGGTAGCCCGATTGCAACGGACAATCCTCTGATCCTTGTCGAGGAGCCAGACGGCGTCACTGACCGCGTCAAACGTCGAACGCCATTCCCTTGCGGCGTCAAGGATAGCCTCCTCGTTCTTCTTCCGTTCGGTTATGTCATGGAATATGACGGCGAACCTGCCTTTTCCCGGACAGAAGGCCCTGACTTCATAATATTTGCCTATGACGGACGAATACTCTTCAAACTGCATAGGTTCCCCGGTAAGAGCGACCTTCCCATATCTTTCGATCCAATATTTTTCAGTGTTCGGAATAACTTCCAGCACCCGTTTCCCGACAATGTCCTTGGCCTTCAGTCCTGTCAGTTTTTCAAATGCCTCGTTTATCGAGATGAATCTGTAGTCCACAGGAATACCTTTCTCATCGCAGATGATCTCATGCAGGGCGAAACCGCTCATCATCTCCTCGAAAAGCTGGCGATACTACCTCTCGCTCTCCTTCAATGTCCCCTGTATGTGAGAGTAGACCAGCAGGGTCATGACGATAGTTATCAGCAGTCCAATTGACATCACATAATATGGCGTCCTGCCGGTATGCTCCTTGACATATTTCATGGTCGGCCAGCATCTTACCAGCAACGATCTTCCGCCAAAATCAAACTTCCTGACAACTTCTCCTCCCTTGTAGATACCAAACTTTTTTTCTCCGTCAGAATATATTATCGCCTTTTCCGATCCGCCTTCTCCGGCATCGGAGATCTCCAAGGACAAGTTCCTGTGGTTCGAATCTGAGAGCATCGAGCCGACTGTGTCATCCATATGGAAAACCATTACAACAAAACCCATTATGTTGGCAAAACGGTTTTCAGGGCTGTCGACAGGAATGTTTCCCTTATAAACAGGATTAAATAAAAGGAATCCCGGCTTTTTTGACTTGTCCTGGACGAGTTTGAGGTTCACCGCCAGTATCCGCTGTCCAGTAGAACGTGACTTGTCCAGCATAGCCTTCCTGGTCGGTTCGGAATAATTGTCAAGTCCAGCCGATTCCAGGTTTCCTGCGCGCGGCTCGAAGTAATAGACGGGGAAATATTCATCCCTTTCGCCAGTCACGACCATCCTGCCATCAGGGGATTTCTCTGTGAAATGAAATTCCCTGTTTAATTCCTCAGAAGCCTTACTTTCATAATCCGAACGTTCTCCTCGGAGCACCCTGGGAACCCAGTCAAACGCCTTTACATCCCTGTTCCTTTCGAGTACTTTCGCCGTGAAGTTCCTGAACTCCTCGCGGTTGACATGCTCGTCAGTCTCAAACAGTCTAATTGTTGAGTCGATGTTGTCTTCAAGGGTCTGCAACTTCTGTTCGATGCCAGCTACAACAGGAGCGGCTTCATTCCTTTCGAAATCCTTGATGAGGCTGTCCGCTTCATTCTTCTTGAACACATGGTACATGAACGCCGACAAAGAAGATCCGAAGACAAGTATTACCATGATGATCAACACGGATCGGACCGACCAGCCATGCCTGAACGCAATCTCTTCAGACGGGAAGTTCCGCCCGAGGAACAAATGGATCATCGCGGTGACGATCGTCCCCAGCCCTATAAGTATCAGCATAGCCAACCAGATGGCCGAAGTCCCGTTCCTTGTTATGTTCCTTTTGATATTTATTGAAAAAGCAAAGGCCGAGTTGCCATTGATGTCCTTGACAGTCCATTCAACATTCAGCAGTTCATGCGACAATTCACGGATGCTGTATTTCTCGCCGGACAGAGGCAATGCCTCACCTTTGAGCCCATTCTTCACTCCTGGCAGCATTTCGATGTGGAGCCCCGTTTTTTCAGACATCTCATCCACGAGCTTCTTGTCCACCAACCGCCCCATGATGATCGCTCCCAGTATCGGTCCTTGCCCATGCGTGGTCAATACAGGATTTGATATGGCGATAAAGTGCCCCTTTTCAGTGGTTATGAATCCTGACAGCCTGGAATCCGGCGATTGAAGCCTGAGCATCTTCAGGAAATCGCCCTGGACTTTCGTGCCCGTCATGTCTTTGAGCTTGAAGTTAGCCTTTGATTCCAGATCGAACTTGTCCGAGAAGATTATCTCGCCGTCTATCTTGGCGAAGCAGATCATGTTCAACTGGTTGCTATCAAACAGCGTATTGCTGAGGTTGGCTGCAATAAACGACTCATTTTTATCTTTGACATATTTGTACGCATCATCCCACATGCCCCAGTCGTGGCACATGGCGGAAATCCTGGATATTTCACTGTTCAATGCCGCTTCGCAGCGCCCCATCGCATCCAGCGCCTGCTGCCGCTCGACCCTTACAAATGAGCTGTATATGGTGAGGCGGAGCGTCGCATAGATCATTAGAAATATGAAAATCCCTCCCGCAAAAATCAGAAGGAGACGCCAAATATGTCTCGGCCATCCGCTCATTGTGCCATTTCCCCGACTACTGAAATGTTTCTCCGGTTAAATCCAAACTACATTATATCATAAAGAGCCACCTGTTGCCCATGTTTTCAGATAAAATTGCATATAATGGAAAATCCTCTTGACAAACCTGCAAGTTGACTGGAAAATATCCTGAGTTGACGGAACAATAACATTTTTTCGGTCTGGAATGAATATTTTCAGGACAATAATTACATTTATCATCTTCTTCTGCGGGACATCTACATTCTCCCAGTCTGCGAAATTCGCAGAAGTGGACGGCGTCGAATACGTCTCTGGATACCTTGCCCGCCTGCTGATCAACGAGAACCCCTTCCCCGGGGAAAAAGGATACAAGAGCCTTGATGACAGCAAGATCGGCATGGTGCAGATCCTCTGGGTGCTGCATTCGCGCCTCAAATACATACCGGCGGGATACCGTCAGGAGCATGTCGCCAACATCAAGTCCGAAGACATCATCGACATAATAACCGCACAGGGCCAGTGCGATGGATTCTCCCGCGACGAGAAAGGTGTCGCCGTAGTGGTGCCACGCGTCGAAAAAAGGCTCAACTACCTCCTTAACATAGCCAACAAGGGCGACAAGCCCGGCAAGTTCTCCGAACTGATCAATTACGGACAGGGGCTTGCAAGAGCGTATGCCGAAGGTGGCATCGACAAGGCGGACCGTTTCGCAGGGCTCGAGATCATCAAGAACATAATGGTCACGGGGCGGGCCTATTCATGGATGACCGACAAGGACTACTACAGGCCAGGAGGAGATTTCGTATACATACCCGACTCCCTGAGCGGTTCCATTGGAGGCAATCGTTTCTATACACTTAAAAAAAAGGGCAATAGCAAATGAAAAAGATTAACATTATTTTCCTCGCCGCAATGTTGTCGTTGCCGTTGGGGATACTGAATGCCGAAGACGCCCCTGCAAAGAAAGTGCCGCAGGAAGTCCTTGAAAAACCCTACCTGTATGAACTCACCAGATATCTATATCGCTGGTATCTGGATGAGACGGACATTGAAAGCATTGCGGATAAAAAGGATATGGAGTTCAAGATCCGTGTGATGGACGTAAAACTTGACGAAGGGGACAAGAGCCAGTATGTCGAAGTTTTTATTCCTGAACTGAAACTCTCCGTAAAGCTCAAGAAATCGGATTACATGATAGAAGAATTGAAGGCCGAGGTCAAAAGCAACGGATTCAAGGTCGACAATGTCTCCAGATACGCAAAGGATTTTGAGATCCCCAAGGAATGCATGTCCATTGAAATCGACATGAAGGAGATGAGGGCATACCTGTTCAAGACCCGCAACGATGCCGCATTCCCCTCTCCTGAACTCTATGCAAGGATCAAGAAGGCCTTCCACGAAGAATTCAAGGACGAACTTCTGAAGAAGCTTCCGGCGGAGAATATCAAGAAGGAATGGGTGACTTTTGTCGCACCGCTGTCGCCGGTGGCGAACGAATTCTGGGCGTTCTGGGAGAACGGCAAGTATCTTGTACGCTGTTCATCCGACATAGACCTTACAAATTCGGACGTATGGGAGCACGAATCGCTGTCATTCAAGATCTATGACACTCTCAACCAGATGGTGGTGTCGCTCGGGGAAACAGCTGGTGACAATTCGTTCATGACCCGCGACCAGATAGGACGCGCCCTCTACAACTGCGTGGTACTGGGGCATAGGATAATAGTGCGTCCGCAGATACTGCCGCCGGAGCAGGAAGAGAAAGGCAAGAAATAGTATCAAAAGTCGGAAGAAGTGTTCAGGTGTCAGGCCTGCCCCTCGGAGTTCCGCTACAGCGGACGAAGTGGGGGTGTCGGGTGTCGGGTGTCAGGTGTCAGGGGGCGGGGGTCGGGAAAGAAGTTTAAGAAAGGGATGGGATGGAAAAGAAATTTTTAGAAGTAGAAGATCTGGAAGTATATAGGAAGCTTTGCCAATTACATATAGAAGTGTGTGAACTTACATATGGATGGCCCAGGGAGGAAAAATATGAGCTTGGTGGACAAGTCAGACGATCATCGAACAGTTCTCCGGCTCAATTGGCTGAAAAGAACGATGACAGGCATGTTAGGAATAAGATTGAAGGAGTAAATCTAAGCCGAGGAGAGGCCGGAGAGACAATTCATCATTTGTATATGGCCATGCTAAAGAAATATATGTCTGAAGACAGGTATTTGTCTCTTAAATCCCGCTATAAGGAATGCATCCGTATGCTTAATGGCCTTGAAAAATCCTTGGAACAGAAAATTTCTCCGAAAGACCGAGTATGGAAAACATCCGAAGCGACTGAAGATTATTACGATACTGGAAACAATTTTAGTCAAGTTCCGGGTTGGCCTGCTCCCTGACACCCGACACCTGACACCCGACACCCGACACCTGATTACTTCTCCTCAAGAGGCATCACATATCTGAAACCGACGTCGCTGGGCGCTACGGGCGTATCGCTTGCATAGGAGCAGTTGAGGAAGCGTCTCGTGGTTGATGAACTCGCACCTTTGATCTGGTAGAACGGACCTCCATCGATGAACCTGCTGGAGGTCATTTCGCGGACATTTCCGCCCATGTCAAAGACTCCGTAGACCGAGATATCCTTAGGAAAAGATCCAGGAGGCGCCCAATTGCCGAATTTTTTCCTGGCGGCTTCATTTTCATTTATATTGGCGTATTCGGCATTGAACCCGTTTCCCCATGGAAAAGCCCTGCCATCTACGCCTCTTGCCGCCTTTTCCCACTGTTCCGCAGTCGGAAGCATTATTTTTTTTCCAGTTTTCGCCGAAATCCAGCTGCAATAGGCTTCAGCAGACTCATGGAGTATCCCGACCACTGGCAGATCTTCCTTCAACGGGCTTATCAATTTCCCTCCACTGTCCCAGGCGTCGTAATACTTCCTTTCCGAAAAGTCGAATATTATCTTTGCCATGTGCTTTGTCTTTTCCTCGGGAGTTCCGAGCTTCCTCCAAAACTCCATGTATTCTCCTAATGTCACCTCGTACTTCTTAATAAAAAATCCGGGAAGCACAACCTCGTGCGAGCGGTAATAGCGCGAATTCTCGCCCCCGATGAAGAACTCTCCGGCCGGCACATAAGCCATGTCTTCAGGGATTGATCCAGGAACCAGGATCTCTCCCGATTCCTCTTCTCCATGGTTTATCGCGACAGGATATATGACTTCAGGCTGGCCGGCGGCCTTTATCTTCAGCACGTATGAGCCTTTGGGTATGACAAACTCCTTAACTGGAGAAGTACCGAGTCCCTTCATTTCCGTCTCAATCAATATCCCGTCTCCTTTGTCAGCCAGCTTCGACATTGTCACCGATGCTCCGGACGGATTTGTCCTGACTGTCATGTATCCCTCACCACTGATCCGCCCTTCAAAACCCAGGATGGTATTTTTATTCTCAGGTGTCAGCTTCTCGAGATTCTTTCCGCACCAGAGGTGTATGAATCCAATCCATTTCTGCGCCCTTTCGTAATTGCCGACAAGGATTGAATATTTCAGGCGGTTGACCATTATGTCCATAAGCCCATCCCTTACCTCCCTATCCCTTGCATAAGGCTTCGGTACTGAAGTATAGCGGATTACGGCCGCCTCATATCTGTTCTCCGCCGCATTGTAGTGCTCGTTCATCTGCCTGGAAAGCTCACTCTCCCCGGGAGACTCCTCCTTGTAAACCCTTTTCGAGGCAATTTCATCAAGCTTCTTGTATTTGTCGGAGGCCTCCTTGATTTCTGTATTGCCAAGCATCCTCTCCTTGTCAGCCTCTTCAATTGACTTGGAATAACTGATATATTCCGCATATTTCAGCATTGCATAACCTATTGTAACGATCAGGATGAAGACTGCGGCTATCGACGATATCACCGGATGCCTGAAGCAGAGTTTCCGGAATTTAACTATTGCCGGATCAGGATATGCAGATACAGGGAAACCCTCCATGTAGTTCCTCACGTCGTCTATCAGCTCCTGCACCCTTTGGTAGCGGTCCTTCTTGTTGAACGACATCGCCTTGAGGCAGACCGCCTCGAGTTCGCAGGGGATCTCATACTTCGGGAAACGCTTCCGAGGATGAATGAAGCTTCCTTTTCTTACTTCCTGCAGGACTTTGTGGATATCCTTACCATTATAGGGAGGCTCATAAGTCAGGATCTGATAGAGAATTGCGCCGAGGCTGTAGATGTCGCTCCTCTCATCAAGCTCGGATATTTTTCCTTCGGCCTGTTCCGGGGGCATGTAGTTCGGAGTACCGCTGATTGTACCATCAAGTGTCACGGATGTATCTCCGGAAGAAGATCCCGGATCAGACCTTTCAGCCTCCTGTCCTTCACTTATCTCCTTTCCCTCTCCAATATCAAGATATTTTGCCAGTCCCCAGTCCATGACAAGCACCTCACCATAGTCGCCGATTAGGACATTGTGGGGCTTCAAATCCCTATGGATGATTCTCTTGCTATGAGCGTATGCCATTCCATTGCAGACGCTTATGAATATCTCAAGCAGATGAAGGCGCGTATATTTCCCCTTATATTCCTTTTTGCTGCTTTTCAGCCCGTCAAGAAGGGTATGGAAATTGTCCCCTTTGATCTTTTTCATCGTAAAATAGACGCCTACACCTTCCATCACGCCCATTTCATGGACTGGTATTACGTTTGGATGCTCGATGGCGGAGGTTGCACGGGCCTCCCTGATGAAACGTTCGACCTCAGGAAGCTTGTTCTTGATTTCCGGGCGCAGCATCTTGATGGCGACATCACGGTCAAGATTCGGATCGTGGGCGGTGACTACGAGGCCTACTCCGCCAAATCCTATCGTACGAACCCCGGTGTAATGGCTAGTGGGAACGGTATTGGTGATGCTGAATGATTTTTTAACCTCATTGAAGTCGACCGGAGGAGCAGAATCCTCGTCCTTCTTGAACATAGACATAGTCCGTTCGGAATCGCACTGTACCTTGATGGTCCTGCTTGTCTTTGGCTTCCTTGTCGTCATGATGAAATTCCCAGGATATTTAAATTCGCACCGCGAATATACACAGCACCATAAATATTAGCGCATGCCGTTGCCCGCAGAAGCCCCCTATGGCAAGGCGCGACGAGTAAGCATACCCCTGCGGTCTGTGAGCGAGGAGCAACGCAGGCAGAGGGGGCTTCTGCGGACAACCCTTTGGGCGGCGGTTCTTTTGCCCTCTGGCTTTGTCGCTTGTCGGTCAAAGACCACTGCGGGTATTCTCCCTCCTCGCTCTGCGCCAGAAGCCAAAATACCTCGCCGCGACATGCGCTAATATTTATGGTGCTGTGTTCAAATCATTTATCCTTTTCCGCGGCGATCCGCGCCTTTTCGGAATTGACTTTGGCCGAAATCTCCATACCCCACTGCATGCTGGCCTTTCTGAGCTCCCTCACTACGGGCAGGCTTTTCTTCACAATCGCCTGCCCGACAGGCGTTGAATAGAAATTTATCATGGCGTCGAGTTCCTCCTCGGTATATTTCTCAATATAGACCGGAACGAAGTATTCCATGAGGCTTTCGGCGGTCGCAAACTTGCAGTAGAGCTCCTTGTCCTCAGGGGTCAGCGGAGCCTGCCTGATGCCCTCAAGAAGCGCTTCAACATAAGCCTGGGCCGCGCCCGAAACCTTCAGGACCTTCAGGGCCTTCTCCTTCTTTGTTTCCTGCGGAGCATTGTCACCTCCGGCGACGGCAAATGAAACCAGGAAAGCGGCGGCAAGGAGGAAAAATCTGATTTTGTTCATATTGTGGATCCAAAAAAAAACCCCGTCCTGTGACGGGGTCTGAATTTAATTTCTCCAATCATTCCTTTGCCATAGGGCAGGCAAGCTTGTCAAAATTTTCCTTGCTGAGGAATTTTGTGAGGTTTGTACCGTCATTGTCCTTGGCACGGACAGCATAACGTTCCTGGACTCCCTTGCTCGTCTTTCTTTTGTAGACGACCTTCCTGCAGTCTCCGTCTGAGATTGTAACAGCCTCACGTTTCTTGACGTTGTAGAATTTCATAGTCCTCCTTTTCCTTTCCCTTTTGAGGTTAAAAGCCCTATGACTTTCCATATATAACGGCGGAAAATATTGAATTCAAGTTAAACTCAATAAAAAATACACCTTTTTAAATGATGAATCCTGAAGGGATTGAGTAATACAGCCTGTGGTTTCAACCACAGGACATATATGAAAAAATGATTCGTCCTGTAGGGACGGAGCATACCCTGCCCCTTCAGGGCAAAATAAATTTCGGGATCCAATACCTATGGTTGAAACCATAGGCTTTATTACCCAACGCATTCCATGCGTAAATAACACCTCTATTATTAAGATGTTGCGCTTACGCTTAAGTTAACGGCATTGTGGCGTCACCACGTTTCTCGTTGCAAAGCAACGAGATCACGTCCTCGTAGCGGTGGATTATTCAAGTGACGTGAATAATCCAGGAATTGACTTCTTCAAAGCCGCTGCCAGCTTCAAGGCGACGACTTCAATGCTGTATACTCTTTTAACAAGCCCTCTGCCCTTTATTCCGAGCGACTTGCGAAGTTCGCAGTCATCGAGAAGTTTCAAAATGCTCCTGCTGAATCCGTCATTGTCCGCAGCTGTCAGGCAGTAATCATCGTCTCCCGCAACCTCGGCATTCATTCCAACCGGCGAACATATCGAAGGGACGCCCATGGCCATGTACTGGAGAAGCTTGTATGCCGATTTACCCCTTGAAAAAGGATCTTCCGACAGCGGCATTATGCCTATGTCAAACCGTGCAATCTCAACATTCTGTGTTTCAAGGCTCCAGGGTACGCATTCTACATCTACCCCATCGACGGTAAATTTCCTGTCAGATACTATTCTGAGCACAAATTCCCTCCTGTCGCGGACTTGGCGGAAAGCCGGAGCAATCATCTCAAGGTATCGGAGAGTGCTTTTGGTTCCTATCCAGCCTATGACGGGAGGAGAAGACAGGGCATACCCGCTTTTCGGGATGGAATTGCCGACATCCACCGGCGAGGGTACTATTTCGACAGGAGTTCCAGGCGCCAGCTCGGAAACCTTTTCGGACAGGACTTTGTTTGCAGCAATCACAAGATCAACACCGCGTACCGTCCTCTTGAACTTTCCCATCCTGGTAAAACTCTTGTAGTCGGCGGGATTTCTGGAACATGAGGCGTTCTTATGGTATATGGCGTCATCAAAGTCAAATACAAGCCGTTCTGCATTTTTGCGAAGTTCGCGGAAATCAAAAATGGAAAGAAGCCGTTTCTGCAGGACGGTCACCGGATATTCCCTGGCCCTCTTGAAAAGGCTGCGCCTCTTGAAATATGACTGGGGCAGGACTTCAACATCCGCCTCAATCCCGTGCTGCCGGAGGAGTGGTGCCATGTCAAGCATCCTTATCCTCGAGCTTGGTGTCTTTTCAGATTTCAATAGGAACAGTACTTTCATCGTCATTCCCTCTCATACAGGATAAATGTCTTTTTCTTTCCTTCCTTGAAAACAGCTTTCTGTTTGAAGGGGAAGGGAACTTTCTCATTCTCAAACAGGTCCTGCAGGTTCCTGTCCTTTTCGTCCAGGAAGAGAAATACCCGTTGAGCCCGGATGCTCCTGATCTCCGAGGCAAAATCTTCAGCGCTGTAAATATTGTAATATGGAAGCCATAAGAGATAGGCTTCACCTCCGGTCATCATTTTCAAGAGCTGGAATTTCGGATATTTGTCCACCGGCAGCAGGCGGTTGTCGGGATTGGCGGTAAACTTGATGAACTCAGCACCTGAATGATAAGCAAGCCTTATGTCGTCAACTCCGGAGATGAGTATCGTCTTCTCAGTGCCCTTCTTCGAATCTTGACCTATGGCGGCCGAAACATCTCTTATCCACTGCTTGTCAGCTATATGATAAAGCCCCTTGGAGGCATTCACGACAATAATTACGGCAATCAATGCGGCGGTAATCCTTGTGGAACTGAAATTTTGCAGTCTTTTCATTCTTTGGAGGAAGGCGATAAGGCCGTTGAAGCCGACCGCTGCAACTATAGACAGGGCGATCACAATGGGATAAAGGTATCTTCCCTGATATGGCACCCCGGAAAAGAATATCATGAACCTGGATGCAAAGATCAGCAGGAGAAAAATCAGGAAGAACCTGAACTCGGGCCTTCCCTTCGCCGACTTGATGCCGTTCCAGGAAAAAAAGAGCAGAATGAGCACTGTCGGGAAGACTACGTCCGTAATCTTTCCAAGAAAGGCCAGCCATGTCTTTATTGATAAAATTTCGTTCAAGTTCAGCACACCTATTTTTTCATGTTCCCACTCTGATAATTCCCCATAAAACCGTGATAAAAACCGGCAATCCTCTGATCGACAGGCCCCCAGGTTGAAGGAGTTTTCGAAAGCAATATCTGGACTGGAACAGTGACGATCAGGAACGCTGCTGAAAGGCAGAATAGCGACAGCAAGGCCCTTGCAAGAAATTTTTTCCCGGATCCGATCCTAAAGGCTAGATATATTTCGATGGCGAACCACACCATTGCGGCCACTAGAAGTTCTATCCCCTCGGTCCTCGTCATTACGGCAAGACCCGCAAAAATGCCGGGGACACACCAAAAATAACAGCTCTTTCCCATAGTAGCCCTGACAGCATAGGCGAGTCCGGCGAACAGCAGCAACAGGAACAGCGAATCCCTCATTATCTCGGCGCTAATTCTGATAAGATATGGATGGGTGGCGACAATAATCGCTGCAATCAGACCAATCTTCTCATCGAAAATCGTCTTCCCGAGCCAGAAAACGGGTATGAGAAGAAGGGTGCCGGCCAATATGGAAACCGCCATGCCAGTATTGTAAGCGCCAATCCCAATATATTCTCCAGCCGCCATTGCGGAAATATAGAGGGGAGGCATCCTTTCATTCAACGCCGCCGCATCGTAGAAATTCCCTGCCGCCGCCTTATTGGCCATCCACATATATATGACTGAATCCTTGTCGAGATTGTCGTCAATACAGGCCCGAGCCACCCTCAATCCCAACGCGAGGACAACGATGAGCAGGAAATAAGACAGCGTCCTGTTCCTGTATATGTCGAAAACCTTGATTCTCATTTTTGTGATTTGCCCGAATATGAACATTAAAATGGTATTTTTTAATATAAACCCCTAAACATGTTATGTAAAACCTTATCTTGACGATGCCTCAGGAGGGCCGAATTGTGGGAGTACCATGCTTCCTCAATTTTCTCGCACAAAGGCACAGAGGCATACCTTTTGCCCTTCCGTATGGAATCCACAAAACTAATAAAACCGAGCTGATTTACCGCCTCTTCCCGATAATTGATTCCGTGAAGGAACTTGTCCGCCCAGTTGACATAGTATTTGGCCTTGTCCCTCTGAACCAACCTGTTGGCCATCAGATACTTCTCGAACTCCATCAGCTTCGCGCAATAAGTGTCCATGATACCTTGCCTTTCTCGTTTTAGTGGGTATATTACAACTCAATGTTACAGTTTAATGAAATTTCGTTTAACATGGTTAAAAACCTTGCAAAGCGAAATAAACCTATTTTATTATAGCCTATTTTATAATAGTTAACGTAAAATTGCAACCTTTATTGTTGTTTTTTAGTTTTTTAAAGCTAAAAGTATAAGCGGTTTCCCGGAAAAACGAAATTTCATCTAAATACAGTTCGCACAAAAGAATACATGAAAAAAATACCATATATCTTTTTATGTCTTATAATGACAGCCGGTTGTCATTCTCATGATAAATATCTGCCTGAAGTCTGTGATGGAGGATTGTGGCGTTTTTCAGCCGCCCAAATACAATATATGCACTCAACTGAACTCGATTCTGATAGATGCATTGCCTATATCCAAAAGGAATGGCCATTGGATCGCATACGTGGATATTGTATTCCTGAAAACATATTACCAAAAATGGCCCATAATCTCGCAGGGTATTCGATTCTTAATGCCAACCTCTTTCTTGATACCCCAAATGAGTTTGATTCAATATCAGTATATGTCTGCGACGACTCTTATCATTGTAAAGACAACGCATATTCTGATGGGGCAAGAAAAATATGGAGTCGCTGGGAATACTCATTGAATATTAAAAAGGGAAATGATCATTGGGCTATTATTGGCTCTATCCCAAATAGTTTCATGGACAAAGACGAGAAACCATTTTTAATGACTGATGATTACAGTTTGCAAAAACAGCTTGCCTATTGTCCTACGTTTTCAAGCACAAAACTGACTGTAGCCCAGTTAACATCAGAACTCCGCATATATTGTGTTATGGGAATTGATGAAAAAACAAAGAATACTGTAATCACGTTGCCTTCAGTAAATGTAGATCAACGGACTGCACTTTGGTTATTACATGAGCAAACTGGAGCTAGAGTTAAGATATTTTCAAATGGTAAGATGAAAAATTGTATTAGTATTTATTGGCGAGACTGAAATGAACACTCGACGAATTTTCTTTTAAGAATAGGTCGAATCGGGTAAGGGGGAGTGATTAGCTCCCCCTCCCCACACCACCGTACATGCGGGTCCGCATACGGCGGTTCATGAGGTTGCTTTCCGCTGGTG